>Ga0213876_10000005_pt1 | contig 727326 bp, 710 predicted proteins | sample BarmaccomBMRX_R9_FD_160113 | JGI IMG/M metagenome (GOLD analysis project Ga0213876, IMG submission 160113) | Root-associated microbial communities from Barbacenia macrantha in rupestrian grasslands, the National Park of Serra do Cipo, Brazil - RX_R9 | ecosystem: Host-associated > Plants >... | reverse complement strand
CTCCCGCAAATCATTCGAATAAGCTCTGGCCATCGCTGCCGGCCTCCACTCCAGCAAGCAGCTTGAATCACAGATCAGCACCCTTGGGAATCCTCTCCCGATTCAACGAAGAGAGGACCGACTCTAGGCCGGCGGCTCGACGCCGCGCCGTCAATGCGGCGGAGTGGTCGGAGGCGGAGTGGTCGTCCCTTCGCTGGTGCCCGTGGAGGTGCCGCCCGTGCCGGTCGAGCCGGAGCTGGAATTGCCGCCGGTCCCGGTCGCGCCGCCCGTCGTCGCCGTCGAGCCGCCCTGGGCGCCGCCGCCGACCGAGCCGCCCGCCGCCACCTGCTGCTGGACCACCTGGGCGAGCTGCGGAGTCGCCGTCGTCGCGGTGCAGCTGCCCTTCCCCCCGGTCGAGAGCGAGAGGACGTTCACCGAGACCCCGCAGACGTTGGCGGCGACGTCGATCGGCACCTGCGCGTTCACCGGGATGTTGGCGCGGTCGATGTTGAGCCGGACCGAGAGGTCGTTGAGCACGTTCTGGAGGTTGACGTTGACCAAGGCGGGGATGCCGCCGGTGCCGCCCGACGTGCCGGAGCCCGTCCCTGAGCCCGTCGTCGTCCCGGCGCCGGCGCTGGCGCCGACGCCGGTGCCGCCGGCCGGCGTCTGCGTCGTCGCCTGCGTGCCGGCGCTCGCTGTGCCGCCGCCGCCCTGATCGGTGGTGCAGGCCGCCGCCAGCGGCAAGGCGGCCACCGCCGCGGCGAAGATCCGGAATTTCGAACGCATCCTTGCTTCTCCCTTGTTCTTGCGCCCCCGAAATTCCTGCCCCCCGCCGATGGTTCCGTGCGGCCTACCGGCGCTGCGGCTGCGGCGGCGGGTTCTGGGTCGGAGCCGGCGCCGGACCGTCCGGTGGCAGCGGCGCCGGGGTGGAGACGGTCGGGGTCGGCGCGCTCGGCCCGACGGGCGGAGCCGGCATCGGCTGCGCCGTGCCGGTGGAGGCGCCGTTCGCCCCCGCCGCTCCGCCGTTCGTCGCCGTCGACCCGCCCTGCGCTCCGCCGCCGACATTGCCGCCGGCCGCGAGCTGCTGCTGGACGACCTGGGCGAGCTCGGGCGAGCTGGTGGTGGCGGTGCAATTGGCCGGGCGGCCGTTCGAGACGGAGAGGATGTTGATCGACACCCCGCAGACGTTGACGGCGAGGCTGATCGGTATCTGCGCGTTGATCGGCACGTTGGCGCGATCGAGATGAAGCTGGACCGCGAGGTCGTTCAGCACGTTCTTGAGGTCGACGTTGACGAGCGACGGAACGCCTTGCGACACGCCCCGCGTCACCGCCGAACCCGCGCTCGATACGGTGTCCCCGACACCGCTCGTCTTGCACCCGGACAGGGCGAGGAGGACGGCGGCGGCGGCCGGCGCGACTGGGCTCAAGCGCATGAAAGGCTCCCTTGTTGTTTCGCAAGGGTAACGCCGGCGCCCGGCGTTGGTTCACGCCGGGCGGCGGCCGTGCGTCAAGCGGCGAGGGAGGCGTTGTCGATCACGAAGCGATATTTCACGTCGCTCCTCAGCATCCGCTCATAGGCCTCGTCGATCTGGTCGGCGCGGATCATCTCGACGTCGGCGACGATGCCGTGCTCGGCGCAGAAATCCAGCATCTCCTGCGTCTCGGCGATGCCGCCGATCAGCGAGCCGGCGATCGACCGGCGGCGGAAGATGAGGGCGCCGACGTTGGGCGACGGGTGCGGGTGCTCGGGCACCCCGACCAGGCAGAGCGTGCCGTCGCGCCTCAGGAGCGCGGTGAAGGCGTCGAGCTGGTGGCTGGCCGCGACGGTGTCGAGGATGAAGTCGAAGCTGTCCTTGTGGGCGGCCATCTCGCCGGCGTTGCGCGAGACCACCACCTCGTCGGCGCCGAGGGCACGGGCGTCCTCGCGCTTGCTCTCAGAGGTGGTGAAGGCGACGGTGTGGGCGCCGAGCGCGTGCGCGAGCTTCACCCCCATGTGGCCGAGCCCGCCTATGCCGACGATGCCGACCTTGCTGCCCGGGCCGACCTTCCAGTGGCGAAGCGGCGACCAGGTCGTGATTCCGGCGCAGAGCAACGGCGCGACGGCGGCGAGCTGGCCGGCATCGTGCCGGATCCTGAGGACGAAATCCTGATCGACGACGATGCGCTGCGAATAGCCGCCGAGCGTGTGGCCGGGAGGATCCGCGGTCGGGCTGTTGTAGGTGCCGGTGAAGTGGCTGCAATATTGCTCGAGCCCTTCCTCGCAGCCGGCGCAGTGTCGGCAACTGTCGACGAGGCAGCCCACCCCGACCGCGTCGCCGACCGTGAAGCCGGAAACCTCCTCTCCCACCGCGCTGACGTGGCCGACTATCTCGTGGCCCGGAACGCAGGGGTAGATCGTGCCGCCCCATTCGGAGCGGACGGTGTGGAGGTCGGAATGGCAGACGCCGCAATAAGCGATGTCGATCTCGACGTCGCGCGGGCCCGGCGCGCGGCGCTCGATGTCCATCGCTTCGAGCGGCTTGTCGGCGGCATAGGCGCCATAGGCTTTGACGGTCATTCTTGAAGGTCTCCTGGGGGACTCGGGGGAATTGCGGACGGCTGGGCCACCGGCCCGGCCTGGGCGGGAGATCGAGCCCGTGGTGCATGTAAGGTCTAGCCGGGGCCGGGTTTAGCCCCCCACGCGAAACGACTTGAGCCGCCGCGCGCGCTGGGAGCGCGTGACCGGGCGCGTACCCGCGGCCGGCGCTAGCGGTTCCTCCGCCCCTCGATGAGGCTGTCGACCAGGCCCGGCTCGGCGAGCGTGCTGGTGTCGCCGAGATTGGCGAAGTCGTTCTCGGCGATCTTGCGCAGGATACGGCGCATGATCTTGCCGCTGCGGGTCTTGGGCAGAGCCGGAGTGAAGTGGAGGAGGTCGGGGGTCGCGATCGGGCCGATCTCGGCGCGGACGTGGCCGCGCAACGCCTGCTCGAGCGCGGCCGAGCCTTCCTCTCCCTCCATCAAGGTGACGTAGCAATAGATGCCCTGGCCCTTGATGTCGTGCGGATATCCGACGACCGCCGCCTCCGCGACGAGCGGATGGCTGACCAGCGCGCTCTCGATCTCCGCCGTGCCGAGGCGGTGGCCGGAGATGTTGAGCACGTCGTCGACCCGGCCGGTGATCCAGTAATAGCCGTCGGAATCGCGGCGGCAGCCGTCGCCGGTGAAATATTTGCCGCGATAGGCGCTGAAATAGGTCTGCACGAAGCGCTCGCGATCGCCGTAGACGCCGCGCATCTGGCCGGGCCAGCTGCGCACCAGGCACAGATTGCCCTCGGCGGCGCCGACCATCACCTTGCCGTCCGAGTCGACGAGCTGCGGCTCGACCCCGAAGAACGGCCGGCCGGCCGAGCCCGGCTTCATGGCGTGGGCGCCCGGCAGGGTGGTGATCATGATGCCGCCGGTTTCCGTCTGCCACCAGGTGTCGACGATCGGGCAGCGGCCCTCCCCCACCACCTCGAAATACCAGCGCCAGGCCTCGGGGTTGATCGGCTCGCCGACGCTGCCGAGCAGGCGCAGCGAGGAGCGGTCGTGCTTCCTCACCGGCCCCTCCCCCTCGCGCATCAGCGCCCGGATCGCGGTCGGGGCGGTGTAGAAGATATCGACCCGGTGCCGCTCCACCACGTCCCAGAAGCGGCTGAAATCGGGATGGTTGGGCACGCCCTCGAACATCAGGCTGGTGGCGCCGTTGGCGAGCGGCCCGTAGACGACGTAGCTGTGGCCGGTGACCCAGCCGACGTCGGCGGTGCACCAGAATATCTCGCCGGGCTTGTAGTCGAAGACGTAGTGGAAGGTCGTCGCCGTCCAGACGCCGTAGCCGCCGGTGGTGTGGAGCACCCCCTTGGGCTTGCCGGTCGAGCCCGACGTGTAGAGGATGAACAGGGGCTCCTCCGCCCCCATCGGCTCCGGCTCGCAGGTGTCCGGCACCACGGCGGTGACGTCATGCAGCCAATGGTCGCGGCCCTCGGTCCAGCCGATCTCGTTGCCCAGGTGGCGCACGACGAGGACGGCGTCCACCTCGGCGCCCTTGGCGAGGGCGGCATCGACGTTCGCCTTCAGTGGCACCATCCGGCCGCCGCGCCGGCCGCCGTCCGCGGTGACGACGAAGCGGCTTGCGCAATCCTCGATGCGGCCGTGCAGCGCCTCGGGCGAGAAGCCGCCGAAGACGACGCTGTGCACCGCGCCGATCCGCGCGCAGGCGAGCATCGCCACCGCCGCCTCCGGTATCATCGGCATGTAGAGCGTGACCCGGGCGCCCTTGGCCGCGCCGAGCGCCTTCAGCGCGTTCGCCATGGCGACCACCTCGCGGTAGAGCTCGCCGTAGGTGAGGCTGCGCCCCTCCCCCGGCTCGTCGCCTTCGAACAGGATCGCCACCTGGTCGGCGCGGGCGGCGAGATGGCGGTCCACGCAATTGTGACAGAGGTTGAGCACGCCGTCCTCGAACCATTTGATGTCGACCGGGTCGAAGGACGCGTTGGAGATGCGCGTCGGCGGCCTCGCCCAGTCGAGCCGCCGCGCCTGCTCCGCCCAGAAACGGTCCGGATCGTTCAGCGACTGCTGGTAGAGCCGGTCGTACGCGTCGATGTCGGCGTGCGCGGCGGCGACGAGCGCCTCGGGCGGCAGAACGCGATCGGGCATGCTCAATCCCTCCTCAGCGATGCCCCTAGGGTCCCTGCTCAATTCCCGCAACGAGCGCGATCACCCTGCCGGGGCGCGCACCCTATGGCCGCTCGCTACATCGCTCTCGCTCCTCCTCGCTCCTTGCCGGCGGCCGGGAGGCGCTCCGCCGCGCCTCTGCGGGAATCGAGCGGGGCCCCGGCCGTCGACGGAGGCGATTCCGGCCGGGCGGACCCGCAGACATGATCCACATCAACCTGTTCGTTGCGGAACTCGCCCTTGTTTCCGGGGGTTTAACGAGATCATGTCGCCCCCGAACCGGTCTTCGTCGTGCCGGGTCCTGTGGGGGCATCCAGGCTGAAGAGAGAAGGGATGGGGGAACAGATGTTCTTCGCCACGAAGAGCGATCCGGGCACGGCGCAGCTGACGACGGGCATGTCCGTCACCGAGGTGGGCGTCTATCGCGGCCCCCATTATTACAGCCACACGCCGATGGTCCGCGTCCAGCTTGATCTCGGGCGGATGGAAGAATGGCCGACCAGCCGCATTCCCGGCTTCACCGAGGCGCTGCTGGCGATGCTCCCCGGAGTCGGCCGCCATCGCTGCTCGCTCAAGGTCCGCGGGGGATTCGAGAAGAGACTGGTGGAGGGGACCTGGCTCGGACATGTCGTCGAACATGTCGCGCTTGAGCTGCAGACCCTCGCCGGCTCGCGCGCGGTGCGCGGCAAGACCCGCTCGGTGAAGCATCGGCCCGGCGTCTACAACGTCATGTTCGCCTACAACGAGGAGAAGGTCGGCCTCATGGCCGGGCGGATCGCGCTCGAGCTGGTCGACTCGCTGCTCCCGCCCGACCTCGCCGGAGTCACCGGCCTCGACCGCATCTACCGGCTCGACGGCGGGTTCGACCTCGACCGGCGGCTCGACGCGCTTCGGCGCATGGTCCGGCGCTCGACGCTCGGCCCCAGCACCAAGGCGCTGGTCGACGAGGCGGAGCGGCGCGGGATACCGGTGATGCGGCTCGACGAGAAGAGCCTCCTCCAGCTCGGCCACGGCAAGTTCCAGCAGAAGCTGCGCGCGTCGATCACCGGGCGGACCTCGCTCATCGCCGCGGACACGGCCGGCAACAAGGACCTGACGAAGAAGCTGCTCGACGAAGCCGGGGTTCCGGTCCCGCGCGGCGCGGTGGTGCGCAGCGCCGAGGAGGCGGTGCGCGAGGCGCGGCGCCTGCGCTACCCGCTCGTCACCAAGCCGCTCGACGGCAATCACGGCCGCGGCGTGACGATCGAGATCACCAACGAGGAGCAGCTGCGCTTCGGCTTCGCGGAGGCGCAGAGCCAGGCGAAGACCCGCGACGTGATCGTCGAGCAATATTTCGCCGGCAACGACCATCGCATCCTCGTCGTCGGCGGCAAGATGATCGCGGTCGCCGAGCGTATCCCGGCGCAGGTGGTCGGCGACGGCGTCAGCACGATCCGGCAGCTGGTCGCCGAGGTGAACCAGGATCCGCGCCGCGGCGAGGGCCACGAGAACGTGATGACCCGAATCCGTATCGACGCGCTGGTCGAGGAGTTCCTCTCCCGCGCCGGTCTGACGCCGGACAGCATTCCCGGCGCCGAGCAGGTGGTGCAATTGCGCGCCACCGCCAATCTTTCGACCGGCGGCACCGCCGTCGACAGGACGAACGAGATCCACCCCGACAATGCCGAGATCGCGCGGCGCGCCGCGCTCATCGTCGGCCTCGACGTCTGCGGCGTCGACTTCGTCTGCCCCGACATCTCGCGGTCGGTCAGGGAGACGGGCGGCGGAGTCATCGAGGTCAATGCGGCGCCGGGGCTGCGCATGCACATCGAGCCGTCGGAAGGGGCGCCGCGCGACGTCGCCAAGCCGATCGTCGAGATGCTCTTCCCGCGCGGCCGGCCGACGCGGATCCCGATCATCGCCATCACCGGCACCAACGGCAAGTCGACGGTCGGGCGGATGACGAAGCACATCCTGCGCTATACCGGCTGCGCGGTCGGCCTGACCTCGACGACCGGCGTCTACGTCAACGACATCCTCACCCACGAGGGGGACGCGACGGGGCCGCGAAGCGCGCGGATGATCCTTCGCGATCCCACCGTCGAGGTGGCGGTGCTGGAGACGGCGCGCGGCGGGCTGCTGCGCGAGGGCCTCGCCTACCAGCAGGCGGACATCGCGACCTGCCTCAACGTGACGGCAGACCATCTCGGCCTCAAGGGCATCCACACGGTGGAGGAGCTCGCCCACGTCAAGTCGGTGGTGGTCGAGGCGGTCCGGCGCGACGGCCATTCGGTGCTGAACGCCGACGATCCGCTGGTGGTGAAGATGGCCCGGCGCGCGGGCGGCCGGATCATCTGGTTCTCGCTGTGCGGCGGCGCCGAGATGTCGCCCTTGCTGCGCGAGCATATCGACGACGGCGGCATGGCCGTGGTGCGGGAGCCGGGCGAGGACGGCGGCACCCTCGTCCTCTACGACGACAATCGCCGCGACATCGTCATGAAGGCCGGTGACATCCCCGCCACCCTGCACGGCATGGCCGAGTTCAACGTCGCAAACGCCCTCGCCGCCATCGCGATGGCGCTGGCCCACGGCGTGCCGATCCTCACCGTCCGCTCGGCGATGAGCCAGTTCCGCTCGACCTTCGAGCAGAATCCCGGGCGCCTCAACGTCCACGACGCCCACGGCTTCAGGGTGATCGTCGACTATGCCCACAATGCCGCCGGCCTCGAGGCGCTCGGCAAGGTGGTGCGCGGGCTCTCCAACCGGTACAAGCGGACGATCGGCACCGTCTCGATGGCGGGCGACCGCAGGGACGAGGACATCGTCGAGCTCGGCCGGATCGCCGCGGGCCTGTTCGACCAGCTCATCTTCCGAGAGGACCCCGCGACCCGCGGGCGGCCGCGCGGCGAGGTGATGGGGCTGCTCAAGCAGGGGGCGCTGGAGGCCGGGAGGACGGACGATCATATCCACCTCATCGCCGGCGAGGCGGCCTCGACCGCCGCGGCGCTCGCCATGGGCCGGGCCGGCGACCTGATCGTCATCACGCCGACCGACGTCCGCGCCGCCTGGCAGCAGGTGAACGACTACAAGCCCGCGGCCCTGCGCGGCGCCAACCGCGCCCCTCTCGTCGCCGCGGAATAGCCGATGACGCCGGCGAGCGAGGGCCGCTGGGCCCTCATCGTCCATGGCGGCGCCAAGGCGATCGAGCCGGGCGAGGAGGAGGCGAACCGCCGCGGCGTGCTGCAGGCGCTCGCGGCGGGACGCGCGGTGCTCGAGGGCGGCGGGGCGGCGGTCGACGCGGTCGAGGCGGCGATCCGGGTGATGGAGGACCTGCCGGTGTTCAACGCGGGCCGCGGCTCGGCCCTCAACGAGGCCGGCGGCGTCGAGATGTGCGCCGGGCTGATGGACGGGCGCGACCTCTCGGTCGGCGCGGTGGGGGCGATCAGGAACGTGCGCCATCCGATCGCGGTGGCGAAGCGGCTGCTGGGCGAGAAGGAGATATTGCTCGTCGGCGAGGGGGCGACCCTGTTCGCGAAGGAGAACGGCGCCGAGATGGTGGCGGGCGAGGCGTTGGTCACCGAGGCGCGCAAGGCGGCGCTCGAGGCGATGCACGACACGGTCGGCGCGGTGGCGATGGACCGGGGCGGCAACCTCGCCGCGGGCACCTCGACCGGCGGCCTCGCCGGCGCCAAGGTGGGGCGGATCGGCGACAGCCCGCTCCCGGGCAACGGCCTCTATGCCGACAACCATGTCGGCGGCGTCTCCTTCTCGGGCGACGGCGAGACCATCGCCCGGCTCGCCTTGGCGGCGCGGGTGATGGCCGGGATGGCGGAGCAGGGCCCGGAAGCGGCGATTCGCGACGCGGTGGAGCGGCTGCCCGGCACGGGCGGGGCGGGGGCGGACGGCGGCGCCATCGCGATCGACAGGACGGGCCGGATCGGCTGGGCGCACAACAGCCCGGCCTTCGCCGTCGCCTATGCGAACGAGGGCGGCGGCGAGCCCAGGGCCTGTCTCGGGAAGGATGAGGAAGCGCGTGACTGACGAGACCCCCCGCCGGCAAGGCTGCCTGATCATCATCGGCGGGCACGAGGACCGCGACCCGAAAGGCGAGCGCGCCATCCTGCGCGAGGTCGCGCGCCGGATACGCGGCGGCAAGCTCGTCCTCGCCACCGTCGCCAGCCACCAGCCGGAAGGCTATTTCGACGAATATCAGAAGGCCTTCGAGGACCTCGACATCGGCGAGCTGGTCGAGCTCTACGTCGAGGAGCGCAGCCAGGCCGGGGACCGGGACAAGCTCAACGTCCTCGACGATGCGGCCGGCGTTTTCTTCTCGGGCGGCGACCAGCTGAGGATCACCAGCCAGATCGGCGACACCGGGATCGAGGCGAAGGTGCGCCGGATCTACGAGCGCGGCGGAGTCGTCGCCGGCACCTCGGCCGGGGCCTCGGTGATGAGCGAGACGATGCTGATCAAGGGATCGAGCCGGGAGACGCACCGCATCGGCGACCTCCACATGGCGCCCGGAATGGGCCTCGTGCGCGACGTCATCATCGACCAGCATTTCGCCGAGCGCGGCCGCTTCGGCCGGCTGATCGGCGCTGTGGCGCACAATCCGCGCGTGCTCGGCATGGGCATCGACGAGGACACCGCGGCGGTGGTCGAGGGCGACCGCTTCCACGTCATCGGCAGCGGCGCCGTCTACGTCGTCGACGGCTCCGACGTCACCTATTGCAACGTCGCCGAGGCGCGGGCGGAATGCGCCCTCTCGATGCACGACGTGCGCGTCCACGTCCTCTCGAACGGCGACGGCTTCGACCTCAAGGCACGGCGCCCGATGCCGCCGAGACGCTGATGTGGGAGAGCGGCACCCTCCGCCTCGGGGCGGAGCGGACCCTGGCCTGGTCGCAGGGCGGCGAGGGGCCGGACCTCGTCCTGGTCCACGGCGCGCTGACCACGCAGCACGACTGGCTGGCCGGCCCCGCCGGCGCCCTCTCCGCCCGCTACCGCGTGACGATCGTCGACCGCCCGGGCCATGGCGGCAGCCGCAGGCCGCGCTTCGCCGGCACGCCGCGCGACCAGGCCCGGCAGATCGCCGACGGCCTCGCAGCGCTGAACGTGGATCGGCCGCTGGTCTGCGCGCACAGCTATGGCGGGCTCGTCGCCCTGGCGCTGGCAGAGCAGCGGCCGGAGGCGGTGGCGGGGCTCGTCCTCCTCGCCCCAATCGCCTTCCCCGAGGTGCGGGCGGTCGAGCACATGCTGCTCGCCCCTCGCGCCCTGCCGCTGGCGGGGCCCGTCTTCTCCTGGTTCGCCCAGCGGACGCCGTTCGACCGGACGCTGCTCGCCTTCGTGCAGCGCGAGATGTTCTTCCCCGCCGCCGTCCCGGCGCACTGGCAGGACACCTTCCCCTACCGGGCGGCGATCGACGCGATGGTCTTCGAAGGCGAGGACGCGGCCTCGGTCCTGCCGGGCTCGCCGGCGGCCAGCGTCGACCTCGACGCCCTGCGCCTCCCCGTCCACGTGCTGACCGGCACGGCCGACCGGATCGTCGAGGACGAGCGGCAGGGAAAGGCGCTGGCGAGGCTCTTGCGAAACGCACGGCTGACGGAGATAGAGGGCGCCGGTCACATGCTCCACCACAGCCACCCCGAGACGATCCGCGCCGCCCTCGAGGCGATGGACCCTCTCCCCGCCGCGTGACCCGCGCCGACTTCCTGGTCGTCGGCGGCGGCATTGCCGGCCTTTCCGCGGCGGCGTCCCTCGTCCGCCACGGCAAGGTGATCGTGCTCGAGGCGGAGGACGCGCCGGGCTATCACAGCTCCGGCCGCAGCGTCTCGTTCAGCCATTACGGCATCGGCAACGCCGCGGTGCGCGGAATGACGGCGTGGAGCCGCCCCTTCTTCGAGCGCCAGCCCGAGGGCTTTTCCGACGCCCCGGTCAGCCGGCCGATGCAGACGCTCTACATGGGCGATCTGGACGAGCTGCCGGCGCTGCAGGCGCTCTACGGCGAAATGAGCCGGTTCACGGACGCGGTGGAGTGGATCGACGCCGAGCGGCTTCGCGCGCTGTGCCCGGCGGTGCGGACCGGGCCCGGCGGCGCCGAACGGGCGATCCTCGATCCCACCGGCATCAAGCTCGATGCCGACGCTCTGCTCCAAGGCTATGCCCGCGCCCTCAAGGCGGGCGGCGGCGAGCTGCTCACCCGTCGGCGCGTCGAGCATGTCGAGCCGGGCTGGACGGTGCGCACCGACACGGGCGAGCGCTTCACCGCACCGGTCCTGGTCAACGCCGCCGGCGCCTGGGCCGACAGGGTCGCGGCCATGGCCGGCGTCGCTCCTCTGGGCCTCCAGCCCAAGCGGCGGACCATCATCGTCGTCGACCCGCCCGCCGGCGCCCATGTCGAGGAGTGGCCGTTCGTCCACGCCATAGCCGGCGACTTCTACATGCTGCCCGAGGCGGGCCAGCTGCTCGTCTCCCCCGCCGACGAGGTGGACGACGAGCCCTCGGACGCGGCGCCCGAGGATTATGACGTCGCCCTCGCCGCCGACCGGCTCGAGCGCTACACCACCCTCTCCGTCCGTCGCATCGCCCATCGCTGGGCCGGGCTGAGGTCGTTCGTCGCCGACCGGACTCCGACGGCGGGCTTCGACGACGCCGCGCCCGGCTTCTTCTGGCTGGTCGGCCAGGGCGGCTACGGCCTCCAGACCGCGCCGGCCATGGCCGCGATCGTCGAGGCCCTGGCGGCCGGAGGCGCGTGGCCCGAGGGCCTCGCCGCGCTCGGCGTGACCGCCGGGACGGTCGACCCGGAGCGGCTGCGGCGCGGCGGCTCGTCGCAAAGCCGCGCAACCTGATTCCCACCGCCTCGTTCTGCGGCTAAACGACAGGGGATGCGCGTGGACCGATCCGCCCAGTGGCAGGCTCCTGCCGGCGACCAGCAAGATCCTTCGGGAAGATGGCTCCCTCCCGAGCCGCCCCCGCCGAGGTCGCTTCGGCGCCGTTTGCTCGGACGCTTGCGGCTGAGGCACATCCTCCTCGGCCTCATCGCCGCTTTCATGCTGATCGTCGCCTGGCTGGCGATCACCGCGCCGCTCTCCAAGTCGCTTCAGCCGATCGCCGCTCCGAGCCTCACCCTGACCTCCGTCGAGGGCGAGCCGATCGCTCGGCGCGGCGCCGACATACGCGAGCCGGTGCGGGTGGCGACTTTGCCCAAGCACGTCCCGGCCGCCTTCATCTCGATCGAGGACCGGCGCTTCTACGACCATCTCGGCGTCAGCGCCCGCGGCATCGCCCGCGCCGCCTGGCGCAACCTCGGCGCCGGCGGAGTGCGCGAGGGCGGGAGCACGATCACCCAGCAGCTCGCCAAGACCAGCTTCCTCACCTCCGAGCGGACGATGGGGCGCAAGGCCCAGGAGGTGCTGATCGCCTTCTGGCTCGAGACCTGGCTGACCAAGCAGCAGATCCTCGAGCGCTATCTCTCCAACGTCTATTTCGGCGACAACGTCTACGGGCTGAGGGCGGCGGCCCATCATTATTTCAGCGTGCCGCCGGAGAAACTGAGCGTCGCCCAGGCGGCGATGCTGGCGGGGATGGTCAAGGCGCCCTCCCGCCTGGCGCCGACCCACAACCTCAAGCTGGCGCGCGCGCGGGCGAAGGTGGTGATCGGCGCGATGGTGCGCGACGGCATCATCACCGCGCGGAGCGCGCGGCTGATCAAGCCCGCCTCGCTGCGCGTCGAGCGCCAGCGGGCGGTGCCGACCGGCACCTATTTCGCCGACTGGGTCCTCCCCGCCGCGCGGGCGCGGGTGCAGGAGGGCGAAGGCGAGGCCTATGGCGAGCAGACCGTCGAGACGACTCTCGAAAGCCGGCTCCAGAAGCTCGCCTTGCAGTCGGTGCGGCGCGCCGGCCTCGGCAAGGCGCAGGTCGCGCTTGTGGCGATGCGGCCCGACGGAAGGGTGGTGGCGATGGTCGGCGGGCGCGACTATGCGCGCAGCCCGTTCAACCGGGCGACCCAGGCGCGGCGCCAGCCGGGCTCGACCTTCAAGCTGTTCGTCTACCTGGCCGCGCTCCGCGCCGGAATGCATCCCGACGACGTCGTCGAGGACAGGCCGCTCAGGATCGGCGACTGGCAGCCGAAGAATTACGGCGACCGCTATCGCGGTACGATGACTCTTCGCGACGCCTTCGCCCAGTCGAGCAACGTCGCCGCGGTCCGCCTCTCCGAGCGGATCGGGCGGAGGAACGTCATCCAGGCCGCCCGCGACCTCGGAGTGACCAGCCCGCTGAACGACAATCCGAGCCTTCCGCTCGGCACGTCCGGGGTGACCTTGCTCGAGATGGTGCAGGCCTATGCCGCCGTCGCCGCCGGCGCCTATCCGGTGAAGGCGTTCGGGATCGAGGAGGAGCGCAAGCCCTGGTACCAGCGCATGTGGCAATCCTATGCCGGCCGCACCCGCGACCCCGCGTTCAACGAGATGAAGGGGCTGCTCGGCGCCGTCGTGCAGCAGGGCACCGGCCGCGGCGCGGCGCTCGCCGTCCCGGTCTACGGCAAGACCGGCACCAGCCAGGATTATCGCGACGCCCTGTTCATCGGCTTCACGGAGGATCTGGTGGTCGGCGTCTGGGTCGGCAACGACGACAACAGCTCGCTCGGCCAGGTGGCGGGCGGCGGCGTCCCGGCGCGCATCTTCCGCGACTTCGCCGCCGCCGCGACCGGGGTTCCGCCGGTCCAGGTCGCGGCGCCGCCGCAGGAGGATCCGGTCATCGAGGTGGGCGACGCCAATCTGGCCATCCCGATCGAGGGGACCGGCCTGCAGGTCGGCGTGCAGGTCGAGAACGGCGCGGTCACCTTCTCGGCCGAGCCCTCGCCCGAGCGGCCGCAGCCGCGCGACGACGGTCCGCCGCCGACGATCGATGCGCCCCCGGCCCCGCCCGCCCCGCGCGGCGGCCCGCCGCCGGACGAGGAGCCCGAGGCGGACGACGGGGGCGGCTGAGCGAGGCGACGGTCACGTGGCTGCCCCGTGACGGTCACCGCATGAAAAAGGGGACAGCCGGCGGCTGTCCCCTGTCGAGCGAGCGTCCCGGCTGGGATCAGGCGGCGGCGCGGCGGTCGCGGCGGCGGTTCAGCACCTTTTTCGCGACATAGCCGCCGGCGAGGAGCAGGCCGAGCGGCCCCAGGCCGCGCCGCGCGACGGCGGGGGCGAGATAGCCGAGAAGGGCGCCCGTGCCGCCGTTGTTCGGGCCCGCCAGCCTGCGGCCGACCGCCGCGCCGATGATCTTGCCAAGCATCACGTCGTTCCTTTCGAAGAGGTTCGACCGCAGAAGCGCAGGACGGGGGGAGAGGTTCCTTTCCCCGCGGGGCGGTGCGGCGAGGAGGCTGTCTCTCCTCGCCCTGCGAAGGAAAAGGGAGGGCTTCGACAGGCTCAGCCCGAACGGATCGAGCGGCCGCCGGCCTCGATCTCCCTCTCCCCCTGGGGAGAGGGCCGGGGCGAGGGGGTACAGCCTCCGCGATCTTTCCTCCGGCGCCGAGCCCCCTCTCCCTACCCTCTCCCCCCGGGGGGAGGGTTTTTGGCGGCGATACGGGCCTAGGGGAGGAACGGCTCGGCGGCGGCCTCGATCTCCCTCTCCCCGCGGGGGAGAGGGCCGGGGTGAGGGGGTACAGCCTCCGCGATCTTTCCTCGGAGGCCCAGCCCCCTCTCCCTACCCTCTCCCCGGCGGGGGAGAGGGGTTTTGGCGGCGGCGGCGGCCCGTGAAGGCCGATACGCGCCTAGGGCAGGAACGGCTCGGCGGCGGCCTCGGTCTCCCTCTCCCCGCGGGGGAGAGGGCCGGGGTGAGGGGGTACAGCCTCCGCGATCTTTCTTCGGAAGCCGAGCCCCCTCTCCCTACCCTCTCCCGCGGGGGAGAGGGTTTTTGGCGGCGATACGGGCCTAGGGCAGGAACAGCTCGGCGGCGGCTTCGATAATCGCGTCGGAGTCGAGGCGGTACTCGCGATAGAGGTCGTCCAGGCTCCCGGTCTGGCCGAAGCGCTCGACCCCCAGCGGGCTGACGCGGTGGCCGGCGACTCCGCCGAGCCAGGAGAGGGAGGCCGGAGCGCCGTCGAGCAGGGTGACGAGTCCTGCCCGCGGCGACAGCGGCGCCAGAAGCCGCTCGACATGGGAGGGGCCGCTTCCCTGCCCCGCCCACCGGCCGCGCCGCCGCGCGCTCCAGCCGCGGTGGAGCAGGTCGGGCGAGGTGATCGCGAGGAGGCCGAGCCCGGGGACGTCGTACCTCAAAGCCTCCCAGGCGGCCAGCGCCTCGGGCGCGAGCGCGCCGGAATAGACCAGGGCCGCCTCCGCCCCGGCGGCGGGCTCGCGCAGCCAATAGCCTCCGGCAAGGGCCCCGGCCTTCCACGCCTCGCCGTCCCGCTCCATTTGGCGCAGTGTGCGGGTGGTGAGGCGGAGATAGACGCTCTCCCCGTCAGGCTCCTGGATCAGCCGGAAGGCTTCCTCCATGAACAGGGCGAGCTCGTCGACGAAAGCCGGCTCGTAATGCCTGAGGCCGGGCTGGCCGAGGGCGATGAGCGGCGGGTTGATCGACTGGTGGGCGCCCCCCTCGGGCCCGAGCGTCAGCCCCGAGGGCGTGGCGACGAGCAGGAAGCGCGCGTCCTGGTAGCAGGCATAATTGAGGGCATCGAGGCCGCGGGCGATGAACGGGTCGTAGACGGTGCCGATCGGGAACAGCCGCGTGCCGAACAGGTCGCCCGCCAGGCCGAGCGCCGCAAGCATCAGGAAGAGGTTGTTCTCGGCGATGCCGAGCTCGACATGCTGGCCGGCCGCGGTCCCGCTCCATTTCTGCGCCGAGGGGATCTTCGCCGCCGCGAAGACGTCGCCCATCTCCCGGCGGCGGAACAGGCCGCGCTGGTTCACCCAGGCGCCGAGGTTGGTGGAGACGGTGACGTCGGGGGAGGTGGTGACGACCCGGTCCGCAAGCGCACCGCCGCCGCGGCTGAGGTCGAGAAGGATCCGGCCGAAGGCGGCCTGGGTCGATTGCTCCTCGCCCGCCGGCACCGGCAGCGACGGCACGTCGACCTGGCGCCACGGCCGCTCGCGCGCGGCGCGGGCGACCGCGCTGTCCTCGGCGAGCGCTCGCGCCGCCTCGGCGGAATTGCCGCCGAGCCCGGCCCACCTTTCCCATTCCTCGCCTTCGGCCACGCCCATCCGCTCCCGGAGCGCGGCCATCTGGCCCGGGTTCATCAGGCCGGCATGATTGTCCTTGTGGCCGGCGAAGGGAAGGCCGAAGCCCTTGATCGTGTAGGCGATGAACAGGGTCGGCACGTCGTCCCGGCAGGCGTCGAACGCCTCGACCAGCGAGGCCATGTCGTGCCCGGCGAGATTGGTCATCAAGGCGGCCAGCGCCTCGTCGTCGCGCCCGTCCAGCACCGGCCTGGCGCCGGGCGCCTCCTTCTCCAGCCGCTCCCGCCACGCCGCGCCGCCGAGATAGGTGAGCGCCGCATAATCGGCGTTGCCGGCCTCGTCGATCCAGCGCCTCAGCGCCTCGCCGCCCGGCTCGGCGAACGCGGCTTCCAGCGCCTTGCCGTATTTCAGGGTCACCACCCGCCAGCCGCAGCTGGCGAATATCTCGTCGAAGCGGCGGAACATGCGCTCGGCCGTGGTCGCGTCCAGCGACTGGCGGTTATAGTCGACGATCCACCAGCAATTGCGGATGTCGTGCTTGTAGGCCTCGATCAGGCATTCGTAGATATTGCCTTCGTCAAGCTCGGCATCGCCCATCAGAGCGACCATCCGCCCCGCCTCCCCGGCCGGCATCAGGCCGTGGGCGACCAGATAGTCCTGGACGAGGCTTGCAAAGGCGGTGACGGCGACTCCGAGGCCGACCGAGCCCGTGGAGAAATCGACCGGGATTCGGTCCTTGGTCCGGCTCGGATAGGATTGCATGCCGCGGAAAGCCCGGAAATTCTCGAGCTGCTCCCGGCTCTGGCTGCCGAGCAGATAGTGGACGGCGTGAAGCACCGGCCCGGCATGCGGCTTCACCGCCACCTTGTCGTTGGGCCCGAGCGCATGGAAGTAGAGCGCCGCCATGATCGCCGTCATCGAGGCGCAGCTCGCCTGGTGCCCGCCGACCTTCAGCCCGTCCGTCGACGGCCGCAGGTGGTTGGCGTGATGGATCGTCCAGGCGGAAAGCCACCGCAGCCGCTCCTCGATGAGGCGCAACGCGTCGAGATCGGGCGAAGTCTTCTTCAACATGCCGGGGCTTTAGCGGGAAGCGAGGCCGACAGATAGGCGGGCCTCGCATCGACCGGAGGTTCAGCTGAAGCGCCGGCGCCTCTCCCTCCCCTCCCTGGAAGGGAGGGGCTGGGGGTGGGTGCCGCCGAGCAACTCGGCGGCTTTCAGCAGGATCGCTCGCGCGACGCCATCGGGATTGGAATGGATGTCGCTGTTCCAGAAGCGGATGACGGTCCAGCCTTCGGCTTTGAGGAATGCCGTACGGTGAGCGTCGTAGGCCGAGCCGATATGCTGGCTGCCGTCGATCTCCACAATGAGCCTCGCCTGACGGCATGCGAGGTCCGCCTTGTACGGACCAACCGGCAACTGGCGGGTGATCTTGGGACGGTAGCGGGAGATGAGGCGCCAGACGGTGCGCTCCTCCGGTGTGGCGTCGCGGCGGAGGGCTCGTGCCTGTTGAGTATGACGAAGCGGGACGCGACGCGCCTTCATTTCGCTCGTGTAGCAAAAGGACGCGCTACGCGCACCCACCCCTGGCCCCTCCCTTTCAGGGAGGGGAATCGGGGGTGGGGTCGGCAAGCGGTAGCGAAACCTTACATCGACAAAAGCTTGAGCGGGTTCTCGATGAGCTTCTTGAGGTCCTGCATGAAGTTGGCCGCGTCCCAGCCGTCGACGACGCGGTGGTCGCAGGAGAGGGAGAGGTTCATGCGCTTGCGGATCTCGAGCTCGCCGTCGACGACGACCGGCTTCTCCTCCACCTTGTTGACCGCCACGATCGCCACTTCCGGGCGGTTGATGACGGGGGTGGAGGCGATGCCGCCCATCGGGCCGAGGCTGGAGATGGTGATGGTCGAGCCGGAGAGCTCGTCGCGCGCCGCCTTGCCGGTGCGGGCGGCCTCGGAGAGGCGGAGGATCTCGCGGGCTATGTCCCAGATGCCGAGCCGGTCGGCGTTGCGGATGACCGGGACCATGAGGCCGTTGGGAGTCTGAGTCGCCATCCCCATGTGGACCGCGCCCGAGCGGTGGAGGACGTTCTCGTCGTCGTCGTAGCGCGTGTTGATCTGCGGATAGTCGGCGAGGGTGCGCGCCATCGCGGTGATCAGGAAGGGCAGCAGGGTGAGCTTGGGGTTGCCGCCGCGGTCCGAGTTCATCATCGCGCGGGTCTGCTCGAGCGCGGTGACGTCATATTCCTCGACCAGTGTGAAATGCGGGATCCGGCGCTTGGCCTCGGCCATGTTCTCGGCGATCCTTCGGCGCAGGCCGACCACCTTGACGGTCTCGTCCGCGCGGCGCGGGCCGACCGCGCGGGAGGCGCCGCCGCCCTTGTAGAGCAGATAGGCGTCGAGATCGGCATGGCGGACCCGGTCGGCCGAGGTCCTCACCTGGGCGAGATCGATTCCGAGGTCGCGGGCGCGGGCCCGGACGGCGGGAGAGGCGAGGACCCGCGGCGGGTCGGGCTGCGGGTTGAAGCCGCTGGCCTCGCCGGGGGTGACGGGCTTGCCGCCATCTCCGTTCGGGCCGAGCTGGTCGAAGCCCTCTCCTCCCTTCGCACCGGACGAAGACGCTTCCCGCCGATCGCCCTGCCGGCGGTCCGGCTCCTCGCGCGGCTCGGCGCGGCGGTCCTCGCCTTCGCGGCGGTCGCTTCCGCGCCGGTCCTCGGCCGTGCTCGGTATGGCTTGCGCGAGCTCGGGGGTCTCCTCGACCAGGCCGTCGGCGAGGGCGACCTCGTCCTTGCGCCCGGGCCCGGGCGCCGCACCCTCGCCTTCGGTCTCGATCACCACGAGCACCGAGCCGATCGGGATCTGGTCGCCCACCTCTCCGGCCACCTCGACGACCTTGCCGGCGACGGGGCTTTCCATCTCGACCGTCGCCTTGTCGGTCATCATGTCGGCGAGCTGCTGGTCCTCCTTGACCGCGTCGCCGACCTTGACGTGCCACGCGACGATCTCGGCCTCGGCGATTCCCTCGCCGATGTCCGGCAGCTTGAATTCGTAGCGCGCCATGGGCGGTCAGTCCTCCAGAGTCTTCTTCAGCGCAAGGCCGAGCCGGACGGGGCCGGGGAAATAGGCCCATTCCATCGAGTGGGGATAAGGCGTGTCCCAGCCGGTCACCCGGGCGACGGGCGCCTCGAGGTGATAGAAGCAGCGCTCCTGGACGAGGGCGGCGAGCTCGGCGCCGAAGCCGGCGGTGCGGGTCGCCTCGTGGAAGACGACGCAGCGGCCGGTCTTCCGGACGGACGTCTCGATCGCCTCGATGTCGACCGGGACGATGGAGCGCAGGTCGATGACCTCGGCGTCGATCCCGTTCGCCTCCGCGGTCGCCAGCGCGACATGGACCATGGTGCCGTAGGCGAGGATGGTGACCTCCTCCCCTTCCCGAGCCACCGCCGCCTTGCCGAGCGGGACGGTATAGTGGCCGTCCGGCACCTCGGCGGCGGGGTGCTTGGCCCAGGGCGTGACCGGGCGCTCGTAATAGCCGTCGAACGGGCCGTTGTAGATGCGCTTGGGCTCGAAGAAGACGACCGGGTCGGGATCCTCGATCGCGGCGATGAGGAGGCCCTTGGCGTCGTAGGGGTTGGACGGGATCACCGTCTTGATCCCGGCGATGTGGGCGAACAGGGCCTCGGGCGACTGCGAGTGGGTCTGGCCGCCGAAGATGCCGCCGCCGTAAGGCGAGCGTATCACCATCGGCAGGCTCCAGTCCCCCGCCGAGCGGTAGCGCATCCGCGCCGCCTCGGAGACGATCTGGTCGAAGCCCGGATAGATGTAGTCCGCGAACTGGATCTCGGCGATCGGCTTGAGGCCGTAGGCGGCCATGCCGACGGCGACGGCGACGATTCCGTTCTCGCTGATCGGCGCATCGAAGCAGCGCTGCTTGCCATAGTCGCGCTGCAGGCCCTCGGTGACCCGGAAGACGCCGCCGAAATAGCCGACGTCCTCGCCGAGGACGACGGTCGTCGGATCCCGCTCGAACATCACCTTGTGGGCGGAGTTGAGCGCCTGGATCATGTTCATGACGCTCATGCCCGCTTCGCCTCCGCTTCGGCCAGCGCCTGGGCCTGCTGCTCCTTGAGGTGCCAGGGAAGCTCGGCGAACACCTCCTCGAACATCGAGGGTATGTCCTGATAGGGATCGGACTGGAGCGTGCCCTGGCGCTCCGCCTCCTTCTGGGCGGCGCGGACCTCGGCGTCGAGCGCCTCGTGCTGGGCCTGGTGGCGCGCCTCGTCCCACTCGCCCAGGGCGACGAGATGGCGCTTGAGGCGCTCCACCGGGTCGCCGAGCGGCCAGGCGGCGCCGGCGTTCTGGGGGCGGTAGACGCTGGGATCGTCGGAGGTGGAATGGCCCTCGACCCGGTAGGTGAAGAGCTCGATCAACGTCGGCCCGAGATTGGCGCGGGCGCGGTCGGCGGCCCAGCGCGTGGCGGCGTAGACGGCGAGCGCGTCGTTGCCGTCGACCCTGAGGCCGGCGATGCCGTAGCCGACGGCGCGGGCCGCGAAGGTGGTGAGCTCGCCCCCGGCGATTCCGGAGAAGGTGGAGATCGCCCACTGGTTGTTGACGACGTTGAGGATGACGGGCGCGCGGTAGACGCCGGCGAAGGTGCAGGCGGCGTGGAAGTCGCCCTCCGCCGTCGAGCCGTCTCCTATGTAGGCCGAGGCGATGCGGCTGTCGCCGGCTATCGCTGAGCCCATCGCCCAGCCCACCGCCTGCGGATATTGGGTGGCGAGGTTGCCCGAGATGGTGAAGAAGCCGTGCGCCTTCGAGGCGTACATGATCGGCAGCTGCCGGCCCTTCAGCGGGTCGCCCTTGTTCGAATAGACCTGGCACATCATCGTCACCAGCGGATAGTCGCGGGCGATGAGGATGCCCTGCTGGCGATAGGTGGGGAAGGTCATGTCGTCGCGGTCGAGGGCGTGGGTGGCGGCGACCGCCACCGCCTCCTCGCCGGTCGACTTCATGTAGAAGCTGGTCTTGCCCTGCCGCTGGGCGCGGTACATGCGGTCGTCGTAGACCCTGACCAGCATCATGTCGCGCAGGATGCGGCGCAGCGTGTCGGCGTCGAGCTTGGGATCCCAGGGGCCGACCGCCCTCCCCTCCTCGTCGAGGACCCGGACCAGGGTGGCGACGAGCGCGTGAGTCTCGCTCGCCGGCGCGTGGGGATCGGGGCGGCGGACGCTGCCGGCGGCGGGTATGGCGATATGGGAGAAGTCCACCGGGTCGCCGGGCCTGGCGCCGGGCTCCGGGACGTGGAGCGAGAGCGCCGGACGGTTCGGGCGCTCGGGTCTGTCGTTCATCCTCTACCTTCGTCCTTAGCGGGCTTCCGACGGCCCCGTAATCGATTTCGCCGCCCTGTGCACCCCTCGCGAAACGACGTTGCGCCCGGCCGCGTTCTCGACGACGAACGCGGGCGAAAGGGGTTCCCGCCATGCCAGCCCGCCGCCTCCTCGCTTTCGCCGCCTTGGCCCTCGCCGCCTGCGCCACCACCGCCTCGCCCGAGCGGTCGCCGCCGAGCGTCTATGTGATGCGCCACCTCCAGAAGGCGGACGGGCCCGACCCCGGCCTCAGCGCCGAGGGGGCGGCGCGCGCGGCGCGGCTTGCCGCCTGGCTGCGGGCCGATCCGCCGGCGGCGATCTATGCCAGCACCACGCGCCGGGCGCGGGAGACGGCGGCGCCGCTCGCGGCGGCGCTCGGGCTCGAGCCCAGGCTCTACGATCCCGGAGACACGGCGGGCCTCCTCGCGCGGGTGAAGGCCGAGAGCGGCACCGTCCTCGTCGTCGGCCACAGCAACACGGTGCCGGAGATCGTCGCCGGCCTCGGCGCGCCACGGCCGAAGCCGCTCTCCGAGCAGGCGTTCGGCGACATATTCAGGATAGGCCGCGACGGTTCCGTCGCTCACCTCACCCTGTCCGGGCCGCCGCCGCGGCGATGACTCCGTTCCGGAGCGGGTCGAACTGGACTCGGAGGCCGGAATGAGACAGCATCCGCTCCGGGAACGTCCACAGGGGGAAAGGACGTGGCGCAAGCGGGAATCGACGCGAGCATCGTAACGCCGGTGAAGGGGCCGGGGCTGATCGCCGGCTTCCTTTCGGGGCCTGCGGTGATCGGCTTCGGCGCGAAGCTGGCCGGCTGCATCGGCCGCGCCAAGCCGTTCCGAGTCGCCGGCAAGGTCGTCGCCACCCGCCACGCCCATGTCTGCGAGGCGCTGAGCCGCGACCTCGATTTCGCCATCGCGCCTGTGAACGCCGCCAAGATCCTGGAGGTGAACGGCGGCCCCTTCATCCTCGGAATGGACCGCTCGGCAGTGCTCGAGCGGGAGCGGCAGGCGCTTTACGAGGCGCTCCACGCCGTCGACATGCACGCGCTGCAGGCGGCGGCGCAGGCGGACGCCGACGCCCGGCTGGCCGCCGTCCCCGCGGGCGGCGAGATCGACGCGGTGGGCGGCTACGCCCGGCCCGTCGCGGCCGGCACGGCGCGGCGCCTGTTCGGCCTCAAGGTGCCGTCCGACGGGATGATCATGGAGGTCGCCCGGTCGATCTTCGCCCACACCTTCCTCAACCTCGGCGACGACAAGACGATACGCGACCGCGCGATCCGGGCCGGCAACTACATGCAGAGCTGGCTCGCCGACGAGATCGCGGCGCGCAGGGCCTCCGGCCAGTTCGGCGACGACATGATGGGCGCGCTCCTCCGCCAGGACCGCCTCGACGACGCGGGCATCCGCCGGACGCTGGGCGGCATGTTCGTCGGCGCGGTGGACACCACCGCTTCATGCGTCGCCAAGATCCTCTACGTGGTGGGCCGCGACCCGGACCTCGCCGCCCGAATGGCCGCCGACGCGGACGACCTCAAGCGCCTCTACGGCTGGTGCAACGAGGCGCTGAGGCGCTGGCCGCACAACCCGATCGTGATGCGCGAGGCGGTGCGCGACAGCGAACTGGCCGGCGCGGCCGTGAAGAAGGGCGACCGGATCATCGCGTTCACCCAGGCGGCGATGTTCGATCCCGAGGCGTTCGACGATCCCGACCGGCTCCGCCCCGACCGCGACCCGTCGCTCTACCTCCATCTGGGGGGCGGCCTGCACCCCTGCTCCGGCCGGCCGGTGAACGCGTTCCAGATCCCGCTGCTCGTCGCCGGACTGCTGCGCCGCGGCCTCGGCGAGGTCGGCAGGATCGGCTGGGCGGGCCCCTTCCCGCATCGCCTCATCGTCAAGCTGTTGAAGGACTGACGGGATGGAGAGCCTCACCACCATCGTCGCCCCGGTGCACGAGGGCGACGTCGCCGAGATCGACCGGATGATCGACGCGCTCGGCAATCCCTGCGCCGCGGACCTCGCCGCCGCGCTCGAGGCGGCGGAGAGCGACGGGCGCGGCACCCACTTCATGAGCCTCCACGCCATCCGGGAAGGCGGCGGCGGCCGCGCCCATCTCGTCTTCGAGTTCACGGCCGACGGCGGCGAGAAGGAAGCGGTCGACCGGATCGTGCGCGCCGCCGGCCCCCGGCTCGAGCCGATCTTCGCCAAGGCGCGCGACTGGCGCGGCAATATCGGCCTCGCCGACTATCTGCTCGGCCACCGCATCGGCGTCGGCCAGGGCCTGACGTCGAACCCGGGCCTCTGCTTCGCCGGCACGCCGGGCATGACCGTCGGGCGCGTCCGCAGCGAAGCGGCGCTCGCCGCCTTCGTCGGCCCCCTCGTCGACAATCACCGCCCCGGCATGCGGCCGATCGACCGGCTCGCCGACGTGCGGCGGAAGGTGGAGGCCGAGCCGTCCCTGGCCTGGGCGCTGGAGCCCGGCGCGCCGCCGGACCGCGACGCCCGCGAGGTCTCGGAGGTGATCGGGACGTTCGTCGGCCCCGGCATCAGCACCTTCCTTTGGCCGTTCGGCCTGCTCTTCCTGGTGGTGGCGGGAGGCCTGATCGCGTGGAAGGGACCGGACGACGCCGTCAAGGCGATCCTCCTCGCGCTCGGCTTCACCTTGCTGGCGGTGCTGGTCGCCGCCGGGACGATCTACGGAAAGCTTCGCGCCCTGGAGCAGAGCGACTGGTTGGACGGGCGCGCGCCCGATCTCGCCACCCTGGCGGAGATCCGCAAGCGCGAGAATCACGGCGCCCAGAACCACATGATCTCGATCACGGTCCGCAAGCCGGGCTTCGTCCGGTGGCTGACGCTCAGGCTCGCTTTCTGGGTGATCGGGATGATGGCGGCGAAGGTCTACCGGCCCGGCACTCTGGGCGGCATCTCGACCATCCACGCGGCGCGCTGGATCACCATCCCCGGCACCCGGCAGCTCGTCTTCCTCTCCAACTTCGGCGGCAGCTGGGAGAGCTACCTCGAGGATTTCATCACCCGCGCCCATGCCGGCCTCACCGCCGTCTGGTCCAACTCGATCGGCTTTCCGCGGGCGAAGAACCTGTTCGCGGACGGCGCCACCGACGGCGAGCGCTTCAAGCGCTACGCGCGGGCCAGCATGCAGCCGACGCGCTTCTGGTTCAGCGCCTATCCGTCCCTCACCACCGACCATGTCCGCTGCAACGCGGCGATGCGGCGGGGCCTCGCCTGCGCGATGACCAACGACGAAGCGGCGCAGTGGCTCGCCTTGTTCGGATCGGCGCAGCGGCCCGATGCGAAGCTGGAGACGGGCGAGATACAATGCCTCGTCTTCGGCGGCCTCGGCTTCATGAAGGACGGCGCCTGCCTGCTCCTCGACCTTCCGGCGGACCGGGCGAGCGCCCGCGCCTTCATGGCGGGCCTCTATCCGCATGTCGGCTTCGGCGACGGGCGCAAGCTCGGCAAGCCGGCGGTGGCGACGGTCGCCGTCGGCCCGCGGGCGCTCGAGAGGCTGGGGCTGCCGGACGAATGCACGAGCGGCTTCCCCGCCGCCTTCCTCGAAGGCATGAGCACCGAGGCCCGCGGGCGGATCCTCGGCGACACCGGCGCCAATGCGGCCGACCATTGGGAATGGGGGCGCGAGCCCTACGACCTCGCCTTGCTCCTCTACGGCTATGACGAGCAGGCGGTCGGCGCGCTCGAGGCGGCGGTCCAGGCGCTGGCCGCCGAGCACGGCGCGGCCCGCACCCACCGAATCCCGCTGCAGCGGACCAAGAAGCCGGCCATAGAGCCGTTCGGATTCGTCGACGGCGTCTCGCAGCCGATCATCCGCGGCAGCTACCAGAGCTATCGCCGGAACGATCCGATCCATCTCGTCGAGCCCGGCGAGTTCCTCGTCGGCTATCCCGACAATCGCGGCAACTTCCCGCCCGAGCCCGAGCTCGCGCCGCTGGCGGACCCCGATAACGTCCTCCCCATCGCCGAGAAGAGCCACGCCTTCGGCAACGCCATCGTCGAGGCGCCGCGCGCCATCGCGCGCAACGGCAGCTACCTGGTGGTGCGCCAGCTCGAACAGGACGTGAAGGGATTCTGGGACTATTGCTGGGACGAATATCGCCGCCTCGACGGCCGCCTGCCGCCGCCCTACGACGTCCGCCCCGATTACATCGCCGCCAAGCTGGTGGGGCGCTGGCGCGACGGCTCGTCGCTCGTCCGCAACCCTTATTATCCGTTCCCGAAGGAACAGGCGGAACGGCAGCGGCGGCGCGAAAACCGCGAGACCGCCGAGGGCTACGACGCCGTCTCGGCGATTGCCGCCGCCGGCCAGCCGGTCGGATCGGAGACGGCGCGGCCGGAGACACATCCCTCGCAGGGCACGGCCATTTCCACGCCCGCCGAGACTCAGCCGGAAGCCGCCGGCCAGGCCGAGCCCGCGGCGCGCGGCGACAACGACTTCCTCTACGGGACGGAGGATCCGCAGGCGCTGCGCTGCCCGTTCGGCGCGCACATCCGCCGCGCCAATCCGCGCGACAGCCTGCAACCGGGGTCGATGGAGCAGGTCTCGATCTCGAACCGCCACCGAATCCTGCGCGTCGGCCGACTCTACCAACCGGCGGAGGGGCGCGATCCGGGCCTGCTCTTCATGTGCCTCAACGGCGACATCGAGCGCCAGTTCGAGTTCATCCAGCAGACCTGGCTGATCAGCCCCGCCTTCCACGGCCTCGCCGGCGAGCAGGATCCGCTGACGAGCGGCCCGGATGCGAAGGGCAGCGGCTACATGGTGCCAACCCAGGACGGCCCGGTCCGGCTGAAGCCCCTCCCGGCCTTCGTGAAGACGCTCGGCGGGGGCTATTTCTTCATGCCCAGCCGCAGCTTCCTCGCCTTCGTCGCGGGCTTGTAAGGGGGACGTCGCAGGGGCGACGCGCCCCTTCCCTCACAGGTCGATGCAGGCGGCGAGGCTTTCGAGCTTGCGGATCCGCTCGCGCAGGTCGGCGACCTCGATCCGCTCGGCGACCGGGCCGCGGCTCGCCGCGACGTGGCCCTGGCCGCTGCCGAGCTCGAGCCGCTTCAGCTCCAGCCACCCGCGCCAGGCCTTTAGGGCCGCCAGGGTGAAGATCGCCGCGCCCACCAGGGCGAAGCCCGCTATCGTGATCGTCGTCAGCTGTTCGCTCATGTCACGCCTCCCTCAGGCTCGTTCTCTTCAGCGCAGCGCCTCGATCTCGCGGGCGAGGCTGGAATTGGGTGCGGCAACGAAGGTGTCGACCTCGGCCAGGCGGCGGTCGATGTCGCGCATCGCGCCGTTAAGCTCGGCCGCAGACATGCGCCGCGCCGGCGCCTCCGCCGTCTCGGCGAGGCCGTCGGACCGCTTCTTGGCGACCAGGCCGGCGACCAGATAGGCGATCGGCGTCCAGGGAAAGGCGCCGGCGATCGTCACCACCACCAGGGCGACGCGGATCAGGGTCACGTCCCAGCCCGTCATCCGGGCGAGGCCGGCGCAGACCCCCATCACCTTGCCCTGCCGCTTGTCGAGATAGAAAGTGCCCCGCTTCATTTGATCCTCCTAGGCTCTTGTGTTTCCGGTTCGAGCGCGCCTCCCGCGGGATCGCAGGCGATGGCGCGCCAATTGGGGTTGTCGGCGGTGACGATGCGCTCGACGGTCGCGACGCGGTCGTCGAGGCGCCGGGCGAGGTCGTAAAGCTCCTCGAGCATCCGCTCGTCGTCGTTGGTGAGCGTAGCCGCGGTCTTCCACCGCGTGATGTAGTGAAGGACCAGCCACGGCAGCGCGACGAACAGCGCGGCGATCGCGAAGAACGGCGTGACGTCCATCGCTCAGCCTTCCGCCGGCCGCGGCGCGGCCGCGGCGAGCGCGATCCGCGCCTTCAGCGCCTGAAGCTCCGCATCCGCCGTGTCGGCATGGCGCAGCCGGGCGATCTCCTGCTCCAGCGTCATCGGGGCGGCAAGCGCCAGCGCCTCCGCGCGGCCCTCCGCCTCGTCGGCCCGCCGCTCGAGCAGCTCGAAGCGGGAGAAGGCCTCGTCGACGCGGGGGCCGGAATGCATCTCCCGCAGCCGGGCGCGCCGGTTGGCGCTCTCGAGGCGGGACTGGACGGCGTTCTGGCGGGTCCGAGCCTCGCGCAGCTTCGCCTGGAGCCTCGCGATGTCGGCCTCGGAGACGCGCATCGCCTCGTCCAGCGCCTCGATCTCGGCCTCGAGCCGGTCGGCCGCGTCGGCGACCTTCTGCTTCTCGACCAGCGCCGCCCGGGCGAGGTCGTCGCGGCCCTTGGAGAGGGCCAGCTCGGCCTTTTCCAGCCAGCCCGCCTGCAGCCTCTCCAGCCGCGCGATCCGGGAGCGCATCTCCGTCTGGTCGGCGATGGTGCGGGCGGCCGAGGCGCGCACCTCGACCAGCGTCTCCTCCATCTCGAGGATGATCATGCGGATCATCTTCGCGGGGTCCTCGGCCCGGTCCAGCATGTCCGCGACGTTCGACGCGACGATGTCCCGGGTGCGGGAGAAGATGCTCATCGGAATGAGCTCCTGGATCGAGAATTGCGGCCGCGGCGGGCGCGGCGCGCGGGGCGCCGGAGCGGCCTGGCGGGGGCCGCCGGGCCGGGGCGGGATCGGCGCGAGCCTGGTCAGCTCGGCCGCGCTCACGTGGATCGCCTCGCTCATCGGCCGCCTTCCGGTCACGCGCGCAGCGAGGCGGCGGGCGCCGTCTCGATGGCGCGGGCGGGGCCGACGGCGGCGCCGACGGCGGTGGCGGTGAGGACGAATGCGGCGATCGCGGCGACGACGCCCTGCTGGAATTTGGTGAAGTCGAACATCTCTCTGCTCCCTGAAACCTGCTCTCGCTAACCCGCCCGGAGGCGGTTGCCAGCATGGTTACAAGGGGCGTGCCAAGTCGCGGGAATGGCGGAAAACCGCCACTTTCAGCCCTCCTCACACGCGACTGCCGTCGCCAGGCCGACTCAGAATTGGGAGTTTACGCCAAAGGTTGGGATCAGGCCGCGCGGGCGCGCTCGAGCACCCGCCGGACGCTCGAGGCACGGTGCGCGGCGGGCCGGGTGGCGTCGAGGATCTTGCCGCCGGCGAGGAACACGACGCCCGTGCACGCGGTGAAGAGCATCCAGCCCGCAACGCCCGGATATTGGACATGGTAGAGCTCGCCGCGTGTGCAGGCGCCGACGGCGATGGCGTAGATCACCGCCCAGGCTTCGAGGCGGGTCTTGATCAGGAAGGGTCTTAACAGCGTCTTCACCATGGCCCTTCATCAGCAAGGAGCGGGCCAGTGGCGGAAATCCGCCATTCGTCCCGGCGAGGCGGCGCCGTCTGTAAACCTTTTCGACGCTTCAGCCCCGCCTGGGCGAGCGCAGCTCGATCCAGGTGGGGGCATGGTCGCTGGTCCCCTCGCGCGCCCTGACCTCGCGGGCGACGCCGGCCCGCCGCAGCCTGGCGGCGGCGGCGGGGTTGAGCAGCAGATGGTCGATGCGAAGGCCCGCGTCGCGGGCGAAGGCGTTGCGCCAATAATCCCAGAAGGTGAAGATCCGCTCGTCCGGGTGGAGGCGGCGGAGCGAATCCGTCCAGCCCTGCTCCAGCAGCCGCTCATATTGCGCGCGCGGCTCCGGCTGGAACAGCGCGTCGTCGAGCCACCGCTCGGGCTTGTAGACGTCCGCGTCGGTCGGGATGATGTTGTAGTCGCCGGCGAGGACGACCGGCTCGTCGAGCCCGACCAGCCTCGCCGCATGGGCGATCAGCCGCGCGTTCCAGCCGAGCTTGTAGTCGAACTTCGGGCCGGGACGGGGATTGCCGTTGGGCGCGTAGAGGCAGCCGACGAGGATGCCGCAGGAGGCCGCCTCGATGTAGCGGGCCTGGTCGTCCGCTTCGTCGCCGGGCAGCGCGCGGGTCGTCTCGATCGGCTCGCAGCCGCGCGCCAGGATGGCGACTCCGTTCCAGCGCGGCTGGCCGCGCCAGACCGCGCCGTAGCCCGCTTTCTCGAGCGCGGCGGCCGGAAACTTGTCCTGAGGCGCCTTCAGCTCCTGGAGGCAGACGATATCGGGCTGCGCCTCCTCGAGCCAGCCGAGGAGCAGGGGCAGGCGCCCGTTGACGCCGTTGACGTTGAACGTGGCGATCTTCACGCCGGGTGAACGCGCCGCGGCGCTTTTGGCTCAGCCGCCCGCGCCGGCTCCCATCGCGCTTTGCGGCGCGCCCGCACCTTGCTACGGCCGGCGCGCCACTTCGAGGAGAGAATTTCATGGCCATTCACGTCGGCGACCGCCTGCCGAAGGCGACGTTCATCAAGGCGACGCCCGACGGGCCGCAGCCGGTCGACAGCGAGGAATATTTCCGGGGCCGCCGGATCGCCTTGTTCTCGGTGCCCGGCGCGTTCACGCCGACCTGCTCGGCCCGCCATCTTCCCGGCTTCGTCGACCGGCTCGACGAGCTCAAGGCGAAGGGCGTGGACGAGGTCGCGTGCACCTCGGTCAACGACGCGTTCGTGCTCGAGGCGTGGAAGCAGAGCGCCGGCGCGGAGGGCAAGGTGACGATGCTGGCGGACGGCAGCGGCGATTTCGTGAAGGCGATCGGCCTCGATGCCGATTTCTCCAAGTTCGGGATGGGCCATCGCGGCCAGCGTTTCTCGATGCTCGTGAACGACGGCGTCGTCGAGCAGCTCAACGTCGAGGAGCCGGGCGCCTTCAACGTCTCCAGCGCGGATTATCTCATCGACCGGCTCTGATCGACCGGGCCGAGGCAACGCCCGCTCCGCTCCTGCGTTGTCTTTCGGGCGTGGGTCCTTCGGAGAGCGTGGACAATGGCGGACAAGGGTGAGGACGGCGAGCGCAAGTCGGCGGCGTTGAGGCTGGCCGAGGAGATGCAGAAGCGCCCATTTGCCGCGGCGGCGATCGCCGGCGGCGCCGCCGCGGCGGCGGCCGCCGGCTATATGGGCGCGCGCGCCCTTGCCCGCCGCAACGGCGCCTGCCCCGAGCGGCCGCTGAACGACGTGCTGAAGACCGCGATCACCGCCGCCGAATGCAATTCGGCCCCGGTCGCCGCGGACTCGAAGGCGCCGGACCCCGAAATCGGGATGGACGGCAGCTAGCCCCGCCCCGGTTTTCGAGGATCGTCACCCGGACTTGATCCGGGGGTCCGCCTTTTCCTTGCGGAACAAGGTCACCAGCCGCACTGGTGCCCCCTGTTCTGCTCCTGCAGCCACGCCATGAGCGGACGGAAATATTCGAGCATCGGCTCGCCCGACATCTCGCGGCTACCGGTGAACGCCTCGAGCGCGTCCGGCCAAGGCTTGGAGGCGCCCATCGCGAGCATCGCGTTCAGCCTCTGCCCCACGTCCTTGTTGCCGCGGAAGTTGCAGCGGTGGAGCGGCCCCGTCCACCCGGCCTGCTTGCAGGCGGCCTGGTAGAATTGGAACTGGAGGATGCGGGCGAGGAAATAGCGCGTGTAGGGCGTGTTGCCGGGAATGTGATATTTGGCGCCCGGATCGAAATCCTGCTCCGAGCGCGCCACCGGCGGCGTGATCCCCTGGTATTGGAGGCGCAGGTCGGTCCAGCCCTTGTTGTAGTCGGCCGGCGCGATCTGGCCGCTGAACACGCCCCAGCGCCACTTGTCGACGAGCAGGCCGAACGGCAGGAAAGCGACCTTGTCCATCGCCTGGCGCAGCAGCAGGCCTATGTCCTTGCTCGGCGGCGGCACCTTGGACTGGGGCAGCAGCCCCAGCTCGACCAGGTAGTCGGGCGTCACCGACAGCGCGATGAAGTCGCCGATCGCCTCGTGGAAGCCGTCATTGGCGCCGTTCTCGTACAGATAGGGCTGGCCGGCATAAGCGCGCTGGTAGAAATTGTGGCCGAGCTCGTGGTGGATGGTGACGAAATCGTCGGCATTGACCTTGGTGCACATCTTGATGCGCAGGTCGTCCTTGTTGTCGACGTCCCAGGCCGAGGCGTGGCAGACGACCTCGCGGTCGCGCGGCCGGGTGATCTGCGAGCGCTCCCAGAAGCTTGCCGGCAGCGCCGGAAAGCCCAGCGAGGTGTAGAAGCCCTCGCCGGTCTTCACCATCTTCACCGGGTCGTACTTCCTGGCTTCCAGGAGGTCGGTGAGGTTGTAGCCGATGTCGCCGGCGCCCTTCGGCGCGACGACGTCGTAGATGTTGCCCCATTCCTGCGCCCACATGTTGCCGAGCAGGTCGGCGCGGATCGGCCCGCTCTTGGGCTGGACGCGGTCGCCATATTTCTCGTTGAGCTTGGCGCGGGTGTAGCAGTGGAGCTGGTCGTAGAGCGGCTTCACCTGGCCCCAGAGCTTGTCGGTCAGCGCGGCGAAGTCGTCGGCCGGCATGTCGTAGCCCGAGCGCCACATCGCGCCGGTGTCGGCATAGCCGAGCTCGCGCGCGCCCTGGTTGGCGATCTCCACCATGCGGACGTAGTCGGCGCGCATCGGCCGGCCGACATTCTGGTGCCAGCTCGTCCACATCTCCTTCAGCTCGTCCGGATTGCGGACCGAGCCCATCTTCTCCTCGAGATCGTTGCCGCTCATCGGCTGGCCGCGATACGTGCCCTTGCCCTTGCCGTAGGTGGAGTTGAGCCGCGTCGCGATCTCGTTCAGCTCCGCCGCCGCGCCGGGCGTGCCGGGAGCCGGCAGGACGAGGCCGTTGCGTAAGATGTCGAGCTTGCGGCGGGTGTCGAAATCGAGCGCGGCGACGTTGTTGAAGCGCGCCGCGCCCTTGGCGTAGCGCACGCCCATCTCGGTGCCGATCGTGCCGAAATAGGCGGCCAGCGCGTCGGTATCGTCGGTGATGTGGGTGTTGTTCACCCACTGCGCGCGATTGTTGATCAGCGAGAAGTCGTTCAGCTCCTTTTCCGCCTGCGCGACGAAGGCCTGAGCGTCGGCGACGGTGGGGGCGGCCTGCCCCGCGGGCGCGGCGGCGATGGCGGCCTCCATCTCGTCCGCCTGCCTATCCAGCTGACGGGCGACGCGCTCGGCATCCATTGTTGACGCGCCTGTCGTAGTGCAGGCGGCGAGGCAGAAGGCGAGAGCGAGCGCTGAGACGGTCGATTTCATGGGCATCCTCGAAGCTTATGGTTTTCGTTGGGACGCCGCTCCTCTGCGCCCGGCTCCGCGGAGCGTCAAGAAGCCAGGAAATCGGCGATGGCGCGGCCGAGCTCCGGGCGGGTGACGGCGCTCATATGGTTGCCGGGCACCTCGGCATAGACGGCGTGGGGAAGCGCCTCGGCGACCTCGCGCGCCGAGCCGTTGTCATGGTCGTCGGCGCCGCAGACGACCAGCGCCGGCATGGCGATCGCGCGCAGTTCCGCCTCGCTGGAATCGACGAAGCTGCCGAGCAGTGGAAGCATCGCCTTGGGATCCCCGCCGGTGGTCTTGAGGAACGCCTCCGCAAGCCATTCCGGGGAGCCGCGGGCATGGGTCCCCGCGCCTTCCAGCACGTGGCGGAAATGGCCGGAGCGGCGGCCGGTCTCGAGCAGGCCGCGCAGCCCCATGCCGCCGATGACGAGGCGCCGCGGCGCGGCGCCGAGGATCGCCATCCTGACCGCCGTCCTCGCCCCCAGCGAATAGCCGCCGAGGTCGAAGTCGCCGAGGCCGAGATGGGCGATCAGCTCCCGGCCGTCGCGGGCAAGGATGTCGGGCGGGTAGGAGGCCTCGTCGTGCGGGGCGGCGCTCGCTCCGTGGGCGCGCAGGTCCGGCATGATCACCCGCAGGCCGCGACCGGCGATCTCCTCGGCATGGCCGAACTTCAGCCAATTGGTCTGCGCGTTCGAGAACAGGCCGTGGAGCAGGAGCACCGGCCTCCCCTCGCCCAGCTCGTACCAGACGAGGCGGGCGCCGTCGGACGCGGTGAAGGCGTGCTCGCTCACCACTTGCCGTCAGCCCGGGAAGCTGCCCGTGCCCTTGATCCACTTGTCGACGAGGGGCTGATATTCATCCGTCCGCTTCTCCGGGATGCCCTCGGTGTTGAGCCACGCGCGGTGCATGCTCTCCGCTCCGAAATGGTGCTTCGGCACGAAACGCGACGGGTCGTCGAACGATGCGACGGTGAGGTCCATATTCTCGCTGTCGGGAAAGGCGAAGCCGAGCGAGGTGCCGCATTCCCGGCAATAAGGCCGGCTGGCGATCGGCGAGGAGGAATACCAATCGGGCTCGTGCTCCCACGCGACCTGCGCCTTCTTCACGTTCTTGAACGCGATCGAGACCGAGCCGGTCGCCTTCTGGCACATCCGGCAGTGGCACAGATAGGCCTCGTCGTCCGCCACCTGCGCGGTGTAGCGCACCCGCCCGCAGGCGCAGCCGCCGGTCATGGTGTCAGTCATCGGGAATGTCCTCTCCGAGCAGATAGACGAGCGGCCCCCGACTTGTGGCCCGCACCTTCGCCGCGAAGACGCGATCGGCCGTAACGAGGAGGTGCCCCCCGGCTTCGGCCATGGCGAGAAAGTAGCAGCCGTAGATCGAGTGGTTGAGCGAGAGCGCTAGGTCCAGGGCCGCCGATCCGTATGAGGCTCCGGGGACGAGCGAAACGCGCGACTGGATTTGAAAGAAGCCAAGCCTCGCCTGCTCTGGCGACAATTCTCCAGCGCGGACTTTTTTCGTCAAAGCGTTGCCGATCTCCGCCTGGAACAGCTCGGGCGCGATCAGGCTGCGCGGGATCAATTCGAATGCCTTGTCCGCTCCCGCCTCTTCCACCACCCACTTCACCGCTACGCTGGTGTCGATGACCAGCGTCAATGGCCGTGGTCCCGATCTTCACGGACGAGAATTTCACTGGGTGTCTGCGGCACGTCCGGGGTCATCGCGCGTATCCGCGCGAATTCCGCGAGCACCTCTTCTCGCCGGCGGGGGCTCAGCGGGCGGGCGCGTCTCAGGGCCTCCCGAAGCTCAGCCTCCAGCGAACGCCGGTTCGCTTCGGCGGCCTCGCGATAGTCGGCGAGGAGATCGTCGTCGATGTTTCGAATGAGAGCTTGTGCCATGCACCGATGATAGCAACATGCTATCACTCGCTCAAGCCGCCTTCTGGAGGTGCTTCCTGCCCAGGAGCTCGGCGATCTGCACCGCGTTGAGCGCGGCGCCCTTCCTGAGGTTGTCGGAGACGCACCAGAGGTTAAGGCCGTTTTCCACCGTCGAATCCTCGCGCACCCGGCTGACGTAGGTGGCATATTCGCCGACCGCCTCGACCGGCGTCACGTAGCCGCCGTCCTCCCGCTTGTCGACGAGCATCACGCCCGGCGCCTCGCGCAATATGTCCTGCGCCTCCCGGGCGGATATCTCCCGCTCGAACTCGATGTTGATGGCCTCGGAATGGCCGACGAACACCGGCACGCGCACGCAGGTCGCCGTCACCTTGATCTTGGGGTCGAGGATCTTCTTCGTTTCGACCACCATCTTCCATTCCTCCTTGGTCGAGCCGTCGTCGAGGAAGGAATCGATGTGCGGAATGACGTTGAAGGCGATCTGCTTGGTGAAATGCGACGGCTCGTTGGCGTCGCCGACGAAGATGTTGCGGCTCTGCTCGAACAACTCGTCCATACCCGCCTTGCCCGCGCCGGAGACCGACTGATAGGTGGAGACCACCACCCGGCGTATGCCGGCGGCGTCGTGCAGCGGCTTCAGCGCGACCACCATCTGGGCGGTGGAGCAATTGGGGTTGGCGATGATGTTGCGGCGGCGATAGCCGTCGATCGCCTGGGCGTTCACCTCGGGCACGATCAGCGGCACGTCGGGATCCATGCGGAAGAGCGAGCTGTTGTCGATGACGGTGCAGCCGGCGGCGGCGGCGCGCGGCGCATGTTCCTTCGACACGGCCGAGCCGGCGGCGAACAGCGCCATGTCCCAGCCGGCGAAATCGAAATGCTCGATGTTCCTGACGCGCAGCTCGCGGCCGGAATCGCCGAAGTCGATGACGTCCCCGGTGGAGCGGGGCGAGGCGACGGCGGCGATCTCGTCGAGCGGGAATTCGCGCTCGGCGAGGATGTTCAGCATCTCGCGCCCGACATTGCCGGTCGCGCCGACGACGACCATCCGGTAACCCATGAAGTCTCTCCGTGAAGCTTGCCGCCGCCTCTATCGCAACGCGGGGCCGGAAGCGATATGGCGTCGGGCGACGGGGGGACAAGATGAAGCGCTCGGCCTTTCTTCTGCTGGCTCTGCTCGTGCTGCTGGCCGCGGCGATGGGGCTGAAGGGGCGGCTCGTCTCGGCGCCCGACGTGCCCGCCGCCGCGCCCGGCGCGTTCGACACCGAGCGCGCGCTCGCGCGGCTCGCGCGCATCCTCGGGGACCAGCGGCCGCATCCGGTCGACAGCGCCGCGCAGGACGGCGTGCGCGCCAGGCTGGTCGCCGAGCTGCGGGCGATGGGGCTCGATCCGGTCGTCACCGACGATTTCGCCTGCAACGGTCCGCCGCGCGAGCGCACGATCGCCTGCGCCCGCATTCGCAACCTGCTCGTCACGATCGGGCCCGCGCAGGGCAAGCACCTGCTGTTCGTCTCGCATTACGACAGCACGCCGGTGGGGCCGGGCGCGTCGGACGACGGGATCGGCGTCGCCTCGATGCTCGAACTCGCTGCGCTGCTGAAGGACCGCCCGCTGCGCCGCCCCGTCACCTTCCTGTTCGACGAGGGCGAGGAGACGGGCCTGATCGGCGCGCGCGCCTTCCTCGCCCGCAACCCGCTCGCGGCGCGGGTGGACACGCTCGTCAACCTCGAATCCCGCGGCGTCGCCGGGCCGGCGATCATGTTCGAGACGAGCCTCCCCAACGGCGCCGCCGTCGCCGCCTTCCAGCGCGCGCTGGTGCGCCCCGTGGCGAACTCGCTCACCACCGGCTTCTACAAGCTCATCCCCAATTCCACCGACGTCGCCGTCTTCGAGGAGCGGCGCTGGACGATCCTGAACTTCGCCGTGATCGGCAACGAGACCCGCTATCACAGCCCCGGCGACACGCTGGACCGGCTCGACCCGCGCAGCCTCGCCCATATGGGCCGCCAGGCGCTCGCCCTCGGCCGTGCGCTCGGCGAGGGCGAGGCCCCCGAGGCGAGGGGCGGCCGGCTCTATGCCGACCTGCTGCAGCGTGCGCTGCTCGTCGTTCCCGCCTGGCTCGGCACGGCCTTGCTCTGGATCCTCCTGCTCGCCTTCGCGGTCCTCGCCTGGCGGCGGCGGCCGGGCCGGAGCCTCGCCGTCGTCGGGGCGGCGCTGGCCGCGGCGCCGGCGGCGGTCTTCCTCCTCCAGTCCTTGCTCGGGCTGCTGCGGCCCGGGGAATTCTGGCGGGCGCACCCCGGCGGGCTCGCGCTTGCGGTCGACGTCACCGCGCTCGCCGTCGCCGCCGCCGCGCTGCTCCGGCTCGGCGCGGACGCGCCGCGCGACGGGCTGCGGCTCGCCTTCTGGCTGGCCTTCCTCGTCCTGGGCACGGCGATCGGGCTCGTCGTGCCGGGCGCGATCGTCTTCTTCCTCGCCCCTCCCCTGCTCGCCGGCCTCGGCCTCGCCATGGGCCGCGGAGGCCGCCTCCTCGCGCTCCTCGCCTGGCTGCTGCTCTTCCTCAGCTGGGCGCCGCTCCTCCACCTCAGTGAGATCCTGCTCGATCTCGACGCGGCCTGGATATTCGCGCCCGTCTCCGCTTTGCTCGTCCTGCCGCCGCTGATCGAGCTGCAACCGCTGCTCCGCAGGCACCGCCGGCCGGCGGCGATGCTCCTCGCCGCCCTGGCCGCGGCGGCCTGGGCGGTCCCGGCCGCGGCACCGGCCTACAGCGCCGAGCGGCCGCAGCGCCTGAGCCTGGAATATGTCTGGGACGCCGACGCCGCCAAGGCGCGCTGGATGGTCTATCCCGAGGGCGGCCCGCTGCCCGAGGCGATCGCCGCGCTCGGGCCGTTCGAGCATGAGGTCGAGCCGCCCTGGTCTCCCTACGAAAGGTGGGCCGCGCCGGCCCGGGGGCCGGCCGTTGCGCCGCCGACGGTCGACCGGCTCGGCGAGATCGCCTGGCGGGGCGGCGGCCGCACGCTGGTGCTTCGCCTCCACGCGCGCGGCTCGGAGGTCGTGCGGCTGCGCTTCCCCTCGACCGCGGCCCTGGCCTGGGTCGATGTCGGCGGGGCGGTCCGCCGGTTCGGCCGCGGCAAGGACAAGCAGGATTACGTCTTCCGCTGCCACGGCCGCGGCTGCGACGGGCTGGTCTTCGCTCTGGGCGTGCGGGGCCACGCTCCCCTCGCCGCGATCGCGACCGGTATGCGCAGCGGCCTGCCCCCGCAAGGCGCGGCGCTGCTCGCCGGCCGCCCGGCGACGGCCCAGCCCCAGTATAGCGCCGATGCGACCTACGTCGTCGCGAAGCTGCGGCTCTAGAGTTGGGGCGGCCTAGATCGACCCAATGCCGTTCGGGCTGAGCTTGTCGAAGCCCCTCTCTCTCTCCTGAAAGGTAGGAAGAGAGGCTCTTCGACAAGCTCAGGGCGAACGGTGGCGGGATTCAATCCGATCCTTCGACGCCCTAGCGCCTGTCCCTCACCGTCCGGTCGAGGAAGCGGTTGATGGTCGTCCAGACGTGGGTCTGCGGCCCTTCGCCGGCGATGGCGTGGGTGGCGCCGGGATAGACCATAAGCTCGAACGGCTTCTTCTCGCGCTGAAGCTTGGCGTAGAGCGCCGTCGAATTCTCGAACACCACATTGTCGTCCGACATGCCGTGGACGAGGAGCAGCGGGTCGGCGATGCTCGAAGCCTCGTCGAGCGCGTCGGAGGAGGCATAGGCCCTGGGGTCGGTCCGCGGATCGCCCAGATAGCGCTCGGTGTAGAAGGTGTCGTACAGTTCCCACTTGGTCACCGGCGCCACGGCGACCCCCGCGGCGAACGCCCCCGGCGCCTTTTCGAGCAGCTTCAGGGTCATGTAGCCGCCATAGGACCAGCCCATCACCGCCACCTTGGCCCGGTCGACGAACGGCTGGCGCTTCAGCCAGGCGAGGCCGGCGAGCTGGTCCTCCACCTCGGCGCCGCCCATCGCCCGGTAGATGGCGCTCTCGAACCTGGTGCCGCGGCGGTTGGTGCCGCGATTGTCGACGGTGAAGACGATCCAGCCCCGGTCCACCATCGCCTCGTGGAGCGGAAGCGCGCCGTACCAGGCGTTCGTCACCTGCTGGCCGTGCGGGCCGCCATAGACGTAGAAGAAGACCGGATAGCGTTTCCCGGGCTCGAGCGGCGGAGTCAGCATGCGGTAGTGGAGCGGCGAGCCGTCGGGCCCGGCGATCGTGCCGAACCTCGGCGCCACGTGGCTGTCGAGATAGGCGGAATAGGGGTGGTCCGGGCCGAGCCGGTTCTCCTCGACCCAGGCGAGCCGGCGCCCGCCCGCGTCGGCGAGATAGACCTGGGCCGGCTGCGACGGGTTGGAGCGGGTGACGAGCGCATGGGCGGCCCCCTTGTCCATCACCGCCTGGTTCGACCAGCCCGCCTCGGTCACCCGAACCGGCCTTCCCGGCTTGTCGTAGCGCACCCAATAGAGCTGCTGCTCGATCGGGGTCTCCATCGTGCCGGTGAAGAAGACGCGCTTGGCCTTCTCGTCGATGCCGGCGACCTTCTCGACCGCCCAGGCCCCGCGCGTCAGCTGCGTCCACTTGCCGGCTTTCCAGCGATAAAGGTGCGAGAAGCCGGAACGCTCGGACGACCAGATCAGGCTGCCGTCCTTGAGGGGCTTCAGATTGTCGGTGAGGTTGACCCAGCTCGGCGACGTCTCGCTGAACAGCACGGTCGAGCGCCCCGTCGCCGGATCGACGCGCAGAAGGTCCAGCTTCTTCTGGTCCCGGCTCATCCGCTGGACGAGCAGGCTCCTTCCGTCGGCCGCCCAGTCGACGCGGGTGAGATACCGGTCGGGATTGGGGCCGAGGTCCGCCTTCACCCGCTGCGCGCCGTCGGGGCTCATCAGATAAAGGTCGACGAGGGCGTTGGCCGTGCCCGCGGCGGGATAGCGCTGCTCCACCAATCGGGTGCCGTCGGCGCCGATGGCCGCGCGGGCGACGACGGCGACGGGGCTCTCGTCGACCCGCGCCACCGCGATCCACCGATCGTCCGGAGACCACCAATAGCCGGTGTCGCGGCCCATCTCCTCCTGAGCCACGAACTCGGCGGCGCCCCAGCTCAGCGTCCCTCCGCCGTCGTTCGTCAGCGCCCGCTCCCGTCCGGAGGCGGCGTCCATCACGTAGAGGTTCCGATCGCGCAGGAAGGAGAAATAGCGGCCGGTCTCCGACATCTTGGCATCGATCTCGGTGGCCGCCGTCTCGGTCAGGCGGCGGACGTTGCCGTCGAGCGTCGCGACGTAGAGATCGCCGTCGATGGGAACGAGGATCGAGCGGCCGTCGGGCGCCCATTCATAGGCGGTGATCCCCTTGGTGCCGGCGATGCGGGCGCGCTCGCGCCGCATCTTCTCGTCCTCGGATATCTCGCCGCCGCTGCCGATCTTCTTCGAATCGACCAGCATCCGCGCCTGTCCGGTGGCGGCGTCGATCGCCCAGAGGTCGAAACGGTCCTTCTCGTCGGGCCGGTTCCTGAGCAGGGTGACGAGCGTGCCGTCGGGCGACAGCCGCGGCTGGCGCGGCGTCGGGCCGGAGAGGGCGGGGCTCTGGAAGACCCGCTCGAGCGGAAGGTCCCTGGCCGCGGCAGGCAGAGCGGCGACGAGGAAAAGCAGTGAGAAAAGGGTTTTGCGCATGGCGCTTCCCATAGGGTCGGCGCCGCAAAAGGAAAGCGGGCAAGCCTCGTCCTCCCCTCGTTTTCGAGGGGGGGACCACCCGAAGGGTGGCGGAGGGGCACGAGCGAAGCGCCTTTGCCGGGGATAGCGGGCGCCTGCGCGCCGCCCCTCCACCGCGCTTCGCGCGGTCTCCCTCCCCTGCCGAGGCAGGGGAGGACAGGAAGGCTCAGCCCTCGACCGTCTCGGTCTCGGGAGTGGCGGCGGCGGCCGGCTTCACGTCGCCCCGCGTGTCGCGGCGCTCGGCGATGCGGGCGGCCTTGCCGGTGCGGCCGCGCAGGTAATAGAGCTTCGCCCGGCGCACGGCGCCGCGGCGCACGACCTCGATCGAATCGACGTTCGGCGAATAAAGCGGGAAGACGCGCTCGACGCCCTCGCCGAAGCTGATCTTGCGCACCGTGAAGGACGAGCCGAGGCCCTTGTTGGCGCGGGCGATGCAGACGCCCTCGAAATTCTGGATCCGGGTGCGGTCGCCTTCGACCACCTTCACTCCGACTCGGAGCGTGTCGCCGGGGCGGAACTCGGGAATGGCCCGGGCCTGGGTGAGGCTTTCGATCTGCTCGGCCTCGAGCTGCTGAATGAGGTTCATCGTCTTTGGCTCTCTAGTCTTCGCGCCGCGCGTCAGAGGGCGGTGGCCTTCGCGCGTCCCCGTGACGCTCGACCAGGTCCGGCCGCCTTGACCGTGTGTCCGCAAGCGCGCGCTCGTGGCGCCACGCCGCGATCCTCGCATGATCCCCCGATCGCAGCACTTCAGGGATCGTGCGCCCTTCCCATTCATAAGGTCGGGTATAATGCGGATATTCGAGCAGCCCCGTTTCGAAGCTCTCTTCCTCTCCGCTGGAGGCCGCGCCCATTACCCCGGGAAGGAGCCGAACGCAAGCGTCGAGGAGGGCGATGGCCGCCACTTCCCCCCCCGACAGGACGTAGTCGCCGATCGACACCGGGAGGATCGGCCGCGCCTCCAGCAGCCGCTCGTCCATCCCCTCGAAGCGGCCGCACAGGATCGAGACTCCGGGCCCGGCGGCGAGCTCGCGCACCAGCGCCTGGTCGAGCGGCCGGCCGCGCGGGGTCATGGCCAGCACCGGCGCCTCCGGCCGCCGCTCGAGCACCTGGTCGACGGCGCGGGCGAGCACGTCGGCGCGCATCACCATCCCCGCCCCGCCCCCCGCCGGCGTGTCGTCGACCGAACGGTGCTTGTCGGTCGCGAAGTCGCGGATCTGGACCGTGTCGAGCGACCAGATCCCCTCCGCCAGCGCCCGCCCGGCCAGGCTTACGCCGAGGGGTCCGGGAAACATCTCCGGATAGAGCGTGAGGACGTGCGCCGACCAGCTCATGTCGGCGACCCTCCATCTTCCAAGATCCAGTTCTCGACGCGCAGACCCGGCACCCTCGCAAAGTGCCGAGTGTTACGTGTCACCAGCAGCAAGTCCAACGCCAGAGCGTGGGCGGCGATCAGGTGATCGAGTCGGTGCCGCTCGAACGGAACGCGCCGGTATGCGAGCGCGGCTTCACGTTCAAACGGAAGAACAGGTATCGCAGCGAAGAACGCCTCGACGGTTTTCCAGCTGAGCGGATCGACAGCATCGACTTTGAACATGACCTCGGCGAACGCAACGGCCGAGGTAACGACCTCCCCCGGCGCGAACCGTTCCACCCTGAGCCGAGCTTCTTCCGACAGCCCTTCGATGAGATAGATGCAGATGTTGGAATCGAGCAGGACGCGCGGCCGTGGAGCTTCAGCCACCCTTTCGATACCAGTTCGGATGATCGATCGGACTCGGATCTATCTCTCGCTCCTCGTCCGTCAGGGGACGCAAGCCCGCTCCCGCGCCATAGATGCCGGTGAGGTCGATCCTCTTCGGTTCCTGTTCCACCGGCTCCACGATGTAGCGGCCTCGTTCCTCGCGCACGGTCACCTCCACGCCCGGCTCCACGCCGAGCGCCTTGGGGAGGCGGACGGCGACCGAGTTGCCCGACTTGAAGGTCTTCGTCTTCTTCATGCTCGAATGTATATACATCCGGTATATACATCTCAAGCGGAACCCCGCTCGTTCGCAAGCGCTACCCGCACCATGAGCGACGAACCCATCTTCGACTGCCTGGTGATCGGCGGCGGTCCCGCCGGCCTCACCGCGGCCATCTACCTCACCCGCTTCCACCTCTCGATCAAGGTCGTCGACGCGGGGAAGAGCCGGGCGAGCCTCATTCCCTGCACCCACAATCATGCCGGCTATCCGGGCGGCATATCGGGCAAGGAGCTGATCGCGCGGATGACGGAGCAGGCGCAGATGTACGGCGCCTCGATCGTCACCGGGCGGGTCACCCGGCTGGACCGGGTCGAAGGCGGCTTCGAGGCCGAATGGGGCGAGGGATCGGTGAAGGCGAGGACGGTGCTGCTCGCCACCGGGATCACCAACCGGCGGCCGCCGATGGACGAGGACCTGCACGACGAGGCGCTGCAGCGAGGCCTCATCCGCTACTGCCCGATCTGCGACGGCTACGAGGTGACCGACAAGAGCGTCGGCGTGATCGGCGACGATTCCCACGGCGTGGCCGAGGCGGTGTTCCTGCGCGGCTTCACCGAGGACGTCACCCTGATCGCGCCCCATGCGTCCCACGCTTTGTCGGACGCGGACCTGGCGCGGCTCCGGGAGTTCGGGATCAAGGCGGTGGACGGGCCGTGCCACGCCGTCGCCGCGCACGACGACTGCATTGTCGTCGACACCGCGCAAGGACCGCAGACCTTCGACAGCGTCTATCCCGCGCTCGGCTCCGACACCCATATCGAGCTGGCGCAGCAGGTCGGCGCCGCCCTCAAGGACGACGTGCTGGTCGTCGACAGCCACCAGCGCACCTCCGTCCCGGGCCTCTACGCCGCCGGCGACGTCGTCCTCGGCCTCGACCAGATCAGCCACGCCATGGGCGAAGGCGGGGTCGCCGCGACGACGATCCGCAACGACCTGGCGCGCGAGCGGCCGATCGTTCGCGAGACTCTGAGCGGGTCGATCGCCGCCAAGGCCGGCTGAGCGGCCTTTCCCGCTTTCCCCTTGCGCGGCATAACGCCGCCATGGATTCGACCGGGGATCTGGAGCGGCGCGCCGCCCGCGGCGACGTCGAGGCGCGCTTCGCCCTCGGCGCTAGGCTCGCCGCCCATCCGGATTCGCCGAGCGCCTTCGCAAGGGGCGCCGCGATGATCGCCGAGGCGGCCGAGGGCGGCCATGCCGCCGCCACGGCCATGCTTGCGACGATCGAGGCGATCGGCGCCAACCGCGCACAGGATTGGGGCAAGGCCTTCGCCCTGCTGCGCCGCGCGGCCGGGCTCGGCTCGCCGGAGGCCGGCGCCCAGCTCCGCCTGCTCGGCGAGGGCGACGTCGCCGCCCTCCTGCGAGTCCCCGAGCGCGTGGCCTATTCGGAGCGGCCCCGCCTGCGCGTCTTCCCCGGCTTCGCAAGCGCGGCGGAGTGCCGCTGGGTGACGGCGAAGCTGCGGCCGAGGCTCGCCCCCGCCTTGGTCTATGACGGCGAGAGCGGCGTCGGCCGATTGGACCCGAGCCGCGACAGCAGCGCGGTCGAGCTGCGCCTCGAGGAGATGGACGTCGTCATCGAGGTGCTGCGGGCGCGGATCGCGGCTGCGACGGGGCTTCCGGAGGCGATCTTCGAGGTGCCGCAGGTGATGCATTATTCGGTCGGCCAGCAATTCACGCCGCACCACGATTTCTTCGATCCCGCCTTGCCCGGCCACCGCGCCGACCTCGCCCGGCGCGGCCAGCGCATCGGCACCTTCCTCATCTACCTCAACGACGATTTCGAGGGCGGCGAGACCGACTTCCCAAAGGCCGGCCTCTCCTATCGCGGCGGCATTGGCGACGCCTTGTTCTTCGCCAACGTGCTGCCCGACGGCCGCCCCGACCCGCTCACCCTCCACTGGGGCAAGCCTCCGACGCGGGGGGAGAAATGGATCTTCTCGCAATGGATCCGCGACCGCGTCCCGGGTCCGCCCCAGGGCAGCCGCCCCTCCCCCTGACCCCCGCGCCGGAACCGCGAAGGGACCGTCGCCCGCCTCGGCCGCGCCCACCTCGCAAGGCCCATCATCACCCCGGACCCGATCCGGCGTCCACCTTCCCTCGACCGCGTCTGGTGGGGACACTCTGGTGACAGTCACGTGACAGTCACCGAACCGTCCTCGAGCGCCTTTGGTGCTGTGGTGCTTCGGGTGAAACAAGCCGGGGACACTCTGGTGACAGTCACGTGACCGTCACGTGACTGTCACCAGAGTGTCCCCGGACTTGATCCGGGGTCCGCCTTCCTTGCGGCGCAGGCGAGAAGAAGGTGGATGCCGGATCAAGTCCGGCATGACGGATCGCGCGACGGGCCGCTCGGCCCCCGCGGGGCGAGCGTCAGGCGAGGAACGCCGGGTCGAGGACGATCCTTCCGTCCGCGAGGTCGGCGATCCCCTCGCGGAACGGGACGAGGGCGCGGCGGCCGTCGGCCCGCTCCACCTCGATCAGGTCGCCCGCGCCGAAATTCTCGACCGCCACGACGGCGCCGAGCGGCTCGCCCTCCGCGCCGACGCAGGGAAGGCCGATCAGGTCGGCATGATAATATTCGCCGTCGGCGAGCGGCGGCAGGGCGTCGCGCGGCACGGTGACGAGGCGGCCGCGAAGCGCCTCGGCGGCCGAGCGGTCGGTCACCTCGGCGAAGCGGGCGATGGGCTGCCGGCCGGGCTTCACCGAGGCGAGGGTGAGGAGGCTGTCGCCCACCCTCACCCGCGCCTGGCGCCGGAGGCTCTCCAGCCCCTCGGCGAAGAGCTTCAGCCGCACCTCGCCGCCGACGCCGTGCGCGCCGGCGACCGCGGCCAGGGCGACGGCGCCCTCGGCCCCGGCGCCGGACGGCGGCGAGGTGGGGGCGCCGGCCAGGACTATTCCGCCTTCTCGGCGCCCTCGGCCGGAGCGGACTCCTCCGACCCCTCGGCCGGCTCGCTGGTCGAGCGGCCCTCGTTCGAGGCCTGGTCGGCCGGCGTCGCCTCGGCGGCGTCGCCCTCGGCGGCGGGCGCTTCATCCGCTGCGGCCGGAGCCTCCTCGGCGGCCGGAGCCTCCTCGGCGGCGGCCGGAGCGGCCTCGGCCTCGGCAGGCGCCTCCTCGGCGGCCGGCGCTTCCTCGGCGGCCGGAGCGGCCTCGGCCTCGGCGGGAGCCTCCTCGGCGGCCGGGGCGGCCTCCGCCTCGGCGGCGGCGGCCTCGGCGGCCTCGGCGTCGCGGGCGGCGCGCTCCTCGGCGCGCTCCTTCGCCTTCTCGCCCGGCTCCGCCTTCTTCGGGTTGTTGCGCTGGGCGCGCTCCTTGACTCCGGCGGCGTCGAGGAAGCGGGCGACGCGGTCGGTCGGCTGGGCGCCGACGCTCAGCCAGTGGCGCGCGCGCTCGGCGTCGAGCTTCACCCGCTCCTCGCTGTCCTTGGGCAGCATCGGATTGTAGCTGCCGATGCGCTCGATGAACTTGCCGTCGCGGCCGGTGCGCGCGTCGGCGACGACGATCTTGTAATAAGGACGCTTCTTCGCGCCGCCCCGGGAAAGCCGGATGGAAACTGCCATTCTAATGATCCTTTCTAGTGATCTGAATTCTATTTCTTGAGGAATTTCTCGAAGCCGGGCGGGAGGTTCATCGGCGGCCCACCGGACCCGCCGAGGCCGGGCAGCCCCGCCGCCCCGCCGCCGCCGCCAAGCCCGGGCATGCCGCCGCCGCCGAGGCCGCCGAGGCCGCCCATGCCTCCCATGCCGCCGCCCCCGCCGCCGCCGAACAGCGCGCCGAGCTTGCCCAGCCCGCCCATCTTGCGGATCTTCTTCATCGCGCCGGCCATCTCCTGGTGCATCTTCAGGAGCCGGTTGACCTCCTGCACCGTCGTTCCCGAGCCCTTGGCGACGCGGATCTTGCGCCTCGCGTTCATCAGCTCGGGCCGGCTGCGCTCCTTGGGAGTCATCGAGCCGATGATCGCGTCGAGATGGACGAGGATCTTGTTGTCGACCCCCGACGCCGCCATCGCCGCCTGCGCCTTCTTCATCCCCGGAAGCATTCCGGCGAGCCCGGTGATTCCGCCCATGCGCTGCATCTGGCCGAGCTGGTTCCTGAGGTCGTTCAGGTCGAACTGCCCCTTGGCCATGCGCTTCGCCAGCGCCTCGGCCTCCTCGACCTTGATCGTCTCCTGCGCCCGCTCGACCAGGCTGACGACGTCGCCCATGCCGAGGATCCGCCCCGCCACCCGCTCGGGGTGGAAGCCCTCGATCGCGTCGATCCCCTCGCCGACGCCGGCGAACTTGATCGGCTTGCCCGTCACCGCCCGCATCGACAGTGCGGCGCCGCCGCGCGCGTCGCCGTCGAGCCGGGTGAGGACGATTCCGGTCAGCGGCACCTGCTCCGAGAAGCTCCCGGCGACGTTGACCGCGTCCTGGCCGGTCAAGGCGTCGACGACGAGCAATATCTCGCTCGGCCGCGACACGTCGGCCACCGCCTTCATCTCGTCCATCAGCGCCTGGTCGACGTGGAGCCGGCCGGCCGTGTCGAGGAGGAGCACGTCGAAGCCCTGCAGCCTCGCCGCCTGGAGCGCCCGGCGGGCGATGTCGACCGGCTGCTGCCCGGCGACGATCGGCAGGGTCGCCACCTCCGCCTTCTCGCCGAGCACCCGCAATTGCTCCTGCGCCGCCGGCCGGGCGACGTCGAGCGAGGCCATCATCACCTTCTTGCCGCCCTTGAGGCGCAGCCGCCGTGCGATCTTCGCCGTGGTCGTCGTCTTGCCCGAGCCCTGAAGGCCGACGAGCATGATCACGGCGGGCGGAGTCACCTCGACGTCGAGCTCGGAGGCGTCGGCGCCGAGCATGTCGACCAGCGCGTCGTGGACGATCTTCACCACCTGCTGGCCGGGCGTGACCGACTTCAGCACCTGCTGGCCGACCGCGGCCTCGGTCGCCTTGTCGACGAAGCTGCGCACCACCGGCAGCGCCACGTCCGCCTCGAGGAGGGCGATCCTCACCTCGCGCATCGCCGCGCGCACGTCCGCCTCGCTGAGCGCGCCGCGCCCGCGCAGGCGGTCGAACACGCCGGCAAGGCGGTCGCTCAGGCTGTCGAACATGCGCTCACTCCGTCTTGCCCGCGCCCGAAACGCACAAAATGCCGGCGGGCGAAACTCGCCGGCCAGCATGCGCCTACCGGCGCGGGACAGTCACCCTCGAGGGGATGTGGGGGCGCATAGCCGCCGCGGGAAGGTATGGCAAGCGCCGGGCCGGGGAAGTCCCTCGCCCCCTCGCCCCCGCCCCCCCGTGACGCCGGTCACGCCCGCCCCTCGCCCCTCCGTGCCATCAGGGTCCGCCGCAGCGCCGAGGGGAAGAGACATGCCGGACAAGCCGCCCTGGATGGATTGGGCCGATCTCGCCGCCAAGCTCGCCGTTCCCGTCGTCCTGTTCGTCGCCACCCTCCAGTTCAACGACCGCCAGGCCAGGGCCCATGCGGCGGAGAATTGCCTCGACCTCCAGATCAGGCTGTTCAGCCTCGGCTGCGCCGACCGCGCCTGCACCGTGACCGAGGACCGCGCGACCACCCTCATTGGCTTCGACCGGCTGATCAGCGGCCGCTGCAGGCAGGCCGGGATCGCGCCGGTCACCCAGACCCGGCAGGTCCTGGCGACGGCGAGCGCCCAGGTCACCGACGCCAAGCTCTCCGCCGACCTGCAGCAGGCCGCCGGCGCCCCTCGCCCGAAGGCCGCGCGGCCGATCGCCGGCCCGCTTCCCCTCGCGCCGCAGACCCGGACCGCCTCCTCGCTGGAGCAGGCCCCGGGCCTTCGCGTCTACGTCCAGATCACGGCCGAGGGCCAGCGCGACTCCGCCCGCGCCCTGATCGAGCGCCTCTCCCGGTCCACCGTCGGCGGGGCCAGGCTCGCCGCCGAGGGGCCGGAGCTCGTGCCCGGCTACCGGCTCCGCAACACCGAGCTGCGCTGCCTCAAGAAGGCCGACTGCGCCCGCGCCTCCGACCTCGCCGCCTATATCGGCGTCCAGCTCGGCACGGCGGTGACGGTCCGCGACCTCAGCGCCCGCTACGAGACGAGCCCCCGGGTGAAGAGCGGCAATTACGAGCTCTGGTTCGCCTCCACCCTCCAGGCGGCGGCGCCGGCGGCGGCGCCGGGCGGGGTGGCAGCCGGCGGTTGAGAGTGCGTCAAAATCTCGCCTTGACCACTTGACGTCTAGACGTCAAAAGACCCTTCAACGCTGTTGCGGTGGAGGGTTGGATGGTCGTCGCACCGGGGGTGATTCGGGATTCGATCCTCACTTACATGGAAGCGCTCGACGGGGAAGCGTCCCTTCGTCAGATTAGGGAAGCGCTGACGGTAAGGCTCGGCCCGGTGCCCGACTCCTCCATTCGCTCCTACCTTAACCTGAACGTCGGCAAGCGATTCGAGCGGACGGCCCGCGGCCGCTACAGGCTTGCGGCGGCGGAGGCGCGGAACGTCACGCACGTCGCGCTTGCCCCGGCGGTGAAACATGGAAAGGCGGTCCTGTATCACGCCGATTGTTTCGATTGGCTAGCGGCTTGCGACCCGTCATCGGTCCATGCCGTAATAACGGACCCGCCTTATGGGCTGACGGAATATAGCGAGCGTGAGATCAAGAAGCTTCGAAGTGGCAAGGGTGGCGTTTGGCGCATTCCACCATCATTCGACGGGCACAAGCGTTCGCCACTGCCCCGGTTCACCATCATGACGGAAGAGGATCGAAAGGAGCTATTCGCCTTCTTCCGCCGGTTTGGTGCAATGGTGGCAAGGGTCGTCGTCCCAGGCGCTAACGTGGTTGTCGCCAGCAATCCGCTCCTCGCCCATATCGTGGCCTCCGCAATGTCCGAAGGCGGTCTCGAGCTTCGCGGCCACGTTGCCCGTCTCACAATGACGATGCGCGGCGGCGACCGCCCGAAAAACGCTCACAAGGAATTTAGCGGCGTCAGCGTCATGCCTCGCTCTCAGTGGGAGCCTTGGGTGGTGTTGCGCCGGCCGCTTGAGGGGAGGGTTCAAGATAATCTGCGGAAGTGGAAAACCGGCGGCTTCCGACGCCCATCGGACGAACGTCCGTTCGGCGACGTTATAAGGTCCAATCCTACCACGGCCGCCGAGCGGACCATAGCGCCACACCCGTCCCTCAAGCCTCAAGACTTCATGCGACAACTGGTTCGTGCGTCTCTGCCGTTGGGAGAGGGTACAGTGCTGGACCCGTTTGCCGGATCGGGCTCAACGCTCGCCGCGGCCAATGCCGTCGGGTACAGTAGCATCGGGGTAGAGGCCGACCCTAAATTTGTTCGAGTGGCAGAGGCGGCGATCCCGAAACTAGGCTCTCTCTCGCTTGGTAGATCCAATTTTGACGCAGCTTTATAATGCCGTCTCGGTGTAGAGTTGCCGTACGGGTTCCTAGTGCGCCCCTCGAATTACTGCGAAAATCGTCAACCGTGACGTGTGCCAGATAAATCTCCGTGAAGCGGGTAGCGCGGCGACTTTGCGCCGGCTCCGTCACGTTATCGATGTCGTACACGAATACGCACATCCACTGATCCCGCGCTCCATGCGTATCGACAGCACCACCCCGCTTCCGGGTCGTCTTAATCTCCACCCCATCGGACCCGGACGGAGTGCTGTCCAATTCATACCGGCCTTGGACGATCAGGTCGGGGTGTCCGTTGTGGAAGTTGTTCTGGCACAGCGATCGTGAGTGCCGGGCCATGCTGGCGGTGACCATGTCGGACAGGGTGCCTGACATATTCGCAGCCCGTAGCACCTCTTCCAGACGCGGCAGTCCCTTCTCCTGGAACAGCGAATTTACGTCGAAGAAGAAGTCGTAAACGTCTTGCATCGCCAGCGCGAAGTCGTCGATTCGGAGCTGGAACGGCAACTCGGCCCTCGGGTTAAACGCATCCCGATTCACCATCTCTCTGTCGGGCAACGCTTTTCCTCCGTCGGGGTTCGCAGAGCCTAACCGGCTCGCTTACCAAATCGCAAGCGTCAGCGTAGACAAGCCCCGAAGCCAGTCATCCGGAAATGACTTCCACCCAACGACGGGCGACCCAGCCCGATTGGCAGCCCTTCGGCAAGTCAATGCCGACACGCCTAGCACTCCTCAACGTGCAAGAGGCGCCATGGTGACTGAACACGATCCCTATCCACTGACCACGCTCATCGCAGGTAAAAACAGTCTGTCCGGGGGTGATCCTGCCGATGCGGGCGTAGGAAGTCCCCGGGCCCGCACGGAGCGACAGCAGCCGCCCCGAGCCTAGACTCGTCCGTACAATTCTTGCGGCGTTACATTGAGCAATATCTGTTCGACCAGCTATCACAGGAACATGGGGCCTATTGGGATAGGCGCCGGCTTCCACGCTAAAATTCAATACTGGCAGTACACTCAACACGAATAAACGCATCATTCCGATCGAGTAATTTCCCTTGAGATAGAGGGACCTCACGGCATCCTCCCTGCTTGAGACGTGTGAGCCGGACACCCGGACGGCGTCGCGGGGATCATCATAGTGACGTTCGTAAACTCGTCTCGCTTGCCCCCCACGATCTCGATGATGAGCCGATCTGGGTTCCTGCTCATAATGATATCCTGTGCTGCGCGTGCGGTGGGTGCAAGATCGTTATGATCGATCGTATCTGTAAAACCGGCGAATGCCTGTCCAGAAGCCGTCCACCCGAAAGCTCCGCGACCGATCGTACGCATGCGAGGACCTGCAAGATACTCGCCGGTGAATTGGCGGGGAATGACAGCAGCAGAACCCAAGCGCACGGTTACGCCAGAGCCGAACCCCCCGATTCGACCGACAAGATTCGTATTTCCCTTTAGGACTCGTGCCGGACCGCTGCACATCAAGTAGACAGGTGGAATGGCCGCCTGCGAGCCATCATCGTTACCTCCCTCGCCGCTACCTCCTCCGCCGTCGCCCTCTCCAGTCCCTGCACTAGCCAACTGGACACTTCCTCCTAAATCCCCGGGATTGCAATTCCTAAGGACATAGAAAGTGTCTCCTTCCTCCGACCCTAGATACGCTCCGGTAGCACCATTGAATACATCCCAAATATTTCCCATTTCCCAGCTGCACTGGCCGCTTGGATCTCGGAAGTTAACCGGATCTGCGCCAACATAGCTGTACATATTCATCCCATCACCGTACCCGATCGGATCGGTCTGCAGGAACCGCCCCAGCGTCGGCGAGTAGATGCGGGCCTTGTAATAATACATGCCGAGCTCGGCGATCCAGGTCTGGCCGGTATATTGGAACCGGCCGACGTTCGCCGCCGAGGGAATGCCATATTCGTCATAGGCGTCGACGTTGAGCGTGGTGCCGGCGCTGTTGGTGACCGCGACGATCGAGCCGCGCTCGTCGGCGTGGAGGAAGCGGCGGTCGCTCGTCCCCGAGCCTTCGTACCAGACGAGCGGCTCGTCGGTGCCGGGGCCGTGGACGTAGCGGCGGAGCGTCGCGTTGGAGCCGTTATATTCGGCGACGAGGTCGGCGCCGTCATAGGCGAACCGGGTGGTGCCGGCGCTTCCGCCGGAAATCTGGTACAGGCGCAGGGCGGGGTCGTAGGCGAGCGCGATGCCGCCGGTCGCCGAGGCGAGCAGATTCTCGGAGCTGTAGCTGTATGTCGTGCTCCCCGCCGAGGTGAGGTTGCCCTTGGAGTCGTAGGTGGGCGTGACCGAGCCGGTGGCGGTATACTGGTTGCGGCCGTTCGCCGTGTAGGCGCGGCTGACGTTGTAGTGGCCGGTCCAGGCGTAGGAGTCGTTGCTTCGGGTGTTCGACGCGATCTGCGACGCCGGGGTGTAGCCGAACCCGAGCGACTGGTCGTAGGCGGTGCCCGCCAGATCGTCGGCGAGGCCGGTGAGCCTCGACACGGCGTCGTAGCTATAGCTCTGCACCGAGCCGTCGCCGCGGGTGAGCGAGGCGCGGCGGCCGAGAGCATCGTAGGCATAGGCGGCGAGCACGCCCGCGCCCGACGTGGCGCCGTTCTCGCGCGTGCATGACTATCCCTTTCATCCACGTCGATTGCACACTAGAACATATGATGAACGAGAACGAGCGACGAACCTTAAGTGCCACGTTGGACATAAGGGCTATGCGGCGACCCCGGAGCCTGCTATATGCCGGGGATGGACACTCTGACCCCCATGATAGAGCGCTATCAGCTCGAACTCGGCCAACTAAGGTCGAGGGCGCAGGCTTTCTATCGCCAAGGCAATGAGGTCGAGGCTCAGGCCAAGCTGGTCGAGGCCAAGATCGAGGCGATCTCTGAGGCGAAGGCGGCGCTGGAGGCGGCGGCAGAGAAGCCGAAGGTCCGGCAACGCAATCGGCCCCTGTCTGGACCTTGGAAGGCAATTATGGCGCAGGCGGCCGACGTGCACTCCTTCGACTACGACAATCTGGAGCGGTTTGCTGCGGAGATCGGGCACGAAGTAAACCGCGACACCCTTCGCTCCCAGATGTCGGGCTACAAAGGCCTTGGTCTTGTCGAGTCGCTCGGGGGCGGGAAGTTCTCTGTCACTAGCGCCGGTCGAGAAGCTGCGGGTCTTCCCGAGCGGGAAACGGCGCGAGAGGAGCAGGAGGAGCGCGACGCGGCTCCCACGAGTCATGCTGGGCGACGGTGGGGAGGCGCCGCAGACCTGATGTATACCCTGAACCCTTCATCCGAAGTGAGGAGGGTTTAAACGAAAACCCCGGCAGCAGAAGCCGCCGGGGTCAGATTTCGCCGGATCGAGGAAGGGCTGGAACCCCGACCAAGATCCAAATGCAACCCCCAGTCCCGGGTCAGGGAGAAAGGAAGGTGCGGCCATGACGGCCTTGTTAAGACCCTAGCCGGTTGAACCGGCAGGGGCCGCGTCCGGGGGCTCACGTCCCCCGGCGCGGTTCCTATTACCACACTGAGAATTCAGTAGTCAAAAGGAACCTAAGATATGGCTAAGACGCCTTCCAAACCGCCGCCCCGCCAGACCAGCCCGCGCATCTCCACGATCGCCGGCAAAACGATGGCGGGCTATAAACCGACCCGCGCTGAGACTGTCTCCATGGCAGCTTCCCTGGTGGGTCAGGACCAGACCAAAGGACAGAATCCTAAAGGCAAGTAAGCCCCGGCTCCTCAAGCCTAGTAACGCGTAGGACGCAGCTTGCGGGAATCCGAATGGCACCGAAGACCTGCAAGCTGCCTTCCACATTCACGCCGCCCATATTCGGCGCGAGAACCTTTACGCCATCGTCCTGAATGAGCCATCCCACCGGCGCGCACCGGAGGATGCTTGAGCCTCGAAATCTGCTAAAAGCCGCCAGCTTGGAATGGTGGGGCGCTATCCTCCCACTCCACCATGACGAGAGGACAGGACGTGGAGCGGATCACCTTGGGCGAAGCCCTCGAGGGTGGCGACTTGGAGTCCTTCGTGCGGCAAGCCGAGGCTGACGGCTTAGGCGCCGCGGATCGGGAAGAGTTCGACGCGCGCTTAGGGGCGCTCATCAAGGCGCCCCCACAAGCAGGCCAAACATCCCATTCACCCGTTCGCGGTGGTTCGCCCGGAAACTGATTCGTCCAGATAGCGGTCCATGTACTTCGGCGACACATGGATGTGCCTCAAGCGGACGTTATTCTTGAAAAGCTGCCAGAATGACTCAACCTGATTGACGCTGTTGAGGGTGCCGTCCGCCTTAGCACGCGACTACTTCTTGCGGTTGTGCTTGACCCTGCCGTTCGTATAGTTCCTCGGTCAGTAAGTTGTAGGACGTAGCTCGTCGGTCGAGACGGTGGAGCCCCGCTCGACCTTGGAAACCACATGCTGCCACAGCGTATCCAGCTTCACGTTCGGAATGACGGCGGTGGCGATCGGGCCGCCGCGCTGCTTCATGCCGCGGACGATGGTCTTGCCCGTGGCGGAATTGCCCCCTTCGGTGCGCCGACCCCCGATGAAGGATTCGTCGCACTAATGTGCCCGCGCAGAAGGCCCGCAAAGTCCGCCTCGCCACTCAGCTTGCGGATTTGCTGCCCGATCCGCCAAGCGGTTTTGTAGGTGACACCTAACTGGCGCTGAAGCTCTTTGCCGCTGACCCCGTGGCGGGTCGTGCAGAAGAGATACATTGCGAAAAACCACGAAACCAGCGGGGTGCGCGTGTCCTGGAGGATCGTGTTGGCGGTCGGAGCGATCTGGAACAGGCAGTGCGAGCAGGCATAGACGCGGCGGTCGCGCAGCTTGTGAAACTCAGACTTCACCGCGCCGCAAGACGGGCAGTCCAGCTTCGTCCCGCCGAACCGAAGGGCCATGATATGCTCAAGGCAGGCCTGCTCGTTCGGGAAGCGGGCGAAGAACTCCCGGACCGAAAGGGCGGGGCTGGCGGAGGGGCTGTTGCGTTCCATTCCCCCGGATACCGCTTTGTTCCACGTGGGCCAAGGGGATAATCGCGCATACTGGTCTCCCCCGTCACCAGATGCCCCTCGTCGACGTAGAAGCCTTCGGGATAAGCGAGGCGCGTCCCGCGGCGCCCGATGTCCCAGGTGGACGTCAGCGTCCCCTACGGCCCCGCGAGCGTCAGGTTCCGGCTGAGTGCCTCGTAGGATAAAGGGCAGGCTGTTGCCGGTCTGCGAGGCCGAGCTCATCCGCCCCAGCGGGCCGTAGGCGTAGCTCACGTCCGGCTCGCTGCCCGGCAGGTCCTTCACGTCACGCGGCCGAGCGCATTCACGTTGAAGCCGATCTTCTCGCCCGCGCGATTGCGGGAGGCGCTCACCGTCGCCGAGGTACGCGTGCCGCTCCCGGTGTTCTCGTAGCGTTCACGGCGTTAGTCTGCTCATTTCGAGGAATGACGAAGCGCCCGATCCTTGCCAAAATTTCCCCGGAGCTCCCGGATCAAGCCGTACAAAAGCGATGCGGTCGCCACAGCCGCGACGATGGCTATGTAGAACCAAGCCGTGTCATCGCAGATAGGGCTCCGGCCTCGCCCGCAGGCGCCGACGCCTAACACTCTCAGCCAAATGATCAGGGTCACCGTGAGGATCATCCAGCTCACCATGGCCCTGGGGACGTAGTTGACCCTCATCAAATGCAGGAGGGGGCCACGGGCAGCGAGAGCGCCCATAAGCACCGTGAAGATGATGAGCGCCATCACGTGACGGCTAGGTGACAGTGTGAGTCCGCCCGCCCGATATACTATCGACGATGAGCCCGATAATTTCCGCATTGGAGATGAGCTGAAGCGTATCCATTCTTTGCCTCAGGTGAATGATTCTCGAGTTGATGGCAGTCAATCTATCAAGATCATATTTTCCAAACCTACCCGACGCTTCCATGATCGCTGCTAAGTCCATGCTCGTTTCCGAGGGAAGGGATACAGCCTCCCAAACCGCGTGTTCCAAATGCAAGCCAGCAAACCCGAGCACCGCGTCTGAAATATTGCGAAACTCGTCAAACGATCTTCCTTGAGAAAGTATCAAGGAACACTGTATACTCAGCGGTTCATATTCAAGATATTGCAACGCATGAATCAGAGCCATAGCGGACGCGGTCTCTGCTATGATAGCAGACGCATTAATGACGTACGTCGGATTTTTTGCATCAATCTGAGGCGCTAGGAGCCACAATCTCCGAATTTGTGTGCAGCTCAGCATATTATCCCCGTTAATCATAGTGCACTACCTCTCCCCATTCGGAGACGTCAAAGGCGCCAGTCCCAATCCTTGTTCCAGCCGGAAAATCGATATGCACCTGTCCCCCTGTTATCCGAAGCTGGATTCCTGAGGTAAGATGCCTGAAAATCACTCCTCCTCCCCGAGGGTCGATCCTCTGCCACCCCGCAGGGGGAGCGGAAATGCCGTTTTTTAGCCCCAGTGGCAAAGCTCCGTTCAACACCGCCAGTTCATCGATATCGATCGCAGCACGGAGGTAGCCGCCAGAACGATCAGTCAATGCGCCGCGATAGCGGTTCGTGCCAGTGTAGCGATCTCCGTAGATGCGTCCGGCGGGACTGTTGGCTCCCGCAAGCAAGAAATTACCGTCATCTGCGAAGGCGAATCCTCCCGGACGAGGCGGCACAGGAAGATTTGCTGCCACCTGACCGAGACCGCCGGTGCCGAGAAGGTAATTGACGACCGACTGCATGGCGGTGCCGCCATACCCACCCACCAGGTTACGTGCTGCATCATAGGCGTCCCCTACTGTGGGCCCGTCTCGCCCGGCTGGACCCGCGCTGCTGAAGCCACTCAGACCGCTGGCAATGCCTCCATAGGCGCCGCAGGCGCCCGCTATCCTACTTCCCGTGCACGTCACGCTCGGCTCTTTGGGAGCGAGCCCGGCTGGATCGCTTGCATTCACCGGATCTCCGCCAGCATAGCCATAGAGATTCATACCACCATTGAACCCGATCGGGTCCGGCTGCAGGAACCGCCCGAGCGTCGGCGAGTAGATGCGGGCCTTGTAATAATACATGCCGAGCTCGGCGAGCCAGGTCTGGCCGGTATATTGGAACCGGCCGGCGTTGCCCGATGAAGGGATGCCGTATTCGTCATAGGCGTTGACGTTGAGCGTGGTGCCCGCGCTGTTGGTCACCGCGACGATCGAGCCGCGCTCGTCGGCGTGGAGGAAGCGGCGGTCGCTGGTGCCCGAGCCTTCGTACCAGACGAGCGGCTCGTCGGTGCCGGGGCCGTGGACGTAGCGGCGGAGCATCGCGTTGGAGCCGTTATATTCGGCGACCAGGTCGGCGCCGTCATAGGCGAACCGGGTGGTGCCGGCGGTGCCGCCGGAGGTCTGGTAGAGGCGCAGCGCCGGGTCGTAGGCCAAAGCGATGCCGCCGGTCGCCGAGGTGAGCAGATTCTCGGAGCTGTAGCTGTATGTCGTGCTCCCCGCCGAGGTGAGGTTGCCCTTGGAGTCGTAGGTGGGCGTGACCGAGCCGGTCGCCGTGTACTGGTTGCGGCCGTTGGCGGTGTAGCCGCGGCTGACGTTGTAGTGGCCGGTCCAGGCGTAGGCGTCGTTGCTTCGGGTGTTCGACGCGATCTGGCTCGCCGGGGTGTAGCCGAACCCGAGCGACTGGTCGTAGGCGGTGCCGGCGAGGTTGTCGGCGAGGCCGGTGAGGCGCGACACGGCGTCGTAGCCGTAGCTCTGCACCGAGCCGTCGCCGCGGGTGAGCGAGGACCGGCGGCCGAGAGTGTCGTAGGAATAGGTGGCGAGGACGCCCGCGCCCGACGTGGCGCCGTTCTCGCGAAGCACGCTCGTCTCGCCGGTGACGAGATGCTCCTCGTCGACGTAGAAGCCGTCGGGATGGGTGATGCGCGTCCGGCGGCCGGCCAGGTCCCAGGCCGAGGTCAACGTGCCCTGCGGGCCCGCCTGGGTGAGGTTGCGGCCGAGCGCGTCGTAGGTGAAGGCGAGGCTGTTGCCGGTCTGGCTCGCCGCCGTCATCCGCCCCAGCAGGTCGTAGCCATAGGTCACGTCCGGCTCGCTGCCGGGCAGGTCCTTCGCGATCACCCGGCCGAGCGCGTCCGTCGCGAAGCCGATCGTCTCGCCCGCGCGGTTGCGCAAGCCCGCCACCGTCGCCGAGGTCCGGGTGCCGCCGGCGGTGGTCTCGTAGGTGAGCTGCTCATAGTCGGACGCGTTGCTCGTCCCCGCCCCCTTCGTGGCGCTGGGATATTGGGTCTGGCTGAGCCGGTCGTGGCCGTCATAAACGTAGGTCGTCCTGTTGTTCTCGGCGTCGGTGACGGTCTGCACCAGGCCGTTCGCCGTATAGCTGCTGGTCGCCTCGTCCACCTCCACGCCGGCGACGCCGAGCGCGACCGTCGTCTTCGTCACCTGGCCGGCGGCGTCCCGGAAGGTCTTCGCGATCCGGTCCGGGCCGTAGCTTCCGCTCGTCCCGAGCGTGCAGGCGCTGGAGGGGAGCGCGCCGAAGGCCGACGGGTTCATCCGCCGGGCGACGCATTCCACCCGGCCGAGCGAGTCGTAGCTGGTCTGGGTCAGCGCATAGGTCGCGCCGCCCGCGACCAGGCTCCGGGTCACCGGCCGCGCGTTGGAATCGTAGGCGGTGTCCACTTCCTGAAGGCTCGTGAAGGCGGCCCAGTCGGAGTCCGACTGGCTGTCGACGACGCCCTGCTCGACCTTGGTCAAGAGGCCGTTCGTGTAGCCGTTGCGGACGGCGCGCGGCTTGAGGGCGCCGCCGCCGTCCGGATCCGGCGAGACCGTCCCCACCAGCTCGCGCGCCGAATCGTAGCGGTAGCGGACCGTGTCGGCGGCGCCGGCGAGCGGGCCGTCGACGGTGAGGAGGTTGCCCACCGCATCGTAGGTCATCGCGCCGGCCGCGCTCAGGGTCCCGGCGCCGTTGCCGCTCGAGGTCGAGACGAGGTTGCCGCTCGCATCGTAGGCGAGGCTCGTCACCGCTTCGTCGGCCGTCCCCGCGCAGCTCGAGCCCGTCTGGCATTGCGAGGTGCCGGTGAGCCGGTATTCGCCGCTGACGAGGGTGTAGGCGTAGCGGGTCTGCGGCCGGGGCGCGCCCGGCGCGGGCGCCGGCGCGGTGACGGCGAGGACTCCGCCATGGGCCGCGCTATAGCTATAGTCGGTGACGTTGCCGCGGGCGTCGGTAATGCTGTTCGGCTGGTTGCAGGTGAGCGCGTTGGCGCAGGTCCCATCGTAGCTCGCCGAAGTGACGATCGGCGGGAGGCCGGAGCCGGGCTTGGCGACCGCCGACACCTGGGTGACGTTGCCGCGCGAGTCGTAGGCGTAGTCGGTGTAATTGCCCTCCGGCGCCGTCGCGCGGGTCAGCCGGCCGGACGAATCATATTGGTAGGCGGTGGTGCGCGAGAGGGGATCGGTGATCGAGGAGGGGCGGCCGACATTGACGTCGGAGACGATGGTCGTCGCCTGGCCGAGCGCGTCGGTGACGGTCATCGTCGCGGTCGTTCCGCTGAGGCTTCGCGAATAGGTCGTGGTCGACCCGGCATTGACCGCCGACGCGACGATCCCGCCGCTGAGGGTCGCGCCGAGCGTGTCGGAGGCGGCGCCGGGGCGGCGGAGGCCGTAATAGCCCGTCCCGCTCGTCACCCGCCAGACCCGCCCGCCCGTGTCGGTGACGTCGGTCACTCCGGCCGAGGGGTAGGCGTAGGAGACGGCGGCGAGCGCGGCGCTTCCCGCGGCGTTATTGTAGAAGGCGGCGCCGGTGCGCTGGCGGAAGGTGGCCGGCGGGTTGGAGGTGAAAGAGCTCCCGGCCGCGGAGGCGTAGGCGAAGGCGATCGAATAGCCGTAGCTGTTGGAGATACGCGACAGGCGCGGCGTGTAGTTGCAATTGACCGGCACGTCGGGATCGGTCGAGCGGATGCAGAAGCGCCAGAATTCGTAGTCGAGAATCACCGTCTTGCCGTCGGGCGAGGCGATCGAGGTCGGAAGCAGGACGCAGGAGGCCTGGGTGCCGCTGGTGTCGCAGAAATTGGTCGAGCCGCCGGCGGGGTTGCCGCTCGGGTCGCCGAACGCGACGACGCTTCCGTCGGGCGCTGCATAGGCGTAGGAATCGCCGCCGCCCGACAGGGTCGCGCCCCGCGCCTCGGCGCCGGGGAATTTGTCGGCGCGGGGGCCGAAATCGACATAGGTGCCCGACGCGCCGACGCTGAGCAGCATGTGGTCGAACTGGCTGAAGCCGGGCGAGCCGTTGGTCCCGGTCGCTCCGACCATTCGCAGCAAAGCGAGCTCCGCCTCGCCCGAGCCGATCGACCCTTCCGCGAAGGAGGCGAGGAAGTCGCCCTTCACCACATCGACTCCGTTCGGGTCGAGCTGGCGGAAGGCCGGGGCGGCCTGGGCGCGCGCCGGCGGGGCGGCGAGGCCGGCATAGATCGTGCCGGCGAGAAGGACGCAGCCGATGGTGCGCGCCCGCGAGGACGTGGTCATGGGGTTTCACTCCGGATCGGGGCGCCGCGGCGGCGGCGGCGGGGGGGGGGATGGCGGCCGGGGACGGCGGCCGGGCGGGGGCGATGCCCCGCCCTTTTCGCCTAGGGCGGCGGCGGGTTGGGCGAGCCGGTCACCGTCACGCTGGTGCGGTTGTCGGCCTTGTCGTGGCTGTAGTTGGCGACGACGTTGTTGTTGACGCTGCCGCTCCTCTCCACCTTCACCAGGCGGCCCTTGGAATCGTAGCTGTAGGTGATCGTCTCCGCGGCGATGGCGATCGCCGGGACCGAGCCGGCCAGTGCGAAGATGAGCGCAAGCTCGGCCTTGCGAAATGTCCTGGACATGTCCCTATTCCCTGTTTGTTCCACAGGCGGAGCATGTATAGGAAACGCCCGTCAATAGTCCTCGGGACTATTTTTACATCCGTTTTGCAGGCGAGTCCGTCTTGCAGGCGAGCTCGGGCGAGGGAGGCGCCCCTCCCCCTCCCTGCGCGAAGGGAGGAGGATCTTGGAGCGGCGAGGGACTGGATCGGCTCGCCCGCACCGTTCGCCCCGAGCCTGTCGAAGGGCGTTCCTTCCTTGCCCGAAGCGGAAGCAAGGGGCTTCGACAGGCTCGGCCCGAACGGAGGTGGGAAAAGCTCATCGCCGACCCCTCCAGGGCACCCGGCCCGCCCGTGCGGCCCTCCCAGCCCCCGGCCGCGGCCGCTACCAGATGCGGGTGCGCTCCTCGGGCTTCAGATAATATTTCGCGCTCGCCGGCACGTTCCAGGCCGCGTACCAGGCATCGACGTTGCGCAGCGGCCCGATCACCCGGAAGCGGTCCGGGCTGTGCGGGTCCGAGGCGACCTGCTGCTTGACGCTGTCGGGCCGGTACTTGCCGCGCCAGGCCTGGGCGAAGGCGAGGAAGAAGCGCTGGTCGCCGGTCAGCCCGTCGATCACCGGCGCCGGCCTGCCGCCGAGCGAGGCGTGATAGGCGTCGAGCGCGATCAGGACGCCGGCGAGGTCGGCGATGTTCTCGCCCATGGTGAGCTTGCCGTTGATGTGCATGCCGGGCACCGGCTCGTAGCCGTCATATTGGCGGCCGAAGCCGGCGGCCTGAGCCTCGAAGCGGCGGGCGTCCTCGGCGGTCCACCAGTCCCTCACCGCGCCGGTCGCGTCGATCTTCCGGCCCTGGTCGTCGAAGCCGTGGCTGATCTCGTGGCCGATCACCGCGCCGATCGCGCCGTAATTGACCGCCGGGTCCGCCGCCGGGTTGAAATAGGGCGGCTGGAGGATCCCGGCCGGGAAGACGATCTTGTTCTCGAGCCCGCCATTGTAGGCGTTCACCGTCTGCGGGGTCATGCCCCACTTGCCGCCGTCCACCGGCTTGTAGAGGTCGCCCAGCTGGTAGGCCCATTCGAAGGCGGCGCTGCGCTCGACATTGCCGTAGAGGTCGGCGGGGTCGATGCGAAGGCCCGAATAGTCCCGCCACTTGTCGGGATAGCCGACCATCACCTTCATCCGCTCGAGCTTGAGCAGGGCCTGCGCCTTGGTCGCCGGGCTCATCCAGTCCGACGCCCAGATCCGGTTCGCCATCGCCGCCTTCAGATTGGCGACGAGCGCGTTCATCTGCGCCTTCGACGAGGCCGGGAAATAGCGGTCGACATATTCGTGGCCGAGCGCCTCGCCGAGCGCGTTGTCGAGCAGGCCGGCCGCCCGCTTCCAGCGCGGGCGAAGGGTGGCGGCGCCGCTCAGCGTCCTGATGAAGTCGAAGCGGCTGTCGACGAAGCGCTTGGAGAGGTAGGGCGAGGCCTCGAAGGCGAGGCGGAAGCTCTCCCACGCCTTGAGGGTGGGCAGCGGCGTCGCCGCATAGACTCCGGCGATCGCCTTGATCGCGCTGTTCTCCGAGACGATCATCCGCCCCGGCCGGGCGATCCCGGCGGCGGCGAGATATTCGGCCCAGGGGAAGCCCGGCGCATAGGCCCGCAGCTCCGCCAGGGTCATCGGGTTGTTGGTCTTGTCGATGTCGCGGCGGTCCGCGACCGGCCAGCTCACCTTGGCGATCTCGGTCTCGAAGGCGAGGATCGCATCGGCCGACGCGGCGGGGTCGGCATAGCCGATATTGGCGAGCGTCCGCTCGATATAGGCCCGGTAGGCGTCGCGCTGCGCCTTGAACGTGTCGGTGAGGTAATAGTCGCGCTCGGGCAGGCCGAGGCCGTTCTGGTAGACGTAGAGAACGTTCATGTCCGGCTGCTTGGGGTCGGGCTCGACGGTCAGCGAGTAGACGGAGGTGCCGAAGGCGCCGCGGGTGCGGCCCATCAGCCGGGCGAAGTCGAGCTTGGACGAGACGGCGGCGATTCGTCCGAGGTCCGCCGCCAGCGGCTTGGAGTCGAGCTGCTCGGCCCGCGCCTCGTCCATGAAGCTTCGGTAGAGCCCGCCGACCGGCGAGGTGGGCGCGCTCGCCTCGATGATCGTGCGCAGCTGGTCCTGCGAGAGGTTGAAGACGTCGTAGCCGACGCCGGCCGATCCCTGGTCGGCGGGAATCTCGGTTCGCGCCGCCCAGCCGCCATTGGCATAGGCGTCGAAATCGTCGCCCGGCTGCACCTTGGGGTCGCGCGCGGAGAGGTCGACGCCCCACGGGTCGTAGCTCGGCCGCGGCGCCGTCGCTGCGGCTGTCGCGGCCGCCGTCGCCGCCGGAGCGGCGGCCGGGGCGGCGGACGGGTCCTGGGCGGCGGCCTGAACGGCGAAGGCCAGGGTGGCGGCGGTGGCCAGCAACGACGTACGGCGCATCTTCATGTCCCTCTCGCGGAAAAAGCGGCGCCAACATAAGCGCCGGCGGCGCCCGCGCAACCGGAGTGCAAGATAAGCAATCGCGGCCAAGCGCCGCGGATCAGGCCACGCCGTGCTTCCTGAAATGCGCCAGCATCCGCGCCCAGCCGTCCTTGGCGTCCTTCTCGTTGTAGCTCGCCCGGTAATCGGCGTGGAAGCCGTGCTCGGCGTCGGGATAGACGATGATGTCGGAGCCTTTCTTGCCCGCCGCTTTGAGCGCGGCGCGCATCGCCTCGACGTCGGCCGCCGGAATGCCCTTGTCGAGGCCGCCGTAGAGGCCGAGCACCGGCGCCTTGAGCTCCGCCGCGCGCGGGATGAGGGGCTTGAGCTGGCCGTACCAGGCGACGCCCGCGCGTATGTCGGGATTGACCATCGCCGAGCGCCAGGTCACCGCGCCGCCCCAGCAGAAGCCGGTGATCCCGATCCGCTCCTTGCGGGTGAAGGGCTGCGCCTTCAGCCAGCCGGTTGCGGCGCGGACGTCGCCGTCGACCTGCTCCGGCGTCGCCTGCGCGACGATCGGGCGGATCTGGGCGATGTCGCTCAGCGCCGGCAGGCTGACTCCGGAGCGGTAGAAGAAGTCGGGCGCCACCGCGACGTAGCCGAGCCGGGCGAGGCGGCGGCAGATGTCCTTGATATAGTCGTGGATTCCGAAAATCTCGTTGACGACGACGATGGCGGCGTGCCGCCCGCCATTGGCCGGCCGGGCGACATAGGCGGGGAGCGGCTTCGCCGCGCCGTTGGCGATCGCCGCCTCCCCGATCGACAGCCCCTCGTCCGAGGTGGTGATCGGCGACGCCTCCGCCGACACGGCGGCGAGCGCGTATCCGGCGAAGAACAGCCCCGCCGCGGCGCGCCGGGTCAAATGGAAATCCTCGGGCTGCGAGCCTTCGGGGCGGGTGAGATGGTCCATGGCGCTCTCCGGGCGAAGAAAAGCCCCAGCCTAAGCCCCACCTCTCCCCCCGGCAACGCCCCCTTCTCTCCCCTCCCCCTTCCCTCCCTGCACGCAGTGAGGGGAACACCCCCCTCTCCCCTCCCTGCACGCAGGGAGGGGCCGGGGGTGGGTACGCCTCCGCAAAGACACCGCCCTCCTCAGACGCACCCACCCCTAACCCCTCCCTGCGTGCAGCGAGTGGAATGCGCTCTAAAGGGTCTTTCCTATCTGTTCCCTCTATGTTCTAATCCCCCTGATGGACCCGCCCGATTCGCCGCCGCCGCCCCGCCGCCTGATCGACCTGACGGCCAAGGCCCGCTTCGTCGCCGCCCTGCGCGCCGGCGCGCCGCGCGAGGCCGCCGCCGCCCGGGTCGGCTTCCCGCTGAAGAGCCTCTACGCCGCCCGCGCCCGCGATCCGGTCTTCCGCCTCGCCTGGGAATGGGCGATGGATCTCAACGCCGTCGACGAACGCGGCGGCGAGCTTGCCCGCAAGGTCCCCGACGGCGACGACGTCCGCATCGTTCCCCACAACAAGCGGCGGCTGCAGCGGCGGCGGATGAGCTGGGTCCGCTTCACCGAGCGCCGCCAGCAGATCTTCCTCGATCATTTCGCCGGCACCGCCGACGCCCAGGCCGCCGCCGCCGCGGCGGGCGTCACCTACGCCACCGTCCGCGTCCACTATCGCCGCCACCCCGAATTCGCCGCGCTCTGGGACGAGGCGCTTCGGATGGGCTACGCCGCGCTCGAAGCCGAGGCGCTGCGCCAGCGCCTCGAAGCGCAACGCCGTCTCTCCGAGAATCTCGAGCCGGCCGGCGAGATCGCGCAGGAGTTCGAGCGGGTGATGAAGCTGCTCGCCCGCTACGACCGCAAGGGCGGCCGGATCGGCACCCGCGAGCGTGCTCCCCTCGCCGGCCAGGCCTGGACGTTCGACCAGGCGATCGCCGCCCTCGACAAGCGCCTTCGCGCCCTCGGCCTCAGGGGAGAGGAGAAGGATGAAGTAGACGAGGGCGGCGGCTCATGAACCTCCCCGCCTTCATCGGCTGGATGGACGGGCTGCCATATTGCATCAAATCCGCCATCCCGGCCGGCGGTGGCGACCTCACCCGCGCGCAAAAGCTGGCGGTGCTCAGGGCCCTGGCCCGGCTAACCCGCGACCAGCGCCGCATGGCGCTTCAAACCTTCCCTGCGGCGATGGTCCAGGCGCTCGCCGAGGAATGGTGGTGGGGCGCCCATGGCGGGCAGGTCGAGCCAAAGGCGGCCGACAACGGCGAGCCCTGGCGGGTGTGGGCGATCGTCGCCGGGCGCGGCTTCGGCAAGACGCGGGCGGGCGCCGAATGGGTCTGGGCCCGGGCGAGGGAGGATTCGAACGCCCGCATCGCCCTCGTCGCCGCGACGATCGACGAGGTGGAGCGGGTGATGGTGAAAGGCGAAAGCGGCCTCCTCAACATCGGCCGCGCCCACGAGCATCCGCGCTGGATCGCGAGCAAGAACATACTCCTCTTTCCCTCAGGGGCCGAGGCCCATGCCTTCTCGGCCGAGCGCCCCGAAAAGCTGCGCGGCCCCCAGCATCACTTCGCCTGGTGCGACGAGCTTGCGAAATGGCCGCACGCCGACGACACCTGGAACAACCTCATGCTCGGCCTGCGCCTCGGCGAGCGCCCGCGAACCGTCGTCACCACCACGCCCAGGCCCGTCCCGCTGCTCAAGCGCCTCCTCGGCCTCCCCCGCTGCGCCAGGACCGAAGGCCGGACGAACGAAAACCCCCACCTCCCCGCCGATTTCCGCCACGCCGTCCAGGCCATGTTCGCCAACACCCGCCTCGGCCGCCAGGAGCTCGACGGGCTCCTCCTCGACGAGTTCGAAGGCGCCCTCTGGACCCGCGACCTCCTCGAGAAAGCGCGCCACCCCTCTCCCACTTGGGGAGAGGGTCGACTCGCCGAAGGCGAGCGGGGTGAGGGCTTCACCCGAATCGTGATTGGCCTCGATCCGCCCGCCTCCACCGGCGGCGACAGCTGCGGCATCGTCGTCTGCGCGAGGGACGAGGACGGCATCTGTTGGGTCCTCGCCGACCTCACCGCCAGCGGTCTCTCCCCCGAAGCCTGGGCGAGGCGCGTCGCCGAAGCCGCCCGCCTCTACGGCGCCGTCAAGGTCGTCGCCGAGAAGAACCAGGGCGGCGACATGATCGCCAGCATCCTCCGCGCCGTCGACGCCGACCTCCCCGTCAAGCTCGTCCACGCCGGCGCCAGCAAGGCCGCGAGAGCCGAACCCATAGCCTTGCGCTTCGAAACCGGGGGAGCCCGCCTCGCCGGCCACTTCCCCGAGCTGGAAGACCAGCTCTGCGCCCTCACCTGGAACGGCTACCAGGGCCCCGGCTCCCCCGACCGCGCCGACGCCATGGTCTGGGCGATGACGGAGCTGTTCGAGAAGCAGCAGGCGGAGCCGCGGGTTCGGCGGCTGTAAAGCGAGGCCGACCCTGCCCTAGCGCCGCGGACGCGAAGCGACCCCGAAGCTAGGGCCGGAGTCGCCCCGCCCGGCCGGCGGGGCGGTCGGCCCAGCCCGTCCGAGCCCGTCCGACGTCACGGCACAATGGTGCCGTGACGCTTCCCATCCCGTCACCCCGCACTTTTTTCGGAGTCCACCTCTCCTTCTCCGTGCCCCCACACTTCACCCTCCGCGGCAAATACCGCTTCGGCGAAGCCTGTCTCCGCCCGAGCATGGATCGTGTATCCGTCGGCTGTGTAGACATATCCCCATATCGGCGCTCGGCAGTGACCAAGAACGGGAATCACACGGCTGAAAAAGGGTCTGCCCTTTCGCTCACGACAGTGATTTAGAACATCTTGCATAGCCACCTAGGTGGACACTTCCTGGCCCGCCTCGATTTGATAGGGAGGGTCAGATCCAAGCAGCATCGCGCCTGTGACCTGAATGGCGTACTGGCGCGCCGCCTCCGCGTGAGCCAAAAACAGCTTCCCACCGCGCTGACGCCGGAGGAATGGCTCACCCAAAGCACCAAAGAGGTTGCGCACCGCAAGGACCTCAGCGCTAGCTCGCCTACGACGCAGAAAATGACGAGCAAAGCGCCTCCAGTCTTCAGCGGAGGTAAGTAGTCGCAGCCTCTTCAGCGGCACGGCCCCTTCGGTGCTTTGGTGCTTCGGGTGAAACAATATGCCTCCGGGCCGCACCGCCGCTCGCCGCTACAGCTCCGGCAGCGCCGCCAGGTCCGGCTCGACCCACCCTCGCCGCGCCTCGACCGAGAACAAGGTCTTCGGATCGTAGAAGCAGAGCGGCCAATCGCGCCTCCCTTCCTCCGAGCAGAGCAGGCGGTTGACCTTTTCGTGGAGCGGCAAGGTCGGATCCGTCCGCGCCAGATAGAGCCGCACCGCGCGCAGGAAGCACTGGGTGATGGTCTCGTGATAGCCCTCGCTGTCGCTGTTCACCCCGCCGACGCTCTCGTTATACGCGCGGATGAGGTTCGGCAGGTCGCGCTCGGGGACGATGTCGGGACGTTCCACGATCAGCCACAGGGTGGTGGCGAGATGGGCCTCGTGGGTCCATTCCGGCTTCGGAAGGGTGCGGGCGAGCATCCGCTCGCCGACGCTCCGGATCGACGCGTCGTCGGGGAACAAGCGGGGTTCGTGCTTGTCGGTCATGTTCCTGGTCCTTGGCTTTATCCGTCACCCCGGGCTCGACCCGGGGTCCACCTTCCCCTTCCGGTGCCGGAGGAAGAAGGTGGATGCCGGATCAAGTCCGGCATGACGAGAATAGCAAAAGGGCGCGCCGGCTTGGTGCCGACGCGCCCCTTCGGGTCTTGGGCTTGGCGTCAGGCGGCCGGCTGCGGGGTTCCCGCTTGCGCTTGCGCGCCTTGCGCGCGCGGCGCCGCCTCGCGCACTCCGGCGTCGACATGCGCCTCGAACTTCGCGAAATTGTCGATGAACAGCTTCACCAGCTTCGCCGCCGTCGAGTCGTAATCCGCCTTGTCGGCCCAGGTGGCGCGCGGGTCGAGGATCGCCGAGTCGACGCCCGGCACCGCCACCGGCACCTCGAAGCCGAAATTCTCGTCGGTGCGGAACGTCGCGCCGTTGAGCGATCCGTCGAGCGCGGCATTGAGCAGGGCCCGGGTCGCCTTGATCGGCATTCGGCTGCCGACCCCGTACTTGCCGCCGGTCCAGCCGGTATTGACCAGCCAGCAGGTGACGCCGCCCTTGGCGATCCGGTCCTTGAGGAGGTTGCCGTAGACGCTGGGATGGCGCGGCATGAAGGGCGCGCCGAAGCAGGTGGAGAAGGTCGCCTCCGGCTCGGTGACTCCGATCTCGGTGCCCGCCACCTTGGCGGTGTAGCCGGAGAGGAAATGGTACATGGCCTGGTCGGGCGTCAGGCGAGCGATCGGCGGAAGCACGCCGAACGCGTCGGCGGTGAGCATGACGATGTTGCGCGGCACCGGCCCCATGTTCTCGCGGCTGCAATTGGAGATGAACTCGATCGGATAGGCGCCGCGGGTATTCTCCGCATGGGTGGCGTCGTCGAGGTCGAGCTCGCGGGTCTCGGGGTCGATGACGACGTTCTCGAGCACGGTGCCGAACTTCTTGGTGGTGGCGAAGATCTCGGGCTCGGCGTCGGGCGAGAGGCGGATCATCTTGGCGTAGCAGCCGCCCTCGAAGTTGAACACGGCGGTGTCCGACCAGCCATGCTCGTCGTCGCCGATCAGGGTGCGGCTCGCGTCCGCGCTGAGCGTCGTCTTGCCGGTGCCGGAGAGGCCGAAGAAGACCGCCGTGTCGCCGTCGGCGCCGATATTGGCCGAGCAATGCATCGGCATCACGCCCTCGGCCGGCAGCAGGTAGTTCAAGATCCCGAAGACCGACTTCTTCATCTCGCCGGCATAGGCCGTGCCGCCGATCAGGATCATCCGCTCGGTCAGGTTGACGGCGATCACCGTCTCCGAGCGGGTGCCGTGCCGCTCCGGATTGGCGCGGAAGCTCGGCAGGTCGATGATCGTGAACTCGGGCTCGAAGCCGGCGAGCTCGGCCGTCTCGGGGCGCACCAGCAAGGTGCGGATGAAGAGGTTGTGCCAGGCCAGCTCGTTGACGACGCGGACCCGGACGCGGTGCTCGGGCTGCGAGCCGCCGTAGAGGTCGGCGACGAACAGGCTGTCGCTCTCGCCCACCGCCTTCAGGAAATCCGCCTTAAGCGCGGCGAACTGGTCGGGAGTCATCGACCGGTTGTTGTCCCACCAGATGGTGTTCTCGGTCTCCGCGTCGCGGACGATATATTTGTCCTGCGCGGAGCGGCCGGTATGCTTGCCGGTGCGCACGACCAGCGGGCCGTCCTTGGCGAGCAGGCCCTCGCCGCGGCGCAGCGCTTCCTCGACGAGCTGCGGCGTCTGCAGGTTCCAAGCGACCTCGGCCCCCGTCATCAAACCCTGTTCGGCAAGCCCGAAAGCCGGCACGCGATTGGCCACGTTCACTCTCCTGAAAATTGCGAAGGGCGGCGCTCAACCGCCGCCCCTTTTGTGGCGCCCGCATATCGGCAACACCCCCTTGCGTCAAAGGGTAGCGCCGGCATTTGCGGTCGGATAAGGGTTCGAAACGGGCCGGGTGGCGAAGGTAACCGATGTCAACGATCGCGCTGGTCGACGACGACCGCAACATCCTCACGTCCGTGTCGATCGCGCTGCAGGCGGAGGGCTTCGCGACGCGCGTCTATTCGGAAGGGGAGACGGCGCTCAGGGCGCTGCTCGACAACCCGCCGGACCTCGCCGTGCTCGACGTCAAGATGCCGCGGATGGACGGAATGGAGCTGCTCCGCCGGCTTCGGGAGAAGAGCCATCTCCCCGTCATCTTCCTCACCTCCAAGGACGAGGAGCTGGACGAGGCCTTGGGCCTCGCTCTGGGCGCCGACGACTATATCACCAAGCCGTTCAGCCAGCGCCTCCTAATCGCCCGCATCCGCGCGTTGCTGCGGCGCACCGAGCTGAGGGCGGAGGCGGCGGGGGAGCCGGACGGAGGGGCCGAGGCGCCGCTGCTCGAGCGGGGGCGGCTTGCTATGGATCCGGCCCGCCACCGGGTGACGTGGGACGGGCGGGAGGTCACCCTCACCGTCACCGAGTTCATGATCCTGGAGGCGCTGGCTCAGCGTCCCGGCGTGGTCAAGTCGCGCAACCAGCTCATGGACGTGGCCTATCACGACGACATCTACGTGGACGACCGCACCATCGACAGCCACATCAAGCGCCTGCGCCGCAAGTTCCGCGCGGTGGATCCGGAATTCCAGGGCATCGAGACCCTCTACGGGGTGGGCTACCGCTTTGGCGAGGAATGACGACCGGGACCTGGCGCTGCGCTGGACCGGGCGGTGGATGCTCCTTCACCGCATCCTCGCCGTCAACATCTTCGTGCTCGCCATCCTGGCCGGCAGCATCTTCTACCTCGACGGTTTCCGCAGGCGGCTGACCGACGAGGGCCTCGCCAATGCCGAGACCCAGATCCGGATCGTCGCGGATTCCCTCGCGCTCGCGGAACCGGGCGAGAGAGCCGACCTGCTCCGCCGCCTCGGCCAGCATTCGCGCACGCGCCTGCGCCTCTTCGATCCGGAGGGACGGCTGGCGCTCGACAGCTGGCAGGGGGCGGCCGAGACCTACCAGCTTCGCGACCCGGCGCTGGAGAATTGGCGCAAGGCCGTCGCCCGCAACCTCGACAACGCGCTCGACGCCGTCGTCGGAGCGCCCTCGCCGCCGCCGCTCGCGGCCCCGGAGCGCTCGACCCTCGTCGCCTGGCCCGAGGCGGCCGACGCGCTTCGGCATCGCCGCCTCGAGTCGATGATCCGCCGCGCGCCGGAAGGCACGCCCTTCCTCTCCGCCGCGGCGCCGGTGGAGCGCGCCGGCGGCGTCGTCCTCCTCACCCGCAACGCCCGCGACATCCGCCAGGTCGTTCGCGACGAGCGCACCACCCTCGTCATCGTGCTGCTGGTGACGATCGCCGTGTCGGTGCTGCTGTCGCTCTTCCTCGCCCGGACCATCGCGCTGCCGCTGCGCCGGCTCGCCCGCGCCGCCCACCGGGTCCGCCTCGGCCGCGACCGCGAGGTCGACGTCCCAACCCTCCCCGCCCGTCGCGACGAGATCGGCCTGCTCGCCCGCGCCCTCCACGACATGACCCAGTCGCTGAGGGAGCGGATCGACGGCACCGAGGCGTTCGCTGCCGACGTCACCCACGAGCTCAAGAACCCCCTCGCCTCGCTCCGCTCCGCCGTGGACAGCCTCGAGAAGGTGGACGATCCGGCGCTGCGCCACCGGCTGCTCGACGTCGTCCGCCACGACGTGGTGCGCCTCGACCGGCTCGTGGTGGACATCGCCGAGACGTCGCGCCTCGACGCAGAGCTGTCGCGGGCGCGGTTCGAGCCCGTGGATCTCGGCGGCCTCGTCGAACGGCTGATCGAAAGCTGGGAGGCTCGCGCAGCGCTGCGCGACGTCGGCATCGCCTTCGCCCGGCCGCGCGTCGGAACCGCGGTGGTGCTGGGCGACGAGGGGCGGCTCGCCCGCGCCGTCGACAATCTGGTCGACAACGCCATCTCCTTCTCGCCCGTCGGCGGCGTGGTCGAGATCGCCGCCGCCAAAATCGGCGCGGAAGTGGTGCTGAGCGTCGAGGACGAAGGCGCCGGCGTCCCGGAAGAGGCGCGCGAGGCGATCTTCGAGCGCTTCCACTCGGTCCGTCCGGAGGGCGAGGGCTTCGGCCAGCATTCCGGCCTCGGCCTCGCCATCGCCCGGGCGACCGTCCAGGGCCATAACGGCAGCCTCGCCACCGAGGGCCGCCGCGACGGCCGCCCGGGCGCCCGCTTCGTCATGCGCTTCCCGGCGGCCGGGTGACCGGCAGCCCGATCCATGCCGGCTGCGTCGCGATCGGCGGGCGCGGAATCCTCATCGCCGGGCGCTCGGGCGCCGGGAAATCGGATCTCGCGCTCCGCCTCATCGACCGCGGCGCCGTCCTCGTCAGCGACGACTACACGATCGTCGAGGAGACCGGCGGCCGCCTCGTCGCCACCGCCCCGCCGAGCATCGCCGGCCGCATAGAGATGCGCGGCGTCGGCCTCGTCCGGCGGCCCGTCGCCGAGCGAGCGCCGGTCTGCCTCCTGGTCGATCTCGACCGCGCGCCGGAGCGCCTGCCCGAGGCGGAGACGCGCAACGTCGCCGGCTTTCCGGTGCCGGCCGTCGCGCTCAGCGCGCTTGAGGCCTCGGCCCCGCTCAAGGTAGAGGAGGCGCTTCTGCGCTTCGGACTGCCCCTCGAGTGAACGCCGGCCCCGCCCCCAAACGCATCCTCCTCGTCACCGGCCTCTCGGGCGCCGGCAAGTCGACGGCGCTGCGGACGCTCGAGGACCTCGGCTGGGAAGTGGTCGACAACCTGCCCCTGTCGCTGCTCGACCACCTCCTCTCCACGCCCCTGTCCAAGGGCAGCGCGCGGCGGCGGCGGCCGCTCGCCATCGGCATCGACAGCCGCACCCGGGACTTCGACGCCCGCCGCATCGTCGAGCAGATCAAGGCGCTCGCGGGCGATCACAGCTTCCCCGTCGAGACGCTCTATTTCGACTGCGCCGGATCGGAATTGCTGCGCCGTTACTCGGAGACGCGCCGCCGCCACCCGCTCGCCCCAGACCGGCCGGCGACCGACGGCATCGCCGCCGAGCGTGAGCTGATGGAGCCGCTGCGGCGCTGGGCCGAGCACGTCATCGACACCACGGACACGAGTCCGAACGCGCTGCAGCAGCAGATACGGGAACGCTTCGGCAGCCGCAGCGACGCGCCGACGCTGACCGTCATGTCGTTCGGCTTCGCGCGCGGGCTGCCGCGCAACGCCGACCTAGTGCTCGACGTCCGCTTCCTCCGCAACCCTTATTGGCAGGACGACCTGCGCGACCTCACCGGGCGGGACGAGGCGGTCGCCGCCTACATCGCCGCGGACGAAGGCTATGGCGCAATCCGGGACATGGAGGCGCTGCTCCTCACCCTTCTCCCCCGTTACAGGGCCGAAGGGAAATCCTATATCACCGTCGCGTTCGGCTGCACGGGCGGGCGGCATCGCTCCGTCCACGTCGCCGAGCGCGTCGCCATGCGCTTGCGCGAAGCGGGATTTTCGCCCACGGTCGAACATCGCGACCTGACCTCGCGCCCGCGCGAGGGGGTCGAAGGCGGCCGCGGGGGCGGGCCCCAGGATTGGGAAGTGTGAATGATCGGACTGGTGCTGGTTACCCATGGTCGCCTGGCGGCGGAATTCGTCACGGCCATGGAGCATGTCGTCGGACCGCAGGAGCGGATCGAGCCGATCTGCATCGGCCCTGACGACGACATGGAGGGCCGCCGCAACGACATCGCCGAGGCGATCGGCCGAGTCGACGACGGCGCGGGCGTGATCATCCTCACCGACCTGTTCGGCGGCACGCCGTCCAACCTCGCCATCTCGCTGATGAAGTCGGAGAAGGTCGAGGTGATCGCCGGAGTCAACCTGCCGATGCTGATCCGCCTCGAAGGCGCGCGCAAGACGATGGACGTGCGCGCCGCCGTCGCCGCCGCCCGCGAGGCGGGACGGAAATATATCTCCGTCGCCTCGGAAATCCTCGGAGAGACGGTCTGAGCCTCGCCGAACGCACCGTCGCGCTCAAGAACGTCCGCGGCCTGCATGCGCGCGCCAGCGCGAAATTCGTCACCCTCGCCGCCGGCCTTTCCGCCGCGGTGGAGGTCGAGAAGGACGGCTCCAAGGTCTGCGGCACGTCGATCATGGGGCTGATGATGCTCGGCGCGGCGATCGGCGACACGATCACCATCCGCGCCGAGGGCGAAGGGGCGGAGGACGCGGTGGCGGCGCTCGCCCGGCTGGTCGAGGACCGCTTCGGCGAGGAATGATGCCCCGCCTGGTCACCGCCTTCTCCAATCCCCTGGTCAAGGAGGTCCGAGCGCTCCGCGACAAGAAGCGCCGCCGCGAGACCGGCCTGTTCATCGCCGAGGGCCTGCGCATCCTCACCGAGGCGCGGGAGGCGGGCCACGTCCCGGTCCATCTCTTCTACGCGGCGGGGACGCGCCACGTCCTTCTCGACAGCCTGGTGGCCGAGGTGGAGGCCGCGGGCGGAGACGTCGTCGAGACCGTTCCCGACATCCTCCACAAGCTAAGCGGCAAGGACAATCCGCAGACGGTGCTCGGCGTCTATCGCGTCTTCGACACCGGGCTCGAGCGGATCGACCGGACCGCCGCGCCGTTGTGGATCGTCGCCCAGTCGCTTCGCGATCCCGGCAACCTCGGCACCATCCTTCGCACCGGCGACGCCGTCGGCGCCGGCGGGCTGATCCTGGTCGACGAATGCGTCGATCCCTTCTCGGTCGAAGCGGTGCGGGCGACGATGGGCGCGCTCTTCACCCAGAAGCTGGCGACCGCCTCCTGGGACGCGTTCCGCGCCTGGCTCCGCGCCGGCGTGGGCCAGCTGATCGGCACCAGCCTCAAGGCGGAGCTGGACTATCAGGCGCCGCGCTACGAGGCGCCCGCCTTCATCCTCGTCGGCAACGAGGCGCAGGGCCTCCCCGCCGCCTACGAGGCGGAATGCGACCTCCTGGTGAAGATGCCGATGCTCGGCAAGGCGGACAGCCTCAACGCCGCCGTCGCCACCGCCGTCATGGCCTATGAGGTGATCAACCAATGGCGGCGAGGCGCCTGATCAGGCGCGGCCGATCAGCTTCCTCGCCATCGCGTCGGCGACCTCGGCCGGGTTTCGGCCGGTCGCCTCGCTCTCCGACCAGATCTGCTCCAGCCGGGCCGGGATCTGCTCGATCCGGCCCCGCACCGTCGCCATGTCCCCGTCCGCCAGATATTCGGTCGAGACGTTGATGATTCCGCCGGCGTTGATGACGTAATCGGGCGCGTAGAGGATTCCGCGCTCGTGGATCCGCTGGCCGTCGGCCGGGGTCGCGAGCTGATTGTTCGCGCCGCCCGCGACGATCGGCACGCGCAGCGCGGCGATGCTCTCCTCGGTGAGGATCGCGCCGAGCGCGTTGGGGCTGAGGATGTCGGCCTCGAGGGTCATGATCGAGTCCGGCGGGACGGCGGTGCCGCCGACCTCGTCGGCGACGCGCTGCGCCCGCGACGAGTCGATGTCGGCGATGCTGATCCGGGCGCCGTCCTTCGCGGCGAGCCGGGCGAGGCCGCCGGCGACGCTTCCGGCGCCCTGCACGGCGAGGTGGAGGCCCTCGAGGCTGTCCTTGCCGAGCGCCCGCCGCGCCGCCGCGCGCACGCCGAGGTAGACTCCGTAGCTGGTGTGCGGGCCCGGATCGCCGCCGACCGCGCCTTCCGCCACCGGCAGGCCGGAGACGAAGCGGGTGTGCTTCGCCACCTCGACGAGGTCGGGGACGGCGACGCCGACGTCCTCCGCCGTCACGTAGGCGCCGCCGAGCCGCTCCACCGCGCGGCCGTAGGCGGCGAGCAGCTCCGGAGTCTTGGTGCGCGCTTCGTCGGCGAGGATAACCGCCTTGCCGCCGCCCAGCGGCAGCCCGGCCATGGCGTTCTTGAAGCTCATGCCGCGCGACAGGCGCAGCGCGTCGCGCAGCGCCTCGCCGCTTTCCGCATAATGCCAGAAGCGGACTCCGCCGGCGCCGGGGCCGAGATGGGTCGAGTGGACGCAGATCACGGCGCGAAGCCCGGATTGGCGGTCCGTGACGAAGTGGACGATCTCATGATCGTCGAAGTCGGGATAATCCCACGGGGAATGCATGGAGGCGCTGTCCTGAAATAGGCTGAACCCCGGGGCGCGGGTGGGGCGATCGACGGGACTTGAACCCGCGACCCTCGGTACCACAAACCGATGCTCTAACCAGCTGAGCTACGATCGCCGCATTGCGCCGCCAGGTGCGGAGGAGCCCATAGGAGCGCGGTGGCTCCGCCGTCAAGCGCGGCGCCTATCCGCCGAGCAGGCCGAGCCGCTCGCGCCGCACCCAGCGGCCGAGCATCAGCGCCGAGACGACGGCGAGGCCGGTGGCGAGTCCGACCCAGATGCCGAAGCCGTTCCAGCCGAGGCCGAAGCCGAGGCCGACGGCGGTCACCAGCCCCACGCCCCAATAGCCGAAGGCGGCGAACAGCATCGGCGTCTTGGTGTCGTGGAGGCCGCGCAGCATTCCGGCGCCGACCGACTGCGCGCCGTCGAATATCTGGAACAGCGCGGCGACGAACAGGAAGGAGACGGCCAGCGAGATGACCGGCGCGTTGGCGGGATCGGCGGGATCGAGGAAGAGGCCGACGAGACGGTGCGGGATGGCCAGCATCACCATCGCCATCAGCGCCATGAAGCCCACCCCGATCACGAACGCCGTCCAGCCGGCGCGGGCGATCCCCGCCGGGTCGCCGCGGCCGAAGGCGAGGCCGACGCGCACCGTGACCGCCTGGCTGACGCCGAGCGGCACCATGAAGCTGAAGGCGGCGATCTGCAGCGCCACGGCATGGGCGGCGAGCGAGGCGGCGCCGATCAGCCCCATCAGGAAGACGGCGGCGTTGAAGATGGTGATCTCCAGCGCCAGCGTCACCGCGATCGGCAGGCCGAGCCGCCAGACGGCCGCGAACCGCTCGCCGTCGGCGCGCCAGAAGCGGCCGAACAGGCGGTAGCGGCGAAAGCGCGGATGAAAGCTCACCACCAGCGCCATGGCGACGAACATGAAGCTGTTGGCGCAGGTGCTGCCGATCCCCGCGCCGCGCAGGCCGAGCGGCGGAAAGCCGAGCTTACCGAAGATCAGGCTGTAGTTGAGCACGGCGTTGAAGGCGACCCCGGCGGCGCCGACGATCAGCGACCAGACCGGCTTCTCGAGCGCCGACACGAACGAGCGCAGAACGAGGTACCAGAGCGCCGGAAGCATGCCCCACATCAGCGCGCGAACGAAGCGGCCGGCGCCGGCGGCGAGCGCCGGCTCCTGGTGCATGGCGAGGAGGATCGCCTCGCTGTGCCAGAGGACGACCCAGACCGGGACGACGATCGCCACCGCGGCCCACATCGTCTGCCGCACGGTGCGCCGGACGTCGCGGACGCTGTGGCGCCGTGCGCCCAGCTCCCTGGCGATCATCGGCGCGGCGGCGATGACCAGGCCGATGCCGAAGATCAGGAAGGCATAATAGAGGTTGATGCCGAGCGTGCCGGCGGCGAGCACCGCCGAGCCCGCCCAGCCGAGCAGAAGCACGTCGGTGGACTGGATCAGCGATTGGGTGAGGTTGGTGAGGATCAACGGCCAGGCGAGCGCCGTCGTCGCGCGAATCTCCTCGCGCCAGAGGCGGCTCTCCTTGTCGCTTCGCTGAAGCATGGCGGCGGCAGTAGCGGCTGCGGACGGGAAGCGAAACCTCGCGTCCGCCTGACACGCCCCGCACTGCTCCCTGCAGGGGCCCCGACCCCCCACCCCGGCGAAGGCCCTCGCCCTTGTTCGTCATCCCGGCGAAAGCCGGGATCCCACTTCCCTCCTTGGGGGCGCCCCTTCCGCGGGAATGGCGGGCGGCCGCCTTTCGGAGGCGGGCACGGCTCCCCATCTGGCTGCCATGATACCTTTGTCAGTCCTCGATCTCGCCCCCGTCCCAGAAGGAAGCGACGCCGGCACGGCGCTGCGCCACTCGCTCGACCTCGCGCAGCATGCGGAGCGCCTCGGCTACCGGCGCTTCTGGATGGCTGAGCATCATTCGATGCCCGGCATAGCCAGCGCCGCCACCGCGGTGGCCCTCGCTTATGTCGGCGCCGGCACGTCCTCCATCCGCATCGGCGCGGGCGGCGTGATGCTGCCCAACCACGCCCCTCTGGTCGTGGCGGAGCAGTTCGGCACGCTGGAGGCGCTCTTCCCGGGGCGGGTGGACCTGGGGCTCGGCCGCGCGCCGGGCACGGACCGCGCCGCCGCCATGGCGCTGCGCCGCAACCTCGCCTCCGACGAGAACCAGTTCCCGCGCGACGTCGTCGAGCTGATGGCTTATTTCGCGCCCGAGGACGAACAGCCGCGCGTCCGCGCCATCCCCGGCGAGGGCCTCTCGGTTCCCATCTGGATCCTCGGCTCCAGCCTGTTCGGCGCCCAGCTCGCCGCGATGCTGGGCCTCCCTTACGCCTTCGCCTCGCATTTCGCCCCGGCCCAGATGATGGAGGCGATCGCCGTCTACCGGGAGCGCTTCCGGCCGTCCCCCCAGCTCGACCGGCCCTACGTCATGCTCGGCTTCAACGCCTTCGCCGCCGAGACGGACGAGGAGGCGCACCTCCTCAGCACCTCGCTGATGCAGGCCTTCGTCAATCTCAGGACCGGCAATCCGGGCCGGCTGCCGCCGCCCGTCCCGGGCTATGCCGACGCGCTGCCGGCCCCGGCCCGGGCCATGCTCGACCAGGTGCTGAGCTGCTCGGCGATCGGCGCGCCGGCGACGGTGCGCGCCGCGATCGAGGCGTTCGTCGCGCGGACGGGGGCCGACGAGCTGATGATCACCTCGCAGATCCACGATCACGCCGCCCGGCGCCGCTCCTACGAGATCGTCGCGGACTTCATCGGGTAGAGCGATGCGGGATTGGATTGAAACGCCCGCACCGTTCGCCCTGCGGAGGTGCGTAAGCCTCGTCGCCGACCGCTCTAGGCCCTCGAGTCCCATTCCTTGACCAGCCTGCGCGGCGCCTGGGCGCGGTAGCTCTCCTCCACCCATTCCTTCAGCTGCGCGAGCGGCGGGATGTCGGCTTCGGCCGGAGTGAAGGTGACCCAGCCCGACTTGCCGAGGCCGTAGGCGGCGGGCTTGGCATAAGGCAGGTCGAGCGCCACCTCGTGCGTGTAGGGAAGCTTGCACGACAGGCTGAACGGCTCCCCGTCGGCGGCGAGATAGGCGAAGGTCTTGTCCTTGACCGCCAGGTCGTCATGCCCCGGCCAGGGCGACTTCGAATGCGCGCCCGGAAGGGTGAGGCCCCACGCCCTCAGCGCCCGCGTCGGATCCTCGCTCATCGCCTTCCCCTCGTCCGGAACCGCTTTCCCCGTCGCGCGCTCCTCCTAGCACAAGCTGCGAGGCGCACCCATGGACGACAAAGCCAAGATTTCGAACGGCCCCAACGACCGGGCGAGGAACGAGACCATCGCCGGCACCGGCCCGGGCATTCCGGACGACGCGCTGGCGCCCGGCGAGGCGCTGCCCGAGCCGCCGAGCGAGGAGGAGGTGGCGCGGATGGCGAAGAACCTCGGCGCCGCCACAAGCGACCGGCACTGAGCGGGCGCCTGCGCGCGCACCGGCCTGGTTCGGCGGAGTCGTCGGAGAATGAGCCGTCGGAGGAGGAAGGGCGTGGTGGGCGCGGCAAGGATTGAACTTGCGACCCCTGCGGTGTGAACACAGTGCTCTACCACTGAGCTACGCGCCCACGCCCGAGACGATTCATAAACGGCCTGTGGCGGGCCGCTGCGCCGGGTCCTTAGCCAGCGCCCGAGCCCCTGTCCAGCGCCCGGTCAGCGCGAGACGGAATCCTTGAGGACCTTGCCGGCCTTGAACTTGGGCTGGGTGGATTCCTTGATCTGCATCGGCTCGCCGGTGCGCGGGTTGCGCCCGGTCGACGCCTTGCGCTTCGAGCAGGAGAAGGTGCCAAAGCCTACCAGGCGGACTTCGTCGCCGCGTTTGAGGGCATCGGTGATCGCGTCGAACACGCCCTCGACCGCGCGGCCGGCGTCCCCCCGGCTCAAACCGGTCGTCTCGGCGACGGTGCCGATAAGCTCCTGCTTGTTCATCTGTCCCGAACCCCTGTTTTGCGATGTGACTCGCGGCTCGCGCCAACCTTCATCTAACGTCAGGAGGCGGAGGCGAGTCAAAAGGAAAGCGCGCCCGCCCGAGGCAGCCGCGCCTTCCTGGCACAATATTCGTTGCTGCGCCGCAACAATCAAACCTGCCTCAACGATTCCGCCCCCGGCCGAGCCGGATGCGGACGGGCGGCGCCGTCGCCCAGGGCGATGAGGACTGATCGAAATCGCCCGCACCGTCCGCCCCGATCCTGTCGAAGGGCTCGCCTTCCCTTTTGCGCAAGGCAGAAGGAAGGGGCTTCGACAGGCTCAGCCCGAACGGAGGCAGGCAACCTCCTCGCCGGCCGCTCTGGTGCATTGAGGAATTAGGTTGACGCACTGCTTCCGCTCATCCTGAGGAGCCGCTGAGCGAAGTCGAAGCGGCGTCTCGAAGGACGGTCCTTCGATACGGTCCCCTTCGACGCCGCCTGCGGCGTCGCTCAGGACAGGCCTCGCCAAGCTCAGTCCCTACTCAGGATGAGCGGGTCAACCTAAACCCAGCGTGCTCTAGTGGCGAAGCGCGGCGTCGTCCGGAGCGGTGGCGAGCTCGGGCGCCGGAAGGGCGGCGAGCTCGTCCGCCTCGCTCCACTCGATCGGGACGACCGGAGTCGCGAGGGCATGGCCGAGCACCTCGTCGACATGGCTCACCGGAACGATCTCCAGGCCCTCGCGGATCGTCGCCGGGATGTCGGCGAGATCCTTCTCGTTCTCGGCCGGGATGAGCACCTTCTTGATGCCCCCCCGCAGCGCCGCCAGCAGCTTCTCCTTGAGCCCGCCGATCGGCAGGACGCGGCCGCGCAGCGTCACCTCGCCGGTCATCGCCACGTCGCGGCGCACCGCGATGCCGGTCAGCGTCGAGATGATCGCCGTCACCATTCCGACGCCCGCGGACGGCCCGTCCTTCGGCACCGCGCCCTCCGGGAGGTGGACGTGGATGTCCTTGCGGCCGAACAGGCTTGGCCTGACGCCGTAGCTGGGCGAGCGCGCCTTGACGAAGGAGAAGGCGGCCTGAACCGATTCCTGCATCACCTCGCCGAGCTTGCCGGTGGTCTTGATCAGGCCCTTGCCCGGCACGGTGACCGCCTCGATGGTCAGCAGCTCGCCGCCCACCTCGGTCCAGGCGAGGCCGGTGACGGCGCCGATCTGGTCCTCCTCCTCGCCCATGCCGTGGCGGAAGCGGCGCACGCCCGAGAAGTCGGCGACGTTGTCGGGCGTGAGCTCGACCTTCTCCGTCTTGCCCTCGAGGATTCGGCGCAGCGCCTTGCGCGCCACCTTGGCGATCTCCCGCTCCAGCGTGCGCACGCCCGCCTCGCGGGTGTAGTGGCGGATGAGCGCGCGAAGGCCCTCCTGCGTGAAGACGAGCTCGCCCTCCTTGAGGCCGTGGCTCTCGATCTGCTTGGGGATGAGATGGCGGGTGGCGATCTCCACCTTCTCGTCCTCCGTATAGCCTTCGAGGCGGATGATCTCCATCCGGTCGAGCAGGGGCTGCGGCATGTCCATCGTGTTGGCGGTGGTGACGAACATGACGTCGGAGAGATCGTAGTCGATCTCCAGATAATGATCCTGGAACTTCGAATTCTGCTCCGGGTCGAGCACCTCGAGCAGCGCCGAGGCCGGGTCGCCGCGGAAATCCTGGCCCAGCTTGTCGATCTCGTCGAGCAGGAAGAGCGGGTTGGACGAGCCGGCCTTCCTGAGGTTCGAGACGATCTTGCCGGGAAGCGAGCCGATATAGGTCCGCCGGTGGCCCCGTATCTCGGCTTCGTCGCGCACGCCGCCGAGCGACTGGCGGACGAACTCGCGGCCCGTCGCGCGGGCGATCGAGCGGCCCAGCGAGGTCTTGCCCACGCCGGGGGGGCCGACGAGGCAGAGGATCGGGCCCTTCAGCTTGTTGGTGCGGGCCTGGACGGCGAGATATTCGACGATCCGGTCCTTGACCTTCTCGAGCCCGTAATGGTCCTCGTCGAGGATCGCCTGCGCCTCGGCGATGTCCTTCTTGACCTTCGACTTCCTGCCCCACGGCAGGCCGAGCAGCACGTCGAGATAGTTGCGGCTGACGGTCGCCTCGGCCGACATCGGCGCCATCGCCTTCAGCTTCTTCAGCTCGGAGGTCGCCTTGCCGCGCGCCTCCTTCGACAGCTTGGTCTTGGCGATTCGGCGGGCGAGCTCGGCGAGCTCGTCGCCCTCCCCTTCCTCGCCTTCGTTGCCGAGCTCGCGCTGGATCGCCTTCAGTTGCTCGTTCAGATAATATTCGCGCTGCGTCTTCTCCATCTGCCGCTTGACGCGGCTGCGGATCCGCTTCTCGACCTGCAGCACGCCGAGCTCGCCCTCCATGAAGGCGAAGACCATCTCGAGCCGCCGCACCGGGTTGAGCTCGGCCAGCAGCGCCTGCTTGTCCGAGACCTTGATGTTGATGTTGGCCGCGACGTTGTCGGCGAGCTTCGACGCCTCCTCGATCTGGCCGAGCTGGACCGCGGTCTCGGCCGGCAGCTTCTTGTTGAGCTTCGAATAATTCTCGAACTGCTCGACCACCGAGCGCATCAGCGCCGAGACCTCGTGGCCCTCGGGCTCCTCCGTCTCGATCGGCTCGACCTCAGCGACGAGGTGCTGGCCCGATCCGGCGATGGCGACGAGGCTGGCGCGCTGCTGCCCCTCGACGAGCACGCGCACCGTGCCGTCGGGCAGCTTGAGGAGCTGCAGCACCGTCGCCACGACGCCCATGTCGTAGAGCGCGTCGCGGTCGGGATCGTCCTCCGCGGGATCGAGCTGCGAGACGAGGAAGATCTGCTTGTCCGCCGCCATCGCGCTCTCGAGCGCCGCCACCGATTTGTCGCGCCCGACGAAGAGGGGCACGATCATCTGCGGGAAGACGACGATGTCGCGAAGGGGGAGGACGGGATAGGACTGGGTCACGCATTAACTCCGCTTGCGGGAAGGCCGGGGCCTCCCTCTTCCTCCCTATATGGGAAGGGGACCGCGCGCATCAATCGCGCTTGCCCCGCTCACCCCGCCCCGCCGACCAGCAGCAGCGCCGCCACCGCGTTCTGGAGGGCGTGGATGGCGACGGTGACGCCGAGCGCTGCGCCGAGCCCGCGGGCCCGCCAGGTGAGGAGGGTGATCGACATGATCAGGAACGGCCACCAGACGACGAGGCCCCAGCCCGCCGCCTCCAGGCTGTGCGCCAGCGCCCACAGGCCGGCGCTGACGATCGCCGCCGGGCCGCTGCCGAAGAGCCGCTGGAGGAGGAGGACGACGGGAAGCAGGATCAGGGTCTCGACGACCGGCGACACCACCACCAGCAGGAAGAGCAGGAACGGGAGGCCTATGCCGAGGGGGAAATCGGGCCGGGCCAGGTCGGGGAACAGGAGCCCGAACACAAGGCCGAGCGCCAGGCTCGGCACCAGCGTGAGCGGCCAGGCCATGAGCACGTAGCGCCAGGCCGGCCCGTCGGCGCGGAACAGGAAGGCCGGAAGCCAGGCGAGGTAGCGGGGTCGGCCGGCCGGCTCCGGCGCGCGCGTCATGGGCGTTCAGCCGGTCAGGCCGCGCTCTCGCCCTTCTTCTCGGCGTAGACGCGCACCGGCTCCTTGCGGCCCTCGACCACGTCCTTGTCGATCATCACCTCGTCCACCCCGTCCATCGAGGGCAGGTCGAACATCGTGTCGAGCAGGATGTTCTCGAGGATGGAACGCAGGCCGCGGGCGCCGGTCTTGCGCTCGATCGCCTTCTTGGCGACCGAGATCAGGGCCTCCTCGGTGAAGGAGAGCTTCACGTCCTCCATGTCGAACAGCTTCTGGTACTGCTTGACCAGCGCGTTCTTGGGCTCCTTGAGGATCTTGACCAGCGCCGTCTCGTCGAGGTCCTCGAGCGTCGCGATCACCGGCAGTCGGCCGACGAACTCGGGGATGAGGCCGAACTTCAGGAGGTCGTCCGGCTCGCCCTGGCGCAATATCTCGCCGGTGCGGCGCTCCTCCGGCGCGGCGACATAGGCGCCGAAGCCGATCGACTTGCCCTGCAGGCGGTCGGCGATGATCTTCTCGAGGCCGGCGAAGGCGCCGCCGCAGATGAACAGGATGTTGGTCGTGTCGACCTGGAGGAATTCCTGCTGCGGATGCTTGCGGCCGCCCTGCGGCGGCACGGAGGCGGTGGTGCCTTCCATCAGCTTCAGGAGCGCCTGCTGGACGCCCTCGCCCGACACGTCGCGGGTGATGGAGGGGTTGTCCGACTTGCGGCTGATCTTGTCGATCTCGTCGATGTAGACGATGCCGCGCTGCGCCCGCTCGACATTGTAGTCGGAGGCCTGGAGCAGCTTCAGGATGATGTTCTCGACGTCCTCGCCGACATAGCCGGCCTCGGTCAGAGTCGTCGCGTCGGCCATGGTGAAGGGCACGTCGAGCAGCCGCGCCAGCGTCTGGGCGAGCAGGGTCTTGCCGCAGCCGGTCGGCCCGACGAGCAGGATGTTCGACTTCGAAAGCTCGACGTCGCCCGCCTTGGCGCCGTGCGCGAGCCGCTTGTAATGGTTGTGGACCGCCACCGAGAGGACGCGCTTGGCGTGGCTCTGGCCGATCACGTAATCGTCGAGATGCTTGCAGATCTCGAGCGGCGTCGGCACGCCGTCCCGGGTCTTGACCAGCGAGGACTTGGTCTCCTCGCGGATGATGTCGTTGCACAGCTCGACGCATTCGTCGCAGATGAAGACGGTCGGCCCGGCGATGAGCTTCCTCACCTCGTGCTGCGATTTCCCGCAGAAGGAGCAATAGAGGGTGCTCTTCGAATCGCTGCCGCTAAGCTTCGTCATGATCGTCCTAACGGGCGCCCGGGGGCGCCCCTTGCCTCGGTGGCCATCCTAGCCCGCACTATCGCACGACCACAATGGCTTATTGATTAACGCCGGTTCGCCCGCCCGCGGGGAGGGAGTGCGGCAGGAGGGATTTGGTTCCCCCGGCCCGCCGCCGCGCCGCCTATGTGGCCCTCCCCGCCCGGCCGGACAAGGCCCCGCCGCCGGCGGATGCGGGCGAAGGCGCCGCCCGACCGCCTTTTCCCCCAGGACGCGGCGGAGGCTCCCTCGCGCCCCGAGGCGGAACTCGCCGGGGCGGTGCGCGCGTTGTTCCTCCCGCGACACACGACAGAAGGAAACCGCCATGACGAAGCTTACCGAGGCGCAGCGGGACAGGCTCGACGAAGGGGCTTTCGCCTTCCCCAGGGAGCGCAAGGAGCCGCTGGAGAATGCGAGCCACGTGCGCAACGCGATCGCGCGGTTCAACCAGGTGAAGGGTGTGAGCGACGCCGAGCGGGACTCGGCGTGGAAGCGGATCGGTGCGGCGGCGAAGAAGTTCGGGGTCGAGGTCAGCGAGAAGAGCTGGCGGGAGATCGGCAAGGATTGAGCGAAGCGCGAGGCGCGAGGCCCCCGCCCGGGGGACAGTCTGGGGACAGTCTGGTGACAGTCACGTGACTGTCCCGACGAGCCCTCAGGCCGCCTGGGCCTGGTGGGTGCCGTCCTCGTCGCCGGGGGCGGGACGCTTCTCGAAGACCTCGTCGACGAGGCCGAAGGCCTTGGCCTCGTCGGCGCCGAAGAACTTGTCGCGCTCCACCGCCGTCTCGATCGCCTCGATCGGCTGGCCGGTATATTTCGCCATCAGCTCGTTCATCCGGTGGCGGATCCGCAATATCTCCTTGGCCTGGATCTCGATGTCGCTGGCCATGCCCTGCGCGCCGCCCGAGGGCTGGTGGATCATGATCCGCGCGTTGGTCAGAGCGACGCGCATGCCGGGCTCGCCGGCGCAGAGCAGGAAGGCGCCCATCGAGGCGGCCTGGCCGATGCAGACGGTGCCGACGCGCGGCCGGATATATTGCATCGTGTCGTGGATCGCCATGCCCGCCGTGACGACCCCGCCCGGCGAGTTGATGTACATGAAGATGTCCTTCTTCGGATTCTCGCTCTCCAGGTAGAGGAGCTGGGCGGTGATGAGCGTCGCCATATGGTCCTCGACCGGGCCGGTGACGAACACGATCCGCTCGCGAAGCAGGCGCGAATAGATGTCGAAGCTGCGCTCGCCGCGGTTCGACTGCTCGATGACGATGGGGACGAGGCCGGCGAGGATGTCTGCGTGGTCGGGCATGGGAGGTCCTGCTGTGAGCGTGGAAGGATGACCCACCCCACATGGGACGGCGCGGGGCGGCGGGCAAGGGGGGCGGTTGCCGGGGCGGCGGGGCGCCGGTAAGCGCGAGGCGTGGCCGAACGGATCGTCATCCCCGAGGCGCCGAGCGAGGCGCACCGCCTCGCCATCGTCGGGCCGCTCGTCGCGTTCAACGCCAGCCACGGCTTTCCCGGCCATGTGGCGCCGGTGGCGCTGCTGGTCGAGGACGAGGGCGGCGCGGTGACGGGCGGGCTGTGGGGGCGGACCGGCTATGGCTGGCTGTTCGTCGAGCTTCTGATCGTGCCGGAGGCGATGCGCGGGCGCGGGCTCGGCCGCCGGCTGATGGCCGAGGCGGAGGCGATCGCCCGCGAGCGGGGCTGCGTCGGCGCGTGGCTCACCACCTTCACCTTCCAGGCGCAGGGCTTCTACGAGAAGCTCGGCTATGCGCTGTTCGGCGCTCTCGAGGATTCGCCGGCGGGCAATACGCGGCTGTTCATGCGCAAGCGCTTCGGCGAGGGGTGAAGGGGCGCCCGGCGCTGCGGCGCCGGGCTCGGGTTCCCCCCCCCCGCCCCTCTTCCCCGGGGAGAGGGGAAGGATCAGGGCAGCGCGGCGGCGGCGTCGGCGCAGAGGCCCTCGGCGCGGGCGAGGGCGACCGGCATCCAGCCCTGGGCGTCGGCCGCCATTCGGGCGCCCTTGATCGTCTTGACGTCGTAGCCGGTCGAGCGGGCGGCCAGCTGCGGCGAGGCGGGGCCCCATTCCTTGATGACCCCGAGCGGCTTGTGCATGCGGCGCCCGGTCGGCAGGCCGCTCGCCGCGTCGCGCGGGCCGGTGACGTAGAGGTGGGCGGCGCGAAGCTCGCTCCCCTCGCAGGCCAGCCGCAGCACGGCGGCGTCGGCGAGGCCGTCGCCGTCGAGGTCGCCGGGGCCGGAGACCCTGAGGTAGATCGGGCCGCCGGCGGCCGGACGGGCGACGCCGTCGATCTTGAGATAGTAATCGGCGCTTGCGGCGAAGGCCGCGGTGCCGGCGGCGAGCGCGGCGGCGGCGGCGAGCGCGGCGGCGCCGGCGGCGCGGGCGACAAGGTGGCGCATCGGCTCCCTCCCTATGGTCGAGGCGGGAAGGATGCGCCTCGCGGCGGGCTCTTGCAAGCCGCCGGCGCTCCGCCTCAGCGGCCGCCGTGCCTCGCGGCGAGGCCGAGCTTGCGGCGGACGGTGTCGACGAGCTGGCGAAGGCCGTAGGGCTTGGCGAGGAAGGTGCCGTCGTCGGGGATGTCGCGCTCGGCGATCGGGCGGCGGCCGGAGGTGACGATCAGCTCGACCTCGGGCCGTATCTCGTGCACCCGCTGGACGAGGCGCAGGCCGTCCATCTCGCCCGGCATGTTGACGTCGGTGAAGACGAGGCGGATTTCCGGGTGGCGCCCGAGCAGGGCGAGCGCCTGCTCGGAATCCTCCGCCTCGATCGCTGGGATTCCGGCGTCGGCGAGCGACTCCGCCGCGAGGCTGCGGATCAGGGGCTCGTCCTCGACGACGAGGACGGCGGGGCTGGCGGCCGCGGGCGACATGGGAGCTTAACCTATGTACGAACCGCCGGTTCCCCCATTCCCTCGCCGAGCGGACCCCGCCATGTCGCCGGCGTGGCGCAGTGACCCGCACGGGGACACGTACTTTTCAGGGAAAAGTACGTGTCCCCACGGGATCGGGTGTCCCCATCGGATCGAGCGGGAATCCCGGGCTACATCTTGTACGTCGCGCGGGCGTAGAAGAAGCGCCCCGGCACGTCGTAGGTGGTCGGATCCATGTTGTTGAGGCCGCAGCTGAAGCAGGCCGGCGGCGGCCGGTTGAACAGATTGTTGACGCCGAGCGCGAAGCCGAAGCCGCCGAGCTCGTCCCCTTCCCAGCGGAGCTGGATGTCGGTGTAGAGGCGGTGGTTGAGGCGGTTGCCGTTCGCCTCGTCGACGCCGCTGATGTAGCGGCCGGTGAGCGAGGCGCCGAACTCGGCCCGGGTCCAGTCGAGCACCGCCGTCGACTTGAACTTCGGGAAGGCCTGGTCGGGGCTGCCCTGCTCCGTCCCCTCGCGGCTGATCTTGGTGGTGCCGGCGGTGGCGGGGACGGTGACGTCGTAGTTGATGAGGAAGGTGCTCGCCCAGAACAGGCCGAAGCGGCCCGCCCCGGTCTCTCCGGTGCGGTAGTTCAACGTCACGTCGACGCCCTCCGTCGCGATCCCGGCGATGTTCTGGAGGAGGCCGCGTATCTGGGCGATGGCGCCCGAGGCGGTGCGGGTGATGGCGGCGCAGCTGAATGCGTCGCCGTTCGCGGCGCAGCGGCCGAGGAGGACGTTGGCGTCGATCGCCTGGATCGCGCCGTCGACCTTGATGTTGAAGTAATTGGCCTCGAGCGACAGGCGCGGCACGAAGGACGGGCTGTAGACGGCGCCGACCACCCAGCTTTCCGACGTCTCCGGCGCGAGGTTGCGGTTGCCGCCGGTGATCACCGGAAGCTGCGGGTTGGCCTGGACGTAGCTGCCGTTGGCCGGGACGCCCGAGGCGATGCAATTGGTGCGCACCGCGGCCGGGATCTGGCCGCCGATCGCCGAGCAGGGATCGACGATCTCCTGGTCGAAGCGCGACGGCGTGCCGAACAATTCGCCGATCGTCGGCGCGCGGAAGCCCTCCGCCCAGCTGCCGCGGAAGAGCAGATCGTGGACCGGCGCCCAGTCGACACCCGCCTTGAAGGTGGTGGTCGAGCCGGTGGTCGAATAATCGGAGAAGCGGGCCGCGCCGGTCAGCTCGAGCCGGTCGAAGAAGGGCGTCCCCTTGAGCAGCGGCAGGCGCAGCTCGGCGAACGCCTCGTCGACATTGTAGCTGCCCGCGGTGGGCAAGGCGGGAATGTCGGAGCCGAGGCCTGCGGCGACGATCGGGTCGGGATCGAAGCGGCCGCTCTGGTCGCGATGCTCGACTCCGACGGCGATTCCGGCCGGGCCGCCCGGCAGCTGGAACAATTCGCCCGAGAGGTTGGCGCTGAAATCCCACAGCGTCTGGCGGCTGCTGTCGCGCTGGGTGAAGGTGACGTAGTCGATCATCTGCTGGGTGATCGAGCCGGCGCCGCCGAAGATGTTGAACGGCACGCAGCCCGCGGTGCAGGCCGCGACCGGCCCGAGCGCGCGGGCGAGGTTGGCGGCGTTGACGTTGCCGAACACCGTCTGGTCGGCCTTGTTGCGGCCGTAGACGCCGTTCACGTCCCAATACCAGTCGCCGGCGCCGAGCTGGAACGAGCCGCTGAGCGTCCCCGACACGTACCAGGTGTCGACCCGCTGGTTGTAGCGGCGCGGGCCGTTCTCGACGAAGCGGCGGCCGATGAAGGCGTAGTTGGTGGCGTCGAGAGTCACGCCGAACGGGTTGAACGGATTCGACGCGGCGATGCTGATCGTGTCGAGGAGGTTGCCGTTGCCGGCGTCGGGCCCGACGAACAGCGGCAAGGGCGCCGCCTGGTTCTTCGAGTTGCGCCGGTTCCAGACGCCCTTCAGCGCGAGCTGGACCTTGTCGCCTATGTCCTGGCTGAAGTTGACGAAGGCGCCGTAGCGCTCGAGCGGCGTCTGGATGAAGTTGAACGGCGCGAAGTTGAAGCGATCGGCGGTGGTGAAGGCCTTGAAGTCGCTGTTCGGGCCGGTCGGGTTGAGCGGATCGTAGCGCGGCCGGCCGGTGAGCACCGGGCCCTTGAGCGTGAGGTTCTGGCCGAGCACGATGAAGCGGCCGAGCGGGGTGCCCGAGCTGCACGAGGAGTCGCAGGCGGTGGTGCCCGGCGTCGGGAACAGGGAGATGGCGCGGTCGCCCGAGCTGATCGAATCCTGGCGGACGTAGTTCGCGCCGACGACGAGATGGGTGCCGCTCTCCTCCGAGCCCATGCCCCAGCTCGCCTGGTAGTTTTGCGAGGCGCCGTCGCCCTGGCCGAAGATCCCGAGCTGGCCCGACAGGCGAAGGCCCTTCTGCTGCTTGCGCGTGATGATGTTGACGACGCCCGAAATGGCGTCGGAGCCGTAGATGGCGGACGCGCCGTCCTGCAGCACCTCGACCCGGTCGATCATCGCCTCGGGGATGGAGTTGATGTCGGTCGAGCCGGGCACGCCGCTCGCCGAGGCCCCGTTGACGTAGCGCAGGCCGTCGACGAGGACGAGCGTTCGCTTGGAGCCGAGGTAGCGCAGGTCGACCTCGGCCGCGCCGGCGCCGACTCCGCCGCCGTCGGGCGGGTTGCCGAAATTGCCCGAATTGTTGAAGCGGCTGTTGAGCGCGCCGCCCGAGCTCGGCAGGCGCTGGAGCACGTCGGCGACCGAGTTGAGGCCGGTGCGGTCGATGTCGGCGCGGTCGACAAAGGTGACCGGCTGGTCCTGGCTGAGCGGGTCGCGGCGGATGCGCGAGCCGGTGACGACGATGTCGGGACCGCCCGCGGGCCGCTCCGCGGCGGTGGCGGGCTCGCCGCTCGGCTGGTCGGGCACGGTCGTCGAAGGCTGGGCGAGCGCCGCCCCCTCCCCCGCCACCAATGCCACGGCCAGCGCGATCCCGGCCGTTCCCCAACGCAAGCTGCGCGCGATCGAATTCATCGGAGTAACCCCTCTCTCCAGCCCCGCCGCCGGAAGGGCGACGGCATCCACGAGGGAGTTATGGACCGGGCGGCCGGCGAATTGAACCGGAAGCGGGGCCGGCGAGGCCGAATTGCCCCGGATCGTTGCGTTTACGTTACAGGTGGGCGCTCCCCGGCCCTTGCCGAGGGCGACCGGAAATGGGGACAGTAACTATTTTCCAGGCGCCGTGCCCGCTCTCCTCAGCGGTGCCGGAAATGGGGACAGTAACTATTTTCCGGCGCCGTGCCCGCTCTCCTCAGCGTCGGAAGGGGAAAATAGTTACTGTCCCCATCTCCCCCCCTCAGCGTTGGAGGGGAAAATAGTTACTGTCCCCATCTCCCCCTCAGCGGTGGAGGGGAAAATAGTTGCCGTCCCCATTTTCCGCGGCCGGGGGCGGGTCGTCCTTGCGCAGAAGGGTCCAGCCCTCGGGCAGATAGTCGAGCGACATGTAATAATAGAAGGCGCACTTGCCCTGGCGGTCGTAGGTGCCGCCCTTGACGATGCCGTAGGCGACGTCGCCGCTGAACACCGGGCCGCCGCTGTCGCCGCCGCCGCACGAAGGGCCGCTCACCGTCACCCACACCGGCGCGCAGGGGCCGCCGCACAGGTCGCCCGGCGGGGCATAGTCGGTCAGCTCGACCTCCGCGCAGCTATAGCCGGAGCGCTCGCCGCGGTGGCAGAGGAAGTCGCCGGCGCGGGTCGCGTCGCGGGCGGCCTCGCCGCCCGGCGCCCGCGCCACCTTCTTGGCGGCGTCGGCATAGAAAAGCGGCGCCTGCGCCCCCTCCCCGGCGTTGAGCTGGACGTCCTGGAAGCTCCAGCCCCACTGGCCGATGAAGGGCAGCTCGACCCGGCTGCCGGCGGGATCGAGATAGGTGAGGACGTCCGGGCAATGGGCGGCGGTGACGATGCCGGTGCGAACCCCGTCGGTGACGACGAAGCCGGTCGTGCAATAGGCCCGCTTGCCGCTGACGGCGTCGATCCCCTCCACCCGGGCGCCGCCTTCCAGCCCGAAATTGGCCTCGGGCCGCTCGAGGATGCGCAGGCGCGCGGGCACGCCGGCGATCGCCTCGATGCGGGCGCGCGCATCGGCGAGGTCGATCCGGTCGGCATCCTCGTCGCTCAGCATCACGACCAGCGCGCCGGTGCGGGGATCGGCGCCCATGCCGCGTGTGCCGCGCACCGCCGCGCGGATCGCCTGGCCGCGCTCGCGGATCGCCGCGACCACCTGCGCGCGGGTGGCGGCGGCGCCGGTTCGGAACGCGACCGGCACCTTCTCGCCGCCGGCCGCGATCGCCCGGGCGCGCACCGGCCTGTCGCCGGTGAGAAGGAAGGTGATGCGATAATCCGGCCGGTGCTCGACGAAGATGCCGGCGAGGCGGGACCGGTAGCGCTCGGCCAGCCGCGCCACCGCCGGCCCGGCGGCGGCCTGCGCGCGCAGCCGCCGCGCCGCCTCGTCCGCCGGGACGTCGTAGCGGACGGCATATTCGGCCGCGTCCTGGGCCAGCGCCTCCTCGTGCGTCTGGACCGGAGCCGGCTGCGCGGCCGCCGTCCCGGCCAGCCCGGCCGCGGCGGCCAGCGCGAGCAGGCCCCGCCTGAAGAAAGTCCCCGCCCCTGCCATCGGCGCGCTCTAGCAGGGCGGAGCTTTACGAGCGATGACCGGAGCGGGCCGTAGCGGGAAAAGCCAGCGGCCTCGGCAGGCTCAGCCCGAACGGCTCCGGGCCGGTTCGATCGCGGCCCCGCCCGGCGCGGGGAGCGCCAGATAGGCCAAGCGGCGAACCTCGCGGCGGCCGCGCACCACGGTGTCGAGGATCAGGCCGACCGCGAAGCTGATCACCGCGACGATCATCAGCCCGGTGGAGAGGATCGCCGTCGGGAAGCGCGGCACGGTGTGGGTGCGGATGAACGTCACCACCAGCGGCTCGGCAAGCACCAGGGCGAGAAGCGCGAGGAAGGCGCCGAAGCCGCCGTAGAAGAGCACCGGCCGCTCGATCCGGAACAGGTGGAGGATGGTCTTCATGATCCGCCAGCCGTCGCGCCAGGTGGAGAGCTTTGAGTGCGACCCCTCGGGGCGGGCGCCGTAGGCGGTCACCACCTCGGCGACCGGCATGGCCAGCTCGAGCGCGTGGACGCTGATCTCCGTCTCCGTCTCGAAGCCTCGCGCCAGCGCCGGGAAGGACTTGACGAAGCGGCGGGAGAAGACCCGGTAGCCCGAGAAGATGTCGGTGAAGCTTCGGCCGAACAGGCTGGCGAGGAGGCCGGTGAACAGCTTGTTGCCGAGGCGGTGGCCGCGCCGATAGGCCTCCTCCACCTCCGACTTGCGGGCGCCGACCACCATGTCGAGCTGCTCGTCCAGCAGGCGGGCGACGAGACCGGGCGCCGCCGCCGCGTCGTAGGTCGCGTCGCCGTCGGCCATGACGTAGACGTCGGCGTCGACGTCGGCGAACATCCGCCGGACGACATGGCCCTTGCCCTGCATGCGCTCGGAACGGACGATGGCTCCGGCGGCCGCCGCCGCCTCGCGGGTGCCGTCGGCGCTGTTATTGTCGTAGACGTAGATGCGCGCGTCCGGGAGCGCGGCGCGGAAGCCCGCCACCGTCTGCGCCACCGCGGCCTCCTCGTTATAGCAGGGGAGGAGGACGGCGATGCGAAGCTGAGAGTTCACCAGGGACACCGCTACCCCACCCGTTCGGCCTGAGCCCGTCGAAGACCTCTCCTGAAGAAGGCCCTCTCTTAGAGAAGACTTTTAGCGCAGCAGGGCGCGTCGACAAGCTCGGCGCGGACGGGGGCTCAGCCGTCGGTCTTCTTGGCGCGGGGCTTCTTCGCGGCGGGCTTGGCGGCCGGTTCGGGCTGCGCCGGAGCCTCGTCGGCCTCGGCCTTCTTCGCCTTGGCCTTCTTCGCCGGCTTGTCCTGCGCGACGGGCGCGTCCTCGTCCGGGGCGGCGGCCTTCTTCTTCGGCGCCGCCTTCTTCGGCTTGGGCCCGTGATCGTGCCCGTGATCGTGCCCGTGATCGTGCCCGTGATCGTGGTCGTGATCGTGCCCGCAGCCCGGGCCGTGGACGTGGCCGCCCGCCCCCTCGACCGACTCGATCTCCGCCTGCAGCGCCTCGCGGGTCACCGTGCGGTCGCCGATCTCCGCCTTGGAGAAGAGGAAGTCGACCACCTTGTCCTCGAACAGCGGCGCGCGCAGCTGGGCGGCGGCCATCGGCTCCTCGCGGATGTACTGGACGAACTTCTCCCGGTCCTCGGGACGATATTGCTGCGCGGCCTGCATGATGAGCTGGTTCATCTCCTGCTCGCTCACCGTCACGCCGTTCCTCTGGCCGATCTCCGAGAGGAGCAGGCCGAGGCGGACTCGGCGCTCGGCGATGGCGCGGTAATCCTCGCGCTCCGCCTCCATCTCGGCGCGGGCGGATTCGGGATCGGCCTCGTGGCTCGCCTCATGCTCGAGCTGCTGCCAGATCTGCTGGAACTCGGCCTCGACCATCGAAGCGGGCACCTCGAAATCGTGGCGGGCGGCGAGCTCGTCGAGCAGCTTGCGCTTCATGTGGGTGCGGGTGAGGCCGTTCAGCTCCTGCTCGACCTGGCCCTTGAGAAGGCCGCGCAGCTGCTCCAGATTCTCGAGGCCGAGCGACTGGGCGAAGCCGTCGTCGATCGCGCCTTCCTTGGCGGTCTGGACCTCGCCGACCGTCACTTCGAACACCGCCTCGCGGCCCTTGAGGTAGGCGACCGGATAATCCTCTGGGAAGGTGACCGTCACCGTCCGCTGGTCGTTCGCCTTGGCGCCGACCAGCTGGTCCTCGAAGCCGGGAATAAGCCGCCCCGACCCGAGTTCGATCCGCATGGATTCGCCCTTGCCGCCCTCGAACAGCTCGCCGTCGATGCGACCTTCATAGTCGATCACGACGAGGTCGCCCGGCTGGGCGGCGCGGTCCGCGCCGGCCGGCTCGAAGCTCTTCTGGTTGCCCGACAGGCGCTCGACCTGCTCGTCGACCTCGGCGTCGGTCGGCTCGGCGGTGAGGCGCTCGAGCTTCAGCCCCTCGATATTGGGCTCGGGGACGTCGGGAAGGGTCTCCAGCTCGACCTTGATCACGGCGTCCCGGCCGGGGCCGCCTTCCTCGAGCTCGACCTGGGGCTGCATCGCCGGGCGCAGGCGCTGCTCGGCGAGGAGCTGCTGGATGCCTTCCTGGACGGCGCTGTTCAGCGCCTCCTGCTCGATCGCGGCGCCGTGCATCTTGCGGACGAGGTTGGGCGGCACCTTGCCGGGGCGGAAGCCGGGCATCTGCATCCGCGGCGCGACGCGCTTCAGCTCCCCGTCGACTCGGGCGTCGATATCCTGCTTGGGGATGGTGATCCGGTAGGCGCGCTTGAGGCCTTCGTTCAACGTCTCGACAGTCTGCATGGGTCTGGGCTCTTACCTTGGTCTCGGGCGGGACGGCCTGGGGAAATGCGGAGCGGACGGAAGGCTGGTGCGGGCGAAGGGACTCGAACCCCCACATCTTTCGATACTGGAACCTAAATCCAGCGCGTCTACCAGTTCCGCCACGCCCGCCGGGCCGCCGGTTGCGCGGGCGATATAGCAGGGTGTGCGCGGGGGGCAAGCGGCGCGGCCGCGGCGGGGCCGCGAGCGCCGCCCGCAGCCTGGAGCGAGGCGCGCGGGGAGGGGCGGGCCCTTGCCTGCCCCTCCCCCGGGGGGTCAGCCGCGGCGGCCGCGTTCGTAGGTCTGGAGGCAGTGGTCGGTGACCGTCCGGGTGCAGGCCGGGTAGGCCGCGGCGGGGTCGGCGACCGCCTCGCCCGTCGCCGGGTCGAGCAGCGGGCCGCCCATCGCTTCGCCCGTGCCGGCGATGCCGTTCCAGCCGGCCGGCACGGTGGCGGCGGCGGAGATGACCGGGATTCCGCGGGCGTCGCGCTCCGGGGCGGAATTGCCCGGCTGGACGACGGCGCTCACGGCGGTCGTCGCGCCGGCATCCTGCCAGGCGGCGGCGGGCATGGCGGCCTCGGCGGTGGCCGTGCCGTCCGTCTCCCAGGCGGCGGTGGCGACTCCGTCGCCGTCATAGGCGGCGGCCGGGCCGGCGGTCTGGGCGGTTTGGGCCATGGCCGCGCTGCCGATCAGCAGCGCGACGGCGAAAGCGGCTGTCTTCATCACGGATACTCCTTTTCACATGGTCGCGGTCGGCGGACCAAAGGCTCCGCCGCGCGCCGCGGCTCGGGCCGGCGGCGACGGTAACGGGCGCAAAACCCGCGGCGGGGCGTTTTCTTTCCGGGTCCGGGCTAGGCGGTGAGGCGAGCCGGGGGAAATGGGGGACCGAGGGTCGGGTCCCGTGCTCCAGACTCAGTCAGGCGGCCGAGCGGTGAGGCTGGGGATCGGGAACGGCGCGACCCATCTTGCGCGCGCAGTGAAGCCAGGTCGCTATCGCGTCCTCGACGTTCGTCAGCGCCTCCGCGCGCGATTCCCCATCCGACATGCAGCCCGGAAGTTCAGGCACGGTTGCCAGGAAACCGCCGCCATCCTCCTCGGACAGCGGTTCTATCACGACTTTGTAGCCGTCATGGGTGCCGGTCATGGTGATCCTCCCTCGCCGCCCGCACGGCGTCGACGTAGCGGACGAGCTTCTGAATATATACGGACTTGAGGGGGCGTCTGAAAGGTATTGTGACGTGGCGCTCCTGGGTGGGATCGCTGACGCCGTAATGGGTGCCGCCGGGTGGAAGATCGAGGTCCAGCTCGAACCGGCGACAGAGGACGCGCACGTCCTCGATCCGCCAGTCGCGGGGATTGGCCCGCATGCGTTCGAGCAGCTTCTCGCCCCGCGTCACTTTTCATCGGTTACCGACGCCGGTCTAGGCTAACAAGATGGTTTTCGATGATGAGTGTATCGAGCCGTTGCGCGCAGGCGCCCCGGCCCCTCCCTTCCAGGAAAGGAGAGATAAAGTGAGCGTCCGGCGATCCGCTTGGGCGCCGCGCCGAAGGGCGCCGCGCCAGGCGGTGCGGTCAGGCGGCGGAGCGGTAGGAGCGCGGCGCCGGGATGGCCCTGCCCATTTCGCTCGCGGCCTCCATCCAGCAGCCGATCGCGTCGTAGACGTTCTCGAGCGCCTCCTGAGGCGTCTCTCCGTCGGACATGCAGCCGGGAAGTTCCGGGACCGTCGCGAAATAGCCGCCGCCCTCCTCTTCCGAGAGGGGGCGGATGACGATCTCGTAGTCCTGAGGTTTCATGTCCCGGCTTCCCTCACTGCCTCGATGAACGCCACGAACGCCCGGACATATGACACCTTGAGCGGTCGGGCGGCGGGTACCGTCAGGATCTCGGCCTGCGTCTCATGCTTCAGCTTGTAATGTGACCCCTTGCGGGGCGGCGTGCAAGTGATCCCAAAGGCGGCGCAGACCGTCTCCACGTCCTCGATCCGCCAGTCGCGGGGATTGGCCCGCATGCGTTCGAGCAGCTTCTCGCCCCGCGCCATCTTTCATCGGTTAACGATGTGAACATTGGCTGACAAGATTGTTTTCAATTAATTGTCTGTGCAGCCCGCTGCGCGGAGCCCACCCCCGCCCCTTTCCTTCCAGGGGGGAAGCTGAGGAGTGCGTTTGGGGGTGGATTGTCGGGGGCCGGTGCCTATGGTCGCGCCCGCTTGAGCGGAGGAGCGGGATGGACGTCGCGGCGATCAGGGCGGAGATGGAGGCGCTGGGGCCGTGGCACCACGACGTCGAGCTTGTGCCGGGGCTGAGGACCGGGGAAGCGCCGCTCGGCAAGCGGCCGCTTCTCCAGTCGCGCACCCCGACCACCTACGATCCGGAAGGGCATATGCGGCTGATCGTCGCCGCGCTCTGGCCCGACGGGATGCAGGGCCGCTCCTTCCTCGACTGCGCCTGCAACGGCGGCGGGCACATGCTCGGCGCGGCGCGACTCGGCGCCGGCCGGCGCTTCGGCTTCGACGCCCGCGAGCAATGGACGGCTCAGGCGCGGTTCCTGCAGCGCTTCGCCCCGGCGCCCGCCGGCGAGGTCAGGACCTGCACCCTCGCCGACCTGCCGGCGCTCGGGCTCGAGCCGTTCGACGTCACCTTGTTCAGCGGCATCTTCTACCATTTGCCCGACCCGGTGGCGGGGCTGCGCGTCGCCGCCGACCTCACCCGCGAGCTGCTCGTCCTCAACACCGCCGCCCTCTTCGGCCGCGGACGCGCGATGGTGCTCAAGAAGGAGAGCGCGACCCAGCCCATGTCGGGCGTCGACGGGCTCGCCTGGCTTCCGACCGGGAGCGGCGTGCTGCGCCAGATCCTCGCCTGGTGCGGCTTCCCGCACGTGCGGATCTGCTTCAACAAGCGGACCGCGGAAGGCTGGCGGCGGATCGAGCTGCTCGCCGCGCGGGAGTCGAAGACCTTCGCCTTCTACGATTCGCGCGGCCCCTCGACTCCGCCGGGCGCGCGGCTCGGCCTCACCCGCGTGCTTCTGCGGCGGATGGGCCTCAAGGGCTATTGAACGGAACGATCGGGCGCGGCGGGGCTTTCCAGCCGCGAATTGGAAGGAGGGCCGGCCATGCTTTACCGTCGTCTGGGATCGAGCGACCTCGAAGTGTCGGAGATCGCGCTCGGCTCGTGGCTGACCTTCGGCGTCGGAGTCGCGGCGGACCGGGCGCGGGCGGTGGTCGAGGAGAGCTTCCGGCTCGGCATCAACTTCATCGACACGGCCAACGTCTACGGGCGCGGCGCGGCGGAGGAGTTTCTCGGCGAGGTGCTGAAGGGCCGCCCGCGCGACAGCTACGTGCTGGCGACCAAGGTCTACTTCCCGATGAGCGCGATCGACCGCGGCCTCTCGCGGACGCAGATCGAGAAGCAGATCGACGCCTCGCTGCGCCGGCTCCGCACCGACCATGTCGACCTCTACCAATGCCACCGCTACGACGAGGCGACGCCGCTGGAGGAGACGATGGCGGCGCTGGCCGACGCGGTGCGCGCCGGCAAGACCCGCTATATCGGCTTCTCGGAATGGCCCGCGGAGCGCATCCGGGCCGCCCTGGAGATCCCCGGGGTGGAGAAGTTCGTCTCCAGCCAGCCGCAATATTCGCTGCTGTGGCGCGAGCCGGAAAAAGAGGTGATCCCGCTGTGCGCTGCGAACGGCATCTCCCAGATCGTCTGGTCGCCGCTCGCACAGGGGGTGCTGACCGGCAAGTACCGGCCCGGCGCGCCGCCGCCGCCGGGCAGCCGCGCGACCAGCGAGGAGATGGGCGGCTTCATCGACTGGCTGCTGAGGGACCGGACGCTGGAGGCGGTGCAGCGGCTTCGCCCGCTCGCCGCCGAGGCCGGGCTCAGCCTCGCCCAGTTCGCCTTGGCCTGGGTGCTGCGCGAGCCCAACGTCGCCTCGGCGATCGTCGGCGCGTCCCGGCCCGAGCAGCTGGCCGAGAATGCGGCGGCCTCGGGCGCGCGGGTGGATCCGGCGCTGTTCGCCCGGGCCGAGGCGATCGCGGCCGAAGCGCGCGGGGAGTAGGTCGCGGAGGCGTCATCCCGGCGAAGGCCGGGATCCCCCTTCTTTCTCCCCGGGGAACGCATCCGGGGAAGGGGCGCGACGCCTCGGCTAGTGGGATTCCAGCTTTCGCTGGAATGACGGCGGTTCAGAGCTTCCTGACCTCCGCGGCGAGCGTGTAGCCTCCGCCCCAGACGGTCTTGACCAGCTTGGGGTCCGAGGGGTCGGCCTCGATCTTGCGCCTGAGGCGGCTGATATGGTTGTCGATGCTGCGCTCGAAGGCGGCGAGCTCCCGGCCCTGGCTGAGGTCGAGCAGCTGGTCGCGGCTGAGCACGCGGCGGGGATGGGTGACGAAGGCGAGGAGGAGGTTGTACTCGCCGGTCGAGAGCGGCACGGCGACGCCCTCGGCGTCGACCAGCTCGCGCTCCCCCGTGCGCAGCACCCAGGGGCCGAAGGCATAGGCCTCCGCGTCCGGCGCGCGCACCGGGTTGCCGGCGCCGTCGGCGCGGCGAAGCACCGCCTTGATTCGGGCGAGCAGCTCGCGCGGGCTGAACGGCTTGGTGACGTAGTCGTCGGCGCCGAGCTCCAGGCCGACGATGCGGTCCGTCTCCTCCGCCTTGGCGGTGAGGAGGATCACCGGGATGCGGGTGGTGGCGCGGATGAAGCCGGCGAGGGAGAGGCCGTCCTCGCCCGGCATCATGATGTCGAGCAGGACCAGATCGATGGCGTGGCCGGCGAGCTGCTGGCGGGCGGCGGCGGCATTCTCCGCCTTGCTGACGCGCAGCCCGTTCTTCGCAAGATAGGCGGCGAGCGGATCGCGTATGTCGCGCTCGTCGTCGACGAGGAGGATGTGGGGGTCGGACATGGGAAGCGGGGACAGTCACTAGTGACTGTCCCCTCTCCTGGCTAGAAGCGGTTGGCGAGGACGGAGCCGATGATTCCGCTGGCGATGGCGACCAGCACCGCGTCGTTGCCCGACTGGACCCAGCGGTAGCCGCGGGGGGCGGCGTTCAGCCGGTAGGCGCGCGGGTTCTGGATCACCCGGTAGTTCTGCGCGTAGCGCCGGTCGAAGCGCTGGCCGCGGGCCCATTTGCGGGCCTGGACCTGGCGGACCTGGACGACCCGGCGGCCGGCGTCGCGGCTGACGACGCGGGTGGTGCGGACCTGCTCGACCCGGCCCCGCCCGTCATGATCGCGGCCCTGGAACGGCGCGGCGGCGGCGGGGGCGGCGGCGACGACCGAAGCGGCGGCGGCCCCGAGGATGAACTTGCTGACGATCTTCATGAGACTTCTCCTTGATGACGCCGCTTCGTATCGGCGTTGAGGAGTAGATGCCTCGCGCGTGTCTCAGGCCTATCGCCCAAGCGGCTGAAAAGGGTCGCGAATTGTATCAGGCGCGGGAACGGGGCCCGGCTTGCTTGGGCGATCTATCCGGCCGTGCGCCGACCCAGCCGGGCGCTGTCGACGAGCCGCTCGAACTCGGGGAGGCCGGCGTCGAAATAATGCATCCGCGCGGCGTCGAACAAAGCGAGGTAGAAGCGGCCCTCGATGATGGCGCCGACCGCCCTGCCCCGCCGCCGCACCTCGTCGCCGCCGAGATAATCGTAGTCGAACTGGAAGCCGGGACGGCCGAGGAAATCGCGGGGCTTGAGCGAGGCCAGGGTGAACTCGCTCGCGCCTGCGCGGACGCGGTAGAAGGTCTCGACCATCGCCGCGACGTCCTGCGGGACCATGTCGGAGCGGAAGTCGGGCACCTTGCGGTCCGCCTTGCTGCGCTGGCGGACGATGCGCTTGCCGTCCTCCAGCCCGGCGATGAAGGTGAGGCTGTCGAGCAGGGGCCCGTTCAGCGTCCAGTCCTCCTCCTTCTCGATGTCCGAGGCGCCGCGGGGCGCGCGGTTCCAGCGCGCGCCCGGAGTCACGACCATCCGGTCCTGGACGACGCCGCGCGGCCCGGGCTGGATCAAGGTGTAATAGCCGAGCCCCGGGCCGCCGGCGCAGCCCGCGAGGAGCGCCAGGGCGGCGAGCGCTGGGACGATGAGGCGGGCCATGGCTCTTCCTCCTACGACGCGAGGCTTTGGCGGACGATGGCGGCATCGGGCGCCGAGGGGGCGAGGGCGAGATAGCGTCGAAGCGCCGCCCTGCCCTCGTCGCGGCGGCCCTCGCGCAGCAGCTGGTAGCCGTGCTGGCGCCATGCCTCGGCCGGGGCGTCGGGATAGGCGACGGCCGCGGCATAGCTGCGGCCGGCGAGCAGATTGTCGCCCGCCTCGCCGCGAAGCCGCCAGGTCTCGCCCTCGTAGAAGCGCAGCAGGCCGTTCCAGCCGTCGCTCGCGAGATAGCGGAGCAGATAGAGGGTGGCGCCGGGATCGTTGAGCTTCACTTGGTCGTCGAGAAAGGCGCGGCGGTGCTCGCCGAGCGCCGCGAGGTAGCGGTCGCGGCCCCGCTCGGTGCTGCCCGCGCCGGCCACTTCGCGGGCGGAGAGGCGCAGGTCGGCCATCCGCTCCGCCGGCGCCGGATGAGTGGCGAGCAGCGAATAGCCACGCCGCGGCCGCTTGCGCCGCATCGCCGCGCTCGCCTCTGTCTCGGCGATGAGCGACTGCCAGGTCTCAGGCATGGCGGCGGGATCGTAGCCCGCCTCGGCGATCTGCTTGACCCCCATCGCGTCGGCCTCGGCCTCGAGCTCCCGGCTGTAGGCGAAGAGCGACAGGATGGCCCCGGTCTGGGCGAGCTGGACGAGGCCGCCCGCATAGATGCCTGTGGCGCCGTAGCCGAGCCCGGCGGCCATGCCGAGAAAGGTGAGGGCCGAGGTCTTGCGCTTCATGTCGCGCCAGGCGCGCAGCTGGTGGCGGAGGAGGAAATGGCCGGCCTCGTGGCCGATGACGCCGGCGAGCTGGGCCTCGTCGCGCATCCGGAGGAGGAGGCCTGAGAAGACGACCATGAAGCCGGTCGGCGCCATGAAGGCGTTGAACTCCGGGACATGGGCCAGATAGATGCGCAGGTCCTTCGCCGCCGGGCCGCCGACGCGCCCGGCGATGCCGCCGAGGTAGCGGGCGAGGGCGTCGTCGCGGATGAGCAGGTTCGATCCGGCTATCTCCTCCTCGACTCGGCGATATTGCTGCCACAGGCCCTGCTCGTCGGCGTCGACGGGTCGGTAGCCCGGCGTGACCACCGGCCGCAGGGAGCCGGGCGGGATGCGGGCGCCGGCCGGCGCGGCGAGGCCGCCGCAGCAGGCGCAGCCGAGCCCGCCCAGCATCATCCGGCGGGTCAGCGGCAAGTCGCTCATTGGCGCGCCCGCACGTTGCGCCCGGCCTTCATCCGGCCGAGCAGCCGCTCGACCATCTGCGCCGCGCCTTCCGGCGTGCGGATGTCGCCGAAGCCGATTCCGGGAGCGAGGCTCTGGGTCTGGAGGATGTTGAACCAGACGATTTCGCCGGTCCTCAGGTCGACGAGCGAGGCGTAGGCCGCCTGCCCTCCACCGCCCTGAGGCGCGCAGAAGCCGATGAAGCAGCCTGCGATGCCGAGCACCTGCAGCGCCACCCGTCCGGTCGAGGCGAAGCTGTCCTCGGCGTGGAGGAAGAGGGCGTAGTCCATCCCCGTCGCCTTGCCGAACCTGACCGCGTCCTCGCCGAGCGTCCAGTCGAGCCCCTGGCGGCGCTTGGTGGGAAGCGTCGCACCCATATATTTGTGATAGGCGATGGAGGCGCCCACCGCCTGGTGGAGCCGCTCGAGATCGGCGACGGTCTCGGCGTCGATCCCGGCGATCTCGTCGCGTCGCTCGAGGATCCGGGTTCGGCCGCCGCGGCCGGCCTGCTGTGCGGCGAGCGCGCGCAGGAGATTGGCCCGCGCCTGCTCCGTCCAGTCGGCGCGCGGCTCGACCAGCCCGCCCGGGGTGACGAGGCCGACCGAGACGTCGGGGCGCATCACCAGCAGGCTGTAATCCCCCTCGGGCGGTGCGAACTCGACGTCGGCGAACTGGCGCGTCTGGACGCAGCCCGAAAGGAGGAGAGCGGCGGCGAGGAGGACGCGGCGGGGCATGCCTAACTCCGTGAAGGGCCTGCCGAAAACGCGCCCGCAGGAGCGTCGTTCCGGCGGCGGAAGGGAATGGGGACAGCTACTTTTCCCCGCCGCCATGTGGAAGGCGGAAGGGAATGGGGACAGGCGGAAGGGAATGGGGACAGTTACTTTTCCGCGCCGCCGTGCGCGTTCTCGAGCCGCCGTGCGCAAAAGTAACTGTCCCCCTTTTGGCGCAGGGCTGGGGACAGTTACTTTTCCCCGCCGCCGCGCGCGCTCTCGAGCCGCCGTGCGCAAAAGTAACTGTCCCCCTTTGGCGCAGGAATGGGGACAGTTACTTTTCCCCGCGGCCGTGCGCGTTCTCAAGCCGCCGCGGGGAAAAGTAACTGTTCCCTCCCCGCCGCCGCGCGCGCTCTCGAGCCGCCGTGCTCAAAAGTAACTGTCCCCTCGCCCAAAAGTGACTGTCCCCTCGTCCGCCCGCGTTCAGCCTGGGTTTGGATGCGGGGGCGCAGAAGGCGTCCCCGCGGCTCTTTTTTCCGCGTTGACATCGAGGAGGCGGGCGCCCAGCCTGAGCGAGATGAAGCCGATGCGCTCCAACCCTGCCCCGTCCGCCGCGATCGCGGCCGCGGCGCTCTATTATGCCGGACGGACATACCGGACGGGACCCTAAAGCGCACCTTCACCAAGCGACCTTCCAGCCCCCGTCCGGACCATCCGGGCGGGGTTTTTCATTTGCGGAGACGAGACATGTTCAGGGACTTCACCGAGGGCGCGGCGGCGGCGGACTGGACCGTTCCCCAGCGCTGGGAGCATTTCACCGCCGAGGAGCACCGCGTCTGGGACCTGCTCTTCTCCCGGCAGCAGGCGCGGCTGGCGGGGCGCACCGTCGCGCCGTTCGAGCGGGGACTGGACGTGCTTCGGCTGTCTCGGCCCGGCATCCCCCGCTTCGACGAGCTCAACGAGCGGCTTGCAGCCCGCACCGGCTGGACCGTCGTCGCGGTGCCCGGCCTTCTGCCGGACGAGGTGTTCTTCGGCCATCTCGGCCAGCGGCAGTTCCCGGCGGGCAACTTCATCCGCTCGGCGCAAAGCCTCGACTATCTGGAGGAGCCCGACGTCTTCCACGACGTGTTCGGCCACGTGCCGATGCTGACCGACCCGCGCATCGCCGACCTCCTGCAGGCGATCGGCCGGCACGGGGTGGAGGCGGCGGCGACCGGCACGCTGCACCGCCTCTCGCGCCTCTACTGGTACACGATCGAGTTCGGCCTGGCCCGCGAGCAAGGCGCGCTCAGGATCTACGGCGCCGGCCTCGCCTCGAGCTTCGGCGAGGCGGGCTTCGCGCTCGACGACCCGCGCCCCTGGCGCCGGCCCTTCGCGCTGCGCGAGGTGCTCCGCACGCCCTACCGCTCGGACTCGTTCCAGCCCGGCTATTTCGTCGTCGACTGCTTCGACCGGCTGCTCGACCAGCTCGAGACCACGGACCTCGCCGCGCTCTACGCCGAGCTGGAGGGCGAGGCGTAAGGGGAAGGCTTCGACAGGCTCACTTCGAATGGGGACAGTAACTATTTGTCCGGTAGGAGCGGACAAATAGTTACTGTCCCCATTTGGGGGGCGCTGCGGGGGAATGGGGACAGTGGCGTCCGCCCCTCAGGCGGCTTCGTCCCAGCGTTGATGCGGGCGGTTGAGGAGGCCGGTGCCGGTCATGCCGGTGTCGGCGAGGGCGACGGCGGTGGCGCAGAAGCCGCACTCGGCCGAGAGCCGGCCGACATACCAGTGGGTGCGGCCGCAGCCCGGGCAGCGATTCACCTCGCCGGGGCGGTAAAGCACCTGGAAGCCGCGCCGGGCGGGGTCGTGGCTATAGGTGCGGCTGCCGTCGATTGACCTCAACATCGTTCGTCTCACTCGTCTCGCCGCCTGATTGCTGCGATGAACCGTTCTTTGCCGTAGACGAGTTGAACGGGAGATTAATGTTGCGGCGCAGTAACCACCGGTCGCGCCGGCCCGGCGGCAATGTTAATCGACGCGCATGTCCGCCAACCTGTTCAGCCTCTTCCGCGCCCGCTTCCCCGCCGATCCGGCGACGACCTTCCTGGTGGAGCCGAGCGGCGCCGCCTTGAGCTACGGCGACCTGCTCGGGCGGAGCGGCCGGCTCGCCAACCTGCTGCGCGGCTGCGGGATCGCGCCGGGCGACAGGGTCGCGATCCAGGCCGGGAAGAGCGTCGACGCGCTGATCGTCTACCTCGCGACCCTGCGCGCGGGCGCGGTGCACCTGCCGCTCAACCCCGCCTACACCGCCGCCGAAATCCGCTACTTCCTCGAGGATGCCGAGCCGGCGCTGTTCATCGGCGACCCCGCGCGGGGCGGCGGCGCCCGTCCGCTCGAGTCGCTGACCGCGGCGGCGCAGGCGATGCCCGAGGCATTCGCCGACGCCCCCCGCGCGCCCGACGACCTCGCCGCCATCCTCTACACGTCCGGCACCACCGGCCGCTCCAAGGGGGCGATGCTGACCCACTCCAACCTCGCCTCCAACGCCGAGACGCTGCGCGAGGCTTGGCGCTTCGCCGCCGGGGACCGGCTGCTCCACGCGCTGCCGATCTTCCACACCCACGGCCTGTTCGTCGCGACCAACGTCACCCTGCTCGCCGGCGCGTCGATGATCTTCCTTCCGGCGTTCGAGGCCGGGGAGGCGATCCGGCTGCTGGCCCAGGCCAGCGTGATGATGGGCGTGCCGACCTTCTACACCCGCCTCCTCGCCCACCCGGACTTCACCCGCGAGGCGGCGGCGCACATGCGCCTGTTCGTCTCCGGCTCGGCGCCGCTCTCCGCCGAGACCCACCGCGCCTTCGAGGAACGGACCGGCCACGCCATCCTCGAGCGCTACGGCATGACCGAGACCAACATGAACACGTCCAACCCCTATGACGGGCCGCGGGTGGCGGGAACGGTCGGGCCGCCCCTGCCCGGGGTGGAGCTGAGGATCGCCGATCCCGCCTCGGGCGCGGAGAGGCCGCCCGGCGAGGTCGGGGTGATCGAGGTCAGGGGCCCCAACGTCTTCAAGGGCTATTGGCGCCGGCCGGAGAAGAGCGCCGAGGATTTCCGGGCCGACGGCTTCTTCATCACCGGCGACATGGGGCGGATCGACGCGGCGGGCTACGTCCACATCGTCGGCCGGGCCAAGGACGTAGTCATCACCGGCGGCCTCAACGTCTATCCGGCCGAGGTGGAGGCGGCCATCGAGGCGCTGCCCGGGGTGGCCGAATGCGCCGTGATCGGCGTGCCGCATCCCGATTTCGGGGAGGCGGTGGTGGCGATCGTCGCGGCCGGGCCGGGCGAGGCGGTGGAGGAAGGCGCGGTCCGCGCCGGCCTGGCGCAGTCGCTCGCCGCCTTCAAGCGGCCCAAGCGGGTGCTGGTCGTCGACGCCCTGCCCCGCAACGTCATGGGCAAGGTCCAGAAGACCGTGCTGCGCGAGCGGCATGCCGGCCTGTTCGGCGGCCCGGGCGCCGAAGAAACCTCCGAAACGGATGGCGGAAGGTTCGAAAGGTCCGGAAAGTCCGGCTCCCCTAGGGATTAGAAAAGCGTCCGGGCGAAACATCCGCATCGGCGGCTTCTCGCCCCCGCGCCGGCCTGCAACGCTCGCCATGTCGCTCATGCTCGGGAACATAGCATGAACGAACGCCGGCCGGAAGGCGCGTTGACAGCGGCGGGCGGGACGGCGACATCGGGGCATGACTCTGCGCCTCTACCTCCACCCCTTCTCCTCTTATTGCCAGAAGGCGCTCATCGCCCTCTACGAGCGGGACGTGCCGTTCGAGCCGGTGGAGGTGAACCTCGGCGACCCCGAGGAGAGAGCGGCGCTGGCCGCCCTCTCGCCGCCCGCCAAGTTCCCGGTACTGCGCGACGAGGCGCGGGGGGTGACGGTGCCCGAATCGAGCCTCATCGTCGAATATCTCGACCGCGTGCACGAGGGCCCGCCGCCGCTCGTCCCGGCCGACCCCGACGCGGCGCTCGAGGTGCGGATCCTCGACCGCTTCCTCGACCTCTATCTCCACGCGCCGATGCAGAAGGCGGTCGCCGACCATTTCCGCCCCGAGGAGGCGCGGGACGGCTGGGGCGTCGCGGAGGCGAAGCGGCAGATCGCGGGCGCCTACGACATGCTCGACGCGCGCATCGCCGCGAACGGCGGCCCCTGGGCCGCGGGCGAAGCCTTCACCCTCGCCGACTGCGCCGCCGGCCCGCCCCTCTTCTATTCCGGCATGATGGTGCCCTTCGAGGACCGGCCGGCGCTCGCCGCCTACTACCGCCGCGTCCGCGAGCGGCCGAGCTTCGCCCGCGCCGTCGACGAAGCGCGTCCCTACCGCGCCTGGTTCCCGCCCGGCTGGCGGGAGGGCTGGGACTGAGCGACCTCAGCTACCGCCGCCCCTCCTGCCCGCAGGGGAGGGATCGGGATGGGTGCGTTGGTGGAGAGGGTGCCGCGCTGCATCGACGTACCCACCCCCTGCCCCTCCCTGCGTGCAGGGAGGGGGGGAAGCTCAGCCCAAGGCCTTCTTCAGGAGCTCGTTCACCACCGCCGGATTGGCCTTGCCCTGCATGGCTTTCATCACCTGGCCGACGAAGAAGCCGAAGAGCTTGTCCTTGCCGCCGCGATATTCGGCGACCTTGTCGGAATTGGCCGCCAGCACCTCGGCGATCGCCTTGTCGATCGCGCCGGTGTCGCTGGTCTGCCTGAGGCCGCGCTCCTCGACGATCTTCTCGGCATCGTCGCCGGTTTCGAGCATGAGCTCGAAGACCTGCTTGGCGAGGGTCCCGGAAAGGGTGCCGTCGGCGGTGAGGCGGAGCAGGCCCGCGGCCTGGGCCGGGGAGACGGGGCTGTCCTCGATGGTTCGGCCGAGGCGGTTCAGAGCGCCGAACAGGTCGCCGGTCACCCAGTTGGAGGCGCGCTGCGCATGCGAGTCGCCGAGCGCGGCGAGCAGCTCCTCGAACCAGCGCGCGGTGGTGACGTCGGCGGTGAGGACTGCGGCGTTGTAGGGCGTCAGGCCGAGCACCGTCTCGTAGCGGCGGCGCTTGGCGTCCGGGAGCTCGGGGAGGCTGGCCCGGCACTCGGCGAGGAAATCGTCCGACAGCTCGACCGGCAGCAGGTCCGGATCGGGGAAGTAGCGGTAATCGTGCGCTTCCTCCTTCGAGCGGAGCGAGCGGGTCTCGGCCCTGTCCGGATCCCAGAGGCGGGTTTCCTGGACGATCGTTCCGCCGCCCTCGATCACGTCCACCTGGCGGTTCGCCTCATGCTCGATCGCCGCCATGATGAAGCGGACCGAGTTGACGTTCTTGGTCTCGGTGCGGGTGCCGAACTGCGCGCCCGGGCGCCGCACCGAGACGTTGACGTCGGCGCGCATCGAGCCCTGCTCCATGTTGCCGTCGCACGAGCCGACGTAGCGCAGGATCGACCTCAGCTTGCGGATATAGGCGCCGGCCTCCTCGGGGCTGCGCATGTCGGGCTTGGAGACGATCTCCATCAGCGCCACGCCCGAGCGGTTGAGGTCGACATAGGACATGGAGGGATGCTGGTCGTGCATCAGCTTGCCGGCGTCCTGCTCGAGATGGATCCGCTCGATTCCGATCCGCTTGGCGGAGCCCTCGTCCTTCTCGTCGGTGAGGATCTCGACCTCGCCCTCGCCGACGATGGGGTGGTAGAGCTGGCTGATCTGATAGCCCTGCGGCAGGTCGGCGTAGAAATAGTTCTTGCGGTCGAAGCGCGACCAGGGGTTGATCCGCGCCTCGAGCGCCATGCCGGTGCGCACCGCCTGGCGGAGGCACTCGACGTTCGGCACGGGGAGCATCCCGGGCATCGCGGCGTCGACCAGGCTGACCTGGGTGTTGGGCTCCGCGCCGAATTCGGTCGAGGCGCCGGAGAAGAGCTTGGTGCGCGAGGTGACCTGGGCGTGGACCTCGAGGCCGATCACCACCTCCCACTCCCCGGTGGCGCCCTGGATGCGATAGGGGGCGTTCATGAGGCCCTCCCCGGAGGGGAAACCGTTCGGGCTGAGCTTGTCGAAGCCCTGCCCTGCTCTCCTTCCGGGAAGAAGGAGAGGCCTTCGACAGGCTCAGGCCGAACGGATCGTGGATGGAGTGCGGATTCGACGGCGTGGGCGATCACCTCGAAAGCGAGGAAGCCGAGCAGGAAGAGCGGGATGACCCGAAGCCAGCCGAGGCTTCCGGGCGCGATCGCGCCCTTCGACCACAGCCAGGCGAAGAAGGCGAGGACGAGGGCGCCCGAGGCGGCGCGGACGGCGGCGCGGGCGCTCACCACCAGGCCTCCGGACGCGCGGCGAAGCCGGCGCGCTCCTCGAGCGCGAGGCCGGCGTCGAGCACCGACTGCTCGTCGAGCGCCCTGCCGACGAGCTGGAGGCCGAGCGGCAGCCCCTCGGCGTTGAGGCCGGCGGGGACCGAGATGGCGGGAAGCCCGGCGAGGCTGGCCGGCACGGCGAAGACGTCGTTCAGATACATGGCGATGGGATCGTTCGACTTCTCCCCGAGCGCGAAGGCGGCCGAGGGCGCGGTGGGGGTGAGGAGGAGATCGCACGTCTCCCAGGCCCGCTCGAAGTCGCGGGCGATGAGCGCGCGGACCTTCTGGGCGCGGTTGAAATAGGCGTCGTAGAAGCCCGCCGAGAGGACGTAGGTGCCGATCATGATTCGGCGCTTCACCTCGGCGCCGAAGCCGGCGGCGCGGGTCGCCTCGTACATGTCGGTGAGGTTGCCGTTCGGCGGCGCCCGCCTCAGCCCGTAGCGAACGCCGTCGTAGCGGGCGAGGTTGGACGAGGCCTCGGCCGGCGCGATGATGTAATAGGTCGGCAGCGCGTAGCGCGTGTGGGGGAGCGAGACGTCGACGATCTCGGCGCCGGCGTCGCGCATCAGGGCGATGCCCTTCTCCCACACCTCGTCTATCTCGGCCGGGACGCCGTCGATGCGATATTCGCGGGGGATGCCGATCCGCTTGCCGCGCACGTCGGCCGACAGGCTCGCCTCCCAGCGGGGCACGGGCAGATCGAGCGAGGTCGAATCCTTCGGATCGAAGCCGGCCATCGCCTCGAGCAGGATGGCGCAGTCCCTGACGTCGCGCGCCATCGGGCCGGCCTGGTCGAGCGAGGAGGCGAAGGCGACCATGCCCCAGCGCGAGCAGCGGCCGTAGGTGGGCTTGATGCCGGTGATGCCGACGAAGGCGGCGGGCTGGCGGATCGAGCCGCCGGTGTCGGTGCCGGTGACTCCGGGCGCGAGGCGGGCGGCGACCGCCGAGGCCGAGCCGCCCGAGCTGCCGCCCGGGGTCAGCGGCGCGTTGCCGCCGTCGGAGCGGCGCCAGGGCGAGAGCACCGGGCCCCAGGCGCTGGTCTCGTTCGACGAGCCCATCGCGAACTCGTCCATGTTGAGCTTGCCGAGCATCCCCGCGCCGGCGGCGAAGAGGTTGCCCGACACGGTGGATTCGTAAGGCGGCTCGAAGCCTTCGAGGATTCGGCTGCCGGCGGTGGTCCGGACGTCGCGGGTGGCGAACAGGTCCTTGATGCCGAGCGGGACGCCCGACAGCGGCTTGAGCGCGCCCGCGGCGCGGGCGGCATCGGCGGCGTCGGCGGCGGCGAGGGCGTGGTCGGGCGTTTCGACGGTGAAGGCGTTCAAGGCCCTCCCCTTCTCGACCGCGGCGCTGAACGCCTGAGCCACCTCGCGCGCCGAGAAGTCGCCGGAGCGCACGCCGTCGCGGATCGCGGCGATTCCGAGATCGGTGAGGCCCGTCACTCGATCACCTTGGGGACGGCGAAGAAGCCGTGCTCGGCCGCCGGGGCGTTGGCGAGGACGGCGTCGCGGATGCCGCCGTCGGTGACGGCGTCCTCCCTGAGGCGCAGCCTGTTGGGGATGACTGCGGTCATCGGCTCGACGCCCTCGACGTCCACCTCCTGGAGCTGCTCGACCCAGCCGAGGATGTTGTTGAGCTCGGGCGCGAGCGCCGCGACCTCGGCGTCGCTCACGGCGATCCGGGCGAGGCGCGCGATGTGGCGGACGGTGGCTTCGTCGACGGACATGATGAGGCGCGCGCTAGCATTCATGCTGCGCTGCATCAAGAAGCGCCGGGGCCTGTCCTGCCGGAAGTGAAGCACCGCTCCGGCATCCCGGTCGGTCGTCACGCCCGACGGAGGGGTGACGGGTGTGGGCGGAGGCGTCACCTTCCCTCGTCATGTCGGACTTGGGGTTACGCTTCCGGCTTGTCCTAGGGGCCCGGGTCGAAGACCGGGCCGACCGGCTTGCCGTCGAGGAAGACCTGCTTCTTCTCGACCGTGCGGAGCTCCACCTTGCCGTCGCGGCGGACCGCGATGGGGACGGCGACCGCGGGCGGCGGCGGCGCGCCGCCGGGCTCGCTCCCGCCCCACCCGCCGGACGGCGCCGGCACGTAGAGGCGCACGAAGGGAAGGCAGCCGGCGCAGGTGAAGCCGAGCAGGATGGCGCGCCGCGGAGTCTCGAAGACCAGCCGGCACTCGTTCCCGGTGCAATAGCCGTCGCGGGCGATGGCGAGGCGGAGCGCGTCGGGCACGGGGGCATTGCCGTCGACCGCGAGGCGGAGGCTCGCCGGCCGCATCGCCGCCGGGTCGGGCAGCAGGTCGTAGCGATATTTCGCGGCCAGCGCCTCCTGCGCCCGCTTGCGCACCTCGGCGGGGCCGGATTCGGCGAGGCGGACGAGGGCGCGGCGGCCGGCCGGCCCGAAATCGAACCGCAGCGCCGCCCAGTCGACCTTGTCGGGCGGGATTCGGCCGGACCGGAGGCGGGCGACCTGGTCGCGGGCCGAGAGGGCGCCGAAGCTCAGGATCGGCAAGGCGAGGAAGAAGGCGAGCAGGCAGATGCCGGCGGCGAGCCGCACGTTGGCGCGGCGGATCCGCTCCGGCCATGCCGCCCGGCCGCGGACGAGGGCGAGGAGGTAGGCCATGCCCGCGGCGGCGGCGACGGCGACGAAGACCCCCGCCCAGAGCCGCTCCGGCGTGTAGCCATATTGGGCGATCCGCTTGCCGGTGGAGAGGCCGGCGACGAGGGCGAGCGGCAGCGCCACGGCGGCGAGCGCGGCGGCGGCCCAGCGCAGCGGGCGCAGCTTCGGCTCCTCCTCCGGCCCGTTGCCGATCGCCGCATTGGCGAGAAAGACGGCGCCGAGGATGCACAGGAGGAGGATGGGGGTCGTCGCCTTGGTCTCCCGCCACAAAGGCTCGAGGCCGGTGAACGGCAGCGCCGCCACGAACAGCACCAGGCCGAGCGCCAGCACCGGCGCGAGGAAGGAGAGGACGGCGCGGACCACCCGCTGAAGCGCGCCAAGCACCTTGTCGCGGTCGCGCAGAATCCCGACCGCGGCGCCGAGCGCGGCGGCGACGAGCATGACGTCGAACCAGCGCCTGTTGAGCAGGGTCTCGGGAAAGGTGATCCCGATCAGCCCGAACAAGGCGGCGAGGAGGAGCGCGAGCAGGAAGGTGCTGAGCACGAAGGCGCAGGCGGCGCCCCACAGGATGAGGTTCGACCAGGCATGGGCGTGGACCGCCGCCGCCGGCGCCCGGAGCCGCCCCTCGTCGCGCAGGCCCTGGAACAGCGGCACGGCGACGGCGACGGCGAAGAGGGAGGCGAAGAAATGCCACGCCTCGTCGTCCGCCCAGTTCTCCGGCGGGCCGTTCCAGGCGGTGACTCCCGCGACCACCAGCCCGGCCGTGGCGGCAAAGGCGACCGCCCAGGGCCAGCGCCGCCGCTCCAGCGAGAAAGCGAAGGCGAGGCCGCCGACGGCGACGAAGCTCGCGCCCGCCAGCCGCGCCGGATCCTCGGTCCAGCCCCACGAGCCGGCGCCGCGGGTGAGGAGGTGGAAGGCGAGGCCGAGGGCGGCGCCGAGCGCCGTCAGGATCCAGATCCGCTCCGGCCAGGCCGGATGGTCGAGCGGCTCGCCGGCGTCGGTCATGCGATTTCCTCCCCTGCGCCCCCCGCCGCGGCGGAAGCTTACAACGCTTGCATCCTCCCCTGCCATGCGCTTGTGCAGCGGCGATGGAGCGGCGGAGGATTTGAGTGCTGGCGAGGCGGTTCTTGTGGGTGGTTGCGGGCCTCGTCGTCCTGGTGATGGCGGGCGCGCTCGCCTATCGGCTGCTCGAGACCCGGCTGATGAAGCTCGCGCTCGTGCCGAGCGCCCGCTTCGAGGCGCCGGCGGGGCCGGGCGCGCTCGATTACGAGTCCAAGGGGAGCTGGATCGCGCGGCCCGACATTCCGGGCAACCCCGCGCTGTGGACTCCGCCCGGGGTCCCGGCCGGGCCGCGGCCGCGCGCCGAGATCTTCTTCATCCACCCCACCTCCTATCTGGAGCGCGCGCATTGGAACGCGCCCGTCGCCGACGCGGAGTCGCAGCAGCGCGCGCGGCTCTTCGTCAGGAGCCAGGCGAGCGCCTTCAACGGGGTGGGCGAGGTCTGGGCGCCCAAATACCGCCAGGCGACGTTCGGGGCGTTCCTGACCAGCCGGGAGGATGCCCGCAAGGCGCTCGACTTCGCCTATCGCGACGTGCTTGCGGCGTTCGACTGGTTCCTCGCCCATGCGCCGAAGGAGCGGCCGATCATCCTCGCCGGGCACAGCCAGGGCAGCCTCCACCTCACCCGCCTGCTGGCCGACCGAATCGCCGGCCGGCCCGTGGCGAAGCGGGTCGTCGCGGCCTATGTCGTGGGATGGCCGGTGTCGGTCACCGCCGACCTGCCGACGCTCGGCCTGCCGGGCTGCGAGCAGGCGGACCAGGCCGGCTGCATCCTCTCCTGGCAGAGCTTCGCCGAGCCCGCCGACCCGAAGATGGTGACCGACGTCTACGACTCCTCGCCGGGGCTCGGCGGGGCGCCGCGCCGCGGCTCTCCCATGCTGTGCGTCAACCCGCTGACCGGCACCCGCGGCGCGGCGGCGCCGGCGAGCGCCAATGGCGGCACGCTCGTCCCCAACGCGGCTCTCACCGAGGGCACGCTTCAGGCCCCGGGCGTGCCGGCGCGCTGCGACGTGCGCGGCTTCCTCCTGATCGGCGCGAACCCGCCGGCGCTCGGCCCCTACGTGCTCCACGGCAACAACTACCACGTCTTCGACTATGCGCTGTTCTGGGCCAACGTCCGCGCCGACGCCGCCCGCCGGCTCGCGGCATGGCAGAAGCCACGCTGAACCGCCCCCCACGAATGGGGACGGTAACCACGAATGGGGACGGTAACTATTTGTCCGGTAGAAGCGGACAAATGGGGACGGTAACTATTTGTCCGGTACGAACGGACAAATAGTTACCGTCCCCATTTTCACGGTCCCCATCTTGACGCGCGCGGCCGGCGGCGCGGGGGAAGCGACGCGCCGCTCGTCCGGCCCGTCCCGCATCGGCGCCGGGCGCTGGAGGAGGCCCGCGGCGAAGGACGGCCCCTCCATCTCCCGGTTCGACAAGCTCGCCTGCCACTCGGTATGAGCGGCCCGTGACACCTTGGCGAACAAATAGGGACGGTAACTATTTGTCCGGTATGAACGGACAAATAGTTACCGTCCCCATCTTGACGCGCGCGGCAGGCGGCGCGGGGGAAGCGACCCGCCGCTCGTCCGGCCCGTCCCGCATCGGCGCCGGGCGCTTGGGGAGGCCCGCGGCGAAGGACGGCCCCTCCATCTCCCGGTTCGACAAGCTCGCCTGCCACTCGGTATGAGCGGCCCGTGATCACCTCGAGCATCCCCGACTATCGCGAGGCCCTCCCCGCCGGCGGGCGCCTGCTCGGGCTCGACGTCGGCACAAGGACGATCGGCCTCGCTTTGTGCGACGCCGGCTGGACGATCGCCACTCCCGCCGAGCTCCTGCGCCGCGGCAAGTTCGGCGCCGACCTGGAGCGCCTCGCCGCCTTCGCCCGCGCCCAGCAGGCGAAGGGGCTGGTGGTGGGCCTGCCGCTCAACCTCGACGGCAGCGACAGCCCGCGCACCCAGTCGGTCCGAGCCTTCGCCCGCAACCTCGCGCCGCTCGCCCTCCCGCTCCTCCTCTGGGACGAGCGCTGGTCGACCCAGGCCGTCACCCGCACATTGCTCGACGCCGACGCGAGCCGCGCCCGCCGGGCCGAGCTGGTAGACAAGATGGCCGCCGCCTACATCCTCCAGGGCGCCATCGACGCGCTCCGATGGGAACCGCTCGAAGGGGGACAGTAACTATTTGTCCGTTCTTTACCGGACAAATAGTTACTGTCCCCATTAATTCATCGTTTTCCGTTGACTCCGGGGTCAGGGCTCGGCAGCCTCGGCGGGTGCCGCGCTCCGCCCGCCTCGTCCTTCCGGATATCCCCCACCACGTCACGCAGCGCGGAACGCGCCGGCAGCCGACCTTCTTCGGAGACGGCGATTACCGCCTCTACCTCGCGCTGCTCCGCGCCTGGTGCGGCAAGTCGGGCACCGCCGTCTGGAGCTGGTGCCTGATGCCCAATCACGTCCACCTGATCCTCGTCCCGTCGGCGCAGGACGGGCTGCGCGCCGCCGTCGCCGAGACGCACCGGCGCTATGCGTGGCTGATCAACCGGCGCGAAGGATGGCAGGGCCACCTCTGGCAGGACCGGTTCGCGTCCTTCCCGATGGACGACCGCCACCTCGTCGCCTGCGCCCGCTACGTCGAGCTCAACCCGGTGCGCGCGGGCCTCGTCCCGCGCGCTCAGGACTGGCCCTGGTCGAGCGCGCGGGCGCATCTCGGCCTCGGCGCCGACGGCCTCACCGACGCCGGCGCGTTGCCCGGGCGAATCGGCCCGTGGGGCGACTTCCTCGCCGCCGGCCAGGGGGAGGAGGAACGGGAACGGATCCGCGCCCATGTCCGAAGCGGCCGGCCGCTCGGCGACGACGCCTTCGTCGCCCGCCTCGAAGCGGCGGCCGGCCGGCCGCTCCGCCCAAAGCCCCGCGGCCGCGCCTTCAAACGGGGACAGTAACTATTTGTCCGCCTTTTACCGGACAAATAGTTACTGTCCCCATTTCCCGCGCAGGGCGCCATCGACGCGCTCCGATGGGAACCGCTCGAAGGGGGACACCGCTCGAATGGGGACAGTAACCATTTGTCCGTTCTTTGCCGGACAAATGGTTACTGTCCCCATTTCCCGCGGCGGTTGAGGGGAGACGCGGGCGCCGGTAGACGGTCGGGCGATGGCCTATCGCTTCCCCCACCGCCACCTGCTCGGAATCGCGCCGCTCTCGGCCGAGGACATCCTCTACCTCCTCGACGAGGCGGAGCCCTGGATCGCGTTCAACCGGCGGGCGCGCAAGGAGGACCGGCGGCTGGCCGGGCTCACCCAGTTCAACGTCTTCTTCGAGAATTCCACCCGCACCCTCTTCTCCTTCGAGGTGGCGGGCAAAAGGCTCGGCGCCGAGGTGGCGAACTTCCACACCGCCGGCTCCAGCGTCCAGAAGGGCGAGACCCTGATCGACACCGCCCTCACCCTGGGCGCGATGCGGCCGGGGGCGATGGTGATCCGCCATGCCGAGACGGGCGCGCCGCACCAGGTGGCGGAAGTCGTCGACTGCCCGGTGATCAACGCCGGCGACGGCACCGGCGAGCATCCCACCCAGGCGCTGCTCGACGCGCTGACGATGCGGCGGCGGCTCGGGCGGATCGCCGGGCTGAAGGTGGCGATATGCGGAGACATCCGCCACAGCCGGGTGGCGGGCTCCAACCTCATCCTGCTGCCCCGCCTCGGCGCCGAGGTGCGGGTCGTCGGCCCCCCTGCCCTTCTGCCGGCCGAGGCGGCGGGCCTCGCCGCCTTCACCGATCTCGACGAGGGGATAGCCGGCTGCGACGTGGTGATGATGCTGCGCATCCAGCGCGAGCGTATGGAGGAGAGCGTCTCGGGCTCGCTGGCCGATTTCCACGCCCGCTACGGGCTGACGGCGGCGCGGCTCGACCGGGCGGCGCCCGACGCGCTGGTCATGCACCCCGGGCCGATGAACCGCGGAGTCGAGATAGAGGGCGCGCTCGCCGACCACCCGACCCGCTCGGCCATTCGCGAGCAGGTCGAGCTCGGCGTGGCGGTGCGCATGGCCGTGCTGGACGTGCTGACGCGGGAGGAGTGAACGGGGGCCGGCTGGGGACAGTAACTATTTTCCCGCACCGGAGCGACCGGCCCCACAGGCCTTCGGGAAAATAGTTACTGTCCCCATTCTCAGAGCCCACAGGCTTTCTGGGAAAATAGTTACTGTCCCCATTCTCAAAGGCCGGATGGGGACAGTAACTATTTTCCCGCGCCGGAGCGACCGGCCCCTCAGACCTTCGGGAAAATAGTTACTGTCCCCATTCTCAGAGCCCACAGACTTTCGGGAAAATAGTTACTGTCCCCGTTCCCCTTCACCCCCGGCGGGAGGGGCCGTAGCGGCTCGCCCACTGGACCGGGGCGTCGCCGGCGACGGCGCGCACGAAGCAGGCGCCGCCGCGGCCGCGGACCGACCGGCAGATCCGGTTCGCCTCCTCGCGGCTGGCGAAGCCGGCGACGGAGAGGCGGTGAAGGGTGCGGCCGGGCACGCTTATCGTGGTCGACAGCGGCGTGTGGTTCTCGAAGCCGTAATGGCGATAGGCCTGCGCCCAGGCCCGCTCGACGCCGGCCGCGGTGCTGAACGCGCCGAGCTGGACGGCGAAGCGGCCCGGACCCGCGGCGGCGGCGCGCGGAGCGGCGGCGGAGGCGAGCACCCGGCGGGCCGGCGCCTCGAAGCGCGGGGCGGAGGCGAGCGCCGGCGGGGCCGGGCGGATCACCGCCGGCTGAGGCGTCACCAGCGCCTGAACGGCGTCGGCGTAGACCGGCCTGGTCTCCTCGCGGGGGGCGGACGCCGCCGCCGGCGCGGCGGCCTCGGCGGCGGGGACCCAGGCGGGAACCTCGCCGGCGGCAGCCACGGCGGCGCTCGGCGAAGCGGAGGAAACGGGCGCGAGCGCGGCGGCGGCCTCGGGGGCCGGCTCCGGCGCCGGCTCGGCGGCGGCGAAGGCCCTGTCCGGGCGCTCCGCGAGCGCCAGGCGGACCGGCTGGCCCGGATCGGCGGCCGGCCGGACGCCGAGGAAGGCGGCGACCTGGTCGCCCGAATTGGAGGGCTTTGCAAGCGCCGCCCATTGCTGAAGGCGCGGCGCGAGATCGGCGGGCGAGATGTCCTGAGCGGCGGTGACCCGCGCCTTCTCCCAATCCCCGGCGAGGGCATAGGCGAGGGCGAGGTTCTGCCGGAGCCGGCCGTCGGCCTCGGCGCCGCGGGCGGCGGGCTCGAGCAGCTCGATGGCGCGTTGCGGCTGGCCGGCGAGGGCCAGGGCGAGACCGACGTCGGAGGGCGGCGCCGTCTCGGCGATCTTCTCGAGCCGGTCGACGGCCTCGTCGTTGCGGCCGGTGGCGATGGCGGCGATGGCGATCGACAGCGAGGCGCGCGGATTGCCGGGATCGAGCGCAAGCACGTCGCGATAGGTGGCCTCGGCGGACTGGAAGCGGCCGCTCTTCAGATAGAGGTCGGCGAGGAAGAGGCGGAAGGCGGCATCGCGCGGACGAAGCTCGACCGCCGTCTCGGCGGGGGAGAGCGCGGCGGCGACCTCGCCGCGGGCGAGCGCGGCGCGGGCGGCGGCGTAAGCCTCGTCCGCCTGCCGGTCCGACCGGGCGGCGACCGCCGAGGCGGAGACCGGGCGCAGCGCGTAGGCGGCCGGCTTGCAGGCGACCATGGTCGTTCCGAGCGCCAGGCCCGAGACGGCGAGCTTGAGGGCGATACTCGTCTTCATACTGACCTCTTCCTCGTTATCGGCGGCTGCGGCGGCGTTGCGGAGTCTCGGCGGGGATCCGGCCGGCGAGCGCTTCCACCTCGGGCAGCGTCGCCAGGAAATCGTCGAGCGCGGCGGTGACCAGCTGCTGCGCCGACCGGCGCGACAGGGCGCAGGCGAGCCTGAGCTTGAGATGGCGGTCCGGCTCCAGGCGAAGGGTGAAGGCCGCCTTGGCCTTGGCCCCGGGAGCGACGGCCGCGGCCGAGCGGCGGACGATCGGCACCACCTCGGCTTCGACCGGCGCGAAGCTGTCGCGAAGCACGCGCTGCTGCTCGACCACCGGCGGCGGCTCGACCGGCGCGGCGGGGACGGGCGCGGCGGCCACGGGGGCGACCGGCGAAACCGTCGCGACGGGCGAGACCGGCGCGGGACCCTTGGGCGAGGGCGTCAGCGCGTCGATCGGCGTCGGCACGTGCTCGCCGTAATCGTGGCTGCCCATGTCGTTCCAGCCGAGATCCTCGAGGCTTCCGCCGAACGAGCCGAAGCCCTGCGGGCGCATCGCCGGCTTGGCCCCGCCCTTGCGGGCGAGCAGGCCGGAGGAGAGGGAGGCGAAGGGTTTGCTGTCGGCCATCTTTCCGCTCCCCTTCACTGGCCGACCACGCGACGGCCGAAGCCGGCGGCGGGGCGGGGAACGGAGGCATGCTGGCCGTAGCCGGCGCCGGGCGCGGAGAAGACGGTGCGGCGGAAATTCTTCTCCAGCCGGTCGGCGATATAATCCCACAGCTCGACCACCTCCTTGGCGGAGCGGCCGTTGGGATCGACCTCCATCACCGTGCGGCCGTCGATCATCGACGCGGCGAAGTCGGTGCGGTGGTGGAGGGTGACGGGAGCGACGGTGCCGTGCTGGGAAAGCGCGACCGCCGCCTCGTAGGTGATCTTGGCCTTGGGCGTCGCCGCGTTGACGACGAAGATGAGCGGCTTGCCGGCGCGCTCGCACAGGTCGACGGTGGCGCCGACGGCGCGCAGGTCGTGCGGGCTCGGGCGGGTCGGGATGACGACCAGCTCGGCGACCTGGATGACGCTCTGGATCGCCATGGTGATCGCCGGCGGCGTGTCGATGACGGCGAGCTTGAAGCCCTGCTGGCGCAGGATCTCGAGATCGGCGGCGAGCCGCGCCACCGTGGTCTGGGCGAAAGCGGGCATCTCCGCCTCGCGCTCGTTCCACCAGTCGGCGAGCGAGCCCTGCGGGTCGATGTCGATGAGGCAGACGGGGCCGGCGCCGCTCAGCTCCGCCTGCACGGCAAGATGGCCCGACAAGGTCGTCTTGCCCGATCCGCCCTTCTGCGATGACAATGCCAATACGCGCATCTGATCCCCTCGGGTCTCCTGTTCGCCGAAGGTCATGCGCCGGGGGTGGCTAAGTTTTAGTTAACGCCGCGGCTGCCGCGATGCCTTTTCACCCGTTGCCGGAGGGCTATCGCTAAGCGCGCATTAACGATTGTCCGCTAGGCACGGCGCGATTTTCGAGGAGAGTTTCGATGCGCATTTCGGGTCGGCAGATGATCGCGGGCGTGGCGGCGGCGGCCTTCATGCTGGCGGCGGGCTCCGCGATGGCGGACACCAAGAAGGGCTATGACGCCTGGATGGCCCGCGACTATCCCGGCGCGGTGGCGGAATGGCGTCCCCTCGCCGACAAGGGAGACGCCGACGCCCAGTTCGACCTCGGCCAGGCCTACAAGCTCGGCCGCGGCGTGCCGCAGGACATGCGCATCGCCCAGAGCTGGTTCGAGAAGGCGGCGCAGCAGGGCCATATCCAGGCGCAGACGATGCTCGGCCTCATCCTCTTCCAGAACGGCGAGCGCGAGCGGGCGCTGCCGTGGATCCGCCGCGGCGCCGAGGCCGGCGATCCGCGCGCGCAATATGTGCTCGGCACCGCCATGTTCAACGGCGACCTCGTCCAGAAGGATTGGGTGCGCGCCTACGCCCTGATGTCGCGCGCCGCCGCCCAGGGGCTGCCGCCGGCGGCGACCAACCTCCAGGCGATGGACCAGTATATCCCGCTGGCGCAGCGCCAGCAGGGCCTCGCTCTGGCCCGGCAGATGGAGAAGGGGGCGCAGCCGACGCGTGTCGCCTCGGCCCAGCCGACGCCGCCGCGGCCCAATGGCGCCATCCAGTCCACCCTCCCCGCCCCGGCCCCGGTGCGGGCCGCGCCGGCGCCCGTTCGGGCCGCCCCGGCGCCCGCGGCCGCCGCCGGCGGCGGCTGGCGGGTGCAGCTCGGCGCGTTCGGCAGCCCGGCCAACGCCCGCCGCGCCTGGGACGGCCTCAGGGCGCGGGGCGGCGCCTTTGCCGGCCTCCAGCCCGTCTTCGCCCAGGCCGGCGCGGTGACGAGGCTGCAGGCCGGGCCGCTGCCCGGCCGCGCCGCCGCCGACCGGGTCTGCGCCGCGGCGAAGGCCGCCGGCTCGGCCTGCTTCCCGGTCGCGCCTTAACCCTTTCTTGGCGAGGCGCGGCCTAGGCTCGGCCTGTTGGCAAGCTTCGGGGGGAGCGACATGAGCGCTGTCGGTAGGATCGCAGGCAAGGCCGCCATGGCGTCGCCCTGGCGCCGCCGCCGGATGTGCGTCCTGCTCGCCGGCGATCCCGCCCCCGCCGCGCTTCGCGACGTCTCGGCGGTCGGCGCCTTCGTCGAGACCAATGCGCGCCCGCCGCTCGGCGCCGAGGTCGAGCTCCACCACCCCGACGCCGGCGCGATCGCCGGGACGGTGCGCGCCGTCGCCGCCGACGGGGTCCAGCTCGCCTTTCCCTGCTCGGAACGCAGCGTCGCCTTCGCCCTCGCCGCAATCGCCGCGGACATGACCGCGACCTAATCCGGTTCCCACTCTTCCGACGAATAGCCCTGCGCATAGAGCAGGGCGGTGAGATCGTTATGCTCGATCCGCGCAGCGGCCGCGGCGACCGCCGCCGGCTTGGCGCGATAGGCGACGCCGAGCCCCGCCGCCTCGAGCATCGGTATGTCGTTGGCGCCGTCGCCGACGGCGAGCGCGTCGCCGGCCTCGAGGCCGCGCTCCGCCGCCGCGTCGAGCAGCGCCTGGCGCTTGCCCGCGGCGCCGACGACCGGCCCCGCCACCGTCCCGTCGAGCCGGCCCTCGCGCACGCCGAGCCTGTTGGCGACCACCCGGTCGAAGCCGATGTCGGCCGCCACCGGCTCGGCGAAGCGGGTGAATCCGCCCGAGACGAGGATCGTATGGCCCCCCTCGCGGCGCATCGTTCGGACCAGCGCCCGCGCGCCGGGCGTCAGCCGCACCCGCTCGGCGCGGCAACGGTCGATCGCGCCTTCCTCCAGCCCCTCGAGCAAGGCGACCCGGGCGCCGAGCGCCTGCTCGAAGCCGAGCTCGCCGCGCATCGCCCGCTCGGTGACGGCGGCGACCTCGGCCTTGACCCCGGCATAATCGGCGAGCTCGTCGATGCACTCGACGGTGATCATCGTCGAATCCATGTCGGCGACGAGCAGCCGGCGGCGACGCGACGCCTCGCCCTGGACGATCGCGTCCACCTCCGGCAGAAGCCCCTCCAGCGCCCGCCGCGCCGCCGCCGGCGCCTGCGAGAAGAGCAGGTCGCACGCTTTGTCGTCCTCGATCCAGCTGCGCGAGAAGGCGTGCGCGCCGGCGGCCGCCAGTGCGTCCTCGGCGACCGAAATATCGCCGCCCGAGAGGCGCCGCTTTGCTATCAGGGTGGCAATGAACACGCTTTTCCCTTCGCGGCCGAGGCTGGCGCTTATCGCGGGCCCCACGGCGAGCGGCAAGTCGGCCCTCGCACTGGCGCTCGCCGAGCAAGCGGGCGGCACGGTGATCAACGCCGACAGCGCGCAGGTCTATGCCGACCTGCGCATCGTCTCGGCCCGGCCGACCCCCGCCGACGAGGCGCGCGCCCCCCACCGCCTCTACGGCTATCGCGACGCGGCTCAGCCCTGCTCGGCGGCCGAGTGGGCTCAGGACGCGAAGGCGGCCATCGCCGAAACGCGGGCGGAAGGGCGGCTGCCGATCCTCGCCGGCGGCACCGGCCTCTACATCAGCACGCTGCTCGACGGGATCGCGCCGGTGCCCGACATCGATCCCGCCATCCGCGCCGCCGTCCGGCGCCTCCCGGTCGCCGAAGCGCACGAGGCGCTCGAGCGGGAGGACAGGGAAGCGGCGGCGCGGCTCCGCCCTTCCGACACCAGCCGGGTGGGGCGGGCGCTGGAGGTGGTGCGCTCGACCGGGCGGCCGCTCGCCGCCTGGCAGAAGGAGCGGCTCGGCGGCATTGCCGGCGAGGTGGACCTCGTCCCGCTCATCCTCCTGCCGCCGCGCGACTGGCTTTATGCCCGCTGCGATCGGCGCTTCGAGGAAATACTTTGCGATCAAGGCATTGAGGAGGTGCGTTCGCTTCTTGGCCGAGGATTGAACCCGATGCTGCCGGCGTTGCGCGCGATCGGCGTGCGCGAGATCGCCGCCTTTCTTCGCGGCGAGATGAGCCGCGACGAGGCGCTGGAAGCCGGCCGCGCCGCCACCCGCCGCTACGCCAAGCGCCAATATACCTGGTTCTCCCGCCAGCCGCCGGCGGCCTGGCCCCGCTTCGAGGCGCCGCTCGACGGGCACGCCCTCGCCCGCGCCCTGGACAAATGGGGACGGTAACTCTTTGTCCGCAGGCTCCGGACAAATGGGGACGGTAACTATTTGTCCGCAGGCCCCGGACAAATAGTTACCGTCCCCATTTCTAAAGGGCGGCGTTGCGGGGCGTGGGGGAATGCCCTAGCGCGCCGGCATGCGGGTCTATCGCGACGAGGATTCCGATCCGGGGCTGATCCGCGGCCGGCGGGTGGCCGTGATCGGCTACGGCAACCAGGGCCGCGCCCAGGCGCTGAACCTGCGCGACAGCGGAGTCGGTCTCGTCGTCGCCTTGCCGGAGGGCTCGGCCAGCCGTGCGCGCGCCGCCGCCGACGGCTTCGACGTCATGACGGCGGCCGAGGCCGCGCCGGAGGCCAAGGTCGCCGTTCTCCTCGCCGCCGACGAGGACCAGGGCCGCATCTACGCCGAGGCGTTGGCGCCCCGCCTCCCCGAGGGCGCGGCGCTGGTCTTCGCCCACGGCCTCAACATACGCTTCGGCCTGATCGCGCCTCGGCCGGACCTCGACGTGCTGCTGGTCGCGCCCAAGGGCCCGGGCACGGCGCTGCGCCGCGAATATGAGGAGGGGCGCGGGCTCGTCTCGCTCTTCGCCGTCCACCAGGATTCGAGCGGCGGGGCGGAGGCGCTCGCTCTGTCCTACGCGGCGGCGATCGGCAGCGGCCGCGCCGGCATCCTGCCGACCAGCTTCGCGGAGGAATGCGAGGCGGACCTTTTCAACGAGCAGGCGGTGCTGTGGGGCGCGATACCGGAGCTGATCCATGCCGGCTTCGAGACTTTGGTGGACGCCGGCTTCTCACCTGAAATCGCCTATTTCGAATGCGTTACAGAGGTAAAGTTGATAGCCGACCTCATCTACGAGCGCGGCATTGCGGGCATGCAGCGGGCGATCTCCAATACCGCCGAGTTCGGCGCTCTGAAGGGCGCGACCCGGATCGTCGGCGCCGACACGCGGACCGAGATGCGCCGCATCCTGCGCGAGGTGAGGAGCGGCGCCTTCGTCCAGGACCTGCTCGAGGACGCGCGCGAAGGCTATCCCCGCCTGCGCGCCGGCCGGGCCAAGGCGTCGGCGCATCCGCTCGAAACCGTCCGCGAGGCGATTGAAAAGCTGGCGAAACGCCCGTGAAGGCCTTATCCTGCAACGATGATCGAGGCCGCCCGCAAACGTTATCTGGACCTGCTCGCCTCCGTCTACATCTATAACGAGCATCGCGGCTATTCGAGCCTCGACCGGGTGCTCGAGGCGCTGCGCTCCAAATATCCCGGCCACAAGGGCTTCATCGCCGAGGTCGAGAAGCACCGCGCCGACGAGCGCAAACATTATCTGATGTTCAAGCGCTGGTTCCAGCAGCGCGGCGAGATGCCCTATCTCGTCGACCGCGCCTGCGGCCAGATCGACCGTATGATCCGCCTCACCTTCGGCTGCCACATCGACGACCTCGACACCCAGGCGGTGATCGCCAGCGACGATCTGTTCGCCAAGCTCTGCCGGGTGATCATGCTGACCGAGATACGCGGCATGCGGCAGGTCGACATCCTCCTCAACCATGCCTTCGTGAAGGCGGACAAGGGGCTGATGAAGATCTTCCACGTCGTCGAGCGCGACGAGCCGTCGCACTGGATGCCCTACGAGGCGTGGCTGAAGGCGCATGACGGCCGGCTCCCCTTCCTCTCCGAGAAGGTGGCGGACGTGCTCGTCCACCGAAGCCTCGTCCTCGCCAAGCTGCCCTCGCTCTACCTCAACCCGAGGCTCGCGCGCCGCACCGACTGGCCCGACGAGCACGACCCCGTTCCCGAAGGGGCGCAGACCGTCCATTGAGCCTGAAGCGCCCGCACTGGCTGCCGCGGCCCGACGGCTCGCGCGACCTTGCCACCGACGACCCGACCAACGTCTGGTTCGTCCACCCCCTCGGCCGGCTCCTTCTGCCCCTCGCGCTTCGGCTTCGGATCCCCGCCAACGCCGTCTCGGTCGCCGGCTTCCTGCTCGGAGCGGCGGGCGCCGCGGCACTGCTCGACTGGCGCGAGCGGGCGACCCTCGCCTTCCTCCTCTGCGTCGCCTGGCTGGTCGCCGACGGGCTGGACGGGATGATCGCCCGCGCCACCGGAAGCGCCTCCGCGCTCGGCCGCTTCCTCGACGGGGTCTGCGATCACGCCGTCTTCGTCCTCGTCTACCTGGCCCTCGCCTGGGCGCTGAACAGCCCCGGCGCCTGGGCGCTCGGCCTCGCCGCCGGCGCCGCCCATGCCGTCCAGTCCACCCTGTTCGAGGGCGAGCGGATTCGCTTCCACCGCCGCCTGCGCGGCGAGCCGCTCCTCGCCGCCGCGCCGTCCGCCAACCTCCTCGTCCGCCTCTACGACTCGGTCGCGGGCAGCCTCGACCGGCTCGCCGCGCCGTTCGACGCCGCTCTGGCGGCGTCCGCGGACCCCGCCGCGCTGATCGCGCGCTACCGCGCCCGCGCCGCGCCGGCCATGCGGCTCCTCGCGCTGCTCAGCAACAACATGCGGGTGATCCTGATCTGGCTCGCCTGCCTCGCCGGCGACCCGCGCCTCTTCTGGTGGGTCGAGATCGGCCCGCTCACCCTTCTCGCCGCCGCCGGCATCGCCTGGCACCGGCGGGTGGAGCGAAGCCTGGCCTGATCAGCGCCCCTCCTCGCCCGCCGTCGCGCAGGGCGAGGCCGCCACCCACTCGGCGCCCGGCGAGCCGCCGCCCGTGCGGACATGGACGAAACGCGCCTCCATCCTGTGCCAGTCGGCGGGCCCTAGCCGGGCGAGGAGCCTCCGCCGCGCCGCGCCCTCGACCTCCATCGGCACCCAGGTGCGCTCGAAGCGGCAGGCGGCCGCGCTTCGGCTGCCGCCGTCCCAGCGGCAGGCGGCGTTGCGCGAGACGAACCGGTCGAGCACGGGTTCGCCGACGACTCCGTTCCGCTCGGCCCCCGCGGCGGCGCGCCACCCCGCCACCTCGCAGGCCCGGTCGATCTCCCGCGGCTCGGGGAAGGCGATGGCCGCGACCCGCTTCGCCCGCTCCTCGCCATGCCCCGCCGAGCAGGCGCAAGCGAGCGGGAGGAGGAGGAGAAGCGCGGCGGCGGCGCGCAAGCCCTACCTCGCCGGCCGCGGGGCGCGCGGCCTGCCGGGCGCGAACAGGTCGCCGAAATAGTCGCCCCGATACCAGCGCGGCCGCTGGTCGGCGTCGGCGAGCTCGCGGGCGATCAGATAGTTCAGCTCCGCGTAGCGCGCGCCGGAAGCCCAGTCGATCGGCTGGGTCAGATCGTCGCCCACCTTGTGATAGGCATGCTCGAAGAACCATCCCCATTTGGCCTCGCCGCCATTGGCGTAGCCGGTGGCGAGGAGGATGGCCGGCACGCCCTGGCGGACGAACTCGTAATGGTCCGAGCGGACGAAGATGTTCTGCTCGGGCATCGGATCGGGGGAGAGGGCCACCCCCATCTTCGCCGCCGCGCGCCGCACCGCCTCGGCCACCGTCGAATGCTCCGCCCCGAAGGCGATGACGTCGGTGAAGGGATAGAGGAGGAGCGGCATGTCGAGATCGACGGCGCCGGCGATGCTTCCGATGGGGACGGTGGGGTTGGCGGCGAAGTAGCTGGCGCCGAGCAGGCCCTTCTCCTCGCCGGTATTGGCGATGAACAGGATCGACCGGCGCGGCCGCTCGCCGCTCTCCGTGAAGGCGCGGGCGGCCTCGATCATGGTCGCGATTCCGGCGCCGTTGTCGAGCGCGCCGTTGTAGACGGCGTCTTCCCCGGGCTTGGCGTTCTTCCTCATCCCGAGATGGTCGAGATGGCCCATCAGGATGACATATTCGTCCTTCAGCGCCGGATCGCTTCCGGGAAGTATTCCGATCACCTCGGGGCTGGAGATGGTCGTCCAGTCGGAGCGGCGCTGGAGGCGCAGGGTCGTCTTGAGCGCGAAGCCCCTGGGCCGGGCGCCGTCCCGGTCGGCCTCGGCGCGGACCGCGGCGTAGCTGCGCCTCGCGCCGGCGAACAGGGCGGCCGCCGCCGGGTCGTTGAGCGTCGCTCCGACCCTGAGGCCGGGCGCCTCCTCGTTCGCCTTGCCGTCCGGCCCGATCCAGGCGAGCGAGGGCCGGGCGAGGCCGGCGCTGGTGGTGCGCCAGGGCCGCACCTTCGCCGAGCGGATGGTCGGGATGGTGAGGACGCCGACGGCGCCGCGGCGGGCGGCCATCGCCTCCTTCTGGTCGCCGAGATGGGCGGCGATCTCGCTGTCGAGGCCGCTCGGCACGCCGGAGAAAAGGGCGACGATCTTGCCGCGGACGTCGAGACCCTTATAGTCGTCGAGGCCCTGGCCGGGGGCGTCGAGGCCGTAGCCGGCGAAGACGACCGGCGCCGTCACGTCCTGCTCCGGCTCCTGGAGGCTCGGGCGGACGATGACGTCGGTGCCGTTGTCCCAGCTCCTCGTTCCGTCCGGGCCGGCGATCGAGACGGTCGGAGTGCCGCTCAAGGTCGCCGAGCGGAACGGCACGCGCGCATACCAGCTCCCCTTCTCGCCGCCCGGGGTGAGGCCGAGCGCGGTGAACTGGCTGGCGACATAGGCGGCGGCGACGTCGTAGCCGCGCGAGCCGGTGTCGCGGCCCTCGAGCGCATCGTCGGCGAGGAAGGCGACGTGCGCCTTGAAGCGGTCGGCGGAGAAGTCGGCGCTGGCCGGCGGCGGCGTGGCGGCGGCGGCCTGGGGCTGCGGCGGCTGGGCCGGGGCTGCCCCGGCGAGGGCGAGCGCAAGGAGGGCGGCGACACGGGTGGAACGCAAGGGGGATCCTTTCCAGGGGGAGCGGCCAAGCCCCTATGGAAGCGGCGACTTTCCGGCAAGGGGGCTTCCGTGAACGGCCCGCTCTGTCCTAGGAGCGGCCCGCTTGCCCTTCCGCCGGAGTTGCCATGATCCGCCTGCTCGCCGCCGCCGCGCTTCCCGTCCTCGCCGCCTCCGCCGCGGCCGCCGCTCCCGGCTTCGACCCGGCCCGCCTTTCCAGGCACGTGCGGATCCTCTCCTCTGACGAGTATCAGGGCCGCGGCCCGGCGACGGCCGGCGAAACCAAGGCGGTCGACTATATCGTCGCCCAGATGAAGGCGGCAGGGCTCCAGCCGGGCGGCGCGATCGTGCGGGGGAAGCGCGGCTGGACCCAGGACGTGCCGCTGCTGCGCGCCTCGATCGAGGGCAGCCCCGCTCTCGCCTTCGACCTTGGGGGCCGCCGGCAGGCGGTGACCCAGGGCGAGGAGATTGCGGTCCGCGCGGCGCTCACCGGCGCGCACCGCGTGACTCTCCGCGACGCGCCGCTCGTCTTCGTCGGCTACGGCGTCAAGGCGCCCGAGAGGAACTGGGACGACTTCAAGGGCGTCGACCTCAAGGGCAAGGTGATGGTGGTCCTCGTCAACGACCCCGATTTCGAGGCCGGCGCCACCGGTTCCGGAGGCGATTTCGGCGGCAAGGCGATGACCTATTACGGGCGCTGGACGTACAAATATGAGGAGGCCGCGCGGCAGGGCGCCGCGGGCGTGCTCGTCGTCCACGAGACCGCGCCTGCCGCCTACGGCTGGGCGACGGTGAAGAATTCCAACACCAACACGATGTTCGACATCCTCCGCTCGGATCCGGCGGCGGCGCATGCTCCGCTGGAGGGCTGGATCCAGCGCGATTTGGCGGTGGCCCTGTTCCGCGCCTCCGGGCTCGACTTCGACGCCCTGAAGCGCGCCGCGCAGAGCCGCGACTTCGGGCCGGTGCCGCTCAAGCCGACCTTCTCCGCCGATTATGCGGTGCGGTCCGAGGTGATCACCTCGCACAACGTCGTCGGCCGCGTGCCCGGCGCGAAGCGGCCGGACGAGACCGTCATCTATTCCGCCCATTGGGACCATCTCGGCGTCGGCCGCCCCGACGCGCGCGGCGACCGCATCTACAACGGCGCGGTCGACAACGCGACGGGGATCGCCGCTCTGATCGAGATGGGGCGCGCCTTCGCCAAGGGTCCGCGGCCCGCACGCTCGGTCGTCTTCCTCGCCGTCACCGCCGAGGAGAAGGGCCTGCTCGGCTCGGAATATTATGCGTCCAACCCGCTCTATCCGCTGGCCCGCACGGCGGGCGTCCTCAACATGGACGCGCTCGGCGTCGCCGGGCCGGCGCGCAACTTCTCCATCTCGGGCTCGGCCAAGCTCGGCCTTCTCGACGACCTCGTCGCCGAGGGCCGCCGCCGCGGGCGGGTCTACACGCCCGAGCCGCACCCGGAACATGGCAGCTTCTATCGCTCCGACCATTTCCCGATGGCCAAGCGCGGCGTCCCGGCCGTCTCGTTCGACAGCGGCAACGACCTGCTGAAGGGCGGCACCGCCGCCGGCGAGGCCGCGGCTGAAGCCTATACGCGCGACCGCTACCATCAGCCGGCCGACGAATGGAGCGCCGACTGGGACCTTGGCGGCATGACCGCCGACCTCGCCTTGCTTCACGCGGTGGGCGCGCGGCTCGCCAATTCGCGGCAATGGCCCAATTGGAGCGAGGATTCGGAATTCCGCGCCACGCGCGACGCGACCGCCGCCGAGCGCCGCTGAAAGCGCTTAAAGTCGGTTGCTTGGCGGCTGGACTTCAGGCCGGCTGCGAAATAGACCCTGCGCCGCCACAGGGAGGAACATCCATGAACCGCCGCTTCTCGACGCTCGCCGCCTGCACCTTCGCCCTGCTCGCCGCCGGCTGCGGCGGCGGCGGCGACACCGAGGAGACGGCGGCCCTGGTCAAGACCGGCCAGGCGCTCGAGGCGAAGCTCGGCGCGCCGGGCGCGAACGCGCGGATGCCGGGCAAGGACGATGCCGACGTCAAGGCGTTCGACTCCGAGGCCGAGAAGGGGCTGACCGCGCTCGGCAGCGACAGGCTGCCGGTCCAGGGGATGGACAGCTACGAGAAATTGTGCGGCCCGGCCGCCAAGATCATCGCCGCTTACGCCAGCGCCGGGGTCGGGACCAACGCCGACGGCACGCTGCAGACCGACGATCGGGCGAAGGTCGCGGCGATGAGCGCCAATGTCGAGCGCTACATGGACCAGATGTTCACCCCCCTCCTCTTCGCCGCCCACTGCACCGCCGTGCACATCCCCAAGGTCGAGGAGCAGGTCGATTCCAAGCCGGAGGGCAAGAAGGCCGAGGCGATGGCGCAGATCCGCAACGGCGCCTTCGGCCAGGCGGCGGGGCTGCTTCAGATCGTCGGCGATCCTTCCCTCGACGAGGCCAAGCGCAGGAAGGCGCTCGACCTCATCGCCCGCGACGCGGGCAATTTCGCCATCGCCATGAGCCCGGAGCAGCGCCAGCAATTCGCCCGGCTCGCGGACGCGGTCGGACAGGCGATGCCGGCCGCGAAGGCCCAGGCCGACCGGATCAAGGCCGCCGCGTCCAAGGCCCCCTGCGGCAAGCTCTGCTCCGCCTAGGACCTCCTCGTCCTGGGGACCTCGTCGTGGGTTACCGGCCCGGGGGACAGTTACCGGCCGCGCCGGCTTGTGCGGGTTCGCGACGGCCCAGGCAGCCGGTAACTGTCCCCATTCACCCACGCGGGGGACAGTTACCGGCCCCACCGGCCTGTGCGGGCTCGCGGCGGCCTGGGCGGCCGGTAACTGTCCCCATTCACCGCCCCCGGGGACAGTTACCGGCCCCAAAGGCCTGTGCGGGTGCGCGGCGGCCTAGACAGCCGGTAACTGTCCCCATTCCCTCGCCGGCGCCGGTAACTGCCCCCCCCCTCAGAGGTAGAAGTCCGTATAGGCGAAGGCGTGGCCGTCGACGACGGTGACGGCGATCGAGAGGTCGGCATTGCCGTCGCCGTTCAGGTCGGCTTCCACCGTCCAGTGGCCGGGATTGGAATTGTCCTCCACCGCTCGGACCTGGCCGGCGGCGGTGAAGGCGGCCGAGCCGATGAAGGTGAAGGCGGTGTCGCCGTTCGCCGCATTGCCGTCGGCGTCGAGGGCGGCGAGGTTGATCCGGTCGCCGCTCGAGAAGTCGAGGATCGAGTCCCTCGCCGCCGCGGTGGATTCGGCGACGGCATAATATTCGAAGCTGTCGTTGCCGCCCCCGCCCTTCAGCACGTCGGCGCCGAGATTGCCGTAGATCTGGTCGTTGCCATGGCCGCCGGTCAGCGTGTCCGAATCCCAGCCGCCGCGAAGGTTGAAGCGCCCGTCATTCTCCGCCGAGCCGTCGAAGACGAGATGCTCGCCGGCCCGAAGCGAAAGGCCGATCACCATCAATGTCTGGCCCGAGGCGACGTTCGCGTCGATCGTGGTGAAGGTGTAATTGTTCGGCGCCGCCGCATTGCCCGATCCGTAGCCGGCCAGCTTCTCGATTCCGACGAGGTCGTCCGCATCGAAGGTGACGCTGTACGTCCCGAGAAGGCCCAGGGTGTCGAACCCCGCCCCGCCGTTCACCTTGTCGCCGTTCGAGAAGCTGCCGCCGAAGAAGAGGAAGTCGTTGCCGCCGCCGCCGTTCACGTCGTCGTTCCCGGCCGCCGCGGCATAATAGTCGCTGCGGTCGGCGAGGACGACGAGGTCGCCGCCGTCGCCCATCCTCACCACATTGTCCGCCCCGCTCCCCCAGACGCCCTGGCCGGTGCCGGAAGTGCCGGTCAGATACTCGACATTGTCCGGGAGATAATAAAGCGCCGCGAAGTCGCTTCGGCTGCCGAGGCTGGTCTCGACCGTGTCGGTGCCCTCGCCGGCGAGCTCCGTCACGACGTCGCCGGCCTGGTCGACCCGGTAGGTGTCGTCGCCGGCGCCGCCGATCATCGTGTCGCCGCCCGGGCCGCCGCCGAGCAGGTCGCTGCCGGGGCCGCCGTCGAGCAGGTCGTCTCCGCCGCCGCCCTCGAGGCGGTCGTCGCCGCCGAGGCCCTCGAGCCGGTTGGCGCCCTCGTTGCCGACCAGCCGCTGGGCGTAGTCATTGCCCTTGAGGTTGATCGCAGCGGTGCCCGCCGAATCCTCGACCGCGACTTCCTCGATCTCGCTGCTGCGGGAGAGGACGAGGCTCGCGCTGGTGAAGACGCGGTCATAGCCCTGGTCCGGATTCTCGATGATCGTATCGCCGCCGTCCGTGTAGATGACGTCGTCGCCGCCGAAGCCGAGGAACGTGTCTGCGCCGCCGCCGCCACGAAGGACGTTCGCGCCGTCATTGCCCCAGAGCGCCTGGCCGAGCTCGTTGCCGGTCAGAGCGATCGGCGCCGTCCCGAACGCGGCGGTCAGCTGCTCGATCGACACCCCGGCGCCGAGCACGTAGCTTTCGAGCGCGAGGGCGACGTCCGAGCCCTCGCCGGCCAGCTCGACGATGACGTCGTCTGCGTCGACCCGGTAGATGTCGCTGCCCGGGCCGCCGACCAGCCGGTCGGCGCCGCCGCCGCCGTTCAGGAAGTTGTTGGCCGCATTGCCGACGATCTCCTGGCCGAACTCGTTGCCGATCAGGTCGAACGCGTCGCGCGACGCGGGGTCGGCGAGGGCGAGATACTCGACCTCCGCGCCGGCGGCGAGCTTGAACTCGGTCGGGATGCGATAGTCGATCCGCGTGATGTCCACATAGACACGGTCGTAGCCGCCGCCCGCCTGCTCGACCACCTGATCGTCGAACGGGTCGATCCGGTAGGTATCGTCGCCGGCGAGGCCGACGAGGATGTCGGCGCCGCCGCCGCCGGTGAGCAGGTTGGCGCCGGCATTGCCTCGGACGGTCTGTCCGTAGGCGTTGCCGGCGAGGTCGAGCGGCGCCGTCGAGGTCGGGTCGGCGGCGGCGAGCGTCTCGACCTCGGCGCCGGCGCTCAGCGTCCAGCTGCCGCTGACGAGGACGAGGTCGTTGCCCTGCCCCGCCGCCTCGACGATTCGGTCGTCCGGGTCGACCAGATAGACGTCGTCGCCCGCGCCGCCCTCGAGCACATCCGCGCCGCCGCCGCCGTCGAGCCGGTTGGCGCCCTGGTTGCCGACCAGACGCTGGTCGAAGCCATTGCCGGTGAGGTCGAGCGGCGCCGTCGAGAGCGGATCGGCCGCGGCGAGCATCTCGACCTCCGAGCCTTGGCCGAGCGTCCAGCTGACCGCGGCGAGGACGGTGTCGGTGCCGTGGTCGACCGCCTCCGCCACCTGGTCGCCGGCGTCGTCGACGAAATAGCGGTCGTCGCCGTGAAGCCCGCTCATCCGATCCGCCCCGGCGCCGCCGTCGATCAGGTCGTCGCCGGCGCTCCCGACGAGGTCGTCGGCGGCGGCGGTGCCGGCGAACGACCGGCCCGAGTCGATCCGGACGTCGCCGGCCGCGACATGCCCGTCGACGCGCAGCACGAGCTCGCCCGCGGCGCTCGTCGCGGTCAGCAGGCTGTAGAGGCTGCCGTCGGCCGGGTCGGTGAGCTCGCTCCAGCGGACGGCGCCGGCGGCGAGCGCGGCGAGGTCGATCACGTCGATGCCGCTCTCGAAGCCGAGGATACGGTCGTAGGCGCCGGCCGCCGATTCGGCGAAGGAGAAGTAGAGGAAGCGGTCGGCCCCCGCGCCGCCGGCGAGCAGGTCGGCCCCGGCGCCGCCGACCAGAATGTCCGCGCCGTCGCCCCCAAGCAGCCGGTCGCCCCCCTCCCCCCCCTCGAGCCGGTCGGCGCCGGCGCCGCCTTCGAGGCGGTTCGCCGCCTGGTTGCCGACGATGAGGTCGTTGCCCGAGCCGCCGATCGCATTCTCGATGAGCGAGCGCGGGTCGCCGCCGAAAAGCAGGGCGTTGAAGACGTTGCCATACGCCTTTTCGCCGTCGCCCATGGTCGAAAGCTGGGCCGGGTCGGTGATCGACCAGCCGCCCGGCCGGAGGTCGACGCGCAGGTCGGTCGCGTAGAGCGAGAAGTCGTAGCTGTCCTCGCCGCCGCCGTCCCAGACCGTCATCAGGATTCGGTTCGCCGGCGACAGGCTCTCGGCGACGCCATTGACCCACATCTGCCCCGCCGCCGGGTTCCAGCGGTAGACGGTGTCGCCGGAGCGGGTCGCGAAGTTGGCGCCGTAGAGATGCTGGAGCGCCGCGATGTCGTACATCATCAGCGTCTGGGGCGCCCCCGCATCGTCGAACGTGCTGTTGCGCATGTAGCTCATGACCGTGAACTCGCCGCGGTCGCGGTCGATCGGCATCGGCGCGCCGCCGCCCTCGCCGCTCGAATCGCCGAACGGATGCTTGAGGCCGACGGCATGGCCGATCTCGTGCATCAAGGTCCGGAACTCGCTCAGGCCGCGGACCGGATCGTCGTTGTAGGGGCGCTGGATCCAGACGTCGCCGCCGTGGCCATCCTCCGAGGGATAATAAGCGTGGGCAAGCTCGACCGATTCGGTGGTCGGCTGGGTGGAGGTGTAGCCGAAGCGGATGATCCCGGCCCCGGCCGCCGCCGCGGTGAAGGTGAGGCCGCTCACCGCCGCGAACTGGCCGAGCGCGAGCAGGGCCCCGGCCTGGGCGACGGCGCCGAAGGCGGTGAAGGTGAGCGGCTCGTAGCCGTAGCTATAGGCCTGGCCGTTGACGTTATAGTCGGTGCCCGCGGTCGGGAAGCTGAAGCTCAGCGCGGGCGAGGCCCATTGGATGCCGCGCAGGAGCCCGTCGACATAGGGGTTGCCCGAGAGCGTCGTGCTGGCGGTCAGCGGCATGGAGGCATTCTCGCTATCGGGGCAGGCACGCGGCGAATCCCACGGCGCGCCAATTTTCCTTTCCGCCTTAAGGGTTTAGCCCGGGCTCGGTCAAGCGTCCGCTACTTCCGCCCGAACAGCTTCTCGAGGTCGCCGTGGGAGAGCTTCACCCAGGTGGGGCGGCCGTGGTTGCACTGGCCGCTATGGGGGGTGACCTCCATCTCGCGGAGCAGGGCGTTCATCTCGGCGACCGAGAGGAGGCGGCCGGCGCGGACCGAGCCGTGGCAGGCCATGGTCGCGGCGACATGGTCGAGCCGCTCCTTCAAGGACAGCGCCTCGTCATAGGCGGCGATCTCGTCGGCGAGGTCGGTGACCAGGCCGGCGACGTCGCCGTGGCCGAGCAGGGCCGGAGTCGCTCGGACCAGCATCGCGCGCGGTCCGAACCGCTCCAGCTCGAGCCCCAGCTCGGCGAGCTCGCCGGCCCGCGCCTCGAGCCGGTCGCAGGCCGGCTCGTCAAGCTCGACCACTTCGGGGAGGAGCAGCGCCTGGCGGGCGACGCCGCCCGCGGCGACGGCGCGGCGCATCCGCTCAAGCACCAGCCGCTCGTGGGCGGCGTGCTGGTCGACGAGGACGAGGCCGTCCTCCGCCTCGGCGACGATGTAGGTGGCGGCGACCTGGCCGCGGGCGACCCCGAGCGGGAAGGAACCTGGCCGCCCGGTCGACTCTTCGGCGCGGGCGGCGGGGAGATAGTCGGAGTGGATTTCGCGGACGCGCTGGTAAAGCCCCTCCCCTTCGGGGGAGGGGTTGGGGGTGGGGCCGGAGCGGATGAACAGCGCCGAGCCCTGCGAGGCGGACCTTCCCCACCCCGACGCCTCCCCTGAAGGGGAGGGGCTTTGAGACTGCCATCCCAGTTCGACGGCCGGCCTCTGCACGCTGCGGAAGCCGGCCCCGTCCAGCGCGTGCCTGAGGCCGCCGACGATGAGGCCGCGGATCAGCGCCGGCTCGCGGAAGCGCACCTCGGTCTTGGCCGGATGGACGTTGACGTCGACCTCCTCGCCGGGAAGGTCAACGAACAGGGCGACGACCGGGTGACGGTCGCGGGCGAGAAGGTCCTGATAGGCGGCGCGGACGGCGCCGACCAGGAGCCGGTCCTTCACCGGCCGGCCGTTGACGAACAGGAACTGGTGGTCGGCGACGCCGCGGTTGAACGTTGGCAGCCCCGCGACGCCGCCGAGCCTTGCGTTGCCGCGGTCGAAGTCGATGGCGACGCTGCTCTCCCTCAGCGCGCGGTCGGTGAGCGCCGCCACCCGCGCCGGGCGGTCCTCCCCCGCCTGCACGGCGAAGGCGCGGCGGCCGTCATGGTCGAGGGTGAAGCCGATATCGGGCCGCGCCATCGCCAGCCGCTTCACGACGTCGACGCAGGCGGCATATTCGGACCGCTCCGAGCGGAGGAACTTGCGCCGCGCCGGGACCCGGGCGAACAGGTCCTCGACGACGACCCGCGTGCCGGGCGGAAGCGCGGCCGGCCCCTCGGCGGCGAGCCGGCCGTTGTCGATCGTCCGCGACCAGCCGTCGGCGCCCCGCACCCGGCTCTCGACGGTGAGCCTCGCGACGCTGGCGATCGACGGCAGGGCCTCGCCGCGGAAGCCGAGCGTCGTCACCGCCTCGATCGCCTCTCCGGGGAGCTTCGAGGTGGCGTGGCGCTCCAGCGCCAGGGCCATGTCGGCGGGCGCCATGCCGCAGCCGTCGTCGGCCACCTCGATCCGTCCGACGCCCCCGCCGGCGAGGGAGATGCCGATCCGCGTCGCGCCCGCGTCGATGGCGTTTTCGACCAGCTCTTTCAACGCACTGGCCGGTCTTTCCACCACTTCACCGGCGGCGATGCGGTTGACGAGATGCTCGGGCAGGCGGCGTATTGACATGGCTCGGCTCTCTAGCCCAACGCTCGGCATCCCGCGAGCTTCGTTAACTGACCGGTGGCACAAGCACGGGGGGCATCCTATAGGGAGAGACTGAGGTGCCGCGGCGGGAAGCCGCCGGCGCATCCTTTCGAGAGAAGCGGGACCACCCACGATGTCATTCATGCGTTTCTTCAAGTTCCCCAGCCACGACATGGCGATCGACCTCGGCACGGCCAACACCGTCGTCTACGTGCGCGGGAGAGGCGTGGTCCTCAACGAGCCGTCGGTGGTGGCGATCGAGACGATCAACGGCGTGAAGCGCGTGAAGGCGGTCGGCGACGACGCCAAGATGATGATGGGCAAGACCCCGGACCAGATCGAGGCCATCCGCCCGCTGAGGGACGGGGTGATCGCCGACATCGACGTCGCCGAGCAGATGATCAAGCACTTCATCCAGAAGGTCCACGGCAAGCGGCGCTTCCCGCGCTGGCCGGAGATCGTGATCTGCGTCCCCTCGGGCTCCACCTCGGTCGAGCGCCGCGCCATCCGCGACGCCGCCTCGAACGCGGGCGCAAGCCAGGTGTGGCTGATCGAGGAGCCGATGGCCGCCGCGATCGGCGCCGACATGCCGGTCACCGAGCCGATCGGCTCGATGGTGGTCGACATCGGCGGCGGCACGACCGAGGTCGCGGTCCTCTCCTTGAGGGGCCTCGCCTACACGACCTCGGTGCGCGTCGGCGGCGACAAGATGGACGAGGCGATCAGCTCCTACGTCCGGCGCAACCACAACCTCCTCATCGGCGAGGCGACCGCGGAGCGGATCAAGAAGCAGGTCGGAATCGCCAAGCCGCCGACCGACGGCGACGGCCTCGAGGTGCACATCAAGGGCCGCGACCTCGTCAACGGCGTGCCCAAGGAGATCACCATCAACCAGCGGCAGATCGCCGAGGCGCTGTCGGAGCCGGTGGGGACGATCGTCGAGGGGGTGCGCATCGCGCTTGAGAACACCGCGCCCGAGCTCGCCGCCGACATCGTCGACCAGGGCATCGTGCTTACCGGCGGCGGCGCGCTGCTGCAGGGGCTCGACGAGGTGCTGCGCGACGAGACGGGCCTTCCCGTCACGGTCGCCGACGATCCCTTGACCTGCGTCGCCATCGGCACCGGCAGGGCTCTGGAGGAAGAGATCTTCCGCGGCGTCCTCCTGACCGCCTGACGCGAAGGCCGGAGGCGATATGGCGCCGCCATCCACCCGGCGCCCCGGATTTTCCCGGAGGGCGCAATATGGGTTGTTCCTCGGCTACGTCGTCGCCGTGGCGGGGATATTGTTCGCGCTCCTCATGCTGGCGGTGGCCGCCCTCGACCCGACCGGCTTCGGCGCGATCAAGGGCGCGGCGCTCGACGCCACCCATCCGGTGACCGCGGGGGGGCGCGGCGTGGCGCGCTTCTTCGGCGGGATCGGCGAGGGGGTCGCGAACTACGTCATGGCCGGCTCGCAGAACGCCGAGCTGAAGCGCCGGCTCGCCGCGGATCGCCGCCGCCTGATCCAGGCGGGCGCGACGGAGCTCGAGAACCGCCGGCTGAAGGCGCTGCTGAAGCTCGAGGAGACGAGCGGCGACGCGGTGGCGGTGACCCGCATCGTCGGCTCCTCGTTCGATTCCCCGCGGCGCCTCGCCACCCTTTCGGCCGGCACGGCTTCCGGGGTCCGCGCGGGCCAGCCGGTGCGCGCGCCCGACGGCCTGATCGGCCGCATCATCGAGACCGGCCGCTGGGCGAGCCGCGTGCTGCTCGTCAGCGACGCCGCCAGCAACGTCCCGGTTCGCCTCGTCCGCGACGGCACGCCCGCCATCGCCACCGGCCGCGGCGACGGCACGATCGACCTCAAGACCCTCGAAGTGGGCAAGAACCCCTTCCGGCGGGGAGACGTGCTGGTCACGTCGGGGGTCGGCGGCGTCTACCCGCCCAACGTGCCGGTGGCCGTCGTCGCGGCGGTGAGCGGCGACCGGACGGTGGCGAAGCCGCTCGCCGATCCGGCCCGGGTCGACTTCGCGATGGTCCTCCCCGTCTACCAGGCCGCCGCCGAAGCGCCGCTCTCGCCGCAGACGCAGCAGGCGCTGGAGGGGGCGGGGCAATGAGCCGCATCGCCGGCTCGGGCCGCGACGTCGCCTTGTGGAGCCTGCGCCGGCAGGCCGTGCCGGTCGCCTCCACCCTCGCCGCCTCCGCGCTCGACCTCCTGCCGGTCGTCGCGACGACGCCGCTGGTCCCCGACTTCGCCTATCTCGTCCTCCTCGCCTGGCGGCTGCTGCGGCCCGAGTTGTGGAGCGCCCAGGTCGCACTGCCGCTCGGCCTGTTCAACGATCTCGTCGCCGGCCATCCGCTCGGCCAGTCGATGGCGCTGTGGACGATCACCTTCCTCGTCTTCGAGCTGGTCGACAGCCGGACGGGCTGGCGCGACTATTGGATGGACTGGCTGCTCGCGGCCTTCGCCATCCTCTTCTACACGGCCGGCATGTGGTGGATCGCGCGGGTGATGGGCAGCCGGATCGAGCTGGCGGTGCTCGCCCCCCAGCTTGCCCTCTCGATCATCGCCTATCCGCTGGTGGCGCGGCTGGTCATCGCCCTCGACCGCTGGCGGCTGTCGCGATGAAGCGCCGCAACCGCCCCGTCATCACCGAAAGCAACCAGGCCTTCACTTTCACCCGCCGGGCGATGGTGCTGGGCGGCGGCCAGGGCCTGGTCGCGGCGGCGCTCGGCGGCCGCATGGCCTGGCTCGCCATCGCCGAGAACGAGCATTACAAGACGCTCTCCGAATCCAACCGGGTGCAGATGCGGCTCATCCCGCCGCGGCGCGGCTGGATCGTCGACCGCCACGGCCATCCGATCGCGATCAACCGCAGCGACTTCCGGGTCGACCTCATCCCCGACCGGCTGAAGGAGCCCGACCGGGTGATCGCCGAGCTGGCGCGGCTCCTCGATCTGCCGGCGGACGAGGTCGAGCGGATACGCGAGGAGCTGTCCAGGGCCGCCGGCTACCAGCCCGTCCCGGTCGCCGAGAACCTCCCGTTCGAGAAATATGCGGCGGTGACGGTGCGCCTGCCGGAGCTGCCCGGCGTCTCGCCCCTGCGCTCCTTCTCGCGCTTCTATCCGGAGGGCGCCGCCGTCGCGCACCTCACCGGCTATGTCGGCACGCCCAGCCGCGAGGATTATGTCGCGGAGGAGAAGAACCCGCTGCTCATCACGCCGGGCTTCAAAGTCGGCAAGGACGATCTCGAGAAGACGATGGAGCCGCGCCTGCGCGGCCGCCCGGGCGCGCAGCGCATCGAGGTGACCGCGCACGGCAAGCTGGTACGCGAGCTGGAGACGGTCCAGGACCGGAGCGGCTCGCCGCTGCCGCTGACCATCGACATCGGGCTCCATTCCTACGCGGCGCGGCGCATCGGCCCGGAATCGGGCTGTGCGGTGGTGATCGACTGCCTCACCGGCGACATCCTCGCCACGCCGTCCATGCCCGCCTACGATCCCAACAGCTTCTCCGACGGCATCAGCCACAAGGAATGGGAGATGATGGCGCAGGACGAGCGCCATCCGCTGATCAACAAGGTGATGCAGGGCCTCTACCCCCCTGGATCGACGTGCAAGCCGATGATGGCGGTCGCGCTGCAGAAGGCGGGGATCAGCCCGAACGAGCGGGTCAATTGCCAGAAGGCCTGGCGCCTCGGCAACGCCGTCTTCCACTGCTCCGGCGGCCCCCACGGGCCGATCGCGATGCACCAGGCGATCTCGAAGAGCTGCGACATCTATTTCTACCAGATGGCGCTCAAGGCCGGCGTCAAGGCCATCTCGCCCGTCGCCAAGCAATTCGGCATGGGTGAGAAGTTCGACCTGCCCTTGCCTTCGCAGCGCTACGGCACCTGGCCGGACCCGGACTGGCTGCAGCGGCGCTTCAAGCGGGATTGGCAGAGCTACGACACCGTCAACATGTCGATCGGCCAGGGCTATGTGCTGGTCAATCCGCTCCAGCAGGCGGTGATGGTCGCCCGACTTCTCACCGGCAGGAAGGTGATGCCGCGGATCCTCGCCGGCGGGCCCGCCCCGCGCTTCGAGGAGATCGCCGGCATCGACCCCGAGCATCTCGCCTTCGTCCGTGCCGGCATGTCCGACGTCGTCAACGGCGGCGGAACGGCGAGCCGCTTCAAGCTGCCCGTCCCCGAGCTGATGGGCGGCAAGACCGGCACCGCCCAGGTCCGCCGGATCAGCCTCTCCGAGCGCGCCGGCGGCGTTCGGACCAATGCAAGCCTCGGCTGGCGGATGCGCGACCATAGCTGGTTCGTCTGCTTCGCCCCCGTCCAGGCCCCGCGCTACGCCGCCTGCTTCTTCGTCGAGCATGGCGGCTTCGGCGCCGCCGCCGCGGCGCCGATCGCCAAGGACGTGATGACCTATTTGTTCAACCGCGATCTCGCCATGCAGTCGCTCGCCGCCATGGAAGAGCAATGGGGCGGCGGCATCGCCGAGCGGATGAAGCAGAAGGCGGATTCCTGGCGCCCCTCCCCGCCGCCGGCCGAGGCCGGCAGCCGGCCCGACGACAAGGGCCGTCCCCCGCGCGTGCCGCCGACCGGGACGACGTGAGAGCCCACAGCCTCATCCCCGCCCCGATCGCCGATCTGCCGTGGCGGATGCTGCTCCTGGTGATGTTCATCACCGGCTTCGGCCTCCTCGTCCTCTACTCGGCCGCCGGCGGGCACCTCATGCCCTGGGCGCTGCCCCAGGGGGCGCGCTTCGGCGTCTTCCTGGTGATGGCGATCGCCATCTCCCGCATCCGCCCGGAGCGGATGAAGGCCTTCGCCTTTCCGATGTACGCCGTGGTGCTGTTCCTCCTCGTGCTCGTCGAGGCGCTGGGCTTCGTCGGCAAGGGCGCGCAGCGCTGGCTCAGCCTCGGCTTCATGAACCTCCAGCCGTCCGAGCTGATGAAGCCGGTCATCATCCTCGCCATCGCCCGCTTCTACGACCTGCTGCCTCCCGGCGAGATACGGCGCTGGAACGCGATCTGGCCGGCCGCCCTGATGCTCGGCGTGCCCTGGGCGCTGATCCTCGTCCAGCCCGACCTCGGCACCGCGACGATGCTGCTCGCCGGCGGCCTCACCTTGATGTTCCTCGCCGGCCTGCCGCTCAGGCTGTTCGTCGGCGGCGCCGCGATCCTCGCCGTCGCGGGGCCGGTCGCCTTCAGCTTCCTCCACGAATATCAGCAGAAGCGCGTCCTGATCTTCATGGATCCGGAATCCGATCCGCTCGGCGCCGGCTACCATATCAGCCAGTCCAAGATCGCGATCGGCTCGGGCGGGATCTTCGGCAAGGGCTTCCTCAACGGCACCCAGAGCCACCTCGACTATCTCCCCGAAGGCCATACCGACTTCATCTTCGCGACCATGGCGGAGGAATGGGGGCTGCTGGGCGGCTGCCTGCTGATCGCGGCCTACGCCCTCGTCATACGCTGGGGAATCGGAGTCGCGCTCGAGGCGAAGGACCGATTCTCCCGCCTCACCGCCGCCGGGCTCATCACCACCGTCTTCCTCTACGTGATGATCAACCTGATGATGGTGATGGGCATGGCGCCGGTGGTCGGCATCCCCCTCCCCCTCGTCTCCTACGGCGGCTCGGCGATGCTGACCGTGATGCTGTGCCTGGGCGGCCTGATGTCGATCGACCGCGCCAGCCGCTCCGACGGCCGGAGGCGCTAGCGACGGTCACTTCTCCGCGCCGGGATGGGGACAGTTACTTTTCAGCGCCGCCGCGATCGCCTGGCGCCGCCGTGCTGAAAAGTAACTGTCCCCTTCCCTGTCCCCTTTCCTTCTCTCCCTCTCCCCTTTCCGCCCGCCACGGATGGGCGCCGACGGACTCGCCGACCGTCTCCACCGACGGCGCCCGGCCGAGCCGTATCGCCAGGCCGCCGGTGCGGGACAGCGTCGCCGCGTCGGCCTTGAGCCAGCGCGGCGCGCAGGCGGCGGGAAGGCGGCGCTCGGCCACGACGATGTCCGCCCCGGCGCAGGCGCGGCGGAGCGGCTCCGCCTCGACATGGGCCTTGGAGCGGAAGGCGAGCAGGCGCCATGGCCGGCCGTCCCCCGGAAGAGTCACCGCGCAGGCATCCGGGTTGCAGGCGCTCCCGTCGAGGTCGTCCAGGTCCGGCAGGCCGGTATCGACGCCGGCGGACTCCGACAGCAGGTCGCGGACATAGTCGCGGGCGCGGGTGCGCAGGATGCCGACGTCGCCGGCCGCGCCGCGCACGGCTACGTGGCGGCCGTCGCCGGTCACCAGGATGTCCGGCGCCGGCGTGGCGAGCGTCCAGAGGGCGCCGGCGGCGACCGCGGCGGCGCCCCAGCGGCGGATCGGCGACCGCCACAGGCTGACCCAGAGGCCGCCGAGCACGATCAGGCCGAAGGCCCCGGCCGGCATGGCGGGAAGCAAGGTCACCGCGCCCGGCGCCGCGGCGGTGCGGTGGGCGAGCCCGAGCAGCAGGCCGAGCGCCTTGCCCGCCGCCCACCAGAAGGGACCCCCGAGGCCGATCGTGTCGAGCAGCAGCGCCAGCGCCTCGGCCGGCATGACGACGAAGGTGGTGAGCGGGATGGCGACGATGTTGGCGGCGGCGCCGTAGAGGCCGGCGCGGTGGAAGTGGAAGAGGGCGATCGGCGTCAACGCCGCCTCGACGACGATTCCGGTCAGCACCAGGCCGAAGAGGAAGCGCCCCGCCTTGGCCGGCACGGCCTCCTCCCGCGCCGCGAGCAGGGCCCGGACTCGGGGATGGTCGTGGAGGGCGACGATCGCGGTGATCGCCGCGAAGGAGAGCTGGAAGCTCGGCCCGGCGAGCGATTCGGGCCAGAAGACGAGGACGACGAGCGCGCCGGCGGCGACCAGGCGCAGCGTCAGCGCCTCGCGGCCGGCGGCGATTCCGGCGAGGACGAGCAGGGAGGCGATGCAGGAGCGCAGGGTCGGCACCTCCGCCCCGGTCAGGACCGTATAGGCGATCCCGGCCAGCGCCGCGGCTCCCGCCGCCCACAAGGTCAGCCGCAAGCGCAGCGCCAGCGCGGGGCTGAGGGCGAGGAGCCTCAGCGTCAGCACCATCACCGCCGCGACCACGGCGCTGAGGTGAAGGCCGCTGACCGAGAGAAGGTGGGCGAGCCCGGAGCGGCGCATCGCCTCGGCATCCGCCTGGGGGATGCGGCCCTGGTCGCCGGTCGCGAGTGCGACGGCGATCGCGCCTTCGCCGCCGCCGAGGCGGGACGCGATATGGTCGCCGAGCCTTTGCCGCACGCCGGCGATCCGGGCGCTCCAGCCCTTCCCCCGGCCGCCGGGCAGAGTCGCGATGTCGAGCACCCGGCCGGTTCCTCCGACGCCCTGGAACCAGGCGGCGCGCGAGAAATCGTAGGCGCCCGGCACCGCCGCCGGCGCCGGCGGCATCAGCCAGGCGCGAAGCCGAACGGCGTCGCCGGGGCGCAGCGGCGGCGCCTCAGCGGCGGGCACGTTGACGCGGAGGCGGGGCGGCAGCCCGGCCTCGGGCGCGGTCCGCACCACCAGGCGGACCGCGTCGCGCGCGGCGAGGGTCTGGACCGATTCGACCTCGGCGTCGAAGCGCGCCGCCCGCTCCCGGCCGAGGCGCGGCGCCGCCACCCGCTCCGCCTTCCACCAGACGTTGGCGCAGCCGAGAAAGGCGGCGAGCGCGAGCAGCGCCAGCGCCCGGCCCCAGCGGCGCTCCGGCGCCGCCGCCAGAGCGCCGCACAAGGTGGCCGCCGCGGCGAGGAGGAAGGCGGTCCAGGCATGGGCGTCGGGCAAGGCGAACCAGGCGGCGGTGCCGAAGCCCAGCCCGACCGGCAGCCACAAGGCGAGCTGGTCGCGCTCGCGGTCGGCGAGCGCCTCGAGGCGCCCGCTCCACCCTTCCAACGCCGCCGCGAAGCCCCTTCCTCGCGGCTCGGCCCCTGTGCTAGGGGCGCTGCCGTCCACGGCCCTCATCGGCCGCATCCTTGGAGAATCCGCGCTTGAGCGCAATCCCTTCGAACGACGCGGTCGTCACCCGCTTCGCGCCGTCGCCGACCGGCTTCCTTCATATCGGCGGCGCCCGCACCGCCCTGTTCAACTGGCTCTTCGCCCGCCACCACGGCGGCAAGTTCCTTCTGCGCATCGAGGATACCGATCGCGCCCGCTCCACCCAGGCCGCGATCGACGCCATCCTGAAAGGGATGCGCTGGCTCGGCCTCGACTGGGACGGCCACGAATATTACCAGTCGCAATTCTGGGCCCGCCACGCGGAGGTGGCGCAGGCGCTGCTCGAGCGCGGCCACGCCTATCGCTGCTACATGACCGCCGCGGAGCTTGCCGCCGGGCGCGAGCGGGCCCAGGCGGAGCGCCGCCCCTACCGCCTGGAGAGCCCGTGGCGCGACCGCACCGACGGCCCCGGCGACGCGCCGTCCGTCATCCGCCTCAAGGCGCCCCGCGAGGGGGAGACGGCGATCGACGACCGGGTCCAGGGACGGGTGACGGTGAAGAATGCCGAGCTCGACGACATGGTCCTGCTCCGCTCCGACGGGACGCCGACCTACATGCTCGCCGTCGTCGTCGACGACCACGACATGGGGGTGACCCACGTCATCCGCGGCGACGACCATCTCAACAACGCCTTCCGCCAGCTCGGAATCATCAAGGCGATGGGCTGGCCGGAGCCGGTCTATGCGCACGTCCCGCTGATCCACGGCCAGGACGGCGCCAAGATGTCCAAGCGCCACGGCGCGACGGGGGTGATGGATTATGACGCGCTCGGCTTCCTGCCGGAGGCGCTCTCCAACTATCTGCTCCGCCTCGGCTGGGGCCATGGCGACGAGGAGATCATCGGCCGCGACGAGGCGGTGCGCTGGTTCGACCTCGACAATGTCGGCCGCTCCCCCTCGCGCTTCGACCTCAAGAAGCTTGAGAACCTCAACGGCCATTACATACGCGAGGCGGAGGACCAGCGGCTCGCCGAGCTGGTCGCGCCGCGGCTGGTCCCGCCGCTCGGACGGGCGCTCTCCGAGAGCGAGGTTGCGCTCCTCGCCAGAGCCATGCCCGAGCTCAAGCCGCGCGCCAAGAACCTCAACGAACTCGCTGAGGGCGCTACGTTCCTGTACCGAACGCGGCCCCTCGATTTGGACGAGAAGGCGGCCCAGCTCCTGTCCGGCGACGGCGCCCGCCTCCTTGCCCGTATTCACGCGGCCCTCTCCGCGCTTGACGAATGGTCCGCGCCCGCCACAGAGGCGGCGGTGCGCGGGGTCGCCGAGACCGCGGGCGTGAAGCTGGGCCAGGTCGCCCAGCCGCTCCGCGCGGCGCTCACCGGGCGGGCGACCTCGCCCGGTATTTTCGATGTGCTGGTGCTGCTCGGGCGGGAGGAAAGCCTCGCCCGCCTCGCGGACCGGATGGACGAAGGACGATAAGATGGCGGACGATCAGGCCACACTCTCGCTCGGCGGCAAGGACCAGGGCTTCCCCGTCCGCCACGGCTCGGTCGGGCCGGACGTCATCGACATACGCAAGCTCTACGCCCAGACCGGCGCCTTCACCTACGATCCGGGATTCACCTCCACGGCGGCGTGCGAGAGCGCGATCACCTATATCGACGGCGACGAGGGCATCCTCCTCCATCGCGGCTATCCGATCGACCAGCTCGCCGAGAAGTCGACCTTCATGGAAGTGTCGTACCTGCTCCTCAACGGCGAGCTGCCGAGCAAGGGCGAGCTGGAACGCTTCACCTACACCATCTCGCGCCACACCATGCTGCACGAGCAGCTTTCCACCTTCTACCGCGGCTTCCGGCGAGACGCCCATCCGATGGCGATCATGTGCGGCGTCGTCGGCGCGCTCAGCGCCTTCTACCACGATTCCACCGACATCACCGATCCGCAGCAGCGCATGATCGCGTCGCACCGGCTGATCGCGAAGATGCCGACCATCGCGGCCATGGCCTACAAATATTCGATCGGCCAGCCCTTCGTCTATCCGCAGAACAGCCTCACCTACACCGGCAACTTCCTTCGCATGACCTTCGGCGTGCCGGCCGAGCCCTATGAGGTGAACCCCGTCGTCGAGCAGGCGATGCGCACCATCTTCATCCTCCACGCCGACCATGAGCAGAACGCCTCGACCTCCACCGTGCGGCTCGCCGGGTCGAGCGGCGCAAATCCGTTCGCGTGCATCGCCGCGGGCATCGCCTGCCTGTGGGGCCCGGCCCATGGCGGCGCCAACGAGGCGGCGCTCAACATGCTGCGGGAGATCGGGCGGCCGGAACGCATCCCCGAGTTCATCGCCCGCGCCAAGGACAAGGACGATCCCTTCCGGCTGATGGGCTTCGGCCACCGGGTCTACAAGAATTACGATCCGCGCGCCAAGGTGATGCAGAAGATCGCCGAGCAGGTGCTCGGGGAGCTCGGCGTCGACGATCCGGTGTTCGACGTCGCCCGCGAGCTCGAGCAGATCGCCCTTCACGACGATTATTTCATCGAGAAGAAGCTCTATCCCAACGTCGATTTCTACTCCGGCGTGGTGCTTTCGGCGATCGGCTTCCCCACCTCGATGTTCACCGCCCTCTTCGCGCTCGCCCGCACGGTGGGCTGGGTCGCGCAGTGGAACGAGATGATCTCGGATCCCGAGCAGAAGATCGGCCGCCCCCGCCAGCTCTACACCGGCGCCACCCAGCGCGACTACGTGCCCGTGGAGCAGCGCTAGGGGGGGGCAAAGGGAAAGGGAGGGGCTTCGACAAGCTCAGCCCGAACGGAATTCGAAAGTCTCGACATCCTGCCCAACCCGTTCGGGCTGAGCCTGTCGAAGCCCCCTCCTACCCTCTTTTCCCCCGGCTGCGCGCAAGCAGGCTGATCCGCGCCCAATCGCCGCGGATCAGCGCGAGCTTCTTGCCGCGCCCCCATCCCCTTGATCTGCCGTTCCGCGCACAGCGCCTCGTATCGGCTGGGAAACTCGTCGCACCATACCAGCACCACCGGCAGCCGCGTCGACGTGTAGCCGCGGAACGCGCCGGAGACATGCTGCGCGATCCGCACGTCCAGGTCGTCCCTATGCCCCACATAGAAGCTGCGATCGGCGCAATGCAGCATGTAGCACCAGAAACTCGTCGCTTTCCATTGAAGCAGAAGTTGAGGGCTTCGACAAGCTCAGCCCGAACGGGTGGAGGAGATGACTTCCTATCCTGAAAGCCGTTCGGGCTGAGCCTGTCGAAGCCCTCCCGTGACGGCCCCTCCGTGCGGGACTGTCCTGAAATTGCGGGAGAGTTACGCACCCGCCGCGGCGCCCGGGCTGCTATGCCGCGGCGATGCACGACCGTCGCACCGCCCTGAAGGCGCTCGCCGCCCTAGCCCCCGCGCTCGTCGCGGCGGCCCCCGCCGGCCGTCCCGCGGCGACGCCCCGGCCCGCCTTCCGCAAGCCGGCGCGGCTGCGCCCGGGCGACGTCGTCGGCCTGGTCGAGCCGGCGGGCTTCACCGACGACGCCTTCGACCTCGACGTCGTCAAGGAGGCGGTCGCGGCGATGGGGCTGGTGCCCCGGCCCGCCCCTCACCTCCTGGCGCGCTACGGCTATCTCGCCGGCAAGGACGAGGCGCGCGCCGCCGACGTCAACGCGATGTTCGCCGACGACGGGGTGCGCGCCATCTTCGCGGTGCGCGGCGGCTGGGGCTGCGCGCGCATCCTCCCGCTCCTCGACTGGCCGCTGATCCGCGCCCACCCCAAGCTGCTCGTCGGCTTCAGCGACATCACCGCCCTCCACATGGCGATCGCCGCCCGCGCCGGCTTCACCACGATCCACGGCCCGAACGCGGCGAGCGCCTGGGGGCGGCTCTCCTGGGACAGCTTCCGGAGCGTCGCCTTCGAGGGCGGCACCCCGGTCTACCGCACCCCGGAGGCGACCGAGGACCGGCTCGCCCAGCGCAACGGCCGGACTCGCACCTTCCGTCCCGGCAAGGCGCGCGGGCGCCTGCTCGGCGGCAACCTCACCGTCCTCACCGCCTTGATGGGGACGCCCTACCTTCCCGATTTCGACGGCGCGATCCTGTTCATCGAGGACACCGACGAGGCGGAATACCGGATCGACCGGATGCTGACCCAGCTCGGCCTCGCCGGCATCCTCGGCAAGGTGGCGGGGGTGGTCTTCGGCCAATGCACCGATTGCCACGCCCGCGGGCCTTCCTACGGCGGGTTCAGCCTTTCGGAAGTGCTCCAGCAGCATCTCGAGCCGCTCGGCGTCCCCGCCTTCCAGGGCGCTCTGTTCGGCCACGTCGCCGACCAGTTCAGCCTTCCGGTGGGGGTGCCGGCGGAGATCGATGCCGCGGCGGGAACGATCCGCCTCCTCGAGCCGGCGGTGGCCTGAGCCTATTCGGCGGCGGCGGCGGCGAGGTCGATCCGCTTCGGCCTCGCCTTCCACCAGGCCAGCAGCCGCCGCTGCGCCGGCCGCTCGAAGCCGTGGTAGAGCAAGGCCGAGGCGGCGAGCACGGCGAGGAGGTAGAGGACGAGCAGCGCCGGCGCGGCCGGACGCCCCTCCTCGACGAACGCGAACTTGAACAGGACCAGCAGCAGATAGTGGCTGAGATAGGTCGCGTAGCTGATCCGGCCGAGCCAGACCGCCGGCCGCGAGCCCAGCAGGCCACCGCTGCCGCCGAGCGCCAGCCCCAGCACGAGGGACGCCCAGACCAGCGGCACGACCGGCGCGCCGACGAGGACGTAGGCGGCGGCGAGGGCGGCCGAGGCGAGGAGCAGGGGCGCGGCGAGGCCCTTATCGTCCTTCCACCGCCCGTACAGCTCGCACAGCATCATCCCCATCGCGAACTGGGCGACGCAGCGGAACAGGCCGGTCTGCGGGATGGCGTAGGGGAAGGGCAGGCCGAAGGCGAAGAAGAAGAGGTGGACCGACAGGGCCAGAGCGAGGATGCCGCCGACGAGGACGGCGGCGGACCGGCGCGCCGGCGCGAGCACCGAGACGAGGATCGGGAAGAGGAGATAGGCGAACAGCTCCGCCGAGATCGACCAGGCCGGCACGTTCCAGCGCGTCGCGTCGTGGAAGCCCCAATTCTGCACCAGGAACAGGGAGGCGACGAAATAGCCCGGCGCCTGCCCCTCGACCGTGGCGTGGCCGAAGGCGACCGCGCCGCCCGCGTAGGCGAGGAAGCCGAGCAGCACCAGGACGTGGAGCGGGTAGACCCGGGCGAAGCGGCGGAAGAGGAAGTCCGTGACGGCGGCGCGGTCGCGGGTCACGCGCCCGGCATAGTTGAGATGGATGACGAAGCCCGACAGGACGAAGAACAGGTCGACCGCGAGATTGCCCCTGCCGAGCCCGGCGATCGCCCAGCCGGGCAGCCAGGGCGCGAGCATCAGGCGGAGGTGGAAGAGCACCACCCACCAGGCGGCGATGCCGCGGATCGACGTCAGCGGCAGCAGCTCGCTCTCGGCGCGGCGAAGGGGCGGCGCAGTCACCGCGACCCCATAAAGCCGGGCGGGTTGCGATTTGGCTAAGGGCGCCGGCCGTAGATAAGGTCGACCGCCTCCGCCACCGCGACGAGGCGCTCGGCGCCGGGATCGAAGCGCCCGCCCCGCGCAAGCCGCCTCGCCCAGTCCGCCGCCGCCCGGCCGCCCCAATCGTCGGGCGGGGTCGCCAGCGTCTCGGCCGAGGTGCCGCGATACAATTCTCCGGTGAAATCGTAGAAGGATCCGCCGACATTGGTCAGCGCGGCGCCGCCGGCGCTGCCGTAGAAGCGCGCCGCGATCACCGCTTCCCGCCCCGCCGGCAGCCGCCACGAGCAGGCGAGGCGGACGGAGCGGCCGCCCTCCAGCTCCAGCTGGGCCACGGCATAATCCTCCACCTCGCCCTCCCGAAGCGGCTCTCCGCCTGAAAGAAGCTGGGAAGAAACCCCGGTAACATCCGGAAAATCCAGCATCCACAAAGCCAGGTCGATCAGATGGACGCCGAGGTCCATGACGCAGCCGCCGCCCGCCAGGCGGGGATCGTAGAACCACGCCTTGTCCGGCCCGTAGGCGTTGTGGAAGACCAGGTCGGCGGCGAAGATCCGGCCGAGCTCGCCCCTCGCCGCGCGCTCGCGAAGCACGCCCATCGCCTCGGTATGACGGTAGGAGAAATCGACCGCGAGCAGCCGGTCGCTTCTTCGCGCCGCCTCGACCACCGCCCGCGCCTCGCCGGCGGTGCGGCCGAGCGGCTTCTGGCAGAAGACGGCGACGCCTCGGTCCAGCGCCGCGATCGCCTGCTCGGCGTGGAGCGCGCTCGGCGTGGCGACGACGATCCCGTCCAGCCCCCCGTCGAGCAGCGCCTCAAGCCCCTCGGCGCGGAGGGCGCCCGGCGCCAGCTTCAGCGCCTCGGCGGCCATCTCGTCCGAGGGGTCGGCGATCGCCGCGGCCTCGATCGCCCCGGTCGCCAGCATCGCCTCCATCCGATGGCGGCCGATCCAGCCGACGCCGAGAAAGCCCACCCTCGGGCGCGACGTCATGGCGTCACCAGCGCCTTCAGGAAGCCGTCCGGCCGGTCGCGGGTGGCGTCGAGCGCCTCGCCCAGCCGCTCGAGCGGATAGACGTGGGTGTAGAGCGCGCCCGGATCGAGCCGCCCCGAGGCGACGGCGGCGACCGCCTCGCGCACCCCCTGCAGCGCCACTTCCGGGTCCCGCTCGTGGGCGTTGACGACGTCGAGCCCCTTCCAGTTCCACATCTGCATGTTGACCTGGCGCGGCCCGTCCTGGTGGTAGCCGGCGATCACCAGCCGGCCGCCCTCGCGGACGATCTCGCCGGCAAGATCGAGCGGCCATTGCTTTCCGACCGCCTCGATGACTCGGTCGCAGAGCCGCCCGCCGGTCAAGGCCCTCACCCGCTCGACGATCGCCCGATGGTCGTCCATCGCGATCGTCTCGGCGGCGCCGAAGCGGCGGGCGAGATCGAGCGAGAAGGGACGGCGCGAGATGGCGATGACTCGGGCGCCGGCGTCGGTGGCGAGGCGCGTCAGGATCGCGCCCAGGAAGCCGATGCCGACGATGGCGACGGTCTGCCCCGCCCCGATCGCGCTTCGCCGGAAGATGTTGAACGCGCAGCCGAGCGGCTCGCCCGGGAACGGGCGGCCGGACAAAGCCTCCGGCAGCTTCACCGCCGCCTTGGCGTCGGCAATGTCATATTCCCCATAAGCCTTGAACGAGAGCGCGGCGACGCGGTCGCCGGGCGAAAGGGACTCAACCCCCTCCCCCACCGCGTCGACCATGCCCCAGCCTTCGTGGCCGAGCGCGCCCGGCTCGGTCGGGAAGCGCATCCATTCCGGCCCCTCCCACGGCGTCAGGTTGGAGGCGCACACGCCGCAGCCTTCCAGCTTCACCCGCACCTCGCCCGGGCCGGGCCGGGGCCGATCCACGATCTTCACGCTCACTCGGCCCGGGCCTTCCAGCACCGCGGCCCGCATCGTCTCCGGCAATGATGTCTCCCCGCGCAAAGCCGTCCGGGCGGACGGCGCTTCCGGGAACGCCCTTTGCCGCCGAAGGTTGCGGCTGCGGAACAGGGGAAGAAGGATGGATCAGCTCAAGCGCTCCTTCGCGCCGGTGGTGGACGAGGCGACGCGGGTGCTCGTCCTCGGCAGCCTCCCGGGCGAGGAATCGCTCGCGCGGCGGCAATATTACGGCAATCCGCGCAATCACTTCTGGCGGCTGATGGAAGGGGTCACCAGCGTCGGGCTGGTCCCCCTCCCTTATGAGGAGCGGCTGGACGCGCTTCGCGCGGCGGGCATCGGCCTGTGGGACGCGGTCGGGTCGGCGACCCGCCGCGGCAGCCTCGACGGGGATATCCGCGGCCACAGCGTCAACGCCCTCGCATCGCTGGTCGCGCTGCTTCCCGCCCTCGTCGCGGTCGGCTTCAACGGCGCCAAGTCCGCCCAGCTCGGCCTGCCGCAGCTCGCCGGGCGCGACCTCGCGCTCCTCCCCCTCCCTTCGAGCAGCCCCGCCTTCACCCTTCCGTTCGACGCAAAGCTCGAACGATGGATGGCGCTGCGCCCCTTCCTCGCCGGGCATTCATCCTGGCGAAAGGATTGATTGCGCACGGGCTCGCCACGCCCCATCGTGATAATGTAACGTCCTGCTGGGACGTCGCGTCCCGCTTTTCTCCGGAGTGCCGACATCCGGCCATGGCCCGCCTGCTGACCTTCCTGCTGATCCTGGCCCTGGCGACGACGCAGGGTGTCTCGCTCGCCAACGCCGTCTGCCGGCACCAGAACCTGCGCGAGCACGTCCTCGCGCGGCAGAGCCCGGATCGCAAGGTGGCCGCCCTGTCCCTGCGGGAGGACGCGGCCGCGGCGGACGCGAGCAAGAAGGCTTCCGGATCGCGCGCCGCGTCGACCCATTGGCCTGCCGAGCTGCTGCCCGCCAGGGTGGAGCTGCCCGCGCCGGCCTCCGGGGAGCGCCTTCGGCCTCCGGTCGCGAACGAGGCGGCCTGGCCCTCCGCGGCCATCCCGCCGCCGCTGAAGCCGCCGTCTCTCTAGGGCCATTGCGGGGCGTCGCGCCCCGCTTTCCTTCCGGCGCGGCAGGCGACGACGCTTGCGCCGCGTCGGCCACGCGCAGCGCCCTTCAGCTCATAAGCGGGATTCCCGATGCTTCTCACCATCCTCCTGGCCGGGACGGCCGCCCTCCTCGCGGAACAGCCCTCCGTGCCCGCACCCGCCGACGCCGCCCAGGCGCCGCCGGCCGAGGCGCCGGCCGCGGACGTCGCCGGCGCCGACATCATCGTCACCGGCCTTCGCCGCAATCGCGACGACGTTCTCTCCGGCACCTCGGTGGTGAGCGGACTCGAGCTTACCCGCGACCTCAGGCCGACGATCGGCGAGACGCTCTCGCACCAGCCCGGAGTCTCGGCGACGTCGTTCGGACCCAATGCGTCGCGCCCCGTCCTTCGCGGCTTCCAGGGGGAGCGGGTGCGGGTGCTGACCGACGGAATAGGCAGCCTCGACGTCTCGAGCTCGAGCGCCGACCATGCCGTCGCCATCAATCCGCTCACCGCCGAGCGGATCGAGGTGCTGCGCGGGCCGGCCGCCCTGCTGTTCGGCTCCGAGGCGATAGGCGGAGTCGTCAACGTCGTCGATTCGCGCATCCCGCGCCGGGTTCCGGACGAGGGTGCGCATGTCGAAGGGGTCCTGACCTACGGCTCGGCGGCGGACGAGCGCTCCGCCAACGTCAAGGTCGACGTGCCGGTCGGCGGCCATTTCGTGCTTCATGCCGACGGCAATTACAGCAAGACGGCCGACCTCGCGATCGGCGGCTTCGTGCTGACGCCGGAGCTGCGCGCGGAGGCCGCGGCGAGCGCGGATCCCGCCGTCCGCGCGCTCGCCGGCCTGAAGGGCAAGCTGCCCAACACCGCGGCCGAGACGTCCGACGTGGCGCTGGGCGCGGCGTGGATCGACGGCGGCAACAATGTCGGCGTCTCAGTGAACCGCTACGACAGCCTCTACGGGGTGCCGATCCGCTATGCGCTGGAGCCCGGCGAGGAAGCCGAGGCGCCGCGCATCGACGTCAAGCAGACCCGCGCCGACGCCCGCGCCGAGATCGCGCTTGGCGGCGGGCTCGCCGAGAGCCTGCGCTTCCGGGCCGGCTATTCCGATTATCGCCACGACGAGCTTGAGGCGAACGGCGCGATCGGCACGACCTTCCTCACCAAGGGGGAGGAAGCGCGGCTGGAGCTGGTCCAGCACGACCGCGGCGGCTTCGGCGGGGGCGCGGGCATCCAATATTTCCATCGCGGCATGAACGTGATCGGCGACGAGAAATACCTCCCCAAGAACGCGACCTCGCAATTCGGCGTTTTCGCCCTCGAAAACTACGTCCACGGGCCGCTGCGGGCGGAGCTCGGCGCCCGGTACGAGCGCCAGACCCTGCATGCGGACGCCGACTCCGACCTCGGCAATTCTGAGCTCCGCCGCGCCTATAGCGCCGTGTCCGGCTCGCTCGGCGGCAGCTACGAGGTGGCGAAGGGCGTTCGGATCGGGATCAACGGCTCCCACACCCAGCGCGCGCCCTCGGGCGACGAGCTGTTCGCCAACGGCCCCCATGCCGGCACGCAGGCCTTCGAGATCGGCGATGCCGACCTCGCCAAGGAGAAGAGCTGGGGCCTCGAGGGAACGCTCGCGGTCGCCGGCGACGGCTACGGGCTCACCGCCTCGGTGTTCCGCAGCTGGTTCGACAATTACATCTTCGAGCGGCGGACCGGCGAAATCCGCCAGGGCCTTCCCGTCTTCCAGATCAGCCAGGCGCCCGCCCGCTATTCCGGACTGGAGCTGGAAGGCAATGTCCGCCTCGCCGAGCTGGGGCCGGTGACCCTCGCCCTCGATGCGGTGGCCGACTACATCCGGGCGACGATCCGCTCGAACGGCCCCGCGCCGCGCATCCCCCCGCTGCGCCTGCTCGGCGGGATCGAGGCCAAGTCCGATCCGCTGGACGCGCGGGTCGAGGTGGAGTGGGTCGACGCGCAGGAGCGGACGGCGCCGTTCGAGACCCCGACCGACGGCTTCACCACGGTCAACGCCTCCGTTTCGTGGCGGCCGCTGCGCGCCCACAAGGAGGTGAGCCTCACCTTGTCGGCGAACAACATCTTCGACGTCGACGCCCGGCGCCACGCGAGCTTCCTCAAGGACTATGCGCCGCTCGCGGGGCGCGACGTCCGGCTCAGCGCCCGGTTCGCCTTCTGACCGCAAGCGGCTCCGTCGCAGGGGCAGAACGGCTCGTCGCCCCGCCGACGGGTTTAAGCTGACATAAACCCGCTGCGTCTTATGGTGAATCCAAGTGGGTTGAAGGGGTTAGGAGGGGCATGATGAGCACCGCGAGTATGCGTTCGAGCCGTGTCGCGCGGCGGCCGCTGACGGCTGCGGCGATTGCGATGGCATCCCTTTGCGTGACGACCGCGTCGGCGCAGCCGCTGCGGCTCCCGCAGAGCCTCGGCGTCGCCGAGAGCGACGCGCAGCGGGCGCTGGCGGCGCAGGTCCGAGCGATCGCGGAGAATTTCAACGGCGACATCGGCATCGCCGTTCAGGACGTCGAGACCGGCTGGACGACCGCCTTCGACGGCGACACCTTCTTCCCGCAGCAGAGCGTCAGCAAGTTCTGGGTGGCGCTCACCGCCCTGGACAAGGCCGACCGGGGCGAGCTCAGCCTCACCGCGCCGGTGACCGTCACCAAGGCGGACATCACGCTCTTCCACCAGCCGATCGCCGCGCAGATCGGCGCCAACGGCTATTCGACCACGATCGGCGACCTGATGACGCGGGCGCTCCAGCAGAGCGACAATACCTGCAACGACTTCGTGCTGTGGAAGGCGGGCGGGCCGAACGCGGTGCGCAGCTTCCTGCGCGAGAAGGGGATCGAGGGCATCCGCTTCGGCCCGGGCGAGCGGCTGCTGCAGAGCCAGATCGCCGGGATCGAGTGGCAGCAATCCTATGCCTATAATGGCGGCTTCTATCGCGCCCGGGACGCCTTGCCGCTGACCCAGCGCCGCGCCGCCTTCGAGCGCTACATCGCCAACCCGATGGACGGCGCGACGCCGCGCGGCATCGTCCAGGCGCTGGCGCGGCTGAAGCGCGGCGAGCTCCTCTCGCCCGCCTCCACCCAGCGGCTGCTGTCGATCATGTCGCACACCAAGACCGGCCCGCAGCGGCTCAAGGGCGGGCTCCAGGCGGGCTGGACGCTGTCGCACAAGACCGGCACCGGGCAGGTGCTGGGCGGCGTCCAGGCCGGCTATAACGACATCGGCCTCGTCACCGGCCCCGACGGGCGCAGCTATGCCATGGCGGTCATGATCCGGCGCACCTCCGCGCCCCTGCCGCAGCGCATGGCGGCGATGCAGGCGACGGTGCGCGCCGTCATCGGCTACGACCAGGCCCGCGACGGCTACGACATGGCCCGCTTCCGCAGCGGCGAGACCGGCGGCCGGCGCTAGGGCGTTTCGATGCGCTAGCGTCTGTCCGTTTGGAACTGAAACACAAGTCCGTCATGCCGGACTTGATCCGGCATCCACCTTCTTCTCACTGAGCTACAAAGGAAGAGGGACCCCGGATCAAGTCCGGGGTGACGATTCTACGTGAACAGGACCGACTCTAGGGCACGCTGGGTTTAGGTTGACCCGCTCATCCTGAGTAGGGACTGAGCTTGGCGGAGCCTGTCCTGAGCGACGCCGCAGGCGGCGTCGAAGGGGACCGTATCGAAGGACCGTCCTTCGAGACGCCGCTTCGACTTCGCTCAGCGGCTCCTCAGGATGAGCGGAAGCAGTGCGTCAACCTAATTCCTCAATGCTCTAGGGCCGCTCTCAGGCGTCGTAGTCGACCTCCAGGCCTTCGCCCTTAGGCACGGACTGGCAGGTGAGGACGTAGCCGGCGGCGATCTCCTCGTCGGTGAGGCCGTAGCGGGCGGCCATCTCGACCGCGCCCGAGACGATGCGGGCCCGGCATGTCGCGCAGACGCCCGCCTTGCAGGCGAACGGGGCCGGAAGGCCGGCGAGGCGGGCGCTGTCGAGGATGTTCCCCGCCTTCGCGTCGAACGGCACCCGCCGCTTCCGCCCGTCCAGGGTGACCAGCATGGTCAGCCCCTCGGCCTGCCGCGACATGGCGTCGAGCTGGGCCTGGAGCGCCTCGGGCGGCCGGTCGGCGGTGAACCGCTCGAGGTGGATCGCCTCCGCCGCGACCCCCCTCGCCTTCAGCGCCGCCTCGGCCGCGTCCATCATCGGCCCGGGGCCACAGATGAAGAAGGCGGCGGCGCCCTGCGGGTCGACCAGCGCGTCGAGCACCTCGTCGCACTTGGTCCGATCGAGCATGCCGTTGAACAGCGCGATATCCTCCGATTCCTCGGCGAGGAAATGGTGGACGTCGAGCCGGCTCATGTAGCGGTTCTTGAGGCGGGCCAGCTCCTCCAGGAAGATGACCGACTGGCTGTCGCGGTTGCCGTAGACCAAGGTGAAGCGGCTCCGCGGCTCCTCGATCATCGCCGTCTTGAGCAGCGAGATCACCGGCGTGATGCCCGAGCCCCCGGCGAAGGCGACATAGTGATTGGCGGCGTCGGCGCGGAAATCCCAGGTGAAGCTGCCGTGCGGCTCCATCACGTCCAGCCGGTCCCCCGGCTTCAACGCCTCGTTCGCCCAGGTCGAGAAGAGTCCGCCGGCGATCCGCTTCACAGTCACCGTCAGCCGCCCCTCCTCGGGAGCGACGCAGAGCGAGTAGTTGCGCCGCACCTCCTCCCCGCCGATCCTTGCGCGCAGGGTGAGGTGCTGGCCTGGACGGAAGCGGAAGGCCTCGCGCAGCTCTTCGGGAACGCTGAAGCGGATCGACCGGGCGTCGGCCGTCTCGGGGACGATCTCGGCGACTTCGAGGCTGTGGAAGTTGACGCTCATCGCCGCCGCCTCAGTGGCACTTGAACAGGTCGAACGGCTCGGCGCAGTCTCCGCAGCGCCACAGGGCCTTGCAGGGGGTCGAGCCGAAGCGGCTTATCTCGCGGCTGTTCGAGGAGCCGCATTGCGGGCATTGCACCGGCCCGCGGCCCGGCGGCGCGATTCCGTAGGCGCGCAGCTTCTCCCGCCCGGCCGGGGTGATCCAGTCGGTCGTCCAGGCCGGCGCCAGCGCCGTCTCGATGCGCAGGTGGCGGTATCCGGCGGCGTCGAGCGCCTCGCGGACGTCCCGCTCGATGACCTGCGTCGCCGGGCAGCCGGTATAGGTGGGAGTGATCACGACCCGGTCCGGCTCGACGGCGCGGACGATGCCGAGATCGACGATCGACACGACTGGGATCTCGGGATCGGCGACGGCGGCGAGGACCCCCCACACCCCCCTCGGATCATCCCGGCGAAGGCCGGGATCCGCCTCCGCAACCTCGCTTGCGGAGAAGGGTGATTCCGGCCTTCGCCGGGATGACGGGAGTGAGGCGCTCCTCACCATCTCGCGTCCGGATAGGTGCGGGGGAGGAACTGCATCGTCGCCAGCAGGTGGCCGAGATGCTCCGAATGATGGCCGCGCCGCCCGCCGAGGATCGGGCGCTGGTCGGGCGGCGGCGGAAGCGTCGCCTGCTCGATCACGGCCCGCACCGCCGCGTCATAGTCCGCTCGGAAGGCGGCGAGGTCGGTGCCGATCCCCTTTTCCGCCATGAAGCCGGCGAGCGGGTCCATCTCGAACAATTCGGCCACGAAGCGCCACGTCCAGTCGAGCCCGTCGGCCATGCGGCGGCGGCTCTCCTCGGTGCCGTCGCCGAGCCGGATCACCCATTCCGACGCGAGCTCGCGGTGGTAGGCGACCTCCTTCACCGCCTTGGCGGCGATCGCGGCGATGCGCTCGTCGGCCGAGCCGGCGAGGCGGCCGAACAGCAGATGCTGCCAGGTGGAGAAGAGGCACTGGCGCGCCATCGTCCGCGCGAAGTCGCCATTGGGCTGCTCGACCAGCCAGCAGCAGCGGAAATCGAGCACGTCGCGGTGGAAGGCGAGCGAGTCGCCGTCGCGGCCCTTCCCCTCCACCTCCCCTGCATAGTCGAGAAACAGGGTCGCCTGGCCGATCAGGTCCAGCGCCATGTTGGCGAGGCTGAGGTCGACCTCGACCGACGGGGCGTGGCCGCACCATTCGGAGAGGCGCTGGCCGAGCACCAGGCTGTCGTCGCCCAGGCGCAGGAGATATTCGAAGAGCGGATTGCCCTCCACTCCGGCCGGCGCGTCGAAGGCTCCGGCGCCGGTGGCGTTCGAGGGCAGGTCGATGGGCGGAAGCGAGGCCATCTAACTAATCCTCCCCTTGGAGGCGAGGTGGCCGGCGCAGCCGGACGGAGGGGTGCCGGCTGCTCCGGACAGGCCGATACCCCTCCACCGCGCTGCGCACGGTCCCCCTCCCCTTCCAGGGGAGGATCGAGAGGCGGATCGCACCCTCATATATGCTTCACGTCGTCCGGGACCGTGTAGAAGGTCGGGTGGCGGTAGACCTTGTCGGCGGCGGGATCGAACATCGCCGCATCGTCCGACGGATCGGACGCGGTGATCTGCGCCGACGGCACCACCCACAGGCTCACCCCTTCCATGCGCCGCGTATAGGTGTCGCGCGCGTGGCGCAGGGCGATCCCGGCGTCGGGGGCATGGACCGAGCCGACATGGCGGTGCGAAAGCCCGCCCTTGGAGCGGACGAAGACTTCCCAGAGCGGCCAATCGGTCACAGCGCGTCCTCCCCTGCTTTTGCAGGGGAAGGGGACCATGCGAAGCATGGTGGAGGGGCCCCCTTGCCGGAAGAGGCCCCTCCGCCGCACTTCGTGCGGTCCCCCTCCCCCGGAAGTCCGGGGGAGGATTGCGCGCTGCCCCTCACGCCGCTTCCCTCCGTCCGTGCTTGCGCGCGTGGGCGGCGGCGGCGTCGCGGACCCAGGCGCCGTCCTCCCAGGCCTGTCGGCGGGCCGCGATACGCTCCTTCGCAACCGGGCCCTCGCCGCGCACGACGGCGTAGAATTCCTCCCAGTCGATCTCGCCATAATCGTAATGGCCGCGCGCCTTGTCCCAGCGCAGCGCGGGGTCGGGGACGGAGAGGCCGAGCGCGTCGGCCTGCGGGACGGTGATGTCGACGAACTTCTGCCGGAGCTCGTCGTTGGTCTCGCGCTTGATCCGCCAGCGCATCGACTGGGCGGTGTTGGGGCTGTCCGCGTCGGGCGGGCCGAACATCATCAGCGACGGCCACCACCAGCGGTTCAGCGCGTCCTGCGCCATCCTCTTCTGGTCGGGCGTGCCGGCGGCGAGCACCATCATGATCTCGTAGCCCTGGCGCTGGTGGAAGCTCTCCTCCTTGCAGACCCGCACCATGGCGCGTGCGTAGGGGCCGTAGGAGGTGCGCTGCAGCGGCACCTGGTTCATGATCGCGGCGCCGTCGACCAGCCAGCCGATCGCGCCGATGTCGGCCCAGGTCAGGGTCGGATAGTTGAAGATGGTCGAATATTTGGCCTTGCCGGAGTGGAGCGCCTCGATCATCTCCTCGCGGCTCGTCCCCAGCGTCTCGGCCGCGGAATAGAGGTAGAGGCCGTGCCCCGCCTCGTCCTGCACCTTGGCGAGCAGGATCGCCTTGCGCCGGAGCGACGGGGCGCGGCCGATCCAATTGCCCTCGGGAAGCATGCCGACGATCTCCGAATGGGCGTGCTGCGAGATCTGCCGGGTGAGGGTGCGGCGATAGGCCTCGGGCATCCAGTCTTTCGGCTCGATGAACTCGTCGGCCGCGACGCGCGCCTCGAAGGCGGCGAGCCGCTCCGGATCCTCGGTCGCGCCGAGGGAGGCGGTCTTCTGGAGCTCGGTCGTATACATCATGGTCTCCCGGCCGCGGCGCTAGCAGAGCCGGCCTTTCCCGGCAAACAACGCGCGAAACCCGCCGTGGTGGCGCGCGCCCGCTTCGGGCGACCAGCGGAGCGGCAGGGGGGCTCCACGGCCCCGCGCGGGCCGCAGCGAAGCGGCGCGGCGACGCCCGCCGCGGCCTGCGACGCGGAGCCCGGCCGCGTCGCCGCGGCCGGGCTCCTTCATTCTCGCGGCCGGCGGGGGCCCGGAAGGTCGAAAGGCTCGCAAGGCTCGCCCCCGTGCGCAGGGAACGCGCCGGTCGGACCTTCCACCCTTACACGTCGTCGTCCGCGCTCGGGCCGGTCATCAGCGCCTCGGCGACCTCGTCCGTCTTGCCGCGGATGGCGCGCTCGAGCCGGGCGGCAAGCTCCGGATTCTCCTTGAGATAGGTCTTGGCGTTCTCGCGGCCCTGGCCGATGCGGACGCTGTCGTAGCTGAACCAGGCGCCCGATTTCTCGACGATGCCCGCCTTGACGCCGAGATCGAGTATCTCGCCGATCTTCGAGATCCCCTCGCCGTACATGATGTCGAACTCGACCTGCTTGAACGGCGGCGCGACCTTGTTCTTGACCACCTTGACGCGGGTCGTGTTGCCGATGATCTCGTCGCGGTCCTTGATCTGGCCGGTGCGGCGGATGTCGAGGCGAACCGAGGCGTAGAACTTGAGCGCGTTGCCGCCGGTCGTCGTCTCAGGGTTGCCGTACATCACGCCGATCTTCATCCGGAGCTGGTTGATGAAGATGACGAGGCACTTCGATTTGGAGATCGAGCCCGTCAGCTTCCTCAGCGACTGGCTCATCAGCCGGGCCTGGAGGCCGACATGGCTGTCGCCCATCTCGCCCTCGATCTCGGCGCGGGGGACGAGCGCGGCGACGGAATCCACGACGAGCACGTCGACCGCGTTGGAGCGCACCAGCGTGTCGGTGATCTCGAGCGCCTGCTCGCCCGTGTCGGGCTGCGAGACGATCAGCTCGTCGATGTCGACGCCCAGCTTCTTGGCATAGACCGGGTCGAGGGCATGCTCGGCGTCGACGAAGGCGGCGGTGCCGCCGTTCTTCTGCGCGGCGGCGATGACGTGGAGCGCCAGCGTCGTCTTGCCCGAGCTTTCCGGTCCGTAGACCTCGATCACCCGGCCGCGCGGCAGCCCGCCTATGCCGAGCGCGATGTCGAGCCCCAGCGAGCCGGTGGAGATGGTCTCGATCTCGACGGTTTCGCGCGAGCCGAGCTTCATCGCGCTGCCCTTGCCGAAGGCCCGGTCGATCTGCGCGAGGGCGGCCTCGAGGGCCTTCTGCTTGTCCATATTGTCGGAAGTTCCCGTCACCACTTTCAGAGATGCCGTCATGGCGTCACTCCCCGTAGGCACAACGCGCCGTCCATTCAACGCGCTTTGTGGCGCCGACGTACCATGTTCGTTCCCATAGAACAATATGGAAACCTACTTCCTCGGCGAGGTGAAGAACAGCCCGAGGAAGGTGGTGGCGGCGCCTTGGAGCGGCGCCAGGAACAGGTTGGTCGGCTGAACCGCCGCCACCGGCGGCACGCGCAGGAACAGCAGCAGGACGCACAGGGTGAGGACGAGGAGGTAGACGGCGCTGATCCCGATCGTCGCGGGCAAGAGCGGGCCGGCGCTCTCGGCGGCCGCGGAATCCCGCCCGCCGTCCTTGTAGGCCGCGGCGCCGACGAGCGTGAGCACGGGCAGGATGTCGGGCAGGAACCAGCTCCAGGCGGCGGTGGCGAAGGCCGAGGTGGCCTCGTTGACCGTGAAGAAGATGAGCGGCGCGAACAGCAGGAGGCCCCAGCCCCACCACAGATAGGTGAGAAGCAGCTTCGCATTGCGCTTGGTCATGGCGCGCTCCTAGAATCTTATCCCCGCCTCGCGGAGGTGGCCGACTCCGTCGAGGCCGCTCGCGCCCGCCGGCAGCAGCCGCGCTTCGGCGCCGATGCTCGGCCTCTTCATCTCGTAGACGAGCGCACGCACGGCATAAGGCGGGGCGAAGGGGATGGCTCGGAAGTCGGCGGTGAGGAAGGCGGCTCCGCCCGCGGGGGCCGGGACGTCCGCGCCGCCGTAGGATGGCGGCACCGGGGCGACGTGGAGGACGATGGTGCGGTAGCGTCCCGCATCGGCGTGGCGAAGCGCTTCGAGCAGGCTTTTCAACGACCCGAAGTCCTGGGGGTCGAGCAGGGACCGAGGACCGGTCTGCCATCGCCGCGGCGGCGGCAGCGGCTTGCCGTCCGCCCTGATCCGCTCGAGCCGGGTGACGAGGGCGAAGCCGCCCGGCACCCTGTAGAAGCCCCAGGAATCGAAGCCCGCCCGGCGCACCGCCGCCTTGATCCGCTCGCCGACGTCGTAGAGGCTCAGCCGGCCGCCCAGCCCCTCGCCGCCGACATAGCCCCAGGTGGTGGGCGTCGGCAGCCGCTCGAGCGTCGGCAGGCGCGGCGGCAGACGCTGCGCCGGCGTGGCGAAGCCGCCCAGCCCGCCGGCGATGAGGAGGTCGATCCGGGTGGTGCCGGCGAGGCTGATGCTCCTGCCGCCGTAAATCCCGTCCCAGGTGAAGGGCGGCGGAGCGGGCGGAGGCGGCGGGACGGGTGCGGGCGGAGGCGGCGGGACGGGTGCGGGCGGAGGCGGCGGCGTGGACGGCGGCGGCGGGGCGTGCTCTGTCGCCGCCGCCGCTGCTTCGGGCGCGCGACCGCCGGTGGTGCAGCCCAGGAGCAGGCCGGGCGCCGCGGCGCACAGAAGCGCCCATCGGCTCGCGATCAGGCAAAGGCGTCTCCGGGCCAACCGCGTCCCCCTTCCTGGCCGGCCATTCTATCCCTGTTTGGGCCGGGAGGGAACGCGGATGATCGCGCGGAGCGCCTCGCGCATGGCCTGCTGGAACGCCGAGGCGCGGTAGATGTCGTTGTGGCCGAGCCCCGCGAGGGTGCGGTCGTAGACGAGGCGAGGCACCGCCCGCCGCAGCGCGTCGGTGCGGGCGGCGGGGACGAGGCGGTCCCGGCCGCCGGCGAGGATGGCCACAGGCACGTTCGCGCCGCGAAGATCGGCGGCCGGCTCGATCCGGTTGCGCCACAGCAGTCGGACCGGCAGCCACGGCGCCTGCGCGGCGGCGACCCCGGCGAGCGAATCGAACGGCGTGACGAGGATCGCGCCCGCGAGCGGCCGGCGGGCGGCGAGATGGGCGGCAAGGCCGCTGCCGATGCTGAAGCCGACGGCGACGACCGGCCGGCCCGGATAAAGCCGCGCGACCGAGTCGTGGACGAGGAGCGCATCGGCGAGCAGCGCCTCCGCGCCCGGCCTTCCGCCGCTCGGGGCGTAGCCGCGATAGTGGAAGGTGACGATGTCCGCCTCGGGATAGAGGTCGCTCAGATATTCCGCGGCGGAGTCCGCGTTCCAGGCGTTGCCGCCGAAGCCGAGGACGACCGGCAGGGCCGGACCGGGATGGACCGGCGCAAGCCGCAGGCCGACGAGGCGGGTGCCGTCCGCCGCCGCGAGCTCGAGCCGCTCCGCGCCCGGCGGCGGCGGGCCGGCTCGCCGGGCGGCGTCGACCGCGAAGAGCAGCCGTCCCTGGAACAGGAAGGCGAGGCCGCAGAGCGCGACGTAGAAGATGAGGAGCCCGAGGAGCAGCTTGGTCGCCATCGCCGGACTCTAGACCATGTTCGCGCGCGCAATTCACCCTTTAGGTTGAAACGCCGCCCGCGCTTCGACCCTTGACGCGCCTCCGCCTCGCGCGGCGTTCGCAGCGCCTCCCCTTCGGCGAGGGGAGCGCCTCACGAGCAGCCGCAGCGCGCCGCGCGCGGCTTGGGCTTGGGAGCGGTGGAGGCGTATTCGGCCTGGTTGAGCCAGCCGGAATGATCGCTGTCGGCCTCGGCGAACCTGGCGCTCGTCCGGCCGGTCCATTCCTCGAAGCTCAGCTGGCCGCTTCCGTCCTTGTCGAGCTTGGCGAAGGCCTTGCGACGCGGCTCGATCAGCTCGGCGAGGACGAGGCGGCCGTCCCTGTTGCGGTCGGCGCGGGCGAAGCGGCGCTCGTCCTTGCTGCGCTGCGAGGCTTCCGGCGGAACGAAGGCCGGCGTGCCGGGCAAGCCGCCGCCGGAGATCGACGCCGCCACCGCCGCCGCCTCGGGCGCGGCGGGCAGGCCTTCGTCGGCCGAGGCCCGGCTCTTCCAGAAAAAGACCATGGCGAGGACCAGAAGGACCGCCGCCCCAGAACCGATCGCGATACGCATCATCTCGACCTCTCCTCCTTGTGGACGAGGAGAAGTCAACGCTTTTCGCAACATGAGTCAAGCGATTCCGCGAAAAAAGCCTCAACGTCCGGTGAGGCGGTGCCGCAGCATCCGCAGCATCCGGCGCGGCGCGCCCTGCGGCTCCCAGGGGGGCCGGCCGGGCTCGGCGTCCCGCCGGGCCAGCGCCGCCAGCATTCCGAGCGGGCGGAGCGGCCCCGGGACCGGGCGGAGGGGATAGCGGCGGGCGGCGGCGAGCGCCGCCTCCGCGTCGGGCCAATTGCCGCTGTGGCGGGCGAGATCGACCAGCGCCCAGGCCTCCCCGCCTTCTCCGCCCTCTCCGGCCGCGCCCCCTTCCCCGCCGAGCAGCCGCGCCGTGCAACGGAAAAGGGTCGCGCCGCGGGCGGCGGCGTAGAGCGCGAGATCCGCCTCGGTCAGGGCCTCGCCCGAAAGGAGGACCGACCAGCCCGCCTCCATCTCCGCCAGCTCGGCGCCGGAGACCCCGCGCGCAAGGACGTGCTCGGCCAGCGCCTGGAGCACCGGCTCGGCCGGCGCCGGCGCTCGGTCGAGCTTCTCCAGCGCCTCGCGCCACCAGGCGAGCTTGATGCGGCTGATCATCGGCTCGCGCCCGCCGGCGAGCACCGCCCCCATCGCCGCGTCGAGCCGCCACAGCGCCTCCACCGCCGGCCGCCGGCGGGACGGCACGTAGGAGAGCGCGAGCACTCGGTCGGGATCGAGCGGGGCGGCGGACACGGGGCAGGCCCCTAGCCGTTCCCGCCGGGCTTGTCGAAGCTCCGGCCCCGGCCTGAGCGACCGAGGCTAGCGGTAGCAGACCTTCTTCGCCGCCTCGACGACCTGGGCCGGGCGGATCAGCGCCATCTTCTCGAGATTGGCGGCGTAGGGAAGCGGCACGTCCTCGTCGGTGACGCGCAGCACCGGCGCGTCGAGGTCGTCGAACCCCTCCTCCATCGCCACCGCCATGATCTCGGCCGAGATGGAGCAGACCGGCCAGCCTTCCTCGACGCAGACCATTCGGTTCGTCTTGGCGAGGCTCTTCAGGACCGTCGCGCGATCGAGAGGGCGCAGCGTCCGAAGGTCGATCACCTCGGCGTCTATGCCCTCGCCGGCGAGCTGCTCGGCCGCCTCGAGCGCCACGCCGACTCCGATCGAGTAGCTGACGAGGGTGACGTCCTTGCCGGGGCGGGCGACCCGCGCCTTGCCGATCGGCAGGACGTAGTCGTCGAGCCTGGGCACGTCGAAGCTCTGGCCGTAGAGCAGCTCGTTCTCCAGGAACACGACGGGGTCCTCGGAGCGGATCGCCGCCTTGAGGAGGCCCTTCGCGTCGGCGGCGCTGTAGGGCGCGATGACGATCAGGCCCGGCACGCTCGCATACCAGGGGCCGTAATTCTGGCTGTGCTGGGCGGCGACTCGGCTCGCCGCGCCGTTGGGGCCGCGGAAGACGATCGGGCAGCGCATCTGGCCGCCGGACATGTAGTTGGTCTTGGCGGCCGAGTTGATGATGTGGTCGATCGCCTGCATGGCGAAGTTGAAGGTCATGAACTCGACGATCGGCCGCAGCCCGCCCATCGCCGCGCCGGTGCCGATGCCGGCAAAGCCATATTCGGTGATCGGCGTGTCGATCACGCGCTTGGCGCCGAACTCGTCGAGCAGGCCCTGGGTGACCTTGTAGGCGCCCTGATATTCGGCGACCTCCTCGCCCATCACGAAGACGCGCTCGTCCTTGCGCATCTCCTCCGCCATCGCGTCGCGCAGCGCCTCGCGCAGCGTCTGGCGGAACGTCTCGGTGCCTTGCGGCACCTCGGGCGGCTCGGGATTGTGCTCCGCCGCCGCGACCAAGACATGGGCGCCGCTCTCCTGCGGCTTGTTGTCAGCGGTGGCCTCGGTCTTCTGGTCGCTCGGAGTCTCGACCTTCTTCCCCTCTCCCTCGAGGGGAGAGGAAGAGGCCGCGCCAGCGGCCGAGGGTGAGGGAACGGCCGTGCCCTCACCCTGCGTCGCTTCGCTCCGCTGTCCCTCTCCCTCGGTGGGAGAGGGAGGGAGGGCCTCGCCGTCCGCGGCAAGGAGGGCGATGACGGTGCCGACCTTCACCTCGTCCGTGCCCTCGGGGACGAGCAGCCTCGCCACCTTGCCTTCGTCGACCGCCTCGAACTCCATCGTCGCCTTGTCGGTCTCGATCTCGGCGAGGATGTCGCCGGACTTCACCTCGTCGCCTTCCTTGACCAGCCATTTGGCGAGAGTCCCCTCCTCCATGGTGGGGCTGAGGGCGGGCATCTTGATCTCAAGGGGCATCAGTAGGCCTCGACAAGGATGTCGGTGTAAAGCTCGGCGGGCTCGGGCTCCGGAGACTGCTCGGCGAAGTCGGCCGCCTCGACGATGATCCGCTTGATGTCGGCGTCGATCTTCTTGAGGTCGTCCCCGGCGACGCCCAGCGCCTCGAGCTCGCGCTTGGCATGCTCGATCGGGTCCGACTTCTCGCGCACCGCCTGCACCTCCTCGCGCGAGCGGTACTTGGCGGGATCCGACATGGAATGGCCGCGATAGCGGTAGGTCTTGAGCTCAAGCAGGATCGGCCCCTTGCCGGCGCGCACCCATTCGAGCGCGGTCTCGGCGGCGCCGCGCACGGCGAGCACGTCCATGCCGTCGATCTGCAGGCCGGGGATGCGGAAGCTCTCGCCGCGGCGGTAGAGCTGGTCCTCCGCCGACGAGCGGTTGACGCTGGTGCCCATGGCATATTGGTTGTTCTCGATCACGTAGATGATCGGCAGCTTCCACAGCTCCGCCATGTTGAAGCTCTCGTAGACCTGGCCCTGGTTGGCCGCGCCGTCGCCGAAATAAGCGAGGCAGACGCCGCCGTCGCCGGTATATTTGTGCTTGAAGGCAAGGCCGGTGCCGAGGCTGACCTGGGCGCCGACGATGCCGTGGCCGCCGTAGAAGCGGTGCTCGACGCTGAACATGTGCATCGAGCCGCCCTTGCCCTTGGAGATGCCGGCGGCGCGGCCGGTGAGCTCGGCCATGATGACCTTGGGATCGATGCCGTAGGCGAGCATGTGGCCATGGTCGCGATAGCCGGTGATCACAGAATCCTTGCCCGGCTCCATCGCCGACTGAAGGCCGACGGCGACCGCCTCCTGGCCGATATAGAGGTGGCAGAAGCCGCCGATCAGGCCGAGGCCGTAGAGCTGGCCGGCGCGCTCCTCGAAGCGGCGGATGAGCAGCATCTGGCGGTAATATTCGAGAAGCTCCTCGCGGCTCGCCTGGTAGCGGGTCGGCTCGGGCGGACGCTCGCGATTGGGGGGCGGCGGGGGAGCGGAGGCGGTGTCGGTGCTGGCGCGCCTGGGGGTTGCTGCCTTGGCCACGTTGAGGCTTCCTGTCCGGTTGGAATGGGCGGCTCTATGGCGGCAAACGCCAAGCCGCGCAACTTGTGCCCGTCGCGCCTTCCCGCGCGGCGGCCGCCGCGCGCGCAGCCTATTGCGGGATGTCGATGACCACCTCGTCGGGGCGGACGAGGCCCAGATCCTTGCGGACCAGCTCGTCGGCGAGATCCGGATCGGCGCTGCGCGGGTCGAGCAGGCGGGCGCGATGGGCGAGCCGCACATGCTCCTGCTGCAGGCTGGCGAGCTCGACCAGCTTCTGCTCCTTCTGCCGGCGATAGTCGCCCCAGCTCAGGATGCCGTTCGAGCCGACGATCGCATAGCCCAGGAAGTTGGCGATGATGAGGAGCGCCACGGCCGGCCATGCCGCCCGCTTGATGAGTTCCAGGGAATTGCGCCTACCCGCCGCCATTTGGTTAAAGAATCAGGAAAAGCGTCCGGAATCAAGCTTTTTGCGCGAGATTCGCGATATTTCCGGCAGGGCGTGCCGCGGCCGGGGCGGAGGCCGCGCTCAGGCCGGTCGGCCGGCGAAGACCGACCGTCCCGCATAGCGCGCCATCGAGCCCAGATCCTCCTCGATGCGGATGAGCTGGTTGTACTTGGCGAGGCGGTCCGAGCGCGCCAGCGAGCCGGTCTTGATCTGCCCGCAATTCGTGGCGACGGCGAGGTCGGCGATGGTCGTGTCCTCGGTCTCGCCCGAGCGATGGGACATGACGGCCGTGTAGCGGGCGCGCTGCGCCATCGTCACCGCCTCCAGCGTCTCGGACAGGGTGCCGATCTGGTTGACCTTGACGAGGATCGAGTTGGCGAGGCCGCGGCCGATGCCCATGGCGAGCCGCTTCGGATTGGTGACGAACAGGTCGTCGCCGACCAGCTGCACGTGCTCGCCGAGCGCCTCGGTGAGCCGCGCCCAGCCTTCGAGGTCGTCCTCGGCCATGCCGTCCTCGATCGAGCGGATCGGATAGTCCCGGACCAGCGCGGCGAGATAGTCGGCATTCTCCTGCGGGGAGAGGGTGAGCCCTTCCCCGTCGATATGGTAGGCGCCGTCGCGGAAATATTCGGTGGCGGCGCAGTCGAGGGCGAGGACGACGTCGTCGCCCGGCGTGTAGCCCGCTTCCTCGACCGAGCGCATGATGAAATCCAGCGCGTCGCGCGCGGAGGCGAGGTTCGGCGCGAAGCCGCCCTCGTCGCCGACCGCGGTCGAGAGGCCCGCATCGTGGAGGCGCTTCTTCAGGGTGTGGAAGATCTCGGCGCCGCAGCGCACCGCCTCGGCGAGGCTGGGGCTGCCGACCGGCATGACCATGAATTCCTGGAAGTCGATCGGGTTGTCGGCGTGGGCGCCGCCGTTCAGTATGTTCATCATCGGCACCGGCAGCATCTGCGCCGCGACTCCTCCGACGTAGCGGTAGAGCGGCAGGCCGCGCGCGTCGGCGGCGGCCTTGGCGACGGCGAGGCTGACGCCGAGTATGGCGTTGGCGCCGAGCCGGGACTTGTTCTCCGTGCCGTCGAGATCGACGAGCAGCGCGTCTATCTCTCCCTGGTCCTCCGCATCGCGGCCGCGCACGGCCTCGGCGATCTCGCCCCGCACCGCGTTGACCGCGTCGCACACCCCCTTGCCGCCGTAACGGGTGGGGTCTCCGTCGCGGCGCTCCACCGCCTCGTGGGCGCCGGTCGAGGCGCCCGAGGGCACCGCCGCGCGGCCCTGCGACCCGTCGTCGAGCAGCACCTCCACCTCGACCGTCGGGTTGCCGCGGCTGTCGAGGATCTGGCGGGCATGGACGTCGAGGATGGCGGTCATTGTTACGGCCTCGTTCTGAACTATATCGGGAGCGGGATCGGCTTAGCCGGGCGGCTTATCGGCGCGGCGCGCGCGGCGCAACTTTCGTCGCGGCGCCCGGAACGGGAAGCCCGCCTCGCCGGTTTCGGGTCCCGAGCGTCACCAGATCAGGAGAAGCAGCCATGCCCCCCCGCCCCGACGAACTGCCGGAAGGCACGGACCACATCATCAACGGCGCCATGGAGACGAACGGCGACGGCGGCGGAGCGGCCGGCGGCGGCTTCGTCGGCGCGGGCACAAGCGGCGACGACACGGGCGGCACCGCCGCGAGCGGAGGAGGACAGGCGATGGCGACGACGGGCGATACGGGCACCGGCGGCGGCGACGAAGGCGCCGGGGTCCGCGACCAGCTGAAGAACCAGGTGAACGCGCTGCGGGGCCAGGCGGGCGACCGCGCCCGCGAGTTCGCCGAGGGCGGAAAGACGCGTGCCAGCGACGCGCTCGAGGAACTGTCGAGGGTCGTCGCCGACACGGCCGACTCGATCGACGAGCGGCTCGGCGGCCAATATGGCGAATATGCCCGCCGCGCCTCCGACGCCGTGTCCGGCTTTGCCGACACGCTGCGCCGCACCGACGTCGACGAGCTTTACGGCAACGTCCAGTCCGCGGTCCGCAAGAGCCCGGGCATCGCCATCGGCATCGCCGCCGTCGTCGGCTTCACCCTCGCCCGCCTGGTCAAGGCCGGCCTGAGCGAAGGCGACGGTCCGGGAAGCCGCGGCTCCACCGGCAGCGACGGGACGGCCGGGGCCTGATGCTGGACGGGCCGACATCCTCGCCCGGCGAAAGCTCGATCGGCGAGCTGTTCGGGAAGCTGGCGGAGGACGGCAAGGCCTATTTGCGGGCCGAGGCGAACCTCTACCGCACGGTGGCGATGCGGCGCGTCGGCCTGGCGCGCAACGGCGCCATCGCGCTGGCCGCGGCCTTTCTCCTGCTCAATGCCGCGCTGATCGCGCTTCTCGTCGGCTTCGCGATGCAGCTCGCGAAGCTGGTCGGGCCGGCATTGGGCGGGCTGATCGTGTTCGCGGTCGTCGCCGTCCTCGGCTTCGTCCTGGTCCGCTACGGCGCAGCGAAGCTCGGCGCTCTGGGCGGGGACGAGGAAGAGCGGGCCGCCCTCGCCGGCGGGGAGAAGACGGGATGAGCGCCCCGGAGATCCTGCGCGCCCGGCGCGAGGCCGAGGAGGCGCGCCGGCGGCTCGCCGCCACGGCCGCCGAGCTGCAGCAGCGGCTGAGGCCGGGCACGATCGCCCATAATGCATGGGACGGGGTGAAGGAGCGCAGCGGCGAGCTGGCGGAGGACGCGGTCGAGGCGGTGAAGGCCCGGCCGGTGGTCGTCTCGGCGGGCCTTGCCGCCTTCACCCTCTTCCTGGCGCGCGGCTCGATCAGGTCCGTCGTCTCGCGCCTGTTCCATTCCGGCGCCGGCGACGACGACCTGGTGACCACCCGCCTCGACAGGCACGATCGCAATTACGACCTGACGGCCCCCGTGACGGAGCGGCCGGTCAAGCAAGGAGCAGACGCATGAGCACCTCTTCCGACACCGCCGGCACGGCGACCACCACCAATCGCGGCGCCGAGGGCGCCGGAGAGACCGGCAACGGCCGCCTGTCGGCGGTCAGCACCAAGGCCGCGGACGCCTACCAGGCGGCGCGCGACCGCACCTCGGCGGCCTATGCGGCGGCCCGCGAACGGGCCGGCGACGTGAGCCAGCGGGCGGCGGAAAGCATCGACTCGGCGCCGCTCGTCGCCGTCGTCGGCGGGCTCGCCCTGGGCGCGATCGCGGGCGCCCTCCTTCCACGCACCAGCCGGGAGGAGCAGCTGCTCGGCACCGCGGGGCGCCGCCTCACCGACAGCGCCCGCGACGCGGTGCGCGCGGCGCGCGACGCCAGCCGCGAGCAGCTGGACGGCTTCACCGACCGGGCGATGGGCGCGCTCAAGAGCTCGGCCGGGGCCGCCGCGGACTCGGTGCGCAAGCGCTGACGCCGCCGGCGGAGGGCCTTGCCTTCCGCCGCGACGCCGTCCATCGGCCCGGCATGAGCAAGCTCCACCTCGTCTTCGGCGGGCGGGTCAAGGATCCGCGCGGCCTCGACTACGACCTCGCCTCGATCGACATCGTCGGCGTCTATCCCAACTACGCCGCCGCGCTCGAGGCCTGGCGCGGCGCGGCTCAGCGCACGGTCGACGATGCCGAGATGAAATATGTCGTCGTCCACCTCCACCGCCTGCTGGAGCCGGACCTCAAGGACTGACTCGGCTGGCGGTCAGGCGTGGCGCCATTTCCACAGGAGGAGGGGGCGGGCCAGGACCAGGCCGGCGACGAACCCGCCGACATGGGCGGCGATGGCGATGTCGACGTTCATCGTCGTGAGGAAGAGCGATCCGACCGCATATTGGAGGAGCGCCCAGGCGGCGATCATCCACAAGGCGTTGAGGAAGGTGGCGGCGACCGCGCTCGCGACGTTCACCCGGTTGCGACCGAAAAGCATCGCATAGGCGCCGATCACCGCCGAGATGGCGCCGCTCGCCCCCACCATCGGCAAGGCGACGTGCGGGCCGGCCGCGAACTGCGCCCCCGCCGCCGCATAGGCGCCGACCGCGTAGATGAGCAGAAGCGCCCTGGAGCCGAGGATCGCCTCGACCGACCGCCCGCAATATACGTGGATGATGAGGTTCATGAACAGGTGCGCGAACCCGGCATGGACCAGAGTCGCCGTGAGCGGGTTGAGCAGCGCCGTCGCCACCCGCGCCGCCGCCGTCCCCTCGCTCAGCCGGTCGGGCAGGAAGCCGAGCAAGAGCGCCGCGGCCTGGGTGTAGCCGCCGATCCACATCGCCGCCCATGCCGCCGCCGTCACCGCCGCGATGAGCACCGTCGCCGGCGCGCGCTGCCAGCTTTCGGGCGGACGCATCTCCGTTATGCGCCGGTGGCGCGGCGGCCGGATCAGATGAACTCGACCTTCTCGATCGCGTAATAACGGTCGCCCGAGGGAGTGGAGACCTCGACCTCGTCGCCGACCGAGCGGCCGATGAGGGCGCGGCCGAGCGGCGAGTTGTAGGAGATGCGGCCGACCTTCGCGTCCGCCTCGGTCTGGCCGACGATCTGGTAGGTGACCGGATTGTCGTTCTCGTCGAGCAGCTGCACGGTCGCGCCGAACACCACCCGGTCCCCCGACAGGGTCTTCGGGTCGATCACCATCGCGCGGCTCAGCCGGTCGTCGATGTCGGCGATCTGCGCCTCGACCTGGCCCTGGCGTTCCTTGGCGGCATGGTATTCGGCATTCTCCGAAAGGTCGCCGTGGCCGCGCGCTTCCTCGATCGCGTCGATGATCGCCGGGCGCTCGACGGTTTTCAGGTGCCGGACTTCCGCCTGCAGCTTCTCATAGCCTTCGGCCAGCATCGGCATCTTGTCGACGGTCGCCATTAGTGTTGCCTTTCGTCAGAAATTCGAACGGGCGGCCCCCTTCTCAAGCGGCCGCCTCTCAAGAGGCTGGTTGTCGGGATCACGCTCTGGAGGCGTAATAATAGTCCTGGAGGGACCGGACTTCAAGGCTGTGCTCGCGCTGCGCGGCGATGGCGCGGGTGACGGCGACGCTCGACGCGGCGGTGGTGAAATAGGGCACCTTGGCCATCAGCGCCGACGCGCGGATCGAGGCGGAATCCTTGTGGCTCTGCCAGCCCTCGGTGGTGTTGAAGATGATGTCGACTCCGCCGTCCTTGATTCGGTCGACGATGTGCGGGCGGCCCTGCGCCACCTTGTTGACGCGCTCCACCTCGATGCCCTGCGCGCGCAGATAGTCGGCGGTGCCGCCCGTCGCGACCAGGCGGAAGCCGAGCTCGCCCATCGCCCGCACCGCAGGCACGATCAGAGGCTTGTCGCTGTCCTTGACGGACACGAACAGCGTTCCTCCCTCCGGCAGGGTGAGGCCCGCGCCGACCTGCGACTTGAGGAAAGCCTTGGCGAAATCGCTATCGATTCCCATGACTTCGCCGGTGGACTTCATCTCCGGCGAGAGGACCGGGTCGACTCCCGGGAAGCGCGCGAAGGGAAAGACGGCTTCCTTGACGGCGATGTGCGGCACGTCGCGGTTGAGGGGCAGGAAGCCGATCAGCTTCTCCCCGGCCATCACCCGGGCGGCGATCTTGGCCACGGGGGTGCCGATCGTCTTGGCGACGAACGGGACGGTGCGGCTCGCCCGCGGATTGACCTCGATGAGGTAGACGACCCCGTCCTTGACGGCGAACTGGACGTTCATCAGCCCCTTGACGCCGAGCGCCAAGGCGAGGGCCCGCGCCTGCCGCTCGATCTCGGCGACGACCCTCCGATCGAGGCTGTAGGGCGGAAGCGAGCAGGCGCTGTCGCCGCTGTGCACCCCCGCTTCCTCGATATGCTGCATGACCCCGGCGATCACCACGTCGTCGCCGTCGCAGATGGCGTCGACGTCGACCTCGATCGCGTCGCGCAGATACTGGTCGATGAGCACCGGGCTGTCGCCCGACACTTGCACGGCGGTGACGATATAGTCGTCGAGCTGGGCGGGGCCGTCGACGATCTCCATCGCTCGGCCGCCCAGCACGTAGGAGGGCCGGGTGAGCACCGGATAGCCGATCCGCTCGGCCACCGCGACCGCCTCGTCGCGGGAGCGGGCGATGCCGTTCTCCGGCTGCTTGAGGCCGAGCCGGTTGACGAGCGCCGCGAAGCGCTCGCGGTCCTCGGCGAGGTCGATCGCGTCGGGCGAGGTGCCGAGGATCGGGATTCCCGCTTTCTCCAGCGCCGCGGCGAGCTTGAGCGGCGTCTGGCCGCCGAACTGGACGATGACTCCGGCCAGCTTGCCGCGGGATTTCTCGACATGGAGTATCTCGAGCACGTCCTCGGCGGTGAGCGGCTCGAAATAGAGGCGGTCGGACGTATCGTAGTCGGTCGACACCGTCTCGGGATTGCAGTTGATCATGATCGTCTCGAAGCCGGCCCCGCCCTCCCCCGAGCCGAGCGCATAAGCGGCATGGACGCAGCAATAGTCGAACTCGATCCCCTGGCCGATGCGGTTGGGGCCGCCGCCGAGGATGACCACCTTGCGTCGATCGGAGACCTGGCTCTCGTCCTCCGGCGCGCCGAAGCTCGGCGCCTCGTAGGTCGAGTACATGTAGGGCGTCTTCGCCTCGAACTCGGCGGCGCAGGTGTCGATCCGCTTGAAGACGGGGCGGACTCCGAGCTTGTGGCGCAGCGCCCTCACCTCCTCCTCGGTGGTCGCGCCGATCATCGCCTTGACCGCGTCGTGGATCAGGCCGTGGCTGCGGGCGCGGGTCTTGACGCCGGTGCCGCGAATGCCCGCGGAGCGCAGCGCCAGCTCGGCGAGGCGGCGGTCGGAAAAGCCCATCGCCTTCAATCGGCGAAGGCCCGCGGCGTCGTTGGGCAGGCCCTCGGTCTCGACCCGCCGCTCTTCGGCGACGATCTCGGCGATGCGCTCCAGGAACCACGGGTCGTAGCGGGTGATGGCGTGGATCTCGGCGACGGTGAAGCCTTCGCGCATCGCCTGGGCGGCGACGAGCAGCCGATCCGGCGTCGGCCGCGCCAGCGCCGCCTCGATCTCGACCCGCGGCGCGCCGTAGAGCTCGCGCACCCCGTCGAGGCCGATGAGGCCGGTCTCGAGGCTGCGCAGCGCCTTCTGAAGGCTCTCGTGGAAGCTCCGGCCGATCGCCATCGCCTCCCCCACCGACTTCATCGCGGTGGAGAGGAGCGGCTCGGCTCCCTTGAACTTCTCGAACGCGAAGCGCGGGATCTTGGTGACGACATAGTCGATGGTCGGCTCGAACGCGGCCGGGGTGACTCCGGTGATGTCGTTCCCGATCTCGTCCAGCGTGTAGCCCACCGCCAGCTTGGCGGCGACCTTGGCGATCGGGAAGCCGGTCGCCTTCGAGGCGAGCGCCGACGAGCGCGAGACTCGCGGGTTCATCTCGATGACGACCAGCCGCCCGTCCTCGGGATTGACGGCGAACTGGACGTTCGATCCGCCCGTCTCGACGCCGATCTCGCGCAGGCAGGCGATGCTGGCGTTGCGCATCACCTGATATTCCTTGTCGGTCAGCGTCAGCGCCGGAGCGACGGTGATCGAGTCGCCGGTGTGGATGCCCATCGGATCGACATTCTCGATCGAGCAGACGATGATGGCATTGTCCGCGCGGTCGCGGACCACCTCCATCTCATATTCCTTCCAGCCGAGCACCGATTCCTCGATCAGCACCTCGTCGGTCGGGCTTGCGTCGAGGCCGCCGGTGACGATCGCCACGAACTCCTCGCGATTATAGGCGACGCCGCCGCCGGTTCCGCCGAGGGTGAAGGAGGGGCGGATGATCGCCGGAAGGCCGACATGGTCGAGCGCCCGCATCGCCTCCTCGAGGCTGTGGGCGATCTGCGAGCGCGGGCTCTCCAGGCCGATCCGCTCCATCGCCTGGCGGAACTTGAGGCGGTCCTCCGCTTTCTCGATCGCCTCCGCGTCCGCGCCGATCATCGTGACGCCATATTTGGCGAGCGTGCCGTCCTTGAACAACGCCAGAGCGGTGTTGAGCGCGGTCTGCCCGCCCATCGTCGGAAGCACCGCGTCGGGCCGCTCCCGCGCGATGATCCTGGCGACGAACTCCGGCGTGATCGGCTCGATGTAGGTGGCGTCGGCGAGCTCCGGGTCGGTCATGATCGTCGCCGGGTTCGAATTGACGAGGATGATGCGATAGCCCTCCGCCTTCAGCGCCTTGGCCGCCTGCGTGCCCGAATAATCGAACTCCGCCGCCTGGCCGATGACGATCGGGCCGGCGCCGATGATGAGGATCGAGGAGATGTCGGTACGCTTGGGCATTGCTTATCAGTTAACCTTGTGGCAGAAATGCTCGAAAATGGATGGGTTGCCATGGCCGGACGAAAAACGAGCGGGGTTGCGGAGGAGCGTGCCGGCTTTGGCGGCCTTGCCGTAGGGCCGGCCGATGGCGCCGGCCCGGCCGAGCGGGGGGGCGATTGGGTGCATAAGCTGATTGCGATGACCCGGCCGGGCGTGGAGATCGAATTCCCCGAACGCTCCCTGGGAGAGCGGCCGGTCCCGTTCGAATATGACGATTTTAGTTGATACCAACGTCTTCAGTGAAATCACCAAGCCACGCCCGGATCCGCGTGTGGTCGAATGGCTCTTTCGAAACCGTGACGACACGCTGCTTTCGACGATCGTCGTTGCCGAGCTTGCGGTGGGAATAAGGGTGACGCGAGGCGAGCATAAGCGCGCGCTGCTCCTTCCCTGGCTGGAATGCCTGGTCGCGGACCATGTGGGGCGGATCGTCGCCTTCGAACTGGCCCACGCCGTCAGATGGGGCGAGTTCGCGGCTTCAGTGCTGATTTCCGACCAACGGGTGGGGTCGCGCCAATTCGATACGCTCATCGCGGCGCAGGCCATCGCCCTTCGAGTCCCGCTCGCTACGCGCAACGTCCGCGATTTCGAGCCACTCAGCATCCGCCTGATCAATCCATGGGCGGCATGATCGTGGATTGTCCCAAGTCGCCCCACAGGCCCGCGAGAGGCCGGCCGCCTTCTCGTTCGCCCTGGCGTCATCAACGGCAAAACGGCCCTCATTCCGGCGCCCGATCCACGCCTTCGATATAGGCGAGGTGCAGTCCGTGCCGCTTCGACCACCGGGCGACGCAATGCCGCTGCCGCGGCGAAGCGCCGGGGCTGAACAGGAACAGGAGCCGCGGCTCCTCCTCCTCCTGCAGCACCTCCCCTTCCGCAAGCCCGCAGGCGCGGCTGACGGTGGAAAGCTCGGCATCGGAATAGAGGCGCGCCGCGGGCGTGACGCAGCCGGAGAGGATGAAGGGCAGAAGCAGGCCCGGCAGGATGATCGCGCGGCGATCCATCAGCGGACCAACCACATCGTCAAGGCGGCGAGCGCGCCTCCGGCGAGGGCCGCGCCGGGGACGAGCGGATCCAGGAGGCGGCGGCCGAGCGTCCGCCGCGGATCAAATTCGAAGCATCCGGCGACCCCGAAGCGCGAGTGGAAGCGATAGACGTTGCACTCGCGCCAATAGTCGCAATTGACCTCGAACCAGCGGATCCCCGGCGGAGCGATCTCGACTTCGCGGCGGTCGCCCTCGCCCTCCCCGCCGGGCTTGAGGAAGCCGCCGTCGAGCAGCTCCGTCACGGCCGCGACCGCCCGTCCCGAATCCTCGTCGTCGCGCTGGGCGGCCATCTGGAGGCTTCGGATCGTCGGCGGATAAGCCCCTCTTTCCCAATGGACATAGGCGCGGGCGAGCGCCGTCACGGCGGCGCCCGACAGCGGCATGCGGGCCACGTCCGCCTCGATCCCCTCCGCCGCCTTCATCGGCTCACCGACCGGCCCCGAGAGCCTGGACGAACTTGGCGAACAGATAGGCGCTGTCCTGCGGGCCCGGGCTCGCCTCCGGATGATATTGGACGCTGAAGGCGGGACGGTCGGTCAGCTCCAGCCCGCAGAGGCTGCCGTCGAAGAGGGAGATGTGGGTCGCCCTCGCATTCTCCGGCAGGCTGTCCGCCTCGACGGCGAAGCCGTGGTTCATGCTGGTGATCTCGACCCGGCCGTCGGCGAGCCGCTTGACCGGGTGGTTGGCGCCGCGGTGGCCCTGGTGCATCTTCACGGTCCTCGCGCCCACGGCGAGGCCGAGCAGCTGGTGGCCGAGGCAGATGCCGAACAGCGGCAGCCGCGTCTCGAGCAGCCGCCGGATGACGGGCACCGCATATTCCCCGGTAGCGGCGGGATCGCCGGGGCCGTTGGAGAGGAAGAGGCCGTCCGGCGCGTGCGCCATCACCTCCTCGAAGCTCGCGGTGGCGGGAAGCACGGTGACCCGCGCGCCGGCATCGGCGAGGTTGCGGAAGATGTTGCGCTTCGAACCATAGTCGATCGCGACGACGTGAGGGCGATCCTCGCCCCCCTCCCCTTCGCCATAGCCTTCGCCGAGCTTCCAGCGGCCGCCGGCCCAGCGGTACATCTGCCGGCACGACACCTCCTTCGCGAGGTCCATGCCCTCCAGCCCGGGCCAGGCCCGCGCCCTCTCCAGCAACGCGTCCAGGTCGAAGTTACCGTCCGCCCGGTGGGCGATGACGCCGTTCGGCGCCCCTTGCGTGCGGATCCTGCGGGTGAGCGCTCGGGTGTCGACGCCGGAAAGGCCGATGCGACCGTTCGAGCGCATCCAGGCGTCGAAGGTCTGGGCGGCGCGGAAGTTGGAGGGCTCGGTCACGTCCTGACGCACGATCGCGCCGAGCGCCCAGGGATTGTCCGCCTCGACGTCCTCATGGTTCGCGCCGACATTGCCGATGTGGGGGAAGGTGAAGGCGATGACCTGGCGCGCGTAGGAGGGATCGGTCATCACCTCCTGATAGCCGCTCATGGCGGTGTTGAAGACGATCTCGCCCACCGCCTCGCCCTCCGCGCCGAAGCCGCGTCCCCGGACGATCGTGCCGTCGGCCAGCACCAATACGCCCGTCGCCCCGTCAGGCGCAGGCGTGGGCTTGGCGTGGGCCATGGGGCGGGCACTCCTCGTTGGAACTGACGATGTCGCTAAGCGCCGACCGCTAGGGCGCGGGGGCGGCAGCGTCAATCTATTAAACTCCCCGCCCCGCCGCTATCCTGCCGCGCCTACCCGAAGAAGAGAGCCGCATGATTCGCGACGACATCAAGGCCGCGCTGGTCACATCCATGAAGGCGGGCGACAAGGCGAGGACTGCCACCCTGCGCCTCGTCCAGTCGGCGGTGAAGAACCGCGACATCGAGCTGCGCACCGCCGCCGCGCCGCCCGCCGACGACGACGCGACGTTGATCGAGGTTCTGCAGAAGATGATCAAGCAGCGCCGCGAGTCGATCGCCCTCTACGAGCAGGGCGGACGCGCGGAGTTGGCCGACCAGGAGAAGGCGGAGGTCGCCGTGATCGAGACCTTCCTCCCCGCCCAGATGGACGAGGAAGCGGCCAAGGCGGCGATCGAGGCGCTGGTGGCCGAGACCGGCGCCGCCTCGGTCAAGGACATGGGCCGGGTGATGGCCCTGGTGAAGTCGCGCTTCGCCGGCCAGATGGACATGAGCCGGGCAAGCGCCCTGGTGAAGGCGCGGCTCGGCTGAAAATCCCCCCTCCCCGACGGGGAGGGGGCTAGGGGGTGGGCATGGCGGACAAGCCGCGCAGACCGACGAAACGTGCTCAGGCCCTGCGTAACGGCGCCACCGATTGCGAGCGCCTGCTCTGGCTGGAGCTGAGGCAGCGGCGCCTGGAGGGGCATAAGTTCAGCCGGCAGATCCCCGTGGGGCCGTTCATCTGCGATTTCGTTTGCCGGCGTCTGAGACTCGTCGTCGAGTTGGACGGAGGTCAGCATTCCGCCGCGGCCGAGGCGGATGCACGCCGGACGGCCTTTCTCGAGGCGGAGGGATATCGCGTGATCCGCTTCTGGAACAACGATGTGATCGAAAATCTGGATGGGGTGCTTCGGGCGATCGACTCGGCGCTTGAGGCATGCCCACCCCCCAACCCCCTCCCCGTCGCGGAGGGGGAAGCGGCGTCCGTATCCCCACCCCCAGCCCCTCCCGCGAGCGGGAGGGGAGTTGGGGAGCCGATCCCTCCCATAGGCGCCAGGGGCGCGGCTTGACCCTCTCGCCGGCCTTTCTCGACGAGCTGCGGACCCGTACCTCCCTGTCGGCGCTCGTCGGACGCACGCTGAAGCTGCAGAAGGCGGGGCGGGAGTGGAAGGCCTGCTGCCCGTTCCACAAGGAGAAGACGCCGAGCTTCTACGTCAACGACGAGAAGGGCTTCTGGCATTGCTTCGGCTGCGCCGTGCACGGAGACGCGATACGGTGGCTGACCGACGCGCGCGGCCTCCCGTTCATGGACGCGGTGAAGGAGCTGGCGGAAGCGGCGGGGATGGAGGTTCCCGCCGCCGACCCGCGCGCCCAGGAGAAAGCCGAGCGGGCGGCGGGGCTCCACGACGTGATGGAGGCCGCGCAGCGCTGGTTCGAGGACCAGCTCGGCGGACTCGAAGGGGGCGAGGCGAGGGCCTATCTCGAGCGGCGCGGCATCTCGGACGCGACGCGGCGGCGCTTCGGCTTCGGCTACGCCCCCGATGCCCGCGGCCGGCTGCGGGCGGCGCTGCGCGACCTCGGCGATCCGATGCTGGTCGAGGCCGGCCTGCTGATCGCCCCCGAGGGGGAGCGCGAGCCCTACGACCGCTTCCGAGGCCGCCTCACCTTCCCGATCCGCGACCGGCGCGGACGGACGATCGCGTTCAGCGCCCGCATCCTCGGCGCGGGCGAGCCCAAATATCTCAATTCCCCCGATACGCCTCTGTTCGACAAGGGACGGAGCCTGTTCAACATCGACAAGGCGGCCGCGGCGGCCCGCTCGGCCGGTCGGGTGATTGTGGTCGAAGGCCAGATGGACGTCATCGCGCTCGACCAGGCCGGGATCGGCGAGGCGGTGGCGCCCCTCGGCACGGCGCTGACGGAGGCGCAGCTCGGCCTGCTGTGGCGCCTCTCCCCTTCCCCCATCGTCTGCTTCGACGGGGATTCCGCGGGGCAGAAGGCGGCGATCCGGGCGGCGCTGCGGGCGCTGCCGCAGATCGGCCCTGACCGCTCGCTGGGCTTCGTCACCCTTCCCGCAGGCCAGGACCCGGACGACCTCGTCCGAGCCGGCGGGCGGGCCGCGCTCGAGGCGCTTCTGGCGGCGCCGGAACCGCTCGTCGACCGGCTCTGGAAGCACGAGCTGGCGGCGGAGCCCCTCGCCACCCCGGAGCAGCGGACGGGCCTTCGCCGGCGCCTCCTCGACCACGTCTCCGCCATTCAGGACGGCGACGTGCGCGACCAGTATCGCTCGGAGCTGCTCGACCGGTTCGAAGGCGCGACCCGGCCGCCGGCGCGGCCGCAGCCTGGCCGGCGCGATTTCGTCCGCGGCCGCTTCCAGCCGCCGCCGCGCCCCGCCTCGGCGGCGGCGAAGGCGGTCGGCAGCCTCGGCCTCTCCCCCCAGGTGGCGCGCGCGATCCTCTCCGGGCTGCTGCTCCACCCGCAGGTGATCGCCGAGCATTCGGAGGGCGTGGCGGGCCTCGCCATGCCGGACTCGGCGACTCGGCAGCTGCGCGACGCCCTGCTCGAGGCGGCCCTTCTCCACGGCGCGCTTGATCCGGAGCGGCTTCATACCATATTGACCGGCGCGGGCGTCGCTCCTCTTGCCGAGGGGCTGCGCGGGACACGCGGGCTGGCCTTCTCCTTCAACCGCCGTGATGCCGACCCGGAACGTGCGTCTCGCGATCTCGTTCTGGTCATCGACACATTGGCGGCCCAGCCGGGCCTCCACGCCGCCCTCGAGGCGGCGACGGCGCGGCTGAAGGAGACGGGCGACGAGGCGGCCTTCCTGGAGCAGCAGCGGCTCCGGGCGGCACGCGACGAGGGGGAGAGACGGCTCGCGGCGCTGATCGAAGGCGGCGCGGCCTGACGGAGCAATTTAGGGCGAATAGATGGCGAAGACGAACAATGCGGTCGAGGCGGACGAGAAGCAGGAGGGCGGCGACGCCCCGCTGATCGATCTCAACGAGGCCTCGGTCAAGAAGCTGGTCGCCCGCGCCAAGAAGCGCGGCTACATCACCTATGACGAGCTGAACGACGCCTTGCCGCAGGACCAGATGTCCTCCGAGCAGATCGAAGACATCATGTCCAATCTGAACGAGATGGGCATCAACGTCGTCGAGAACGAGGAGGCGGACGAGGACGACGACCGGGCGGCGGAGCCCGAGATCGACGCGTCGGACGACGGCGCCGAAGGCACCGAGGGCGAGCGCTTCGTCATCGAGAAGAAGAAGGAGACGGTCGACCGCACCGACGACCCGGTGCGCATGTACCTGCGCGAGATGGGCGCGGTCGAACTGCTCTCCCGCGAGGGCGAGATCGCCATCGCCAAGAGGATCGAGGCCGGCCGCGACACGATGATCTGGGGCCTGTGCGAGAGCCCCATCACCTTCAACGCCATCATCGGCTGGTCCGACGCCCTCAACCGCGGCGACATGCAGCTGAGGGAGATACTCGACCTCGACGCGATGCTGTCGAAGGGCCCCACCCCCGAGCAGGTCGAGGCCTCCGAGGCCGGCGCCGACGGCGACATTTCCGAGAAGACCGCGGGCCCCTCCTTCAAGGAGGAGGACGAGGTCGAATCCGCCCCCGCCGAGGAGGAGGACGACGAGGAGGACGGCCTGGTCGAGCGCCGCGCCCGGCCCCAGTTCGAGGAGGAGGACGAGGACAATACCCTCTCCCTCGCCCAGATGGAGGAGACCCTGAAGCCGCAGGCGCTGGAGCGCTTCGCGACCATCACCGACCTCTACAAGAAGTTCTCGAGAATGCAGGGTTCGCGCATGGAGGCGATGAGCGCCGGCCGCGACTTCCCCAAAGGCGACGAGACGAAGTACCAGAATCTGCGCGAGCAGCTCACCGCCGAGGTGGAGAGCGTCCAGTTCCACAACGCCAAGATCGAATATCTCGTCGACCAGCTCTACAGCTACAACCGCCGGCTGACCGCCTTGGGCGGCCAGATGCTGCGCCTCGCCGAGCGCCACAAGGTGCCGCGCAAGGCCTTCCTCGACGCCTATATGGGCCACGAGCTGGACGAGGGCTGGGCGGAGCGCGTCTGCTCGACCGACAAGAAGTGGAACGCCTTCTGCACCACGGAGAGCGAGGCGATCGAGCGCATCCGCGGCGAGATCGCCGAGATCGCCCAGGCGACCGGAATGAGCCTCGCCGAGTTCCGCCGGATCGTGAACCAGGTCCAGAAGGGCGAGCGTGAGGCGCGAATCGCCAAGAAGGAGATGGTCGAGGCCAACCTCCGCCTCGTCATCTCGATCGCCAAGAAATACACCAATCGCGGCCTTCAGTTCCTCGACCTCATCCAGGAAGGCAATATCGGCCTGATGAAGGCGGTCGATAAGTTCGAATATCGCCGCGGCTACAAATTCTCGACCTACGCGACCTGGTGGATCCGCCAGGCGATCACGCGGTCGATCGCCGACCAGGCGCGCACGATCCGAATCCCGGTCCACATGATCGAGACGATCAACAAGCTGGTCCGCACCTCCCGCCAGATCCTCCACGAGATCGGCCGCGAGCCGACCCCGGAAGAGCTCGCCGAGCGCCTCTCCATGCCCTTGGAGAAGGTCCGCAAGGTCATGAAGATCGCCAAGGAGCCGATCAGCCTCGAGACCCCCATCGGCGACGAGGAAGACAGCCACCTCGGCGACTTCATCGAGGACAAGAACGCGGTCATCCCGGTCGACGCCGCGATCCAGGCGAACCTCAAGGAGACGGTCACCCGCGTCCTCGCCTCGCTGACGCCGCGCGAGGAGCGCGTGCTACGCATGCGCTTCGGCATCGGCATGAACACCGACCACACGCTCGAGGAGGTGGGGCAGCAGTTCAGCGTCACCCGCGAGCGCATCCGGCAGATCGAGGCCAAGGCGCTGCGGAAGCTGAAGCATCCGTCACGGTCGCGGAAGATGCGGTCGTTCCTCGACCAATGAGGAGGCTCGCGGCCGCGCTCGTTCTCACGGCCGCGACGTCGCTCGCCGCACCCTGTCTCGCGCAGTCCGCTCCCGATCCGGTCGCCGCGACGGCGCCGGTCGATCCGGACCGGCTGGCCATCGCCGAGGAGGTGGTCGCCCTCGCCTTCCCGGTCGAACGACGGCCGGCAATGTTCTCGCGCATCAACGACGCCCTGATGTCGCAGATGCGAGCGGCGCTTTTCGGCGGCATGGACGGCCCCCCGGACCCCGGCGCCGAAGCGATATTCCAGCGTTATTTCGAGCGGGTCAGGGCCGAGAGCGACCGCCTCAACGCCTTGATCTCTCCCCAGCTCTTCGCCGCGGTCGCGCGGGCTTATGCGCGGGCCTTTACCCGGGACGAACTGGTCCAAATCCGCGCCTTCGCCGCAACGCCGGCCGGCGCCAAATATCTCCACCGGGCCCCGGAGCTCCTTTCGGACCCCGACGTCGCGGCGGTCAACACGGCGCATTTCCAGCGCGCCATGGACGCGGTCGCGCCGCTGACGGCCGACGCGCGGCGCGAGCTCGCCGCTTATTACGAGAAGCGCTCGAGACCGACCAGGCGCTAGCCGCTCCACCGGGGGAGGTGAAGGCGCGTGCAGAGGAGGCTGGCGCGCTCAGAGAGCCGAAGTCTGCGATCCCGTCGCAGGAGATGCGGATCTTCCCTGAACCAGTCACGTCATCCCGGCGAAGGCCGGGATCCCCTCCTTCGCAGCCCGCCGACGCAGCGCGCCCTCGGTCCGTGCAGCCGTGCGTGCGCCGGCGGCGAAGGCCGTTCACGCAAAGGCGCGAAGCCCCCCTCTCCGTCATGCCGGACTTGATCCGGCATCCACCTTCTCTATCCTGGTCTGCGTTACGCAGGAGAGCAGGATGCGCCCTTCGACGAACTTGCGCTCATCAGCCGCTCAAGACAGGCTGCGGCATCGGCATGAACACCGACCACACGCTCGAGGAAGTCGGGCAGCAGTTCTCGGTGAGCCTCGAGCGCATCCGGCAGATCGAAGCCAAGGCCCTGCGCACGCTGAAACATCCGTCACGGTCGCGGAAGATGCGCTCATTCCTGGACCCGTAGGTCGAAGAGGTTAGCGCCTACCGTGCCCCTTTTAGCCCGCCACCGGCTGATCATCGGGGCACTCCTCCTCCTGCTTACGGTTTCGGCGGTCGGGAATGTCATTCTCTACGGCAAGGCGAGCCGGCCGCTTTTTGCCGAGGGCGATCGCCCGTTGATCGAACGTACCGTTGCCCATTTCGCAGCCTTGAACCGAACCAGTGACTCGGAGGTCCGGGCACAGAGCTTTCCCCTCGTGCTTCACCTAAGTGATCGAACCTGCGTTGAATTGCGGCGCGATTACGGTCGAGGCCATCGAGGCGCGTGTTATGACCGGCGAGACCGGTTGCTCGAAGAGGTGGAAAGTGTGGGAGATTTTTGATGGGAGTGCAGCGGGCAGATCGAGGCGAAGGCGCTGCGGAAGCTGAAGCATCCGAGCCGGTCGCGGACGATGCGATCTTTCCTCGACCAATAACCCTTCCCCCCCTCTCCCCCAAGGGGAGAGGGTCGGGGTGAGGGGGCTCTGAACCCGAGGCAACGCTGCCACGCCGACATTCACGACGCTTCCTTCGCCGCTTCGCCGCTTCGCCGCTTCGCCGCTTCGCGTGAAACCATCCAGCACCCCTCGCGGTCCAGAAAAATGCGGAGCTTCCTCGACCAGTGACCGCGCAAGGCTTCCCACTCATCGAGGCCGAGCCGGAGGCGACCGAAGGTCGCCGGAGACGACCGAAAGGTCAACGCGCTCCGCAAGCTGAAGCATCCGAGCCGCAGCCGGAAGATGCGGTCATTCTCGGACCAGTAGCCCCCTTCCCCCTCTCCTCCTTGCGGGAGAGGGTTGGGGTGAGGGGGCTCTGAGTCCGAAGCAACTCTCCCACGTCCCCGCCCACCAAACCGCCTTCTTCTTCGCGGCTTCGCGGCTTAGCGCGAAACTATCCAGCGCCTCTGAGCGGCACCGTGGTCGGATTGTATCTCAGGCAACGACACGAAGGCGGCTGTACGATTGTATGCTGAGGCGCTTGCGAGCGCGACGGTACTCCGCAACTCAATTGGCCGGGGGATTGGCTGATCGCGCGCAAAACCGTAGGGTCCCTCGGCCCGTCGAGCAAACTGCTACGCCACCACTCCGCACTTCGGAAGCGGAGACCAAAAGGAAAGGCCAGTCTCCCGGCTCGATCACTCCTACGGGAAGGGCAACACGGCGGGCAGGGACGGCGCGCGCTCTTCCTGCCCGCTGCTATCCCGCCATATATGCCCAATCATAAATCAAGGAGATCGGGTTGCCTCGACGCTTGAACTGTTTCGCGCCGAGCGTGCGTCAACGCTTCCGTGATCTTGCTGAGAATATAATTCGAGCCTGAGTGCGCCCGACCGGCGAATCCCGGATGGCTGTCAAACTCGTGCCTCTGCCGCCGAAGATAAACCTCGAACGCCGTCACTACCTGCACTGATTGATTGAACAGAACTCGCCCGGACCGATTCTCTGTTTGCATCAGGTCGTAAACGCGCGCTGAAAGGTGTTTGTCGTTCATCGGCGTCGTTGGGAGTACCGACGCCAGATATTCGATTCGTCCCGATAGGATGCGCATGTGCGCCCAACCACTGGCCGTCGCCTTCACATTATCGCGATCCCGCACCGTGTCCGGTGAGGATGTATCTACCTCGATTAGTCCCTTCACAAGGCAGAAGTTGATGGCATCACGAATGTCTGATCGGACGAAGCCGATCGACTCTAATTGAGTGAGGAGACGCGGAACGCCGACGAAGCCCATTTGCCCATTGTCCCCTCTAACCTTCCTGTGACTTATCAAGAAGAAAAGCATTTCAGGTATCAGCAGGTTCGTGGGCCTTTCCCAGCGGCTGTCGCAATTGAAGACGTTGGCAACAAAACCTGTGTTGTTGTTGAAGAAGCGAAAGTCCTGCCGCATTAGCGCGCGCAGTATCCTATATTCCGGAAATGTCTTGGAGTCGGCTCCCCTAGCAATTGAGGCGATTACCTCTTCTGGCATATGCCCCGAGGTGATAATCGCCATGAACATATCAAGCGCACGCCGGACATTGCGCCCCGCTAGAGCTTCTAGAATGCGAGACACATTGGTCGGGCGCTGAAATAGTTCTGTGTATACGGCCCTGAGGAACTCGCCGGCTCTAGTCTTTGGATATACGATTGTTGGGCCTGCCCTAGGGGTAAACTCGAAGTGCTCCGGCCCTTGGCTTGCGAGGTATTCTAAGCTGAGCTCAAGGCGCTTCCTTACAACATCAACAAAGCGTGGTGGGCTAATATGAAAGATTTGGCCCGTCCTATACGTGTCCAGAGGTGGCTCGTTCTTGTACGCCTCGAAAGTAGAGTCCCGCATTTGAAGTATGACTAGGCAGCGAGTCTGATCCATGAACCAAAGGGCAGTTTGGAATGCGACGAGTTGTCCCCCCGTCTCGCGACGGTCCACGTTATCAAAAACAACTATAAGGTTTTCAGCCCGATCACCTTGCAGGTAGCGCGCTATCCCTTTCGTGAGCTTGAGAGGATCAAGCCGCCATTGCTCAATATCGCGAGCTCGCTCCAGTTCTCCTCGCCCGACCTGGACTCCCTCCATTCGCTCGTAAAATGCCTTGCGGTCTGCTAGGTCGTCTGCAAATACGCGCTCTTGATCAGAAGCATCCCTCAGATCTAGTGGCGCACCCTCTTCAATCACGCTCCTAGCGAAGACCTCGCAGACCCAGTCGTTCCAACGCGAAAAGTCCTCGGGCGGATTGATGAAATTAATAAACGCCCAATGATTCTTGGCCGCCAGTGGCATCGGCTGCAAAAACTCTTTGTACCTTCTCGCGAAAAGCGATTTTCCTGCCCCGACGCCGCCCGTTACGAGCTGGATGTCGCCTCCCACCGACTTTTTCTCGTTGAACGCGGTGATAGTTTTAGTGATCTGTTCTGACTTCCGACGGCTTGTAACAATCTCGGTCCGTCTTTTGGCCCGCGACAGCCTGCCTTCAAAAAGGACTCTAAAATGCGGTCATAGCTCGTTACCTCGTTAGACGAGATGTACGCTCGGCTATATATTTCCTCATCCGTAGTTTGATCTCGCGAAGAGAAATAGCGCCTCAACACGGGACTTAGGTCCGCCGCGAAGGTGTTAGGCTCGATCCGGGAGGCAAGCTGGTTAGGCCCGGCACCTTGGTTGAAAGGCCGTTTAAAGTTGGGAGCACGCAGGGCCTTGCTGATAGGCAGCGCCAGCGCAGCGAGTGCATCATTTCCAAGGAGACTGGATATGCGCTCAGAAGACTGGCTCCCCGGATCGATGTCGGACACGGGAACTGAAATCAGCGGTTCAGCATCCCAGTGGCCGGCAAGGATTTCGATGCCGTCCGTGGCAAGCACTCGAGAGCATGGATTCAAACCCGAGGGAAACGATCGGTTGATTTCCAAAGCGTACAAGCGTGCTTCGGCGTACGCTTGATACACGTCCTTTCCAGGCGCCTTAGCTTCGATGACGAACACCGGCAGCGACTGCTTGTATACACAAAAATCGGGTATGTACCCGACCTTACGTTTCGCGCCCTTCCCGATGTCGCGCGCAGCGATACCCCCCTTACTTCGAATGTCCTCCAACGGAATTGCAAGGTACCCGGCACGGGTAAGTAGGGGGAGGACGACGCGAGTTTCTACATCGCCTTCCGAGGCATCGGTGGGAACGCGTTCCATGATGCAAGTTCTGCCAGACTTACCAGTCATCGACAACCGAGTGAGCACTCCGGAGGGGCGGCATCGACGGACTTCCGCACTGTCCCAACCCCACGCCCAGTTGCACCCCTGGTTCACCCGAGAGCTGTTTCCAACAGCCGCCTGATTGCCTCGGACCGTGACAGCTTCGGCTCCTGCCGCGGTTTGCCAGAATGGAGCAGCAATTGTCCGCTGACAAATGAAAGTGGAAGGAGCGTCACGGAACTGAATTCCGCGACGCGTCGGACGGGCTCGCGCGGCTGAGGCCTCTCGACCCGCCGGCCGCGTCTCTCGCCGAAGCTCGGCCTTGCTTCGCAAGCCCTCCCTTCCGCTCGGCGCTCCAGGCTGGAAAAACCACCCCCCGGACCCCATCTCCCTTCAGCAACAGGACAAAAACAGGAGCCCCCGATGGCAGGCGGCTGGTCGCGCGATGGCGCGGTGCAGGATCAGATCGACGATACGGTGATGGACGCGGTGCTGGCGGCGCGGGCGCGGCTCGCCGCGGCGGCTTCGGCCGGCGAGGGCGAGACGCATTGCGTCGAGTGCGGGGAGGATATCCCCGAGAAGCGGCGGCTGGCCATGCCGGGCGCCAGGACCTGCGTCGCCTGCCAGTCCGGGCGCGACGCTCGGACGCCGACCGTCGGGATCAACCGGCGCGGAAGCAAGGACAGCCAGCTGCGCTAGGAGCGCGGTTCGCGCCGGCTGAGCCCTTCCCCTCGATCCTCCTTCCGCGCTTCGCGCGGCCCCTCCACCACCCTTCGGCCGGTCCCCCTCCCCTGCGAATGCAGGGGAGGATCCGGAGGGGGAGAGCTGGAGACGGCCGCGTGACTGTCGCCAGAGGGCGCGACGGTCACTGGAAGGGCGCTCGGCGGCCACGACGGCTGTCCCTCGCCGCCAACCTGTTCCCTCCTCGCGCCCGCGCTGCGTCGGCGGGTCGCCGGCTGTCCGGCCCGGACGAAATCTGCTATGGGGGAGTGCCGAGCACGGCCATGCATCTCTCTCAAGGGAGGCAGTTATGAACGCTCGCACCTGGTTTGCCGCCTCGCTGATCGCCCTGGCCGCCCTGGCGGCGCCGGCCGCCCATGCGCAGCCCAAGGCGCCGCCGCGCGATCCCAACCCGACCCACGACCCCGACGTTCAGGCCGGCTACGACCGGACGCGCCAGGAGATACTGGACCGGCGGTCGCAGGAGGGCACTTCGAACGGAACGTCGACCGCGCCCAGCGGGACGGACCGGTCGGAGCACGATCACGGCCACCAGGACTGCCGGAGCGCCGGGGTGTGCAGCGACCAGGCGACCTACAAGGACGACGGGACCACGCCTCCGCCCCGGCCGAACCGGGTGTCCGGCTGACGAGGCGCGCCGCCGGGCTCCAGGCGGCGGCGCCGATCGGGGAAGAGGCGCCGGTCTCCCGGCGGTGGCTGCGGCTGCGGGAAACGGATGGAGGAGACGGACGATGAACCACCGGAGACTGGCCGCCGCTCTCGGCCTGATCCTGGTCGCCGGTTCGCCGGCGGCGGCGCGGCCGCCCGAACGGGAGGTCCTTGCGGGGGCTCCGGCGGCCGGTCCGGAGGCGCGATATTGCCTTCGGGTGGAGCCCGCCACGGGCAGCCTGATCGAGCGCGTCCTGTGCTGGACCCGGCGGCAATGGTCCGACCAGGGCGTCGACGTCGACCGGGAATGGGCGAGGGAAGGCGTCCGGGTCATCGCGTGAAGCCCGGGTGCCCGGGGACAGTCTGGTGACAGTCACGTGACTGTCACCAGACTGTCCCCGTGTGCGCCCGCAGCGTCGGAAGGCGCTTTGGTCGCGCGGGGCTTGGAAAGCCGCGCGGGGGCGCTAGCCTCCGTTCGTCCGCCGCCCGGAAAGGAGACGATGCCGATCCGCCGCCCCAGCCCCCACGCCCGCGCCGTCCCCAGCGCCCGCGCGAGCTCCAGCGCCCGCCCCCGCCCCAGCTCCAGCTCCAGCTCCAGCGCCCGCGCCCGCGCCCTCCTCGCGCTCGCGCTCGCCGCCTCGCTCCTCGCCGCCGGCGGCGGCGCGGGCGGGGAGCCGCCCAAGATCCACAAGCCGCGGCCCGCGCCCCCGTCCGCCGGGGCGATGGCGCCGCTCACGCCGGCGGAGATCGACGACACTCTGACCATCGGCGGCGACGACGTCGCGGCGCGCGAGGTCGAGACCCGGCTCAGCGTCGACGTGCGGGTGAACGGCCGCGGCCCCTATTCCTTCGTCGTCGACAGCGGCGCCGACACGTCGGTGGTGGGGCTGCACATCGCCCGCGACCTCGAGCTGCCGCTCGGCACGCCGGCACTGCTCAACAACATGACCGACCGCAACATCGTCGACCGGGTCAAGGTCGACTCGCTCAGCGTCGGCCCGAGCACGATCCGCGACCTCCAGCTCCCGGCGCTCCGCGAGCTCGACGTCGGCGGGGCGGGGATGATCGGGATCGACGCGCTGCGCCGCCAGCGCCTGATGCTCGACTTCGAGAAGCACCTCATCAAGGTCGAGGACGCGGCGAGGCCGCCGCGCCGGGAGCCGGGCGAGATCGTCGTCGTCGCGCAGCTGCGCCGCGGCCAGCTGATCCTCACCCACGTCCGCATCGGCGGCCTGTCGCTCGACGCGGTGGTCGACACCGGCTCGCAGATCACCATCGGCAACAAGGCGCTGCGCGACAAGCTGATGCGCCGCCACGCCAATCTGCGCAAGATCACCGCGATCGGAGTCACCGGCAAGGAGATGGAGCTGCAGGTGGGCACGATCGACGAGCTGCGTCTCGGCCCGGTCACCTTGGCGAACGTGCCGATGGCCTTCGCCGACGTGCCGCCCTTCGAGGCGTTCGGCCTCTCCGACCGGCCCGCCCTCCTGCTCGGCACCGACCTCCTCGAGACCTTCCGCCGCGTCTCGCTCGACTTTCGGGCGCGCAAGGTCCGCTTCCAGCTGAGGCGCTGCAAGCAGCTCGTCGCGATCAACGTCGTCTCCTCCGTCTCCCTGACCCGCCTCTCCTCCGCCCCGGAGGCCTGCGCGCACTAGGCGGCGGGGCGGGCGGCGGGCGGGCGGAGAGCCGCGGCATCCGGGTAAGCGTCCGGGGACACGTGATTCTTCGCGAAAAAATGCGTGTCCCCCCTTTGAGCGGCGCTCGCTTTCGAGCACAAGACACGCGTCCCCGTCGATCCTCCGCGGGCGGGGGCGCCGATTCTCGCGGCGTAAGGCGCGGAGACGGGTCGCGGGGAGGCGCGGCATGGGCTTGAAGACACTGACCTATACCAGCCGTGCGAGCATCGACATCAAGGCGCGGGACGTGCTCGACATCCACCAGATCGCGCTGGAGCTGAACGCGCTCGACGGGATCACCGGGCTGCTCGCCTTCGACGGCACCCGATTCCTTCAGATACTCGAGGGCGCGCCCGAGGCGATCGACGACCTGATGGCGCGGCTGCACGCGGACCGGCGGCATTCGGCGATCGAGATACGCCACGAACAGGCGATCGCGCGGCGCTCCTTTCCCGAATGGTCGATGCAGCTGGTCCGCGTCAGCGCCGGCTATTTGAGGGCGCGTGCGGAGCTCGGCTCCGTCCTCCCGCCCGGCGTCGCGCCGGGGGTGCGGGCGCTGATCCTCGGCATGTCCGACGGCCTGTCGCGCAGCTTCGAGATGGAGTGAGGCGGACGCCGGCGTCCCCCTCTCCGCCGGGGCGGACGGATGGCGAAATTTGCCAAATGTTGGCTTAGGTTCCGGGTCGGGGCCGGAACGATCTTGTCGCCCCTGGGGCGTAAGTGTTTGCGAAGAGGAGAGAATGCCGGTTTGGCACGGCTTGTGCTGAGGGGGGCGATGTGGCGGGTTTCGGCCCGCATCGTCACCCAGATGCCAGGAAGGAAGAAGCCGATGTCCAGCCCCCAGCCCCAGCCGCTCCCCCAGCCCAGCCTCCTCACCCGCCACGACACCCTGCTCGGGGTGTGCGAGGCGCTCGGCGAGGATTTCCGCTTCAACGCCAATTGGCTGCGCATCGCCTTCGCCGTTTCCCTGCTGTGGAACCCGGCCGCGGTCATCGGCCTCTATCTCGCCCTCGGCCTGCTCGTCGCCGCGTCGCGCTGGCTGGCGCCCAACCCGCGCCCCGCCGCCGCCGCCGCCGAGCCGCTCCCCGCCCCGGCGGTGGCCGCCGAGGCGCAGGACGAGGCCGAGCCCTTCGCCGTCGCCGCCTGATCCGGGGCCCGAGCCCCGCCTCGCCGGCCAGGAGCCCGATCCGCGCCGCCGTGCGAAGGATCGGCGCTCCGGGGGCGCCCGACCGCCGGGAGGGACGGACGGGCGCCCTTTCGCCGGTCCTAACGCCGCGTAAACCGCGTCTTTACGGCATTGATATAGGGGAGGGCGCGTAAGGCCGTGGCATGCGGCTTTCGGGAGGGCATGGAATGGCTTCAGCTTCGCTCGGCACGGCGGCGGCCCCGGCCCGGCCCGGCGCCACGCTGCTCGCCTGCGTCGCCGCCGAAGGCAGCGCCGCCCATCCCTGGCCGCGATCGCCGGCCCTCGCCGCGCCGCCCGAAGGCTCGCGCAACCTCGCCGACCTGCTCCACTTCCTGTGCATCCTCCACGGCCGCTATCCCGGGGTCGTCGACCATGCCGCCGACCGCACCGTCGACCGCGGGGCGCGGGCCTGGCTCGCCGAAGCCGCCTACGCCTTTGCCGGGGAGCGCGCCTATCTCGCCAGGCTCGCCGTCGCCGCCGGCCCCCTCCCCTCCACGCCCGGCGCCGGCGACAGCGACGCCGCGGTGCTCGGCCAGCGCCACGCCATCGAGATGCTCGCCTGCTCGGAGCGCAACGGCTGCGCGCTCGGCGCGGCGATGGCGGTGGTGCTCGACTGGGCGGCGATCCGCCGCGCGCTCGACGCCGCAGCCCACCGCCTGGGGATCGAGCCGCCCGCCTATCGCGCCGCCGATCCGGCGCTCGTCGCCTCCGTCGCCGACGCCTTCGCGGCCGCCCCGCCGGCCGGCCGCGCTTTGCTGTTCGGCGCGCAGCAGATCCTCGTCCAGCATTACGGCCTGTGGGACCTGCTCGAGACGCGCAGCCAGGCCCGCGCCGCCGCCTGACGCGCTTCCGTCGCCCCGGCTCGGGCCGGCGCCTCGCGGAGGCGGCGCCTTTTCCGACCTGAGATCCCCGCCTTCGCCGGGGCGACGGGCCGGCGCGCTTGCCTCGCCTTCCCCGGCCCCCTATCCCGCCTCCATGCGCTTCGAAGGCACCCCCGATTACGTCGCCACCGACGACCTCAAGGTCGCGGTCAACGCGGCCGTCACCCTGCGCCGCCCGCTGCTCGTCAAGGGCGAGCCGGGGACGGGCAAGACCATCCTCGCCCACGAGATCGCCGGCGCGCTCGGCGCGCCTCTGATCGAATGGCACGTCAAGTCGACGACGAAGGCGCACCAGGGGCTCTACGAATATGACGCGGTTGCCCGGCTGCGCGACGGCCAGCTCGGCGACCCGCGGGTCCACGACATCGCCAATTACATACGCCGCGGCAAATTGTGGGAGGCGTTCACCTCGCCCGCGCTCCCCGTCCTGCTCATCGACGAGATCGACAAGGCGGACATCGAATTCCCCAACGACCTCCTCCAGGAATTGGACCGGATGGAGTTCCACGTCTACGAGACCGGGGAGACGGTGCGCGCGGCGGAGCGGCCGATCGTCGTCATCACCTCCAATAACGAGAAGGAGCTTCCGGACGCGTTCCTGAGGCGCTGCTTCTTCCACTACATACGCTTCCCCGACCGAGAGACCATGCAGGCGATCGTCGACGTCCACTTTCCCGGCATCCAGGGCCTGCTGGTCAGCCGGGCGCTCGACATCTTCTACCAGGTCCGCGAGGTGCCGGGCCTCAAGAAGAAGCCGTCGACGAGCGAGCTGATCGACTGGCTGAAGCTCCTCCTCCACGAGGACCTGCCGCTCGACGTTCTTCAGTCGCAGGACCCGAAGAAGGCGATCCCCCCGCTCCACGGCGCCCTCCTCAAGAACGAGCAGGACGTCATGCTGTTCGAGCGGCTGGCCTTCATGGCCCGGCGGCCGGGAAGCTGAGCGCGGTGGCACAGGCGCGGGGCGCCCTGGCGGCGGGCACGGCCGTGCTGCTCGCCCTCGCTTTGGCCCCGCCGGCGGGCGCGAGGCCGCCCGAGCTGGCGCTCGGCCCGGACGGCCGGCTCGCTCCGCCGGCCGACATCGCCCTTCCCGAGACGCTGGGCGGGCTCAGGCGCACGGTGATCGCCCGCGGCAGCTCGCTGGTGGCGGTCTACACCGGGTCGGGCGCCGCGGCCCCCGCCGGCCGATGGGTCTCGGTCGAGGTCATGCCGACCGACACGGTGGTCGACCTCAAGCGGATGCGCGCGCTGAGCCGCGCCGGCCTCGGCCCCAAGAAATGGGAAGGCGCCGATCGGACGATACTCGAGGAGGGCCGCTTCGCCTGGCCCGGCCATCCCCATGCCCGCACCTTCAGGGGCGCCTACGCCGCCGGCGGCACGCGCCGCGACTATTGGCGCGCCTGGGACGGCGGCTATGCGGTGACGGTGACGGTAGAGACGGCGCGCGAGCCCGCCGCGGCGGCCGATGCCCTGGCCGCGGCGGCGGCGGCGCGGGTGTTCGGCGCGGGCTCCTAGAGTCGATCCTGTTCAGTTGGAATCGTCACCCCGGACTTGATCCGGAGTCCATCTTCCTTTGTCGCCTGGTGAGAAGAAGGTGGATGCCGGATCAAGTCCGGGATGACGGATCAGCGTTTCAGTTCCAGCAAGACGGACTCTCGAGGCGGTGCTTCGGATTGAAACATTCCGCTCATCCTGAGGAGCCGGTGAGCTTGTCGAACCGGCCTCGAGGGACCGTCCTTCGATACGGGACCCTTCGACGCCGCCTGCGGCGTCGCTCAGGACAGGCTCCGCCAAGCTCAGTCCCTACCCGGGATGAGCGGATCAGCCTACTCTCGGATGAGCGGGGCTGCGCCGAACGAATCGCCGGCCTCATTCGTCCAGGTCGGCCGGGTCCCAAGCATAGCCGAGGAGGTCGGCGGGCGTGCAGTCGAGGGCGGCGCACATCCGCGCCAAAGTGGCGAAGCGGATTCCGCGCACCTTGCCGGAGCGGAACAGGGAAAGCTGCGTCTCGCTGAGGCCGATCCGCTCGGCGAGCTGCTTGCCGGTCATGCCGCGCCGGGCGAGCGCCGCGTCGAGCGTCACCGTCACGGGCATCAGAGTATCTCGTCCAGCTCCCGGCGCATCGCCGCCGCCTCGGCGAGGAGCCGGGCGACGAGGACGAGCGTCGCCCCGACCACCCCGAGGGTGATCGCCGCCACGTCGTAATGGGCGACGGGGCCGCGCCCCGCGGCGGCGCGCAGCAGCAGCGGGGTCGCGAAGACGTTGACGAGCGCGCCGAGGAAGAGGGCGAGGCCGACCCGGCCGAGGAGGCGCGGCACGACGAGGTCGAACAGCTCGCCTTGCGCCAGCGAGACCGTCGCCCGCCGGATCGTCCAGATCGCCCAGAGGTAGAAGAGCATCGGCAGCCGGTAGACGAGGAGCTGCCAGTGCGGATAGCGCCCGCTCGCCACCACCGCCACTTCCATCGCCTGGGCGAGCGCCAGCACGACGAAGACGAGCGTCACCAGCGCCGCGAGCAGCCGGCTGCGCGCCCGCAGCGTCTTCAGACCGTCCGAACCGGCATCCATGAATTTAACCTTGACTTAAATTCGTAGCGAAAGCAAATTTAAGTCTGAGTTAAAGAGGAAGCTCGCATGACCTTAGCGCTCGAGACTGTCGGACTGACCAAGAGGTTCGGCCGCGGCGGCCCCGGCGCGGCGGCCGCGGTCGACGGAGTCTCGCTCCGCGTGCCGGCGCGGGCGGTCTACGGCTTCCTCGGCGCCAACGGCGCCGGCAAGACGACGACGTTGCGCCTCGTCCTCGGCCTGCTGCGGCCGAGCGCGGGCGAGGTCCGCCTCTTCGGCCGCCCGGCGCGCGACCGGCGGGCCGAGCGGGTCGGCGCGCTGATCGAGGCTCCGTCGCTCTACCCCCACCTCACCGGGCGCGAGAATCTCGCTCTGACGCGGCGGCTGCTCGGCCTTCCCGCGGCGGAGATCGACCGGGTGCTGGAGATAGTGGGCCTTTCCGACGCCGCCGGGCGCACCGCCGGCGCCTATTCGCTCGGCATGCGCCAGCGGCTGGCGATCGCCCGGGCCCTGCTCGGCCGCCCCCGCCTGCTCATCCTCGACGAGCCGACCAACGGCCTCGACCCGGACGGGATAAGGGAGATGCGGGCGCTGCTTCGCCGCCTTCCCGAGGCCGGCGACACGACCCTGATCGTGTCGAGCCACCTCCTCGCCGAGGTCGAGCGGATCGCCACCCATGTCGGGCTGCTGCATCGCGGGCGGCTGCTGGTCGAGGCGCCGCTCGAGCGGCTGCTCGGCGGCGGCGGCGCGGTCGAGGTGGGGATCGCCGACCGCGGTCGCGGCGCCCGGATCCTGCGCGAGGCGGGCTTCCGGGTGTCGGCGACGGACGAGGACGGGCGGCTGCTGGTCGAAGCGCCGGACGCTCCGCCGCCCGACCCGGCGGCCATCGCCGCATTGCTCGTCGCCCGCGGGGCGGCGCCGTCGCACCTCGCCCGCCGCCGCCCGTCGCTGGAGAGCGTCTACCACGCCGCCGTCGCCCGCCCCGCCTGAAGGGAGGAAAGGATGCTCCTTCGCTACCTCGTCGCCGAAGCGCTGAAGCTGCGCCGCTCGCTGGTGCTCCTGCTCTGCGGCGCGGCGCCCGCCTGCGTCGTCGCAATGGGCGTGCTGGTCGCGCTCGACCGCAAGGCGGCGGTGCCGCTCGGCCAGTTCTGGATGTCGTCCGCCGCCTTTTGGGCCTTCGCCATGCTGCCGCTCGCCGTCACCGCGCTCAGCGTCCTCCTCGCGCAGATGGAGCATGGGCCGCGCACCTGGGACCATCTGCTCACCCTGCCCGGGGCGCGGCCGCGCCTCTATCTCGCCAAGGCGCTGATCCTGATGGCCCTGGTCGCGGCGATGTCGGCGCTGCTTGGCCTGCTGATCCTCGCCGCCGCCCCCGTCGTCGGCGCCTTCCATGCGGTGACGGGCGAGGTCGACGCGGCGCGGCTCGCCGGGACGCTGGCGCGCATGGCGGCCGCTTCCACCCTGGTCTGCATGCTGCAGCTGTGGACGGCGCTCCATTTCCGAAGCTTCGTTCCGCCGCTCGTCCTCGGCATCGCCGGCACCTTCGCGGCTCTGGCCGCGACGGGCGCGCGGCAGGGCATATATTTTCCGTGGCTGATGGCGGTGCACATGCTGGCGCCCGAGCCCGCCCACCAGCAGACCGCCTTGCTTCTGGGCGGAGCGGGCGGGCTGGCGGCGATGGCGGCGATGCTCGTCCACCTCCACGTCCGGGAGGCGTGAGGGTTCCTCAGAGGCGCATCTCGTCGTCGCGATAGGCGAGCTCGAAATTGCCCCAGCGGCGGCCGGCGACCCAGAGCGGCACGAACACGTTCTTGACCGGCAGGTAGCGGCCCTCGCCCAGGTTCATCCGGTAGGTGACGAGCATCGCCTCCTTGTCGCTCTCGATCGCGCGGCGGGTGGCGTCGTCGATGAAGTTGCGGCGGTTGCGGCAATGCTGGGCGTTCCAGGCCGGATCGCGGCCCTGCGGCTGCGAGCGCTCGGTGATGTGGGTCGGGAGGTAGCCGTTGACGTCGCTCATCACGCAGCCGACGTGACGCGGGTCCGACGCATGGAGGCGGTCGAGAACCGGGCGGACATGGGCGTCCGCCCAGTCGCAGAAGCGGGTGGAATATTGCGTCGGATTGGTGCCCGGCATCGGCACGTAGTCCGTGTCGAAGACGTCGCCCTCGGCGATCTCGCCGCGGGCGAGCGCCGCCTCGATCATCGCTACGACCTCTCGGTTGGCGGCCTGCGCCCGGTCGATGAACGCGCTGTCGTCGATGCGCACGCCGCAGCTCGCCAGCCGGTCGAGCATGTCGCCGGAAAGCTGCTCGAGCTGGGCGAGCCGGTCCTGAGCGCGGTGGAGCTGGCCGCCATTCTCCCGAGCGTCGGCGGCGAAGGCGGAGAGGCCGGATTTGACGCTGTCGACGCTCTGCTGGATGAGCGCGGTCGACTGGGCGATGCCGTCGGTTTGGCGGTCGACCATGGCGACGATGTCGGCGACGTCGCGGACGGTCGCGGTGACGGTGGCGAAGCCGCCCTGGGCGCTGCGGCTGCGCTCGACCCCGGTCTCGATCTCGGAGGTGACGGCGGAAGCTTCGCGGGTGAGCGAGAGGATCGTCCCGGCGATCTCGCTGGTGGCGGCGCGAGTCTCGTGGGCGAGCTTCTTCACCTCCGCGGCGACGACGGCGAAGCTGCGCCCCGCCTCCCCCGCCCGGGCCGCCTCGATGGTGGCGTTCAAGGCCAGCATGTTGGTCTTGTAGGCGATGCTCTCGATCGAGGCCGAGACGTTCTGGACCCGGCTCATCGCCTCGGCGAATCCGGCCATGCGCTCGCCGAGGCGGACGACGAGGTCGGTGAGGCCGCTGAAGATGGCGATCGTGTCCTCGATCGCGGCGCGGCCGGCGCCGAGCTTGTCGCGTGCCTGCTCGGCGAGGATCCGCGCCTCGTCGGTCGCCTCGGCGACGCTCGCCTGGTCGAGGAGGAGCCGGCTGGTCACGTCCTCGAGGGCGTCGAGGGTGGCGAGGTTGGAGGAGATGCGGCCCGAGACGCCGCTGACGTAGCCCGAGACGTCGCTGCACTCGATGGCGAGCGCGCCGCAATTCCTTGCGACGATGTTGATAGCCTCTCCGTCCGCCGCATCAACCCCCAAGCTCGCCACGCCTGTCTCCTGCCCCGTTTTTCCTTGCCGCCACGGCTAGGCGAAAATGGTTGAGGCGCGGTTAACCAACCGGAAGAGGTGGAAACGGTGGTGGCCCGGCAAGGATCGTTGCGCTACGCCCTTCGCCGATGTTCTTCTCCTTCGTCGACGAGTTGCGCGCGGCCGGGATCGCGGCGAGCCTCAAGGAGCATCTGCTCCTCCTCGAGGCGCTCGACGCCGACGTGATCCGCGCCAGCCCGGAGGAATTCTACTTTCTCGCCCGCGCCACGTTCGTGAAGGACGAGGGCCTGCTCGACCGGTTCGACCAGGTCTTCGGCAAGGTGTTCAAGGGACTTTCGGCGGATTACGGCCCCGGCGCCGTGCCGATCCCGGAAGAATGGCTGAGGAAGGTCGCCGAGCTTTATCTGACGCCCGAGCAGATGGAGGAGATCAGGAGCCTGGGCTCTTGGGAGGAGATCATGGCGGCGCTGAAGGAACGGCTGGAGGCGCAGAAGGAGCGGCACCAGGGCGGGTCGAAGTGGATCGGCACCGCCGGCACCTCCCCCTTCGGCGCCTACGGCTACAATCCCGAGGGGATCAGGATCGGCCAGGAGGGCGGCCGCAACCGCTCAGCGATCAAGGTCTGGGACAAGAGGGAGTTCAGGAACCTCGACAGCGCAAGGGAGCTCGGCACCCGCAACATCAAGGTGGCGCTGCGGCGCCTGCGTCGCTTCGCCCGCGAGGGCGCGGCGGAAGAGCTGGACATGGACGGCACCATCGACGGCACGGCGAGAAAGGGCTGGCTCGACATCCGTATGCGCCCCGAGCGGCACAATGCGGTGAAGCTGCTCCTCTTCCTCGACGTCGGCGGCTCGATGGATCCCTACGTCACCTTGTGCGAGGAGCTGTTCTCGGCGGCGACGAGCGAGTTCAAGAACCTCGAATTCTTCTACTTCCACAATTGCCCCTATGAGAGCTTGTGGAAGGACAATCGCCGCCGCTTCTCCGAGCGGACGCCGACCTGGGACGTGCTCCACAAGTTCGGCCACGACTGGAAGCTGGTCTTCGTCGGCGACGCGGCGATGAGCCCCTACGAGATCACCCATGCCGGCGGCTCGGTCGAGCATCATAACGAGGAAGCCGGGGCGGCCTGGCTGAAGCGCTTCGTCGACACCTATCCGAGCGCGGTCTGGCTCAACCCCACGTCCGAGGAATATTGGGGCTACAGTCAGTCCACGGGGATCGTGCGCCGGCTGATGAAGGAGCGCATGTACCCGCTGACCCTGGACGGCCTCGACGACGCGATGCGCACGCTCAGTCGCAAGAGCTGAGGCGCAAGGGCCCTTCCCTTCAGAGCAGGAAATCGGCGGCGGCGAGCGGCGTGGCGCTGTCGACGGTGAAGGCGAAGTCCGCCGCCCCGTCGCCGTTCACGTCGCCGCTCACCTCCCACGCGCCGCCGTGGCGCTCGGCCCGAAGCTCGCCGGCGGCGCCGCTGAACGCCGAGTCGCCGATCCAGGTGAAGGCCTCGTCCTCCGACGTCGCGCTCACCGCGTCGATCAGGGAGACGTCGATGCGGTCGCCCGATGCGGAATCGAAGTCGGCGATGCGATCGACGCCGGTGTCGCCGTCCAGGAACTGGAAGGTGTCGGCGCCCGCGCCGCCCTGGAGGAAGTCGCGGCCGTCCTCGCCGCGCAGCAGGTCGTCGCCGGCGCCGCCGTAGAGGCGGTCGTCGCCGGCCCCGCCGACCAGGCCGTCATTGCCGTCTCCGCCGAGGAGCCGGTCGCGCCCCGCGTCGCCGAGCAGCACGTCGTCGCCGCCGCCGCCGTCGAGCCGGTCGTCGCCCTCCTCGCCGATAAGGTCGTCGTTCCAGGCGCCGCCGAGAAGCACGTCGTCGCCGCTGCCCCCGTCGAGGAAATGGTGGATCCAGGGCTCGTCGAACCGGGTGTCCGGCGCCACGATCCGGTCGTTCCCTTCCAGGCCGTAGGCTACCGCGCGATCCGGAAAGGCGGTGCCGAAGACGAGCCTGTCGTCATGGGCGCTGAGCAGGATGATCCGGTTCTCGCCGCCCGAGGCGCCGAAGGCGGAGCCCAGCGCCTCGACGTTGCGAATGGCATGGCCGTTGAGGCTGCCAGTCCCGCCCGTCCACAGGCCGCCGAGGTCGAGCGCGACGCCGACCGGGCTCAGCGAGAAATCGAAGCGGACCGTGTCATAGCCGCCGCGGCCGTCGACTTCGGCGGGCGCCGTGACGAGGAAGTCGTCGTCTCCTTCCGTGCCGATCCACGCCTCGCCCTGAACAGCCGAATGCTTCGCCGCGTGACCCATGCTCTTTCCCCCCGCCGGCCGGACGGGATCGTCCGGGCCGGGTCCAGGCTAGACGGCAAGGCTCTCTAAAACATGGGGATTGTTGGTAAACGCTCACCAGTCGCCGGCGAAGTCGACGACGTGAAGGGTGAGATAGAGGCCGGTGAGGCCCGCCGCTCCGAAGCCGAGCAAAGTCGCCCCGGCCCGGGTCGCCCAGCCCCTTCCCGGATCCCGCCAGGCGAGCGCCGCATCGGCGAGGAGGATAACGGCGGCGGGGCCCGTGAGCAGGGTCAGGAGCGCGAGCAGCCAGCGCAGCACGGCCGGCGCCGAGAAGAGGAAGGTGAAGTCGATGGCGAGGGCGATGCCGAACAGCCCCCAGGCGGCGATCGTGGCGAGAACGAGCCGAAAGGCGCGCCGTGCCCAGCGCCGGACCTGCGCGTCCCTCTCCGACGCCGGCGCACCCGACGAGTCCTTCCCGCGGCGCCTGCGGCGGCGCCGGACCAAGGCGGTCAGTCCCCGCGCAGGCAAGGCGAGGAGAAGGATTGCGAAGCTGAAGGCGGCGAAGATCGGCACCCAGACGACCTGCGCCGGCGCCCGCTCGAACTCCGCGGCCGGATAGAGCGCCGCGCTGGCGAGGCGCGCGACCCGGCCGTCGGCGCCGCGGGTGACGGCGAGCGGCACGCCGCTCGTCGCCTCGACGAAGTGGTCCCGGCCCGCGGGCAGCCAGCGCGTCATCCCGCCTGGCGTCTCGATGGTGAGCGAGCCGTCGCGTTCGGCCTTCACCGGCATGGTGTTGAGCAGGCCGCTGAACATGAGCGGGCCGGAGACGATGCGGCGGGTGCTGACATAGTCGCCGGCCACGTCGGCGGCGGATGAGGGTCCGGTGGCGCGCGGCGCCGGCGCGAGCGGGGCGACGAGCCGGTCGATCGCCGTCCTGAGCAGCGCGTCGCGCACCTGCCGCGCCTGCTCTCCCGGCCCCTGGCCGCTGAACACATAATACCAGCCGAGGCCCTGATCGGGTAGCAGCTCCAGGTCGGTGGCCAGCGTCGTCATGTTGCCGGCATGGCCCGCATAGCGGACGCCGCGATATTGGCCGACGAGGAAGCCCAGGCCCAACCCGTCGGGGAGGCCCGGGCCGAGCGGCTTCTGGAGCGAGAGCATCGTGCGCAGCGTCCCGGCGGCGACGATCCGGCCCTCTTCCCCCTGCCCGCCCCGCAGCAGCGCCGCGAGGAGTCGGCCCATGTCGCCGGCACTGGGCGTGAGCGACCCCATCGGCGCCAGCGGCGTCAGCCGGAAGGGGCCGGGTCTGTCGCTGCCGTCATCGTAGGTCGAGACGAGACGCGGCCGAAGCGCCGGCGGCACCGGCTGGAGGACGGTGGAATGGCGCATGCCGAGCGGAGCGAAGAAGCGCCTCGCCACCACCCGCTTCCACGGCTCCCCGCGCAGCCGCTCGACGATATAGCCGGCAAGCGCGGCGCCGTAATTGGAATAAGCGACGACGCTGCCGGGCGCGTGGACCCGCTCGGGAATGTTGTCGCGCAGCCGCCGTCCGAGCGGCTGGGAGAGATCCTGATCGAAGACGCCGTGGAAGCGCTCGGGAAAGCCGGCGCTGTGGGTCATCAGGTGGCGCATGGTGATCGCCCGGCCGAAGGCCTCGGGAATGCGGAAGTCGAGATAGGCATTGACGTCCCGGTCGAGATCGAGCCGCCCCTCCTCGACGAGCTGCATGACGAGCAGCCAGGGCACGAGCTTGGAGATGGACGCGGCTCGGAACAGGCTCGTCTCGACGTCGACCGGGCGCTTCGTCGCCCGATCCGCATAACCATAGCCCTTGGCGAGGATCGGCCGTCCGTCGCGCACCACCACCAGCGCCCCGCCGGGCAGATCGAGCCGCTTCATCGTCGCCGTCATATACGCGTCGAAGAAGCGCGCGATGCTTGCATCGTCGGCCTCGATCCGCGGCTGAGCAGGAAGCGGAGCGGCGCCCAGCGCCAGCAGGAGGAAGGCGGCCAGGATCCTTCCGATCCTCGCGAGATTCGAACGGATACGCACGCAAACCCCTCCCTCGACACGAATGGGAGCGATGCTAGGAGGGCGCCTACTCCAGAGAAAAGCGACGATGCCGAGTAGGTTGAAGAAAGTGGAGGACGGACGCACGGCGCGGATGCTGATGGAGGATTCGCCGCGCCGCCGGCTGCTGCTCAGCTTCGTCGCCCGGGCCCGCAGCGTCTCGGACGTGGCCGCTACGGAGGGGCTGGCGATCGGCGCCGCCCACCATATCGTCACCGACCTCCTCAAGCGCGGCCTGCTCGGGATCGAGCGCGAGGAGAAACGCGGCGGCCGGCCGATCAAGCATTATCGCGCCGTCGCCGCGCGCTATTTGCTGCCGCTCGAGCATGTCTCCGGCTCGCCCGGCGGCGGCCTCGCCCGCGAGCTTCGCCGACGGCTCGACGACGAGCTCGCCCGCTCCGACGAAGAGGGCATCCTGCTCGACACGGACGGGGAGGGACAGCCGCGAGTCTCCTGGTTCGGCGCGCGCGGCCGGCGGCGGTCGGTCGGCGAGTTCTGGCAGATGCTGCGGCTGGGCGAGGCCGATGCGGCGGCGCTGATCGGCGAGATAGACGCTCTGCTGGAGCGCTACCGCGCCCGCTCGGGCGAAGGACGGGAGTTCCTCATCCACGCCGCCGTCGTGCCGCGGCGCGAGCGCGGGCGTCAGTAGAGGAGGTAGGGTCGCCGTTCCTCTTCCCACGCTTGCTCGTCGGGAAGGGCGAGGCGGTCGAGGTCCGCGGGGGCGGCGGCCGGATCGTCCACCCATTCGCGCAGCAAGGGGCTGCCGTTGATGACGTCTATGGCGAGCTTGCCGAACTCATATTCGTAGGGAAAGTCGCGCCACAAGGCATAATCGGGCGCGAGGCGCCGGATCGCCTTGAAGGCGAGCGCCTGGAGCCGCCACGGGCGGAAGGTACGATGGTCGTAGGCCGGCCCTTCCGCATGGATATGGAGCCCGCTGCACAGGCGCCCGGCATGTTTGTGGAAGGTCGGCTCGAACCAGATCTCGCGCAGCGAGCAGCCTTCCAGCCAGTGCGGCGCCAGTGACCGCATCTCCGCGAGCAGGGCGCCGGCGTCGATGTCGGGGGCGCCGAATATCTCGAGCGGGCGGGTCGTCCCCCTCCCCTCCGACAGCATCGTCCCTTCGAGCATCACCGTCCCCGCATAGGCGCGGGCCATCGAAAGGTTGGGCGCATTGGGGCTGGGATTGACCCAGACCCGCTCGGACGGCCACCCGAAGCCCGGGGCGGCGTCGGGCGCATAGCCTTCCATCTCGATCACCCGATAGTCGACGGCGAGCTTGAACCGGTCGACGAACCAGCGGCCGAGCTCGCCCAGGGTAAGGCCGTGGCGCATCGGCACCGGGCCGGCGCCGACGAAGCTTTCCCAGCCTGGCCTGAGCGTCAGCCCCTCGACGGGGCGGCCGGCGGGATTGGGGCGGTCGAGGACCCAGACCGCCTTGCCGTGCGCGGCCGCGGCCTCGATCACGTAGAGGAGCGTGGTGATGAAGGTGTAGATGCGGCAGCCGAGGTCCTGGAGATCGACCAGGAGGACGTCGAACGTGCCCATCGACTGCCCGGTCGGCCGCCGCACCTCGCCGTAGAGGCTGAACACCGGGATGTTGTGGACGACGTCGGTGAAGTCCTCGGATTCGACCATATTGTCCTGCTTGTCGCCGCGCAGCCCGTGCTGGGGGCCGAATGCGGCGGTGAGGCGCATCTCGCCGAGCGCGGCCAAAGCGTCGAGCGAGTGGGTGAGGTCCGCCGTCACCGAGGCGGGATGGGCGAGGAGGGCGACCCGCCGGCCCTTCAGCGGGGCGCGGAGGGCGGGATCCTCGAGAAGCCGGTCGATGCCGAATTTCATGGCCGCCCTGCTGGCGGGACTTCGAGTCGAAAGCAATCGGGATGATGGAAGTCGGGCTCTCCCGGCGGATGCGCCAGCGCCCAATAGGAGCGCGTGCCGTCGCTTTCCTCGACCACCGCGGTCAAGCTCATCCTGGCGCCCGGCGCCAGGAACGCCTCGCGAACGAGGACGACGTCCAGCTCGTAGGCGGCCGGGAAGAGCGACTTCCGGTCGTCCGTCCGGGAATCGACGAAGTGGGGCGCATGGGCCAAGGGCAGCGCAACCCTCCCCTGTCGCCAACCGGAGAAGGAATAGGCGTTCCACGCGCTCAACGGCGCAAAGTTGAGCTCATGATAAAGCGACCCGCCCGGAGGCTTCACGAACAGCTCGAAACAGGTGTGCTCCCAAAGCTCGTCGCGGCGCTCGGGCCCGTGCCCCGGAAGGGCGAGCGCCGTGGCCGGGGTCACCGCGTAGGAGAGCATGACGGCGTCTCCGCTCCACATTCCGACGGCGACCGAGCGGACCGATTTCGCGGGATGGCGCGGATGCGCGACAAGCCGATGCTTTCCCACGAACTCCATGCTAGGCGCCGCTCCCGATGACCTACCGATCCGACCTCCTACGCCTGCTCGACGAGCGCGGCTACATCCACCAGGTGACCGACGCCGAGGGGCTCGACGCGCTCGCCTCGAAGACGGTGGTGCCGGCCTATGTCGGTTTCGACGCGACCGCGCCCTCGCTCCACGTCGGCAACCTCGTCTCGATCATGATGCTGCGCCGCCTCCAGCAGGCGGGCCACAAGCCGATTGTGGTGATGGGCGGCGGCACGACCAAGATCGGGGATCCTTCGGGCAAGGACGAGAGCCGCCGGCTGCTGAGCGCCGAGGCGATCCGGTCGAACATCGCCTCGATCCGACGCACCTTCGAGCGGTTCCTCACCTTCGGCGACGGGCCGACCGACGCGATCCTGGTCGACAATGCCGACTGGCTGGACGCGCTCGGCTATATCCCCTTCCTGCGTGACGTCGGCATGCACTTCACGATCAACCGAATGCTGAGCTTCGACAGCGTCCGGTTGCGGCTCGAGCGCGAGCAGCCGCTGACCTTCCTCGAGTTCAACTACATGATCCTCCAGGCCTACGACTTCCTGGAATTGTCGCGGCGCTCAGGCTGCCGGCTGCAGATGGGCGGGTCGGACCAGTGGGGCAATATCGTCAACGGCATCGAGCTCGCCCGCCGCATCGACGGGACGCAGCTCTACGGCCTCACCACGCCGCTCCTCACCACCGCGGACGGCGGCAAGATGGGCAAGACCGAGAAGGGCGCGGTGTGGCTCAACCCCGACAGCCTCAGCCCCTACGATTACTGGCAGTTCTGGCGCAACACGCAGGACGGCGACGTCGGGCGGTTCCTGCGGCTGTTCACCGACCTGCCGCTCGACGAGGTGGCGAGGCTCGAGGCGCTCGAGGGCAGCGGGATCAACGTCGCGAAGAAGATCCTCGCCGACGAGGCGACGGCGCTCGCCCATGGCGCCGCGGCGGCCGAGGCGGCGGGCGAGACGGCCCGCAAGACGTTCGAGGAAGGCGCGGCGGGAGACGCGCTGCCGACCCTCAAGGTGGCGGGGCGGATCCTCCTCACGGACGCCCTCCTCGGCCTCGGCCTCGTCGCGTCCAAGAACGAGGCGCGGCGGCTGATCCAGCAGGGCGGCGCCAAGGTGGACGGCGAGAAAGCCGTCGAGGACGCCACGATCCTGGTGGACGGCGAGGTGCGCATCTCCGCGGGCAAGAAGAAGCACGGCCTCCTCCTCCCCTGATCCTCCCCGTTCCGGGGAGGATCAGGGGAGGCCATAGGGTGGCCGCCGGGGCCTGCCCGAGGTCGGCGGGGAGGTTTCTCAGCCGCTGCGGAGCAGCTCGACGGCGGCGTCGCGCTCCATCAGGTAGAGGAGGATGCGGGCGGCCTGGCCGCGCGGGCCCTCGAGGCCGCCGTCGCGATCGACGAGGAGGCGGGCGTCGTCGCTCGCCGCCTGGGCCAACGCGGATATCTGCTCCGGGCCGGCGAGGCGGAAGCGCGCCTCCCCCGATTGCCGAGTGCCCAATATCTCGCCCGCACCGCGAAGCCTCAGATCCTCCTCGGCGATGCGGAAGCCGTCATTGGTCTCGCGCATCAGGGCGAGCCGGGCCCGGGCGGTCTCGCTGAGGCGGTCGCCGCGCAGCAGCAGGCAGGTCGAGCGCCCCTCCCCCCGGCCGACGCGGCCGCGCAGCTGGTGGAGCTGGGCGAGGCCGAAGCGGTCGGCGCCCTCGACGATCATCAGCGTCGCGTTGGGCACGTCCACTCCGACCTCGATCACCGTCGTCGCGACCAGAACCGAGATCGACCCCTGCTGGAAGGCCGCCATCATCTCGTCCTTCTCCGGCCCCTTCATCCGGCCGTGGACGACGCCGACCCTGTCGCCGAAGCGCAGCCGCAGCACCCGCGCCCGCTCCTCCGCCGCAGCCTGGTCGGACGCCTCGCTCTCCTCGACCAAAGGGCAGACCCAATAGGCCTGGCCGCCGCGGGCGATGTGCCGGGCGAGGCCGTCGACCACCTCCGGCAGCCGCTCGGCGCTCAGCACCCGGGTCTCGATGGGCTGGCGGCCGGGCGGCATCTCGTCCAGCCGGCTCACGTCCATCTCGCCATATTGGGTGAGGGTGAGGGTGCGCGGGATGGGCGTGGCGGTCATGACGAGGAGGTGCGGCGGGCGCTCGGCCTTGGCGGCGAGCATCATCCGCTGGGCGACCCCGAAGCGATGCTGCTCGTCCACCACCGCGAGGCCGAGCCGCCGGTAGGCGACCGCCTGCTGGAAGATGGCGTGGGTTCCGACGAGGATGTCGATCGAGCCGTCGGCCAGGCCCATCAAGGTCGATTCGCGCGCGCGGCCCTTCTCCCGCCCGGTGAGGATGGCGACGTTGACCGGCAGGCCGGCGAGCTGGCGCGTCAGCGTGGCGAAATGCTGCCGGGCGAGGATCTCCGTCGGCGCGAGCAGCGCCCCCTGCGCGCCCGCCTCGACCGCCACCAGCAGCGCCTCGAGCGCGACCAGGGTCTTGCCCGAGCCGACGTCGCCCTGGAGGAGGCGCAGCATCGGCACCTCCTGCTGCAGGTCGCCCTCTATCTCCCCCATCGCGCGCCGCTGCGCGCCGGTGGGCGCGTAGGGTAGGCGGAGCAGGCGCCTCAGCCGCCCGTCGCCGGCGAGCGGGAGGCCGCGGCGGCGGCGCGAGCTCGCCCGGACCAGCATCAGCGCCAGCTGGTTGGCGAAGACCTCGTCATAAGCGAGCCGCTCGCGCGCGGCCTCCTCTCCCTTGCCCCCGTGAACGGCGGCGAGCGCCTCCTCCCAGCCGGGCCAGCCGCGCGCGGCGAGCAGGCTCGGCTCGATCCATTCGCGAAGCTTTGGGGCGCGCGCCAACGCCTGGGCGGCGAAGTCGGCGAGGCGGCGGTGGGTGATCCCCTCCGACAAGGGATAGACGGGCTCGCGCTCCGGCAGGTCCGTCGCCTCCTCCGGCGCGAGCACGTAGTCGGGATGGACGATCTGCAGCTCCTGCCCGTACATCTCCATCCGGCCGGAGACGACGCGCGGCGCGCCGAGCGGCAGCTGCTTCTTCGCCCAACCCGGATTGTTGAAATAAGCGAGCGTCAGGTAGTTGCCGGCGCGGTCGGCGGCGTGGACACGGAAAGGTCCCCGCGGCCCGCCCTGGCGATAGTCGACCGGCGTCACCAGGACCGTCACCACCCGGCCCGCATCGGCCATATCGAGGAGGTCGATGCGCTTGCGGGCGATCCAGCCGGTGGGAAGGTGAAAGAGCAGGTCCACCACCCGCTCCAGCCCGAGCCGCTTCAGCGGCTTCGCGAGCGCCGGGCCGACGCCCTTCAGCACCTCCACTTCGGCGAAGAGCGGATTGAGGATGTCGGGGCGCATGGCGCCTCTTAATCAATCCTCCCCTGTACGGGGAGGGGGACCGCGCGAAGCGCGGTGGAGGGGCCGGCACGGAGGCTGGAGCATCCCCTCCACCATGCTGCGCATGGCCGCCTCCCCGTGCCGGGGAGGATTTTACTTTGGCGGGGAAGCCCCTACATGGCCTCCTCACCAAGCCGCCTGGTTTTCCAGCGCGGCGCTTTTCGCATGGAGCCCAAGCTGGACCGCGACGCCCGCCTCAAGCGCCTGCGCTTTCGCGCCTGGCACCGCGGCACGCGCGAGGCGGACCTGCTGATCGGCGGCTTCTTCGACGCGCAGGGCAGCTGGACGGAAGCCGAAATGGCCTGGTTCGAGGCCTTGCTCGAGGAGCAGGACGTGGACGTCATGGCCTGGGCGATCGGAACCGCGGCCCCGCCCGAGCGCTTCGAAGGACCGCTGATGCGGCGCCTGCAGACCGTCAATTATATCGAGCATCCACGCTAGTGACCGACCTCCAGAAGATCCTCTCCGCCCGCAAGCCGATGACGCTCGCCGGCGCACCGGCGGGGTTCCTGCCCTGGCTCGCGGCCGACCTCGCCCGCGCCTCGAACGGGCGCGCCGTCTTCATCGCGCCTGACGAAGCGGCGATGCGGGCGCTGGCGGACGCCGCCACCTATTTCGCGCCCGAGCTGGAGGTTCTGAGCTTCCCGGCCTGGGACTGTCTTCCCTACGACCGCAGCTCGCCCTCGCTCCGATCGACCTCCGAGAGGCTTGCGACGCTCCACGCCCTCCAGCGCAAGGCGGAGAAGCCGCAGCTCCTCGTCACCACCGTCAACGCCGCGACGCAGCGGACCCTGACCCCTTTCCGAGTCCGCCAGCTCGTCGCCCGCCTGGCGCCCGGCGAGCGGATCGACCTCGCCCGCCTCACCTCCTTGCTCCAGGCCAACGGCTATGTGCGCACCGACACCGTCGCCGACGCCGGCGAGTTCGCTGTGCGCGGCGGCCTCGTCGACCTCTTCCCGGCGGGCGAGAGCGACGGCCTCAGGCTCGACTTCTTCGGCGACGAGATCGAGAGCGTGCGCCGCTTCGACCCCGCGACCCAGCGCACCACCGGCACGGCCGAAGGCGGCTTCACCCTCCTCCCGGCGTCGGAGACCCTCCTCGACGAGGAGAGCGTCAAGCGCTTCCGCTCGCGATATCGCGAGGCGTTCGGCGCCACCGCGACCGGCGACCCGCTCTACCAGGCGGTGTCGGAAGGCCGCCGCCTCGCCGGCATCGACCATTGGCTGCCCTTGTTCGAGGAACGGCTGGACACCTTGTTCGAGCATCTCGGCGCCGACGACCTGGTCGTCCGCGACACCCACGATGCCGGCGCCGCCGACGCGCGGTTCGAGGCGATCGCCGACTATTATCAGAACCGCAAGCGCGCGCAGTCGTCGGATCCGGGCAGCTATCGCCCGCTCGAGCCCGGCACGCTCTATCTCTCGCGCGACGAGTGGCAGGGGCTGATCGAGGCCCGGCCGCTCCACCTCGCCACCCAATATCACGAGCCGGAAAGCGCCACCGTGCTCGACTTCGAGGTCGACGCCGCCCGGGACTTCGCGCCGGAGCGCTCCCAGAACGCCAACGTCTACGAGGCGGTGGTGGAACATGTCGCCGGGCTGCGCCGGGCGAAGAAGAAGGTCGTCCTCGCCAGCTATTCGGCAGGCGCGCGCGAGCGGCTGAAGGGCCTGCTGGCCGACCATGGGCTGAAGAAGGCGGTCGAGGTCGGCAGCTGGCAGGAGGCGCTGGGAGTCGCATCGCCTCCCCTCCCGCCTGCGGGAGGGGCCGGTGGGCCGTCCGACGCCCGCGCCGACGGCGGCAGCCCCACCCCTCAATCCCCTTCCGCAAGCGGGAAGGGAGGATCGGGTGCGGTCGCCCTCGCCGTCCTGCCCCTCGACCACGGCTTCACCACGGACGAGGTCGCGGTGCTCACCGAGCAGGACATGCTCGGCGACCGGCTGGTGCGGCGGCGCAAGCGCAAGAAGTCAGCGGACGCCTTCCTCAACGAGCTCGCCACCCTCACCCCCGGCGACCTCGTCGTCCATGCCGATCACGGCATCGGCCGCTACGAGGGCCTGACCCAGATCCCGGTCGGCACAAGCCCGCACGATTGCGTCGCGCTCGAATATGCGGGCGGCGACAAGCTCTACATCCCGGTCGAGAATCTCGACATCCTCTCCCGCTACGGCTCCGGCGCCGACGGCGTCGCGCTCGACAAGCTGGGCGGCGAGGCGTGGCAGCGCCGCAAGTCGCGGATGAAGGAGCGGATCCGCGAGATCGCCGGCGAGCTGATCAAGGTCGCGGCCGAGCGGGCCCTGCGCGCCGGCGCGGTGGTGGAGCCGGACACCAGCTACGCCGCCTTCGCCGACCGCTTTCCCTACGAGGAGACCGAGGACCAGGACCGCGCCATCGCCGACGTCTTCGCCGATCTGGAAGCCGGCCGGCCGATGGACCGGCTGGTCTGCGGCGACGTCGGCTTCGGCAAGACCGAGGTGGCGCTGCGCGCCGCCTTCGCGGCGGCCATGGCCGGCCTGCAGGTCGCCCTGGTCTGCCCGACCACCCTTCTCGCCCGCCAGCATTACAACACCTTCTGCGAGCGCTTCCGCGGCTTCCCGATCGAGATAGGCCGCCTCTCCCGCCTCGTGCCGCCCAAGGAGGCGAAGAAGACCAAGGAAGGGGTCAAGGCCGGCAAGATCGACATCGTCATCGGCACCCACGCCATCCTCGCCAAGGGCGTCGAGTTCAAGAATCTTGGCCTCGTCATCGTCGACGAGGAGCAGCGCTTCGGCGTCACCCACAAGGAGCGGCTGAAGGCGTTGCGCTCCGACGTCCACGTCCTCACCCTCACCGCGACTCCGATCCCGCGCACCCTTCAGATGGCGATGTCGGGCCTGCGGGAGCTTTCCGTGATCCAGACCCCGCCGGTCGACCGCCTCGCCGTGCGCACCTACGTCATGCCGTGGGACCCGGTGGTGATCCGCGAGGCTTTGCTCAGGGAGCATTATCGCGGCGGCCAGACCTATTTCGTCGCCCCGCGCGTCGCCGATCTGCCGGACCTCGAGCAGTTCCTGCGCGACGAGGTGCCGGAAGTGAAGTTCGTCACCGCCCACGGCCAGATGCCGCCGACCGAGGTCGAGGAGAAGATGTCGGCCTTCTACGACCGCAAGTACGATGTCCTCCTGTCGACGACGATCGTCGAGAGCGGCCTCGACATTCCCTCGGCCAACACGCTCATCATCCATCGCGCCGACCGCTTCGGCCTCGCCCAGCTCTACCAGCTGCGCGGCCGCGTCGGCCGGGCCAAGACCCGCGCCTACGCCTATTTCACGACCCCGGAGAGCCGCACCGTCACGGAGGCGGCCGACAAGCGACTTCAGGTCCTCGCCAATCTCGAGAGCCTCGGCGCCGGCTTCCAGCTCGCCAGCCACGACCTCGACATACGCGGCGCCGGCAACCTGCTCGGCGACGAGCAATCGGGGCATATCAAGGAGGTCGGCTTCGAGCTCTACCAGTCGATGCTGGAGGACGCGATCCTCGAGGCCAAGTCGGGCGGTAGCATCAAGGCGGCCGAGGATTTCTCGCCGCAGATCACCGTCGACGCGCCGATCATGATCCCGGACGACTACGTCCCCGACCTCGACCTCAGGATGGGCCTCTACCGGCGGATGAACGAGTTCGAGACCGCCGACGAGATCGAGCCCTTCGCGGCCGAGATGATCGACCGCTTCGGCAAGCTGCCGGAGGAGACCGACAACCTCCTCAAGGTGATCGAGGTGAAGCTCAATTGCCGCAAGGCCTGCGTGGTGAAGCTCGACGTCGGTCCAAAGGGCGCGCTCGTGCACTTCCACAACGACGAGTTCCCGGACCTCGAGGGCCTCATCGCCTACGTCCAGCGCCTCAAGGGCACGGCCAAGCTTCGTCCCGATTCGAAGCTCGTCATCACCCGCAACTGGCCCGACGCGGCGAGCCGGATCAACGGCGCGGTGCAGCTCTCGCGCGGCCTGGCGCGGATCCTGGGCTGACGGCCGCGGCCGCCGGCGCCGTTCAGGCGGCGCCGTGGAGGTAGGGCTTGGGGACGGTGGAGACGGTGGCGACGACCAGCTGCCACTGGATCGGGCCCTGGGCGTGGCTGTGCTTGTGGTGGCTGCGGTCGGGAAAGACGCCGATTCCCTCCAGCGCGATCTCGGTGCCGCAGCCGGTGCAGCGGAAGATGCCGCCGCACGGCACGAAGGCGTTGGGCTGCAGCGGCAAGTCGAACGACGCATGCTTGGTCTGCGCGAGATAGTTGCGGTATTTGTAGATCGCCATGCCGGGGAGCTAAGCGGGAAGTGGTTAACGAGTGGTTGAGAAGGCCGGCTAAGCCTGATCGAGCATCGCCGCCAGCCGACGCGAATCGACCGGCGGGGCGCAGAGGAAGCCCTGGTAGAGGGTGCAGCCCTCGCGGGCGAGAAGGGCGAGCTGGTCCTCGGTCTCCACGCCCTCGGCGATCACCTCGAGGCCGAGGGAGCGGGCCATGTCGATGACGCTGCGCACCACCACCTGGTCGCGCGGCGAGCCGCTTATGTCCTCGACGAGCCGCTTGTCGATCTTGAGATAGTCGAGCGGCAGCGCCTTCAGATAGGCGAGGCTCGAATAGCCGGTGCCGAAATCGTCTATCGCCACCCTGAGGCCGCTCTGCCTCAGCCCGGCGAGGAGGTTGGCGGCGGCGGCGAGATCCTCGATCAGGCCCCCTTCCGTCACCTCGACGGTGAGGCGCGCCGGATCGAAGCCGCTCGAGCGCACCATCTCGACGAACTGAGCGGCGAATCCGGGCCGGACGATGTCGGCGGCGGTGATGTTGACCGACAGGCGCAGCCCCGCCAGCGGCTCCGGCCAGGCCGCCGCGGCGGCGAGCGCCTTCCTCTGCACATGGTCGGAAAGCTGGACGAGATAGTCGGACCGCTCGGCCACGCCGAACAGAGTGATCGCCCCCAGCTCGCCGAATTGCGGGTGCCGCCAGCGCGCCAGCGCCTCCGCACCGACGATTCGACGGCTCGCGATGGCGACCTGCGGCTGGAAGAGTATCTCTATCTCCTCCTGGTCGAGCGCCCGCCTGAGGTCGATCTCCAGCCGGTCGCCGAGCGCCGTCTCGCCCGCCTCCCCGGCTTCCTGGACCTTGACCGGCCCGGCCTCGCCGGCCTTCGCCTCGGCCAGCGCCGCGCTCGCCCGGCGCAGCAGGGCGGCGGGGTCGTCCCCCGGCTCGGCCGCGACCACGCCGACCCGGCTGCCCAGCGTGATGACATGGTCGCCGGACATGAAGGGCCGGCCGATCGTCTCGACCAGCTGGCCGGCGAGGAACCGGCCCTCGGCGAGGCTGGTCGGCGCCGCGAGCAGCACCGCGAACTCGGCGCCGGCGATCCGCGCGACCAGCCGGCGGCGGCCGTCGGCGTCGACGCAGCGCTCGATGCGCCGCGCCGCCGCCTGAAGCACCGAATCGCCGGTGGCGCGGCCGAAAGCCGCGTTGATCGCGTCGAAACGGCTGACCGCGAGCAGCAGGAGCACCAGGGCCGGCTCGCCGGGCGCGCGCTGCAGCTGCCGGGCCAGCCAGGCCCTGGCGGCGCGGGCGTCGCGCACGCCGGTCATCGCGTCGCGGCTCTGCCACGCCGCGCCTTCGAGCGGCACGATCGCCTCGGTTCGGCCGACCACCGCCTCGCCGTCGCCCTCGACGCGCAGATGGTGGGCGAGCCGCGCGCCCGCCCCCTCCCCGTCGGCATGGGCGAAGGCGGTGGAGCGGCCGGTCGACAGCAGCCGGTCGACGGCGCCGCGCGCCGCCTTGCGGCCGTCGGAATCGAGCTTGCGGAACAGCTCCATCAGGCTGATCCGCCGCCCCGCCTCCTCGCCGAGGCCGGCGCGGCGCGCCAGGGCCGGGCTGAGCTCCACGGTCGGCGAGCCTTTCTCCCAACGCCATGACGCCTCCGGCTCGCGGCCCTCGCCGTCGCTCTTTCGCCAGGGCCGCCCCCCGCCGACCCGCTCGGCGTGGCGGTGGGCGAAGCGCAGCGTCTGGAGCAATTGCTGCTCGGAGAAGGGGCTGACCAGGAAATGGGTGGCGCCGGCGGCGTGGAGGCCGTCCAGCGCCGCCTCGTCGGTGCGCGAGAGGAGGACGAGCAGGGCCGCCGCATTGACCTGGCAGGGATCGGCGAGCGTGCGAACCCCTTCCTGCCCCTCCGCGAGCGCGCCGCGGGCGTCGACGACGGCGACGCTGGCGCCCGACGCGACGAACCGGCTTTCGGCAAGCTCGCTGCGCCGGGCGGCGATCGGCTGCCAGCCCGCCCGCTCGGCAAGGCCGGTCAGCTCGTCGCGATGGCGGAACGAGAGGATGAAGAGCGGCGGCGCACCGCTCCGAGCGGCCATGGCTTTCCTGCCTCCCCTGTGCGGCGCCTCGTTGCCCATCAACCTAGTCTGGCGCACCGCCCTCAACAATCGGTTTAGATGAGCGAGCCCGTCCCGTTCCGGCCCGGCCTTGCCGCCTCCCGCCGCGGGCCCTACCAACGGGCGCGATGACGGCGAATGCGGACAAGGCCACGGCGCTCCTCGCCTCCCCGGCGGAGGCCGCCCAGGCGGCCGAGGGGATGCTCCGCGAGGCCTATGACTTCGTCCCCCCCGAGGAGGCGGAGCAGATCGTCGCGCTGGGCGGCGACGGTTTCCTCCTCCAGACGCTGCACGAGATGCTCGCCCGCGGCCGCGTCTGCCCGGTCTTCGGCATGAACCGCGGCACGGTCGGCTTCCTGATGAACGAATGGCGCATCGACGGCCTTCGCGAGCGGCTCAACCGCGCCCGCGCCTTCACCGTCGCGCCGCTCAGGATGGAGGCGGAGACGGTGGCGGGAGAGCTTATTTCCCACCCCGCGATCAACGAGGTCTCGCTGCTGCGCGAAACCCGGCAAACCGCCTGGATCGAGATTTCGGTGAGCGGCCGGGTCGTCCTGCCGGAGCTGATCTGCGACGGCGTCCTCGTCGCGACTCCGGCCGGGTCCACCGCCTACAACCTCTCCGCCCAGGGCCCGATCCTGCCGCTCGGCTCGAACCTCGTCGCCCTGACGCCGATCAGCCCGTTCCGGCCGCGGCGCTGGCGCGGCGCGCTGATCCCGGACGAGCTGACCATCCTGCTGCGCGTCCTCGATCCGGAGAAGAGGCCGGTCTCGGCGGTCGCCGACCAGCTCGAGGTCCGAGACGTCGCCTCGGTCAGGGTGTGCGTGGAACGGGCGCTCGCCCTCACCCTCCTGTTCGATGCCGAGCACGCGCTCGACGAGCGGATCACCATGGAGCAGTTCGCCGTCTGACCAAGCCGCATCAGGGCCTTGCGGGATCGGAAAGTCGGCTGCTATAGGCCCGCCTCGCCCGAGAGGCTGCTCCCCGGTAGCTCAGCGGTAGAGCATCCGACTGTTAATCGGATGGCCGATGGTTCGAATCCGTCCCGGGGAGCCACTCGCCTCTTGCGCGACACCGGCACGGCGGGTCCGCGCCGGGGCCGCGGCGCGTTCCTACCAGACGAACGGGATCAGGCGGTAGCGGACGGCCTGCTGATATTCGGCGTAGGAGGGATCGAGCCCCAGCATCTCCTCCTCGGCGCGGATGCGCAGCACCATCGCCAGCCAGCAGGCGGCATAGACGACGGCGTTGATCACCGAGACGTTGACGCAGAAGAAGCCGATCTGGGCGAGCAGGTAGCCGAAATAGATGGGATGGCGGACGACCCGATAGGGGCCTTCGCGCTGCACGCCGCGATTGGCGGGGACGATGCCGAAGCTGCGGCGCAGGAAGATCTTCGCCGAGATGCTGCACAAGAGGCCGAACGACATCAGGCCGATGGCGGTGGCCGGCGAGATCCATTCGGGGCCCTCGGGCACGACGAGGAGCGGCGCGCAGGTGCCGATGATCGCGATCGCCCAGCCGTAGCCGGTGTTCATCGCCGGCCCTGGACGGCGGATCAGGATCATCAGCGCGGTCAGCCCCTCCGAGACCATGATGAGGAGGTTGGTCGGCGAATCCGACACGCCGGGGACGAGGCGGTAGAGGAAGGTCGAGACGAGAACGAGCACGAAGGCCCGCTCCGCGAGGTCGAGCAGCAGCGCCTGCCGGGAACCGGCGCCGAGATGCGAAAGCGGCGCGGCCGCGTCGTTGAGCATTGCGATCCCCTTTTCCAGCCGCCTTCCTATCGCCGTGCTGGTAAACAAACCGGTAATGCGGGGACGGGGACGGGCGGCGCGGCCTTGCCCGGGGCCTTCGAGCCTGAGACAGGGCGGGGATGAGCTTCGAATCCGTCCGCACCTGGATCGCGCAGCATGCGCCCGACCTGCCGATCATCGAGGTCGAGGCGAGCACCGCAACGGTCGCGGAGGCGGCCGAGGCGCTCGGCGTCGCTCCGGCGCGCATCGCCAAGACCCTCGCGGTCAGGGTGGGCGCCGACGCCTTCCTGCTCGTGACGCGCGGCGACGCCCGGCTCGACAACGTCAAGACCAAGGCGCGCTTCGGCGGTCGGCCGCGCATGCTGGGGGCTGAGGAGACGCTGGCGCTGACCGGCCATCCGGTCGGCGGCGTCTGCCCATTCGGCCTCGCCACGCCGCTGCCCGTCTATTGCGACGTGTCGCTCCGCCCGTTCGACACGATCTATCCGGCCGCCGGCTCCCTCACCAGCTCGGTCGAGACCAGCCCCGAGCGGCTGGCCGGCCTCGTCTCGAGCGGCTGGGTGGACATCTGCCGCGTGCCGGACTGATCGCGCCGTCGCGGGCTCAGGCGGGTTCGAGCGCCTCCTCGCGCCGCTCCGCCGTCGCCGTCACCTGGAAGTCGACCGGCACGGCCTGCTGCCCGGCCAGGCCGCGGGCCTGCTCAACGCCGCGCGGAAAGCCGCTGCGGTCGCTATAGTCGCGGCCGGTGTCGCCGCGGCGCTCGCTCTGCTCGGCGGTGAGGCTGAGCGCGGTGAGCAGGTCGACCAGGGTGATCCCGCCGACCGCGGCGAGGGCGACGAGGTTGTTGCGCTTCTGCTCGTCGTCCGCGCCGCGCAGCCCGGCGGCGAGGGTGGCGAGGTCGACAAGGTCGCCGGCGACGCGCGCCCAGATGGCCGGGGCCGGCGTATCGGAGAGCGCCCAGACGCCGGCGCCTATCTCGCGGCCGCCATAGGCCTGGAGCAGGCGCTCCTTGCCCTCGAGGCCGAGGGCGCGGCCGAGCCTGCCGGGCGCGAGGATCTCGGCGGCGCCGAGCGCCAGGCTGAACCAGCCGAGGCCGCGCGCGACCCGGTCGGTGACGGTGAGGCTGCGGTCGGGGCGGCTGGTCACCAAAGTCGACGATGCGTTCATGTCCCTGTCTCCTCAATTCGGTTTCAGCACGACCTTGATGCAGCTGTCCTGCTTCTGCTCGAAGACGCGGTACATGCCGGGCCCCTCCTCGAGCTTCGCCGTGTGGGTGATGACGAAGGAGGGGTCGATCTGCCCCTCCGCGATGCGGCGGGTGAGATCGGCGGTCCAGCGGCGGACGTGGGTCTGGCCCATGCGGAAGGTGAGGCCCTTGTTCATCGCCATGCCGAACGGGATCTTGTCGACGAGCCCGCCATAGACGCCGGGGATGGAGAGGACGCCGCCGCCGCGGCAGACGTAGATCATCTCCCTCAGGACGTGCGGCCGGTCGCTTTCCATCAGGGTCGCCTGCTTCACCCGGTCGATCATCGAATCGATGTGCTGGCTGGCATGGGCCTCGAGGCCGACGCAGTCGATGCACTTGTCCGGGCCCCTGTTGTCGGTGAGCTCGTTCAGCCGCTCGAGCACGCTTTCGTCCTCGAAGTTGATCGGCACGGCGCCGCCCGCCTCGGCCATGCTCAGCCGCTCGGGGAGGCGGTCGATGCAGATCACCTGCTTCGCACCGAGCAGGATCGCGCTCCGGATCGCCATCTGGCCGACGGGCCCGGCGCCCCAGATGGCAACGGTGTCGGTCGGCTGGATGTCGGCCTGGATCGCCGCCTGCCAGCCGGTCGGGAAAATGTCGCCGAGGAACAGGGCCTGCTCGTCGGTCATGCCGTCGGGGACCTTGATGTGCGTCGAATCCGCGAAGGGGACGCGCAGATATTCGGCTTGGCCGCCGGCATAGCCGCCGGTGAGGTGGGTGTAGCCGAACAGGCCGGCGGTGCGGTGGCCGAACACCTTGTCGGCCAGCTCGCCGTTGCGGTTCGAGCGCTCGCACAGCGAATAATTGCCGCGCCGGCACTGGTCGCATTCGTCGCAGTTGATCGTGAACGGGATGACGACCCGCTCGCCCTTGCGCAGGTTGGTGACCGCGGAGCCGGTCTCCACCACCTCGCCCATCATCTCGTGGCCGACGATGTCGCCCGGCTTCATCGCCGGGATGCAATTGTGGAAGAGGTGGAGGTCGGAGCCGCATATGGCGCAGCTCGTCACCTTGATGATCGCATCCCGCGGCGCCTCGATCGCCGGATCGGGAACGGTTTCGTGCCGTATGTCCTGCTTGCCGTGCCAGACGAGCGCTTTCATCTCAGTCTCCCTTGTTCGCCTGGCCTAGCAACGAAGCGGCCGCGTCCGGGTCCCATCGGGCGGACGCTCGGCAAGGGCCTTCCGTCGCAACCGGCGCCCGGCGCCGGCCGCAGCCGGCTGAAACGGCTGGCTTTTCCTAAACGAGATCAGGTTCGGAACCGGAACCATGCCCCTCCCCCGGCGGTTCCTGAGCCGACTTCCACAGGAGGGCCAGATGGCAACCAAAACCCAGTCAAACCCGCGCAGCAACAAGTCGCGCTCCGGCGCTTCCTCTAGCGACGAGGGCGCCTTTTCCTGGGGCGGCGGAAGCGCCGGAGTCCTTGCCGGCGCCGCGCTCGCCGGCGCCGCCATGGGCATCGCCGCCAATGTCGGCCGCAAGCTGTTCGTCCAGTTCTCGACCGGCGCCACCGGCGACTGGCTCGACGCGCTGAAGACGGAGCATGCGCTGACGCTCGCCCTCTTCGACAAGATCGAGGCGACCGACGACACGCAGGCGATGATGCGCTCCCATCTGCTGATGAAGCTCAAATATGCGCTCACCAAGCATGCCAGCGAGGAGGAGAACGTCATCTATCCGGCGCTGCGCCAGGCCAACCTCGCCCACGACGCCGACGCGCTCAATTCCGAGCACGGCTACGTCAAGACCTATCTCTACGAGCTGGAGACCCTCCCCAACACCAGCCCCGAATGGCTCGCCAGGGTCCGCGACTTCCGCGCGATGATCCAGGAGCATATCCGGATGGAGGAGGAGGAGGTCTTCCCCACCTTCCGCAAGGCGCTGAGCGAGGCCCAGAACGCCAAGCTCACCTCGCTGATGAACAAGGAAGGCTTCAAGATGGCGTGACCCGCCGATCCTCCCGTCGAGGGGAGGCGGCAGTACGAAGAGACGACGGAGGGGTGTCGGAGCTCGGGAAGCAATTCCGAGCCGAGACACCCCTCCATTATGCTGCGCAGGGTCCTCCCCTCGAAGGGGGGAGGATTTTCGATCCTTAGGCCAGCTGGCCGTGGCAGTGCTTGTACTTGAGGCCCGAGCCGCACGGGCACGGCGCGTTGCGGCTGACGTTGGGAAGCTCGGCGACGTTGGTGCCGATCGGCATGGCCGGCTGCTCGATCTGGAGCGGCGGCAGGCGCGAGAGGATGTTGCCGCTCCCCGCGTCGATGTCCGCCGTATCGTCGTCGCCGGTGAACGGGTCGATATGGTGGGTGATGAAGTCGGGTAGCTGCTGCAGCTCGGGGAATTGCTGGTAGGCGGGCAGCGGCTCCGGCTCCTGGAAGGTGAAGGTCGCGAGCGCCAGCGTGCGCGTCACGTCCTCGCGGATCGCGGCCAGCATCCGCTCGAACAGCTGGAAAGCCTCGTGCTTATATTCGTCGATCGGCTTCTTCTGCGCATAGGCGCGCAGGTGGATGACCTGGCGGAGCGCGTCGAGCATCGCGAGATGCTCCTTCCAGTGGTTGTCGAGCGATTCGAGCAGGATGCTCTTCTCGATCTGGATGTAGCTCTCCGTCGGCAGGTCCGCCGTCTTCTCCTCGATCGTCCGGGTGGCCATGGCCTCGATCCGCTCGACGAGCAGCTCGGGATCGACCGCGTCCTCCTGCAGCCAGGCGTCGAGCGGCGGCTCGAGGCCGAGCACGTCGCGCAGCCGCGTCCTCAGCAGCTCGACGTCCCACTGCTCGGGATAGGTGTTGGGCGGGCAGGCCTCGCCGACGATCGAGTTGACCGTCTCGGTGCGCATGTCGACGACCACGTCGCCGACCGCGTCCGCGTCCATGATGTCGGCGCGCTGCTCGTAGATCACCTTGCGCTGGTCGTTCATCACGTCGTCATATTCGACGACCTGCTTGCGGATGTCGTAGTTGCGCGCTTCGACCTTCTTCTGCGCCGTCTCGATCGCCTTCGAGATCCAGGGCGAGACGATCGCCTCGCCGTCCTCGAGATTCTTGTTCATCAGCCGCGCGAACATGGTCTGCGGGCCGAAGATGCGCAGCAGGTCGTCGTCGAGGCTGAGGTAGAAGCGGCTGAGGCCGGGGTCGCCCTGGCGGCCCGAGCGGCCGCGCAGCTGGTTGTCGATGCGTCGGCTCTCGTGCCGCTCGGTGCCGAGCACGAACAGGCCGCCGGCGGCGATCACCCGCTCCTTCTCCTCGGCCACCTCGCGGGTGATCCGCGCGATCTCGGCGTCCTTCTCCGGCCCGTCCTCCATGCCGGCAAGCTCGTCGCCGATGCGGAACTCGACATTGCCGCCGAGCTGGATGTCCGTGCCGCGGCCGGCCATGTTGGTGGCGATCGTGACCACCCCCAGCCGGCCCGCCTGGGCGACGATATGCGCCTCCTGCTCGTGGTAGCGGGCGTTCAGCACCTCGTGCTTGACGCCTTCCTTCTGGAGGAACTCGGCGAGCAGCTCCGACTTCTCGATGGAGACGGTGCCGACCAGCACCGGCTGGCCGAGCTCCTGCTTCTCCTTGATCGAGCGGGCGATGGCGGCGAACTTGTCGTTCTGGTTCTTGTAGAATTCGTCGTCCTCGTCGATCCGCTTCACCGGCACGTGGGTGGGGATCGAGACGACGTTGAGCTTGTAGATGTCCCAGAACTCGGGAGCCTCGGTGGCGGCGGTGCCGGTCATGCCGCCGATCTTGGGATAGAGGCGGAAATAGTTCTGGAAGGTGATCGAGGCGAGCGTCTGGTTCTCCGGCTCGATGGTCACCGCCTCCTTCGCCTCCACCGCTTGGTGGAGCCCGTCGGACCAGCGGCGGCCGTCCATCATCCGACCGGTGAACTCGTCGATGATGATCACCTTGCCGTTCTTGACGATGTAGTCGATGTCCCGCTTGAACATGACGTTGGCGCGAAGCGCCTGGTTCAGGTGGTGGACGACCAGGGTGTTCTCGTAGTCGTATAGGTTGGAGCCCACGAGCAGGCCGGCGCTTTCGAGCAGCCGCTCCATCTTCTCGGTGCCATCCTCGGTGAGGACGACGGAGCGCTGCTTCTCGTCCAGCTCGTAATCGGCCGGCACCAGATCCTTCACGATCTTGTCGACGGAGATGTACAGCTCCGACTTGTCGTCGGTCGGCCCCGATATGATCAGCGGCGTGCGGGCCTCGTCGATCAGGATCGAGTCCACCTCGTCCACGATCGCGAAGTTGAAGGGCCGCTGCACCATCGACTCGCGCTCGTACTTCATGTTGTCGCGCAGATAGTCGAAGCCGAACTCGTTGTTGGTGCCGTAGGTGATGTCGGAGCCGTAGGCGGCGCGGCGCTGCTGGTCGGAAAGGTTGGGAACGATGACGCCGACGGTCATGCCCAGGAACCGGTAGATCTGCCCCATCCAATCCGCGTCGCGGCGGGCGAGATAGTCGTTGACGGTGACGACGTGGACGCCCCTCCCCTCAAGCGCGTTGAGATAGGTGGCGAGAGTCGCGACAAGGGTCTTGCCCTCGCCGGTGCGCATCTCGGCGATTTCGCCGCGATGAAGGACGATGCCGCCGATCAGCTGGACGTCGTAGTGGCGCTGGCCGAGCGTCCGCTTCGCCGCCTCGCGCACCGTCGCGAACGCCTCGGGAAGCACGTCGTCGAGCGCTTCGCCCTCCGCGAGCCGCTGGCGGAAGAGGACCGTCTGGTTGCGCAGCTCGTCGTCCGTCATCGCCGAAATGCTCGGCTCGAAGCCGTTCACCTTGTCGACGATCTTGCGGAGCGAGCGGACGTAGCGGTCGTTGGACGACCCGAAAATGGCTTTGGCAAATCCGCCGAACATGGGAGAATCCTGTCGTGTCGTAGAGGAAGGAAGCGCGCCTCCCCGGCGCCGCTTCTAGGGTTCACGCGAAGATACGGATCCGCGACGAGGCGGTTCCGCCGGGGCCGCTATTCCAGCCGCCGCTCGTCGACCGGGGTCCTGCCCCGCAGGCCGGTCCGATCCGCCGGCCGGCCGTAGGGCGCCGCCACGCGTGCCGCCCACGCCGGGCGGACGGCGACCCGGCGCACCGCCTCGGCCGGAGCCGCCGCCTGCTCCGCCACCGCGGCGATCGTCACGGCGGCCCGCTCCACCTGGCGCGCGTCCACCGCCCGGTCGCCGGAAATGAACCCGGTGAGGCCGGCCAGCATGGCGGAAAGGAAGAGCAGCAGTTCCAAGCGTGAAGGTCCCTCGGGCGCGGCGCGCGGGTCGAGCGCCGACATAGTGGCTGCGGGCGGCCGCGTCCATGGCTTGACGCACCGCGCCGCCGCGGCCTAGCCCGCGCCTATGGACAAGCCCCTCACCGGCGGCTGCGCCTGCGGCGCCGTCCGCTACGAACTAAAGAGCCCACCGTTCGACGCGGGCTGGTGCCACTGCCGCACCTGCCAGCGCAATTCGGGCGCGCCCGCCATGGTGTTCGCGAGCGTTCCCGCCGGCCATCTCGTCTGGACGAGAGGCGCCGACCTCATCCGCGCCTTCGCCTCGTCGGGCTTCGGCCACCGCAGCTTCTGCGGCGCCTGCGGGACGCCCTTCCTGATGGAGGTGGACCACCAGCCCGAGACCGTCGACTTCTCGGTGGCGACCCTCGACGATCCGGCCGCGGCGGCGCCCGGCTTCCACATCTTCTGGGGAAGCCGCATCCCCTGGTTCGAGCCGAAGGACGACCTCCCCCGGCACGAGAAGTTCCGGCCCGACACGCGGGGCCTCGCCGGCACCGAGCCGCCGGAATAGCGCTCGCCCGGTCCCGACGGGCGCACGGGGAGACGAGAGGGCTCCCCCGCGGCCCGGATGTCGCCCGGCTTAGAGCGCGCCGCTCCCGGCGGGCGACGACCGATCCGCCAGAAGGCTCTGCTCCAGCCAGCCCTGGATCTGGGTCTTGGGCGCCGCGCCGACCTTGGTCGCGGCCGGCTTGCCGTCCTTGAACAGGATCATCGTCGGGATGCCGCGGACGCCGTAGCGCGACGGTGCATCCGGATTCTCGTCGATGTTGAGCTTCACCACGGTCACCTTCTCGCCCAGCTCCTGGCTGATCTCCTCGAGCGCCGGCGCGATCATCCGGCACGGCCCGCACCATTCCGCCCAGAAGTCGACGAGCACCGGCTTGGAGGAGCCGATCACGTCCTGTTCGAAGCTGTCGTCGGTGACTTTCTTGGTGCTCATCTCGATCTCCTGGAGGAACGGCTCTTCATTTAGGAAGGCTCGGCCTCCCGCTCAACCTCCGCGCCGGCCGGAGCGTGCAGATCGAGCAGGTCGCCCGGAAGCGCGAACAGGCGCGGGCCGGACGTGTAGAGCAGCTTCGCCTCGACCGGCCGGCCCGGGAAGATGACGCGCAGCGCCGCGCGGTAGGCGGCGACCTGGCGCAGATGCGCGGCCGGTATGTCCGAAAGGCCCGCCGGCACGGCGCGGCCGGTCTTGAACTCGGCGAGCAGGACGCGGTCCGGCGCGACGAGCAGCCGGTCGACCGTCCCCGAGACGACGAGCCCGTCGCCCACCACCGCCGCGACCGGCGCCTCGGCGAGCGCGCCCGGGCCGAACAGGTCGGCGTGGCGGGGGTCGTCGAGCACGGCGCAGGCGTCGGCGGCGATCGCCCGGCGGAGCGCCGCGTCCTCCACCCCCGCCGCGCCGGCGAGCCACCGCTCCGCCGTCTCCAGCCGGGCCCCCGGCGGCACGTCGGGCAGGCGCTCGAACAATTGGTGGAGCCACCGCCCGCGCTGCGCCGCGTCGCGCTGGCGGGGGGACGGGGGCGGGTCGGCCACCTCGTCGGCCATCGCCGAGGGCGCGAGCGGCCTTGGCGGGCGGCTCTCCGCCGGCGCCGGACGCGCCAGCCAGGCGGGCGGCGCGAGGGAGGGCGGCGCCCGGCGCGGAGCCGCCTTGGCGGAGGTTTCCGGATCTCCGTGTCGAAGCTCCCGCGACCAGGGGCCGCCCGGCTGCCACGTCGCCCCGGCCGCGCCGAGCGCCGCCGCCACCGCCGCGTGCCAGCTCCGCTCCGACGCCAGCCCGCGGTCCGCCGGGCCGAGCGCGCCGCCGATGTAGAGCCGTTCCTCGGCCCGGGTCATCGCCACGTAGAGCAGCCGCCAATGCTCCTCCCTCTCTCGCACATCCTGCATTTCGAGCTCGGCGGCGAGCGGCTCGGCCAGCTCGTCGCGCCGCGGCCGGAACAGGGGCACGGCGGGCCCTTCCGTCCCGAGCGCGAACGAGACGAGGCGGTTCCCCGCCCGCCCCCGCTCCGGATCGGCGCAGGCGTCGGCGAGGATCACGACGGGCGCCTGCAACCCCTTGGAGCCGTGGACCGTCATCACCCGCACCGCGTCGAGCGGCGCGGACGGATCGCGGACGATCTCGACGTCGCCGCGCGAGAACCAGTCGAGGAAGCGCTGCAGCGACGGGGCTGAGGCCGCCTCGAACTCGAGCGCCGCCGAGAGCAGCTCCTCGATCGGGTCACGAGCCTCCGGGCCGAGCCGTTCGAGCAGCCTGCGCCGTCCTTGAATCGGCCCGGAGAGGATCGTCTCCAGGAACTGGTGGGGCGTCGCATAGTCCGCCATCGCCAGCAGCGATTGCAGCCCGAGCGCGCTGTCCGCCTGGCCGGGAAGGTCGCGCACCCGCGGCCAGAGCGCCCCCTCCCGCCCGTGCGCCGCCTCGAACAAGGTTTCCTGGCTCCACCCGAAAAGCGGCGAGACGAGCAAGGCGGCGAGGTTGAGATCGTCGAGCGGCTGCACCGCGAAGCGCGCCGCCGCGAGCAGGTCGCGGACCGCCAGCGGCGCGGTCAGCAGCAGCCGGTCCATGCCGGCCACCGGCACCCCTTCGGCATGGAGCCGGGCGACGAGCAGGGCGGCAAGGTCGCCCCGCCGCCGAACCAGGATCATTATGTCCTCCGGGCGCAGGGGCCGGCCCGTCGCCTCGACGAGGAACGGACGGTCGAGCCAGTGGCGGATCTGCCGGGCGAGGCGCGCCGCGTAGAGCCGCAGCGTGTCGCTGACCCACCCCTCCTCGCCGGCCTCGTCCTCCACGTCGGCGTCGCCGTTGAACGGCGCCCACAAGGTGACGCTGCCGCCGCGCCGCTTGTGCTCGGAGACGTGGCGGCCCGGCGGGCGCGGCAGACCGAAGGCGCCGTGGCCGAGATGGTCGAGGACCGCGTCCACCGCCTCCAGCACGGGCGGGGAGGAGCGGAAGCTGAGGTCCATCGACAGGTCGTGGAAGGGGGGCGGCAGCGGCCGGATCTCGAGCTGCTCCGCCGCTTCGCGAACCGCCCGCGCCTTCGCCTCGAAATAGGCGCGGGCCTCCTCGAACTCGGACGGGTCGGTGCCCTGGAAGCCGAAGATCGCCTGCTTGTAGTCGCCGACGGTGAACAAGGTGCGGTGCCGCCCGGCCGCCGCTCCGGCGCCCGAGAAATATTCCTCGCTGAGCGCGCCGACGATGCGCCATTGCGCGGCGTTGGTGTCCTGCGCCTCGTCGACCAGGATGTGATCGGTGCGCTGGTCGAGCTTGTAGCGCACCCAGTCGCCCATTCCCGGCTCCGCCAGCAGCTTCTCGGCCCAGCGGATGAGGTCGTCGAAATCGACCAGCCCGGCCGCCCGCTTGGCGGCCGCATAGGCCTCCGCGAAGCGCTGCCCGGCGCGCAGGCCCGAGGCGTAGCAGCCGATCAGCTGGGCGAGCTTGCGCATCCGGATGAGGCGGGCGCAGCATTCGAAGGCGGCGGCGGCGAGCCCGGCATAATCCTCGTCCTGCGGCGCGTGGCCCTTGGCGAAGCTCCTCATCTCGCCGTCCGCCTTGGCCCAGACGGCGTGGAGCGCGCCGAGCAGCCGCGCCCGCCCCGCCGGGTCCGCTTCCGCCCATTGCTCGCACAAGGAGGCCCGCTCGAGTCCGCTCTTCGTCCCCCAGCCGCGGTTGAGCAGGCCGAGGCGCCGCAGCGCCGCGACGTCGAATATCCCGTCGCAGCACTGGCCGGCGATCGCCTCGTCTATCTCGCCGGGCGGCACGCCGAAGGCGCGGCGGAGGCGGTCCTCGATCAGCTCCGGCGCGCCGAGCGCCGCCATCCCGTCCGGCGCCCGCGCGCAGCCCCTGAGGAAGGCCTCGGCACCCCCCTCGCCGAGCCGGTGGCTCAAGGCCTGGACGTCGGCGATCATCCGCTCGTCGCGCCGTTCCTCGGCCTCGACCAGCAGCTCGGCCAGGGTCTCGCGGGCCAGCCCCTGCTCCTCCCGCCCCTCGAGCGGCCGGAAGCCGGGCGCCAGCCCCGCCTCGGCCGGAAAGGCGGCGAGCAAGCCCTGGGCGAAGGCGTGGATGGTCTGGATCCTCAACCCGCCGCCGGGCGCGTCCAGAACCCGGGCGAACAGGGTCCTCGCCCGCGCGAGGCTGGGATCGTCGTTCGCCTCGCCGAGCGAGAACAGCTCCTTCCTCAGCGCCGCCGGCTTCAGCCTCACCCATGAGGCGAGCCGAGTATGGATTCGCTCCGCCATCTCGGCCGCCCCGGCCTTGGTGAAGGTGAGGCAGAGGATCGAGGCGGGGTCGACCCCGCTCAGCAGCAGGCGCAGAACCCGGGCGGTGAGGACGTGCGTCTTGCCGGTTCCCGCCGAGGCGGAGAGCGCGGCGTGGACGGCGGGCGAGGAGGCGGCGAGCTGCTCGTCCTCGAGCCGGTTCAACGGCTTGAAGCGCGCGCTCATCCCGGCCGTCCGTCCCGCATCCTCCTTCTATAGGAAGGCGTGCGCGCCGCCGCTACCGGCCGGACGCCTCGACGGCGGCCCGCTCCGCCTCCGCGGCGAGCAGCCCGGGGCTTTGCTCCGGGACCATCCAGCGGCTCTCGTAGATCTCGACGGACGAGAAGATCGGGGTCGTGAAATAGGGATCCTCGGCCAGATAGGCGTCGAGCGCGGCGCGGTCGGGGAGGTCGAAGACGAACAGGCTGCCGATCATCTCGCCCTCCTCGATCAGCGGCCCGGCATAGACGATCCCCGCCTGCCGGCCCGCGACGAACGCGAGATGCGCCGCCCGGCACCGCCGCCGCGCCGCGCCGCCGGGCACGTCGCGGCCGATCACCACGAACGTCATGCCTAGCTGGCCCGGTCGTGCGCCGTGTCGAGGTCGATCGCGGGGCCGGGCTCCGCGTCCGTGTCGACGCCCGCGCCCGACGGGCCGGACGAGGGCTCCTGGCCCTCGACGCGGTCGCCGGCCGGACCGTTCCGGTCCTTCACAGGCTCCGAGGCGCCGTTCCGGTTGCTGGCGCCGCCGCTGTCATTGGTCATGTGCCGCTCCTTTCCGGGCGGCAACGCGCGGCAAGGCCGGCGTGTCCCTCGCGGGCGGTGGGCGCAGTGGCATCATCACCTCACCGTTCGCCGGATGCCCCCTCTCCCCGGGGGGTGAGGGAGTTTGGGGCCGAGTATCGATCCGCCTAAGCGGACCCACGCCTTAGAAGATGATCGCGCCGGCGACGAAGGCGATGAGGGCGATGGTCCAGTCGCGGGGCTGGAGGCGGCGGATGAGGTCCATGGCGTGTCTCCCAGTGGTGTATTGTTGATATAATACACTACGGGAGGGTGCGCAAGCGGCGCTTCAGATCTTCACCTGGCTGCCCATCTCCACCACCCGGTTGGGCGGCAGGCCGAAAAACTCCATCGGGCTCTCGGCGTTGCGCATCATCCAGGCGAACAGCTTCTCCCGCCAGATCGCCATGCCGCGCACCTTCGAGGCGAGCGGCGTCTGCCGCGAGAGGAAGAAGCTCGTCTCCATCATCTTGAACGGGAAGCCGCAGCGGTCGATCTTCGCCAGCGCCTCGGGGACGTTCATGTCCTCCATGAAGCCGAAATGGAGGACGATGCGATAGAAGCCCTCGCCCAGGTCCTCGACCTCGATCTGGCGGGTGCCGTCGACATAGGGCACGTCCTCGATCGCCACCTTGAGGAAGATCGAGCGCTGGTGGAGCACCTTGTTGTGCTTGAGGTTGTGGAGGAGGGCATGGGGCACGCCGTCCGCCTGGCTGGTCATGAACACGGCGGTGCCGGGCACCCGGGCGGCGCTGCTGGCGGCGGACTTGATGAACAGGGCCGGCGGGATCTCGCCCTGTCGCAGCTGCCGGGCGAGAAGCTGGCGCCCCTTCGCCCAGGTGGTGAGGAAGGTGAAGGCGATGAAGCCGATCATCAGCGGGAACCAGCCGCCGCTCGGCACCTTGAGGAGATTGGCCGAGAAATAGGCCGCGTCGACGACGAAGAACAGCGCCAGCAGGGCCGCGGCCGCGATCCTGTTCCAGTTCCACAGCGTGAAGAGGACGACGGCGAGGAGGCAGGTGTCGATGAACATCGCGCCGGTCACGGCGATCCCGTACGCGGCGGTGAGGTTGGACGAGTTGCGGAAGACGAGGACGAGGATGATGACCATGATCATCAGCGCCCAGTTGATCGCGGGGATGTAGATCTGCGCCGCGGTCGCCTCGCTGGTATGCTCGATGCGCAGGCGCGGGACGAAGCCGAGGTGGATCGCCTGCTGGGTCACCGAGAAGGCGCCGGAGATCACCGCCTGGCTGGCGATGACGGTGGCGGCGGTGGCGATGAGGACGAGCGGAAGGCGGAACCATTCGGGCGCGAGCAGGAAGAAGGGGTTCTCGATCGCGCCGGGGTGCCCGATCAGAAGCGCCCCCTGCCCCAGGTAGTTCACCATCAGCGCCGGCAGGACGATGTAGATCCAGGCCGCCTTGATCGGCCGGCGGCCGAAATGGCCCATGTCGGCATAGAGCGCCTCGGCCCCCGTCACCGCGAGCACGACCGAGCCGAGGGCGACGAAGGCGTGGAACCCTTCGGTGAGGAAGAATCGGATCGCCCAGAGCGGATTGAGCGCCATCATCACGCCCGGCGCCTGAGCGATGCTGAGCGCGCCCAGGGTGGCGAGGGTCGCGAAATAGACGCTCACCACCGGCCCGAACAACGTCCCCACCGCGGCGGTGCCGTGGCGCTGGATCATGAACAGGGCGATGAGGATGCCGATGGCGATCGGCAGCACGAAGGCCTGGAGGCCCGCCTGCACGACGACCAGGCCCTCCACCGCCGACAGCACCGACACGGCCGGCGTGATCATCGAGTCGCCGTAGAAGAGCGCGCAGGCGAAGACTCCGAGCAGGACGATCCCCTTCCCCCAGCGCGCCCCTTCCGTCTTGCGCGAGATGAGGGCGAGCAGGGCCAGGCTTCCGCCCTCGCCCTTGTTGTCGGCCCGCATCAGGATGACGACATATTTCAGCGTCACCACGATCATCATCGACCAGAAGATGAGGCTGAGCACGCCGAAGATGTGGAGCTTGTCGACCGGCAGGCGGTGATGGCCGGCGAAGGTCTCGCGGAAGGCGTAGAGCGGGCTCGTGCCGATATCGCCGAAGACGATCCCGATGGCGCCGAGGGTCAGCTTCCAGAGGCTGCCGTGCGGCGCGTGGCCGGGCGGCGGATCCCTGACGTCGGGCGTCGCAGCGGCAGCCGTCGCTTCGCTCATCCTCTTCCTTCCGCTCCCGACGGAGCATCGTGACAAAGCCGGGTCGCGCCGACGGTTCCCGCTACGACGGGCCGCGGCGCCCTACGCCCTCCGCGCGGCGGCGGCAAGCCGGCGGCCGCTCGCGCGGGAGGCGGGCGCAGGCGCGCGCCTTGCGCTTTCGCGCGAGGCGATTTTGGGGTATAGGAGTCGCGGGGACGGGAGATAGTCGCCTTCCAGGGCAGCTGTCGCGAAACGCTCCGGAAAAAAATCCGGGGCGTTTCGTTTTTTCGGGAACCCCGCCGGGGGGTCGGCGTTCTGCCTGTACCCCACAGCGACCGTCAGCTCCCCCCTCCCCCCTCCCCGCTGACGGACGCAGAGCCCCGGCCTTAGTGCCGGGGCTTTTTCTTTGTGGCCGGGTCTTTGATCGCCCGCTTCCCTGGCGCGTGCGGGGCGCATAAGAGCGCTTCGACAGTCCCTGGTTGGAGCGACCCATGTCCCGCGAGCCGACTTACCCCGAAGATGCCAAGGTCGGGCCACCGTCGCCCGAGCCCGCCGCCCCGGCCGCGGCGGCGCCCGCCAAGGCGGCCGATCCTCGCCGCAGCAAGTATCTCGCGACGGGCGCCGCGATCGGCATCGGCTCGGCCGCGATCGTTGCCGCCTTGCTCTACGCCAACCGCAACCGTCGCGGCTGAACGCCGCCGAACGGGCCTGAACCTCGCCTGTCGGCCGGGTTCAGGCGGCGCTCAAGCGGGGAATCCTAGCTTTCCTTCACGAGTATGAAGGAGAGTGAACATGCGTAAGTTGATCCTCGCTTTGTCCGCGGCGAGCCTCACCGTTCCCGCGGTCGCCCTGCCGAGCGCCGCCGAGGCGCGCGGCGTCGGCACCTATCACGGCAAGGTGTGGCGCGGGTCGAACGGCCGGACCTACTGCCGCAAGCCGAGCGGCACGACGGGGCTGGTCGTAGGCGGCGCAGCCGGCGTCCTCGCCGGCCGCCAGATCGACAAGCATGGCGACCGCACCACCGGCACCGTCCTCGGGGCGGCGATCGGCGCCCTGCTCGGCCGAACGATCGAGCGCGACGTCGTCAGCCGCTGCCGCTGATCGCGCCCCGAAGCCGGCGCCGCCGTCTCCGTTCCGACGGGGCGGCGGTTTGCCGCCGCGGCCCCCCTCTGGTAGAATGGCGCGACCGACCTCTGGAGGAGGACGTGCGATGGGGAAGCGTGGCAAGCTGATCGTGGCCGCGGCCTTGGCGGGGCTGCTCGCCGTTCCGGCCCTGGCGGACCCGCCCGGCGGCGGCGGCGGCGGCGCGGCGCCCAGCATGAGCGCGCCGCAATACGATCCGGCCGCCGAATATCGCAAGGGCATAGAGGCGCTGCAGGCCCAGCGCTTCAAGGAGGCCAAGGCGGCGTTCGAGCATGTCCTCGCCGTCGCCCCGCGGGACGCCAACACCAATCTTCTCGCCGGCATGTCCTGCGCCGGCCTCGACGACCTCAAGAATGCGCGCAAATATTACGAGCGGGCGGTGAAGGCCGACAAGGACCTGGTCGGCGCCCGCCGCGAGCTCGCCCTCACCTATCTCAGGCTCGGCGACCGGCCGAAGGCGGAAGCGGAGCTTGCCGCGCTGAAGGCGCTGCAGGCGGCGTGCGGCGGCGCCTGCGCCAAGGCGGCGGAGCTCGGCAAGGCGGTCGACATGGTCGCCGCCGCGCTCGCCGCGCCCACCCAGGCGCGGCTCGACACCCAGCCGAGCCTCCTCTTCGCCAGCGCGGCGGGAGGCGACCGCGCCTATTTCGAGGCCGTGTCGCTGATCAACGAACGCCGCTACGAAGAGGCGATCGGCGCCCTGGAGGCGGCGCGGGCGACGTTCGGGCCGCATCCAGACATCCTCACCTATCTCGGCTTCGCCAACCGCAAGCTCGGGCGCTACGAGACGGCCGAGCGTTACTACCGGGCGGCGCTCGCGGCCGCGCCGGGCCACCGCGCCGCGACCGAATATTATGGCGAGCTGATGGTCGAGCGCGGCGACAGGGCCGGCGCCGAGCGGATGCTGGCGAAGCTCGACGAGGGCTGCACCTTCGGCTGCGCGGAGGCGGAGGAGCTGAGGCGTTGGATCGCGGCGGGCGGCTCGCCGGCGCGCTGAGCGCCGCGAGCGCGGCCCTGCTTCTCCTCGCCGCCGCGGATTCGCCGCGCGTGCCGATCCGCGAGGCCCGATGGGCCGCGCCCGACCGTTTGTTCGAGACGCTGAGCCGCGAGCCGGCCGAGTGCCTCGCGCGCCCGGTCGGCGCGGCGGCGCGGCGCTCCGTCGAGATCGGCCGGATCGCCTTCCGGGCGCCGCTTCTCCTCGGCGGCCAGGCGGCCCGGGCGGGAATCAGCTGCGCCACCTGCCACCGCAGCGGCCGCGACAATCCCGCCTTCCTCTTCCCCGGCGTCTCGGGCGATCCCGGCACCGCCGACGTGACCTCGTCGCTGATGAGCAGCCATCGCGGCGACCGGACGGACAATCCCCGGCCGATCCCGGACCTGGCGGGCCCGCCGGAGCGGCTCAAGGTCTCCCGCACCGGGCCGGGCGCGCTGGAGGCGTTCATCCACGGCCTCGTCGTCGAGGAGTTCGACGGCGCCGAGCCCCCGCCGGCGGTGATGGCCGGCCTCGCCGCCTACGTCCGCGCGCTTCGGCCCGAGGCGTGCCGGGGCGGGAGCCGCCGCGTGTCGCTCGAGGGCCGGCTCGACGCCGTCGCGGCCGCGGTGCGGCTGGCGGCGGGCTCCGACCGCGACACCGGCCGCTTCCTGATTACCGCCGCCCGGTCGCTGCTCGGCGCCGTCGACGAGCGCTTCCGGCTTCCCGGCCTCGAACGCGACCGCGCCCTGCTCGCCGAGGCGGACGCGGAGCTGCGCGCCTTGCGCGAGGATCCGCGCCGCGGCGCCCCGTCCCTGGAGCGTTGGCTGGAGCGCTGGCCGGAGCGGCGGCGGCGCCTGATGCGCGACGAGCGGCGCTCGCTCTTCTCCCCCGCCATCCTTCGGGCGCAGCTTCGCGCTTAACCCTTTCCTAAGGCGCCTTGGCCATGCTCCGCCTCACCAAGGAGGCCGGCCATGTCTTTCCTGCGAAGCCTGCTGCGCGACCGTCGAGGAGCGACCGCGATCGAATATGCGCTGATTGCGAGCCTGATCGCGGTCGCGGCGATCACCGCGTTCGTCAATCTCGGCACGGGACTCAACACCACCTTCACCAACGTCAACGGCGCCGTCTCCGGCAGCTGACGCTCATCCCTCGCGGCCGTACCATTCGTCGAGCCGCATCAGCTGGTCATATTCGCCATAGGGGGCGTGCTCGGGGTGCAGCTTGGCGGTGAATGGCGCGTCGCCGGTCAGCCACGCCTCCGCGGCGGCGATGAAGTTGCGGGCGGCGCGGGCGGTGAAGTCGGTGGCGTCGAGCCCGCTCCGCCCACCGACCGGGCTCGCGACATGGCCGAGCTTCCCCGCTTTCTTCGCGAGCGACCAATATTCGAAAAGCTCGGGCAGACCCTCGATCCCCTCGAACCCGCCGCGCTCGGCGATCAGGCCGAGCAGGCCGAGCTGCATCGAATAGCCCTCGGCGACCGCCTTGGGTCCCGGCGGCATCCCGGTCTTGTAGTCGACGATGGCGAGGCCGCCGCCCGGCAGGCGATCGATCCGGTCCGCCTCGCCGTAGAGGCTGACGCCGGCGAGCTCGCAGGCGCCCTTCGCCTCCGCGGCGAGCGGCCGCCGGCCCGCTTCGGCATTCCTCGCCACCTCCGCGGCGATCCAGTCGATCGCCTCCAGGAGGCGCGGCTGCCAGAGCGCGCGCATCAGCGGATGGGCCGAGGCCTCGCGCAGCAGCGCCTCCGCCCGGCCGCGCAGCCTCGACGGCTCGCAATCGTCCTCCTTCATCCACGCCTCGAGCGTGCGGTGGACGGCGCTGCCCCGCCACGCCGCGGTCGGGTCGGCGTCGACCGGGTCGAGCGACGGCAAGGCGAGCAGCTTGCGCGCGTAGAAGGCGAAGGGGTCGGCCTTCAGCCGGTCGACCTCGGTCACCGAGATGCGGCGGGGCCGGGCCTCCAGCGGCGGCCGCGGCGCGGGGCGCTCCGCCGGCCGCAGCGCTGCCGGCCGGTCCACCGCCCGCGCCCAGCCGATATGGACGGGGGAACGGGTGAGGCCGCCGGTCATCGCTTCGAGCCGCAGCCAGAAGCGCGACGGGATGGCCGGCGCGCGGGCGTCGCGGCGGGCGCGGGTGACGAGCACGGCGGGCGCTCCGAGGCCGCTCGCGAAATCGTGCGCCGAAACCCCGATCCGGCGCTCCAGCCCGGGCAGGCCCAGCTCGTGGCGGAGGCGCGGGGCGAGCCAGGGATCGGGCGCCGGCAGCTGCGGCCACACCCCTTCGTTGAGGCCGGCGAGGATGACGAGGTCGGCGCGCTGCAGCCGCGCCTCTATCTGGCCCCAGATGAACAGGCGCGGATGCTGGCCGTAGGGCGGCCGCACGTCCCGCGAGCGAAGCAGCTGCTCGAGCATCGCGGCGAAGGCGCGCGGCGCGACCCGGCCGGCGGCCGCCGCGGCCGCCTCGGCCTCCAGAAGCAGGTCCGCCGCCTCGCGTCCCGCGGGGCCCGCCCAGACCTCGTCGCCGGTGAGGTCCGAGGCGGGGACCCGCAAGGCCTCGAGCAGGCGCGCGAAGCCGGAGCGCCCGTCGCGAAACGCCCGCTCGAGGGGCTTCAGCCGCGGCGCCACGCCCCGCCACCACGCCTCGGCGCGGCCGCGCAGCTCGCGCTCGCCGCGGCGGCCGCTCCGGTCGGCGAGGAGCGCGCTTATGCCGTCGAGCCCGGCCGGCGGGCGCGGCCCCCGCAGCGCCAGGTCGAGGAGCCGCGCGCCTTCGAGCCAGGCGAGCCGCCCCTCCCCCTTGGCGACCAGCGGATGCTTCAGCAGGGCGAGCAGCGGCACCGGCGCGAACTGCTCCGCGGCCGCGCCGGCGAGCGCGAGCAGCAGCGTTCCCGGCGCAAGCTCCGACAAGGGCCGTCCGGCGCTGTCGTCCGCGGCGACGCCCCAGCGCCGGAGATGGGCCGCGACCCGCCGGGCGAGCGCCCGGTCGGGAGTGACCAGCGCCGCCGTTCGCGCCGGCGTCTCCAGCGCCTCGCGCAGGGCGACGGCGACCGCCTGCGCTTCCTCGGCCGGATCGGCGGCCTCGATCGCACGCACGCCGGGCAGCCGCCGGTCGGCGGGACTGAGAGTCGCCCAGGCGGCGGTCGAGGCGGCGGGCAGCATGGCATTGGCGACGGCGCGCCCGCGCGAGGCGGGCGCCGCCGGGCCGCCGCTCCAGCGCCATCGCCTCACCTCGGCCCGCCCTACCCCCATCCGCTCGAGCAGCAGCTTGAGGTGGAATTGCGGGTGGGTCTCGATCGACCGGCGGCGCTGGCCGGTGGCCGGATCCGGCTCGTGCGGGCCGAGCGCGGCCCACTCGCTCTCCGCAAGGCCGGTGTCGAGGCCCGGGAGCACGACGAGCCCCTCGGGGAGCCGCGACACGACGCGCAGCAGCCGCGCCACGGCGGGCGCGGCCGTGGTGATCCCGGCGGCGGCGACGAAGCCGGCCGGCGGCGCGGCGCTCCACCGCGCGGCCAGCCGGCCGAGCAGGCGCCGGCGGCGCTCGGCAAGGTCTATCCGGCCGCGCTCTGCGAGCCGTCTCGGCCAATGGTCCATGATCACCGCCAGCCGCTCGAGCGACGCCTGCCAGTGCAGCGAGAGATCGGGAAGGTCGGCGGCGAACCCGCGCAGCCGCGACGGCGCGATCTCCTCCACCAGCAGCTGGTCGAGCGTCTGGGCGAGGTTCTCGGCGAGGCGCAGGGCCTCCGCCCCCTCCACCCCGGGCAGGTGGCGCTCGACGAGGGCTGCAAGCTGGAACAGCCGGTCGAGCGGCTCGATCGCGGGCGGTATCGCCTCCTCCTCGTCCGCCGGGTCGAGGAGGCCGCCGACCCGCTCCTCTATGTCCGCATCGCCGATCGGGACGAGGCGGGGGAGCAGCAGGCCGCCGGCCGAGCGGCGCACGAAGGCTTCGGTGATGGCCCGGGCCGCGCGGTTGTTGGGGACCAGAACGACGCCCCGGGCAAGGCCGAGCGTCTCGCCGCCGTGCCGCGCGAGGAGGCCCGCGGCGAAGGCGTCGGCGAACGGTCGGTGCGCAGGGATGGTGTAGACGCGCGGGTGGGCCGGGCGCTGGGCCGCGTGCGCCGTGGCGTCAGGCGGTGCCAAGTATCTCTTCCGCCGCGCGGATGTTGGGGGGCGCGCCGACGTCGAACCACAGGCCCTGGTGCACGGCCCCGAACAGGCGCCCCGCCTCGATCGCCCTGTCCCACAGGAGGTTGGTCGAGAAGGGTCCCGCCGGCACTTCGCCCGCGAGCAGCCGCTTCGACACGATCTGGACCCCGGTATAGACGAACGGCGCCATCCCGCCGGGCTTGCGGCGGCGCAGCGCGCCGGCGGCGTTCATGTGGAAATCGCCCTGCCCGGCATGGCAATGCGCCCGCGCCAGCGGCACGAGCAGGAGCAGGGCGTCCATCCGCGCCTCGTCCCAGGCCGAGGCGAGCAGGCGCAGGGCGTCGACCGGCCCGTCGATCCAGAGGTTGTCGGAATTGACCACGAGGAACGGGTCTGCATCGATCAGCGGCAAAGCGTGGACCAGGCCCCCGCCCGTCTCCAGCAGCCGCTCGCGCTCGTCGGAGATCGCGATCTCGATGTCCTGGACGCGGTTCCTGAGATGGGCCTCCAGGGCGTCCGCGAGATAGTGGACGTTGACCACCGCCTTCTTCACCCCCGCCGCGCGCAACCGGTCCATGCAATGGTCGATCAGCGGCTTGCCGGCCACCTCGACGAGCGGCTTTGGGCGGGTCGCCGTAAGCGGGCGCATCCGCTTGCCGAGCCCCGCCGCCAGCACCATCGCGGTCTGCGGCACCTGCCCCGCCGGAGCGGGGCGAAGGGAGAGCGGCCTGCGGTAACGGCTCACCCGGTCATCGCCCTCAGGCAGGCGTCGCCGCGATAGCGGGCCGGGACGTTGGCGTCGAACCACGCCCGCACCGGTGCAGTCGCAGGGTGGGCGAAGTTGCGCTCTACATAACCCCAGAGACGGGGGTGCATCGTCGGGTAGAATGGCTTGCCGTCGCGCTTCCACAAGCGGGTGAAGATGCCGAGTATCTTCACGTTGCGCTGGGCGCCGAGCACTTCGTAGTGGGCGCGGAAGCGGGCGCGGTCGGGCACGCCGGCGGCATCCATGTAGCGCTCGAGCATCGCCGCCTCCAGCGCCGGCGAGACGTCGCGGCGGGCGTCCTGGAGCAGCGAGACGAGATCGTAGGCGGCATGGCCGGCCAGCGCGTCCTGAAAGTCGAGCAGGCCGAGCTCGGCGCGGCCGGGAAGCACCATGAGATTGTCGGCATGATAGTCGCGCAGCACCATCACCGGCGAGCGCTGGGCGCTCTCGAGAAGGTCCGCCCAGGCCGCCCGCCACGCCGGCAGATAGGATTCGCGGTCCACCTCGAGGCCGACGGCGGGGACGTACCAGTCCGGGAACAGCATCACCTCTCGGACCTTGGCGGCGTCGTCATAGGCCGGGAGGTCCGAGGGCGCCCTCTCCCGGGCGAGCCGGGCGAGGATGTCGACCGCCGATTCGTATATCTCCCGCTCCCGCTCCGGCTCGCGGGCGAGCAGCGGCCCGACCCGGTCGTCGCCGAAATCCTCGAGCAGCAGCAGCCCCCGCTCCCGGTCGACGGCGAGGGGGCGGGGCGGCGCGAAGCCGCGGTCGAGCAGGTGCCGCGCGACGGCGAGGAACGGCCCGACGTCCTCATGCTCGGGCGGGGCGTCCATCAGCACGGCGGTGCGGCCGTCCTTCACCACTCGGAAATAGCGGCGGAAGCTTGCGTCCCCGGCGAGCGGCAATATCTCGGCGCCGTCCCAGCCGTGGCGGCTCAGGAAGTCGGGCGCCGTCTCCGGCGGAATCATCGGGGCGGCCATCGCGCTTCCCAAGCGGCGGGCACCCCCGCTGTCAAGGCGCGGCCGCCCGCGGCCCGCGGCACGAGCGTCAGGCGGAGCGCCTGGCGCCACAGCCGGTCGCCGAGCCGCTCCGGCCACTCGACGAGCAGCGCCCCATCCTCCAGAGCCTCGTCCAGCGCCAGCGCCTCCACCTCGTCCGGCTCCTCGATCCGGTAGAGGTCGACGTGCCATACCGGCGGCGACAGCCCCTCGTAGGGCAGGACCAGCGGGAAGGTCGGGCTGGCGACGTCGCCGCCGAAGCCGAGGCCGCGCAGGATGCCGCGCGCCAGCGTCGTCTTGCCTGCGCCGAGATCGCCGAACAGCGCGACGACGTCGCCGCCTCGGAGCAGTCCCGCCAGCGAGCGCCCCAAGGCCTCGGTAGCCTCGGCGTCGGCGAGGATCATCACCCCTTCTTCCTGGGGAGCCGCACCGTGACGGTCGTGCCCTGGCCGGGCTCGGAGACCAGCTCGACCGTGCCGCCATGCGCCTCCACGAACTGGCGGGCGAGCGGCAGGCCGAGGCCGAGCGCCGCGTCGCCGCCTTCCCGGCTGCGGTGGAAGCGGTCGAACACACGCGCCTGCTCGGCGGGCGCGATGCCGTGGCCGTTGTCGGAGACGATGATCTCCGCCGCGGCGCGGGTGCCAGCGGCGTGGAGGAGGATGCGCCCGCCCGGGTCGGTGAAGGTGACGGCGTTCTTCAGGATGTTGTCGAGGGACTGGCGCAATCGCCGGCGGTCGCCGGTGATCGAACCAAGGCCGCTCCCCGTCTCGACCACGAAGGCGATCCCCTTCGCCTCCGCCTGCGCTTGGAACGCCGCCGCGGCTTCGCGGCAGAAGGGCTCGAGGGCGATCTTCTCCTCAGCGAGGAGAAGGCTGCCGCTGTCGCTCTGGGTGAGATCGAGGACGTCGTCGATCAGCGCTCCGAGCCGCGCCACCGACTGGAGGATGGCGGACACATAGTCGGTCGCCGGCGGGGGCAGCTCCCCCGCATAGCCCGCCTCGAGCATCTCGGCGAAGCCGGCGATGGAGGTGAGCGGCGTGCGCAGCTCGTAGCTCATGTTGGAGACGAAGGCCGTCTTCAGCCGGTCCGCCTCCTCGAGCGCGGCGGTGCGCTCGCGCAGCGCCGCCTCCACGGTGCGGGAGGCGGTGACATCGAGCATTGTGAAGAGGGCGTTGCCGTCCGGCAGCGGCACAGCGGCGAACTCGAACTCGCGTCCGTCGACGAAGGCGACCCGGCCGCCCCGCTGCTTGCGCTCGACGGTGGCGCTCCTCACCAGCTCGCGCACCAGGCCGGCATGCTGGGGGTTCCTCAGCTTGCGGCCGATATGCGGGGTCAGCGTGTCGATGCGCGGATTGCCGGTCAGCTGCTCCTCCTCGAACTCCCAGAGCTGGCGGAAGCGGTTGTTCCAGAGGTGGAGCCGCCCGTCCGAGGCGAACACCCCCACCGCCTCGAACAGGTTGTCGAACGTCGCGGTGCGCACCCTCAGCAGCGTGTCGCGGGCGGAGGCGAGGCGGAGCTGCTCGGTGCGGTCCTCGAAGATGAGCAGAAGGCCACCGTCCGGAAGCGGCTGGGCGACGACGCGCAAGTGGCGGCCGCCCGGCAGCAGCCAGTCCTCCTCCTCCGCCGCCAGCCCGCCGGTGAACCAGCGCCCGTGGTCGCGCTTCCAGTCCGGATAGTCGCGGACCTCCGGCATGTGGCCGGCGTCGCGCATCGCGTCGAGCAGCCGGTTGAACTCCGGCCGGTCGGCGAGGAAGTCGCTCTTGAGGGAGAAGATTCGGGCGAAGGGCTGGTTGAAGAAGATGAGGCTGCGGTCGCGGCCGAACTGGGCGACGCCGGCGGAAAGCCGGTCGAGCATGTCGCGCTGGGCGCGGACGAAGCGCTCGAGATCGGCGCGCGCCTGCTCCCGGTCCTCGACGTCGACGGCGTAGCCCGCGACCCCGGCGCTGCCGATTGGGACTTCCACGACCTGCATCGTCCGCCGTTCTCCGGCGACCGTGGCCGGGACGGTGCGGAACTGCGGCGCGCCGCTGTCGCGGGCCGCCGCGGCATGGGCGGCGGCGGCCTCCGGCTCGTCGATCAGCTCGATGCCGTCGGCGACGACGGCTCCGGCATCGTCGGCCTCAACCGCCTCCACATAGGCGCTGTTGACCATGGCGAGCCGCAGGTCGGGGCCGCGATGCCACATCGGGAAGGGCGCGGCCTCGATCAGTCCGGAAAGGGAATCGAGCGCGCCGGAGAGGCGCTGGGCGCGCTGCTCGCTGGCGGCGAGCCGATCGGCCGTATCGGTCGCGTCCTGCAGCCAGGCGAGGACGTCGCCCTCAGCCCAGGGGTGCGGCGCGGCGCCGCCGCGCAGCTCGACGACCCGCACCGACCGCATCGGCCGAAGCTCGAGAGTGAAGGGCGCGCCAGAGGCGGCGCACGCCGCCACTGCCGAGGAGAGCGCGTCCAGCTCCGCCTCCGGAAGGGAGGCGGTGAGCCCCTGCAGCGTCGCCGGCAGCGCCTCCAGCCCAAGCATCTGAGCCGTCGCGGAGGGGCCCTGCAGGGAGCCGTCGCGCCGGGCGATGAGCGGCAGCGCCGGAGAGGCGGCGAGCAAGGCCTCGAGCCGCGCCACCTCACGGGTCTGCGCCACCGCCGCGCGGCTGCGCGCGACGCCGCGCAGCGTCGCCCACAAGGCCGCCGCCAGCCAGCCGCCGCAGAACAGCGCGACAAGCGCGAGGGCGGCAGGGGTCAGGCTGGGCATCGGCTCCTCTTAAGGACGCCTTGGGGGGAGGAAAAGGGCAGGCTCCGCCAAACCCTGCGCGAACCGGCAGGGCCCGCGCGCCGCGAGGCTCAGGCGGCGAGCTTGCGCGCCTTGGCGAGCTTCTTGAGTATCATGTCCCGCTTGAGGCGCGAGAGATGGTCGATGAACAAGATACCCTCGAGATGGTCCATCTCGTGCTGCAGGCAGATGGCGAGCAGTCCGTCCAGCTCCTCCTCGCGCGAGCTGCCGTCCCGGTCCAGCCAGCGGGCGCGGATGCGATCCGGCCGCTCCACCTCGGCATACATTTCCGGCACCGAGAGGCAGCCTTCGTTGTAGACCTGGAGGTGGTCGGACGTCTCGACGATCTCGGGATTGATGAAGACCAGCGGGCGCCGGACGGGCTCGCCGCCCTCTTCCTCCGGCTCCTGAAGGTCGATGACGAGGAGACGCTTGGGAACGCCTACCTGGATCGCGGCGAGGCCGATGCCGGGCGCCGCGTACATCGTCTCGAACATGTCGTCGATCAGCGTCTGAAGCTCGGGCGTAACCTCCTCCACCGGCGAGGAAATGCGCCGAAGCAGCGGGTCGGGAGTCTCGAGGATCGGGAGGACGGCCATGGTCGAAAAGTAGGTCCGGAAGGGGCGAAAATCAAGGTCGCGAGGGCGTCCGGGCGCCGTCCCGGCGCGGGTCCCCCCGCGGCCTACCCAACCGGCCGGCGCGCGCGGAGCGCCTGCGCCAGCGTCCCCTCGTCGAGATAGTCGAGCTCGCCGCCGACCGGGAGGCCGTGGGCGAGGCGGGTCAGCCGGACCGGGAAGCCCTCGAGACGCTCGGCCAGATAATGGGCGGTGGTCTGGCCCTCGAGCGTGGCGTTGGTTGCCAGCACCACCTCGTCGAAACCGCCGGCCGAGACACGGCCGATCAGCCTGTCGATGCTGAGATCCTCCGGACGCACGCCTTCGAGAGCCGAAAGGCGGCCGCCGAGCACGTGGAAGCGGCCCGGGAAAAGGCGCGAGCGATCGAGCGCCCAGAGGTCCGACACTTCCTCCACGACACAGAGCAACCGGTCGTCGCGCCGCGGATCGGCGCAGACGCTGCAGGGGTCGGCCGTGTCGACGTTGCCGCAGGTCGAGCAGACCGAAAGCGCCTCGCTGACCCGCTCCAGCGCCCTCAGCAGCGGCGTCAGAGCGGCCTCGCGCTTCTTCAGGAGGTGGAGCACCGCCCGGCGCGCGGAGCGGGGTCCGAGTCCCGGCAGCCGCGCCAGCGCCTGGGTGAGCGCGTCGATCTCGGGGGAAGCCATGGATCTTAGGTAGGAGGTGGGTGGCGGGAGGTAAATCCTTCCCCTCCCCTTCAAGAAGAGGATTGGCTACAGCGCGCGTCATGCGCATCGCCTTCATGGGAACTCCCGATTTCGCCGTGCCGACGCTGGAGGCGCTGGTCGCCGCCGGGCACGAGATCGCCTGCGTCTATTCGCAGCCGCCCCGCCCCGCCGGAAGGGGCAAGGCGCCGCGTGTATCGCCGGTGCAGCAGCGGGCGCAGGCCATGGGGATCGAGGTGCGCACGCCCGTTTCGCTACGCTCTGAAGAGGCGCAGGCGGCGTTCCGCGCGCTCGGGCTGGAGGCGGCGGTGGTCGCCGCCTACGGGCTGATCCTCCCGGCGCCCATCCTCGAGGCGCCGCGGCTCGGCTGCCTCAACGTCCACGCCTCGCTGCTGCCGCGCTGGCGGGGGGCGGCGCCGGTGCAGCGGGCGATCCTCGCCGGCGACAGGCGCACCGGGGTCACCATCATGCAGATGGAGCGCGGGCTCGACACCGGGCCGATGCTCGCCCAGCTGCCCGCCGAGATCGCCCGCAAGAGCGCGGGCGAGCTCACCGCGGAGCTCGCACGCCTGGGTGCCGAACTGATGGTCGACGTGCTCGCCTCGATCCACCGCGTCGGCCCGCGCCCCCAGGACGACCGCTGGGCCACCTACGCCCCGAAGATCGCCAAGGAGGAAGCCAGGCTCGACTTCAGCCGCAGCGCCGAGGAGGTGGAGCGGCAGGTGCGGGCCTTCGATCCGGTGCCGGGCGCCTTCTTCGAATATGCGGGCGAGCGCATAAAGATACATTCTGCCGAGCTGGTCGACGACAGCGGGCCTGCGGGGACGGTGCTGGATCGGAGCCTGACCATCGCCTGCGGCACCGGCGCCCTCGCTCCCACCTCCGTCCAGCGCGCGGGGCGGGCCGTCATGACCCCGGCGGAATTGCTGCGCGGCTTCCCGATCCCGCCCGGAACCCGGCTTTGACCCGTTTCCGGCTGACGATCGAATATGACGGCCGCCCCTTCATGGGTTGGCAGCGCCAGGCCCACGGCCCCTCCGTCCAGCAGGCGATCGAGGAGGCGGCCGAAGCGATCAGCGGGGAGCAGGTCACCGTCCACGCCGCCGGCCGCACCGACGCCGGCGTCCATGCCGTGGCGATGGCGGCGCACCTCGATATGGCGAGGCCGATCACGCCCTTCCGCCTCGCCGAGGGCCTGAACGCCCGGCTGAGGCCGCAGCCGGTGGCGATCCTGGGAGCGGAGGCGGTCGGACCGGACTGGCACGCCCGCTTCAGCTGCACCGGCCGCCGCTACGTCTACCGAATCGTCAACCGCCGCGCCCCGCTGGCGCTCGAGGCGGGACGGGCCTGGCAGGTGCGGGTTCCGCTCGACGCCGAGGCCATGCAAGAAGCGGCGCAGGCGCTGGTCGGCCGCCACGATTTCACCACCTTCCGTTCCGCCCATTGCCAGTCGGACAGCCCGGTGAAGACGCTCGACCGGCTCGTCGTCAGCCGGTCGGGCGACGTCATCCTCGTCGAGGCGGCGGCGCGGTCCTTCCTCCACCACCAGGTCCGATCGATGGTGGGGTGCCTGCAGCTCGTGGGGCGGGGCCGTTGGTCGGCGGCCGACCTCGCGGGGGCGCTTGCGGCGAGGGACCGGGCGGCGCTCGGCCTCAACGCTCCGCCCGACGGCCTCTATTTCACGGCGGCCGAATATCCGGGCGAAGCGGCGCCGAAGCCGAACAGGCGCTGAAGCGAGCGGTCCAGCATCAGCAGCTGCCAGAGCAGGCGGCCGTGGTCGGAGCGGCCGGCGCGATGATCGGTGGCGACTCGCGCGACGGCGGCGCCGTCGAGCCAGCCCAGCTCGGCCAGCGCCGGGCTGCGGGCGAGCGCCGCCGCCTCCGCCGCCAGCGGGCCGCGGAACCATGCACCGACCGGCGTCACGAAGCCCATCTTGCGGCGGTGGAGTATCTCGCCGGGAAGATAGCGGCCGAGGGCCTTCTTCATCAGCCACTTGCCGGATCCGCCGCGCAGCCGCAGCGTCGCCGGCAGGCGCGCCGCAAACTCGACCAGGCGGTGGTCGAGCAGCGGCTCGCGCGCCTCGAGGCTGACCGCCATGCTGGCGCGGTCCACCTTGGTGAGGATGTCGCCCGGCAGCCAGATCTTGAGGTCGGCATATTGGGCACGCGACAAGGCGTCGTCGGCCGGCGCCTGGCGCATCGTCCCGACATAGAGCTGCTCCGCTCGGTGGCCCTGCAGCAGCTGCCGGAAGGCCGGCGTGTAGAGCCTCGCGCGGACCGGGAAGGAGGTCGCAGTGACGGCGTCGGCATAAGCCTCCTCGGCGCTCCGGCCGAGGGCGGTGAGCGTCGTCTTGGCGCGAAGGAATTGCGGCGCCCAGTCCATCTTGGGGTAGAGCGCGCCGGCGGCTCCGAGCGCGCTCCGCGCGCCCGGCGGAAGCAGGCGGCGGACCCGCTCCTCGGCGCTGAACAGCCGGTAGCGGCGATAGCCGGCAAAGGCCTCGTCGGCGCCGTCGCCGGAGAGGGCGACGGTCACCTTCTCCCGGGCGAGCTCCGAGACGCGGTAGGTGCCGAGCGCGGAGGCGTCGGCGAAGGGTTCGTCGAAGCTGGCCACGAGCGTGTCGATCAGCGCGAAATCGGCGGAGGCGACGGTGCGGGTGCGGTGGGAGGTGGCGAAGCGTGCCGCGACCTGCGCCGCCCAGCGGCTCTCGTCGTGATCGGCCTCGTCGAAGCCGATCGAGCAGGTCTCGACCGCCTTGCGGCTCGCCTCCGCCATGAAGGCGACGACGGCGGAGCTGTCGACTCCGCCCGAGAGAAAGGCGCCGAGCGGTACGTCGGCGACCATGCGGGAGCGCACCGCCTCCCGCAGCCGCTCGACCAGCTCCTCCTCCAGGGCGGCGGCGGACGCCCGGGAGGGGCTGGAGAAATCGACGTCCCACCAGCGCACCGGCGCCGGTACCGGCCGGCCGCGTCGGACGAGGAGATAATGGCCGGCGGGAAGCTTCGATACGCCCGCCATGATGCTCAGCGCATCTGGTATGTAGCCGTAGGCGAGATAGTCCTCGACGGCGCGCGGATCGATCTCGCGGCGGAACCGAGGATGCGCCATCAACCCCTTGAGCTCCGAGGCGAATATCAGCGCGCCATCGGGCAAAGCGGCGAGGAAGAGGGGCTTCACGCCGAGCCGGTCGCGGGCGAGGAACAGGGCGTCCTCGGCGCCGTCGTAGAGCGCGAAGGCGAACATGCCGTTGAACCGGGCGAGGCAGGACGGGCCCCATTGCCGCCACGAGGCCAGAACCACCTCGGTGTCGCTGTGAGTCGCGAAACGGTGGCCGAGCGCCTCAAGCTCCGCCCGCAACTCCTTGAAATTATAAATTTCCCCATTGTAGCTGAGGACCAGGTCGCCATCCGCCGAGCGCATCGGCTGGTCGCCGGTCTCGAGATCGATGATCGAGAGGCGGCGGTGGCCGAGCCCGACTCCGCGCCCGGTCCACACACCGCTGCCGTCCGGCCCGCGATGGGCGAGGCTGTCGGCCATGGCGCGGATCCGCGCCGCGTCGACCGGCTTGGGGACGTCGGGATGGAACAGGCCTGCAATGCCGCACATCAGCGAGCCCCTGGCAGCCCCGCGGCCCGGTCGGCAAGCCCTTCGACCGGCCCGAGGGCGCGGAGGAACGCCGCGAGCACCGGCCGAGCGCCCGGCTCCGCCGACGAGGCGACCAGGGCGACGGCCCGCTGCGGACCGCCGACCAGGTGCACCTTCACCGTCTCTACCTTCACCGCCGCCGGGCTGCCGGTAAGGATGCCGCCGACGCGGTAGAAGCTCCACACCTCGCGCAGGTCGCCGTGGGAGAAGATCCGCTCGGCGCGTCCGGACGGCGGCGGCGCGGCGTCGGCGGTCCAGGCCCAGCTGCCGTCCGCAGGCACCGCGCCCTGGCCGAAGCCGACCAGCTCGCGCCCCTCCCCCTGCCGGGCGAAGACGGCGAGGGCGAGGTCCACTTCATGCCCGGCGGAGTCGCGGTAGCGGCCGATGCGCAGGCGGTCGGCGCCCGCATAGGTCGGCTGCCAGGGCCGCCCCGCAACGGCCACCCGACGCCAGCCAGGTACCTCCGGCAAGGCGAAGTCGGGCGCCTCGACGGTGCCGGAGGAGGCGACCGCCGCCGACCAGAGGAGCGGCGCGGCCGCAAGCGTCGCGGCGGCGGCGGCGACTCGGACCAGGCGCGGCCCCGGCCCCGCGGCCGCCCCCGGAGGCTGGAGCGCGGCCGGGTCGAACCAGGGGTCGTCGACCTTGCGGTCGAAGAACGGCCAGGCGGCGGCCATGATGAGGGCGATGACGATGGCGAAGAACACCCAGCCGTAGACGACATGGTCGAAGCTCTCGGCGAAGCTGTTGTCGCTGGTCAGATAGGCGACGTAGATGGTCCCCCAGGCCCTGACGCCGTTGGCGAGGACGGGGACGACGATCGCCGCGGCGAGGAAGGCGGCGCGGCGGCCCCAGGCGCGGAAGCAGACGTTGGCGGCGAGCGCCCCGTAGGCCAGCATGGCGATGAGGAACTTCACCCCCGAACAGGCCTCCGCCACCTCGAAATAGCCGGTCGAGGTGGAGATGAAGACGCCGTCGATATGGGCCGGCACCTGCGCCAGGCGCAGCAGGGCCATGGCGATCTGCGCCGTCACCGTCTGCATCGGCGGCACCAGCTCCTCGCCGAGCGGGATCAGGAACAGGGCGTAGAAGATCGGGAAGGCGAGGCCGCGCGACACCGCCTTGCCGAGGCAGGCGACGACCGCCCCCTGCAGCATCAGCACGAGCCCGGCATGGCGGGCGAGGGCAAGGCTGCCGGCCTCGCCGAGCAGCCACGCCGCAGCCCCCGCCGCGACCGGCAGCAGCCCCGGAGCCCAGGCGGCGGGCGCGAGCCGCCGCAGCTCGGGGCGCCGCTGCCAGACCAGCCAGAAGATCAGCGGCGGTATGAGCAGGCAGTGATTGAAGGTCGAGCTCTCCCACCAGACCGCCGCCATGGCGGCGGCGTCGCGCCGGAAGAGGAGCAGGAGCGCGGCCCAAAGGACGCCGAGGACGGCGAGATGGTCGCGCCAGCCGGGCGCGGCCGATTCGCGCGCCGGCACGATGGGGAGGATCGCGGTCATGACATGGCCCCTATCCTCCCTGTCGCCGAAGGCGATGGGGAGGGGGACCGCGCAAAGCGCGGTGGAGGGGCTTCGCCCGCGCCATAGGCCCCTCCACCAGGCTTCGCCTGGTCCCCCTCCCCCTGCGCTTCGCGCACGGGGAGGACGAGCTCCGCCAGCGGCGCCAGGCGCGCGTCCCAGCGATAGGCCTCTTCCATGCGGCGGCGGGCGGCGGCGGCGAGGGCGGCGGCGCGGGCGGGATCGGCGAGGAGCGCGGCGATCGCCTCGGCCTGCGCCGGGGCGCCGTCGGCGACGATCAGGTCGCGTCCGGGCTCCGCCTCTATGCCTTCGAACGCCGCGGGGCTGGCGACGACGGGGCGCCCCATCGCCATCGCTTCGAGCACCTTGTTCTGGACGCCGCGGGCGATGCGCAGCGGCGCCGCCACGACGTCGGCGGCGGCGAGCCAGGCGCGCACGTCCGGCACGGCGCCGGTGACGATCACCCGATCGGAGGCGAGGCGGCGCACCGCCCGGACGGGGTTCCGCCCCACTATGGCGAAGCCGGCGCCCGGCAGGCGGGGCAGCACCTCGGCGGCGAACCAGGCCACCGCGTCGACGTTGGGCGCATAGTCCATCTGCCCGGTGAAGACGATCAGCGGGCGCGACGGGGGCAGGGACTTCTCCGCGGAAAAGTACGTGTCCCCTTTCCGGGGGTCGTAGAAATCGAGGTCGACGCCGTTCTGGAGGGCGGCGACGTTGGGAAGGCCGGTGCGCGCCCGGAACAGGGCGGCCTCGGCGTCGCTGACGAACAGGCTGGCGTCGGCGCGGGCCGCCGTCTCCCGCTCGAAGGCGAAGAGCTTCGCCGCCTCGCGCCGATAGAGCCAGGCGAGCGGCCCGCTTTTGGCGGCGTAGGCGGCGAACTTGGCCGAATCCATGTCGACGAAGTCCATGACGAGGCGCTGGCGGAGCCGCGCCGGCGCGAATTGCGCCATCTGTCCCGAAAAGACGAAGAGCGCTTCCACCTTCGGGTCGGCGAGCCGCTGGTCGACGAAGGCCCGAAGCGTCGGGCTGTCGAACAGGGTGAGGGAGAGAGGCTTGCCGGCGAGCAGCGCCCGGGCCGCGGCCGAGGCGCGTCCAGTGCGGCGGACCTCGACATGCGCCGCCCCGAGCCGGCCGCCCAGCGCCTCCCGCAGGGCCGGCAGGTGGGCGGCGTCCGCCTCGTCGTCGGCGAAGCAGGCGAGGTGGACGGGGCCGAGCCCGGCGAGGTGCCTCAGCAGGTGCCAGGAGCGTATCTTGTCCCCCCGATCGGGCGGATAGGGGATGCGGTGGGCGAGGAAGAGCGTCTCCGTCATCCCAGCCCCCGCGCCAGGGGCGGGCCGAGGCGATTGGCGAGCCAGAGCGGGAGCTTCTTCCAGGCCGCGACCTGGAGGCGGTAGCGGGGGCTCAGCGGATTGGTTTCCCGTGCCTCCCCTTTCACCGCGTAGACAAGGGGTTGCGGCTCGAAGCCCCAATTCTTTTTGAAGGCGAACGCGCCCGTGCCGAGCTTCGAGCGGCCGAAGTCGAAGCGGGTGCAGCCGCGCCTCACGGCGTGGCGCATGAGCGCGTAATACATCAGTTCGTTGGCGCGGGCGGGACGCGCCTCCCGGGTGCCGCCCCCCCAATAAGGGTAGACCGTGCCCCGGAAATAGAGGCTGAGGACGCTCGCCAGCACCTCCCCGCCGCGGCTGACGGTGAGGATGTCCGCATCCTCTCCGAAGGCTTCGAGCATCGCGGCGAAGAGCGCGCGCGGGAAAACCGGCGTGCCGAGGTTGCGGACGCTCTCGGAATAAGCGCGGTAATGGGCCTCGAGATCGCGGCCGACGGCGACGTCGAGCCCGAAGCCGAGGGCGCGGCGCACCTCGGCGCGCTGCTTGCGGGGGATGGCGGCGAGCACCGCCTCCTCGTCCGCGGGAAGAGCGCGCGCGAAGCCTGCATAGACGCCCTCGTTCCGCTGCCAGCGCATCGGCGCAGGGCCGCCGCGCAGCTCCACCGACGCGCAATTTCGGCGCCGGGCGAGCGACCAGGCGGCCTCGCCGAGCGCGTCGGCGCCGAGGCCGAGCACTCCGCCGCCTACGCCGAAGCCGGCCGACACCATCGCCGAGCCGAACAGAGGCGAGCGCACCTCGGTCAAGGGGAGGATCCCGACGATCCGCGCCCGACTATCCTCGGCGAGGAGGCAATGCCCGCGCGCGCCGCAGCCGCGCTCGACGCCGGCGCTCCATTCCGGCAGGTGGAAGGGAGTCGCCTCGGGATGCGCGACGATGAAGGCGCGGATCGCCTGGCCGTCCCGCGGCACCGCGGCGCGCACGGCGAGCCGGCGGTGGGGGCTGAGCGCGTTCATGACAGCCGCGCCTTCTCTGCCTCTACCACCCGGTCGGTACGCGTCCACGCGTGCGCCTTGAGCAGTTTCAACAATTTGGGCCGCATGGCCGAGAGGCGGCTGTAATGACGCAGGCGCGACTTGAGCGGCGCCGCGGCGAGCCGAGGCTGGCCCGGATCGATTTCCCAGGGGTGGAAATAGAAGACGGCGGGCCGCCCGTCCGCCGCATTGACCCGGCGGATCGCCCAGTCGGAGAAAAAATAGGGGAACAGGCGGAAGAAGCCCCCTCCCCCCGCGGCGAGGCGCCGCCCGGCGACGTCGACGGTGGTGACGGGCAGCTCGATCAGGTCGGCTCCCGGAAGCGGCCGGTACGCGAAGCGCGGCGCTTCGGGCCAGCCGTAATGATCGTGGGCGAGAGGCGCGACGCTGGAGGAATAGGCATAGCCCTCCTCGGCGAGGATGGCGTGGGCCCACGGGGTGCGGGCGTCGATCGAGAAGCTCGGCGCGCGATAGCCGCGAGGCGGCGCGCCGGCGGCATCGGCGATTGCGGCGTGGGCGCGGCGCAGGTCGGCCCGGAACTGCTCGGGCGTGAGGGTGAAGACGCGGTCATGGTCCCAGCCGTGGCTGGCGATCTCGTGGCCGGCGGCGGCAACGCGGCGAAGCAAGGCGGGGTAGCGGTCCGCGACCCAGCCCAGGGTGAAGAAGGTCGCCTTCACCCCCGCCTCGTCGAACAGGCGCAGGACCGCATCGGCGTTGCGCTCGACGCGCTGGGGTAAGCCGTCCCAGTCGGCCTTGGCGATGACGCTCTCGAAGGCGCCGACCTGGAACCAGTCCTCCACGTCGACGGAAAGGGCGTTCAGCATTGGCTTTACGCCTTTGTCTAGGCCGCGTTGGTGTAGCCGGGCGCCTGCTGGCCGTTCTCCACCCACTCGACGAGCAGGGTCAAGACTCGCCGGACGATCTTCTCCTGCTCGTCGAGCCGCGCCTCGAGCGAGGCGACGCGGCGTTCGAGGGCGAGGTCGCGGACCGGCTCCTGGGGCTGCGCGCCGCGCAGCGGCAGGGGCCGCTCGGGCGCGGCGGACTGCGGGCGATCGGCGCCGAGATCGGCGACCACCGCCTCGACGTCCTCGGCGCCGAGCGATTCGAGCTGCTCGACCGCGGCGTAGAGGAGCACGCGCCCGGCGAGCTGGTTGAGCCGCCTCAATATCCCGCCGGAGTGGCGGTAGAGCGCCTGGAAGGCGTCGGGACGGAAGGCGGGACGGCCGCTCCAGCCGGCGACGGCGAGCCGGTGGACGACATAGCCCTCCACCTCCGCCGCCTCGATCGGCTCGAGATGATGGGTGGCGATGATCCGCTGGCGCAGTTGCTCGAGCGCCGGCTCGGCGGCGATGCGATCGCGAAACTCCGGCTGGCCGAGCAGGAATATCTGGATGAGCGCGCGGCCCTGGCTGGTGAAGTTCGAGAGCATCCTCAGCTCTTCCAGCGCCGAATGGGCGAGGGTCTGCGCCTCGTCGACGACCAGCAGGGTACGGCGGCCGCGGCGCGCCTCCTCGATAAGGGCGCGCTCGACCCGGTCGAGCAGCTCGGCCTTGGGCGCGCCGGCGACGTCGAGGCCGAGGCCCTGCGCGACGAGGCGGAGCATGTCCTCCCCCTCGACCTGGGTCGAGACCAGGCTGACGGCGTTGAGCCGCTCTCGGTCGATGGTGGCGAGGAGGTGGGCGGCGAGGGTCGACTTGCCGGCGCCGATCTCTCCGGTGACGAGGATGAACCCTTCCCCCTGGGCGAGGCCGTAGCCGAGATAGGCCATCGCCTTCTTGTGGGTGCGGCTGTCGAACCAGTAGCGGGCGTCGGGCGTCAGCTGGAACGGGCGTTCGGTGAGGCCGTAATGTTCGGTGTACATGCGTGTCTCCGCCCTCAGAAGCTGTACCTGAGCCCGACCAGGATCGAGGCGGCGGTGCTGTCGAAATCGCCCGCCTGGGTGGTGTAGACCCCCGCCGAGACGGTGCCCTGCAGGCGGTCGCGGTAGAGGCTGCGATAGTAGGTGCCGGTGACTCCGGTGGTGAAGCTGCCGTCGCTGCCCGCGACGCCGCTGTCGTACCAGGCGGCATAAGCGTCGAAGTCGACGCCGGAGGTCCGCGTCAGGCGCCGCGACAGGGTGGCGTTGAGGTCGAAGCTCTGGTCGGTGACGCCGTGGAGGACGAAGTCGGCTCCCGGAGGCGCGAAGTAGCGGCGGTTGGCATAGCCGGCGCCGATGCCGTAGCTCCACACCCCGCGCCCGCCGGAGAGGCGGATTTCCGCCCCGCGGTTGCGGAAGTTGAAATTGTCGACCGACTGGAGGGCGTCGTCGAAGCAGGCGCCGGCGCCGGCCTCGGCGCCGAAGATGCAGCCGCCGCCCGGGCCGCCGATGCCGCCTATCCCGCCGATGCCGCCGCGCGGAATGCGGAAGCTGCGCGGCACGCCGGCGAGATCCGCCGTCATCAGCCGGCCGAAGCTCGACACGTTGTCGTAGACGAGCGCGGAGAGGGCGTAGCTCTCGTTGATCTTGTGTTCGAGGGAACCGGTGTAAGTGGTTCCGCCGTAACGGTGTCCGACCCGCGCCTGAAGCTCGGTGCGGGGGCTCGGCCGCCAGATCACGCCGGCATCCCAGATGAGGCCGCTCTCGTCGTAGGTGAGGAGGCGGGGCTTGGACGGATCGGAGACGACGCGGCCGTCGGGGGTGGTGACGGGGAGGCCGGCGGAGTCGCGCAGGATGTCGCGCTGCGACCCCCTGCCCTTCTCGTAGCCGGCGCCGGCGGTGAGGGCGAGGGTCGAGCCGACCGGCAGGACCACGTCGCCGCGGACATATTTGGCGTCGTAGCGGGAATCGAGCCGGTCCATGTCCTCGTGCACCCAGCCGCCGCCGACGGTCCAGCCGAAGGGCAGCTCGCCCGGCTCCATGCCGATGCTGGCGGTGGCGTTGTGGACGGTCGAGCTCTTGTAGCGCTCGGCCCGCGGCGCGCCGGCCGGAGGCGGGCCGCCGGCGAGGCTGTGGTCGTCGACATAGACGTAGCCGAGGCGATAGGCGGCGCCGATCGCGACCGGGCCGGCATGGGTGTTGAGCGTCGGCCCGGCATAGGCGCTGTAGACCTCGGCGACGTTGGGATCGTCGCCGGTCCTGAGGCCCGGCACCGGCCGGCCGATGTCGGCATGGGTGCGGGTGGCGACCGCGGCGGCGTCGAGCGCCAGCAGCCCGGGCACGGCGTCGATGTGCACCGCGGCGAGGCCGGTATGGACGTCGTCGTCGGCGAGGTCGCGGTTCCAGGCGATGCGATGCTGGTAATCGTAGGCGATGGTGGCGGTGACCCGCCGCGACTGGATGGTCGCGTCGATGCCGCCGCCGATCCCGGTATAGGTGAGCACGTCGCCGCCGTTGAAGTCGGCGGTCGCGACCTGCTGGATCTCGAGATAGGGATGGACGCTGCTGCGGGTCTGCGAGTCGCCGTCGGCGGCGAGCAGGGTCATCGCCCCGGCGAGGGCGGCGGCGCCGAGGGCGCGGCGCGGCAGGCGCTTCAGGAAGCTTTTCATGTGCCGTATCCGTAATAGGCGCCGAAGCGGCGTCCCCCGGCGGCGAGGCCGGTGCCGTTCAGCACGAGGCTGACACGCTCACAGCCGGAGAGCAGGTCGAGCGCTTCGCGCAGCTCACCCTCCGTCGTCTTGTCCGCCCGCACCACCATCAGGAGCTGGCCGGCATGGCCGGCGAGCGCGGTGGCGGGCGAGGCCATCAGGGCCGGAGGCGAATCGAACAGGATGATGCGCCGCGGGTTCGCCTCGGCGAGGCGGGCGAGGACGCGCTGCGTCCGCTCCGAGGCGAGCAATTCGGTGACGTTGTCGACCGGGCGGCCGGCCGGCAGCAGCGACAGGCCCTTGACGTCGGTCGCGAGGACCAGGTCCTCCGGGTCGCGCGACGGGTCGGCGAGGGCGTCGACGAGCCCGCCAGCCGACTCGACGCCGAGCGTCGAGAGTATCTCCGGCTTGGGGAAGTCGGCGTCGACGAGCAGCACCTCGAGGTCCTTCTCGCCGGCCAGCGAGAGCGCCAGGTTGAGCGCGCAGAAGGTCTTGCCGTCGTCGGGCTGGGCCGAGCAGACGAGGATGGAGCGGCGCTTCGCCTCGGGCAGCTCGGTGGCGGCGCGCAGGTTGAGGAGGAGCTGGCGCTTGACGATGCGGAACTCCTCGGCAAGCGCTCCGACCGGGGCCTCGGGCTCGATCAGCGCCGCGGCGCGCAACCGCGCCCGTTCGATGCGGACCGTTCGGGCGGCCGGCGCGGCGGCGCGGACCGCGAGCGGGCGGGGCGCGCGGGCCGGCTCGGCATCGGGTTTGCGCGCCGCCTCGGCCTGGGGCCGGGGCTGCGGCTGAGGCGCGCGGACGACTTCCGGCTGGGGCTGAACCTTGGGTTCCGGCTTGGCCGGCGGCGCGGCGGCGGGGGCGAAGCCGTAAAGCTCCGCCGCGCGCTCGATCAGGGATGCGGTCCGCAAGGGGCTGTGCTGGTTCATGCTTCGTCCCTCACGCGACCGTGCTGCGCTGCCAGAATTCGACCGCCATCAGGATCGCCCAGGCCGCCGCCAGGGCTCCCGTCCCGCCGGCCAGCCAGACGAGCCGCTGCCGCGCCGCCAGCCGCCGCACCGGCGTCGCCACCTCGCCGATCGCGCCGAGCACCGGGAGGCCGGTGGCGTCGGCAAGCCGGGCCTGGGTGGGGAAGGTCTTCTGGAACTGGGCGAGGACGAAGGCGGCACCCACGCCGGCCGCGAGTGCCAGAGCGAGGATTGCGCTGAGCAGCAGCGGCCGGTTCGGCGATTCGGGGACGGTGGGCTGGCTCGGCGGGTCGATCACCTTGAACTTGACCGGCTGGGTCTTGCTGTCGATGTCGGTCCTCAGGCGCACCTGCTCGCGGTCCTCGAGCAACTTGTCGTACTGGCGCTTCAGCACGTCATAGTCGCGGTTGAGCTTTGCGAGCTCGGCGGCGACGCCCGGCTCGGAGGCCTGGCGCGACACCATCTCGTTCATCTCCGCCTGCAGCTGCGCCTTGCGCGACGAGGCGGCCTGCACCTGCCCTTCCTTCTCGGCGATCAGGCTCTTCAACGACACCCAGGACGGGTTGGCCATGCCGCCCGCATTGGGGCTTTCGCGCGCCGCCAGCGGCCGCAGCCGCTCGATCTGGTTGCGCAGGGCGATGACGTCGGGATGACTGTCGGTCCAGCCGTTGGCGCGGGCGGTGGCGAGCTGGCCCTGGAGCGAGGAGAGCTGGCCGGAGATTGAACCCGCCCCCGGCCCGCCGACCCCCGGTATGGTCGGCGGGGTGCTGCCGAGCTGGCCGCGCAGGCCGGTGAGCGAGCTCTGCGCCTGGATCAGCTGCTGGTCGAGGCTCGCCATCTCGGAGCGGCCGGCGGCGAGGCGCTGCTCGATCGACCCCTCGCCGGGCAGCAGGCCCATGTAGCGCTGCTCGAACTCGACGCGGCGCTGCTCGGCGGCCTGGAGGTCGCCCTCGCGCCGCTTGAGCTCGCCGTCGAGGAAGGCGAGGCTCTGGGTCGCCTCCTCGCGGTCGCCGGTGACGTTGCCGGCCTGGAACAGGTCGAGCAAATTCTGGACCACCGCCGCCGCGAGCTTGGCGTTCTGGGCGTTGGAGAAGCCCGATTCGCTCGCCGTCGCCTTGATCTCGAACAGATTGTCCTGCTGCTGGGTGACGGTGATCGCCTCCCTCAGCTTGGTCACCTGCGCGGCGAGATCGCGGTCGCTCGCGACGAGGCCGTTGAGGTCGGTGGCGCGGACGACCTTCTCGAGGTTGGCGGTGGAGGTCAGGGTCTGGCGGACCCGCATCAGATCGTCCTGCCGCTGCTGCGCGCCGATGCCGACCTGGGTGGGCAGGATGGACTGCAGCTCGACCACCACCCGCGCCTTCGACTCGTACTTGTTGGGAATGAGCGCGACGGCGAGCCAGCCGGCGAGGCAGACGCCCCAGGCGACGGCGAGCGCCAGCCAGCGGCGCCGCCACACCTGGTGGAGCGCGATCCTCAGCTGCTCGTAAAGTCCGTCCATCGGCGACGACTATCCTTATCGGGGGGAGAGGCGGCTCGTGCCCGCGCGGCTCAGAACATGCTCTCCGGGATGATGATGACGTCGCCCGGCTCGAGGCGAACGTTGGCCCGCGTGTCGCCCTTCTTGAGAAGGCTGGCGATCTTCAGGTCATATTCCTTCTGCGTGCCCGTCTCCCGGTCGTGGCGGACGAGGCGCGCGCGGTTGCCCGCGGCATATTGGGAGAGGCCGCCCACCTCGATCATCGCGTCGAGCAGAGTCATGTTGGCGCGATACGGCAAGGAGGCCGGCTTCTCGGTCGCGCCGACGATTCGGACCTGCTGGGCGAAGGTCCCCTGGAAGCCGTCGACCATCACCGACACCTGCGGGTTGTCGATATATTTGGTGAGGGCGACCTTGATGTCGTCGGCGAGCTGCGCCGGGGTCTTGCCGGCGGCCGGCATGTCGGTGATCAAGGGCGTGGTGATCATCCCGTCGGGACGCACCTGGACCTTGCCGCCAAGCTCGTTGTTGCGCCACACGAAGATGTTGAGCTGATCGAGCGGGCCGATGATGTACTTCTCGGCGGCGACGTCGTCGCTGCTGACGAAGCTGGCGGGAGGAAGAACGTGCCCCGCGGGCCGGGCGCCGGCGCAGGCCGACAGGGCGGCGGCGCTGACGCCGAGGGCGAGGCTGAACTTGGTCTGGCTAAAAGCGCGCATCGAGGGATCCTCTTCCAGTCGGCCAACCTCCCGCCCCAGCCCCGTCGGGCGCAATGAGGGCGGGATTTGGCTCCGCTATGCTGGGAAGAGGTAAAATTACCGTTAGGAACAACGCCCTTTCGGAGCGCGTCCCGATCCGGGACCGGCGGGATTAGAGGGGTTAACGCACCCCCACCGCCCCCTCCCTGCACGCGGGAGGGGGGTTAGGTCAGGCGCTCCTCCCCTCTACTCAGGGAGGGGAGTTGGGGGCGCCGACGAGCATCTCGCGGGCCGGAGGGTGGGCGAGGAAGGCCTGGGGGCTGGCGGAGAGGCCGTAGGCGCCGGCCAGGAAGACCGCGACGAGGTCGCCGGCCTCGGCGCGCGGCGTCATGACGTCATCGGCGAGCCGGTCGAGCGGCGTGCAGAGGCAGCCGACGAGGCTCGCCTCCTCCTCGGCGGGAGCGCCGAAGCGGGTGGCGATGGCCACCGGATAGTTGCGGCGGACGACCTGGCCGAAATTGCCCGAGGCGGCGAGCTGGTGGTGCATGCCGCCGTCGGTGATGAAGAAGGTCCGGCCGCGGCTCTCCTTCCGCTCCACGATCCGCGTGAGGTAGACGCCCGCCTCGCCGACCAGCCAGCGGCCGAGCTCGATCGCGAAACGGGTCGGCCGCAGGATGAGAGGGCGCGCCGCCAGCGCCTCGCCAAGGGCGGCGCCGACCCGCTCCACGTCGAGCGGCTGCTGGCCGTGGAAATAAGGAAGGCCGAAGCCGCCGCCCAGGTTGACGAGCGGCGGCGGCGCCCCGGCTTCCCGGGCGAGCGAGGCGGCGAGCGCCACCGTCGCCCGCTGAGTCTCGACCAGCGCCTCCGCCTCGAGCGCCTGCGAGCCCGCATAGATGTGGAAGCCGCGCCAGTCGGCGCCGGCGGCGACCAGGCTGCGCACCAAAGCGGGCACCCGCTCGGCATCCACGCCGAACGGCGTCGCCGAGCCGCCCATCCGCATGCCCGAGCCGCGTATCTCGAAATCCGGATTGACGCGCACGGCAAGGCGCGGCCGCATCCCGATGCGCGCCGCCAGGGCGAGCGCCCGCTGCGCCTCCCCCTCGCCTTCCAGGTTGAGCGTCACCCCAGCGGCGATCGCCGCCGCCAATTCCTCGTCGCGCTTGCCCGGGCCGGCGAAGGAGACGTGCTCCGCCGCCGCTCCGGACCCGAGCGCGGCGCGCATCTCGCCTTCCGAAGCCACGTCTAGACCATCGACCCGGCTCGCGATCCACCGCAGCAGAGGCTCATAAGGGTTTGCCTTTACGGCATAATGAAGCTGCACATCGTCGAAGGCGCGGCGGAACCGGTCGATCTGGCGGGCGACGATGCCGGGATCGTAGACGAACAAGGGCGTGCCGCCCGCTTCCTCGACCAGGGCGTCGGCGCGGCGTCCTCCGAGGAGGAGCACGCCGTCCTGCGCCGCGAAACCGTCGGGGATGGGGCCGCTCGGCTTGCTCATCCCATCAGCTCCCGCTTCAGCCGCTCGCGGTCGATCTTCCCGTTCGGCCCGCGCGGCAGGCTGTCGCGCCACAATATCGCCGAGGGCTGCATGAAATTGGGGAGCTCGCGCTTGAGGAAGCTCCGCAGCGCCGCTTCCTCGCCGCCGCCCCGGACGACGAGGGCGATCGCCTCTCCCAGGCGCGCGTCCGCATAGCCGAGCGCCACCGCTTCCGCCACCGTGCCGCTCGCCATCGCCGCGTCCTCGACCTCGGTGGGGCTGACTCGGTTGCCGCTGGTCTTGATCATCGCATCGTCGCGGCCGACGAAGTAGAAGAGCCCGTCCGCGTCCCGCCGCACCCGGTCGCCGGACCAGACGGCGACGCCGCCGTGACGCGATCCCGGGGGTGCGGCACGGAAGCGTTCGGCGGTGCGGGCCGGATCCTTCCAATAGCCTTGCGAGACGAGCGGGCCGGCATGGACCAGCTCGCCCTCCTCGTCCGGGCCGGTCGGCCGGCCGTCGGCGGCGACGCTCATCACCTCGGCGAAGGGAATGGCCGCGCCCATCGAATCGGGGTGGCTCTCGAGCAAAGCGGGATCGAGGGAGGTGGAGCGGAACGCCTCGGTGAGGCCGTACATCAGATGGATCTCGGCGGCCGGGAACAGCCCGCGCATCCGCCGCACGATGGAAACCGGCAGTCGCCCGCCCGAATTGGTGAGGCGACGGAGCGAGAGGGCCGCCTTGGCCGGCCAGGGCGCCTCGATGAGCTGCACCCACAAGGGCGGCACTCCGGCAAGGGTGGTGATGCCCTGCATCTCGACGGCGCGGACGACGTCGCGCGGCGCCAGATAATCGAGCGGCACGGCGCACGCGCCCGCCGCCCAGGTCGAGAGGAGCTGGCTCTGCCCGTAGTCGAAGCTGAGCGGCAGCACGCCGAGGACGCGGTCGGCCGGCGCGAGCCGAAGATAGGCCGCGACGCTGACCGCGCCGAGCCACAGGTTGGCGTGGCTGAGCATCACGCCCTTGGGCCGGCCGGTCGAGCCCGACGTGTAGAGCAGGGCCGCGAGCCGGTCCGGCGGCGCGGCGGATGGCGTCATGGCGTCACCCTCCTCGGCGAGAGCGGCGGCCTTGGCCTCGCCGAGCAGGGCGCAGGACCGGTCGTCCGGACGCAGCGTCGCAAGCCGCGCCTCGCCGGCGATCAGCAGCGACGCGCCGCTGTCGGCGAGGATATGCGCGACCTGGGCGCGCTTCAGCACCGGGTTGATCGGCACATGGACCAGACCCGCCCGCGCGCAGGCCAGCGGCAGGAGGCTCGCGAGGCGGGTCTTGGCGAGCCAGCTCGCCACCCGGTCGCCGGCGGCGAGGCCGCGCCCGGCGAGTCCCGCCGCGAGCCTCCCCACCGCCTGCTCCAACCCCGAATAGTCGAGCAGTCCCTCGCGGGTGAGGAGCGCCGGCGCGGCGGCCCGCCCGCGAAGGGGAAGGTGGTCGAGCGGCCTCGGCGTCGGGTCGGGTTCCTCCACGCCGGCTTCCTGCCGCAAGGGCGCGGCGGAGGGAAGCGCGCTTGTCGCGCCCGCCGCCAGAGGCTAGGCGCGGCTTCAGGGCCTGGAGGGAGACGAATGACCGTCGCGCTCGACGATGCGGGGGACGTGGAGCGCACGCTGCGGGCGGTGCTCGCCGACGTGCTGGGTCTCGATCCGGAGCGCGTCGCCGCGTTCGAGGCGGCGACGCCCCTGTTCGGCGCCCTTCCCGAATTCGACTCGATGGCGGTCGCCGGGCTTCTGACCGAGCTCGAGGAGCGGCTCGGAATCCTGATCGAGGATCATGAGGTGGACGCCGACATGATGGAGACGTTCGGCGCGCTGCTCGGCTTCGCGAAGGCCAAGGTGCTGAGGTGAACGCCGCCGGCGCGGTTTCCTTCGCCCTGGAGCGGCCGGACGCCGCCGCCCTCGAAGCCTGGTGGCGCGACCTCGAGGCGCGCGCCGACATCAGTTTCTATCTCTCCTGGGCGTGGATCGGGTGCTGGATCGCCGAGGCCGGCCCGCCCGACTTCGTCCTCACCGGACGGGCGGGGGACGAGATCGTCTGCCTCGGCCTTTTGCGGAAGGGCCGCCAGGCCCGGCACGGCTTCGTCCGAAGCCGGACGCTCTGCCTGCATGAGACTGGACGTGAAGAACAGGACGTCATCTACATAGAATATAACGCTTTCCTGGCCGACCGCCGTTTCGACCCGCTGGACGCGGAGGCGATCGCCTTCCTCCGTTCGGAGGCGGCCGCGCTCGGCGGCTTCGACGAGATCCAGCTCGGCGGCTTCGCCGAGCATCGCTATGCGGCGGTCGCAGCGGCAGGGCACAGGACCCACGTCTTCGCGCTCAAGACGAGCGCGCAGGTCGACCTCGCCGCGGTGCGCGCGGCGGGCGGCGACTATCTGGCGACGCTCAGCGCCAACAGCCGCCAGCAGATCCGCCGGGCGGTCCGGTTCTACGAGGCCCGCGGTCCGCTCGCGCTCGAGGCCGCCGCGTCGGTCGGGGAGGCCAAGGCCTGGTTCGAGGCGATGGGCCTCCTCCACGAGAGGGCCTGGCGCGCGAAGGGCGAGGGCGGCGCCTGGCGCTTCCCCTTCCTCCTCGCCTTCCACCGCCGCCTGATCGACACCGCCTTTCCCGCCGGCGGGGTGGAGATCGTCCGGATCTCCTGCGGCGGCACGCCGATCGGCTACATCCACTGCCTGGTGCGTGGCGGCTGGATCGGCTCCTATCTGAGCGGCTTCGCCTACGAGGCGGACAACAAGGCGCGGCCGGGGCTCGTCAGCTTCGCCCTCTACATCCAGCACAAGCTGAAGAGCAATGCACAAGTCTTTGACTTTCTTGCCGGCGATCATCGCTACAAGACGAGCCTGGGGACGCCGGGGCCCAGGATGTACTGGTTCAGCGTCCAGGAGGATCGCTGGCAGCTGAAAGTCGAGGATGCGCTGCGCCAGGTGAAGCGCAGGCTGCTCGGCGGCTAGCATCTTCCCGCGTCGAGGCGAGCCGCCGGCCGCCCCCCTCCCTGCACGCAGGGAGGGGTTGGGGGTGGGTGCGTATCCGGAAACGCATTGCGGGCGGAGGCCGACCCACCCCCGGCCCCTCCTGTATTCAGGGAGGGGGGTGAGGCTCGGCGCGCCCCCCCCTCCCTGCACGCAGGGTCACGCTGCGGCGCTGGCCTCGAACTCCATTTCGGCGAGGAAGCGCTCGGCATCGAGGGCGGCCATGCAGCCGGTGCCGGCGGCGGTCACCGCCTGGCGGTAGACCTTGTCCATGACGTCGCCGCAGGCGAAGACGCCGGCGACGCTGGTGCGGGTGGTGCCCGTCTCGACCTCGATATAGCCGTCCGCGTCGAGCGCGAGCTTGCCCTTGAACAATTCGGTCGCCGGCGAGTGGCCGATGGCGACGAAGCCGCCCTCCACCTCGAGCCGGTCGATCTCCCCCGTTTTGGTGTCGCGAAGATCGAGGCCGACCAGCCCCTCCGGGTCGCCGCCCGCCACGAACCGATCGACCGCCTTGTTCCACAGCACGCGGATGTTGGGATGGGCGAAGAGCCGGTCCTGGAGGATCTTCTCGGCCCGCAGCGAATCGCGGCGGTGGATCAGCGTCACCTCGTGGCTGTGGTTGGTCATGTAGAGCGCTTCCTCGACGGCGGTGTTGCCGCCGCCGATCACCGCCACCTTCTTGCCGCGGTAGAAGAAGCCGTCGCAGGTGGCGCAGGCGCTGACACCCCTGCCCTTCAGATGCTCCTCGCTCGGCAGGTTCAGCCACTTGGCCTGGGCGCCGGTGGCGATGACCAACACGTCACCCGAATAGACCGTGCCGCCGTCGCCGATCAGCCGGAACGGCCGGCGCGACAAATCCGCCTCGACGATATGGTCCCATACCATTCGGGCGCCGACATGCTCGGCCTGGGCCTGCATCTCCTCCATCAGCCACGGGCCCTGGATGACGTCGCGAAAGCCGGGATAATTCTCGACGTCGGTCGTGGTGGTGAGCTGGCCGCCCGGCTGGATCCCCTGGACGACGATCGGCGCCATTCCCGCGCGCGCGCCGTAGATGGCGGCGCTGAGCCCCGCCGGCCCCGAGCCGAGGATGAGCATGCGGGTGGAGTGGGTGGCGGGCATCGTCGCGTCTTTCGGAGGAGGGATTTGCGGCAGCCGAGATAGGGGCTCCGCCTCCCCCGGCGCAACCCATTTGCCGCTCCCCGGAGCCGCTGGTAGAGAGCCCGGCGCGACCCGCTGCCAGGAGAGTGAACATGCCCCACGACAATCCGCTCGGCCTCGACGGCTTCGAGTTCGTGGAGTTCACCGGGCCGGATCCGGAGGCGCTCGCCGGCCTCTTCACGGCGATGGGCTTCACCCACCTCGCCAACCACAAGTCGAAGAACGTCCGCCATTACGGCCAGGGCGACATCAACTTCATCCTCAACATGGAGCCTTCGGGCCAGGCCGCGGACTTCCGGCAGGCCCACGGGCCGTCGGCGAACGGCATGGCGTTTCGAGTCAAGGACGCCAGGAAGGCCTTCGAGATGGCGGCCGAACGCGGCGCCGCTCCGGTGGAGACCGAGCGCGGGCCGGGGGAGCTCGACATACCGGCGATCGAAGGGATAGGCGGCTCCTACCTCTATCTCGTCGACCGCTACGGCGCCGAGCAGATCTACGACGTCGATTTCGAGCCGGTGCCGGGCGCCACCCGCGACCAGCGCTCCACCGGCCTCCACACGCTCGACCACCTCACCCACAACGTCAACCGCGGCCGGATGAACCACTGGGCGCAATTCTACGAGCGGATCTTCAACTTCCGCGAGATACGCTATTTCGACATCGAGGGGCAGCAGACCGCCCTCGTCTCGCGGGCGATGACGGCCCCCGACGACAAGATCCGCATCCCGTTGAACGAAAGCCAGGACGAGCACAGCCAGATCGAGGAGTTCCTGCGGGAATATAGAGGCGAGGGCATCCAGCACCTCGCCCTCGCCACCGACGACATCTTCGCGACCGTCGACGCGCTTCGCGCCAACGGCATCAAGTTCCAGGACAGCCCCGAAACCTATTACGACATGATCGACCGGCGGCTGCCCGGCCACGGCCATTCGATCGAGGAGATGAGGAAGCGGCGCATCCTGATCGACGGCTCGCCGGAGACGGGCGAGGGCCTGCTCCTCCAGATCTTCACCGAGAACATGATCGGCCCGATCTTCTTCGAGATCATCCAGCGCAAGGGCAATCAGGGCTTCGGCGAAGGCAATTTCAAGGCGCTGTTCGAATCGATCGAGCTCGACCAGATCCGCCGCGGCGTCTTGCCCGCCGCCAGCGAGCCGGCCTGAGCGGCGCGGAATGGGAGGGTCGCCCGCGACCGTCCCCCTCCCGCGGCGAATCGTTCAGCGGGCGCCTTCGCTCCGATAGGCGATCGGCGGCTCGTGCACGGTGCGCGGGCTCGCCTGGCCGACATGGGCCTTCATCTGCCCGGCGAGGGTGAGCAGCGCCTTCTGGAGGTCGGGCGGCAAAGCGAGATAGGTGGAGAGCAGGTCGGTCGCGTCCTCGGGCAGCCACTCCCCTTCCATGCGGCGGGCGGTGAGCACGTAGACGACGTCCACCTTGTTGGCGGCGAGCCGCGCCAGATAGTCGGCACGAAGCTCGCGCCGGTCGTTCTCGTAGAGGCTCTGCTTCGGGACGTCCGTTCCGACGAGCGCGGCGAATTCCGCCTGCTTCAGCCCCAGCCGCTTCCTCTCCTCGGCAAGCCTCGTACCAAAACTCATCGATTCCGCCAATTCCTAGTCTAGATTTGCACGCCAACCGATGGCACCGGGGTCATCGACCTCGATTTACTTCGTTTCACATGCATTCCGGCTGTTGCCTCGAAATGCAAGTGGCTGACGCGCACAAACGTCGCCGCCCCGGACGATCTGCCGCGCCGCCGGGCCGGCGCGCCCGGCGGATGGCCTCCCCGCCCCCGCCTGTGCCATAGCGGCGCGATGAGCGCCTTTCGGCTGATGTTCGCGCTGATGAGCCGGCGCCGGCGGGTGCAGCTGGCGCTGACCCTGCTGCTGATGCTGCTCGCCGCGGCGGCGGAGCTTCTGGCGATCGGCGCGACCATGCCCTTCCTCGCCCTGCTCACCGGCCAGGAACCGGCGCGGATCGGCCGCCTGCCCGGCTTGCTCGCCTTCCACGGCCGGCCCTTCCTGTTCGCGGTGCTGCTGCTGGTCGGAGCGGCGGTCTCGACGGCGGCGATAAGGCTGCTGCTGCTGTGGACCGGCCAGCGATTCGTCACCGGCCTCGGCCACGACGTCGCCACCGCGATCTTCGCCCGGACGCTCCGCCAGCCTTATGCCGAGTTCGTCCGCCGCAATTCGAGCGAGGTGCTCGCCGGCATGGAGAAGGTGCGCGACATGGTCGGCAGCGTCTTCCAGCCGGCGATGCAGGGGGTGACCGGCACCGTCCTCGCCCTGTGCATCGGCGCGCTGCTGTTCGCCATCGACCCCTTCGCCGCCTCGATCGCCGCGGCCTCGGTCGCCGCCGTCTACGTCGCCATCAGCCTCGCGACCCGGGCGCGGCTGCAGCGCAACTCGCGCGCCATCGCCGAGACCGCCGTGTCGCGGACCAAGATCCTCCAGGAGGGGATGGGCGGAATACGCGACATCATCCTCGAGGGGAGCCAGCCGGTCTTCGAGGCGAAGTTCCGCCGCATCGACCTGAGGTTCCGCCGAGCGATCGCCGGAAACGCGCTGATCTCGCAGGGGCCCCGTTTCCTCATCGAGGCGGCGGGCATGGTCGCGATCGCGCTGATCGCGGTCGGCATGAGCCTTCAGCCCGGCGGCCTCGTCAAGGCGATCCCGGTGCTCGGCGCGCTCGCGCTCGGCGCGCAGCGGCTGCTGCCGCTCCTCCAGCAGATGTACAACGGCTGGAGCCTGGTGCTCGGCAACCTCCAGTCGGTGCGCGACGTCGCCGCGCTGGTCCGGTCGCCGCTTGTCGAACGCCGAACCGGGAGCGCCGCGCCGCTGCCTTTCGAGCGCGACATCGTCTTCGACCGCGTCGGCTTCCGCTATGCCGGCGGGGGCTTTGCCCTAGGCGACGTGTCGCTCGCGGTTCGGCGCGGCGAGAAGATCGGAATCGTCGGGCCGACCGGGGGGGGCAAGAGCAGCCTTCTCGACCTGTTGATGGGCCTGATCGACCCCGACGAGGGAGAGATACGGATAGACGGCCGCCGCCTCGACGCCGCGACGCGCGGCGGCTGGCAGGCGCAGCTCGCCCACGTCCCGCAGTCCATCTATCTCGCCGACGACAGCATCGCCGCCAACATCGCCTTCGGCCTGCCGCCCGAACGGATCGACCGCGACCTCATCGCCTGGGCGGGGCGGGCGGCGCGCCTCGACGGCTTCGTCGCCTCGCTCGAGCGGGGCTACGAGACCTTGGTCGGGGAACGCGGCATCCGCCTGTCGGGAGGCCAGCGCCAGCGCATCGGCATCGCCCGCGCGCTCTACCGAAAGGCGCGGGTGCTGATCCTCGACGAGGCGACAAGCGCGCTCGACGACGAGACGGAGGCGCAGGTCATCGAATCGATCATGGGCCTGGAGGGCGGCGTCACCCTGATCATGATCGCCCACCGCCGCTCGACCCTGGCCGGCTGCGATCGCCTGTTCCGGGTGGAGAAAGGACGCGTCGTCGAGCTGTCCCCTCCCCGGCCGCAGGCGCGCGAGGCCGGCGCCTGACGGGGCGCGCGGAACGACCCCCCTCCCTGCACGCAGGGAGGGGTTGGGGGGTGGGTGCGTTTTCGGAAAAGGCATTGCCGGTGGAGGCCGAGCCAACCCTGGCCCCTCCCTGTATTCAGGGAGAGGGTAAGGCGGGCGGGGAACGCGGATGTGGTAGCGGAGGAGGGACTTGAACCCCCGACACGCGGATTATGATTCCGCTGCTCTAACCAGCTGAGCTACTCCGCCCCATCGGCGTGGCGGGCCTATAGGCAGCGGCGCCGCACCGGTCAACAGGAGCGGCGGCGGCGTTCCGCCCGTACGGCGTTGCCTCTCCGTTCCGGCGCGGGAACTCCCCTGCCCCTCCTGTCGTTAGCGGGCCCGACGGAGAGAGACGATGGACCTTTTGACCCCGCTCGAAACGCTTTGCCGGATCATCATCCGCGCCCGGGAGAACGAGGCGCAGGTGCCTGCCCAGGATCCGGACGAGGACCCCGACAATGTCGACGATTTCGACGACGAGGGCGGCGAGGGCGCCCTTTCGACGCTCGAGGACGAGCTCAACACCGGCGTCGAGGAGGAGCTTCGCGCCACCCTCGACGACCTTGCCGACGACCAGCTCGCGGAGACGCTGGCCCTCGCCTGGGTCGGCCGCGGCACCTACGACGTCAGCGAATGGGACGACGCCTGCGCCGAAGCCAACGACGTCGATCCCGAAAGCGCGATCGACGAGCTGATGGACATGCCGCTCCTCGCCTCGCACCTCGAGGCCGGCCTCGCCGCCTTCGACTATAGCTGCGACGGGGTGGGCCAGCTGGATTAGCCGGGTCCTTCGATACGCCGGCTCGACAAGCTCACCGGCTGGTCAGGATGAGCGAAGCGCGTTCCGCTCATGCTGAGGAGGGACCGAGCGCAGGCGAGGGCCCGTATCGAAGGGCCTAGCCCCTGAACGTCCAGTGCTTCGCCTGTTCCCACGGGCCGTCGAGATAGCGCCAGGTGGCGAGCCCTCGGAGGGTCAGGGGGCGGCCTTCGAAGCGGCCGCGGAGCATCTGCTGGAGGCGCCTCGCCTCCTTCGGCTCGACCTTGTTCTGGATGGTGACGTGCGGCGTCCAGGGCGCGCGGTCCTGCGGCGTCAGCAGCCCGGAGAGGCCGAGGGCGAGTTCGTAGCGCATGTCGGCGAGCTCCTCGCTCGCGATGCGCAGCGCCGTTCCCCCGCCAAGGTCCATGAGGCCGGCGATCGCCGCGCGCGGCGGCGGGGCGGCGGCATAGGCCGCGAGGCGGCGGTGGAGCTCGCCCTCCGCGCTCGGCGGGAGCTGGTGGAACAGGGTGAGGTGCGCGGGCACCCGGTTGCGGTCGGGCGGGTAATGGACCCGCCGCAGCTCCTGCAGCCAGCCATTGTCGCCGTCTCCGAACAGGGCGGTGACGATGAGCGGCGCCGCGGCCATCCTCAGATCTCGACCTGGCTGCCGAGCTCGACGACGCGGTTGGGCGGCAGGCGGAAGAATTCCATCGCGCTCTCGGCGTTGCGCAGCATCCAGGCGAACAGCTTCTCGCGCCAGATCGCCATGCCCGGCTTGGGCGAGGCGATGAGCGTCTGGCGGGCGAGGAAGAAGCTGGTCTCCATCATCCTGACGTTGGGGCCGCAGCGCACGGTCCGCAGCGCCTCTGGAATGTCGCTGTCATCCATGAAGCCGAAGCGCAGGATGAGGCGGTAGAAGCCGCTGCCGAGATCGTGCAGCTCGCAGCGCCTTTCCTCCTCGACGTGCGGCACGTCCTCCGTCTCGACGGTGAGCAGCATCACGCGCTCGTGAAGGCAGCGATTGTGCTTGAGGTTGTGGAGCAGCGACGGCGGCACCCCCTCCGGCGAGGCGGTCATGAAGACGGCGGTGCCGGCGACTCGGGTGGCGCTGTTGGCGGCCGAGCGGATGAATATCTCGACCGGCATGGCCGAGTCGCGCATCCGCGCGCGCATCAGCTGTCGCCCGCGCGACCAGGTGGTGAGCAGGGTGAAGACGACGATCCCGACCAGCAGCGGGAACCAGCCGCCGTCGGGAAACTTGGTGAGCGTCGCGGCGAAGAAGGCCGCGTCGACGATCAGGAACAGGCCGAGCAGGGGCAGAGTGAGCCAGCGCTTCCACTTCCACAAGGTGAGGAGGAGGACGCCGAGCAGGCAGGTGTCGATCAGCATCGCGCCGGTGACGGCGATGCCGTAGGCGGAAGCGAGGTCGCTGGAGCTGCGGAAGCTGGCGACCAGCGCGATCACCGCCACCATCAGCACCCAGTTGACCACCGGTATGTAGATCGTCGCCTGGCGCGCGCCGGTGTAGAGGATGCGAAGGCGCGGCACGAAGCCGAGCTGGATCGCCTGGTGCGTCACCGAAAAGGCGCCGGAGATCACCGCCTGAGTCGCGATCAGGGCGGCGAGCGTGGTGATCACGACCAGAGGAAGCGCGAAGCCGGCGGGGGCGAGGCTGTAGAAGGGGCTGGCGATGGTCGCCGGATTCTCGAGCAGCAAGGCGCCCTGGCCGAAATAATTGAGGGCGAGCGCCGGCAGCACGCCGAACGCCCAGCCGGCAGCGATCGGGCGGCGGCCGAACTGGCCCATCTCGGCGTAGAGCGCCTCGGCGCCGGTGACCGCCAGCACGACCGACCCCAAGGCAAGGAACGCGCGCAGCGGGTCGGCCGCGACGAAGGCCCAGGCATAAGCCGGGTCGAGCGCGGCGAGGATCGAGGGATGGCGGGCCACCGCCATGCCGCCGAGGACCGCGAGGGTCAGGAAGTAGACGAGGAGGATCGGCCCGAAGGCCGCCGACAGGCGAGGCGCGCCCGCGCGACGGCCGAGGAAGAGGAAGCCGAGCAGCAAGACCGCGATCGGCACCACCGCCGGCTCGAGGCTGGGGTGGACGATGGCAAGCCCCTCGACCGCGGCCAGGACGGAGATGGCGGGGGTGATCATCGAATCGCCGTAGAAGAGGGCGCAGGCGAAGACGCCGAGCAGCACGATCGAACGGGTGCGCCCGGCGCCGCCGGCGCTGCGCGAGATCAGCGCCAGCAAGGCGAGGCTCCCCCCCTCCCCCTTGTTGTCGGCGCGGGTGAGGACGGTGATGTACTTGAGAGTCACCACCAGCATCATCGACCAGAAGATGAGGCTGAGGATGCCCAGCACCGTGGCGGGAGCGATGGCCAGACCGTGGTGGCCGGCGAAGGCCTCGCGCAAAGCGTAGAGCGGGCTGGTGCCGATGTCGCCGAAGACGACGCCGACGGCGCCGAGCGTCAGCGCCGTGAAGCCCGGCCGCAGCCGCGGGGCGCCCGTGCCTTCGGCGGGCGGAGAGGGAGCGGCGATGTCGGCCATGTCAAAGGAGGGCTGGAGTGCCTCGCGCGAAGCCCGGGATCCGCCGGGCCGGCGGCGCTTAGCACCGCCACCGCCGCTTCGCAACGGCGACAAAGGCGAATCCCGCCGCTATAGGCGCGCCGAAACCGGTAGAGAGACGAGGAGCCTTAAGATGCGCGTCGGCGTGCCCAAGGAAATCAAAGTTCACGAATATCGCGTCGGCCTGACTCCGGCTTCGGTCGCGGAGCTGACCGGCGCGGGCCACGAAGTGGTGGTCGAGACCAAGGCCGGACAGGGCATCGACTTCTCCGACCGCGACTATGTCGAGGCCGGCGCGCGCATCGTCGGGACTCCGCAGGAGGTCTTCGCCTCGTCGGACATGATCGTGAAGGTGAAGGAGCCCCAGCCCTCCGAGGTGGCGATGCTGGAATCGCGCCACACGCTCTTCACCTATCTCCACCTCGCCGCCGACAAGCCGCAGGCGGAGGGGCTGATGAAGTCCGGCGCGACCTGCATCGCCTACGAGACGGTGACGGCGGACGACCGCTCGCTGCCGCTCCTGAAGCCGATGTCCGAGGTGGCCGGGCGCATGTCGGTCCAGGTCGGCGCCCATTATCTGGAGAAGGAGCAGGGCGGCCGCGGCGTGCTGCTCGGCGGCGTCCCCGGCGTCGCGCCGGCGACGGTGGCGATCCTCGGCGGCGGCGTCTCGGGCGTCAACGCGGCGCAGATGGCGGTCGGCATGCGCGCCGACGTCACCATCTACGACATCTCCAACGCGCGCCTTGCCGAGCTCGACATGTTCTTCGGCAGCCAGATCAAGACCGCCTACGCCTCCCGCGCCGCGATCGCCGCCGCCGTCGCCAAGTCTGAGCTCGTGATCGGAGCGGTGCTCGTCCCCGGCGCCGCCGCGCCCAAGCTCGTCACCCGCGACATGCTGAAGACGATGAAGCGCGGCTCGGTGCTGGTCGACATCGCGATCGACCAGGGCGGCTGCTTCGAGACCTCGCGCGCGACGACCCACGAGGACCCTGTCTACGAGGTGGACGGGATCATCCATTATTGCGTCGCCAACATGCCCGGCGCGGTCGCCCGGACCTCCGCCTTCGCGCTGAACAACGCCACCCTGCCCTTCGTGCTTCGAATCGCCAACGAGGGCGCCGACGCGGCGATGGCCGCCGACCCGCACCTCGCCGCCGGCCTCAACGTCTCGGGCGGCAAGATCCGCCACCAGGCGGTGGCGGAGGCGCTCGACCTGCCGTTCGAGGCCGCCTGAGCGGAACAGAGTCGGAACGCTTGGCGTTGGTGGGAGACATATCCATCGACAGGAGCGAGACGTGGCCGACGACGTGAAGAGCCAGCCGCAGGGCAATGCGGCCAAGGATCCGGACGACTGGGTGACCGGCGACGAGACGATGACCGGCGCCCAGGCGTCCTACCTGAAGACCCTGGCCGAGGAGGCCGGCGAGCCGTTCGACGAGACGCTGACGAAGGCGGAAGCCTCGAAGCGGATCGACGCGCTGCAGGAGCAGACCGGGCGCGGCGTGGACCATTGAGGCGTCGCGGATCGGGTCCGAAAGCCCGTGCCCCTGAGCTGAACGGGTAGGATCGCGGGAGTCGCGGGTCGTCATCCCGGACCTGATCCCGGATCTCTCTCTTTCTTCGGCGGGAGCCGAAAGGCAGGGAGATGCCGGATCAGGTCCGGCATGACGAGCGCGACCGGTTGGCGGCCTCAGCGCGCCTGCGCTTGCGCCCTTTGCTGGGCGACGATCGCCCTCGCCCGCTCCAGGAGCATGAGCTGCTCCTCGACCTGACCACGCCAGCGGGCGCCGGGCGGCGCGGTGGCGAGGAGGCGGCGCCAGATCGCCTCGGCCTCGTCGAGGCGACCGCCCTGCGCGAGCGAGAGGCCGTAGAAGAAGCTCGGTGCCGGGTGCCGCGGCGCGAGTGCGGCGGCGCGGCGGAAGGCGAGCTCCGCGGCCGGCGTCATCAGCCCTCCGGCGTGGAGGACGAGGGCGTTGCCGTAGCCGATCCACAAGGTCGCGTTGTCCGGGTGCGCCTTGAGCGCGGCGCCGATCAGCTGCGCCGCGCCCTCGGTGTCGCCGGCGCGCAGATAGGTGTCGGCCATGGTCAGCCAGGCGTCGGCATTGTCGAAGCGGCCCAGCATGTCGTGGCGCATCGCCGAAAAGGCGTTTTCCGGCACCTCCCGCTGCTCCGCGGCGCGGGTGGGGCTGCCGGCGAGGTTGGGGCGGCCCTGCCAGGCATAGCCCGCCAGCGCGATCAGCATCGCCGCGCCGACGAGCTGAAGTCCGGCGCCTTCGAGCCGGGCGAACCGCCACAAGGCGGCGAAGACGATCAGCGCCAAGGCGAGGAGGAAGATCCAGCCCATCAGCGCCGCCGCCGCCGGAAGCGGCCCCGCGCCAGCCAGGCGCCGAGCAGGAGGAGGAGGACGGGCGCGGCCCAGAGCGGCCAGGTGAGCGGCTCGACCGGCGGCCTGTAGCTCACCCATTCGCCGTAGCGCTCGACCAGCCAGCGGCGGATCGCCTCGGGCTTTTCCCCGGCCTTGATGCGCTCGCGCACCAGGCCCCGCATGTCGCCGGCCATGTCGGCATCGCTGTCGGCGATCGACTGGCCCTGGCAGACGAGGCAGCGCAGCGTCTCCATCAGCGCCTTGGCCTCGGCCTCCTGCCTGGGGTCCGGAAGCTGGGTGTAGGCGTAGGGCGAGGGCGGCAGGGCGGATTGGGCGAGCGCCGGGACGGCGAGGACGAAGGCGAGCGCCGCGACGATCCTCCCCGGAACCGGCAGGGGGACCATGCGCAGCATGGTGGAGGGGCTGCTGCGGAGTCCGTGCAAGCCCCTCCACCCCGCTCCGCGCGGTCCCCCTCCCCGTCCCGGGGAGTATTTGGAACGCACCCCGCTCACTTCGCTCGCTCCCAGGCGGCATGGATGGCGTCGACCTCCTCGGGGCGGATGTCGCCGATATGCTGGAGGCGGATGATTCCGCGGCCGTCGACGAGGAAGGTCTCGGGAACGCCCGAGGAGCCGAGCGCGAACTGGACCTGGCTGCGCGGATCGGCGCCGACCCGCTCGAACGGGTCGCCATAATCGCGGAGGAAGGCGGCGACGTCCTCGCCGCGGTCGCGGATGGCGACGGCGTCGATGGGAATTCCTCGCCGCTTGAGCGCCATCAGCTGCGGCGCCTCGGCGCGGCAGGGCAGGCACCAGCTGGCGAAGACGTTGACGAGGCGCGGGCCGCCGCGGGCGAGGTCGGCCGCGGCGAGGCCGGGATGTCCGGGGACCGCCGGCGCCAGCGCGAAGGCGGGGACCGGCTTGCCGATCATCTGCGAGCGGATCGCGGGATCGTCGCGCTTGCCGAGCCCGAGCAGGAAGACGAGCAGGAAGGCCGCGAAGACCGCGAGCGGCAGCCAGATGAGCGCCCGCCTCATGCCCAGGCCTCCTCGTCTCCGCGGCGGCGGGCGCGGCGCGCGCGGCGGACTCGGCCGACGAGGGCGAGGAAGCCGCCGAGCGCGACCATGAAGCCGCCGAGCCAGATGAGGGTGACGAACGGCTTCCACCACAAGCGCAGCTGCCAGCGCCCCGACTCGTCGGTCCGGCCGATGACGGTGTAGAGCTGGCCGTCGAGGCGGGTGGCGATCGCCGCCTCGCTCGTCTCGGTCGGCGGCGCGAAGAAAGCGCGCGCCTGCGGCCTGAGGAGGAACGGGCGGCCGCCGCCGCGGCGGGCGGTGAGCCTCGCCTCGATCGCCGTCCAATTGGGCCCGGCGACCGGCTGTACGGCGTCGAAGCGGACCGCATAGGGGCCGACCGAGACCGTCTCGCCGGGCCGGGCCGCCACCAGCCTCTCCTCGGTGAAGGCGGCGTTGGACGCCATTCCGGCGAGGCTGACGGCGATGCCGAGGTGGGAAACGACCATCCCCCAGATGAAGAGCGGCGTGCGCCTGAGGTTGCGCCCCCAGAGCGGCGCCAGGCTCGCCGTGCCGACTCCGAGCGCCAGGACGAGGCCGAGCAGCGGCAGCAGCCCCATGCCCGGCAGCAGCAGCATCGCCGCGAGCAAGGCGAGGGCGGTCGCGGCGAGCGGGACTCGCAGGCGGCGCCCGGCATCCTTCAACCGGTCGCGCCTCCAGCGCAGCGCGGGGCCGAGCGCCATCGCCAGCACCAGCGCGAGGGCGATCGGCCCTGCGGCGCTGTTGAAGTAAGGCGGGCCGACCGAGACCTTGACCCCCATCGCCTCGGTCGCGAGCGGGTAGAGCGTGCCGACCAGGACGAGGCCGAGGATGACGGTGAGCAGCAGGTTGTTGAGCACCAGCGCGCCCTCGCGGCTGACCGGCTCGAACGTCGTCCCCTCCTTCACCGTGCCGACCCGCGCGCCGAACAAGGCGAGCGCACCGCCGATGTACAGAGCGAGCAGGAGGAGGATGAAGGCGCCGCGGCGCGGATCGACGGCGAAGGCGTGGACGCTGGTGAGGATTCCGGAGCGGACGAGGAAGGTGCCGACCATCGACATGGAGAAGGCGACGACCGCCAGCATCACCGTCCAGGCGCGCAGCGAATCCCGGGTGGCGAGGACGGTCACGGAGTGGAGCAAGGCGGTCGCCGCCAGCCACGGCATGAGCGAGGCGTTCTCCACCGGATCCCAGAACCACCAGCCGCCCCAGCCCAGCTCGTAATAGGCCCAGTAGGAGCCGGCGGTGATGCCGAGGGTGAGGAAGATCCAGGCGATCAGCACCCAGGGGCGCATCGCTCGGGCGAAGGCGGGGCCGACGTCGCGGGTGACGAGCGCGCCAACCGCGAAGCTGAAGGCGATCGAGATGCCGACATAGCCGAAATAGAGGGTGGGCGGATGGAAGGCGAGACCCGGGTCCTGGAGCAGGGGATTGAGGCCGTTGCCTTCGAGCGGCGGTGGATCGAGGCGGCGGAACGGGTTCGAAGCGAAGAGCAGGAAGGCATAGAAGCCGAGGCCGATCGCCGCCTGCGCCGCCAGCGTGGCGAGCAAGGTGCGCTCGGGAAGGCTGCGCTCGAACAGGGCGACGGCGGCGCCGGCGACGGCGAGCACCGTCACCCAGAGCAGCATCGAGCCTTCGTGATTCCCCCAGGCGCCGGCGAACTTGTAGAGCCAGGGCTTGAGCGTGTGGCTGTTCTCGGCGACCAGCTGGACGGAAAGATCGGTCCTGAGGAAGAGCTGGATGAGGAGCAGGAAGGCGGCGCCGACCAGCACCGCCTGGGCGACCGCCACCGGCCGGACCGCGCGGGCGAGAACGGCACTCGTCCTCCCTGCGGCGAAGCCGTGGGGAGGGGGACCGCCGTAGGCGGTGGAGGGGCTATCGGCCCTGTCGGCCCCTCCACCATGCTTCGCATGGTCCCCCTCCCCATGAGCTGCGCTCACGGGGAGGATCGGAAGCTCCCGCAACGCGAGCGCGCCCAGCACCAGCTGGAGGAGGCTGAGCGCCGCCGCCAGCCAGAGCGCGGCGAGGGCGAATTCGGCCATCATCGCAGGCTCTTCGACTTGTGCTCGCCGGTCTTCGGGTCGAGCACCGGCGGCCGATAATTCTCGTCGTGCTTGGCGAGGATCTCGTCGGCGACGAACAGGCCGTCGGGCCGGAAGCGGCCCTCGGCGACGACCCCGCTCTTCTCCTTGAAGAGGTCGGGGACGATGCCGCGATAGGCGACCTCGATCGTGCCCGGCGTCTCGTCGCCGACGGTGAAACGGATGGTGAGGCCGTCGGCGGCGCGGCGGATCGAGCCTTCCCGCACCATGCCGCCGATCCGAACCGCACGGCCCTCGGGCACGCCGCGGCGCGCCACGTCGCCGGGCGTGTAGAAATAGGCCGCCTGGTCCTTCAGCGCCGACATGGCGAGCAGCACCGCGCCGAGCATCGCGGCGGCGGCGAGGAGGAGCAGCGCGAGGCGCTGGTTCCTGGGCTTCACGTCCCTTCCCTCGGCCGCTCCGCCCGGGCCTCGGCGCCGCGCATCGCCGCCCAGCTCGCGCCGAGCAGCGCCAGGGTGCCGAGCACCGCCACCGCATAGGCCGCCGCGACGAACCCCCAGTGGCTCATGCCGCCATCCGCCGCATCCGCGCCTCGACCTTCTGGCGGGCGAGCGCGGCGCGCATCCGCATCAAGACGATCGCGGCGAACAGGAGTGTGAAGCCCAGCGCCGAGAGGAAGAGCGGCCAGAGCAGCGATCCGGAGATGCTGGAGCCGGCGAGGCCGATCGACTGGCCCTGGTGGAGCGAGCGCCACCAGAGGACCGAATAATGGATCACCGGCAGGTTGACCGCCCCGACCAAAGCGAAGATCGCGGCGAGCCGCCCCTCCCCGCCTTTCTCCCGCTCCGCCTCGGCGAGCGCGACATAGCCGATGTAGAGGAAGAGGAGGACCAGCATCGAGGTCATCCGCCCGTCCCACTCCCACCACGTGCCCCAGGTCGGGCGACCCCAGATCGAGCCGGTGGCGAGGCAGATGGCGGTGAAGACCGCGCCCGGCATGGCGACGGCGCGCCCGGCGACGCCGGCGAGCGGGTGGCGCCAGACGATCTGCATCAGCCCCGCCGCCGCAAGCGCCGCCCAGCCGGCCATGCCGAGCCAGGCGGCGGGGACGTGGACGTACATGATCCGCACGCTCTCCCCCTGCAGATAGTCGCTCGGGCTGAGGAGCAGCCCGCCGGCCAGAGCGGCGGCGGTGAGGAGGGCGCCGCTCCAGCCGAGCCAGCCGGTGAGCGGTCGCGCGAGGCGCAGGAAGCGGGCGGGATTGGCGAAAGCGTGCATGTGTCGCGCGCGGCTCTAGCCGACCTCTCGGCCAAGCTCAAAGGGCGGGGGGATGGGGACGGTTACTTTTCGGTGGAAATGGGGACAGTTACTTTTCCCCGCGGCGGCGGGAAGCCCGGCGCGGCCGGGCTGAAAAGTAACTGTCCCCCTGGGCAGCGGGGGGATGGGGACAGTTACTTTTCCGCGCGGCGGCGGGAGGCCGGGTGCGGCGGGGCTGAAAAGTAACTGTCCCCCTGGCGGCGGGGAAATGGGGACAGTTACTTTTCCCCGCGGCGGCGGGAGGTCGGGCGCGGCCGGGCTGAAAAGTAACTGTCCCCCTCGCGGCGGGGGGAGCCGGGGGCGGCGGGGCCGAAAAGTGACTGTCCCCTGGGCGGCGGGTGGCGCAGAAGGCGGCATGGCTTCGGACCGGCCCCGGCAGAACCGCCTGCTCGGCATCGCGCTGAGGATGGGCGCCGCGACCTCGTTCGCGTTCATGGCGGCGATGATCAAGCTCGGCTACGCGGCCGGGGCCTCGACCGTCGAGCTGGCCTTCTACCGCTTCGCCTTCGGCCTGCCGCCGCTCCTGCTGTGGATCGCCGCGACGGGAAATTTCGCGGCGTGGCGGACGGCGCGGCCGGCGGCGCACGCCTGGCGCGCCTGCGTCGGCCTCTCGACCATGCTTCTCGCTTTCTCCGCCCTCGCCTATCTGCCGCTCGCCGAAGCGACGACGATCGGCTTCGCCGCCCCGCTCTTCGCCGTCGCCCTCTCCGCCCTCGTCCTCGAGGAGCCGGTCGGCCCCCACCGCTGGAGCGCGGTGCTGGCCGGCTTCCTCGGAGTGCTCGTCGTCATGCGGCCGGCCGGGACGCACCTCCCGCCCGTCGGCCTCGCCTTGGCCACCCTCGCCGCGTTCGGTGTGGGGGTGGTGACCATCACCCTGCGCCAGATCGGCCGGACCGAGGGGACGCAGACCATCGTCCTGTGGTTCAGCCTGCTGTCGATGGCCGCGCTGGGGCTGCTCATGCCCTTCTCCGCCCACCTCCACCCCGGGCGGACCTGGCTGATCCTGTTCGCGCTCGGCTGCTTCGGCGGAATGGGCCAGCTCTTCCTCACCGCCTCGCTACGCTACGCGCCGGTGTCGGTCGTCGTCCCGCTCGACTATCTGCAGCTGCTCTGGGCGGTGACCCTCGGCTGGCTGGTCTTCGCGGCCCCAGTCCCCGCGACGACCTGGGCGGGCGCCGCGGTGATCGTCGCGAGCGGCCTCTACACCGTCTATCGCGAGCACGTCCTCGGCCGCGAGAAGGCCCGCGAGACGCCGCCGCTCTGATCCGCCGGCGGCGGCGGACGGCGGGCGCCGGACGGACCGCGCGGAAGGTTCAAAGGTCACGAAAGTCACGCGAGTCGCCGGAAGAAATCCTTTGTCCTCGGGTCGCCGCGGCCTTGGGAAGAGCGTTCGTCCAGATCGCGAGGAACCGAGTCGCGGGCCAATGTGCCGGAGGAAATCCTACACGAGAAGGGCGTTCGTGCGGCCCGCCCCCATCGGCCCCGGCGCCCGGACGAGCGGGGTGGACGCCCGACGAGGTCCCGGCGGCGCGGGAGGAGGCGGGCGCCGCTCGGGCGGCGTTATTCGGCGGCTTCGGCGGTTTCGTCGCCGGCGAGCTTGGCGAGGGCGCGGGGGACGGTGTCGACGACCGGCAACGGCTCGATCTCCTTCGCGCCGGACGAGACTTCCAGCGCCTCGAACCTCTTGGCCTGGGTCATCACCTGGCTTTCGAGGCTGCCGACGAAGGCGTTGTAGGCGCCGGTGGCGAGGTCGAGGTTTCGGCCCAGGCGGGCGACGTGGCCGCCCATCGTCGCCAGGCGGGCGTGGAGCTCCTTGCCGAGGCGGGCGATCTCGGCCGCCTCCTCGGCGAGCTTCTCCTGCCGCCAGACGCTGGCGACGGTCCGGGCGATGGCGACGAGGTTGGTCGGCGTGGCGAGGAGGACCCGACGCTCGAACGCCCATTCCCACAGCCGGTCGTCCTGCTCCAGCGCCGCGGTGAGGAAATGCTCGCCGGGAATGTACATGACGACATAGTCGGCGGCGTCGCCGAACCGGTCCCAGTAATTCTTGCCGCCGAGCTGCTGGGCGTGGTTGCGGATCGACTGGGCGTGGGCCTTGAGATGGGCGGCCCTCACTCCATCGTCCACTTCCTCCGACGCGTCGAGAAAGGCGTTCAGCGAGCATTTGGCGTCGATGATCAGCTTGCGCCCGCCGGGCAGGCGGACGACGACGTCGGGGCGAAGGCGGCCGTCGTCCGTGTCGACGCTCACCTCCGACTGGAAATCGGCGAAGGGCGAGAGGCCGGCCTGCTCGAGCACGTTCCTGAGGCTCTGCTCGCCCCAGCGGCCGCGCGACTTGGGGCTGTGGCGAAGCGCGCTGACGAGGCGCGCGGTCTCGTCGCGCACCTGGCTCTGGCCCGCCCGCACCAGCTCCACCGCCGCCTTGATCTCGCCATAGGTGCCGACGCGGTCCTGCTCGATCCGCTGGAGATTGTCCTCGTAGCGCCGCAGGGTCGCCTCGACCGGCTGGATCAGCGCCTTCAGCTTCTCCTCGTTCTTCTCGCCGGCCTGGTTGAAGCGGGCGTCGGCGCGGCGGAGGAAATTCTCCTGCGCCTCGCCGAGCAGCCTGCCGCCGATCTCGCTGAACTGGGAGGTCAGCGCCTCGCGCGCCTCCTTCAGCTCCCTCAGCTGCGCCTCGAACGCCCGCTGGCGCTCCTCCTGCCCGGCGGAAAGGCGCGCGCACTCCTGCTGGGCCGAGGCGCAGTCGCGGCGCACCGCCTCGAGCTGCGCCTGCAGCCCGGGCACCGCCTTCGCCCTTTCCTCGGCTGCGGCGAGGTCCTTGATCGCATCGCGGAACTTCTGGAGATGCTCGTCGCGCTCGGCGCGCAGGGCCGCGGCCGGCCGGCCGGCGAGGAGCCAGCCCGCGGCCAGCCCCGCGAAGGCGGCGGCGGCGACGATCATCAATAGCAGCGGGTCCATGGCCCAGAATCTCCGGAACGAAGGGCGAACCTAGAGCAGGCGCGGCCGCGGCTCAAGCGGCGGGCGAGGAAAGCTGTGGATCGTTGGGCGCCTCCCCCGGGCGCGGGCGGCCGCGAGGGGTGCGGGCGGCGGCTCTCCGGCCCGCGCCTGCCGGGCAGGGACGCGCTCGGCCGTCTTTACGGAATTTCCCTCTTTTCAAACTTTTTGACGATCATTATCACTGCTTTCCGTCGAGTCGGTGCGCCCCCTCGTACCGACGCGAAGGAGGGGTGGGTGGCAGCGATTCACGGATTGGAGCAGGGTCGGCAGGGTGATTGGCGGCGGCGCCAGGGCTCCGGCGGCGGCAGGTCGGGAGCCGGTGGGGCCGGCGGACCGGGCCGAGGCGGAGCGGGCGGCGCAACAGGCGGCGGGGCGGGCGGCGCGGATGGCGGCGGGCCGGGCGGCAGCGGGGCGGGCGGCGGGACGGGCGGCGGCGGGGCGCCGCCCCCGGACCGGTCCGGCGAGGCGGCGGGCCCGCCGGCGCGGGCCTCGGCGCTCCACGCCCGCCTCGCCCGGCTGCTCGCCGATCTGGACGCGGCGGACCTGCCCGGGCCCGCCGCCCACGTCGCCGCCGCGATCGACCTCATGCACCTGCAATGGCCCTCCCTCGCCGGCGAAGCACCCGCCTGAGCCCGGGACCGCCCAAGACCCCCTCTCCCCTCGGGGGAGAGGGCTGGGGTGAGGGGGTACCGCCTCCGCGATATTCCTCCGAAGCCGAACCCCCTCTCCCTACCCTCTCCCCCCTTGGGGAGAGGGGTTTTTGCATTGGCGCGTGGGGAAGGTCGGCGGTGTCGGGGGACAGTAACTTCGCTCGCCGGAAAACGCAGGTTCGCGCAGGCGGAGGGGCGAAGTTACTGTCCCCTTTTTCGCAGCGGCAGTGCCGGGACAGTAACTTCGCTCGCCGGACGATGCAGGTTCGCGCGGGCGGAGGGGCGAAGTTACTGTCCCCTTTTTCGCAGCGGCAGTGCCGGGGACAGTAACTTCGTTCGCCGGACGATGCAGGTTCGCGCGGGCGGAGGGGCGAAGTTACTGTCCCCTTCGTTCGCGTCCCTTCCTTCCCTCCGCCTATTTGCTGAAGACTCGCGTCAGCTCGCAGACGGCGAGCTCGGACAGCTCCAGATAGGAGACGCGGGCGTCGGTGGCGCTCGGGCGGCGGGTGAGGAAGCCGAGCTGGACGAGATGCGAGATGTGCCTCAGCGCCGTCGTCGCCGGCGCCGGAGTCGCCATGCAGGCGCTCGACACGCTCACCTCCCGCCCCTCGAGCCTGGCGATGAACAGGTCGAGCAGGATGTCCCAGCTCGGCTCCGCGAACAGCCGCGGGCCGAAGATCTTGTCCCGCTTGCGCCGCGCCTGATAGGCCTCGCGGGCCAGGCGGAGGATCATCCCCCTGTCCTCGGCCCCGGAGCCGTCGCCGCCGACGTTGCGCAACTGGCGCAGCAAACCCTGTATCTGCGCGATGATCTCGTCCGGATCGGATCCGCGGCGGATCCCGGCCGCCGGGCCGATGTCGTTATGGGCGCGCTCCGCCATGTCTCCTCCTATCCCCACATGCCGGCGGCGAGCGCCGCCGCCGGCTCCACGTCCCTTTGCCCCCGCGCCCACGCGGCGAGGCGCCCGATTTGGTCCGGACGCAGCGCGTCCGATGCCCCCGCCGGGCGCGGTGCCCCTTTCTCGAGCAGCCGCGACGGGCAGCCGCCCTGCCAGCTGCCGAGATTGGGGCGGTGGCGTTTGTAACCGATAAGCTCTTGAAGCGCCGGGGGGAAGGTGCACGCGACTTCGGGCGGATAGGTGAGCCACATATTCTCGAAAGGCTTGAGCCAGCCGAGGCAATAGCTGACGATCATCGCCCGGCGCGGCGCCGGGCTGCGATTGGCGCCGGCGCCGTGCAGGGTCGCGCCGAGGAAGAGCAAGGCGTCCCCCGGCTCCAGCGCCGGGCAGACCGCCTGCTCCTCGGGGAGGATCGCCGCATCGGGCCGGCGATGGCTGCCGGGCCACAGGCGGGTGCCGCCATTGCCCGCCTCGAAGCGGGTCAGCGGCCAGACGACGTTCAGGACGTAATCCATGCAGCCCTTGGGGCCGCCCCACATGTCCTGGTCGCGATGGGGGATCTGGGCGATCTCGCCGGGGTGGATTTCGCTGGCCTGGGTGAGGTTGAGCTGAAGCGAGTCGCAATGCGGCAGGAGCAGCGCCTCGGCGACGGCCAGGACCCGCGGATCGAGCACGAAGCGCGTGGCCGGGCCGCCGCCGGCGAGGAGGCCGTGGCAGCGGCGGCTGCGGCGGCCGTTGAACCAGCCCTGGCTGAACGCGGTCGACTCGAGCCTGGGCGCGAGCGACTCGCCGAGCGCGGCCGCCGCATCGGCCGGTACGGCGCCCGGCAGGACGGCGAAGCCGCTCTGCCGCAGCTCGGCGAGGATCCAATCCTCCTCCGCCTCGCCGACCGGGGCCGCCGAGGCGCTCATGCGGCCCTGCGCACCGGCTCGGCGACGCGCAGCACCGGCTCGGCGAGGCGAAAGCGCCGGCGCATCGCCGGCAGCGTGTCGGGCGTCAGGTCGATCTGAAGCGCCTGGAGCATCTCCCCCTCGACCGGGGTCGGCAGGCCGAGCGGCATCACCGGCCAGCCTATCGACAGCAGCAGCGGCACCCGTGCCGCCTCGGCGACCAAGGTATAGCGGCGGACGCCGTTCGCCGCCGCGAACTCGACGAGGGCGAGGGCGAGGAGGCGGTGGACGCGCAGGACGGTGGTGCCCGGCGCATCGGCCGGCCGGGTGACGAGCCGCGATATCTCCCAACAATCATCTCCGCCCGGAACCCCACCCGGGCAGAGATGACTGAACAGGCACTCCAGCATGTGCGGCCGTGAAGACGGGAGGAGCCTCACGGAGCCCTGGTGGTGCCCTTCGGGAGAGCGGGCGAGTAGATAGACCGCATGATCGTTGTCGAACTGGTCGACCTCCAGCCAGCTACCCTGCGCCGGCAGACGCCACCCGAGGCGATCGACGAACACCTGCTTGCGGTCCTGATGCATCTCCATCAACGCTCCGGCGAAGCCGAGGCGGCTTTCCGGAAGTACCAGATCGATCATTACCCAGCCTCCACGTGCCTCCTTCTTCCCCGCTCCGGCCGGGCGAGGCCACCCCGGTAGTTACCGGGGGGCGCGGCGGCCGCGGCGCGGCTAGGGTGACCGGCGAGGAGACGCCCCTTGAACGCCCCGATGCTCCCGCCGATCGCGCTCAAGGCGAAGCCGCCGCGGCGGCGGCACGATTTCCCCGCCGTGCGCGGGCGCGACCTTGCCGGCGTGCCCGGCCGCCGCGGCCTGCCGCTGCTCGGAATCCTTCCCGAGGCGGTGCTCGATCCGCTCGCCTTCGCGCGCCGGATGCACGCGCGCTACGGGCCGGTGCACCGCTTCCGCGCCTGCGGGAACTGGAACGTCCAGCTGGTCGGCGCCGAGGCGAACCGCTTCGTGCTGCTCGACGAGGCCGGCAATTTCTCGGCGGAGGGCGGGTGGCGTCCGGTCTTCGGGCGCCATTTCGACGGCGGCCTGCTGCTGCGCGACGGCGCCGACCACCAGTGGCACCGCAAGCTCGTCGCCACCGCCTTCCGCCAGGAGCAGCTCCAGGCCTATCTCGGCGCCTTCGACCGCAACCACGCGGCCCTCGCCAGGCGCTGGTCGGGCGACACGCTCGACGTCTACGAGCTTGCCCAGCAGCTCACCTTCGCCAACGGCTATTCCGCCTTCCTCGGGCGCGACCCGGCCCTCGCGACGCGGCAGGACCTGCTCGCCTTCCGCTACCTGATGCGCTCCGCCGTCGCGCTCGTCACCGTGCCGCTGCCCGGCACCGCGGAGGCGCGCGCGCTCTGGGCCAAGGGCCATGTCCGCCGGCTGATCGCGCCGCTCCTCGCCGCCCCCGACGATCCGGCGAGGACCGACCTCCTCGCCTCGCTCTGCCGGATGCGCGACGCCGGGCTGCTCGACGAGGCGGAGGTGCTCGCCCACCTGACCTTCGTCATCGCCGCCGCGTTCGACGCGCTCTCGTCGGCGACGGTCTCGACGCTCCATTATCTCGCCGCCGACCCGGCGTGGCAGGACGCGGTGCGCGAGGAGCTGCGCGCGGCCATCCCGGACCCCGACGGCATGACGCTGGAGGGCGTGAGGGCGTGCGACAAGGCGGAATGGGCGGTGAAGGAGGCGCTGAGGCTGAACGCGGCCGCGCCCGTGCTGTGGCGGCGGTCGGTGCGGCGCTTCGCCTTTGCCGGCCACGATTTCCCCGCCGGCACGATCACCGGGGTCAACCCGATGCTGACCCATCTCCTGCCGTCCTTATGGGAGCGGCCGGACGCCTATGATCCCGGCCGTTTCTCGCCGGAGCGCTCCCGCGGCCGCGACCGCTTCGCCTTCGTGCCGTTCGGCGGCGGCGCGCATGGCTGCCTCGGCGCCAATTTCGCCTATCTCCAGGTGCGGGCGCTGCTCCGGCGGCTGCTGGACCGGCACGCGCTGGTCCCCGCCTCGGCCGTCCCGCCCCGCTGGCACCACTGGCCCAATTGCCGGCCGCGCGGGCCGCTCCCGATCCTGCTCCGCCCGCTCAGCTGAGCACGTCGGTGAAGCAGATCTCGCTGCGGAAGAGGGCGCGGACGAGGAGCTGGGAGCGGGTGGCGACGGCGTAGCGGCGCTTGGCCGCCTCGATATGCTCGTTGACGGTGCGCGGCTTGATGCCGAGCAGCTGGCCGATCACCGAGTCGCTCTTGCCGCGGCCGACGAACATCAGGCACTCGCGCTGGCGCTCGGAGAGCGGCGCGGGCTCGATGTACGAATCGCACGGCTCGGCCGACTGGGCGAGGATCCGCCGCGCCGCCTCGAACGCGAAATTGCCCAGCGCCTGCGCCGCGCAGATGCTCTCATCGGGAAAGGGGCGGCCGGCGACGCCGACGAAGTTGCACGAGCCGAGCGCCTCGCCCGGAATGTGGTTGGGCACGGTGAAGCCCTGGCCGATGCCGAACTCGGCGCCGCGCGCGAGATGCTCGCGCTCCGCCGGCGTCAAGTCGAGTATCTTGTCGAGCCTGTCCCAGGTGAAGCCGCTCGACATGCGCTCCGCCGCCCTCAGCACCGGATCGAACGGCCGCCCCTCCTCGCGGATCAGGGCGAGCCAGTCGAGCGGGTAGTTGGTCAGCCGGACATTGCCCTTGTGGGGCTGGCCGAAGCGGACGTGGTGGACGATGGCGAAGTGGCCGAAGCCCAGATCCGAGCAGGCGCCTTCGACGAGCGCTCGCAGCTCCGTCATCGTCGCGGTGTTCTGGGCGCGCGCCACGAAGTCCTGCACCACGGAGATGCCGGAGGGCGTGCGGGGCTGCGGATCGGCCGCGGCGGAGAGAGACGGCATAAGGTTCGCCTCCTCTGCGACCCCGGGTGCGTCCATTTTGGACATTAGGAAGGTTACAGCAAGTCGTTTCTCTCTCGGTCCGATCCGCGTTCAGTCCCGGCCGGGCCCCGGAAGCAATTCCCGCCCGGCGGCGCGCACCGCGCCGCGGTCCGCCAGGGCCTCGTCCAGCGCCTCTTCGGAGCCCCACTGGAACTCGTCGTCCTCGATCCAGATGTAGAAGGGCACGCCCTCGCTCCCCCACAAGGCGAGGCCGATCGTGTGGCCCTCGCCGTCCTCGACCGTGGTGATCCGCTCCAGATCGGACCCAGCCAGCTCGGGCCCGAGGCGCAGGGAGATGTCGTGCACTTCGACCGAGCCTCCTTCGCCGAGGTCCGCGGGCTGCAGCGGCCCGTCGTCGAAGCCGACATGGTCGCCGCGCCGCTCGCGCACACGCAGGAAACGCCCCTCGTCCAGCTCCAGCCCGAGCCTCAGCGGCTGCGCCCGGTTCACGCGCCCTTCGAAAACATGCAGCTCCGCGAGGACGCGCAGCAGCTTCACCGCCGCGCTCCCGCCGCCGCCGACCGGCGACTGCCCCGATCCCGTCCCGCGCTCACCCTCGACCCTTGGTGCTCCACCTTGTCCTCCGTCCTTCCGGCCGTGACGTCTTAGTCCCCTGCGCATGGAATATCTGTCGTTACGGAGGTTAATTACCTCCGCTTCGGTCCAAAGACGACGGAGGATTCGCATCCCGGGCCGCGACCGGGCGCACGGCCCCTGCCCCTTTCGCCGCCCGCGGGCAGCCGATAAGAGGCGGGAATGAGCGACAGCCCCTCCCCCACCGGCCTCACCGTCCGCGCCATCGAGGATGCGAAGGACCGGAAGGTCTTCGTCGACCTCGCCTTCACGCTGAACCGGGACGATCCCAATTGGGTACCGCCGCTGAAGACCGAGGTGCACGGCCTCCTCGACCCGCGCACCAATCCCTGGTTCGAGCATGCCGCCGCCCGCTACTTCCTCGCGGAGCGGGGCGGCCGCGCCGTCGGGCGCATCTCCGCCCAGGTCGACGAGCTCGTGCTGCGCCACATGGGCGAGGGGACGGGCCAATGGGGAATGTTCGAGGCGGAGGACGAGGAAGCGGCCGCCGCCCTCATCCACCGCGCCGAGGCCTGGCTGCGCGGCCGCGACATGACCCGGGCGATGGGGCCGTTCAGCCTCTCGATCTGGGACGAGCCGGGCCTGCTGGTCCAGGGCCACGACCATCCTCCGATGGTGATGATGGGCCACAACAAGGCCATCTACCAAAGCTGGGTGGAAGCCGCGGGCTACACCAAGGTCAAGGACCTCTACACCTACGATCTCGACGTGACCCACGACTTCCCGCCGCTCATCGAGCGCATCGTCGCCTCCGGCGAGAAGAACCCGAAGATCCGCATCCGCACCGTCGACAAGAAAAGGTTCGAGGAGGAGGCGGCCCTTCTCCTGGGCATCCTCAACGACGCCTGGTCGGACAATTGGGGGTTCATCCCGCTCACCGAGGCCGAGATCGCCTATGCGGGCAAGAAGCTGAAGCCGATCGTCTTCGAGGACCTCATCCGGGTCGCCGAATATGAAGGCGAGCCGGTGGCCTTCATGCTGACCCTTCCCGACCTCAACCTGCTGACGCGGGACCTCGACGGCAAGCTGTTCCCGACCGGCTGGGCGAAGCTGCTGTGGCGATTGAAGCGGGCCCGCTTCGAAGGCGGCCGAGTCCCCCTTATGGGCGTGCTCAAGCGGCTGCACGGCACCCGGCTCGCCAGCCAGCTCGCCTTCATGATGATCGAATATATCCGCCGCGCCGGAGTCGCCCGCTACGGCATGAAGCGCGGCGAGATCGGCTGGATCCTCGAGGACAACCTGCCGATGCGCTCGATCGCCGACGCGATCGACAGCAAGATAAACCGCATCTACCGGATATACGAAAAGCCGCTCTGAGCGGCTGGCGGCTCAGCGGCCGGAGCGGCGCTCCCGCTCACGCTCGGAAAGCTGCTCGAAGACGGCGCTGAGCACCATCGTGGCCGCGACGAAGGCGACAAACAGGGCAATCACTGAACAGCTCCCCACCGGGCATGACACGCACCGCCCGCGGCGGGACGGCGACGGGGTTAACGCGCCGGCAAGGATTCGGGTCCGTGGAAAAATCGTCGGCAACCTTGCGCGGGCCTTCGTCGTTAAGGGCCGGGTTCGACAGCCAGAGGAACAGGCCATGGGGCTCCGCGCCTTTCTCCCCCTCGCCGGGCTCGCCGCGCTCGCCGCCTGCGGCGGCTCCAGCGAGTCCGACAATGCGGCCGACCGGCTGGACCGGGCGGCGGGCCAGAGCACGCCCGAAGCCGCCGACGTTCTGGAAAATGCGGCCGATCAGGTGCGCGACTCCAATGTCGCCGATCCCGACGCGGCGGTGCAGAACGCCCTGCAGTCGGCCGGCAACGCTCAGGCCCCGCGACCCGGGGGCGCGAAGCCGCCTGCCGCCGGCGGCGGCGGATAGAGTCGCCGGGAATGAGGTGCCGGCCGCGACGGAGCGCCGGCGCACGGCCTTATTGCGGGTCGAGCCCCACGCCGATGCGGCCGCCGCGTACCCAGCGCACCGCGCCGGAGCGAATGGGCGCGCCTTCGAGCGCCACCGAGAGGCGTTCCCCCACCTCCGGAAGCAGGCTGGTCTGGAGCGTCACGCCGTCCCTCGACACGTTCGCGACGCCGACCAAGGCGGGCTTGCCGCGATAGAGGATCGCCGCCCGCTCGACGACTCCGCGGTGGCGCGGGGCGCGGCGGCGGGGCTCGCCTGCGTCCGCGCGCGCCGCGTGGGGATCGCGCCGGCACGGCTCGAGCGACAGAGGCGCGAGCGCCTCCCCCGCTTCCGCGGCGCGCACTGCGGATCGCAGCCGATGGGCCATCACATCACCTCCCGTTGACGGCGCCACTATCGGCGCGGGCGGTGAAGAAAGGTTGAACATCCCCCTTCCCCCGGCCGGGCCGATCGCCGATAGGCCGCCGCCATCATGAACATCGACCTCATCCCCGCGGGCGACGACCCGCCCGAGAGCCTCAACGTCATCATCGAAGTGCCGGTGGGCGGCGAGCCCGTCAAATACGAGTTCGACAAGGCCTCCGGCGCCCTCTTCGTCGACCGGATCCTCCACACGCCGATGCGCTATCCCGCCAATTACGGCTTCATCCCCCACACGCTCTCGCCCGACGGCGACCCCCTCGACGCGCTGGTCATCGCCCGGTCGCCCTTCATCCCCGGCTCGGTGGTTAGGGTGCGGCCGATCGCCGTGCTGCATCTCGAGGACGAGGCGGGCGGAGACGAGAAGCTGGTGACCGTGCCGGTCGACACCACCTTCCCTTATTATCGCGACGTCGGCGAGCGGTCGGACCTGCCCGAGATCGTGCTGCGGCAGATCGAGCATTTCTTCACCCACTACAAGGATCTGGAGGAGAAGAAGTGGGTGCGCGTCGGCCATTGGGGCGGTGCCGACGACGCCCGCCGCGTCGTCGTCGAAGCCGTGGCCCGGGCGAAAGGATGACGGAGCGACGGGCGGTCGGCGGCGCCCGTCCTGCACGATCAATGGGGACACTTACTTTTTCTCGAAAAAGTACGTGTCCCCTTTTCGTAGCGGCGGTTCGGGCGGCCTCTAGTCGAGGCTGACCCAGGTGGGGGCGTGGTCGGAGGCCTTCTCGCGGCCGCGATGGGCCTTGTCGATTCCGGCGTCTAGCAGGCGGTCGGCCGCGTGCGGGCTGAGCAGGAGATGGTCGATCCGGAAGCCCGCGTCGCGCTGCCAGCACCCGGCGGTATAATCCCAGAAGGTGTAGACCGGCCCGTCGGGATAGCGGGCGCGGATCGCGTCGGTCCAGCCGCCATGGAGGATGCGGCGGAAGGCGGCGCGGCTTTCCGGCTGCATCAGCGCGTCGTGGGCCATGGCGCGGGCGGAGAAGACGTCGTCGGGATGGTCGGTGGGAATGACGTTCCAGTCGCCCGCGAGCACCACCGCCCGTTCCTCCGCCAGGAGGGTCTCGGCATGCGCGCGAAGCCGCTCCATCCAGGCGAGCTTGTAGGCGAACTTCTCGGTGCCGACGGGATTGCCGTTGGGGAGGTAGATCGAGGCGAGGACGACGTCGCCGACCTCGGCTTCGATGTAGCGGCTGTGGGTGTCGTCCGGGTCGCCGGGCAGGCCCTGGCGCCGCAGCACGGGCGGCCTGTCCGCCGGGGTGAGGATGGCGACGCCGTTGAAGCCCTTCTGGCCGTGCCAGACGCCGTCATAGCCCGCGGCGCGCACGTCCGCGATCGGGAACGCCTCGTCGGCGCACTTGATCTCCTGGAGGCAGACCGCGTCCGGCCGCTCCTCCTGGAGATATTCGACGAGCCGCGGCAGCCGGGCGCGGACGCCGTTCAGATTGTAGGTGACCAGCTTCATGGGAGCCGGCCTTAGCCGCTCGGCGGCGGAGCGTCACCCTGCCGCGCTTGCCCGGGCGCCGCGAGCGACGCAGAAGGGTGCGCATGAACGGCCCCCTCTTCCTCCTCCTCGCCTTGCTCGCCCCCGCTCCGGCGGCGGCGCCCTCGGTCGCCGTCAAAGGCGGCGACGTCGAATATCGCGCCGCCGACGGCACGGTGCGTCGGATCACCCGCGAAGGCGGCTGCGAGGCCGCGGCGCTGTCGCCGGACGGGCGCACCATCGCCTTCATCCACGTCGACGCTCCGGGCGACCAGGGCACGACCTCGCTGTGGGTGGCCGACGCGGCCACCGGCGCGGCGCGGCGCCTGCTCGCCCCGAAGGCCGACGATCGGCCGGAGCGCGACCTGCAGCGCGTCCACCGCCCCTTCTTTTCGCTCGACGGCGGCTACGTCTACGTCGAGGCGGAGGCCTGGGCGACGTCGGAGGCGATCCACCAGGTCAGCGTCGCGACCGGCAAGGAGCGGTTCGTCGTCGACGGCTGGCTCTACGGCGTGCTGCGAAGCGGGCCGTGGCGCGGCTACCTGGTGGTCGGCCAGCACCGTTACTGGAGCGCGCCCGATTACGGCTCCTACAATCCCGTGTCGGTGATCCGGCCGGACGGAAAGGTCATGCTCCGCGTGCCCGGGAGCGACAAGGACGACGGCGACCCGAGCCTCCGGCGCTGGCTGGAGTCGAAGGGCTGGACCTTGTCCTGACGCGGCGCGCGTCAGATCGAGAAGCTGGAGCCGCAGCCGCAACCCGAGGCGGCATTGGGGTTGCGCACCTGGAAGGCGGCGCCGCCGAGGCTCTCCACATAATCGACCGCGCCGCCCTTGACCAAGGCGTGGGTCATCTCGTCGACCAGCAATGTGACGCCCGATTCCTCGCTGGCGACGTCGCCTTCCTCGGCCGCCTCGGCGAGCGCGAAGCGATAGGTGAAGCCGGCGCAGCCGCCGCCCTCGACGCTGAGGCGCAGCATCGCCGGCTTGCCCTGCCGAGCCGCGATGGCGGCGACCCGGGCGGCGGCGGCGGGCGTGAGGGCGATGTCGGACGTGTCGCTCATCGCGTCGAGATAGGGCGCGCGCGCCCGCCCCACAAGCGGGCCGGGGCTTAGCCCTTCGTCCGGTAGCCGCAGACGATTCCGAAGAGGAAGGACATGAACAGGCCGAGCTGGACCCGGCCGTGCGGATCGGACCAGCCGACGAGCTCGCTGCCGAAGGCGAACACGGCGATGAACATCATCAATGCGAGCCCCGTCATCCGGCTGCCTCCTCAAGCCCAGGCCCGCATCATGGGCCGCCGCGGTAAAGGGCGGGTGAACGCTTGTCTCGCCGCCGCGCCCGTTCCATATGCGCCCCGACCCGCCCGCCAGGAGCCGCCGCGCCCATGAAGACCCGAGTCTACGTCACCTTGAAGAGCGGCGTGCTCGACCCGCAGGGCAAGGCCATCCACCATGCGCTTGAGGGGCTCGGCTTCGAGGGGGTCAGGGACGTGCGCGCCGGCAAGCTGATCGAACTCGACCTGGACGAGGGGGTCGGCGACGAGGCGGTGGAGGCGATGTGCCGCAAGCTCCTCGCCAACACCGTCATCGAGAATTACCGGATCGAGCCGGGCGGCGCGGCGTGAGAAGCGCGGTCATCGTCTTCCCGGGCTCCAATTGCGACCGCGACATGGCGGTGGCGCTGAAGGCGGTGACGGGGCGGGCGCCGGCGATGGTCTGGCATCGCGACTCGGACCTTCCGGACGGGCTCGACCTGGTCGCCGTACCGGGCGGCTTCTCCTACGGCGACTATCTGCGCTCCGGCGCGATGGCGGCGCGCTCGCCGGTGATGCGCGCCGTGGTCGACGCCGCGGCGAGGGGCGTGCCGGTGCTCGGCGTCTGCAACGGCTTCCAGATCCTGACCGAGGCCGGGCTGCTCCCCGGCGCGCTGATGCGCAACGCCGGCATCCGCTTCGTCTGCCGCGACGTGGCGCTCAAGGTCGAGAACAGCCAGTCGGCCTTCACCGGCCGCTACGAGACGGGCGAGGAGATCGTCTTCCCCGTCGCCCACCATGACGGCAATTTCCAGGCCGATCGCGAGACGCTCGACCGGCTGGAGGGCGAGGGCCGGGTGGCCTTCCGCTATGCCGGCGCGTGCAACGGCTCCGCCCGCGACATAGCCGGCCTTCTCAATGCCGCCGGCAACGTCCTGGGCATGATGCCGCACCCCGAACGGGCGGTGGAGGAGGCCCACGGCCGCACCGACGGCCGCCGCCTGTTCGAGGGACTGCTGGAGACCGTCGCCTGACCGTCGAATAGGCAAGATCCAGCGCAAGCTTGTCTTTCCCACTGCTTGCTGTCACCTTCCCGCTCTTGCCGTCCACTTGCCGGACGACTTGCCCGGTGCCGGGCGCCTGGGGAGGCAAGACATGGCCGACGTCGATCCCAATGCGAGCCATTCGTCCGCCGGCGCCGCGCCGCGCGGCGGCCGCCGCAGCCGCGATCCGCGGGTGTTCGTCCTCGACCGCGAGCTCAGCGAGGTCCACCTGCTGCTCGACAACGTCTCGGCCAATCCGGACACGACGCTTGTCGAGCGCCTCGCCGGCGCCAACGGGCGGGACGAGCTGCCTACCGACTGGGTCGAGCAGATCTGCCGGATCAGCTGGCCCCCCGACGGTAACGAGGACGACAAGGCCGAGGACGCGGCGCTGCTGATCAAGGCCAAGGACCGGCTCAACCGCCTCGCCTATCCGGCCAGCGGCTCGACCATCGCCTTCACGCTTCTGGTGACGCAGCACGACCTCGCCACCCTCCCCTGGCTGAAGATCGGCGAGCGCGGCGTCGGCAAGGAGGAGCGGTCGCCGACGCGCAACTCGCTCGCCCAGACCGCCTATCCCGACCTGATGCCGAAGGCGATCCGCTTCCGGAAGGGGATGCGGGCGATCAGCATCGCCCTCGTCGTGGCCCTGTTCGTCACCTGCCTGCTCTCCTGGTACGTCGCCTACGGAAACGCCGCCCTGGCCGAATATGCCACCGCCCAGGCGGGTTTCGAGCAGGCCGCGAAGCGGGTGGACGAGGCCGAGGCGGCCCAGTTCAAGCAGACGGAGGCTGTCGAGACGTCCGCCGCGCCTTCCGACGGAGCGCTGAAGAGCGCGGCGGGCCCGGCCGCCCGGGGGAACGCTGCGGCCGCGGCCGCCGCCGCCGGTGCCGCGAGCGCCAAGTTCGTGCCCTATTGCGACGGCTATTTCTCCAATCCCACCCAGGCGCAGGGCTGCAACGCCCGCGCCGAGGCGGGAGCCAATCTGGACCGGGTGAAGCGCCGCCTCGCCGCGTGGATCTGCGTCGTCTCGCGCGAATGCATCCAGGACGTCACCCGCTACGAGGACGTCGCGCCGCCCAAGCCGGGCGTCGAGCTGACGCCGGCCGCCGCGCGCGAGGCCCGCGAGGGGCTCCAGGTCGCCTCCCGCAACGCCGAGCTGCTCGCCAACGCGCCGTCGCGCGCCGCGGCGCTCGCCAACATCATGGGGACGGCGGTGCTGCCCTTCCTCTATGGCCTGCTCGGCGCCGGCGCGGCGATCGTCCGCTCGCTCTCGCGCAAGATCCGAACCAGCCTGCTCAGCCCGCGCGACCTCCACCTTTCCTTCCAGCAGCTCGCCCTCGGCGCCGTGGTCGGCGCCTGCATCGGCCTGTTCATCGCCGCGCCGGGCGCCGAGGGGAAGGGCCTGCTCGGGCCGGTGGCGCTGTCCGCCTCGGCCATCTCCTTCGTCGCCGGCTTCGGAGTGGATTCGGTGTTCGAGGCGCTTGAGACGTTGATCAAGCGGATCTTCAACGTCGCCCAGCCGGCCGCTCCGTTTCGCTGCCCGGCCGCGCCGGCGCCCTGAGCCCGTTCAGACCCGCGCCCGGAACGGCGTGAAGTCGGTGCCTTCGTCGTAGACGTCGATCCCCTCGCGCCGCTTCAGGAAGCCGACGGCGGCGTAGGTGACCGGAGTAAGCAGCGCCTCCCAGCCGACCTTCAGCGCCCATTGGGTCAGCAGGACGGCGACGAGCGTGCCGTCGTCCCACACGCCCCAGAAAGCGAGCGGGTAGAAGATCAGGCTGTCCACCGCCTGGCCGGCCACGGTGGAGCCGATCGTCCGGGTCCACAGCCGCCGCCCGCGGGTGAGCAGCTTCATCTTGGCGAGGACGAAGCTGTTGACGAACTCCCCCGCCCAGAAAGCGGCGATCGAGGCGAGGACGATGCGCGGCACCTGGCCGAACACCGCCTCGTAGGCGGCCTGGCCGGTCCATTGCGGGTCGGGCGGCAGAGCGACGACGATCCAGCTCATCAGCGCCATGAACAGCAAGGCGGCCGTCCCCGCCCAGATGCAGCGCCGGGCGCGCGCATAGCCGTAGACCTCGGTGAGGATGTCGCCGATCACGTAGGATACCGGGAAGAAGAGGATGCCGGCGCCGAACGGCCAGGGCCCGATCCCGGGCAGGGTCACGGTCGCGATCTTGCCCGCGCCGATCACGTTCGACAGCAGGAGGATGGTGACGAACGCCGCCATCACCAGGTCGAAATAGCGAAGATGCGCCCCCCGGAGCGCCTCCCCCTCGACCGCGCGCACGCTTTCCCCCGCCATGCCCCCTGCCCTAGCGCTGTTCCGTCGCCCGCGAAAGCGCGCTAGGAACGCCCCGCGCGCGCCCGTAGCTCAGATGGATAGAGCACGAGCCTTCTAAGCTTGGGGCCGCAGGTTCGAGTCCTGCCGGGCGCGCCAGTTTTCCGCCATTTTTATCGGGCAGCTTCGCGGCGCGGGCGCCTTTGTGGAGGCGGGCGTTTCGGAAAGGGGGCGTGGATTATCCGGCGGCGCAGCGCTCCAGGATGTCGAGGCCTTCGAGGGCGGTGGCCTCGTCGATGACGAGCGGCGGGAACAGGGTGACGACGTCGCCCTCGGCGGCGACGATCAGCCCCTCCTCCAGGCATCTCGCCTTGATCCTCTCCGCCTGCGACCCGCTCCCGGCGCGGACCCCGAGCGCGAGGCCGGCGCCCTGGACCGGGCCGAGGCCGAGGGCGGCGAGCCGCTTCGCGAACAGGCCGCCCATCTCGGCGACATGGGCGAGGAGCGTCTCCTTGTTGTCCCGCCACCAGGCGAGGTTGGCGAGCGCGGCCGCGGTGCTCCGCGGATGCCAGCCGTAGGTCGAATAGGCGCCGGCCTTCAGCATCGAGTCGGCGACGGCGGCGCGCATCAGGGTCGCGCCCATCGGCGCGAAGCCGGCGGTGACCGCCTTGGCGAGGGTCAGGATGTCGGGCCGGACGCCGCTATGCTCGGCGGCGAACATCCGGCCGGTGCGGCCGAAGCCGGTCGCGACCTCGTCGAGGATCAGCAAGGTCCCGTAGCGCCTGCAAAGGTCCTCGCTTCCGCGCATGAAGGCCGGCTCGGGGACCAGCGCGCCGAGGTTGCAGATCACCGGCTCGAGGATCATCGCGGCGACGTCGCGCCTTTTCAGCGCCGTCTCGACCTGGGCCAGCCGGGCCTCGTCCAGCGGCGGCCTGATTGCCCGCGGCGCCGGCAGTCCGAGGCGCGGAAACAGGTTCCTCGTCTCGCCGTCGCCGATGCTGCGGGGCCCGAGCGTGTCGCCGTGATAGCAATCCTCGACGGTGACGAAGCGGGCGCGGCCGGTATGAAGCATCGCCGCCTGGAGCGCGATCTCCACCGCCTCGCTCCCGCCCGTCGCCCGGAAGCAGCGCTGGAGGCCGGGCGGAGCGATACCGACCAGCGCCCGCGCCAGCTCCTCCCAAGGCGCGTAGCCATGTCCGGGATAGACGTAGGTGGGCCCGTCGAAATCGCGTAGCGCCCGCTCGATCTCGGGCCGGCTCCAGCCGAGATTGCCGACGCACCAGCCGCTCTGGAAGTCGATCGCGCTCCGCCCGTCGGCGGCGAACACCCGGCAGCCCTCGGTTCGAGCCACCTCGAACCTTGCCGCACTTCCGGAGCGGGCGAGGGCCGTCATTCAACGTCTCCTGGCGCGCCAACGCCCGGAGGGGTGCATGCGATCCGCCCGGGCGGACGTCGTGCCCGATCAGGCCCGGTTCGCGGCGCGAAGCGCGGCCGAGATCGGCACCACGCCTTGCCATCGCCCGCAATCCGCCCGCTCCGAGACTTGGGCGCGGCCGTCGGCGAGCGACCGTCCCAGGCGCGCCAGGATGCTCGGGACGCTCCTCGCCGGCACGGCCTTGGAGAACAGATGCCCCTGCCCGAAATCGCAGCCGGCCTCGATCAGGTGATCGGCCTGGGCCCGGGTCTCGACGCCTTCCGCGACGGTCGCGATGCCGAGGCTCTTGCCGAGCTTGATCACCGCGTCGACGATGGCGGCGTCGCCGGCGTCCGCGTCGAGCCTCTGGACGAAGCTCTGGTCGATCTTGATGACGTCGACCGGGAACTGCTTGAGGTGCCGCAGGGAGGCATAGCCCGTGCCGAAGTCGTCGAGCGCGATCGACACGCCTTCGGCGCTGAGGAGCTTCAGCGCACGCTCGACATATTCGGCGCCCCGGCCGAGGAACACCGTCTCGGTGACCTCTAGCTGGAAGCATTTGGGCGGCACTCCGGCGCGGCGCAGCTTGGCGAGGATCCGCTCGGCGAAGTCGTCGGAGCGGAAGTCCGCCGCGGCCGCGTTCACCGCGACGTGCCCGAAGCCGAGCCCCCGGTCGCGCCAGCGACGCATGTCGGCGAGCGCGAGCTGCAGCATCCGGTCGGTGATTGCGGCGGCGACGTCCATGTCCTCGAGCGCCGCCGCGATGGTCGCGGGCGCCTGCATGACGCCGCGGAGGCTGCGCCAGCGCAGGAGCGCCTCGAACCCCGCGACCGCGCCCGAGGCGAAGTCCACCTTCGGCTGGTAATAAGGGACGATCCGGTCGTCCTCGACGGCGCTGCGGCCGAGCTCGATCATCGACGAGCGTCTCTGGAGATCGGTCCGCATCCGCGGCTCGAACACCATGATGCTTCCGCGGCCCGCGCACTTCGCCATGTGGAGGGCGATGTCGGCGACCTTGGAGAGATCGTCCCGGGAGCGGCCGTGCAGCGGGTAGAGGCCGACGCCGATCGTGACCTGGCAGTCTAGGATCTTGTCCTCGTGGAGGAACGGCTCCCGAAGCCGCGCGCGCAACAGCTCGAGGAGGGGCAAGATCTCGCCGTCCGTGCGCAGCCCTGGAACGGCTATGGCGAACTCGTCGCCGCCGAGCCTGGCGACGGTGTCGACGCACCGGAGCGCGCCCTGGAGGCGGGCGGCGAACGTCTTGAGGAGCGCGTCGCCGCCCTCATGCCCGAGCTCGTCGTTGACCCGCTTGAACTGGTCGAGATCCAGGTGGAGCAAGCCGACGCGGCTGCCGTCGGCGTCGGCGCGGCGGATCGCCTCGCCGAGCCGCTCCCGGAACTGGAGCCGGTTCGGGAGGCCGGTGAGCGGATCGTGCGTCGCGTTCCATCGCGCCCGGTCCTCGACCGCCTTGCGCTCGGTGACGTCCCGCGAGATCGCCGCGAGCTTCACCGCGCGCCCGTCCACGCCGAGGACGGGCGACACGACGACGTCCCACCATTTCAGCCGCCCCCTGGCGGTGGGGCATTCGGCCGAGAAGCGCGAGGTGCCGCCGCACCGGGCCGAAGCCATGGCCGCGTCCACCTGGATCCTCGCTTCGGGCGGCCAGAAGTCGCGCCAATATTTGCCGAGCAGCACCCCGCTATGGGGGGCTTCCAGGGCGCAGAGGCCGGGCCCGTTCACGAAGAGCACCCGTCCCTCGAGGTCGAGCAGCTTGATGCAGTCCGCGCTCGTCTCGACGATCGTGCGGTTGAGGGCCTCGGCCTCGGCAAGAGGGTCGGCGGCGCAGCTTATCCCGCGAGCCGCAACGGCGGTTTCGCCGATGAGGCCGGCGACGTCGGAATGGAGATACGGCGCGTGTCCCGCGGACATTTCAGCCATGGTCGTTTTCCCTCACGAAGCGAAGATGGGCGCAGGCCGGCGCAGACGACGCCGCGCGCCGGTCGCGGACCCATCCGGCCAGAGCCTCGAACGGCAGCGGGTGATTGAACTCGAGCCCGACGAAGGTCCCCTCCGCCCAGCGCAGCGCGGCATGGACGTGGGGAAGATCGGGCAGCGTGAGGACGGCGTCGCCCCATTTGCCGACCGGGCGGTCCGTCCTGACCTTCGCCCCCCCGTGCGAGATGTTGACGAGCGTGCCGCCGAACACGCGCGCGCCGATCCTCAGCCGGGCCCGGCATTCGATGTCGAGGCGCGGCATCCTCGGCCGTCGACCGCTCTCCTCGACCCAGCGGCTGGCGACCAGCGCATGGAGGTCGACGGGCGCGGCGAAGCCGATCCCCACCTCCAGCCCGCGGGACCACACGACCTTGCCTGCGAGGCGTTCGCCCGGCCTCAGCTCGACCTCCACCGGCGCGTCCGGGCGCACGCTGCCGTAGACCCGCGCGGACAATCCTCCCGCGGACAGGTTCTTGACCACGCAAGGCTCCTTGACGCCCCCGAAATGGAGGAGACCCATTCTCAGCAAGGCGACCTGGCGGGGCCCGGCCCGCCGCTCGAGCTCCCACGGGGTGATGATTCCGGACGCGCCGGTTCTTGCGCCGCGCGATGCGCAGCCCGATCTTTGCGGCATGATCTGCCCCTCCCGTCCCCACTTTGCAGGCGGGAACTGAAGCGTCGCGTAAGGTGGCGGGCCGGAAAAATACGGTAGGGACAATCCCTTGGGTCGCCGCGGACGGCCGGCGCGACGCGAAACGGGGCGCCGCCGGCCGGGATGAACGCCGAGCTTCGCTTGGGCAGCTACGGCGTAGCCGTTAATGAAGGCGCCCGGGCGGCGTCGCGGCGACCCGGGCGCGTCGCCGAGATCAGGCCCGCGGCAGCGTGAAGGCGATGACGGCGCCGCGGTCCGGCCCGCTCGCCAGCCAGATCCGCCCGCCATGCGCTTCGATGACGGTCCTGCATATCGAGAGCCCGATGCCGGTCCCCGACGACTTGGTGGTGACGAACGGCGAAAACAGACGGTCGCGGACGTCTTCGGCGATTCCGGGGCCTTCGTCCGAGACCCTGACCTCGACCTCCTCGTCCGAGACGGGGACCGCCGAGACCATGATCCTGCGACCCCCGCCTTCCCGCATGGCGTCGTCCGCATTGCGTATCAGGTTCACGAAGACCTGCTGCAGGTGCACCCGGTCGACCCGGACGCCGTCCGCCTCCGGCGCGATGGCGAACTCGACGTCCGCGGTGCCGACCGCGACGTTGGCCGCGGCCTGGGCGACCGATCCAAGGCTTTCGGGCCGCGCCTCGATATGCGTCCAGCGGGTCGGCGTCCGGGCCCGGGCGAGGATGTCTCCGGCGAGCATCGCGCTCTCGTCGATGCCGTCGAGAGCTTCTTCGATCCAGCTCTGAGCGGGGGCGTCCCGGCTGGCGCGTCGCAACGCCGCCGAATAGCCTCTTATCGCGGTGAGCGGCTGCCTCAGCTCATGGGAGAGGCTCGTCATCACCGTGCCCAAGGCGGTGAGGCGACAGACGTTGGCCAGCTCGGCCTGCGCCCGATCGAGCTCCTGCGCGGACCTGTGGCGCTCCGTCTCGTCGAGGACGATGCCCACGAAGCGGTTCGCCGCCCCGTCGGCGCCGTACAGGGGCCGGCCGAGGGCGCGGATCCACCGGCTTTCGCCATTGCGCGGAAAGGAGCGATAGTCGGTCGAATAGGTCGTGCCGGTGACGATCGCCTTCTCGAGCGCGGCCTTGGTTCGAACGACGTCGTCGGGGTGAACGGCCGCCTCCCACGCCGCTTCGGACATCGCTTCGTCGCCGTCGACGGGCAGCCCGTGCATCTCGCGGGTTCGCGCGCACATCCTCACCGTGCGGCTCGCGAGATCGATGTCCCAAGTGCCCGCGCCCGCGCCCTGCTGGGCGAGCGCGATCCGCTCGTGCGCCTCCTGCGCATGGGCCTGCATCTCCTTGAGCGGACTCGTGTCCGTCACCGTGCCGACCATCCGAACGGGACTGCCGGTCTGGGGATTGTGGGCGACGACCCGGCCTCTGTCGAACACCCACGCCCATCCGCCCGCATTGCGCCGGACCCGATATTCGCAGGCGAACAGGTCCGAGGCGCCGGCGAGATGTTCGCGCAGCTGCCGGTCCACCTCCGGCCAGTCCCCCGGGTGGATCAGGTTGTGAAACGTGTCGGGCCGGTGCGAGACCGTGTCGGGATCGTAGCCGAGGCGCACCAGGAACCGCGGCGACATCGTCATCACCCCGTCCGGGATGTTCCAGTCCCAGGCGCCGTCGCCCGAGGCGTCGAGCGCCAGCCGCAGCCGTTCCTCGCTCAGCCTCAGCTCGGCGAGCGTCGTGCGCTCGCGGCTGAGGTCCCTGAACAACACCAGGAGCCCGCTTGCGATCGGGCGCAAATTGACGTCGAACCACTGGCCGAGATTGGGTTCGTAGAAGGTGAAGCGGGCGCATTTGCGCTGCTCCGCGGCGGCCTTGTACTCGTCATAGGCCCGGGTACGGGCCGCGCCGGGAAACATTTCCCATATGTTGCGGCCGATCAGATCGCGCGCGTCGCCGATGATCTCCAGCGCGTTGCGGTTGGCGTAGGTGAAGTTGAAGTCGTGATCGAGAAGGAAGACCCCGTCCGTCGTCCCTTCGAGAATATCGAGCGCCGGCGGCAGCATATCCTCGAGCACGCCCTTGCGGACGGAGGGTATCCGCCTCGCCGCGGTCAGGGCCGGGGGCGGCGCCAGCGCGGCCGCGGTCGGCGCGGTGCAGTCGTCGGACGTCTCGAGCGGCGTGAGCTCCGCCTCGATCGCCAGCCGGATCGCGGCCGGGGTCGTGCGGACGCCGAGATCCTTCAGCAGGTTGCTCCGGTGCATCTCGACCGTGCGGGGGCTGAGGTCGAGGCGGCGGGCGATCTCCTTGTTCATCATTCCGGCGATCAGGCCGCGAAGGATCTGGCGCTCGCGCTGGGACAGGACGCGGAGCCTCGCCGCCGCCGCCGCTCTCACCGTGCTGCGCTGGACCCGGTCGTCGGCGAGCGCGCGGGCGCGCTCGATCGCGACGACCAGTTCGTCCGGATCATGGGGCTTCTGGAGGAAATCGACCGCCCCCAGCTTCAACGCCTGGACGGCCGCGGGCAGATCTCCCTCCCCGCTCATCGCGATCACCGGAAGCGGCGAGCCGCGCAGCGCCATCTCCTCGAGCACCTCCAGCCCGCCTAAGTCGCCCATGTTCAGGTCCAGCAGCAGGCAGCCTGACAAGCTTCGACGCTCGCGCAGAAGCTCGGCGCCGCTGGCGTAGATTTCGGTGGAATAGCCGTGGCTGGAGAGCAGATAGCTCAGCGCGGCCCGGACGGCGGGATCGTCATCGACGATATGGACGGTAGTAGACAAATGACTCTCGACAATCCTTCAGGAAGCCGCCCAAGGTTCATAACCTTGCGCGCCCGGCGCTTCGATGAGCAGAGCTACGGCAAGATCGCGAGTGCCTCGCGGCGTCGCGACAGGCGGAAAATACCGTAGCAAGCGTCGGCTGCCCAAGCGCTGACGCGGTCGCAACCGCCCGCTTGGCAAGCGAGCATCACTTAGGCGGCGGGCGCGGCAATACTACTGGGAGGATTACGAGGCCCGCCGGGCCCGATCCCGCTCCTGAGCCGTTGTCTGCTGCGACGTCTTGCTGCGACGTCTGCTGCGACGCCGCGACGCTCGAAGCGAGGATGCGATGGCTGCAATCGACCCTGACACCGAGCCGCCCGATCTTCGGCCGACGGGGATCGAGCCGATCGGGAGCCTTCCCTGGGGCACGCACATCTGCATGTTCTACGAGTCCTTGGAGGATTTGCTGGAGGCGAACAGCGGATATTTCGCGCCCGGCCTGTCGAGGAACGAATGTTGCGTCTGGGGCCTCTCGGAACCCGGCGCTGAGGAGCAGGCGCGGCACGCGCTGCGCCAGGCCGTGCCGGACGCCGACCGCTACCTGGAGACGGGAGCGATGGAGCTGATCTCCGATTACCGCTCCTACCTGGCGCGCGACGGCCTGGATCCCAAGCGCATCTCCCGCCAGTGGCAGCTCAAGCTCGCGGAGGCGCGCGCGCGCGGCTTCGACGGGCTGCGGGTCAGCGGCAACGCCTTCTGGATGGAGCGGCACTTGTGGGAGACGTTCAGCCAGTACGAAGCCGAGCTCGACCAGGTGGTCTCCGGTTGCCCGATGCTCGTCTTGTGCACCTATTCGCTGCGTGCCGCCCGCGCGGTGGACATATTGGACGTGGCCGCGACCCACCATTTCACGATCGCCCGACGGGGCGGGCGCTGGGAATATGTCGAGACGCCCGAATTGCGCGCGGCGAAGCGGGAGATCGGCCGCCTCAACGAGGCCGTCGACATCCTCTCGCGGCCGTTCCCCGGGCACGAGAAGCTGACGCGGCGCGAGCGCACCATGCTCGCGCAGATCGTGCTCGGCGCTTCGAACAAGGAGGCGGCGCGAGCCCTGGACATCAGCCCGCGCACCGCCGAATTCCACCGCGCCAACATCCTGCGCAAGCTCGAGGCCCGCAACCTGCCCGAGCTTATGCACCTCGTGCTCGGCGCCGCGGAGCGAAGGCCGCAAAGCTGAGGCGGCAGGCTTCACTCTCGGCAGGTTCGCGTCCCAAGGTCCGGCTGAGGATCGGGGCCCGCCGCCCATGCGATGTCGAACCTGCATCGCCCCTCCGGCCAGACGGCCTCGAGCCGGTTGGTGTCGGCGAGCCCGGAGAGGAATAGCTCTCCGCCCGGCGCCGCGACGAAGCTGCGGCCGGCGACGGTGACGGTCGCGCCTGTCGGGACGGGCCCGAGCCCCGGCACCTCCAGGCGCACCACCGCCGACCGGGTGCGCGGCGCGCGCATGTCCACCACGACGCCGCTGCGGGCGTAGGGTCGAACCTCCGCTTCGGCCGAAATGACCTCCGCGTCGATCGGCAGGTCGGCGACTTCGAGGCGGATCCTGTTCGCCTCGTAGCTACGCAGCCGAGGGACGACGGCCCGCCCGTCGCGGCCGGTACGGCCGACCGGATGGTTGTCGGCATAGACCCGAACGCCCGGCTGTCCGGCGTCGACGACGGCGAAGGCGTCCGAGAGACGCTGCGCGGCGAACGCCTCCCCGCCCGCCATTCCGATGCCGCCGCTGGCGCGCAGCCGCGCGCCGGTCCGGCCATCCCGATAGGTGAGCTCGGCATCGTACTGGCCGAAGCTCGTGTTGAGCTGGAGCGCGGCCGCCCCGGTGGGCCGCGGCCCGAGGACCGCGAGGGCGCGGTAGCCCCAGCCCTGGTCGGCCGGGGCGTTTTGCTGGAGGGACAGGGACGCGAAGCCGTTGCCGCCCTCCAGGCCCGCCGCCGCGCCGGCGCTGGTGCGGCGATCGAGCCGGATCGAGAGGGACAATAAGGCGGCGGTGTCGCCCGGTCCGGAGAGCGCGGTCTGGGCGGCGAAGCGCAGGGTGGCGCGCCTGCCGAGGCGGAAGGAGGCATTCGCCCCGGCGACGTCCGCCCCCGGCCGTCCGTCGCGATAGTCGCGGCGCAGGTACGAGAGGCCGAGCGCGCCCCAGCGCTCCGACAGCGAAGCCGAGAGACGCAGGTCGAGCGCCGGCAGAGCGCGCGGGTCGCCGACCTGCCTGTAGCCTTCGCTCGCCAGGCTGGCCGAGCCGCCGAAGGAGAAGCCGCGGGAGCGATGCTCGAAGGCGATGCCGAGACGCTCCCCGCTGCCGGAGGCGCCGCTGCGGCTGGCTGCCGCGGAGACGGAGACCAGGCCGACTCCGGGGTAGGCGAAGGCGGCGGCGACCCCGCCCTGCTGGGTCTCCGCGGAGGCGGCCGCATGTCCCTCGACCGTGATCCGGTCGGTCAGGCCGAGGCGGTGGGTGGCCGAGGCGACCAGCGGTCCGTAGGCCGCGTTGCGCACGGCATAATCGTGCCGCAGGAAACCGATCTCGTAGCTGAAGTCGGCCAGGCCGGCGCGGAGCAGGCCGGGAGCGGCGTAATAGGCTTCGCGGATGAGGGTTTCGCGGCCCAGCGCGTCGCGCACGACCATCTCCACCGTCCCCGCACCCATGACCACCGGGAAGCCGGTGAGGGTGAACGCGCCCGGCCTCAGCTCATGCGTGGCCGCGTGGGCGCCGTTCACGTACAGATCGGCCACCGAGGGGAGCACCGCGCTGCCCGACAGGGTCGGCACCGGGCCGGTGACGAAGCCGGGCTGGACGTCGAACCGGCGCGTCACCTGCAGGCCGCCGATGCGGAGGGGACCGCCGCCCACGCCGCCGCGGGTGATCGTGTCCCCGACGCGGAGCGAGAGCATGTCGTCGGGAACGTCCCAGGTGAGATGGGTGTCGAGCCGCACCAGCCGCGCGCCGGTTCCCGCCACGCGCGCGATAGCATTGCCTTGGGCGAGGAGAGGGCCCGCGAAAAGCCCCAGATCGAACGCGCCGGTCGCCGCCGGCGCGGCGCCGTTCCCGGCGGTCGCCTCGAGATCGTAGTTGAACGAGAAGCCGGGGCGCGCCGGCGTCATGGGCGGGATCGCGGGCGCCAGCGCCGTCAGCCGGGTCGCGCGAAATGCGCTCGGCGGCAGCACCAGGTCGAGGCGCTGCGCCGCGGGGTCGTAGTCGGTCCGGACCGCCCCGCCCGGAGCGAGCCGGATCCAGCGCCGCCCGTCCCGGTCCGCCGCCTCGAGCCGCTCGGTCCCGACCTGGAGCGCCTCGAGCGGCGCGGCCGGGACGTAGAAGGCTCCGGCCGAGTCGCGCTCCACGACGGCGGGGCCGGCCGCGGCGCCGTTGACCCGGAGCTCGACGACCATCTCCGTCATCTCGCCGGGGACGGCGGCGACGGCGGCCAGGGCCGCGGCGAAGCTAGGGAGCCACACGGACCGCGACGCGGGTTTCGCCCGCGGCGGTGCGGACGACGAGCGCCGTCGGCGTCCCCGCCTTGGCGCCCAGGGTCCAGGCCCGGCTGCTCGACGGAAGGACCACGCCCATGGCCTGGGTTCGACCGAGCGCCTGCCCCGAGGCGTCCCGAGCTTCGATGGCCAGGATCTGCGCGTGCAGGTCGCCGCTGTTGCGGCCCTCGACGACGAGGACGCCGCCGGGTCCGCGGCGGGCGGCCCAGCTCAGCGCCGGGGCCGCGCCGCGGCGGGCGACCACGTAGAGCGGCAGATCGAGCTTCAGCGAGACGCTGACGCCGGTGCCCGGCGCCCTCGGCCCCGGTATCTCCTCGACGATCAGCCGGTAGGCCGCCGCGGGCGTGCGGCGGCGAAAGCCGATTCGGACCAGCTGCTGCGCGCCCGGCGCGACCGTGAAGATCGGCGGCGACACGACCAGGTCGGCGGTCGGCTCGGTCCGGTCGCGGCCGTCCGACTGCGTCCAGCGGAGCGCCGTCACCCGCACCGCGACCGGCCGCGAATCCTGATTGTGGAGGCGAAGCTCGCCGGCCCCCTCATCGGGCATGACGGCGACGGCCACGGGAGTGATTCGAAACGCGCCTGCGGCGGCGGGGGCAGCCGGCAAGGCGAGCGCGGCGAGGAGGAGGGCAGCCGCCGCGCGGCGGCTGCCCTCCAGGGACAGGATCGTCACCTCCTTCGGCTCAGTAGGAGACGGTGACCTGCACCGTGTCGGCATAGTCGCCGGCCGGAACGCCGGTCTGCCCGGCCGGGATGAGCCCATAGACCGTCTTGGTCTGGACGCTGCCGGTGCCGGTGTCGCTGAAGGTCGCCGTCGCACCCTCGATGCCGTCGCCCCACAGCTGGGTGCGGGCGGAATCGGTGAACAGGCTGTAGCTGAGGAGGTTGGCCCCGTTCGCCATCTTGCGGCTCGCGAGGTCCGCGCCGGTGCCGGCCCCGGCGTCGGCGAGGGCGGCCCAGGCGGTGCCGTTGGTGCAGGTGACGCTGACGCTCCCGGTGCCCTGGACGGCCTGCCCCGAGGTGACGTCGACGTCGTTGAAGGCGACCGGCGAGGTCGAGACGGTGCAGTTCGCCGACACGGTCGCATTGACGCCGAGCGAGGAACCGACATCGGCCGCGAAAGCCGGCGACGCGCCGAAGGCAGCCGCGATGGCTGCGGCAACGCCGCAGCGAACGATATTCTTCATGGATGTACCCCTTTGCTCTCTGGATGCTCCGCCGCCGCCGGCCGGTCCGGAGAAAGGCTGGCCAATCGGCGGCGGCCCATTCAGGTAATTGAATAGGCTAGAAAAAACTGTTGGAATCCGGCCGCGCACGAACACTATGGGGAAATCACGGTAGCGGGCGGCAAGATGTCGCAACCGTCGCGCCGGACGATCAGGTCCAGCCGCATTCGGCAGCCCTGGCCGCCACACCGATCGTCCGCTACCGCCCCATTGCGTCGAAATATTGCAGCGACCGAAGCTGGCAATTGTCGCGATGCGACCAAGTCTTCATTTGGTTCCTACCGAAGAAATACGGTCGTAATCTCGCATGGTGGCGCGATGATCCTTGCGCAACTTATCCGTCGACTTGGCCGCGACCGGTCTTCCCTCGAGTCGCCCAGGAACCTCCATGTCAAGCGCCGATCTACAGGTCCTACCCCTCAATCCGCGGATCACCGTCATCGGGACGGGCGGTGCCGGTAACAACGCCCTTTCCCTGATGGTCGAGAACGGCCTCCAGGGCGTCGAGCTCGTGGCCGCGAACACCGACGCCCAGACGCTCCGGCGCTCGGCTCTTCCCGACATTCTCCAGCTCGGACGCCGCACGACCGAGGGCCTCGGCGCCGGGTCCCGCGCCGAGATCGGCCGAAAGGCGGCGGAGGAATCGCGCGGCGATATCGAGCGCCGCCTTCAAGGCTCGGACATGTGCTTCATCGCCGCCGGCATGGGCGGCGGAACGGGCACCGGCGCGGCTCCCGTCATCGCCGAGATCGCCCGGTCGATGGGGGTGCTCACGGTCGCCGTGGTGACCAAGCCCTTCGCGTTCGAGGGGGCTCGCCGGGCCCGCGCCGCGGAGGCGGGAGTCGAGGCCCTGGCGCCGCATGTCGACAGCCTCATCGTGATCCCGAACCAGAACCTCTTTCGGCTCGTCTCCCCGACGACGACGCTGAAAGCCGCCTTCGCCCTGGCCGACGACATCCTCTACCAGGGCGTGCGCAGCCTCTCCGACCTCATGGTCGCCCGCGGCCTCGTCAATCTCGACTTCGCCGACGTCCGCACCGTTCTCGCCAATACGGGCCGGGCGAAGTTCGGGACCGGCGAGGCCGCCGGAGCGGAGCGGGCGCGCCGCGCGGCGATGCAGGCGCTCACCGACCCCCTGCTCGACGAGGACGCGGCCGGCGCCCGCGGCCTCCTGGTGTCGATCCAGGGCGGCGACGACCTGCTACTCTCGGAGCTGGACGAGGCGGCCCGCCAGGTCACCGACATGGCCGATCCCGACGCCGACATCGTCTGGGGGTCGAGCCACGATCCGTCGCTCAGGGGCCGGATACGCGTCTCGATCATCGCCGCGGGAATCCGTGGTCGCGCGGAAGGCGCGATCTCGCCCGCCGCCGCGGCGCCCCCGCCGGTGGAGAGCCTGCCGCCGCCCGAGCCCGAGCCCTGCGAGATAGAGCCCGAAGCGGAGCCCGAGCCGGCCCCGCAGGCCAGCCCCGTCAGCCTGGATCGTCCAAGTCCGCCTCGCGACAGCCTCTTCGAGCGCATGGCGGGAGCCGCACGCGCCGAGGCGGCCGCGGCGGAGGCGGCCCGGCGGCCGTCCGAGCGGCGGCGGGCCGCCTGACCGGAGAAATCGGACCATGGAAAAGCAGATCTTCTTCGGCGGGAGCGCCGTCGTCCCAGTGACCGCCGCCGGGGCGATGCGGCTTCCGCGCTTCGTGCGCGATGCGCTGTGCGGCCGGGCCGCGGGCGAGATGATCGTGGGGGCGCACCAGACCGACCCCTGTCTGGTTTCCTATCCGCGTGCGCATGTGGAGAATCTGATGCGCGACCTCGACCGGCGCCGGATCGAGGAGGAAGCCAAGGATCCGGACGCCCATTATCGCCGCGCCCGGCGCGTCTTCGGCTTCGCCCAGGAGATATCCATCTCCCGCCACGGCCGCCTCGTCCTCCCGCTCGGGCTCCGCCGGCGCTACGGGATCGGCCGAGCCGCGCTCCTCGTCGGCATCGGCAAGAAGGTCGAGATCTGGTCGCTCGATCGCGCCTCGCAGGCCGCGGACTCGAACCTGCGCGCGCTCGCCGCAGCCCACGCCCAGGAAGGGATTGCGTCATGAACCTGCTCTGCCGTGCCGCCGGTCACCGCGGGCTGGATCGGGAAACCTATAATGGCGGCTACTTCTTCGCCCGGTGCGCGCGCTGCAACGTCGACCTGATTCGCGACGGCCGATCCTGGAAGGCGGTGCCGCACGGGCATCGCGTCGTGTGGAAAACGGGGCGCCGGACCCATTCGGTCGCGCCGGATATGGCCCACGCCCTGCCGATCGTCGCGGCCTCCGGCGACGCCGCGACCGGTCCGCCCGCCAGGCGAAGCGCGCGCAGGAAGGCTCTCGTTCCCGTTCCTCCGTCGCGCCGGGCTCCGCCTCCGCCCGACGAGGAGCAGGAGGCGGCGGCGCCCCGGCTCCTTCTCCTTTTCGCGGTCGCGGCTGGAGCCTTTGCCGGATACGTTCGCGGCGCCGGCCTGCGCGGACGCCGCTATCCGTCTCGCTGAGGCGCGGTTTCGCCGGTGGATCCCTTGCACCGGAAACGGATTTTCCGGTCCCGGACCTCGCACACGCCGCAGCTGCAGCGTCTTGTGAAAGACGAGGACGACATTTGTCTTGTCGCTTGACACTGCGAGCGTTCGATGATCCGATGCCATGGCCGGGGAATCAGTGCGTAAGCAGTTGGAAATACTGGGAGACGTCCTGACTCTATTTGGCTTGCTGACTGGGATCGGCCTTGGGGAGAATGGAAGATGAAACAGCTCCGTCCCGCGATAGATTTGTCCGACATTGATCTCAGCGGCGTCGACCTGTTCGACGTCGAGATACTCGAAGCGGCGGATACGATGGCGGTGCCGGAGACCGGCGCCTCTCCCGCGATCGTCTATTCATGCAGCTGCAGCTGGGCTCCGAAGGATCCGCTTCCTTAATTCACGGCGGCGTCGGCGCCGCTGAAGTCCCGGGAAAGAAGGAAGGTCGGCCGGCTTCTTGCGCTGGCCGGCCTTTCCAGCCGTGGAGCGCGCATCGCAAGTCGAGGGCGAAGCAGGGCACGACAACCGCTCTCTCGTGCGGCCTAAACCCTTGACATGACCGGTGTTCGATGGTCCGTTGACTTGCCGCTGCAGGCGGCGATCGGCGCGCGCAAGCCTGCCGGGATCTATTCAGCGGGGGGAGAGCTGATGATGAAAGAGATGGTTTCCAAGATCGATTTGTCGGGGATCGATCTTACCGAGATCGACCTGCTCGACGTCCAAATTCTTCAGGCCGCCGATACGATGGCCGTGCCGGAGACCGGCGCTTCGCCCGCGATCATATATTCCTGCTCGAGCGTCTATTCGTGCAGCTGCAGCACGTCGCCTAACGAACCCAACGGCTGATCCGGTTCGTCCCGCGCGCCGGGACGCCTGGAGCGGCTGAAGCTCGGCTGCGGGCGGCCGCGGCGCGCTTCGCCGCGACCTTGACGGAGCGCGACCGCCTGCTGTTGCCAAGCGCCGCGCGCGGTTCCACTATGCGCCCAAGGTTCTCCTTCGGTCGGAGAGCCCTCCGTGGAGGGAAAGATGATCGCGCTACTTTGGATCGCGGAGCAGGGCCTCGACGCATCGCAGACGAACGTCGATCCCGTCTATAGACAAGCAGCACAACAGTGTCAGGCGGTACTGGCTCACAAGGCCCATGGTGAAATAGCGGACCTCAAGGTGACCGATTCGCAGCGAGTCGGGCGCCGCACGATACTGGCCGGCACCTTTCATGCTTTGCAAAAACCGAGGACACGGCCCGGTGAACTCACCGCGACTCATATAATCAGTATTAGCTATTCATATCATTGCCGAGTCACGGATCGATCTCGAGCAGTCGTAACCATGGCTCGACTCGCCGGCTGATCATCTTCAATTTAGAACGCTTCGTCGCTGTTTCGACGCAAAACTGCGAAAGTTAAACCGACTGCGGCTAACCCCATGCTTGCATTGTGGAAATTCGCTGTCAGCATCTCCCCCGCGGTCGTCCTGACCGCCTAGGGGAGTACACAATATGCACTTAAGGAAGTGGGGCTTCGCCGCCCTGGCGCTGGCGTACGGCGTCACGGTCGGCACCGTGGCCAGTGCAACAAAACCAGTCGAGAAGAGCGGGAACGTCTTTCACAAGGCGGTCTGCGACAAGGGTCCGGAGGACGACGCCGAGTGTCTGGCGCACGTCGTCACCGACGCATCGGGCAAGGAGAAACCGGGGAAGGGTGCGGACCTCAGCCCGAACGTGGTGCCATCGGGCTACGGCCCGGCCGACCTGCGCTCGGCCTACAAGATCACCACCGACGGGACGACGACGATCGCCATCGTCGACGCTTACGGCTATCCGCGCGCCGAGCAGGATCTCGCCGTCTATCGTGCGCAATACGGCCTTCCGGCCTGCACGACCGCCAATGGCTGCTTCAAGAAGGTGAACCAGAACGGGGTGCAGGGCAGCTATCCCGCGACGAACACCGGCTGGTCGCAGGAATCGGCGCTCGATCTCGACATGGCGAGCGCGATGTGCCCGGGCTGCAAGCTGGTCCTGGTGGAAGCCACCACCGCCAGCTACGCCAACCTCGCAACGGCCGTCCGCACCGCGGCGGCGATTGCCGGGGTGACGGTCATCTCCAACAGCTATGGCGGTAGCGAGACCGGCACCACCACCTACGAGCCGTCGTACAACCAGCCGGGCAAGGCGGTCACCGTCTCGACCGGCGACAGCGGCTACGGCGTCGGCTTCCCGGCATCGTCCCCGCACGTCATCGCGGTCGGCGGCACCCACCTGGTCCGCGCCAGCAACGCCCGTGGTTGGGCGGAGACGGCGTGGAGCTCGGGCGGCAGCGGCTGCAGCTCCGTCTATGCCAAGCCCAGCTTCCAGACCGATGCGCTCTGCACCAAGCGCATGGAAGCGGACGTCTCCGCCGTCGGCGATCCCGCCACCGGCGTCGCCGTCTACGGCCCGACCAGCAGCACTGCCCAGGGCTGGCTCGTCTTCGGCGGAACCAGCGTGTCGGCTCCGATCATCGGCGGCATCTATGGCGTCACCGGCCATAAGCCGAACGGCGCCGCCACGATCTACGCCAATGCCTCGCTGCTCAACGACGTGACGAGCGGCACCAACGGCTCGTGCGGCGGCACCTACTTCTGCACCGCGGGCGCGGGTTACGACGGCCCGACCGGCCTCGGCACCCCGAACGGCCCCGGCCCGTTCTAAGTCGATGAGGTGAGGAGGAGCGGGCCGCGTAGAGTTGGGCCCGCTCCTTTCCCGCCTTCTTTCCTGTACCGCTTTCATATCGAGCCAGAGCCCGTGATCCGATTTCCAGAGCGTCCGCTCGTCCAGGGCCTGCTCCTCCTCCTCTTTCTCGTCTTCGCCTTCGGCGCCGCGCCGGCTTCGGCCCAGACGGGCACCGCCGCGCTGACCCGGGTGACCATCCTCAGCGACACGCCGAGCGAGACCCGGCTCCAGCTGAGCTTCGAGCCCCGCGCCCACGGCTTCGCGCCGGTCGGCAACGACGTGAACCGTCCCGCCCTCGGCCTCGCCCTCACCATCCGCGGCTCCGGCGCCGTGACCCCCGCCGGCCTCAAGGGGCTGGTCCGGCAGATCACCTTCGAGCAGGTCGAGACCATCCTCATCCTCCGCTTCTCGGTGACCGCGGCGTCGAGCGTCACCGCCACGGCGAGCGGCGACACGACCATCGACGTCACCGTCTCGACCAGCGCCCCGGCCGTCACCGTCAAGGCCGACGAGCCCGGCACGGTGGCGAGCGACGTTCCGCCGGCCATGGGCTATGCGCCGGGCGATTCCTACGAGCTGGTGCAGCTCAAATATGCCGACGTCAGCGAGATCGTCGGGCTGCTCAGCCAGGGCGCCAGCGTCAAGTCGAACGACCTGTTCGTGCCGCGCGAGCCCGCCTTCGGGTCGACCAGCCTCACCGGCAACACCTACAATCCCGGGCCGACGACGCAGGCGCCGGGCAGCGACGACCAGCCGCTCGGCCAGTCGATCGACGCCGGCATGGCGATCAACCGCCGCCTGAACGCCATCTGGCTGCGCGGCTCGCCCGAATATATCGAGCGCATGAAGCGGATGATCGCGGCGATCGACGTGCCGCTCGACAGCGTCGTGCTCGAGACGCAGTTCGTCGAGCTGACCGAGAGCGGGGCGCGCGCCGTCGGAATCGACTTCGCCAATTCGAACGGCCAGATCGCCGTCGTCACAGCGCAGAGCGGCCAGTTCATCCCGCCCGGCATCCGCGAGGGCGGCCGGCTGTTCAGCGCCGCCGTCCAGGCCGCGATCTACGCCCAGGTGCAGAAAGGCAACGGCCGGATCGTCTCCAAGCCCCGCATCGCCGCGCAGAGCGGCTCCACCGCCAAGATCATCACCGGCGACGCGCTGCCGATCCTCACCGCCATCACCCTGTCGGGCGTCAACGGCGTCAGCCAGCAGGTGCAATATGTGAACGTCGGCGTGACGCTTCAGATCGCGCCGCGGGTGAGCAGCGACGGCTACGTCTCCAGCCATATCTTTTGCGTCGTCTCCAGCGTCACCGGCTTCAGCCAGGGCTACCCGACGATCAGCCAGCGCGAGGCCGAGACGTCGGCGACGGTGCGCGACGGCGATTCCTTCATCATCGGCGGGCTCAGCCAGGAGGACATGATCAGCACCAAGACCAAGGTGCCGGTGCTCGGCGACATCCCGATCGTCGGCCAGGCGTTCAGCACCAATCGCCGCACCCACGCCAAGACGGAGCTCTACATCGTCGTCACGCCGCACATCGTCCACCGCGCCGACGAGGTCGCCCGCGGCGGCGTCACCCTCGCCCCGACGACGACGACGAGCGTGACGCTGGGGCCTCCCCAGCAGAGCGCGCAGCCGCAATAGCCGCCGCGCGGCGATAGAGCTGAGCAAATGACTGGGTCTTGCGCCGACCGCGGCCTCAGTCGCGCATCGCCTCGCTGAGCCGGGTCGCCTCGGGAAGGTCGCCCGCCTCGGCCTTGGCTTGCGGCGCCTCGGCCGCGAGCCCTTCGGCCAGGGCCGGAACGACCGGCCCGGACACCGAAGGCACGCCGGCGGCGAGCGGCGCGTCGAGGAAGGCGTAGAGCAGCGTTCGCTCGCCGACCGTCATGTCGCGCACCACCGGCATGTAGCGGTAGAGCTCGAAATTGGCCGGGTCGGTCAGCCTCTTCAGAACCGCGCCGTAGGCGTAGACCTGCGCCGGATCGTTGAGCCACAGCCAATTGTCCATGCAGGGCGCCATCGCGTTCCACTTGGCGAGGACCTGCGTGTAGACATTGTCCCAGGTCGGCGGCATCGCGCCGATGTCGGCGTCGGCGGGAAGCGTGCGGACGTAGATGTAGGGCGTGGTCTGCGGATCGAGCGTCGCCGGCGGCGGGGCGCCGGCTCCGGCGTTGAACAGGTAGATGGTGATCGCGCCCCCGGCCGCCGGCGAGACGTCGAACCACGCTATGCCGTCGCCGTCGCTGTTCGCGGTGTCGACGAACGTCACGGCACCCGTCTTGCTGTTCCAGCTGTAGCGGCCGACCGGCACCCCCGGCGCGGCCGTCGCGCCGGTGTCGAGCACCCGCACCGCGACCTGGATGGTCGCATCGCCCTGGTTCAGATAGACGTTCTGCTGCGTGTCCGGCACGGCCCGCAGCATCCGTCCCGACGGGGGAAGCACGGCCTCCGCCAGGCAGGCGCTGCCGTTGGACGCGATCTGCAGCGGCGACGCCAGCGCCATGTCGACCTGCGCGGAATCGAGCGGCAGAGTGACGATGCCCGAGGTCGCGAGATAGGCGTCGCGATCATATTGCGGATAGGGGATCGTCCCGAGCTCCCCGACGACGGTCGTTCCGTCCATCGACATGGCGTTGACCACCAGCGTGCCGAGATCCTGCTTGGTGAGCTGCGCATCCACTTCGGCGACGCTGTTCGACAGGTCGAGTACCAGATTGCCGCCGGTGACTCGCGCGAAGGCGGTGCCGACCGGCTCCTCCATCGCCGCCCCTTGCGCCAGCAGGGCGCGGTCGCCGGGCTCGCAGATCGGCTCGCCCTGAAGCCACAGGCCGATCGTTCCGACCATCAGGCTGCGCGCCGGATTGGGCTGGAAGCTGTTGGGGACGTTGAGCTTCGCGACCAGCGCCTGCGCGTCGATCGAAAGCTGTCCGCCCGAATTGGTGGTGATGGTCGGGTCGTCGTAATAGATGGTGCGGTAGGTGTCCCAGCGGATCGTCAGGCCGAGCACGTCGTCCGCCGCCAGCGCCTCCACCAGCGCCTGGAGCGCCGGCGAATCGTTGGGGTCGATCTGCAGCGCGTCGGCCTTTGGGACGCAGGTCTGCCAGATCGTCGAGGCGATGCCGGCCTTCACCGTGTTGTAGGTGTTGCGGTTGAAGTTGATCATCCGCGACATCGCCCGCCAGCGCCGAGCGCCGCTGATCCGGCAGCCGCCGTTGATCCCGAACTGCACGGCGTCGAAATAGAGCTGCGACGAGAAGGTGCCGTAGGGCTCGAGATCGACCAGCATGCCCAGGAAATTGGCCGGCGCGCCGACGAACGGGTCGGACGTGTCGAGCCCGCCGCCCAGGTCGACGCCGCTGATCTCGGCCAGGAAGGTCGAGCGGTGCGTCCCTTGCGGGTTCCAGTTGCGCGGATCCACCGCCTTGATCGCGCGCGCGCGGAAGTCGGCGACGGGATCGTTGGGCGGCGCCGGATCGCAGCTGATCTCGTTGTAGAATTCGGCGTAATTGTTGGTGACGATCGGGTCCCAGATCATCTGGCCCGAAAAATAGATGCGCGGCGTGTCGAGGACGCTCATGACGCGGCTCCCGTCGAGACATAGAGGAAGCTGGGACCGGCGACGCTGACGCCGTCGGCGAGCGGCACCTGCAGCGCGGCGATCGCCGCCATCCTCAGCTCGAACATCTTGCGGACCGCGGCGCCGAGCTGGCCGTCGACGCCGTTGACCGCCTGCTGGAGCGCGTCGACCATGCCGCTGAACGCCGCGTTGCAGGCGTCCTGCGCGGCCTGCGCGGCGGCGGAATCCTGCGAGAAATCGTGGCTGCCGGGATCGGCGATCGCGGGATAGACCGCATTCCAGTCGACCCCGAGCGGCGCCGGGCCCCATTGATAGCCGGGATCCTGCGCCGTCTTGGTCAGCACCTTGTCGTAGTATATCTCGCCGAAACGGTAATAATGGGCGAGCTCGTTCTGGAAATCGAGCGGATCGTCCTTCGCGCCCTCCCCTTCCGAGACGATGTTCGAGATCGCCTGGTGCGCGTCGGCGTAGCAGCCGACGGCGAAGAGCTGGCCGGCGAAGAACTGGTCGTCGGTGATCTGGTTGCGGCCGACCGTCCAGGCGCTGTCGGGAAGCGTCGCGAGGAACGCGTCGACCATCGCATAATATTGGCCGATCGTGACCGCGCCGCCGGTCCCCTCCAGCGACTCGGCGAACGGGAAGTCCGGCACCTCCTCCGGCTCCTCGATCGCCATTCCCTGCCCCATCGCGTCCGGCGAGAAGGGAAGCAGGTTGATGACGAGCGGCTCGCCCCCCGGGGGGCCGATATTGCCGAGGGTGCCGGGATAGACGGGCGCGGTGAGCTGGGGCGATCCGCCGAGCGCGTTGACGATGTTGCACACCAGGCAGAGGTGGATCATCTCCTGGTTGACGATCATGTTGAGCCGCGCGAGCGCCGGCGCGTTGGTGTCCGGCAGGATCGAGAATTTCGCGTACAGATAGGGCGGCAGGGTGCCGAACTCGATGGCGATCGCCGCCTGCAGCATGTCGATCGCCTCGGCGACCGTGGTGGGAGGAGTGGCCTGCAGCCGGATCATCGTCGCGCCCCCTTGTTGCGAGCGCGCAGCATAAGGCGGCGGGGGCGGGAGGAAAACGGCGCGGCCCGGTTAATTACGTCCGTTATGGGGCCGATCGCCCGTTCCGCCGCGGCGCGCCCGCGCTATGCTCCGCGCCTGACCGAGGGAGAACCTGCCAATGACCGTCAAGGAGCTGCGCACCCATGGATCCTGGCTGGCGCTGTCGCTGGCCCTCGCCGCCTGCAACGCGCCCGGCAACGATGCCGCAGCCAATGGCGCCGCGGCGAACCAGGCCGCCGCCGCCGAGGGCGGCAACGGCGCCGCCGCCGACGGCAATGCCGTCTACGCCACCTGGGGCGTCCACAATCCTCCGGGCGTGAGCAATTGCGGCGCTCCCAATTGCAGCTATGCCGGCAGCCCGGGCCGTCCGCCCGATCCCATCTACCCGGCCTATTGGCAGTCGCGCTGGACGATGTACCGGGTGTTCGCCAATTACGCGAACGCTCTGCCGCCCTATAAGGGCCCGCCCCCCGGCCTCGTCCCGGGCCGCGACTACGAGGTCTCCTTCGGCGCCACCTATTACGATTCGACCTGGAAGGGGCCGAGCGGCGAAGGCGCCATGATGGAGCATTACGAGAAACGCTGCCTGCCCATCTTCCCGGGCATCCCCAACACCTTCACCTGCTCGTTCATCTCGCTCGGCGACACCGCCTACTTCCTCACCTATCCGCAGGACCGGCCCAAGGGGATGCCTCCGGTCTGCCTGTTCTCGCCGCTCAACCACCCGCCGCGGCGCGACTTCATCACCCACCTCCCCTACGCGCCGGGCGACAGCGCGCAGCTCGGCGGCGGCGCCCAGGCCTATTCCTTCTGGGTCGGCGCCGACGGCAAGCCGTTCCAGACCGGGGTGAAGCCGGACCAGACGGCCAATCAGGGGATCTTGTTCGGCTATGCCTTCGCCCCGGTGAACGGGCAGATGCAGCCCCAGTCCTTCTACTTCTCGGGCTTCCCGCTCGATCCGCCGAACGCGCCGTTCGTCAGCCAGAACTATACCAACTGGCAGCCGACCAAGCCCGATCCGGCCAAGACCTGGGCGCAGGTCAGCGGCCTCGATCCCAAGCAGCTTCCCGCCTGCCAGGTGATGGGGACGCCGCAGGGCGAGGCGCAGGCGGCCGCGGCCCTCAAGGCCGGCGTCAAGCGCCCGCCGAGCTGGTTCGACATCGGCGAGGCGGGGAAGAGGAAGCACTGAGGCCGTCCCTCGAATGAGAGCGGGGAGGCGCATCCGTCCGGATGCCCCTCCCCGCCCCTTACGCCTACAGGTTACGCTTACTTCTGCGCCATCTTCTGCTCGATGGCGCTGAGGCGCTGCTCGAGGGTGGCGTTGGCGGCGCGGAGCTGGTCCACCTCCGCGCGCAGCTGGTCGACCTCGGCGGTCTTCGCCTGCAGCGCCGAAGTGCGCTCCTCCAGGGCCTTGACGCCGGCGAGGCTGACGCTCGCCAGGTCCTGGACCCCGATCGAGGTGTTGCCGACGCCGAGGCCGAAGCTCCTGTAGAAATCCTCCGCCATCGGGCCGAGGTGGCGGACCTGCGCGCCCTCGCTGGTATAGTTCCAGGTCGAGATGGGCAGCGCCCTCACCCGCGACAGCAGGTCGGCGCCGCTCACCGCCGCGAAATTCTCCTTCGTCGCCCGGCTCGACGTGCAGTTGAACACGCCCGACCCGGCCGGAAGGTTGCACCCCGTCGTGCCGGCGAGGTTGGTGCGGAAGCGGAAGCCGCCGGTCGCCCGCGCCGCGAACTCGTTGTTCGCGCTGTTGCGGAACGTGTCGGCCGAAGCCGTCGCCGAACCGTCGGACCAGATGAACGTCCCGGTGAAGCCGTTGTTCGAGGCGAACTTGCCCATCGCGGTGGTGTGGTCCTGGTCGGCGGTGACGTTGTAGCCGATCGCGACCGCGGCGAGGCCGTGGAGGTTGAACGAGTCCGGATCGCACTTGCCGTTGATCAGCGGCCCGCCCGACTTGGCGTTGTTGCCGAGTGCGACGCCGTAGGTGTCGCAGACGCGGTTGCCGGCGCCGGCCGAGAAGCCCGCTGCGCCCTTCACCTGGTTGCCGCTTCCGAACACGATCGACGAGGTGCTCTCGGCCGAGTTGGTATCGCCGAAGGCCAGCGCGTAGAGCCCGATCGCCGTCGAGTTGGAGCCGCCGGCCCAGGAGAAGAAGCCGACATTGGCGTCGTCCCATTCGGCGTCGGCATAGCCCGAGCGGAAGGCGCCCTTGTAGCTGTCCCACGACGTCCGGTAGCCCTTGCCCTGCATCGGCGAGACTCCGATGCCGAGGTTGCCGGTGGCGACGAAACTTCCGTTCTGGAAGACCTTGAACCAGGCCGGGGTGTGGCCGCCGGGGCCCGAGCAGCAGGTCGAGCCGCCGCGCAGGTTGATCATCGGCGCGGTGCCGTTGGCGTCGCCGACCGAGAGCTGCTCGGTGGGCGGCACGAACTTGACGAAATTGTTGTCGACATAGCCCTTGCTGGTCGCGTCGGTCGTCGAGATCGGGTTGCCGACGCCGGTGATCCGAGTGCCGCCGGCGGAGAGGCCGGAGAAGACGTTGCTGCCCGACCAGGTGTTGGCGCCGTTGAGGCGCGCGACGTTGGCGGAGAGCCTGGCGTCGCTGAGCGTGCCGGTGGTCGACGGGTCGTTGAGGGCGGTGACGATCCCCGTCCCGCTCGGGCTGCCGCCGCCGCCGCCGGTCGGCGCGGTGGTCATCGTCGAGCCGTCGGAGAAGACGATGCCGGCGCCGGCGCCGGTCAGCTTCAGGCTGCCGACCACCTCGAGACGCTGGGTCGGGTTGTTCGTGCCGATGCCGACATTGCCGAGGGCGTTGATCCGCATCCGCTCGGCCTTGGTGCCGCCGCTGGGCGCGGTGCGCAGGATGATCGCCGCGGCGTTGTTCGCGCCCGAATCGATATAGGCCTGGCCGGAGAGGCCGCTCCAGCCGTTGCCGAACAGCTGGATCGCCGCGCCGTCGGGCACCTCGCCCAGGGTCGGCGCGGTGTAGAGCCTGAGGCCGCCATTGTTGTCCGACATGCGGATGTCCCGCATGTAGTTGGTGCCGGCCGAGGTGAAGATGATGTCGCCGTCGACGGTCTGCTGGGCGTGGGCGGTCCCCGCCATCGCCGTCGCCATGAACGCGGCGATCGAAATCCTGCGAGCGATGTAGCTCATGATGATGCTCCCCGATGAGAAAATGCCGGCGCCGATGCGCCGGTGAAGTGGTGCGGTGGGTGGCGCGCGGCGTGCGGCGCTACTGGGCGGCGCCGCTGGTGCTGGCCGCGACGATCTTGCCGCCTCCGGCCGAGACGACCGGCATCCACTGGCCCTGATACTGGATCATCGGCGTGCCCTGGATCATCTCGATCTTCACGCCGGCGGCCGGGACGGCAACCCGCGCGCTACGATGATAGGGAAATTTCGCGCCGTTATTGTCATCCGACCTGGTACATCCCGTCAGCATCGGATTGACGATTCCGTTGCAGCCGAGGGCGCTTGCCTGGCTCGGCAGCGCCAAGGTGGCGACGAGGGCGGCCGTAACCATGAGGGGCAAACGAGGGGTCTTCATCACTCTGTCCTTCGCGTCGTGTCCTGATCTTGTGGCTTACCCATAACGGCACTTTGCGATGGGCGCGCGCGTCTTTCTCCACCACCCTCGACACGGTTGCGCACAGACCCGCACAAAGCCGCCCGGTCGCCGGAAAAGCCGCTGGGGCGCGAGGTAAAAAGAGCGGGCGCCGAACGCTGTCGCGCCCGCCGCCCGCAGTGCCCCTGGCAGGGAGCATGTTCCTTTTCGGTTCAGAGGACGAAGTCGGTCGCCGCGAGGCTGTGGCCGTCGTTGACATGTACCAGGATCGCGAAATCGGCGGTGCCGTTGCCGTCGATGTCCGCCTGCACCAGCCAGTTTCCCGGCCCGGAGGCGTCGGGGGCCGCGCGCAGCTCGCCGGCATGGTTGGTGAAGGCGCCGGAGCCGATGAAATTGAACGCGTTGTTGCCGTTGCCGGCATTGCCGTCGGCGTCGATCGTGAACAGGTTGATCTTGTCGCCCAGGGTGAAGTCGAGGATCGTGTCGCGGCTCGCGGCGGTGCTTTCGGCGACGCTGAAATATTCGAAATAGTCGTTGCCGCCGCCGCCCTTCAGCGTGTCCGCGCCGAGATTGCCGAACAGCTGGTCGTTGCCGGCGCCGCCGGTCAGCGTGTCGTTGTCCCAGCCGCCGCGGATGTTGAAGCTGCCGTTGGTCTCGGCGGAGCCGTTGAAGTTGAGGTGCTCGCCCGCCCGAAGCGACAGGCCGATCACCATCATCGTCTGGCCGGCGGCGAGGTTGGCGTCGTTGGAGGTCAGCGTGTAGTTGTTGGGCGAGGCGGCGTTGCCCGAGCCGTAGACTCCGATCTTCTCGATCGAGACGAGGTCGTTGGAGTCGAAGGTCAGATTGTAGGTGCCGAGCAGGCCGAGCGTGTCGAAGGCGGCGCCGCCGTCGACGCTGTCGGCGTTGTTGAAGCTGCCGCCGAAGAAGATGAAGTCGTTGCCGCCGCCGCCGCTGACATTGTCGTTGCCGGCATTGGCCGACGTATAGCCGGCCGCGTCGGCGAGGACGATGAGGTCGCCGCCATTGCCCATGACGATGACGTTGTCGAGCGTGTTGCCCCAGACGCCCTGCGCCCCGGACGAGGTCCCGGTCAGCTTCTCGACGTTGGCGGGGAGGGTGTAGAGCTGGGTGAAGTCGACCCGGCTGCCGAGGATCGTCTGCACCTCGTCGAAGCCGGCATTGGGCTGCTCGACGACGATGTCGCCGGTATCGTCGACGATGTAGATGTCGTCGCCGGTGCCGCCGGTCATCGTGTCGGCGCCGGTGCCGCCGTCGATCAGGTCGTTGCCGCCGCCGCCGGAAAGCTGGTCGTTGGAGGCGAGGCCGAACAGGCTGTCGTCATAGTCGCCGCCGGTCAGCGTGTCGCTCTGCGGCGTGCCGATGAGGAACAGCCGCGCGGCGTAGCCGCCGAGATTATATTCGGTGAAGTTCGTCGCCAGCGTGTTCGCGAAGGTCAGGTAGGTGACGTAGGAATTGCCGCCGCCATTGGCGTCGATCTGAAGCAAGGTGTCGGCGCCGCTCTGCAGCAGGCGAAGATGCCCGTCCTGGAAGGGGTTGGTGGTGCCGTTCCAGTTGGTGAGCTTGGCCGCGAGGAAGTCCGTCCAGAACAAGGCGTCGCCGGCCGCGCCGGTCTGGAAGTCCGTGACGACGAACGAGACGGGCTGCCAGGCCGCCGCCGTCTCGAGCAGCCACAAAGTGTCCTGTCCGGCGCCGAGGGAGATCGTGGCGGTGCCCGCCATCGAGTCGAGCTCGATCGTGTCGTTGCCCGTGCCCGCCGTCACCGTGACGACGCTGGCGGTGCGCATGACGATCGAGATCGTGTCGTCGCCGGCGCCGCCGTCCGCGAAGAGGCCGCTTGCCAGCGTGCCGTAGCGCCACAGGTTGAGGTGATCGTTGCCGTCCTCGCCGTAGAGCTTGTCGGTCGAGCCGCTGTCGTCGGTCAGGACGTCGTTGCCGTCGCCGCCATGAAGCTCGTCATTGCCGTCGCCGCCCTCGAGCGAGTCCCAGCCGAGGCCGCCGGTGAGGAGGTCGTCGCCGGCCTCTCCGAAGATCTCGTCATTGTCGGCGCCGCCGTCGATCGTGTCGTTGCCGCCGCCGCCGAGCAGCTGGTCGCCGCCGGCGAGGCCGTTGATCGTGTCGGGGCCGACGCCGCCGGTCAGCACGTCGTCGCCGGCCGTGCCGGTGAGGTTCTGGCCCGCCGCCGAGCCGTCCGACGGATAGCCGCCGAGGTTGAAGGCGGTGAACGCCGCCGCCGAGGTGTTGGCCAGGGTCAGCAGGGTCGCATAGGAATCGCCGCCGCCATTGGCGTCGATCTGGAGCAGGGTGTCCGTGCCGCTCTGGAGCAGGCGGACGTGGCCGTCGGCGAAGGGATTGGTGCTGCCGTTCCAGTTGGTGAGCCTGGCCGCGAGATAGTCGCTCCAGCTGAGCCGGTCGCCGCCCGCGCCGGTCTGGAAGTCGGTCACGGTCAGCGCGACCGGCTGGTAGACGGCCGCGGTCTCGTCGAGCTGGAGGACGTCCTGGCCGGCGCCCAGCGTCAGCGGCGCCGTCCCCGCGAAGGCCGCGATCTCGACCGTGTCGGCGCCCGCGCCGGCATTGAGGGTGAGGCTGCTCGCGTTGCGGATGTCGAGGAGCAGATGGTCGTCGCCGTTGCCGCCGTTGACGACCAGGCTCGCCGCCACCGCTCCGGAGCGCGTGAGGACGATGGCGTCGTCGCCGTCGCCGCCGTAAAGCTGGTCGGCCGAGCCGCTGTCGTCGCTGAGCACGTCGTCGTCGTCGCCGCCGTAAAGCTCGTCGTCGCCCGCGCCGCCGTCCAGCGTGTCGGCGCCCACGTTGCCGAACAGGATGTCGTGGCCGGCCTCTCCTGACAGCACGTCGTTTCCGGCGCCGCCGTCGAGCGTGTCGTCGCCGCCGGCGCCGTTGAGCTGGTCGCCGCCGGCGAGGCCGTTGAGGGCGTCGTTCCCCGAGCCGCCGGTGAGGACGTCGTCGCCGGCCGTGCCGTTCAGCGTCTGCGCCGCGTTCGACCCGTCGGCCGCGAAGCCGCCGAGGTTGAAGGCGGTGAATCCGGTGGCGAGCGTGTTGGCGAAGGTGACGAAGGTCGCATAGGCGTTTCCGCCGCCGTCCGTGTCGAGCTGAAGCAAGGTGTCGCTGCCGTTCTGGAGCAGGCGGACGTGGCCGTCGGCGAACGGGTTGGAGGCGGGGTTCCAGTTCGTCAGCCGGGCGGCCAGGAAGGCGCTCCACCTGAGGCTGTCGCCGGCGGAGCCGGTCTGGAAGTCGCTGACGAGGATCGAGGTCGGCTGGTACGAGGCCGCGGTCGCGAGGAACGCGATGACGTCCTGGCCGGTGCCGAGCGAGATGGTCGCCGAGCCCGCGAAGGATTCGAGCTCGATCGTGTCGTCGCCGCCGCCGCCGGCGATCGAGAGGGTGCTGGCGTTGCGGATCGAGATCCAGAACCGGTCGTGGCCGGCGCCGCCGTCGGCGATCAGCCCCGCCGCCGCCGCGGTGGCGGCGTAGCGGACGATCGCGAGGTCGTCCTCGCCGTCCTCGCCGAACAACTGGTCGGTCGAGCCGCCGTCGTCGTAGAGGAAGTCGTTGCCGTCCCAGCCGTGCATCACGTCGTTGCCGTCGCCGCCGTCGAGGCTGTCCCAGCCGAGGCCGCCGTAGAGCGCGTCGTCGCCGCCCTCGCCGTAGACGACGTCGTTGCCGTCGCCGCCGTCGAGCGAATCGCCGCCCTCGCCGCCGAAGAGATGATCGTCGCCGCCGAGACCGCTCGCTATGTCGCCCGCGACGGTGCCGACGATGGTGTCGGCGCCCGCCGTGCCGGTGATGGTAGACACCTCAACCCTCCGCCTTCAAATGATCTCGGCCGGCCCGCCTTTGCGAAGGCATGCGCGGCGAAGCGTTGCACGCTTCCCCCTTGCCCCGGCACGGGAACGCGGCCCGCTTCGAGATGGCGGGTGGATGAACCAGTTTGGCCCGTCGCCGCAATGAGCGCTTTCGGCCCAATTGCGTCTAAACCCGTAAAAATCCGCCATCTTGATGGACGGACGCGGCGCCGCTGTGCCGCAGAGGTGTGCGGTTGGTTCAGCCGCGGTACAGGCTGGAAGGATCGGGCGGAGGCGCTGGGACCCTCTCCCGCGGACGGGAGAGGGGCGTCGGCTCAGCCGCGCTCGCCGATGCGGAGGCGGCGCCGCTCGGCCATGGCGTAGCGGGTGGCCGGCGCGGGGGCGTAGCGGCGGACGGCGGAGCGCTGCTGGCACCGGTCCTGCCGCGCCGCCGAACAGGGCGGATAGTCCGCCGCCGCGACCGAATCGAGCTCGGGCAGCGGCGCGTCGGCGTCGGCTCGGAGACGGTGCCGGACGCCCCGCTCGTAGGTCTGAACGCAATGGTCGGTGACCGTCGCCGAGCAGGGCGGGTAGGTTTCCCGCGGGCCGTCATAGGGGACCGGCGGCGGCGGGGCGGCGCTGGCGAGGCCGAGGAGGAGGAAGGGTGCGAGGGCGAAAGGCGTCTTCATCGCTCACCTCTTACAGCTTGGAGATACGGTCGGTTACCGTGACGAAACGTTGTCGCCCGTCCCGCCGTTCCGCGCAAGCTCAAGCGGTGAAGCGCCAGTAGAAAGTGGTGAAGGCGAAGAGGACGAGGCCGAAGGCGAGCAGCATCATCCCGAAGATGATCAGCGCGTAATGGACCGGGTCCTCGCCCTCGGGCTTGGCGGGCCTCGCCGGCCGAGCCGGGCCTCGCCGCTCCTGCAGCGCCCTTGCCCATCCCCGCACCAGGCCCTGGCGGAACGCCATCAGGAAGCCCGCCGCGGCGAACAGCAGGGCGACGGCATCGACGGCGACGACGTGAGGCGGCATGATCGGCCAATGAGGGGGAGCGCCGATGGTTCCGGCGCGGGCGAGGAGAAGCGCGGATGATCGGGGCCTTTTTCTGGCTGGCGGCGGCCGCCGCGGGGGCGGGCGCCGGCGGGACGTCCGCCGATCTCGCCGCCGCGGAGGCGCAGCTCGCCGCCCTTCGCGCCGGCCTTCCGGCCGCGATCGACGCGCAGGACAAAGTGATGGAGCGCAATGCCGAGGACCTCGCCTTGTGGAAGCGGCGCGCGGACGATCTGGTCGGCCTGTGGCTGCGCTACCGCGACGCTCGCTGCGATCCGGCCTTGCTCTCCTACGAGCGCGGCGGCGACTCCACCGCCTGCCGCCTGCGCATCACCCGCAACATCCTGGGCGACCTCCAATGGCGCTACGGCGATCCGGAGGGGGCGGGCGCACTGCCCCGCGCCTCGGCCGACGCGAGCGGTGCCCCGCCCCGGCCCGGACGCGGCGCTGACGAGGAGGGACCCTGCGCCGCCCCGCCGCCCGCCGAATGCGACTATTGCGGCATGAACCGTTGCTGGGAGCGGCGCCTCGAGGCCGACGAGGCCCGGCTCAACGCGGCCTGGCGCGCCGCCCTGGCGAAGATCGCGGCGCGGCCGGGGGTGGACGCGGCGGCGCGGACCGACTGGACGGAGCGGCTGCGCAGGGTGCAGCGGCTGTGGCTTCGCTGGCGGGAGGATGCCTGCACGCTGGACGGCTGGGAGACGCCCAATCCCTACGCCCACTCCCTCTACGCGCTCGTCACCGGCCCGTGCCTCGACGCCGAGACGGAAGCGCGCACCGCGGCGCTGCGGCGCGCTTATGCGCTCCGCTGATCCTTATTGATGCTGGAGGCGGTTGAGGGTCGCCTGCAGCGCCGCCACGTCGGCGTCGCTATAGGGCGTCCCCGTCGCGTCGGTCTGGGCGACCTGGCCGTTGGCCGGCGGCGCCTCGTCGGAAGGCGCCGCGAACCAGTAGACGCTCCAGCAGACGCCGATCGCCCACAGGAGCGCGTTCCAGCGGCTGCGAAAGAGGCCCGAATAGCGGTTCATGCGGCTCCTGATGCGCCCGGCGGGGTTAAGGAACCCCTTCGAGCGCCAGCAGGGCGAAGGTGGCCAGCCAATGCTCGCCCATATAGTCGCCCGCGACATGGGGCAGGCTGGCGGCGAGATGCGCCTCGGCGGTGTCGGCGGCGAGCGCCGCCATCTCGGGCGCAAGCGCCCCGGCGATCCCGCGCCAGCACCAGGCGCGGCTGAGGTTGAGGCCGTCGAGATGGGCGATCTTGCCGTCCGAGCGGTCGGAGACGGTGGCGGGCGTGAACAGGGTGCGCGGCTCCCCGGCGGCGAGATCGGGAAGGAAGGCGTCGAACCAGGCCCGGAATTCCTCGTCGGGGAGGATGCGCCGCATCAGCAGGGCTTCGATCAGGCCGCCCGACAGGAACTCGTCGCCGCCCGGCTCCCAGCCCTGATAGGCGCGATCCTCGCCGTACCAGGCGCGCGCCCGCTCGCCGATCACCGCCTCCAGGTCGTGGCCGGCGAGAGAGGTCAGGTCGAGCGTCATCCGCATCGCGAAGGCGGTGTTGAAGTGCGTGCCGACGCGGATCGGATAGGTGAGCTTCTCGAGATAGGCGATGAAGCGGTCCGCGAAGGCGCTCGCCAGCGGGGTCAGCGCGTCGTCCCAGCGGCGCCGGCCGGAAAGGATTGCCTCGGCGTGGAGGGCGAGCAGCCAGCCCCAGCCGTAGGGCCGCTCGAAGCCGCCCGTATAGGCGCGGTCCAGATAAGCGAGCTCGCCCGCCACCTTGTCGGGGACGAGCATCTCGTCCGCGAGTTCCTCGATCCGCCGGGCGACCGGCAGGTCGGGGAAGAGCCGCCGCACCCGCAGCAGCAGCCAATAGCCGTGGACGCAGCTGTGCCAGTCGAAGCTGCCGAAGAAGATGGGATGCAGCGCCCGCGGCCCGAGCAGGTCCTCCGGCCCCTCCAGCACCTGGTCGAGCTTGTGCGGATATTCGCGAGTCACGTGGCCGAGCGCGATCTCGGCGAAGCGGGCGGCGACGTCCGCGGTGAGGACGTGGGTCATGTCTGGCGGAACCCCAGGAAATAGATCAGCAGCAGGTTGCAGGCGAGCAGCGGCAAGGCCGTGCCGACCTGCGCCTTGACCACGGCGTTGCGGTCCTTGAGGTCGAGCAGGGCCGCCGGCACGATGTTGAAATTGGCCGCCATCGGCGTCATCAGCGTGCCGCAGAAGCCGGCCAGCATGCCGATCGCGCAGATCGCCGCGGGATCGCCGTGGAAATGGTGGATGAGGATCGGCAGGCCGACCGCCCCCGTCATCACCGGGAAGGCGGCGAAGGCGTTGCCCATGATCATCGTGAACACCGCCATGCCGATCGCATAGACGGCCACGGCGGCGAACAGGCTGCCGTCGGGCAGCATTCCCTGCGCGATCCCGCCGACCACCTGGCCGACGCCCGCCAGCGCGAAGACGGCGCCCAGGGCGGCCAGCATTTGCGGCAGCACGGCGGCCCAGCCGACCGAATCCATCAGCCGCCGCCCTTCCTGCAGCGGCGCGAGGACGGGCGGGCGCAGCCAGGCATAGCCGGCGGCGAGCGCCAGCAGGACGCCTGCGCCGAGCGAGACGAGCGTCACCTGCTTGGGATCGATCCAGCCGCTGTCCTTGAGCAGCAAGGTGCCGAGCAAGGCGGTGGCCGGGATGATCAGCGCCGGCAGGAAGAGGAGGTTGCCGCGCCGCTCGGAGGAGGCGGCGCGCTCCTCGGGAGTCGTCGTCGGCGGATGGCCGCGCCCCATCCCGCCCAAGCCGGCGATGGCGACGAGGCAGAGGACGAGCAGGCCGTTGCCGAGGTCGCCGAGACGGTCGCCGGCGAAGAAGCTGGCGGCCACCAGCGCCCAGAAGGCCGCGTTGCCGAAGCGCTTGCGGTTGTCGCGGTCCCCCAGGCTGAGGACGGCGAACGCCGCGAACATCGCGCCGGCGAGGAGATAGAGGTGCTCGAGCGTGATCACCTCAAATCCTCCCTGTGAGGCGAAGCCTCATGGGGAGGGGGACCGCCGAAGGCGGTGGAGGGGCCGACCGCCGCCGCCCCTCCACCGCGCGTCGCGCGGTCCCCCTCCCCATCGCGCCGCGACGGGGAGGACAGGGACCTGTCCAGCCACAGCAGCCGCGCGCCGTGGATCAGGAAGGCCAGCACCGCCGTCGGGACGGCGTAGACGGAGAGCTCGAGCGGGGCGAGGGTGATGCCGTTCTGCGCCAGGAAGCCGACCATCAGCAGGATCGAGCCGATGGCGATGAAGATGTCCTCGCCGAAGAAATTGCCGACATTGTCGGTGGCGGCCGCATAGGCCTTGACCCGCTCCCGCCCCGCCTCGTCGATATCGGGATCCTGCTTCTCCGCGGCGGCCTCAGCCATCGGCGCGACCAGCGGCCGGACGGTCTGCGGATGGCCGGCGACCGAGGTCAGGCCGAGGCTCGCCGTCACCTGGCGGAAGAGCAGGTAGGCGAGGAGCAGCCGCCCGGTCGTCGCCCGCTTCATGCCGCCGATCAGGGTCCGCGCCCGCTGCTGAAGCCCATAGCGCTCGAGCAGGCCGATGACCGGCAGCAGGATGTAGATGATGGTGACGAAGCGGTTGTCGTTGAACGCCTTGCCGAAGGCGGCGACGACGACGAGCAGCGGCTTGCCGGCGATCAACCCGGTCGCCACCGCGGCGACGGTGACGACGAGCAGCGGGTTGAGCCGAAGCGCGAAGCCCGCGACGACCAGCAGGATGCCGAGCAGGGGGAGATAGGTCACCCTCTAAATCCTCCCCTGCCTTGGCAGGAGAGGGGGACCAGCCGAAGGCTGGTGGAGGGGCTTTCTTGGCCGCAAAGGCCCCTCCACCGCACTTCGTGCGGTCCCCCTCCCCTCGAAATCGAGGGGAGGATCGTCATGCCTTCCATAGCCGCCGCCCCCCGGCGTCTCGACGACGAACATGTCCCCCGCCCGCATCTGCGCCGAGGCGGTCGCGCCCAGCATCTCGACGCGGCCGTCCGCCCGCACCACTCGGTTGACCCCCGGCGCCGCGTCCCCGCCGCCTTCTATGCCCCTCGGCGCCACCTTGCGGCGGTTGGAGAGGATGTTCGCCCGCATCGGCTCGAGGAAGCGGACGTGCCGCTCGATCCCGTCGCCGCCGCGCTGCCTCCCCATGCCGCCCGAGCCTTGGCGCAAGGCGAAGCGCTCGATCAGCACCGGGTAGCGCGTCTCCAATATCTCCGGGTCGGTCAGTCGGCTGTTGGTCATGTGGGTCTGCACTCCGCTCGCGCCGTCGAAGTCCGGCCCGGCGCCGGCGCCGCCGGCGATGGTCTCGTAATATTGCCGGCGGTCGTCGCCGAAGGTGAAGTTGTTCATCGTTCCCTGGCTTGGGGCGAGCGCCCGGCAGGCGGCGAACAGGCAGTCGGTGACGACCTGGCTGGTCTCGACGTTCCCGGCGACGACGGCGGCCGGGTAGAGCGGGTTCAGCATCGAGCCTTCCGGCACGATCAGCGTGATCGGCCTCAGGCAGCCGTCGTTCATCGGGATGGCGTCGTCGACCATGGCGCGGAAGACGTAGAGGGTCGCCGCCCGGCAGATCGAATAGGGCGCGTTGAAATTGTCGGGCTGCTGCGCCGAGGTTCCGGTGAAGTCGACCGTGGCGGCGCGCGCCTCCCGGTCGACGGTGACGGCCACGCGGATCTCGGCGCCATTGTCCATCGCGTAGCGGAAGGCGCCGTCGCGTAGCCCGCCGACAAGCCGCCGCACCGCCTCTTCGGCATTGGCCTGGACGTGGCCCATATAGGCGTCGACCACCTCGCGGCCGTAGTCGCCGGCCACCCGGCGCAGCTCGGCGGCGCCCCGGGCGCAGGCCGCGACCTGGGCCTTGAGGTCGGAAAGGTTGCGGTCCGGCCGCCGCGCCGGCCAGAGTCCGGAGCCGAGCAGGACGCGCATCTCCGCCTCGAGCAGCCTGCCCTCGTCGACGAGCAGCGCATTGTCGATCAGCACCCCCTCCTCCAGGATCGACCGGCTGTCCGGCGGCATCGATCCGGGCGCGATCCCGCCGATGTCGGCATGGTGGCCGCGCGCGGCGACGTACCAGGCCGGCGCCTCGTCCCCGTCCGCCGCGAAGACCGGCATGACCACGGTGACGTCCGGCAGGTGGGTGCCGCCGCGATAGGGGGCGTTGAGGACGTAGGCGTCGCCCGGCCGCATGCCGCGCCCGTCCCGCCTTTCGCCGCGCGCCTCGATGACGGTGCGGATCGAATCGCCCATCGAGCCGAGGTGGACTGGGATGTGCGGTGCGTTGGCGATGAGCGCGCCCTCGCGGTCGAACAGCGCGCAGGAGAAATCGAGCCGCTCCTTGATGTTCACCGACGAGGCGGTGTTCTGGAGCGCCACGCCCATTTCCTCGGCGATCGCCATGAAGAGGTTGTTGAACAGTTCGAGCCGCACCGGATCGGCGTCGGTGCCGGCGGCCTGGGCGGCCCCGCGCGGCACTGCCCGGGTGAGGATGAGGTTCGCCCGCGCATCCACCTCCGCCTGCCACCCCGGCTCGAGGACCGTGGTGGCGGAAGGATCGACGATCAGCGCCGGCCCGCGAACGAGCGCCCCCGGCGGCAAGTCGGCACGGTCGAGCACCGCATGATCCTCCCCTGCCTTCGCAGGGGAGGGGGACCGTCCGCAGGACGGTGGAGGGGCTTCCTGCGCCGCAAGGGCCCCTCCACCGTGCTCCGCACGGTCCCCCTCCCCCGGCGATCCGGGGGAGGATTTCCCCACCGCCTCGACCACCGCCGTCTCCACCACCACCGGCGTCCCCGGCGAGGCGAAGCCGAACCGCTTCAGATGCGCGGCTTCGAACGCGTCCGCCATCCCCTCGCCGACCGGCACCTCGAGCGTCGTGTCGCTCCCCTCGTAGCGCAAGGCGGCGCGGCGGCGGAGCGCCACCTCCGCCACGCCCTGCGCCCTCAACGCCGCCTCCGCCTCGGCCGCCAGCGAGGCCAGCACCTCCTCCAGCGCCTCGCCGGCGACGCTGCGCTGCCTCAGCTCGACGACGTCCGCCAGCCCCATGCCATAGGCGCTGAGCACGCCGGCGAGCGGGTGGACCATCACCCGGCCGATGCCCAGCGCGTCGGCGACGAGGCAGGCATGCTGGCCGCCGGCGCCGCCGAAACATTGCAGCGTGTAGCGGCCGGCGTCGTGGCCGCGGGCGATGGAGATGCGCTTGATCGCCGCGGCCATGCCGTCGACGGCGATTCGGACGAAGCCGTCGGCCACCGCCTCCGCGCTCATCCCGGCGAGGGCGGCGACCTCCTCGCAGCGCGCCCGCGAGGCCGCGGCGTCGATCGGCCGGTCGCCGCCCGGCCCGAAGACGGCGGGGAAGCGCTCGGGCCGGATCTTGCCGAGGACGACGTTGCAGTCGGTGACGGTGAGCGGGCCGCCGCGGCGGTAGCAGGCCGGCCCCGGCACCGCGCCGGCGCTCTCCGGCCCGACCCGGAAACGCGTCCCGTCGAACCGGCAGATCGAGCCGCCGCCGGCCGCGACGGTGTGGATCTCCAGCATCGGCGCGCGCACCCGCACGCCCGCGACGACGGTCTCGACGGTCCGTTCGTACGCGCCGCCATAATGGGAGACGTCGGTCGAGGTGCCGCCCATGTCGAAGCCGATGACGCGGTCGAACCCCGCCGCCTCGGCGGTCCGCACCATCGCGACGATTCCGCCCGCCGGACCGGAGAGGATCGCGTCCTTGCCGCGGAACGCGGCGGCGTCGGTCAGCCCGCCCGACGATTGCATGAAGAGCAGCCGCGGCCCCGCGCGCTCCGGCCCGCGCAAGGCCGCCACCACCCGGTCGACGTAGCGCCGCAGCACCGGCGAGAGATAGGCGTCGACGACCGTCGTGTCGCCGCGGCCGACGAACTTGACGAGCGGCCCCACCTCGTGGCTGGCCGAGACCTGGGTGAAGCCGGTCTCCCGCGCCAGCGCCGCCAGCGCCGCCTCGTGCGCCGTCCAGCGCCAGCCGTGCATCAGCACGATCGCGATCGCCCGATAGCCCGCCGCATGAGCGCGTGCGAGACGCAGCCGCGCCGAGTCGAGGTCGATCGGCCGCAGCACCTCGCCCGCCGCGGTCACCCTTTCATCCACCTCCACGACCTCGCCGTAGAGGGCCTCGGGCAGCATTATGCGGCGCGCGAAGATGTCGGGCCGCGCCTGGTAGCCGATGCGCAGCGCGTCGGCGAAGCCGCTCGTGACGGCGAGGACGAGCGGCTCGCCCTTGCGCTCGAGCAGGGCGTTGGTGGCGACCGTCGTGCCCATCTTCACGGCCTCGAGCGGCGCCTCGCCATGCTCGGCCGTCAGCCGCCTTATGCCCTCGACGGCGGCGTCCTCATATTGCTCGGGATTGTCGGAGAGCAATTTGGCGACGTGCCGCCGCCCGTCCGGCCCACGCGCGACGATGTCGGTGAAGGTGCCGCCGCGGTCGATCGAGAAGGACCAGCTTCCGGTCATCCGCGGCGGCGCGCCGGCTCAGCCCGCGATATGCGCCTGGCCGACCATGCAGTAGAGCATCGGGATCGACAGGATGAGGTTGGTGCGGCTCGCCATCATCGCCGTCGAGGCGGAGCGCGCCTTCACGTCGTCGGCGGCGGCGACGATGCCCAGCGCCCGCTTCTGGTTCGGCCAGATGATGAACCAGACGTTGGCCGCCATGACGATGCCCAGCCACATGCCGACGCCGATCGTGCGATAGCCCTCCTGCAGCGTCAGCGCGTGCATGCTGTAGCCGCCCTGCAGCGTCTCGGCGACGAGGAGCCCGAGGATGACGGTGGCGAGCGCCGCCCAGCGGAACCAGAACAGGGCCGCCGGGGCGATATATTTGGAGACGCCCGGCTTAAGCTCGGCGGGGACCTTGGGCATGGTCGGGATCTGCACGAAGTTGAAATAATAGAGCAGCCCGATCCACAGGATGCCGGCGAAGATGTGGAGGTAGCGCAGGAACTGCGCCCAGGGATAGCCGTCGCTCAGCAGCGAGCCGTGCAGGCCGAACATCGCGACGAGCAGCAGGACGATTCCGATGCCGAGCGCGAGATGGAAATTGCCGAGGATCTTCGCCATGTCGTTTCCCCCTTATGGTCGTCGGCGGCCTCTCTACTCCGGGCCCAGTCCTCAGTCGAGCCGCCACATGATGCTCTGCGAGAGCGGCGTCCAGACCCCGGTCCTCACCCCCGCCCGGCGAAGCCCTCGACCCGTCCACTCGTTGCAGGTGAGGAGGGCGCTGTACGGCCCCACCGCCTCGTAGAAGGCGTCCGATCCGCCATAGCCGCGGCCCGGGATGAGGATCGGCCTGCCGTCCGGCCCGTAGCGGAAGCTGGCGCGTATGTAGGCGACGAGGCGGCCATATTCGGCGTGGCTGAGGATCAGCGGCCTTTGGTCCTTCGAGGGCTGCGGGTCGTCGTCATGGTCGGCGTGGATCAGGCTCGTGCCCGTGCCGAAGGCGGCGGAGAGCGCGTCCTTCGTCTTGAGGTCCGCCCAGGTCGGAGTCTCGAGATAGACGGTGCGGTTGCCGTAGCCGAAGGCGACGTAATTGGCGTTGCCCCAGCGCGGGTCCTTGAGGTCGGCGCCCGGCACGAGCGGCCGCCAGTCCATCTCGGCGGTCACCTTGGGCACCATGATCCAGGTGTGGACGCCGTTGGTCCGGACGAAGATGGTGACGCCCTGCTTCGCCTCGCGCCACCCCGCATTGGCGGGGATCAGGCCGAGGATCAGCACGGCGAGCAGATAGAGGAACGGCACCGCGGCGAGGCCGCCCGCGACCCACCCGGCAATCCTCAGCGCGCGCTTCCAACCCGGCTTCATCGCCGGCAGCCTAGCCGACAGGCGCGGCTTGCGCAGCCTCCCGCGGCCCCGATAAACAAGGGGGATGAGCGAGTGGACGATCGGAATCATCGGCGGCTCCGGCCTCTACGCGCTGGACGCGCTCGAGGAAGCGCAATGGGTCGAGGTGGAGACGCCGTGGGGCGCCCCGTCCGACGCTTTGCTCGTCGGCCGCCTGCACGGCGTCCGCTTCGTCTTCCTGCCGCGGCACGGGCGCGGCCACCGGATCCCGCCCTCCCAGATCAACGTCCGCGCCAATATCGACGCGCTGAAGCGCGCCGGCTGCACCGATCTCGTCGCCGTCTCCGCGATCGGCTCCCTGCGCGAGGCCCTTCCGCCGGGCCGGTTCGTGGTGGTGGACCAGTTCGTCGACCGCACCGCCGGGCGTCCGGCGAGCTTCTTCGGCCCCGGCCTCGTCGCCCACGTCTCGATGGCGGACCCGGTCTGCCCGCGCCTCTCGGCCCTCGTCGCCGAGGCGGCGGAAGCGGCCGGGGCGCAGGTCGCGCGCGGCGCCACCTATCTCGCCATGGAAGGCCCGCAATTCTCCTCCCGCGCCGAGAGCCGGCTCTACCGGCAATGGGGCTGCGACGTCATCGGCATGACCGCCATGCCCGAGGCGAAGCTCGCCCGCGAGGCGGAGCTGCCCTACGCGCTGGTCGGCATGGTGACGGATTATGACGGCTGGCGCGAGGGCGAGGCGCCGGTCGAGGTGTCCGAGGTGATCGCCCGCCTCCACGCCAACGCCGCCGCGGCGCGGGCGACGATCGAGGCGCTGGCGAGGGCCCTGCCGCCGGAACGCGCGCCTTCCCCCATCGACACGGCGCTCGACGACGCGATCATCACCGCGCCCGAAGCGCGCGATCCCGCCATGCTCGCGAAGCTGGACGCCGTCTGCCGCCGCCTGGAGCGATAGCGCCCCGGAGCAATCGGCGCCTGGCTCCTCCCAATCCCGTTCGGGCTGAGCTTGTCGAAGCCCATCCCTTTTCTTTCAAGATAAGAAGGAGCGAGCGGTTGGGGTGCTTCAACTAGGGTCGGTCCTGATTTGATGGAACCCCTTCTTCCGTTCGGGCTGAGCTTGTCGAAGCCCTTTCCTTCTCCTCACGGAGTCGAACAAGAAAAGGGCTTCGACAGGCTCAGCCCGAACGGTGTTTCAGCTTGAGCGGGACAAACTCTAGGTCCCTCTGCGCGCTAGGCCGCCGTCTCGCCGAGGGCCTGCGCATAGGGCCGCGCTCGGATCCAGCGGCTGGCCAGCCACTTCTCACCCGCCTTCACCGGCAGCCCGGCATGGCCGGAGGCGGGATCGCGGCGGCCGTCGGGCGCCGTGTTGCGGAACAGGATGGCGTCGCCCGGCCGCCCCCTGAGCGCCAGGCGCGGCGTCTCGAACCAGGTCTCGCCCCCCTCGAAACCGTCGCTCAGCCAGACGAGGAAGGTCATCGTCCGCTGGTTGGCGAAGCCCGGTATCGCGTCGAAATGGGTGCGATATTCGCCGCCCGGCCGATAGCGCAGCACCTGAAGCGGCTCGCCCTGCGTAACGGCGGTGCCGCTCGCCGCGGCGAGGCGCCGGTTGAGCGCGTGCACCGCCGGAGTCTCGAGGGGCGCGGTGAAGCCAACGCCCTCGCCCACCCGCAGCGGGTCGGGGCGCTGGCGGCCCGTCGCCGGATCGACGACGGCGGCGGGCGCCAGCATCGGCGTCGCGGCCTCGACCAGGTAGCGGCACTCGGCGGCCGACAGGAGCGCCTCGAAGCGCAGGACGTGCGGCGCCTCGCACAGCGTCTCTCCGATGGGGATGTGGACCGGGTCGCCGGCCTCGTCGAGCGCCATCGCCTCGATCCGCGCCAGCTCCGCGGCGGAACGCCGGCCGCTGCGGGCCAGCTCGCGGAGCAGGCGCAGAGCGCCCGGCCAGTCCCTTGGGCCGCCGACTCCCGCGGCGAGCAGGTTGACGAAGACCACCGCCGCCCGGCGCTCCCCTTCGGCGGCGGCGCGCCGGAACAGCTCGCGCGCCGTGCCCGCCTCGCCGGCGCGCAGCCGCGCCGCCGCGGCCTCGAACAGAGCCTCACCCATGCACCGGCGATAGGCGATAAGCCCGGCCGGACCAATGGCCGCGCCCGCGAAACCGCTTTCGCCCGCGGCGGCGGCCGTCTAGGCCGCGGCCATGCCCCTCGACCTTCCCCCTTATGCCGAGCTGCTCGGCCTCAGGACCGAGGAGCGCGACGGCGAGACTCTCTGGGTCATGCCGTTCGGCGAGCGGGTGGTCGGCCGGCCCGGCTTCCTCCACGGCGGCGCCATCGCCGGCCTCCTCGAATTCGCCGCCTTGGGGACGGTCGGCGCCGCTCTCGAAGAGGGAGCCAGCGCTCGGCCGATCAACGTCAGCGTCGACTTCCTGCGCGGCGGAGTCGAGCACGACACCTACGCCTCGGCCCTCGTCACCCGCCTCGGCAACCGCGTCGCCAATGTCGAGGCGCACGCCTGGCAGCACGACCGGGCAAGGCCCATCGCCGCCGCGAAGATGAACCTGATGCTCCGCCGCGCCTGAACCCCCCTCCCTGCACGCAGGAAGGGGCCGCCTACCCGCCGCGCTTCATCGTCTCGCGCGCGACCACCAGCTGCTGGACCTGGCTCGTCCCCTCGTAGATTCGGAACAGCCGGACGTCGCGATAGAGCCGCTCGATGCCGTAATCGGCGATATAGCCGGCGCCGCCGAATATCTGCACCGCCCGGTCCGCCACCCGCCCCACCATCTCGCTTGCGAAATATTTGGCCGCCGCCGCCTCGAGCGTGATCGGCGCGCCTGCATCCTTCTTCTCCGCCGCCTCCAGCACGAGCGCCCGCGCGGCCATCGCCTCGGTCTTGGAATCGGCGATCATCGCCTGGACGAGCTGGAAGTCGGCTATCGGCCGCCCGAACTGCCGGCGCGTCCCGGCGTAGGCGACGACGTCCTCGATCAGCCGCTCGGCGACTCCGACGCAGACCGCCGCGATGTGCAGCCGCCCCCGGTCCAGCACCCGCATGGCGATGCGGAACCCCTCCCCTTCCTCGCCGAGCCGGTTGGCGACGGGGACCGGCGTGTCGTCGAAGGTGACGTCGCAGACATGGGCGCCCTGCTGGCCCATCTTGCGCTCCGGCTTGCCCACGCCGACGCCGGGAAGCGCCGCCGGCACCAGGAAGGCTGAGACGCCCTTCGCCCCCGGCTCGCCGGTCCGCGCCATGACGGTGAACAAGGACGCCTTGTCGGCATTGGTGATGAAGCGCTTTGTCCCGGTCAGCCGGTAGACGTCGCCCTGCCGCACCGCCTTGGTCTGCACCGACGCGCTGTCCGATCCCGCCTCGGGCTCGGTGAGCGCGAAGCTTGTGATCACCTCGCCGCTGGCGATGCGCGGCAGCCATTCGCGCTTCTGCACCTCGCTCCCGGCCATCACCAGGCCCTGGCTGCCGATGCCGACATTGGTGCCGAAGACGGAGCGGAAGGCGGGGCTGGTCCGCCCCAGCTCCAGCGCCACCCGCGCCTCCTCGCCCATATTGAGGCCGAGGCCGCCATGTTCGAGCGGGATGGAGAGGCCGAACAGCCCCATCTCCCGCATCTCCTCGACGATCTCGGGCGGGACCTCGTCCTCCTCCCCCACCCGCCCCTCGAGCGGCCGCAGCCGCTCGGCGACGAACCGCCTCACCGTGGCGAGGAGCAGGTCGAGCGATTCGGGGTCCAGGGTCATTGCGTCGCTCCCCCCTCCCTGCACGCAGGGAGGGGCCGGGGGTGGGTGCGTTTCCGGATGGGCACCGCCGCGTCCGACGGACCCACCCCTAGCCCCTCCCTGCGTGCAGGGAGGGGAATGCCTCGGTCAATAGCCGCGCATCCGCGCCAGCTTGTCGGCCTGGTAGTTGGGGTCGCCGAACAGCTCGTTCAGCGTCCGGTCGCGCTTCATGTAGAGGCCGATATCATATTCGTCGGTCATGCCGATGCCGCCGTGCATCTGCACGCCTTCCTGCACCGCCAGCGTCGCCGCCCAGCCGGCCTTGGCCTTGGCGACGCAGACCATCGCCTCCGCCTCGGCCGCGCCTTCGTCGAGCAGCTGCTGCGCCTTCATCGCCGCCGCGCGGGCGATCTCGATCTCGCCGTAGAGGTGCGCGGCGCGATGCTGCAGCGCCTGGAACTCGCCGATCAGCCGGCCGAACTGCTTGCGCTGCTTCAGATAGTCGAGCGTCATCCCCGCCGCCGCGGAGGCGACCCCGACCAGCTCCGAGGCCGCGCCGGCCCGGCCCGCGGCGAGCACCCGGCCGAGCGCCGCCTCGCCCTTCCCGACCTCGCCGACGACCGAATCGGCATCCACCTCGACGCCGTTGAAGTCCATGCGCGCGCCGATGCTCGAATCGACCAGCCGCACGCCCTCCACGTCCAGCCCCTTCGCGTCCTTCTCGACGGCGAACAGGGTCAGCCCCTCCTCCGCCCGCGCCGCGACGAGGATCAGGTCCGCCGAGGCGCCCTGGACGACGAACTGCTTTCGCCCGGTGAGGCGAAAGCCGTTGCCGGCCCGCTCCGCCTTCATCGCGATCGCCTCGGGCCGGTGCTTGGGCCCCTCGTCGAGCGCCAGCGCCGCGACGACCTCGCCGGCGAGGATGCCGGGGAACCAGCGCGCGCCGTGCGCCGTCCCCTTCATCGCCTCGACCGCCGCCACCGCCGTGACGAGGAAGGGCGACGGGGTGAGGTTGCGGCCGATCTCCTCCAGCACGATGCCGGCCTCGACATGGCCGAGGCCGAGCCCGCCGCTCGCCTCGTCGACGAGGATGCCTGTGAAGCCGAGCTCGGCGAGCTGCTTCCAAAGCGCGTGGCCGAACCCGTCCTTGCAATCCATGTCGCGATACTTGCGCAGCTGCTTGGCGATCGAGCCCTCGGCGGCCATGAACTCGCGCGCCGTGTCGCGGAGCATGACTTGGTCGTCGGTGAGGTAGAGCGGCATTACGCCCTCTCCCCGTCAGGGGAGAGGGCCGGGGAGAGGGGGAGTCCCTCGAGCGGGCTTGCGATCCGCGTCAGCACGCCGTCCATATTCCCCCTCACATCGTCGTTCGTGAACCGCATCACCTTATATCCTCGCCTCTCAAGTTCCGCACTTCTTGCGGCATCGTAATGCTCCCGCCCGGCATGGGTGTCGCCGTCGACTTCCACGATCAGCATCCTCGGCGTCCGGCGTGCGAAGTCGACGATGTACCCATCGATCACGACCTGGCGCCGAAACTTGGCGCCTGCGAACCTCTTCGCGCGAAGCTCCAGCCAGAGCCTTTGTTCTGGAGCCGTCTGCTCCCGGCGCATCCGTTTTGCACGTTCGAGAAGAAGCTGGTCCCGCATTGACGTCCCCTCTCCCTACCCTCTGCCCTGAAGGGGAGAGGGAAATGAATTCACGCGCCCGGCAGGTCCAATATCCGCTTGGCGACGATTCCGAGCTGGACCTCGCTCGTCCCGCCCTCGATCGAATTGGCCTTGGTCCGAAGCCACTCGCGCGCCGCCTTGCCCTTCCTCGATCGGTCGCTCTCCCATTCGAGCGCGTCGGAGCCGCCCGCCGTCATGACCAGCTCGTGGCGCCGCTTGTTCAGCTCCGTGCCGGCATATTTCATCATCGAGGGGAGCGCGGGGTGGGCCAGCCCCGCCTTCAGCTCGTCCATGAAGCGCTCCGACATCGCCCGGAACGCCATCGCGTCGACCTCGAAGCGGGCGACGTCGGAGCGCAGCAGGGGATCGCCCGCCAGCACCTCGCCGAGCGCCTCGCCCAGGCTCCCGGTCTGTCCGCCGAGCCCCATGCCGCTGATCATCTCGCGCTCGTGGCCGAGCAGGTATTTGGCGACGTCCCAGCCCTTGTCGACCTCGCCCACCACCTGGTCCTTGGGCACCTTCACGTCGTCGAAGAAGGTCTCGCAGAAGGGCGAGTAGCCGGAGATGAGGAGGATCGGCTTGGTCGACACGCCCGGGCTCGCCATGTCGAACAGGAGGAAGCTGATCCCCTTGTGCTTGGGCGCCTGCGGGTCGGTCCGCACCAGGCAGAAGATCCAGTCCGCCTTGTCGGCATAGCTGGTCCACACCTTCTGGCCGTTGACCAGCCAATGGTCGCCCTTATTCTCGCATTTGGTCTGCAGCGAGGCGAGGTCGGAGCCGGCATTGGGCTCGGAATAGCCCTGGCACCAGCGTATCTCGCCGCGCGCGATCTCGGGGAGGAAGCGCTTCTTCTGTTCCTCGGAGCCGTATTTCAGCAGCGCCGGCCCGAGCATCGAGATGCCGAAGCTCATCAGCGGGTTGCGCGCGCCGATCCGCGCCATCTCCTGGCGCAGCACCTTGGCCTCGGCCGGCGACAGCCCGCCGCCGCCATATTCCCTCGGCCAGTCCGGCACGGTCCAGCCGCGCTCGGCCATCCGCTCCATCCACAGCTTCTGCGCCTCGTTCTTGAACGCCGGGTTGCGCCCGCCCCAGCAGGCGTCGCTCTCGTCCCGCATCGGCTCGCGCATCTCCGCGGGGCAATTCGCCTCCAGCCACGCGCGGGCCTGGCTGCGGAAGGCGTCGAGATCGGACATGCGGCTCTCCTTTACGTAAACGTCAGTGCCCGCCGCGTCACCCGTCGTCAACGGGAGAACACTGCCTCACACTTGGACAGGTTCAGCCTTCCCGCTATATGACAGGGAAGCGGAGAAACCATCCATGTCGAAGCAGGGTCAACACGTCGTCCCGAACGGCCAGAAGTGGAGTGTGCTGCGCGCCGGGGCGTCGCGGGCGAGCGGGACGTTCGCCACACAGGGGGAGGCTGTCGAGCGCGCGCGGCAACTTGCCCGGGAGCAGCGGACCGAGCTCTTCATTCACGGGAGAGACGGCCGTATCCGTGAACGAAACTCCTATGGCAAGGACCCCCATCCGCCCAAGGGCTGATCGGGGGTGGAGCCGACATTCGAAAAGTCCGTCTTCATCAATTGCCCGTTTGATGAAGATTACGAGCCTATTCTCCAGCGATTATCTTCTGCGTCGTCTACCTCGGCTATGCTCCTCGTTTGGCTCGCGAACGCGCGGATTCGGGGGAAAGCCGCCTGGCGAAGATCGAGGAGTTTATCGAGGGCTCGCGCTATTCCATTCACGATCTCAGCCGGTGCCAGGCGGCCACGGCCGGGGAGTATTACCGGCTTAACATGCCCTTCGAGCTCGGCATCGACCACGCCTGCCGCAAATATTTCGGGCAGGGCCGCGATACGAAGAAGATACTGATCCTCGAAGAGCAGCGGCATCGATACAAGGCGGCGCTCTCCGACCTGTCCGGTTGCGACGTGGAAGCGCATGGAGGCCAGTTCGACATCGCGGTCCGCAAGGTTCGTAACTGGCTCGTCAACGAGGCCGGGGCGCTGGCCAGAGGGGCCGGACTCATCCTGCGGAAGTACGTGAGCTTCCAGGAATGGAATTATAAGAGGCAGCTTCTGGCTGGTTTCTCCGACGAGGATATCCAGGATTATCCGACCAAGGAATTGCTGGATGCGATGGTGGAGTGGGTCGCGGCGGGCGAACCGTGACTGTGACCGGACGAAGGCCGCGCCCCACAATCAATTCCAGTCCTTGTCCGCCGCCGGGGCCAGCTCCCTCGCCGCCCTGACGATGTCCTCCAGGTCCACCGCCGTGTCGAACGGATCCTCGTCCAGCTGCGTCACCCGGTTCAGCCGCTTCTGCCAGCGGTGGAGCGCCTCCACGTACGGCACGTAGGGCACGCGCATCAGAGCGCCGCTCGGCAGGCGCTCGACGTCGGCGATGCCGTTATGGACCCATTTCCCGGTGCCCCAGTCCGGCATGTCGACGGCGGGGAAGAGGCAGACGCCCTGAAGGTCGACTCCGCGATTGACCGCCGCGAGGCTCTCGGCGACGACGTCGTTGAGCCAGTCCGGCCGCCCGCCCTCCAGCCCCGACGTCTCGGCGACGATGCACGGGCGGCCGAACGGCTTCCAGCCTTCCTCGATCAGGTCGCACAAGGGGCGGATGCGCTCGTCGCCCGGCTCCAGCGGCGCGTGCGGCCCGTGCTCGCGATATTCCATCTGGCCGAAGCTGTAATTGTTGAAGCCCAATATATCGATCGTCTCGGGCGAGCCGCCCAGCTCCGGGAAGCGCCGGCCCGAGATGGCATCCCAGGCGAGATAGGCGTCGTCGTAGGATTCGCGGTGCGCCGCCTCGGCGAGGTCGGGCCGGTCGCGCGGCGGCACCACCCAGATGAGCGGGTCGATGTGGATCATTCGGGCGTCGGGAAAGTCCTCCCTTATCGCCTTCACCGCGGCGATGTCCGCGGCCGCGAGCGCCAGGGTGAGGCGCCGCCGCGTCTCCCGGTCGCGGCCGAACGGCGCCGCCCAGGCCCATTCGCCCGCCATGTAGCCGAAGAAGGTCGGCTCGTTGGTCGGCGTGAAGCACAAGGGGCCGTGATGCGCGCGGTCCGCCACGTAGCGCGCCGCCGCCCGCGCGTAAGCGGCGAAGCGGGGCGCGAAATCCTCGCCGAACGGGTCGGCGTCGTCGGGATAGCCGTAATGGCAGAGGTCCCAGATCGGAAGGATCGAATGGCGACGCTGCGCCTCGAGGAACGGGTCGATGGAGGAGAAGTCGTAGGCGCCGCCGCCCTTGTCCACGAGCGGCCAGGCTATCCCCTCCCGCGCCGCCGCGATGCCGAGGGAGCGCAGCATCCGATAGTCCTCGTCGGCATGGGACCGGTGCTGGGTCTCCTCGCACAGGTCGCGCCGCCCCTGGTCCTTCCACAGGAAGGTCGAGCATTCGAAGCCGGACAGGAAGAAGGTCGGGAAGATTCCGTCGCGCCGCGCCATCCCCCCATTACGCGCGGCCAAGGCCATGGGGTCCGCCGACCCGCCTGGAATGGGGACAGTAACTATTTCCCCGTCCTGCCGCGGGGCCGGCGAGGCAAGCGGGGGAAATAGTTACTGTGCCCATTCCCTCGCAAGCGGGGGAAAATAGTCACCGTCCCCATCTTCACCCCCGGCACTTCATCAGCGGCTGGATGCGGGTTCCGAACGCGTCCGTCCCTTCGAGGAAGTCGTCGAACACGAGCAGAACGCCGCCCGTATTGGGCACGGTCGAGGCCTCGTCGAGCATCCGCGCGATGCTTTCGTACGAGCCCACCAGGGTCCCCATGTTGAGGTTCACCGCGCTCTCCTTGTCGGCGAGCTGGCGGACGTTGGTGGTGGCGCTGGTCTTGTCCGCCGCCCCCTGCGCGCCCAGCCAGGCGACCGCCTCCTGGTCCACGCCCTCGCGATAGGAGATCCACTTCTCCATCGCCTCCTCGTCCGTCTCCGCCGCGATGACCATGAACAAGGCGTAGATGCGCACGTCGCGGCCGGTCTTCGCGGTCGCCGCCATCAGCCGCGCGTTGTTGGGCGCGAACGCGGTCGGCGTGTTCACCCCCTTGCCGAGGCAGAAGGCATAGTCGGCATAGCGCGCCGAGAAGGCGAGGCCCTCGTCCGAGCTGCCGGCGCAGATGATCTTCATCTCGCCCTCGGGCAGCGGCCGCACCCGGCAATCCTCCATCCGGTAATATTCGCCCTTGAAGTCGGAGACTCCCGTCTCCCACAGCTCGCGCAGGATGTGGGCATATTCGCCGAGCATCCGGTAGCGGTCGCGGAAATGCGCGTCGCCGGGCCACAGGCCCATCTGGCTATATTCCGGCCTTTGCCAGCCGGTGATGAGGTTGAGGCCGAAGCGCCCGTGGCTGATCGAATCGATCGTGTTGCACATCCGCGCGCAGAAGGCCGGCGGGATGACGAGGGTCGGGCAGGTCGCGTAGATCCTGATCTTCTCGGTGACCGCGGCGAGCCCGGCCATGAGGGTGAAGCTCTCGAGATTATGTTCCCAGAACTCGGTCTTGCCGCCGAAGCCCCGGAGCTTGATCATCGAGAGGAGGAAGTCGACGCCGTAGCCCTCGGCCTTCTGCGCGATCGCCTTGTTGAGATCGAAGCTCGGCATGTATTGCGGCGCGTTTTCCGAGATCAGCCAGCCGTTGTTGCCGATGGGCACGAAGATGCCGACTTCCATGGCGTTCAGCTCCTTAGGAATTCGAGGACGAGGCGGTCGAAGGTGCCGGGATCGGTGACGTTGCAGGCATGGCCGCCGGTCATCGAGACATGCGTCGCGTTCGGCAGCCCGGCGGCGAGGCGTTCCGAGCAGGAGGCGGGAACGAGCATGTCGTCTTCGGCGGCGATCACCAGCGTCGGCGCCGAGATGCGGCCGAGCCTCGCCGCGACGTCGAATCGGCAGAGGGCCATGATCCGGGCCGTGATATTCTCCTCGCCTTGGAAGCTCAGAAGCTGGTGGGAGGCCTCGGCGCGAAGCTCTGCATCGTGGGCCGAGCTCCAGCGCGCGGGATAGAGGAAGATCGGCTGGGCATGCAGATACGCCTCGACGCTGTCGTCCAGCAGGGTGAGCCGGGTTTCGAAGCAGCGGATGAAATGGGGATCGGGCGAGGCCCAGGCGTTCACGGCCACGATCCTGTCGATCAGGCGCGGAGCCTTGAGGGTCAGCGCCAGGGCGATGGCGGCGCCCGCGGCGTGGCCGATCAGGGTGACCCCGACGAGGCCGAGCGCATTGATCAGCCCCAGCAGGTCGTCCGCCATCGCCTCCACGCTGAGCTCCGGCGGCAGCGCGCCGCGGCTTCGGCCGGTGCCGAGCTGGTCGTAGACGAGCACGCGATACGTCTCGGCGAGGGCCGGGAGGTTGGGCGTCCAATAGCTCCCCGTTCCGCCCAGCCCCGCCGACAGGATGAGGACCTCGCCCGCCTCCGGCCCGTGCCATTCGTACCAGAGCCCGGCCGCCTGCGGCATCAGCCGAGGTGCGCCACGCTGGCGATCTCGACCAGCAGTCCCGGCTTCACGAGCCCGCACTGGATGCAGTAGCGCGCCGGCTTCGCGCCCGGGAAATATTCGGCATAGACCGCGTTCATCGCCGGATAGTCCGCCCAGTCGGCGAGGAAGATGTGGTTGAAGGCGACGTCCGCCATCGACGCGCCGGCCGCCTCCAGCGTGGTGCGGATCGTCTCCAGCACGTGCCGAGTCTGCGCCGCCGCGTCGCCGGGGTGAAGCACGCTGCCCCCCTCGCCCAGCGCCAGGGTGCCCGAGACGTAGACCGTGCTCCCCGCCTTCGTCCCCGCCGAATAAGGCGCGATCGGCGTCGGGAATTGCGGCGGGTTGATCGGTTCAAAGGGCATCTGCGCCTCCGGTCAGTGGAACGTCTCACAACCCGTTCGGGCTGAGCTTGTCGAAGCCCTCTCCTCTTGCGCGCGGGAGGGCAAGGAAAGGCCTTCGACAGGCTCAGGCCGAACGGTTGGCGCGGGAGGGATCATTCCCCGATCTGGCCGAAGGCGCCGCAGAAGTCCGCGACGGTCGAGACCCAGCCGAAGAAGGTCTCGACGTTGTAGATCGTCGCCTTCTGAAGGAATTCGGGCCCGGCCTGGTGGGTCGCGTCCTCGAGCAGCACGCCGAAATATTCGAGGAAGAAGCCGTCCCTGAGCGTGCTCTCGACGCAGACGTTGGTGGCGATGCCGACGAAGACGAGGTTGCGTATGCCCCGCGCGCGAAGCACGCTGTCGAGCTGCGAGTTGAAGAAGCCGGAATAGCGCGTCTTGGGCAGCACGATGTCGCCGGGCTTGGGCGCAAGCGCCTCGACCAGCGCATAGTCCCAGCCGCCGCGGGAGAGCAACTGCCCCTGCAGCTCGGGCCGCGCCCGCATCGTCTTCAGGGCGTTGGACTTGTGGAAGTTGGGCGAGCCCGGCCCGCCCGCCTCGACATAGTCCGCGTCCCACCCGTTCTGGAAGTAGACCACCGGCATGCCCGCCGCCCGCGCGGCGTCGAGCACCTTGGCCGATTGCTCGATCACCTTCGCCGCTCCGCCTATGTCGAAGCCGGCGAGGTCGAGATAGCCGCCCGGCGAGGCGTAGGCGTTCTGCATGTCGATGACGATCACCGCCGTCTCGTCGACCGAGACGCGGATCGGCTCCGGCCGCGCGGGAAGGGTGACCAGCCTCTTCTTGCTCTCGATTGCCGTCTCGACCGCCACACCCCTCTCCTCGGGCGCGAATGTTGACCAGAAGTCGGACCGGGGCAATCCTCCCCGTGCGCGAAGCGCATGGGGAGGGGGACCATGCGAAGCATGGTGGAGGGGCTTTGCCGCGTCCGACGGCCCCTCCACCACCCTTCGGGCGGTCCCCCTCCCCATCGGCTTCGCCGACAGGGAGGATTAGGCGGGAAAATTCCCGGCGAACGCGAACTCCTCGACCCCCCGCCGCCCCTCTCCCCTCTCTGGAAGGGAGGGGCCGGGGGTGGGTGCGCCGCAGGCGCCGAAACGCCGAGCCCGGTAAGTCTCGCTCCGCTCGACCACCCACCCCCAACCCTCCCTTCCAGGAAGGGAGGATCGTCAGCCCGGAAACGCCCCCCTGAACGCGAATTCCTCGACCGGTCGGCGCCCGCTCGGCACCTCCCTCGCCCGCAATTTCTCGTCGAGCGTCGCGGGATCGCCCACCCGCCCGATCGCCGCCGCCGCCTCGATCCGGTACCGCTCGGGCACGCGCAGCTCCTCGCGCGCCTTGTCGAGCTGGATCCCCGACATGCCGTGCGCCTGGTAACCCATCCGCGTCGCCTGCAGCGCCAGGCACGCCCATGCCGCGCCGGCATCGAAGCTGTGGCTGTGCGAGCCCTGCGCCTGCCCGTCCCTCCCCGTCATCGGCATGCTGTCCGACAGGATGTAGACCAGCGCCGAGGCGCCGTGCGCCCACCCCTGGTTCCAGGGGATGAGCAGCGACAGGAACCGCTCCCAGTCGGCGTCCCCGCGCTTGGCGTAGAGGAAGCGCCAGGGCTGCGAGTTGAACGCGGAGGGCGCCCACCGCGCCGCCTCGAACAAGGCCATCAGGTCCGCGTCGGGAATCTCCGCCCCGTCGAACGCGCGGGGCGACCAGCGCTCGAGGAAGAGCGGGTCGACAGCGTGGTCGGGGGTGCGGCCGGTCATGCTGCGGCAACGGGCGGCTTGAGGTGGATCCGTCGAGCGACGAGGACGCACGATGCCATGTCAGGGAGGGCCCCGCCGGTTCAATTCCTGCTCGATGTTCGCCAGTTCGCTCCGCCAGAACTTGACCGCTTGATCAAGGTTTGCGCGATCAACGTCGAGCAAATTGCGCTTGATGCCACGGCTCCCGTAGCGCTGCAGACCGAGCAGGGAGAATGCGCCACCGGCGAGACCGAGGATGCCGCCTGCCGTAGCCACTGCAGTGATCGCGATGCCTGCACCCGCGAGGATAAGCCCGCCTATGGCGATGATCCCATCGGATACGAATCCGTCCGAAAGCCCGCGGTTTTCAGCCTTGATTTCCGCAAGTGATTGACCGGCTTCGAGAAGTCGCTGCGTGCAGACTTGCAAATAAAGCTGGATCTCGCGGTCCGAAAGGGTGGACAGGCTCTTGGGCTGGAAAAACAGCCCGTTCACAAGTCTTTCTCTGAACTCGACCTGTCAGGCCGGTCCTTGTGGTCCGGCTCGGTCCCGCTCGCGCCAGAGTCGGGATCTTCAAGCCGATCGCCGAAACGCTTGCTGAGCCTCTCGGCGACGGACAGCGCTTCTACCAGATTCCCGTCGCTCTCGCTGAGGCGCCGTTCGAAATCGCGGATCTCCTGCGCTTCCAGAATTCGCGCATGAAGGCCGAAGGCCGTCAGCACGATCCCAAAGGCAATGGCGCCCCCCGACGCGAGCAGCAGATTGGGTTCGGCCAGAGGCACCAGCTTGAAGACGCTGGCGACCAATGCTCCCGAAGCCAGCACTGTCGCCACGATGAGTAAAAGGATGATGCTCCCCTTGCCCGGAGCCTGTTCGGAGACGAGTGCGGCACGATGCGGCATCGGCGCAGGATAGCCTCGCGAAGGCCATCGAACAAGGACAGGTCGGGCGGCGGGTGCGCCTCGCCCGCTCGGACTTCCCCTTCCCGGGCATTTCTGGCACCGCGGCGCGACGGGCACAGCGAGGGAAAAGGCGGCGATGGACTTCGACCTTACGGAACGGCAGGCTTTCTACCGCGACCGGGTGCGCGACTTCATCGAGACTCGAATCCGCCCCCGCGACGCCGAGTTCAAGGCGGAGCATCGCACCGGCGACCGCTGGCGGCCGCACCAGGTCGTCGAGGACCTCAAGCCCGAGGCGAAGGCGGCGGGCCTCTGGAACCTGTTCATGCCGCCCGGCCAGGCGCTGCGCCACGTCGACGAGAGCTTCGCCTTCGAGGGCACCCAGCTCACCAATCTCGAATATGCGCTCTGCGCCGAGGAGATGGGCCGCATCCCCTGGGCGAGCGAGGTGTTCAACTGCTCCGCGCCCGACACCGGCAACATGGAGGTGCTCCACCGCTACGGAACGCGAGAGCAGAAGGAGCGGTGGCTTCGGCCGCTGATGGAGGGCGAGATACGCTCCGCCTTCCTGATGACCGAGCCCGCCGTCGCCTCCTCCGACGCCACCAACATCCAGTGCGAGATACGCCGCGACGGCGATTCCTATGTCTTGAACGGCCGCAAATGGTGGTCGTCGGGCGCGGGCGACCCGCGCTGCAAGGTCGCCATCGTCATGGGCAAGACCGACCCCTCGGCCGACCGCCACCGCCAGCAGTCGATGGTGCTGATGCCCCTGGACGCGCCCGGCGTCGCCATCGAGCGGGCGCTCACCGTCTACGGCTATGACGACGCGCCCCACGGCCACATGGAGATCGCGCTCAAGGACGTGCGCATCCCCGCCTCGGCGATGCTGCTCGGCGAGGGCCGCGGCTTCGAGATCGCCCAGGGGCGGCTCGGGCCCGGCCGGATCCACCATTGCATGCGCACCATCGGCGCCGCCGAGGAGGCGCTGAAGGCGATGGTCCTGCGCCTCCAGTCGCGCGTCGCCTTCGGCAAGCGCCTGATGGAGCATAGCGTCTGGGAGCAGCGCGTCGCCCGCGCCCGCATCGACATCGACATGTCGCGCCTCCTCTGCCTCAAGGCCGCCGACCTCATGGACAAGGCGGGCAACAAGGCGGCACAGGCGGAGATCGCGATGATCAAGGTGCAGGCGCCGAACATGGCGCTGAGGATCATCGACGACGCCGTCCAGGCCCATGGCGGCGCCGGCGTCAGCCAGGATTTCGGCCTCGCCGCGAGCTGGGCCGGGATCCGCACCCTCCGCCTCGCCGACGGCCCCGACGAGGTCCACAACCGCGCCATCGCCCGCATCGAGTTCGCCAAGCATGGTTGAGCCTCTGAATGTCCTCCCCCGGCTTTCCGGGGGAGGGGGACCGCGCGTAGCGCGGTGGAGGGGCTTCTCGGGGAGGAAGAGCCCCTCCACTAGGCTTCGCCTGGTCCCCCTCCCCTGCAAATGCAGGGGAGGATAATGAAGGCCGCCATCCTCCATAATCCGGGCACGCCGCTTTCGATCGAGGACGTGGAGGTCGCCGCGCCCGGCCCCCGCGAGGTCTTGATCCGCACCCGCGCCTGCGGGGCGTGCCATTCCGACCTCCACTTCGTCGACGGCGCCTATCCCACCCCCCTTCCCGCCATACCGGGCCACGAGGCGGCGGGAGTGGTCGAGGCGGTCGGCGGCGACGTCACCGCGCTGAAGCGGGGCGACCATGTCGTCACCTGCTTCTCGGCTTATTGCGGCCGCTGCGAATATTGCGTCACCGGCCGCCTCTCCCTGTGCGTCGACGCCTCGACGAGACGCCGCGCCGGCGAGGCGCCGCGCGTGTCGCTTGACGGCGCGCCGGTCCACCAGCTCCTCAACGTCGGCGGCTATGCCGAGACCCTGCTCGTCCACGAGAACGGCGCCGTCGCCATTCCGCCGGAAATGCCGTTCGACCGCGCCGCCTTGATGGGCTGCGCGGTGGTGACCGGCGCCGGCGCGATCCTCAACACCACCGGCGTGCGCGCGGGCGAGGACGTGGCGGTGATCGGCTGCGGCGGGATCGGCCTCGCCGCCGTCAACGCCGCCCGCATCGCCGGCGCGCGCCATATCGTCGCCGTCGATCCGGTGCCCGCCAAGCGGGCGCTGGCCGAGCGGCTCGGCGCCACCGCCGCCTTCCCGCCCGACGAAGACGATCTGCGCGAGCAGGTCGTCGAGCTCACCCGGGGCGGGGTCCATCACGCGATCGAGGCGGTCGGGCGCATCTCGGCCGGCGAGCTCGCGCTCTCGCTCCTGCGCCGCGGCGGAACCGCCACCATCGTTGGAATGATGCCGCTCGCCGAGCGCCTGTCGATGGGCGCGATGGACCTCCTTGCCGAGAAGAAGCTGCAGGGCTGCCTGATGGGCTCCAACCGCTTCCCTCTCGACATCCCCCGCCTCGTCGACTTCTATCTCGCCGGCCGCCTCGACCTCGACGCCCTCGTCGCCGAGCGGATCGGCCTTGCCGACATCAACGCCGCGCTCGACTCTCTGCGCACCGGCGAGGCGGCTCGGTCCGTGGTGGTGTTCGACTAGGGCCCAACCCGTCACCCGCATGACGACTGAAGGAGACGATTTCGATGCCTTCCCTCTTCGATCTCACCGGCAAGGTCGCCATCGTCACCGGCTCCTCGCGCGGCATCGGCCGGGCGATCGCCGAGGCGATGGCGGACCACGGCGCGAAGGTGGTGATCTCGTCCCGCAAGGCCGCGGCCTGCGAGGAGGTCGCCGAGGCGATCAACGCCCGCCATCCCGGCGCCGCCATCGTGGTCCCCGCCTCCATCTCCTCGAAGGAGCAGCTCCAGCATCTCGTCGACGAGACGAGGCGGCGGCTCGGCCGCATCGACGTCCTCGTCTGCAACGCCGCCTCCAACCCCTATTACGGGCCGATGGGCGGAATCACCGACGACCAGTTCAGGAAGATCCTCGAGAACAACGTCATCGCCAATCACTGGCTGGTCCAGATGGTCGCCCCCGAGATGATCGCGCGCAGATCGGGCTCGATCGTCATCGTCAGCTCGATCGGCGGGCTCAAGGCCTCGGCGGTGATCGGCGCCTACAACATCTCCAAGGCGGCCGACTTCCAGCTCGCCCGCAACCTCGCCGCCGAGTTCGGGCCGCACCAGGTGCGCGTCAACTGCATCGCCCCCGGCCTCATCCGCACCGACTTCGCCCGCGCCCTGTGGGAGAATCCGGACACTTTGAAGGCGGTGACGGTTCACACCCCGCTCCAGCGCATCGGCGAGCCGCACGAGATCGCCGGCGCCGCGATCTTCCTCGCCAGCGACGCCTCCACCTTCGTCACCGGCCAGGCCATAATCGTCGACGGCGGCTCGACCACCGGCGTGGGCCTCTGACCCCCTCTCTCGAGGGAGGGGCGGCGTATCGACCCCCCTCCTGGAAGGGAGGGGTCGCGTATCGACCCCCCTCCCTGGAAGGGAGGGGTCGGGGGTGGGTAGGCGAGCGAAGCGAGACTTTCCAGGCGCCGGCGTTTAGCCCGCCTGTGGCGGACCCACCCCAGCCCCTCCCTTCCAGGGAGGGGAGTAGGGAGCGAGGAGAAGAGGGATGAGACTTAGAAACAAGGTCGCCATCGTCACCGGCGCGGCGTCGGGGATCGGCAAGGCCGCCGCAGCCCTGTTCCGCGCGGAAGGCGCGACCGTCGTCGCCGCCGACCGGACGGAGGCGGAAGGCGTGGTCGCCGCCGACGCCGGGTCGGAGGGCGACGTCCGCTCGCTCGTCGACCGTGCGGTCGCCGACCATGGCGGGCTCGACGTCTTCTTCGCCAATGCCGGCATATCGGGCGGCCTCGCCTCGCTCTTCGAGCAGAGCCCCGAGGACTGGCAGGAGATATTGCGGGTCAACCTGATCGGCCCGTTCCTCGCCATCAAGCACGCCGCGCCCGCAATGAAGGCGCGCGGCGGCGGATCGATCGTCTGCACCGCCTCGGTCGCCGGGATCCGCGCCGGCGCCGGCGGCCCGGCCTATTCGGCCTCCAAGGCCGGCGTCATCAACCTCGTCAAGGTCGCCGCCACCCAGCTCGCCGGCGCCGACATCCGGGTCAACGCCATCTGCCCGGGCCTCATCGAGACCGGGATGACGAGGGGCATATACGACAATGCCCGCGCGGCGGGGCGCGAGGACATGATCGGCCACCTGAACCCGATGAAGCGCGGCGGCGTGCCGGACGAGATCGCCCGCGCCGCCCTCTACCTCGCCTCCGACGAGTCCCGCTACGTCAACGGCCACGCCCTCGTCGTCGACGGCGGCCTCAGCGCCAGCCACCCCTTCTACCGCCAGGAATATGGCCGCACCTCTTTCTAGGACCGGGCGACGGTGACCGGGCGACGGGGACAGTAACTATTTTCCGGACGCGGCGGCCGGCCCGCCCGGGCCTCGGGGAAAATAGTTACTGTCCCCATCCCCTCACCATTCCACCTCGAGGTGGACGAGCTGGTTGTCGGCCATCTTGAGGTTGGTGGCGTAGGCGGCCGGCTCCTCCACCACCATCGGCTCGGGCGCGTCCTGGTAGCCGCGCATCGCGATCGGCTGCCGCGTCTCCGGGTGGATGAGCGCGGCGCGCAGCAGGTACCGGCCGCCGACCAGCGGCAGGTCGCGGACGAGGCAGCGCAGCTCCCCCGCCCCGGGCCCCACCGTCACCGGCCGGGGATCGTGCTCGCCGGCGATGCACACCCACTGGTCCTGGGTCCACAGGCTGAACCCCCAGAGCAGCTCGACCCGCTCGCGCGCCGTGTAGCTGAGGACGATCCGGAAGCGGCGCCGCGGCGCGAGCGCGTCTCCCTCGACCGGCTCGGCGCGCACGGAGTCGATTCGCACCGGCCCGTCCTCCGCCTCTCCCTCCCGCCCCGCCAGCACCCGCGCCGGCCGCGTCTGGAAGAGGAGGCCCAGGGCCTCCACCGCCGAGCCTTCGAACGTCTTCCTCCCGCGTTCCAGGAGCAGGCCGCGCTCGCACACGCGCTGGATCTGGAACGGGCTGTGCGAGACGAAGATCAGAGCCCCGCCCCGCGCCAGATAGTCGCGCATGTAGGCGATGCATTTGTGCTGGAAGCCCGAATCGCCGACGGCGAGCACCTCGTCGACGAGGATGAGGTCGGCGGCGAGATGCGCCGACAGGGCGAAGGACAAGCGCGCCTTCATCCCCGAGCTGTAGCTGTGGAACGGCGCGTCGAGGAAGTCTCCGATCTCGGCGAAGTCCCGAACCGCCGCCTCGAAGGCGGGCCGCTCCCGCGCGCCCAGCCCGGCCAGCGCCGCGGCGGTTGCGACGTTCTCCCGGCCGGTGAGGTTGGGGAAGAGGCCGTTGCCGAGCTCGATGATCGCCTGCACCCGCCCGTCGACCGTCACCTTGCCCGAATCCGGCTTGAGCAGGCCGCACAGCATCCTCAGCAGGGTGCTCTTGCCCGCGCCGTTATGGCCGACGACGGCGAGCGCCTCGCCCCGGCGCAGCGTGAAGCTCACCGCATCCAGCGCCCAGAACTCGCCCGCCCGCAGCCTCGCGTCCGGCCCCTCGCCCGCCAGCAGCTCGCCGGCGATGTCGCGCAGCGCCAGCGCCGCGCCGCGGCGCGCCTCGGGGGCGAACTTCTTGCTGAGGCTCTCGACCGTCAGGATCGTCATTCGGGCGCTCGGCTCTCCTTGGGCGCGGGGCGCAACTCCTAGCCGATATCGCCCGCGGATAAAAAGCGAGAGGACGGCTCACAAAGTACTTTCCTACCATCTCCTATTTATGCTTGCTGGGCTCCATGGAACAGACCAGGAACCCCGCCGTCTTCGAAGCGTCGACCGATGAGCGCGCTTCTTCCTTCAACGCCGCGTCGCCCCCGGACGGCGACGCGCTGGCCTTCGAGCCCGTGCAGCTGCGCTATCGCTCCGACGGCTGGACGCCCCACAGGCAGATCGAGTTCGTCGAGGCGCTCGCCGATTGCGGGCTCATCGGCGAGGCGGCGGCGCGCGTCGGCATGACCGAGCGCAGCGTCGCCCGCCTCCGCCGCCGCACCGACGCCCTGACGTTCGACATCGCCTGCCGCGCCGCCCATTGCATCGGCGGCCGCCGCCTGAAGTCGATCGCCTGGCAGCGGGCGGTGGAAGGCGTGGTCAAGCCGCGCTTCTATCATGGCGAGCAGGTCGGCGAGGAGCGGGTCTACGACAACAAGCTCCTCACCTGGCTGATCGCCCGGCTTCCGCCGGAGGAGGACCCGCTCGACCTCGCGCTGGTCGAGGCGGACTGGGAAAGCTGGATGGCCGCGCTCGCGGCGGGGGAGCCTCCACCGTGGCCGGACGAGGCGTGGGACGAGGAGGAAGAGGAGGACGAACGCGAGTCCAGCTCGCAGAGCGGCGACGCCGCTCCCGTGTGGCAGCTCATGGACCGCACCTGGAGGACGAGCTTCCCGCCGCCGCCGGATTTCGACGGCGACGAGGGACGGGGACCGGACGGCGGGTACGAGAGGACGCTGAGCCGGGAGGAGATGAAGGTCGTCGCGGAGGAGGAGGAGAAGCAGGAGGCCGAGGATCTCCGGTTGGCGGAAGCTCGCCGGGACGCCTTTTTCGGCTTCAAGCCCGGACAATTATACGCGCATAGGGAAGCCGGACTTTCCGGACCTTCCGAACCTTCCGCGCCGCCGGAGCCGACGGACGAACCCAATTCGGCCGACTCTCCGGCGCCGCCGCCGCCGGCTCCGGTTGACGTTTACGTAAAGCCGGGCCAAGCGGATCCGAACGCTTCAGACCCGGAGACCGAGATGAGCCCGATCACCACCCACCGCCACGGCGACGTCCTGATCGTCACGTCGAACAACCCGCCGGTCAACGCGCTCGGCCATGCCGTGCGCGAGGGGCTGGTCGCCGCCATCGGCGAGGCGGATGCGGACGAGGCGGTCAAGGCGGTGGTGATCGTCTGCCAGGGCCAGACCTTCTTCGCCGGCGCCGACATCAGCGAGTTCGGAACCCCCAAGGCGATGACCCCGCCGGTCCTCCCCCAGGTCGTCGACATCATCGAGAATTGCACCAAGCCGGTCGTCGCCGCGATCCACGGCACCGCCTTCGGCGGCGGCCTCGAAGTGGCGCTCGCCAGCCATTACCGGGTGGCGGTGCGCTCCGCGAAGCTCGGAGTCCCCGAGGTCAAGCTCGGCCTCCTTCCCGGCGCCGGCGGCACCCAGCGGCTGCCGCGGGCCGCCGGCGTCGAGAAGGCGCTTGAGATGGCCGCCACCGGCAACCCGATCGGCGCCGAGGAAGCCTATGAGATAGGCCTCATCGACCGCCTCATCGAGGGCGATCTCGAGCAGCACGCCGTCGCTTATGCCGAGGAGGTGCGCGACGTCCGCCCGATCCCGAGGACGAGCGAGCGGCAGGACAGGATCGAGGGGACCGACCCGTCGGTCTTCGACTCGTTCCGCAAGGCCAATGCCCGCAAGTTCCGCGGCTTCGACGCGCCGGAATATAACGTCCGCGCCATCGAGGCGGCGGTCGCCCGGCCCTATGCCGAGGGCGTGCAGGAAGAGCGCCGGCTGTTCATGGAGCTGATGAGCGGCACCCAGGCGCGAGCCCAGCAATATTTCTTCTTCGCCGAGCGCCAGGCGGCGAAGATCGACGGCCTCCCCGAGGGGACGAAGCCGCGCGACGTCCGCAAGGTCGGCGTGATCGGCGCCGGGACGATGGGCGGCGGCATCTCGATGAACTTCCTCTCCGCCGGAGTGCCCGTCACGATCGTCGAGATGCAGCAGGAGGCGCTCGACCGCGGCACCGGCGTGATGCGCAAGAATTACCAGGCTTCCGCCGCCAAGGGGCGGATGACCGCGGAGCAGGTCGAGGGCGCGATGGGCCTCCTCACCCCGACCCTGAGGCTCGAGGATCTCGCCGACTGCGACCTGATCATCGAGGCCGTGTTCGAGAACATGGACGTCAAGAAGGACATTTTCGGCAAGCTCGACAAGATCGCGAAGCCGGGCGCCATCCTGGCCTCCAACACCTCCTACCTCGACATCGACGAGATCGCCGCGTCCACGTCGCGGCCGCAGGACGTGCTCGGCCTCCACTTCTTCTCGCCCGCCAACGTCATGAAGCTGCTCGAAGTGGTGCGCGGCGCGAAGACGGCGCCGGACGTTCTGGCCACGGCGATGGCGCTCGCCAGGAAGATCCGCAAGGTCGCGGTCGTGGCGGGCGTCTGCTACGGCTTCATCGGCAACCGCATGCTGATGCCGCGCCAGGTCGAGGCGAACCGTCTCCTCCTCGAAGGCGCGACCCCGGAGCAGATCGACCGGGTCCATGTCGAGTTCGGGATGCCGATGGGCCCGTTCCAGATGGCGGACCTCGCCGGCGTCGACATCGGCTGGCACCGCGACCCGAGCCGGGTCGAGAACGTCCGCGACGCGCTCTGCGCCGCCGATCGCTGGGGCCAGAAGAAGGGCGCCGGCTTCTACGATTACGACGAGAAGCGCCGCCCGACGCCGTCACCCCGGGTGCAGGAGATCATCGAGCGGTTCCGGGAGAAGGAGGGCGTCGAGCCCCGCGAAATCTCCGACCAGGAGATCGTCGAGCGGACCCTCTATACGATGGTCAACGAGGGGGCGAAGATCCTCGAGGAAGGCATGGCCCAGCGCGCCAGCGACATCGATGTCGTCTGGGTCTACGGCTATGGCTGGCCGGTCTATCGCGGCGGGCCGATGTTCTGGGCCGACACCGAGGGCCTCGGCAAGATCGTCGAGGGCCTGGAGCGCCGCGGCTTCGAGGTCGCGCCCCTCCTCGCCCGCAAGGCCGGAGCCGGCGAGAAGCTTACGCGGTGAGCGATCGACCCTTCCCGTGCGCGAAGCGCATGGGGAGGGGGACCGCACGAAGTGCGGTGGAGGGGCTGAGGGCGTGCGCAAAGCCCCTCCACCAGGCTGCGCCCGGTCCCCCTCCCCATCGCCTCGCGGCGACGGGGAGGATCAGGGCTGCTCAGCAATAACGGACGCGGATCCGGCGGCCCGAATAGGGATCCCAGACCCGGCGGGTGACGCAGCGGCGGCTATAGCCGTAGCCGTAGCCCCGTCCGTAGCCGTAGCCGGTGCCGTAGCCGTAATAGCCGCGGTCGTAGCCGTAGGGATCGTAATAGCCGCCGCGATAATAGCCGCGGTCGTAATAGCCGTTGCCGTAATAGCTGCCGCGGCTGCCCGACGCGATCGCCGCGCCGATGCCGAGGCCGACGATGCCGGCGCCGATCGCCCAGGCGGCGTCGTCGTCGCCGCGATGGTGGCGGCGCCGGTATTGCGCATCGGCCGGCGCGACCGCGACGATTGCGGTCGACGCGAGCGCGAGCCCGACGACTGTCTTCTTCAACACGTTGGCCATGACAAATACTCCTGTCTGCCGACCCGCTTCGCCTCAACAACGCGCCACGGCCGCGGGCGTTCATCCATCCGTCGCGCAAGGGAGGTTTTATGACGCGATTTCCAGCTCTTCCAGCCCTCTTCCTGCTCCTCGCCGCCGCCCCCTGCCCGCCCCCTGCCCCGGCCGCGCGCGCGGAGGCGGAGAAGGCGGCGATCCGGCGGGTGATCGCGGCCATGGAGGCGGCCTGGAACCGGGGCGACTTCGCCGGCTACATGGCCGGCTTCAAGAAGCCCGACGTGGTGTTCGTCTCCAAGGGCCGCTTCCAGCGGGACTGGCAGGGCACGCTCGACCATTATGTCCGCGACTATGGCGGCGACCCCGCCCGGCGCGGCCGGCTTCACTTCTCGGACCTGCGCATCGAGCTGATCGCCCCCGACGCCGCCCAGCTCGTCTCCCGCTACCGGCTGGAAGGCGGCGCCAGCCCCCAGGACGGGATCAACACCCGCCTCATGCGCAAGGTCGACGGCCGCTGGGTCGTCGCCCTGAACCATGTCAGCTCGGCCGAATAGCGCCTCCCCGGAGCGGGGACGGGGAACTCAGTCCTCGCTCCTCTTCAGCAGGTCGACCAGCTCGGCCTGCCAGAACCTCGCCCAGGTATGGGTGCCGTGACCGCGAGTCTCCGCCGTCGCCGGGATGAGCACGTAGCGCGCCGTCTTCATCCGCCGCGCCGCGGCCTCGGCGATTCCGTAGCCCGGCGGGTTGATGAAGTCGTCGGCCGAGTTGACCCAGGTGATGGGCGCGGTGATCAGCTCCAGCTGCGGCCAGGGATTGTAGGTCCGCGAGGCCTCGAGCTGGTAGATGAGGTCGTTGGCGTCGCGCGTCGGCAGGTCCTTGGCGATGCGCTCGGTGATGTAGGCGTCGGCGGCCTCGCGGGTCGCATAGGCCTGCTGGAGGTAGAGCGGCGCGAAGCCGGCGATCTGGAGGATCGAGACGGCGGTGCGCAGGCCCTGCAGCGGCTCGGCGCGATACTCGCCGCCGGCCCAGGCCGGATCCGCCTTGATCCCCTCGATCGCGGCCTTGCGCCACATCCGGTTGTGGCCGGCTATCTCGGTCGGCAGGCAGGCCATCGGCATGATCGCCCGGGCGAAGCCGGGGTGGGTCTCGGCCCAGACGAAGCCGTGCATGCACCCCATCGACGTGCCCATGAGGAGGCGCAAGCGGGAGACTCCGAGCCCCTCCGCCAGCATCCGCCGCTGCGCCTCGACCATGTCGCCGTAATCGTAGCGGGGGAAGCGCATGCGCAGGCCGTCGCTCGGCTTCGACGACCGGCCGTGGCCGATCCCGTCGGGGAGGATGACGTAGTAGCGGCGGATGTCGAGCGGCTGGCCGGGGCCGAACAGGGCGCCGGCGAATTGCGGCGCGAGGAACTGGCGGCCGGTGCCGCCCGTGCCGTGGAGGATCATCACCGCATTGTCGATCCGCCCCTGCGGGTCGCGGTGGGGCGTGCCGAGCGTGGCGTAATGGAGGCGCAGCTCGGCCAGCCGTTCGCCCGAGGCGAAGCGGAAGTCCTTGAGGACGGCGTCGCCCTCGCTCAGCCGGGCGGCATAATCGGGGGTCTGGGCGGCGGCGGGGGCCGCCGCGATCAGGGCGCAGAGCATCGCCGTCAAGAGCCGAAGCCGCATCGGGTCCTCCTTCGATTACGGGGCTTTACTCCCGACCGTTCGCAATGCTCAATAAGGCGGTGCAACGAACGGGAGGGAATGGATGAACTTGGTGCCTGTGGGTCTTATCCTCATCGGCCTCGTCTGGTTCGGGGCGCTGACATGGGCGCATTTCCGCGCCGTCGGCAAGGCGAAGGCGGCGGAGACCTGGCCGACGGCCCAGGGCCGCGTCGCCGGCTGCGAGGTGGTGGTCGAGGAATCGAGCGACCGGGAAGGCGGCACCACGACCTGGTACAATCCGGTGGTGAGCTACGCCTACAATGTCGGCGGCCGCGACCTGACGGGCAACCGGCTGCGCTTCGGCAATTACCGCAGCGCCTCGCGCCGCAAGGCCGAGGCATGCCTCACCCCCTATCCCGTCGGGGGGACGATCCCGGTCCGCTACAATCCCGACAGGCCCGAGGAATGCGTGCTCGAGACCCGGCGGCCCGGCCCGATCTACCTCGTCATGGCCGTCTTCGGCCTGCTGTTCGTCGGCATGGGGATCTTCTGGCTGGCGATGGGCTGAGCCGCGGCTCAGCCTTCCGGGTCGATCATCTTGAGATCGGTGAGGGAAAGCCGCTCGAAGCGCGCCGCCCAGGGCGAATCCGGGCGAAGCTCGGTCTCGAGATAGGCGGGCTTCAGCACGTCGGGCGCCGGCCCTGCGACCGCCGCGGGCGCGGGGGCGAGGCTGTCGAGGCTGAACTCGCCGGCGAAGCGCAGGCCCACCTGGCCGTCCTTCGACCAGCGCACCTCGGCGACCTGGAAGCCGGATTCGCCGAGGTCGAGCTCGACCTCGCTGCCCGGCACGAACTCGCGCTCGCTCTCGAGCCGAGCGCCGCGCGCCGAGATGTTGCGCAGCCGCACGGGGATGGAGATTCCGCTCCAGTAGAGCGTGCCGCGGCGCAGCAGCGCCTGGCGCGGCTCGCGCTCGACGACGTCGCGCGGGCCCGTGCCCGTGCCCGGCGCCGTCCGCTCGGCCGGCTCGGCCTTGAAGACGGGGGCCTCGCCGTCCTTCGTCTCCCAGAAGATGGTTTCGTTGAGGAACTCGACTCCGATCCGGCCTTCCCGCACCCACCGCACCGCGCATTTGGTGCGGTTCGGCTCGGCGAAGAGCAGGTCGATCTTCTCGCCGATGCGAGGCTCGATGTCGGCGGCGATCATTGCCCCGCGCGAGGAGACGTTGACGACCCGGACGTCGATCCGGCGGCGGCGGAAGAGGATCGTCGTCTCCTCGACGACGTTGCGCAGGCGGTCCTCGATACGCTGGTCCGTGACCCGCGCCTCCTGGCGGCGGATGGCGATCTTGGTGAGGCCGCCGAGGCCCTCGCCGCCGCGTCCGGCCTTGCTCTTGCGCGCGACAGGGGTGGCGGGGCGCGCCTCGCCAGACAGGATCGATGAGCGGATCTCGTGCATTTGTCCCCCGCGGGTCCGATGGTCGCAACGCCTATGGCACAGGAATGATTACCGAATTGCTAGCCGAACCGGAGCCCCGGCGATGAGCGGGGTGCAGCCGGGCCTGTTCGACGCCGAGGCCGGCGGCCTGATTCCGGGCCTCCGCTATCGTCCGGACTTCCTCACCGAGGCCGAGGAGCGGGCGCTCGTCGGCCGCCTGTCCGCGGTGCCGTTCGAGGCCTTCCAGTTCCACGGTTTCGAGGGCAAAAGGCGGACCCACAGCTTCGGCTGGCGCTACGTCTTCGACGGCAGCGGCCTCAACCCGGCCGAGCCGCTGCCCGGCTGGCTTCGCCCCTTCGCCGCGCGGGCGGAGGAATGGGCGGGGCTGGAACGCGGCGCGATCGCCCACGCGCTGCTCACCGAATATTCGCCCGGCGCGGGCATTGGCTGGCACCGCGACCGCTCGGTGTTCGGCGACGTCGTCGGCCTGTCGCTGCTCGCCCCGGCGCGGCTGCGCTTCCGGCGGCGGAGCGGCGAAAAATGGGAGCGCCGCGCGCTGATCGCGGCGCCGCGCAGCGCCTATCTTCTGCGCGGCGAGGCGCGCACCCAGTGGGAGCACAGCATCGCCCCGATGGAGCGGCTGCGCTACTCGATCACCTTGCGGACGCTGCGCGCGGCTCAGGAGTAGAAGATGTGGAGGCCGATCTGCGTCGTCCGGTTCAGCCGCTTGCCCCAGCTCGGGGCGACGTAGGTGGCGTGGTACCAGAGCACGTCGTCGGGCACGCTCGGGGCGAGCTTCTCGCGCGCGATCTTCGCCACCGCGACGGCCTTGCGCCACGCCTCGGAGCCCTTGTCGGCGGCGGGGAAGCGGCCGTGGCGGATGAAGGAGAATTGTGCCTTCTGGGTGATGACGGCGCACAGGCTGGTCGGGTAGCGGCCCGACGCGGCGCGGTTCAGCACGACCTGGGCGACGGCGAGCTGCCCCTCGACCGGCTCTCCGCGCGATTCGAAATAGACCGCGTTGGCGAGGCAGTCCTGCTCCCGGTCGGCGATCGCGGCGCCTTCGTAATGGGCGACCAGCTGGTCGAGCTTGCGCAAGGGCGCCGGCGCTTCGGACGGCTGGGCGGTGCCGGTCAGGGCGTCCATCGCCCGGTTGTAGATCTGCGCGAGATAGCCCGTCGGGGCGGCGGCCGCGGCGGCGCCCTGGGCGGCCGTGCCGGCACGAAGCTCCTCGGCGGTCGAAGGCGCGGCGAAGCTCAGCGCCGCGCACAGCGCGGCGGCGGCCGCGGACAGCTCCGCAGCCCGGAAAATCCGGTTCATTCACGTCCATTTTCATGTGCGGCCGGCCGACCCCCGGGCGCGAGAACCGCACCCCCGATCGCCCCCGTCTCGCGTGCCTCCGGCCGGCGCGTCGCGCCGCGGGCCCCCGCTCTCGCTCAGTTGCTGACCGGCAGATGCCTATCCCGGCCCCGCGGCGCAAGGCGGGGGGAGCCGGTTAGCGATGAGCTGTGTGTCTCCGAAGATACGCCGAAGAAAAAACTGCTCCGGCCCGGAACTTTTTGGATCAGCGTGGTTTTTCAGCCACCCTTGGCCGCGCCCGAAGCCGCCGCGGCGCGATTCGCCTCGACCGGATCGGGGGTCGTCCCGGCGACCATCTTGACGAACGCGCTCTCCACCCAGCCCGACGCGCAGGGCCCCGCATAGCTGCGCTTGACCGGCAGCGGATCGGACACGCCGCAATTCGCCCCCGGCGCATCGGCGGGCGGGTAGACGATGCCGAACCATTTCTGGTCGAGCGAGCGGGTGCAGATGAAGAAGCGCCCGCCCGTGGCGACGGCCCCGGCCTGGGTCGCGTTGTCGAACGGCGCGACCCGCACCGGCAAAGTCTCGCCCGCCTCGAGGTGGCGGGTGGTGCCCGCGGCCGGGCAGGCCTGGAAGTTCGAGCCGAGCTCGCCGACCCGCACCGCCACCGGCTCGGGAGTCACCACGTCGGGCGCGCTGTCCGAATCGACGGTGCGGTTGGAGACGGGCGCCGAGCCCCCGCAGGCGGCGAGCGCCGGCACGGCAAGCAGGGCACAGGCGAGAGGCAAAGGGAGTTTGCGCATCGGCGGCCCTTGTGGCGCGGCCGCGCGGAAAAATCTACGCTGGCGGCGAGGGAGGCGGCGATGGCGCATTGGCTGATGAAATCCGAGCCCGGCAGCTACGGCTGGGACGATTTGGCGCGCGACGGCAGGACCGAGTGGGACGGGGTGCGCAACCCGGCGGCGCGGCTTCACCTCAAGGCGATGCGGCCCGGGGACGAGGCGCTCTTCTACCATAGCGGCGCCGAAAAGGCGGCGGTGGGCGTGATGCGCATCGAGCGCGCCGCCGCTCCCGACCCGAAGGATGCGGGCTGGGTGAGCGTCGAGGTGGCGCCGCTGCGCCCCCTCCCCCGCCCGGTGAGCCTCAAGGCGATGAAGGCCGAGCCGCGCCTCGCCGCGCTGGAGATGCTTCGCCAGTCCCGCCTCTCCGTCTCCCCGGTGAGACCGGAGGAGTGGACGGCGATCCTCGCGCTGGCGGAGGCGCGGTCGTGATCCTCCCCTTCCTCCTCGCCGCCTGGCTGGCCCCCGCCGCCCCCGCCGCCGCGCAGGAAGGTCCGAGAGCCTTCGTCGCGCGCCTCTATGCCGCCTACAGGGATCCGGACTTCAGCCCGCTGCGCCGCCCCGAACGAATTTTCGCGCCGCCCTTCGTCGCCGCCCTCGCCGAGGACCGGCGGCTGTTCACCGGCGAAGTCGGCTTCATCGACGCCGACCCGATCTGCCAATGCCAGGACCCGGGGGGCATGAAGGCCGATCTCGGCGCCGTCCGCGAGGCGGGGGCGCGGGCGGAAGTTTCGGTGCGCCTGCGCTTCGGCGCCGCCGACGTCCGCCGCATCCGGCTGAAGCTGGTCAGGCTCGCCGCCGGCTGGCGCGTCGCCGACATCGCCGCCGACGACGAGCCGAGCTTCCTCGCCGATCTCCAGGCCTCGAACCGCAAGGAGAGGCAGAAGCGGCGCGGCCGGCGCTAGCCGCGCCGCCCCGGGGCGGCCGAGGCGAAGCTCGAAAAGTTCGAAAGGTACGGAAAGTCCGGCTTCCATAAGAAACTAAAAATTCCTTTCCCCCGCACCTCAAACCGCGGCCCGCCCCCCTCCCGCCGCGAGGTGGAACAAGCCGGCGGCGAGCAGCCACGCGCCGGCGAACAGGATGGAGAAAAGGGCGCCGCGCGCGTCGGCCGTGAAGCCCAGCGCGCCCGCCGCCGCCTGCGCGGCCGCGGCGGCCGCCATCGCCTTTGCCATGCCGGCCGCGCGCAGGCGAGCCAGGACCGCCCCGGCCACGGCGAGAAAGACGACGCCGACGAAAACCAGATTGTACGGATTGTCCTCGCTGCCGATCATGCCGACGGCGAGGTTCACCCAGACGGTGAGGAAGGCGGCCAGCACCGCCGCGACGGCGCCCGCCCGCCAGGCGAGGCTGGGGGAGGCGCGAACGACGAGCTCGATCCCAAGCCCGACGCTGCCGAGCAGCGCGCCCATCACCGCGAAGTCGGAGGCCGTCCACACCACGCCCTCGGCGTGCAGCCCCATCGCCGCCCCCGGCAAGGCGAGCAGGAGCGCGAGCCCGCCCCACATCGCCGGCCGCACGCCGCCCGGCCGCCATTCCCCGCGCCGCTCCGCTTGGTCGCTCATCGTCCCGTCTCCCTGCGCCACTCTCCTGCCCGCTTCCTGTGCCATGCCGGATTGCAGCCCTGGTCCGCGCGATGTGGAGATGCGGTGCAGAAAAAGGGCTCGGCCGGAGCCCCGAGCCGTCGCCGTCGCCGCGGCGGCAGGAATGCCATCTTCCCTCCTTGCGCCGCCGAGTCGCGGCGGACCCTTCCGGTCATGCCACGTGTGGAAACGGGACGGTATCGGATTGTTGCTCCTTTGTTCTTGCCTTGGACAAGCCCCAGGCGGGTTTCGCCGCCGGCGCCTGTGGGATCACGGCAGGGCCTTGCGATCGAGGCTTCGGTCGAGGACCGTTCAAGGACCGATCCCTCAGGCGCGTGGCACCGATCCCCTGCGCGGGTCATCCGATCCGGACCGTCTCCACGACAGTCGAGAGGGGATTCGAGGTGACGACGGAAAGGAAGCGCCCGGTGGAGGCAACGGACTGGGCGGCATGCGGCCCAGGGTGCTTCCAATCCAGGAACTTGTCGGCCGCAGCGATGCAGAAGCTCGGCTCTATCCGGTCCAGCAACTCAACGTGGAAATTATGGTCTGAACCGTGATGAGGCATGGTGAGAGTGATCACCTGCCGCAGGAGCAGGTCGTAATGATCGAGGAAGGCGGTGCGTCTGGATTTCTGCTTCAGGGCGGCGTCGCCAGTGCCTAGCCACGCCACGTCCTCGCCTCCCTGCACCACCCATTTCCCGAAGCGAGCACGCTGCCAACGTGCTTCGTCGCCCATGGGGCGCTCCGGCCCGGAATACAGGCTCATCGTGGTGATGTTGAGATTGGCGGTGATGACAGTGTAGGCCGACTTCAGCTTACCGACGTGGTTCACGACGAGATCTTCAACGTTGACAACGTCCTTCAGCCAAACCTGCAGGCTGCCGATGCTCATCTTCAGCGAGTCCGCCAGCGCTTCGAGAAACTCATCGCGCGCGTCCTCGACCAGGGGGTCGACGAACGGCGCGAAAAGCCAAAGATGGGCGTCGTCGCGGCTCGACGTTGCGAGCGCCAGGCTGTCGTCGATCACCGCGACCCGCGCGGCGGTGTCCGCGCTCGCGCCAAGTTGCGTGGCGGCCACCTGCTGGACGTCGCCCCGGCCGACCAGCTTCCAGCTTGCTCTTCCCTTGTCGTCGCGAAGACCGGAGATTTCTCCGCCGCCGTCGGGCCTGCCTACGGGCCGGTCGTCGCTGCCGGGAGCGCCGCCATCCGGACCGCCCGAACGAACAAGCAATATCTGCCGAGGATTGAAGCGTGAGAGCGTCCCGATCGGGTCCGCGACGAGATCCCGGTAAAAGCCGTTCCCGGCGGCCGCAGGGTCTTCACTGACGCTGCGAGCGAAAGCGATCAGCCGATCCTCGACTCCCAGAAGCGGGAGAACGATCGTGTCGACCTGCAAACCGGTCGTCCCGTCGAGCAGCTGCTCGACGCCGTTCACGTGATCCTCATGGACGTGCGAAAGGAAGAGCAGGTCGAGGCGCTCCCCCCGGCCCACGCTGACGACAAGCTCGTCGACGCGGTTGGAACGCGCCTCCTCGTAGAGCGCCTTCGCTCCGCAATCATATACGTATCTGAGCCGGAGCTCGTCGTCCTCGATCAAAGCGGCCGAATGAAAGAAGCCCTGCCCCACCGCCCATTGCACCCGTGTGTTTATGAGCGGCATGCTTCTTCCCGTCCCCGTTCCATCGTCACCTTATCTCCTGCGACCGGGGGGTCGAGCCGAGAATGATCTGGAATGGTTGCCAGTCGCCTCGGCTCGGCGAAGGTCGCCGTCGAGCCGGATCGAGGGTCCCGGCCTTCGCCGGATGAGGCGAGGCCGGGCCCCCGGGACGGGCGAGGCGGCCCGTCATCGTCCGGCCGGAAACGGGAGCGACGGCGGGCCTGAGGGCCGCAAGGAGCCAAGTGGGGGGAGAACCGTTGACGCGGCTTAGCCGCCGCAAGAGCGGTCACGACACAGATGATGAGAGGAAAAGCTATGCGCATGATCTTGCTGGCCGGTGCCGTGCTCGCGCTGGCCGCCTGCGGACGCGGCGGCGGCGACGCCAACGACTCCAACGCGATGGGCGCCGACAACATGACGCTCGACAACGGCGCGCTCGACGCGAACATGATGATGGGCGACAATAGCGCGACAAGCGACGCGATGAACGGCGCGGCCGCGGCCGGCGCCAACGGCTCGGTCGACGCGGCGACCCAGAACGCGATGATGAAGGATGCGACGACGCACGACGCCGACACCAATCTCGCCAACGGAATCTAGGGGTCCGTCCCCGTTCGGGCTGCGCTCGCCCTTTCCTCCCTCCAGGGCGGACAAGGAAAGGGGCTTCGACAGGCTCAGCCCGAACGGTGTCTCGGCTTGAGCGGGACGAACTCCGGGAGCGCGCCGTTCGTCCGGCTCCGACCGGCCGGGCGAGGCCGGCGAAGCTCCACGGGCCGGCCGGGCCGGATGAACCTCTGCGCGCCGAGGAGGCGCAGCGCCGGCGACTGTCCTAGCGCAGCGGGCGCTTGGATCGACGCGATTTCCGTTCGGGCTGAGCTTGTCGAAGCCCTCCCTTGCTTTTGAGAGACAAGAAGAAGAGCCCCCTTCGACGCCGCCTGCGGCGTCGCTCAGGACAGGCTTCGACAGGCTCAGGGCGAACGGTGGAAGGGATTCGACATGGTCCCCAACGCTCCGGCGTCTCCGGTCGACGGCGGCGTCACCTCCAGCGGTCCGCCGGCGCCTTCACATAATGGCGCCAGACATAGCCCCAGGGGATGACGATCGGCATCAGGACGACGCCGAGGCCGATGTTGAAGACGTCCTCGGCGAATGTGGGCGGCACCTGCCCGGACGACCATTGCGGCAGGCCGAAGGCGAGCAGCCAGAGGGTCTTCCAGGCAAGCTCGAACAACAGAACGGGAATCATCCGCAGCGGGTGCCGGAGGCCGATGAAGGCGAGCAGCCACACCCCGCCGAGCAGGCTGGGGATGACGCCCCGCGCCGTCGGCTCGTGATCGATCAGCGCGGGCAGGATCATCGCCCCCACGCCGACGACGAGAAGAAGGTAGGTGGCGCGCAGGACGTAGAGCCGGAGGAGCGACACCTCGCCTTCGGCGCCGGCGGCCGCGAGGCGGGAAGAGGGATCGGAAGCGGAAGCGGAAGCGGCTGCGGACATTTCGAGACTCCTTGTCGAGCGGGGCTGCGCCAGTCTCAAGGGCCGGGGGCGAGCCGCCGGCGACGATCGCCGCGTCCGGGCGGCGGCGCGGCCGGCCCTCCGCCGAACGCGGCATGTTCTCCGCGCAGCCGCTTCGAGAGCCGCAGCCGGGCGAGCCAGAAAAGCATCACCGCGAACGGCGCGAAGGCGAGGACGAAGAGCAGCGGCGAGCCGCGCACCCCGCGGGGCAGGACCTGCTGCTGACCGAGGAAGAACGACCCGGTGGCGATGAAGAAGGCGAAGCACATCCGCCAAAGGTGACGCGAGACGCGCTGGGTCGGGGTCAGCTTCCGGCGCAGGACGGCATTGAGGTCCAGCAGTCCGGCGAGCAGGCAGAGCCCGGCGAGCGCGAAGACCGGGCCGCGGCCGGCGGGCGTCGTGCTGCCGGTGAAGCCGCCCCAGGCCATCAGGGCGGCGAGGCCGAGGGCGGCGACGCAGGCGCCCATCTCGAACCGGCCGGTCGTGCCGTCGCGTCGGCGGGCGGCGACCCAGGACGTGGCCACGAAATAGCAGACGAACGCCCCGCTCATGGGGGAGCCGGGCGGCGTCCGGAGCGGCTCCAGGATAGCGGCGGTGACGCCGAGAACCAGCATGGACGCGCAGAAGGCGGTACCGGCGCGGGCGTGGAGCCGCCTCCCCTTGGCCGCGACCAGCGCGGCGGCTCCGGCGAGGAGGGCGAGAAGCCCAGCGCCGATGTGGATCCCGAGGAGGGGGTTCATGCCGCGACGCTCCCCGGATCGTCGGGAACGGACCTCTCGCCGTCTCCGGCCTCGGGGACGAACTCCAATATGTCGCCCGGCTGGCAGGCCAAGGCGGCGCAGATCGCCTCGAGCGTGGAGAAGCGGATCGCCCGCGCCTTGCCCGTCTTCAGGACGGAGAGGTTGACGATCGTGATGCCCACCCGCTCGGCAAGCTCGGTCAGCGTCATCCGCCGCTCGTGCAGCCGGTCGTCGAGCTTGACGGCGATAGGCATGTCAGACCGTCCCGGCGAGGTCGTCGCGCATCGTCGCGCCTTCCGCGAAGACGCGGGCGAGCACGAAGGTGAGGAGCACGGCGAGCCAGCCGTTTATCGAGAAGCCGGCGTCCAGGTGGACGGGGTGGGCCGGCGTCGAGACCGCCCTGGCGATCGCGCCGACGACGAGGCTCATAAGCTGGAGCGCGAGCAGCGCCCAGGCGATGGTCCGAAGGCGCGACGCGTTGGCGGCGTCGAACGGATCGCCGAGGCTGACCGTGCGAACCATCGCCAGCAGCCGCGCGAGGACGAGGTAATTGATGGGGACTCCGACGAGACCGATCGCCGCGACGGCGCGAAGGCCCATCACCACCCTGCGCGCCTCGGGCGAAGGCACGAGATCCAGCGCCGACATGATCCAGCGCTCGTTGGGCACGACCAGAAGCAGGACGAGGATCGCCGCCCCCATCAGCCAGTTGAGGACGATGAGGAGCCGAAGAACGCCTGAAGCCAGGCGCAATGCGGCTGAATCCGATCGGGCCATGACGCTCTCCCCGTGACTAATCGATAAACGATATGGCGATTATCGATGCGGGTCAAGGGTTATATCGATATTCGATATTCAGTTTGGGTCGAGGGGGCGCGCGGAGGGGTTCTCCCCGCGAGGGGGATGGGCGATCGTTTGGGGAAAGCCCCTCCACCACCCTTCGGGCGGTCCCCCTCCCCTGCCGGGGCAGGGGAGGATTTTTGCGCGGGTCAGGCGGCTTCCGCCTTGCGGCTCTGGCGCTTGCGCTCGTGGGGATCGAGATAGCGCTTGCGCAGCCGGATGCTGCGCGGCGTCACTTCGACCAGCTCGTCGTCCTGGATGTAGGCGATCGCCTGCTCGAGCGTCATGCGCTTGGGCGGCGTGAGGCGGATAGCGTCGTCCTTGCCGCCCGAGGCGCGGAAGTTGGTGAGCTGCTTGGACTTCAAGGGATTGACCTCGAGGTCCTGCGGCTTGGCGTTCTCGCCGATGATCATCCCTTCATAGAGCTTCTCGCCCGGGGCGATGAAGAGGATGCCGCGCTCCTCAAGCGCGTTCAGCGCATAGGCGACGGCGTCGCCCTGCTCCATCGAGATGAGGACGCCGTTCTGGCGGCCCTGGATCGGCCCCTTCCACGGGCCGTATTTCTCGAACAGCCGGTTCATGATGCCGGTGCCGCGCGTGTCGGAGAGGAACTCGCCGTGATAGCCGATGAGGCCGCGGCTCGGCGCGCTGAACGTGAGGCGGGTCTTGCCGCCGCCCGACGGGCGCATGTCGGTCATCTCGCCCTTGCGCTGAGCCATTTTCTCGACGACCGTGCCGGCATATTCGTCGTCGACGTCGACGACGACCGTCTCGTAAGGCTCCTCGCGGCCGCCGTTCGGCCCGTCGCGAAAGAGGACTCGGGGGCGGCTGATCGACAGCTCGAAGCCCTCGCGGCGCATCGTCTCGATGAGCACGCCGAGCTGGAGCTCGCCGCGGCCGGCGACCTCGAAGGCGTCCTTGTCGGCGCTCTCGGTGATTCGGATGGCGACATTGCCCTCCGCCTCGCGCTCCAGACGGTCGCGGATCACGCGGCTCTGCACCTTGTCGCCGTCGCGGCCCGCATAGGGGCTGTCGTTGACGGCGAAGCTCATCGCCAGCGTCGGCGGATCGATCGGGCGGGCGGCGATGGCGCGGGTCACCGCCGGCTCGCAGATGGTGTTGGAGACGGTCGCCTTGGTGAGGCCGGCGATGGCGACGATGTCGCCCGCCTGCGCCCGCTCGACCGCGACGCGCTCCAGGCCGCGATAGGCGAAGACCTTGGTGGCGCGGCCTTCCTCGACCTGCCGGCCCTCGACGTCGAGCGCCTTGATCGGCGCGTTGACCTCGAGCCGGCCGCTCTCGATGCGGCCGGTGAGGATGCGGCCCAGGAAGGGATCGCGGTCGAGGAGGACTCCGATCATCCGGAACGGCCCTTCCGGATTGGCGTCCGGGGCGGGCACGTGGTCGACGATGGTCTGGAAGAGCGGCGCCAGGTCGCCGGAGCGCACGTCGTCGGTGAGCCCTGCATAGCCGGCGCGGCCGGAGGCGTAGAGGGTCGGGAAGTCGAGCTGCTCGTCGGTGGCGTCGAGGCTCAGGAACAGCTCGAAACATTCGTCGAGCACCTCGGCCGGGCGGGCGTCGGGGCGGTCGATCTTGTTGACGACGACGATCGGGCGGAGGCCGAGCGCAAGCGCCTTGCCGGTGACGAACTTGGTCTGCGGCATCGGCCCCTCGGCGGCGTCGACGAGCAGGATGACTCCGTCGACCATCGAGAGGATGCGCTCGACCTCGGCGCCGAAATCGGCGTGGCCGGGCGTGTCGACGATGTTGATGTGGGTGGTGGCGCCGTCATGCTCCCACTCGACCGACGTGCACTTGGCGAGGATGGTGATCCCCCGCTCCTTCTCGAGGTCGTTCGAGTCCATCGCCCGCTCCTCCACGCGCTGGTTGTCGCGGAAGGTGCCGGACTGGCGGAACAGCTGGTCGACGAGGGTCGTCTTGCCGTGATCGACGTGCGCGATGATCGCCACGTTGCGGAGGCTCATTTCGAATTTCCTGATTTTACGGTTTCGCCCGTGCCCATAGCCACAGGAATGCGGCGTGACTAGGGCGAGTTCCCGGAACGGAGCGCCCGCGCGGCGAGGAGCGCCCATCCGGCGAGCAGGACGAGGCCGCCCAAGGGGGTCACTGCGCCGAGCCAGCGGGCGCCGGTGAGGGCCATGGCGTAGAGGCTGCCGGAAAAGACGACTGTTCCCGCGGCGAGCAGCGCGGCAGGCCGACCGGCTCCTTCGATCCGGGAGAGCGCGAGCAAGGCGAGGCCGTGCCACATCTGGTACTGGACAGCCGTCTGCCACCAGCCGAGCGCCTCCGCGCCCAGCCGGGCCTTGAGCGCGTGCGCCCCGAACGCGCCGGGGGCGACGGCGAGGCCGGCGAGGGCCGCGCCGGCGGCGAGCCGGGTGCGGCCGGGCGAGCGATCGGCAAAGGGCCGGGTTTGCACCATCCGCGCCTCCTAGCCGAAGTCGCGGCGAGACGCGATCCGGAGCCGGGGCGAAACCCGGTCGTTCCCGGCGCGTATCATTTCCTATGGACTCCCCGTCACACGGGAGTCACGTTGCGTCCGCAATAGATCTGAATTGAGGGCGAGTCGCGCTCGCCCAAGTCCAGCCTCAGGTTTGATCGCAACGGGGGCGCGATCGGAGCTTGGACAAGTCGAATTTCCGTGCGGGAGGGATTTGGGGATCCCTGGACTCTTCGAACCGCCTTCCAGCGGTTACGGTCCCTTGCCCGCGATTGATCCATCAAAAGCGGTGAGGGGAACTGACGTGACGACCTATACAGGCACTGGCGGCGGCGACAATCTCAAGGGCACCAAGTTCGACGACTACATGTACGGCCTCGGCGGGGACGATTTCCTGCAGGGCAAGGCCGGCAACGACTATCTCGACGGCGGCGCGGGCAACGACACTCTGCACGGCGACGAGGGCGACGACACTTTGGTCGGCGGCCAGGGCGACGACTTCATCCATGGCGGCAACGGCACCGACACCGCCGTCTATTCGGGCTCGGTTCTCGAATACAGCTTCTCGCGCAACGGCGAGAATCTGTTCGTCAGCCATACCGGCGGCACCCATATCGACGGCAACGACCGCCTGCTCCAGGTCGAGCGGCTGCGATTCTCCGACATCACGATCGACCTCGAGCACAACAATGCGCCGCTGGCGTTCGACGACACCGCCTCGACCAACGAGGACGTCGGCACCTATTCCGGCTCGAGCGTGCTCGCCAACGACTTCGACTGGGAGCATAACAGCCTCACGGTGGCCAATCCCGGCACCTATGCCGGCGTCTACGGCACGCTCGTCCTCAACGCGAACGGCACCTACACCTACACGCCCTACGCCGCCGCCCAGTCGCTGGCCCAGGGCCAGGTGGTGCAGGACAGCTTCAACTACGTGGTCTCGGACGGCAGCCTCAGCGACACTGGGACGCTGACGATCAACCTCGCCGGCGTCAACGACGCGCCGGTCGCCCACGCGGACACCGCCTCGACCGGCGAGAATTCGCCGGTGACGGTCAACGTGCTCGCCAACGACACCGACGTCGACAACGGCGCCGTCCTCACCGTCACCGCCGCGTCGGCGCCTTCCGGCCAGGGCAGCGCCTCGGTGGTCGGAAACCAGGTCCGGTTCGATCCGGGGACCGACTTCGACTATCTCGACACCGGCGAGACCGCCACCGTCGTCGTCAGCTACACGATCAAGGACGAGTTCGGCGCCACCTCGAGCTCCACCGTCACGATCGCCGTCAACGGCGCCAACGACGCTCCCGTCGCCAATAACGACTCCGCGTCGACGAGCGAGGATGCCAGCGTCTCCGGCAACGTGCTCGCCAACGACACCGACGTGGACGTCGAACCGCTGACGGTGGCCAACCCCGGCACCTATGTCGGCTCCTACGGCACCCTGACGCTGGCCGCCGACGGCAGCTACACCTACGCGCCCAACGCGGCGGCCCAGGGCCTGGACACCGGCGAGACGGCGCAGGACGTCTTCTCCTACACCGCCTCCGACGGCACCGCCTCCTCGACGGCGACGCTCACCGTCACGGTCAACGGCGCCAACGACGCGCCGGTGGCGAATGACGACTCCGCCTCAACGACCGAGGACTCCTCCGGTGTGTCGGGCAACGTCCTCGCCAACGACACCGACGTCGACGGCGAGACCCTGACGGTGGCGAATCCGGGCACCTATGCCGGCACCTACGGCACCCTGGTCGTCGCCGCCGACGGCAGCTATACCTACACGCCCGGAGCGGCGGCGCAGGCGCTCGATACCGGCGACGTGGTGCAGGACGTCTTCACCTACGCCGCGACCGACGGCACCGCCTCCGACACCGCGACGCTCACCGTCACCGTCACCGGGATCAACGACGCCCCGGTCGCCAACGACGACACCGCCACCACCGACGAGAACAGCCCCGTCTCGGGCAACGTGCTCGCCAACGACACCGACCCCGACGACCCGCTGACGGTGATCAATCCCGGCACCTTCATCGGCGCCTACGGAACCCTCGTGCTCGCCGCCAACGGCACCTACACCTACACGCCTGGCGCAGCCGCGGCCGCGCTCAACAACGGCCAGTCGGCGAACGACGTCTTCACCTACATCGCCTCGGACGGCACCGTCTCGGACACGGCGACGCTCACCGTCACGGTCAACGGCCTCAGCGGCGCACCCAACGCCATCGACGACAGCGCGACGACCAACGAGGATAGCAGCGTCTCCGGCAACGTGCTCGCCAACGACACCGACGCCGAGAACGACCCCCTGACGGTGACCAACCCCGGCACCTATGCCGGCACCTACGGGACCCTCACCCTCAACGCCAACGGCAGCTACACCTACGCGCCCAACGCCGCCGCGAACGGCCTCGCCGCGGGCGAGAGCGCGCAGGACGTATTCAGCTACACCGCCTCCGACGGCTCGCAGTCGGACAGCGCCAACCTCACCATCACCGTCAACGGCGTCAACGACGCGCCGACGATCGACGCGAGCGGCACCGACGCCAGCGGCTCGGTGGCCGAGCTTCCCGACGGGGATCCGGGCGAGAACGTGACGGTGCACAGCGACAGCGGAACGATCGCGTTCAACGACGTGGACGTCAGCGACACGCACAGCGCCAGCTTCACGCCCCAGGGCGCCTTCTATCTCGGCACGTTCAGCCTCGATCCGGTCGACCAGCCGGGCGACAGCGTGGGCTGGGACTTCTCGGTGTCCGACGCCGCGCTGGAGGGCCTCAGCGAAGGAGAGATCCGGATCCAGACCTATACGGTCCAGATCGCCGACGGCCATGGCGGAACCGCCACCCAGAACGTCACCATCACCATCACCGGCGCAGGCGTCGGCGTCGGCCCGCAGACGGTCTGGTTCATCGACAACAGCGCCGTCGGCAGCGCCAACACCGGCACCGCCGCCGATCCGTTCACCTCGATCGCCGCGTTCAACGCGGCCCAGGGCACGCTCGGGGGGCCGCAGCCCGGACACACCGTCCACCTGCTCGCCGGGACCGGCACCGGCATCTATGCCGAGGCGGACGGGATCAACCTGCTCAACGGGCAGATACTGGTCGGCGACTCCACCGGCGCGGTGCGCCCGACGATCGAGGCGACCGCGGGCGACGGCATCAACGTCGCCCAGAACAACGTCATCTCCGGGATCGACATCGGCAACACCAGCGGCGCCGACATCGCCGACAGCGGCGGCAGCGTCGGCACGCTCACCATCTCCGACGTCGGCACCTCGGGCACCGGCCAGATCATCGACGTCGACCAGGGCGGCACGCTCAACGTCACCCTGAACGGCGCCGAGTCGCTCGGTTCCGCCGGCGGCGCGATCGACCTTGCCGGCGTGGGCGGCAGCTTCACCGTCACCGGCGCGACGACGATCACCGGCACCCAGAGCGGCGGCGGGATCGACATCACCGGCACCTCGCTCGCCGTGAGCCTGGAAGGCGGCGGGACGGTTTCGACCGGGGCGGCGACGGGCATAAACTTCGTCGGCAACAGCGGCTCGCTGGCGCTGGACGGCGGATTCGACATCGTCACCACCAGCGGCGCCGGGCTCAACGCCACCGGCGGCGGCACCGTGACCGTCACCGGCCCGGGCAGCAGCGTCACCTCGACCACCGGCACCGCGGTGACGATCAGCGGCACCGCCATCGGCGCCGCCGGAGTCACGCTGGAGAGCGTATCGGTCAACGGCGCAACGAACGGCATCGTCCTCGCCAACACGGGATCGGGCGGCGGCTTCGCCGTCACCGGCATCGGCACCGCCGACGGCTCGGGCGGCAGCATCCTCAACACGACCGGCCGCGGCATCAGCGTCACCAACGCGCACGACATCAGCCTCGCCAACATGGTCCTGACCAATGCGGGGAGCGTCGATCTCGACCCGACCAACGGAGGCCTCGCCGTCGGCGACAATCTCGACACCAACGCCGCCATCCACCTGGCGACGGTGACCAACGTCCTGCTCGACAACATCGACATAACCGGCGGCGCCGAGCAGGCAATCAACGGCAACAACGTCACCAATTTCGCGCTGCTCAACTCGACCATCACCGGCGTCGGCAATGCCTCCGACGAGGACGGCATCCATTTCTACAACATGCTGGGGACCGGCCGGATCGTGAACACCACGATCACCGGCAGCGGCGACGACAATCTCAACCTGCAGATGCAGTCGGGCAATCTCGACCTCTACGTCTCCGGAGGGAGCGCCTCCGCCGCCGTGCTCGGCGGCGGCTACCTCTTCGGCATCCGCGGCACCGCGACGGCCAATATCGGCCTCGAAAACGCCACCAGCCAGAACAATAACGGAGGCGGCATCGTCGCCGACGCCTTCGACGGCGCGACGATGAACCTGCGCGTCGCGAACAGCATTTCGAGCGGCAACAACGACCAGCTCACGGTCAGCGCCGGCGACAGCAGCCACGTGGACCTGGACGCGACCGGCAACACGCTGAGCAGCGGAACGGGCGACTTCACCGTCGTAAGCCTGGTCGGATCGGCGTTCGACACCGGCTATGAGTTCGACGCGCGTCTCGACGGCAACACGATCAGCACCGCGAACGGAGTCACCGCCGACGGCATCTCCGTCAGCAATCCCGGCGGCGGGACCATGAACGTGGCGATCACCGACAACGTCATCTCCTATGCCGGGACGACGCGGGCGATTCTCCTGCAGGAAGGCCAGGACGGCAACGGCACGCTGCGCGCGACCATCACGGGCAACGCCATCGACATCCTGCTCGACGGCAGCGGCAACGCGACGAACGGGATCCTCGCCCAGAACGCGATCACCGGCCCCGGCGTCACCTCCCATCTCGACCTCGACATAGGCGGCGCGGGCGCGCTGGCGAACACCTTCACCCACTCGCTCGGCGGCAGCCTCGGCGGCGGCGACATTCGCGTCCGCCAGCGCAACGACGGCACGGTCAACCTCGACCATTATCTCGGCGCGCCGACCGACACGGCGGCGGTCAACGCCTACATGGACGCCCGCAACCACGTGGTGTCGGGCTCGACCTCCTCCGCCTCGACGGTCGGCTTCACCGGCAATGCCTCGCCGGCCTTCGTCACCGTCACCGTCTCGTCCGTCTCGGTCGACGAGGACGGCGGCACCAACCTCGTCTACACCTTCACCCGGAGCGGCGACACGTCGGGCACGCTGGTCACCGACTTCGCGGTGACCGGGACGGCGGATTCGGCCGACTTCACGCTGTCCGGCGCGACCGGCTACGACGGCGGCACCGGGCTCGGCACGGTCACCTTCGCGGCCGGCAGCGCGACCGCGCAGATCATCGTCGATCCCACCGCCGACAATGTCCTCGAGTTCGCGGAGTCGGTCGTGGTGGACGCGGGCAACGGCAGCTTCGCGCACGCCTTCATCACCAACGACGATTCCGGCACGATCATGATGATGTCGATCCCCGCCGGCGGCGGCCCGCTGTCGGCCGCGCCGGAATGGCTGGCCTGAAGCCGGGAGGGGACAGTCGCCGGCGACTGTCCCCTTTCAGCGACGGGCGGGGGTGCAGCCGGCGGCCTCGAAGAGGCCGATGGGCATGGATTCGACCTTCGCCTTCTCGTCGCCGGCGGAGAGGCCGACGGCGTTGTACCAGAGCGCGGGGCCGAGGCCGCGGGCGAAGAGGAAGGCGGGCGCCCGGTCCTTCGACTGGGGCGGCGACTCGAAGGCGGCGCGATCCGCGGCGAAGGCGTCGAACTCGATGAAGACGCCCTCCTCCCCCTCCGGGATCGCCGGCGGGTCGATCGGCTCGGCGCTCGCCCTCGACCGGCGCGGATCGACGTCGGGCGAGATGTAGGTGCCGCCATAGCCGTTGGGCGAGCTGAACGCGAACCAGTAGGTGCGCTTCGGCGTCTTCAGCCAGAAGGCGAGGTCCGACGCGCTCGGCTTGCGCGTGTCCTGCCGTGCGAAGCCGGCGGTGAAGCCGGGCGCGCCATGGAGGCGGTAGAGGGTCCGGTCGATCGGGCAGGCGGACGAGGGCAGCGACGCGGCCGCCCAGAACGACGCCACAAACCAGGCTGGAACCATGACGCTCTCTCCCCCTCGAGGCGGAGCCTAGCGGTCAGTCGCCCCTGCCCGCAAGGGAGGGAGGGGCCGCCCTCTCCCGTCGTTCCGGCGAAAGCTGGAATCCCTCTTCTTTCCCGCACCGTAGGAGGAAAGGGAGATCCCGGCCTTCGCCGGGATGACGGTCAAGCCGTCAGAAGACCGACCAGCCGGTGGCTTCGACGAGGCGTTCCAGCGCGATTGCGCCGACGAGGGAGGTGCCGGCGGCGTTGAGGCCGGGGGACCAGACGCAGACCGAGCCCCTGCCGGGGGCGACGGCGAGGATGGCGCCGGCGACGGAGCTCTTGCCGGGAAGGCCGACGCGAAAGGCGAAGTCGCCGCTATTGTCGTAATGGCCGCAGGTCAGCATCAGCGCGTTGATTCGTCGGGAGCGCGACTGGGTGGTCACCGCGTCGCCGGAGACGGGATCGGTTCCGTCGAAGGCGAGGTAGAGGGCGGCGCGGGCGAGCTGACGGCAGCTCATCGCAATCGAGCAATGGCGGTAATAGAGGCCGAGCACGTCCTCGACCGGATTCCTGAGGTTGCCGAAGGCGGCGATGAAATGGGCGAGGCTGCGGTTGAAGGCGCCCGCTTGCGATTCCGACATGGCGAGGCCCTCGTCGATTCCGATCCCCTGGTCCCCCGCCCGCTCGCGCAGGAAGCCGATCAGCTCGTCCGCGGCTTCGGCAGCGGGACGGCGGCCGATCAGCTGGTCGCACACGACGATCGCGCCGGGGCTGGTCATCGGGTTGCGCGGCCGGCCCCGCTCGATCTCGAGCTGGACGATCGAGCTGACCGGCGCACCGGAGGGCTCGCGCCCGACATGGTTCCAGAGCGCCGACTTGAGCTGCTGCAGGGCGAGGTTCAAGGTGAAGACGTAGGACAGGCTCTGGATCGAGAAGGTCTCGTCCGCGTCGCCGGCGACGAAGGCGGCGCCGTCCTCCAGCGCGACGGCGATGCCGAACTTGTGCGGATCGGCGCGGGCCAGCGAGGGGATGTAGGAGGCGACCGTGCCCTGGCCGCGATAGGCGGAGACGTCCGCCACCACCTGGTCGAGAATAGCCTGGTAATCCATCTTCGCTCCTCGTCCCCTTCCCTGCACGCGGGGTGGAATAGGGTGGCCCTCCACGGACAACGACTCTCCCGGCGGCGCCCACCCCCGGCCCTCCCCTCACGCGGGGAGGGGAGATGCCTATACCCGCGCCGGGTAGACGGGCTGGATGTCGACGGGGATGTGCCCCATCGTCGCGATCACCGCCTGGGCGTCCGGGTCGAGCCGGCCGTAGCGGTCGAGGAAGGCCTTGGCGCCGGCATAGTCGCCGTCGCCCTCGATCCTGACCAGCTCGGCGACGAGCGCCGGTATGGCCGCCTCCAGCTTGTCGTAATCCAGCCGGAAGCGCTTCGCCGAGGAGTCCCAGGCGAGGCCGCCCCGCTCCCTCAGGAAGCCGTATTGCATCGCCGCGCCGCGGCCGTGCGCGTCGGCGGTGCCGAAGCGCAGGTGGCGGAAGACGTCGGCCACGTAGCTGGCGAGGAGCTGCTCGCGCTCGGCCAGCGGCAGCTCGCCGCGGTGCATGAGGTAGAGGATGTTCCAGGCCCCCATCACGTCGGCCTTGGATTCCTCGATCGCGCTATACTGGTCCTTGAGCTCGGCATTGACCGTGGTCTGGCGGCCGCCCAGCGTCAGGATGCCCGGCCCGAGGCTGTGCGACAGCTCGTGGAACAGGGTTTCCTGCGTCATGTACGCCTTGGTGACCGAGCGGGCCTGGTCGGGCACGAAGACGAGGCCGGCGAGCGGCGCCACGATCCGCTCGTACTTGGCGCCGAGCACGTTGGCGAGGATGACCTTCTTCGCGCCCTTGGCGGCACGGACCCGCTCGTCGTTGGGAAGGTTGAAGGCGATGGTCTGGATGCCCGGCCCGGCCTCGCCGCCGCCATGCACCTCCTCGGTGACGAGGATCGGCGAGGAGAAGGGGCGGTTGGCGTCCTTGTACTTCGCGTCGACCGGCAGGTTGCGCTCCATGTCGGGGAGCAGGGCCTTGTAGCGGGCGAGCGCCGCCGACTGCTTCGGGTCGGCGACGGTGACGTAGGATTCGAACGCCGTCTTCTGGGCGTAGAGATTGTCGACATAGACTTCGTAGGGGCCGATCACGACCTCGATCGGCGTGCCGGAGACGTCCATCCAGGCCATTTCAGAGGGATAATAATCGTCGGTGCGGAAGGCCTGCGCGCGCAGCGTCAGGAAGCGCCTCAGGCTGGCATTGCTCGTGCGGGCGGCGGCCTTCTCGAGCAGCTTCGCCGCCGGCTCCAGCCACTGCCGGTACTCGACGCTGTAGGGCACCGCGACGAGGCGGTCGCCGTCGCGCTTCACCACCGTATAGGGGCTGGTGAGCGCCTCCTTCCGGTCCGGGTGCGCGGCGAGATAGGAGTCGAGCGCCTCCTTGGTGAGATCGGCCGGGTAGACGCCGCCGCCGGGCGGGAGCGGGCGCTCGCCCCAGAAGGGCCGGTTGTCGGCGAGCGTGTCCCACGGGCCGGCATTGAAGTCGAACCAGTCGAGGAGGAGCGCCCGGTCGGGCCGGGCGGAGCGGGCGATCTCCTCCCTCACCCGCGGATTGTCGGCGCTGACCTGGCGCAGGAAGACGGGGTTGAGGAGGTCGGCGGCCTCGATGAGATAGTTGACGACGTCCCGCTCCTCGGCGGTGAGGAAGCTGGTGTCGGGGCGCATCTCGATGCGCGCGATCTTGGCGCGCTGGGCGGCGAGGCTGTAGCCCGACGGCGCCTCGGCGCTCGCCGCCGGCCGGGAAGGCGGGGCGGCACAGGCGGCGGTCGCGGCGAGCAGGGCAAGGACGGCGGCGCGCATAAGTCTCTCCTTCAGGGGCGCGCCTTCGGACGGGCGCTGCCGGCGCGGCAAGCCTTAGTCGGCGAGGCCGCCCCACTCCATCGCGAAGTTGCGGCCGGCGCTCAGGCCGGCACGTATTCGAAGGGAAGGCCGCAGACCCCGCTGCCGGACGGGTTAGGCGTCGCAAGCACGTCCTGCGCGGCGAAGCGCAGATCGTACATCAGCCCCATGGCGACGTCGATCTGCGCCTTCTCGCCGTTGAAGGTGCAGTGGAGGGAGCGAAGGAGATCGGAATAGGCGGCGTTGAACGTATCGACCACGGCGCGGGCGCGGCTTCCCGGCGGATAGTCGGCGCTCTTCGCATTGGCCTTCATCGGATAGACGCCGTTATTGTCGAGCGAGACCGGAGCGCCGGCATAGGCCCAGCCGCCGCTCGGACCCTGGACCAGCAGGCGGCCCTCCACCACCTGGCGGAAGCGGTAATAATGGGCGAGCTCGCCCGACGCGTCGTCGGGCGACTGCGTCGTCCCCTCCCCCTGCACGACGATGATCTCGACCGCGCGGCTGGCGCTGTCGAAGTCGTTGATCTCGAACAACTGGTCCGAGAACCATTGGGTGCCCGTGAGCTCGCGCGAGAAATCGCCCTTGAAGGCACCGGGCCCCAGGTCCTTCAGCTTGACGAGCAGCTCCTTGTAGAACTGCCCGATCGTTGCGACCGGCGAGACCGATTCCAGCACGCTGGGGAATTGGAGGACCTGCTCCGGTTCCTCGATCTGCATGAAGGTCTCGACGATGAGCCGGGTCGAGCAGCGCTCCAGGCCGACGATGACGCCGTGGCCGACGTCCATCGGAAGCGGGCCCGGATAGGTCGGGATGAACCCGGGCTCGTCGATCTTCGGGGCTCCGCCGATCGCGATGAGCAGGTTGGAGGCGATCGCCATGTGCAGCATCTCTTCGATGACGATGCTGCGCAATATCGCGCCGACCTCCGCATTGGTGCCCGGCTTGAGGCTGAACCAGGCCGACAGATAGGCGGGGATGGTGGCGTGCTCGAGCCGGATCGCGTCGTTGACGAGATCGTAGAGGTCCTCCGGCGCCTCGGCCGAGGCGACCCGCTCGATGTAGGACGACGCTATCTGGAGCATCTTCAGATCTCCCCTTCGGCCGGCGGCGCGGCGGCGCGCGCGTCTTCCCGCGCCGCCTGCTCCTCCTCCGCCCGTTCGCTCGACATGCCCTTGAGGCGCTGCAGCGCCACTCGCCGTCCCTCCGGCCTCGCCTCGCCGACGGGGGCGGGCGGATAGGCGGCGACGGCCTCCTCGGCAGCCTCGGCCGCCGCCTCGGCCTCGGTCTCGGCCGGCAGTTGCGGCGCGAACTTGTCGAGCCAGGCGAGCAGCATCCGCCGCTTGCCGGCGGAGAGGTCGCGGGTGACGGGCATGTGGTTCGGGTCGCCGATCGGCCGGGTCAGGGCGAAGCGGAGGATCTTCGCCTTCTCCGCCGCGGTCGCCATGTCGGAAAAGTCGAACATCCGCCGGCTCATCACCGGATAGAGGTTGGCGAACTGGGTGAAGATCGGCGCGACGTCGCTCCATTGCGGCGAGGCGGGCCCGGAAAAGGCCTCCCGCACGTGGAGGACTATCTTGTCCAAAGCGTGCATCGGCGAGGCGCCGGCGACCGCGAGGCCGTAATCCAGCATGTAGATCTGGCCGTCGATATAGTCGCGCGGATCGCCGGGGTCGGCGGCGGAGATGCGGACCTCGGCCAAGCCCCTCTTGTTCGTCTTGTAACGGCCGTGGCCGTCCAGGCCGATCGCGGCGGCGGGGAAGTTGATGTCGGGGACCGGCGCCTTGGGCGGCCGCGGCTCGCTCCCGCCGGTGCCCCCTCCGGACTGGCGCGGCTCGAGCGCGACCACCAGCGGCGCGCCCCCGAGCGGACGGCCGAAGCATCGCGCCTGGATGTCCACCGCGAGCCGAGCGGGCCTCGCGCCCGGATCGGCGCGCTGCTCGAACGCGTCGGCGCGAGCGAAATAGCCCGCGATCGTCTCGCGCAGCGCGACCACCTTGCCGCCGTCGGGCCCGTCGGCGATCAGCGCGAGCGGGCGGTCTTCGAGATCCGCGCCGAGATCGGTATCGAAGCTGGCGAGGCCCGCGGTCGCCGTCAGCCAGCCGGCGGCGCGATAGTCGATTTCGCCGATGACCGCGTAATCGGCGGGCGTCACCGCCGCATTCTGGGGTGTGCCGGCCTCGATCGTCGTCGTTCCGCCGGACGAGGTCGTCTTGTCCGGCGCCCGCAGCATGGCGAGGGTGAGCGGCCCGACGTCGGTCACCGTTCCGGCGCGATCCTGGAGGGGCAGGCAATTGGCGAGGTCGATCGTGACTCTGCGGCCGTCCGTCCAGCCGTCGCAGAAATTGAGGTTGAGCGTCGCCGTGGCGCCGCCCTGGCCGTCCGCCGGGGCGAAGCGCCGCGCCGCCGGGAAGAAGAGCGGCTCGCCCTCCCGCCACGGGCCGATCGCGCCGACGAGCAGGCCGAGCGTGAAGTCGGCGCTCTTCGCGTTGGAATAATAGCCGATGGTGGTGAGGCTGACGGACAGCCGGCCGCCCGCCTTGTCGGCGAGGGCCTTGAGCGCGGCGAGCGTCGGGGAGCCCTTGGCCGCTTCCCCCCAGACCAGGTTCTCGAGGACGCTGGTGAACTTGGCCGAGGCGCCGCCGCTGCCGGCGGCGGTGGCGATCCGGCCGAAGAACAGGTCGCGGAACGGCGCGGGCGCATAATCGCCGCGCAGATATTCGGTGGTCCCGTCGGTCAGCACCATCTGGAGGCCCCAGATCATCGAGCCCATCTGGAACTGGGGATCGAGATCGACGAGCTTGGCCGGCGCGCAATCCACGTTGCCGGCGACATGGAGGCCGACGGCCGGGTCGGCGCCGGCCGCTTCGCCCGAGTCCGCGCCCGTCACCCTTGCGCCGACGAGGCGGAAGGCGCCCGACCCTTCCGGGTTCCACCATCCGTTGAGATCGCCGTTCTGGCGGGACTGGAAACGCTCCTCGAAGGCGCCGTTGGCATAATGCCGCACGTCGTTGTTCACCGTCGACACGTCGGCCTGAAAGCGGCCGCTGAAGACGAGTCGCGGTCGTTCGAGATAGCTCATGCGCCCCCCCTGGCTACGCGACCGGCCTTCGCCGGGCCGAGTCGCGGGCGGCCATCATGCCGAGCCCGGCGAGAAAAGCGAGCCGCCTCGCGCGGCGGCCCGTCCCGTCAGCGCCCGGGCGCGGCCGAAGGCAGGAGGCGCGGGGCGTCCGGCGCGTCCGCGACCGCCTCGACGAGCCGATAGAAGAAGCTGTTGAACTTCGCGGCCGCCGCGAAGTCCATCGGCTGGGAAAGGTCGTCGGCGGGATGGTGGTAGCGGGTGCGGTACCAGAGCCGGTAGCGGCGCTCCGCCTCGGTGCCGGGCACGTAGCCGAAGATGAAGCCGGTGGCGGGAATGCCGGCCTGCAGGAACGGCCAGTGGTCGGCGCGCTGGAGGAGGCCGCGCTCCGGCTCCGGATCGGCCTGGATTCGTATCCCCATCGGCCCCGCGACCGCCCGGGCCGTCTCGCCGAGGCTGGATCGGTCGACCGCCAGCATGGTGAGGAGGTCGAGCGGGAAGAGCGGGCGCAGCTGGTCGAGGTTGATCATCGCGTCGCTCGCGGCGAGCGGCACGGTGGGATGCCTCACGTAGTGATTGGAGCCGAGCAGCCCCTTCTCCTCGCCGGTGAAGGCGGCGAACAGGACCGAGCGGCGGAACGGGCGGCCCTTTCGATTGTCGGCGAGCCGCGCGAGGAGAGCGACATAGGCGGCATCGTCGAGCGTGCCGTTGTAGAGCCCGTCGCCGTCCACCGGCTCGCCACGGCCGTAGCCGTCGAGATGGGCGCCGAGGACGAGATAGCGGTCCTTGAGGTCGGTGCCCGGAAGCACGGCGAGGACGTTGGGCGCGCTGTAGCGGGCGGTGCGCAGATCGAGGCGGGCGCGCAGCCGGGCGGGGACGTCGAAGGCGGCGAGCGGCGCGTCGCGGCCGCCCGCGGCGAGGATCGCGGCGGCATCGCGGCCGGAACCCTGGAGGAGCGCGGCGAAGGCGTCGGCATTGAGGCGGAAGACGGCGAGCGCGGCGTCGGGCAGCGGCTCGGCGCCGGCGATCCGGACGGTGCGGGCATAGGCGGCCGGCCAGCGCGGCGGCTCGACGGTGAAATAGGGATTGTCGACGGCGATCAGCCCCGCCGCCCCGGCCGCCAGCGCCGCGGCGTTGCGCTCCCCGGCGGTGCGGCGGGCGTTGAAGCAGATGGCGATCCGGCCCCTCACGTCGCGCATCTCCGACTTCGAGCAATAGCCGCGGAAGGCGAGCGGCGCGTCGAGGGCGGCGGGGAGGCGCTCGGTCGGGCGGACGTTGATGTCGTGGAGGAAGCGCAGCGGCACGGCGGCGCCCCCGTCGCGGACGATCTCGAACGCGGTCCCCGCCTTCTCGACCCGCACCTCGCTGAGCGGGACCCGCTGGAAATAGGTGCCGCCCTCGCCCGCCGGGACGAGGCCGGCGCGGCGGAATCGCTCGGCGACATAGGCGGCGGCGCGCTCGTAGCCGGCGGAGCCGGTGTCGCGGCCCTCCATTCGGTCGCTCGACAGGTCCGCCGTCGTCCTCCACCAGGCGCGGGTGTCGGCGTCGCGGATCGGCGGCGCCGTCGCGCAGCCGGCCAGCAGCGCCAGAGCGAGGGCGGTCGGCAGGGTCCGGATCATCCCGGCCCAACGCCCCCCGGCGCGATTTGGATGCGATGCGGCGGCGTGGTACAACGCCCGCTCCGCAAGGGAGGCGCTCATGCTCCGCTTTCCGATCCTCGCCGCCGCCATGCTGGCGACCGCCGCCGGAGCGGCGGAGCGCCCGGCTCCGGCCTTTCCCCGACTCGCCGCCGGGATCGCCACGCCGCCGGCGGACGCGCGTGTCGCGGGCGCGCTGACGCGGTCCGCCGGCTGCCTCGCGCTCTCCGTAGAGACAGCGGCGATCCGGCCTCGACCGGCCGTCCCCCGTCGCCGCGGCGGCGGCAGCACGGTCGTGATCTGGCCCCACTCGCCCCCCGCGCAGGCGAAGCGAGACGGCGGCGGTACCACCATCATCGTCTGGCCGCGATCAGCGGCAGCGCGCGTCAAGGGCGGCAGCGGCAACGTGATCATCGTCTGGCCGCGGGAGGCGCGCGTGCTGAGCGACGGCAACGGCACGACCGTCGTCATCTGGGCGTTCGGCCTGCGCATCGCGCTGAGACCGGGCGACCGGGTGGAAATGGCGGGAAGCCTCGTCCCCGACCTTGCCGCGCTTCCACTCGACCGGCGCGGCGGCGGCGCCTGCGCGGGCCCCGCGCTGATCGCGACCGGGCTGCGCCGGCTCGGCAGCGCGCCCCGCCCCTGACGCCGCGCGTCAGGCGGCGATTGGAAGGGAGGAACCGGCGTGGTAAAGGACCCTGCTTTCGGTCCCCTCCCCCGCACCGCGGGAGGAACAGGAAGGAGGAGCCTGCTCATGCGTCCCGTTCTCGCCCTCGCCCTCGCCGCGATATCCGTGCCGGCGCTGGCCGCTCCGCCCGCCGCGCCGCAGCGGCGATCGCCGCCCGCCGCCGCCCCGGCCTGCCCCGGAATCCCCATCACTTACGCTGAAACCTCGCCACGGGCGTCGCGCGTCCAGAAGCTCGGCGAGCTGCCGCCGGCCAATCATTATCTCGCCGTGGAGCGCCAGGTCGGCGGCTGCCGCGAGCCTGCGGTGGTGCGCACCGGCATCCGCGGCTGAAAAGCGTGACGCGGCTGCTCCTGGCCGCCGTCGCGCTGCTGGGCGGCCCCGCTTTGGCGAAGGGCAAGCCGCTTCCCTCCTACCCTCACGCCTTGCGCTGCGCGGCGCTTACGGAAGCGGCGGCGAAGCAGGTCGAGCCCAATTCCGCGGAGGAGCGGCTGCGCTTCGACCGCGCCCTCTATTGGGGCCTCGCCGCCTCCGAGGTGGCCCGCAAGGCCGGCCTCACCTCCGCCCGGTTCAAGCAGGACCAGGAAGAGGCCGGCGCCGCCGCTTCGGCCGAGCTCGCCGCCCCCTCCGCGCAGGCCGAAACGGAGCTCGCGACCTGCGCCAGACAGGTGCCGCGGCTCCGCAGGTCCTAGGGTCGAGGGATTGGATAGAATCGCCCGCACCGTTCGCCCTGAGCCTGTCGAAGGGCTTTCCCTCCCCTTTCGCAAAGCAGGAGGATGGGGCTTCGATAGGCTCAGCCCGAACGGAGGTGGGTGAACCTCCTCGCCGACCGCTCTAAGGGGATGGATGCCCGACGAGGATTCGAACCTCGATTGACGGAGTCAGAGTCCGTAGTCTTACCATTAGACGATCGGGCAGTGCGGGGCGCGAGATAGGGCGCGGCCCTTCCCCGGTCAACCCGGTTCGGGGGCGCCCTTGAAGCCCTGCGCCACCACATACCATTCGGACGAGCCCTTGCGGCTGGCGGGGGGCTTGGCGTGCTTGACGGTGGCGAAGCGGCGCTTGAGCTCGGCGACGAGATGGTTGTCGGCGCCGCCGGCGAGCACCTTGGCGACATAGGCGCCGCCGGGCTTCAGCACCTCGGCGGCGAATTCCAGCCCCGCCTCGACCAGCGCCATGGTGCGCAGATGGTCGGTCTGGGGATGGCCGACGGTGTTCGCCGCCATGTCGGAGAGGACGAGGTCGGCCGGCCCACCGAGCGCCTCGCGCAGGCGCTCGGGCGCCTCCTCGGCGAGGAAATCCATCTGGAGGATGGCGGCGCCGTCGATCGGATCGGTGGGCAGGAGGTCGATTCCGACCACGGCCGCCTGGGGCAGGCGCTGGCGCACCACCTGGGTCCAGCCGCCCGGGGCGATGCCGAGGTCGACGATCCGCTCGGCGCCCTTCAAAAAGCCGAAGCGCTCGTCGAGCTCGATCAGCTTGTAGGCGGCGCGCGAGCGATAGCCCTCCGCCCTGGCGCGCTTGACATAGGGGTCGTTGAGCTGGCGCTCGAGCCATTTGGTCGAGCTCACCTTGCGGCCCTTGGCGGTGCGGAGGCGGGTCACCCCGGTCCTCCCCGTCGCGCAGCGATGGGGAGGGGGACCGCCTGCAAGGCGGTGGAGGGGCGGAGCGGCGCCTGCCCCTCCACCATGCTTCGCATGGTCCCCCTCCCCCCGGCTGCGCCGCAGGGAGGACTAGGCTTCACACACCTCACAATCTGTGCCCGTCGCGCGCCATCAGCGAGCGGAGGATGCCCTCGCGGATGCCGCGGTCGGCGATGCCGAGGGTCTTGGCCGGCCAGATCTCCATGATCGCGTCGAGTATGGCGCTGCCGGCGACGACGAGGTCGGCGCGGTCGAGCCCGATGCAGGGGAGCTGGGCCCGCTCGGCGATGCTCATCCGCGACAGCATGGCGTTGACCGCGCGCATGTCCTCGGCCGGCATCAGCAGTCCGTCGACGGCGCGGCGGTCGTAGGCCGGAAGGGCGAGGTGGATGCTGGCGAGGGTGGTGACCGTGCCGCTGGTCCCCAGCAGGCGGATGTTGTCACGCCGCGGCGGCAGCAGCTCGGCGAAGCGGCGGAAGGCGTGGCGGACTCGCTCCTTCATTCGGCCGAAGGCGGCAACCCGCTCGCTGGCGTCGGCGAAGTCGCGTCCCTCGCTCTCGGTGAGCGAGACCACCCCCCAGGGCGCGCTCCACCAGCATTTGATCTTCGGCGTGCCGCCGCCGTCCGTGTCGATGAGGACGAGCTCCGTCGAGCCGCCGCCGATGTCGAAGATCAGCGCCGGCCCGTCGCCCGGCTCGAGCAGGCGGTGGCAGCCGAGCATGGCGAGCCGCGCCTCCTCCTCGGGCGAGATGATCTCCAGGCAGATGCCGGTCTCGCGCCGCACCCGCTCGACGAAATGGCGGCCGTTGACGGCGCGGCGGCACGCCTCCGTGGCGACCGAGCGGGAAAGGGAGACGCGGCGGCGGCAGAGCTTGTCGGCGCAGACCGAGAGCGCCGCGACCGCCCGGTCCTGCGCCGCCTCGCTGATCTTGCCGCTGGTGCCGAGACCTTCGCCGAGCCGGACGACGCGGGAGAAGGCGTCGATGACGACGAAGCCGTCCTCGGCCGGGCGCGCCACCAGCAGGCGGCAATTGTTGGTGCCGAGATCGAGCGCGCCATAGGTGTGGCGATGGGGGTTGCGCCGCTCCTCGAGCGGGGAACTTACCGCCTGCGCCGGGCTCCGTGCCGGCGGGAGCGGAGCCGTCGCGGCCTGCTGCGCCATGGCGAAACACTCTTATGTTCTCGTTCCGGACGCCCGAGGCGCCCGTGACTTGCCCTCTGGTTACAGGGGCGGAGCGACTTGGGCAAGGGAGGGGTCAGGCGCGGCCGCGGCCGCGGCCGCGGGCCTCGGCGACGGCGGCCTTGAGCTTGTCGTAGCCGACGGCGCCGTGGAGGACCTTGTCGCCGACGACGAAGACCGGCGTTCCGGTGCCGCGCAGGAACGAGGCGAGCTGGTAGTTGCGGTTGACCTCCCGGACGGCGACCGGCGAGGCGCGGAGGCGGGCGACGGCCGCCTCGTCCAGCCCGATCGCCCGCCGAGCGCGGGCGACATTGTCCGCGGTCGGGCGGCCCGCCGCGAACAAGGCGTCGTGGAAGGGCTTGAAGCGCCCGGCCTCGGCGGCGGCGAGGCTGGCCAGGGCCGCGGCCTCGCTGTCGGGCCCGAGCACCGGCCATTCGCGCCAGACGACCTTCAGCTTCTTGTCCTCGGCGAGCAGGCGGTCGACGTCGGCGTTGCTGGCGCGGCAATAGCCGCAGGCATAATCGAAGAACTCGACGAGGACGACGTCGCCGTCCCGTGCGCCGGCCCAGGCGCCGGCGAAGGGCGTCTCCAGCGCCGCCCGGTTGCCGCGGACGCTGTTCGCCGCCTCCCGCTCCTGCAGGCGCTGCATCGCCTCGGGCAGGACCTCGGGATTCTCGAGCAGGTAGGAGCGGATCAGCGTGCCGGAGGCGGCCATCATCGCTCCGGCGCCGATCGCCGAGCCGACGAGGCCGGCGGCGAGCGCGGCCTTCCAGCCGCCGAACCCGCCTTTGGCGCGCGGCTGGGCCTCAGCGGTCACGATTCTTCTTCTTGTCCTTGTCCACCTCGGTGCGCGAGACCATGGCGATGTCCTGGGCGCGCAGCCAGTCGGACGAGCCGCTGGGGATGGCGCGCATCGCCTGCTCGGCATTGGCGAGGGCGAGCTTGGCCTGGCCTTCGAGATTGTAGCGCTCCGCCGTCGCAAGCGCAGCACGCCCCTGGTCGCCCTCCCGGTCGTAGACGATTCCGAGCTGGTACCAGGCGAAGGGGTTGGAATTGTCGCGGCCGATGGCGGCCTTGAGGACTCGCTTCGCCTCCTCGAAATTCTCCGGCTTCTCGGTGGCGATCAGCGCATGGCCGAGCAAAGCGGAGATGAGCGGCTGGTCGGGCGCCCGCGCCACCGCCTCGCGAAGCGATTCCAGCGCATCGGCCGGGCGACCCGATTCGAGAAGCACCTGCCCCTTGAGCTCGAGATAGAAGGGGTCGTGCGGGCGCGCGGCGATCAGCGCGTCGACCTCGCCGAGCGCCTTTTCCGGATAGGCGCTCTTGTGCCAGGCATAGGCCCGGGCGTAGCGCGCCGGCTCGCTCCTGTCGCTCTCCGGATAGGTCTGCAGAGTCCGCTTGGGATCGTTGACGAAGCCGAACAATTTGGCCTTGATCCGTTGGAAGCGGGCCTCGATCGCCGGGTCGGTCGGCACGTTCCAGTTGGGCGAGGCCTTGTAGGTCGTCTCCAGCGCCTGGATACGGTCCCCCGAGAGGGGATGGGTCTGGGCGTAGGCGTCGTCCTGCGGGATGGCGTAGCGGAACTCCTGGTTCTGGAGCTTCTTGAAGAAGGCGATCGAGCCCTTGCCGCTGACCCCGGCCTTGCCGAGGAAGCGGGCCCCCGCCTGGTCGGCCGAGGATTCCTGGGTGCGGCTGAAGGCCAGGAACTTGCCCATCGCCGCCTGCTGCCCGGCGGCCATCAGGCCGGCGCCGGCATCGCCCGCGCCGGCCGCCATCGCAGCGGCGCCGAGCAGCAGCGAGAGCAGCATGATGCCGGTGGCGACCTTCACGCCCTGCTGGATGCGCAGCACGTCGCCGGCGGCGACGTGGCCGAGCTCGTGGGCGATCACGCCCTGGACCTCGTTGGCGTTGTCGGCGGCGGCGATCAGGCCCGAATGGATGTAGACGATCTGGCCGCCGGCGACGAAGGCGTTGATCGAATTGTCCTGCAGGAGGACGATCTGGACGTTCTCCGGCCTCAGGCCGGCGGCGGCGACGATGTCGCGCGACATGTCCTTGAACAATTGCTCGGTCTCGGCGTCGCGCAGGATCGACTGCGCCATCGCCGGCCGGACCGCCAGGGCCAGGGACAAGATCAGCAGCAAAGCGAGGCGGACGAGAAACCCGCCCCGCTTCACCCCGCCGCGCGCCGCTTCAGCCATGGCGACCGCTCCTGCCGCCGCCGCCCTGAACGGCACATGAGCGCCCGCCCGCGGCGAGGCGCCCATGTCGCGTCCGCGCCATGTCAGGCGCCGAACGTCCGCTGCCACCAGCCGCGCCGCGGCGGCCCCGAGGGCTCCTCGGCGGAACCCTCGCCGGACGCCTCGTCCGCCGGCGCGGGCGCCGAAGCGTCCGCGGCGTCGTTGGCGGCCCGCGGCGCCGGCGCCGCCTCCTCCGCCGGAGGGGCCTCCGGGGCGGGTGCCTCGGCTTCGACCGCCTTGCGGCGGCGCGTGCGCTTCGGCTTGGCGGGCGCCTCGGCGGCCGGCTCGGCCGGAGCCTCGGTCGCGGCCGGCGCGGGAGCGTCGACCGGGGCGGGAACGTCGGCCGGAGCGGCCTCGACCGGCGCTGGCTCCGGAGCGGGCGCAGCCTCGTCCCGGCGGCGGGCGCGGGGACGGCGGCGGGCCTTGGGCTTCTCCTCGGCCTCGGCGGCGGCCGGCTCGGCCGCGGCCTCGGCCGGCGCGTCGGCGGGCGCCTCGGCCGCGGCGTCGGCAACCGGCTCCGGCGCCGCTTCGGGCTCGGCCGGAGCCTCGGCCGGAGCTTCGCCCTCCTCGCTCATCGGAAGCTCCTCGCCCTCGGCGCCGCGACGGCGGCCGCCGCGGCGGCCGCGGCGGCGGCGGCGCTTGCGGCCGCGGTCCTGGCCCTGCTCGTCGTCGCGCGGCTCGCGGCGGGACGCGGCGGGCTCCGCCGCGCTCGGCTCGCCCTCCTCCTCCTCCGACTCCTCGTCATCCTCGTCGTCGACGAATTCCTCGACGAGCTCCTCCTCGTCGATCTCCGGCTCGGCGACGGGCTGCGGCCTCGGCCGGAAGGCCGGCGGCGGGCCGAGCGACTCGACCGCCATCTTGGCGCCTTCGAAGCCGTCGTCGATCAGCACCTCGATCAGCACGCCGTAGCGCTCCTCGATCTCGCCGATCTCGCCGCGCTTGCGGTTGAGGACGTAGACCGCGGCCTCGCGGCCGGCGCGCAGCACGATGCGGCTGCCGCGGCCCCGCGCCGCTTCGTCCTCGAGCATGCGCAGCGCCGACAGGCCCGACGAGGCGGCGGTGCGCATCAGCCCCGTCCCCTCGCAATGCGGACAGGGCCTCGTCGAGGCTTCGAGCACGCCGGTGCGCAGGCGCTGGCGGCTCATCTCCATCAGGCCGAACGAGGAGATGCGGCCGACCTGGATCCGGGCGCGGTCGTTCTTAAGCGCCTCCTTCATCGCCTTCTCGACCTTGCGGACGTGGCCGTTGGCTTCCATGTCGATGAAGTCGATGACGATGAGGCCGGCCATGTCGCGCAGGCGCAGCTGGCGGGCGATCTCGGCCGCGGCCTCCAAGTTGGTGGCGTAGGCGGTCTGCTCGATATTGTGCTCGCGAGTCGAGCGGCCGGAGTTGATGTCGATCGACACCAGCGCCTCGGTCGGGTTGATGACGAGATAGCCGCCCGACTTCAGCTGCACGACCGGATGGTACATGGCGGCGAGCTGTTCCTCGGCGCCGTAGCGCTGGAAGAGCGGCACCGTGTCGGCATAGTTCTTCACCCGCCGCACGTGGCTGGGCATGAGCAGCTTCATGAACGAGCGGGCGGCCTTGTAGCCCTCCTCGCCTTCGACGATCACCTCGTCGATGTCGCGATTGTAGATGTCGCGAATGGCCCGCTTCACCAGGTCGCTGTCGCCGTAGATCAGGGCCGGCGCCTCGCTTCCGAGCGTCCGCTCCCTGATCTCGTCCCACAGCCGGGCGAGATAGTCGAAGTCGCGCTTGATCTCCGTCTTGGTGCGCGAGAGGCCGGCCGTCCGGACGATGCAGCTCATGCTGCTCGGCAGGTTGAGGTCGCCCATGATCTGCTTGAGGCGCTTGCGGTCGGCGCCGTTCGAGATCTTGCGGCTGATGCCGCCGCCGTGGCTGGTGTTCGGCATCAGCACGCAATAGCGGCCGGCCAGCGACAGATAGGTGGTGAGCGCCGCCCCCTTGTTGCCGCGCTCCTCCTTGACGACCTGGACGAGCAGCACCTGGCGGCGCCGGATGACGTCCTGGATCTTGTAGCGACGGCGCAGGTTCTGGCGCTTGCGGCGAAGCTCGTCCGCGGCATTCTCCTCGGGCGCGCTGGCGCTTTCGGCGGCGGGGGTGTCGCCATTCTCGTCGGCGCCCTCCCCTTCGTCCTGCTCCTCGTCGGAATCGTGCGCGTCGCGTGAGTCGCGCTCGTCCCGCTCATCCTCGTCGCGGCCTTCGTAGCGGGCGTCCTCGGCGGCGCGCAGGCGCTCTTCCTCGGCGGCATGCTCCGCTTCCTCGCGCAGCAGCGCCTCGCGATCCTCCTTGGGGATCTGGTAATAATCCGGGTGGATCTCGGAAAAGGCGAGGAAGCCGTGGCGGTTGCCGCCATAGTCGACGAACGCCGCCTGAAGCGACGGCTCGACCCGCGTCACCTTGGCTAGATAGATGTTCCCCTTGAGCTGCTTGTGCTCGGCAGATTCGAAATCAAATTCCTCGATCCGGTTTCCCTTGACCACGGCCACCCGGGTTTCTTCCTGGTGGCGCGCGTCGATCAACATGCGCATCGTCATTAACATCACTCCACGCGCGCGGCGCGGCCTCGATCATGAGCCGGCGGCGGGCGCGCTCGAATAGGGACGAAGGCGCGGCCGGTCCGGCGCGCGCCCTCAATGTCCGGGTTGAAAGGAAAATCACTGCGTCTGCTGCGTGCGGCAGGCCGGCGACGGGCGCCGGCCGCAGGGCCCCGGCCGCGACGCCCCTCACCTTCGGGAGGGGGAGCCGGTCGGGAAAAACATACCTCATGCAGCGTCAACCTTGGTGGCCGGCGCGCGAGGCGCCGGCACGAACTTGGTGGCCGGCGCGAAAAAGCGGCGGCGCGAAACTACGGCTGGATATGAGAAGGAAAGGTGCTGCCTTCAACATTATGCCGATGGCGGTTGCTAGCACCTCCCATAAGCAGCGGCAACCGGGATCGGCGGCGAAACGAGGATAATCCCCGGCCCGCGCCGCCTCGGGACGGTCGCTGCGGCGGGGCTTGGGGACTTGGGGACAGTTACCGGCCCCACCGGCCTGTGCGGGGTCGCGGCGGCCTAGGCAGCCGGTAACTGTCCCCATTCACCTCCGCGCTGGGGACAGTTACCGGCCCCACCGGCCTGTGCGGGTCCGCGACGGCCTAGGCGGCCGGTAACTGTCCCCGTTCCCTTCTCAGAGGTAGAAGTCCGTATAGGCGAAGGCGTGGCCGTCGACGACGGTGACGGCGATCGAGAGGTCGGCGTTGCCGTCGCCGTTCAGGTCGGCTTCCACCGTCCAGTGGCCGGGATTGGCCGCGTCTTCCACCGCGCGGACCTGGCCGGCGGCGGTGAAGGCGGCCGAGCCGATGAAGGTGAAGGCGGTGTCGCCGTTCGCCGCATTGCCGTCGGCGTCGAGGGCGGCGAGGTTGATCCGGTCGCCGCTCGAGAAGTCGAGGATCGAGTCCCTCGCCGCGGCGGTCGACTCGGCGACGGCATAATATTCGAAGCTGTCGTTGCCGCCCCCGCCCTTCAGCATATCGGCGCCGAGATTGCCGTAGATCTGGTCGTTGCCATGGCCGCCGGTGAGCGTGTCCGAATCCCACCCGCCGCGGAGGTTGAACCGCCCGTCATTCTCGGCCGAGCCGTCGAAGACGAGATGCTCGCCCGCCCTCAGCGACAGGCCGATCACCATCAGCGTCTGGCCCGAGGCGACGTTGGCGTCGATCGTGGTGAAGGCGTAGCCGTTGGGATGGGCGGCATCGCCCGATCCGTAGCCGGCGAGCTTCTCGATTCCGACGAGATCGTCGGCATCGAAGGTGACGCTGTACGTCCCGAGAAGGCCCAGGGTGTCGAACCCCGCCCCGCCGTTCACCTTGTCGCCGTTCGAGAAGCTGCCGCCGAAGAAGAGGAAGTCGTTGCCGCCGCCGCCATTGACGTCGTCGTTCCCGGCCGCCGCGGCATAATAGTCGCTCCGGTCGGCGAGGACGACGAGGTCGCCGCCGTCGCCCATCCTCACCACATTGTCCGCCCCGCTCCCCCAGACGCCTTGGCCGGTCCCCGAGGTGCCGGTGAGGTTCTCGACGTTGGCCGGAAGGAAATAGAGGCTGGCGAAATCGACCGCGCTGCCGAGGATGGTCTTGAGCGTGTCGATGCCCTCGCCCGCGGCTTCCGTCACCACGTCGCCGGCGTCGTCCACGACGTAAGTGTCGTTGTCCGTGCCGCCCGCCATCGCGTCGGCGCCGGCGCCGCCGTCGAGCAGGTCGTCGCCGTCGCCGCCGGTGAGCGTGTCCGTGCCCGCCCCGCCGTAGAGCATGTCGGACCAGCCGCCGCCGTCGAGGACATCCGCGCCGTCCCCGCCCTCGAGGGTGTCGAACCCGGAATTGCCGTAGAGATGATCATTGCCGTCGCCGCCGCGGATCTGCTCGTAGCCGTAGCCGCCGATGATCGTATCGTCGCCCGCCTCGCCGTTGAGCGGGAAGCCGTAGCCGCCGCCGGTCGCGTCGATCGTGTCGTCGCCGTCGCCGCCGAATATCTCCCCGGTATAATAGCCCGAGAATATCTGGTCGTTGCCGCCGCGTCCGAAGACCGGCGCGAAATTGCCGGAGGACCCGCCCATGTAGAGGATGTCGGCAAAGTCGCTCCCCTCGAGCCAGAGCATCGTCTCGATGCCGGTGATCGTCGCCCCGCCCACCACGATCGCGCCGCCGGCTTCGACGATCCGGAAGTCGGCCGAGACGCCCGACGTCGCGCCGGCGAAGCTGATCAGGAGCGTGTCCGACCCGGGCCCGCCGTCGACGGAATCGCCGTAGCCGGCCGAAATCTGGTCGTCGCCGGCCCCGCCGGTAAGCACGTCCGCCTCGGCCGTCCGGTCGAGGACCGGGATCACATAGGGGTTGCCGTAATAGGGCCGGATCCAGTTTCCGGGGTCGGCGGCCGAATAGATCCGGTCATTGCCGTTGCCGCCGTCGAGCGTGTCGGCACCGGCGCCGCCGACGAGCAGGTCGTCGCCCTCGCTCCCGGCGATGGCGTTGGCGTGATAGTCGCCGTAGAGCTTGTCGGCGCCGCCGCCGCCGGCAAGGCCGGTCTGGGTGTCGATCAGCTCGAACAGCGGCAGCCCGTCATAGCTCTTGATGGTGAGGCCGAGGTCCTGGAGGACGGCAAGGTCGATCCGGCCGATATCGAGCCGGTTGCGCTCGTAATTGCCCCACTGGAACATCAGGCCGCGGCTGATCGGGATGGCCGGGTCGGCGGTGTAGCCGTAATGGTCGTAGCCGCTCTGAAAGGGAATGGGGCCGCCGTAGAGGGCCTCCGCCACCGGACCGGTGAAATAGGATATGCCGCCGGAGGTGAAGATCCGGTCCGACCATTGCTTGGTCGACACGTTGAAGCCGAGCGAGTGGAATATCTCGTGGGTGAGGATGCCGATGAAGTCATGCATCCCCGCCGGCACGGCCGGGTCGCGATCGAAGGCCGGATCGGGATCGAACCAGACCGGGGCCCCGTAATTGCGGATCGTGCCGTCGGAGGCGAGGTAGATGGTGCAGCCGGCGTCGGGCGCCGAGGGGTTGGGGTCGATCCCGGTCACGCACTCCTGAAGAGTCTGGTTGACCCATGCGCTGCCGTTCCAGCCGAGCTGGACGACCGACGGGAGCAGCCCGTTGGCATTCGACCAAGTGAGCTCGGAGCCGGGCCGGATGTTGACGACGACGTCGAGCGTCCCCTTCCAGTCGATGTAGCGGCCGATCAGCCCGATCACATATTGGGCGCAGCTCGAGATGCTCGCCTCGATGGCGGCGGAGACGAGATCGTTCTGGTCGACGACGTGGAAGGTGTAGTTGTTGGACAAGATGAAAAGCCCCTGAAAAAGGGCACGACCTCGCCGGTCACCCCCATGTCATGTTTTCGCGCCCCCCGGCGCGCAGGGGCTTGATTAGCAAATAGATTATCCGGCGCAAGCGATGTCGTCCGTGCGAGCCGTCCGGCGATTTCCTCTGGACGGCCGGCGGGCGCTGCCGCCAGACTGCGGGCGTGGGCTTCCTCCTTCCACTCCTCGCCGCGCTGTTCAGCCTCTCGCTGGCGGGACCGCTCCTGGGCGCTCGCGCGGAGGAAGGGGTGACGGTGACCCTGACCAGCGCGAGCGCCGGTGATCCCGGGCCCGGCCTCCCGCGCATCGTCGGGGCGCGCGATCCGGGCCGCCCCCTCGTCGTGCTCGACCCCGGCCATGGCGGACGCGACCCCGGCGCCATCTCGCCCTACGGCGGGCGGCGCGAGAAGGACGTCACCCTCGCCGTCGCCGCGGCGATCCGCGACGAGCTCGCCGCCTCGGGCAAGGTGCGGGTCGCGATGACCCGCGAGGACGACCGCTACCTCGTGCTGCGCGAGCGCTACGAGATCGCCCGGCGGATGGGGGCCGCGCTGTTCATCTCGATCCACGCCGATGCGGCGCCGCAGAACGACGGCGCGCGCGGGGCGACCATCTACACCCTCTCCGAAGTCGCCTCCGATCGCGAGGCCGCGCAGCTCGCCGAGCAGCAGAACGGCTCGGACCGGCTGGCCGGCGCGCCGGTCGGGGCCGGGGCGGGCGTCAACCGGATCCTCATCGACCTCGCCCAGCGGGAGAGCATGGACGTCTCCGCCGGCTTCGCCGCACTGCTCAAGCGGGAGGGGGCGCCCTATTTCCCGTTCCGGCCCGATTATCACCGCTTCGCCTCGCTCGTCGTCCTCAAGGCGCCCGACGTGCCCTCCATCCTGTTCGAGACGGGCTACCTCACCAATCCGGCCGACCTTGGCTACATCGATTCGCCCGCCGGCCGCCGGCAGATCGCCATGGGCATGCGCAGCGCAATCGAGACCCATTTCGCCCGCCGGCGGCTAAACCTCGCCGGCGCCCGATGAGCGCCTTCACCCGTTCCGTTCCATCCGCTAGAGCCTCGATCCGATGACGCCTCAGAGCACCCGTCTCACCCTCTATCGCGATGCCGGCGGGCGCGTCGGCGGCGCGCTGCGCGGCGCGTGGCGGCGGCGGTGGGTTCGGATCCTCGCCTATCTCGCGGCGATCCCGATCCTCCTCTATTTCCTCCTCTGGCTGCTCTTCGCCCGCGGCCTGCCGTCGGCCGAATCGCTGCTCACCTACCAGCCGCCGCTCCCCACCAACGTGCGGGACGTGAACGGCGAGCCGGTGCAGAGCTTCGCCCGCGAGCGGCGGGTGGAGCTGCGCTACGACGAATTCCCCAAGCCGATGATCGACGCGATCCTGTCGGCCGAGGACAAGACCTTCTTCAGCCACAGCGGAATCGACTATCCCGGCCTGATCGGCGCGGTCGGAGACTATATCCGCAAGGCCGGCAGCGGCGAGCGCGCCCGCGGCGGCTCGACGATCACCCAGCAGGTCGCCAAGAACCTTTTGCTCGGCGACGAATATTCCGTCACGCGCAAGATCCGGGAGGCGTTCCTCGCCCGGCGGATCGAGCACGTCCTCTCGAAGCAGCAGATACTCGAGCTCTACCTCAACCAGATCTTTCTCGGCCGCAACGCCTACGGCGTGCAGGCGGCGGCGCGCGCCTATTTCGACAAGGATCTCGACCAGCTCACTCTGCCGCAATTCGCCTATCTCGCCATTCTTCCCAAGGGCCCGAGCAATTACGACCCCAACGAGCATCCCCAGCGGGCGCTGGACCGGCGCAATTGGGTGCTGGGCGAGATGGAGCGCAACGGCTTCATCACCGCCGCCCAGCGCGCCGAGGCGCAGGCGGCGCCGCTCGGGACGGCGTCGGGCGCGAGCAACAACGTGCGCAACATCGGCGGCTATTTCATGGAGGAAGTGCGCCGCCAGCTCCTCGCCCGCTACGGCGAGAAGACCGAGAAGGGGCCGAACGGCGTCTATGCGGGCGGCCTGTGGGTCCGCGCCTCGATCGACGTCGCCAAGCAGAAGGCGGCCGAGCAGGCGCTGCGCGACGGGCTGATGCGTTACGAGAGCGGCCGCGGCTGGCGCGACCCGGGCCTCACCATCGGCCTCAACGGCAATTGGCAGGCCGAGCTCGCCCGCGCCCCGCTCGGCGTCGGCTATGCGGACTGGCGGCCGGCGGTCATCCTCGGCCGCGAGGGGGCGTCGGCGACGCTGGGCTTCGCCGACGGCAGCCGCGGGACTCTTCCCGCCTACGCCGCCGCCATGCCCAAGCGCGGCACGGGCACGGCGGCCTTCAACTTCCTGAGGCCGGGGATGGTGGTCGCCGTGAAGCGCGACGGCGCCGTCTGGACGCTGCGCTCCATTCCCGAGCTGCGCGGCGCGATGGTGGTGGAGGAGGTCGCGTCGGGCCGCATCCTCGCCATGCAGGGCGGATGGGACCTGAGGGGCGACGACTTCAACCGCGCCACCCAGGCGCAGCGCCAGCCCGGCTCCACCTTCAAGCCGATCGTCTATTCCGCGGCGCTGGACAACGGCCTGACCCCGGCCTCGATCATCGTCGACGGCCCCTTCTGCGTCTGGCAGGGCGCCGGCCTCGGCAACAAATGCTTCAGGAACTTCTCGGGCGGGAACGCCGGGCCGCAGACGATGCGCTGGGGCGTCGAGCAGTCGCGCAACCTGATGACGGTGCGCACCGCGAACCAGATCGGCATGGACAAGGTGACCCGCCGGGCGCGCGAGCTCGGCGTCGGCGATTTCCCCAACTACCTCGCCATCGCGCTGGGCGCCGGCGACACCACCGTCATGAAGATGACCAACGCCTTTTCGATCCTCGCCAATAACGGCAAGGCGGTGCAGCCGAGCCTGATCGACTATATCCAGGATCGCAGCGGCAAGGTCATCTTCCGCGCCGACACCCGCCCGTGCGAGGGCTGCAACGCCCGCGACTGGGACGGCAAGCCGATGCCGCGGCCGCCGCTGCGCACCAAGCAGGTGGTCGACGCGATGACCGCCTACCAGATGGTCCATATCCTCGAGGGCGTCGTCCAGCGCGGCACGGCGGTGGTGCTTCGCGACCTCGGCCGCCCGCTGTTCGGCAAGACCGGCACGACGACGGGACCGACCAACGTCTGGTTCATCGGCGGCACGCCCGACGTGGTCGCCGGCGTCTACATGGGCTTCGACCACCCCCGGCCGATGGGCGGCTACGCGCAGGGCGGAACGCTCGCGGCGCCGATCTTCAAGGCCTTCGCCCAGACCGCGTTCAAGGACGTGCCGCCGGTGCCGTTCCGGGCGCCGCCGGGTATACGCATGGTCCGCATCGACCGCCGCTCCGGCAAGAAGGTGTTCGGCGCCTGGCCGCCCGACGATCCCAAGGCGTCGGTGATCTGGGAGGCGTTCAAGCCCGAGAGCGAGCCCCGCCGCACCTTCGGCCGCGATGCCCCGACGGCGACCGCGCCCGCCAAGCCGAAGCCCGTGGTGCGCCGGGCCGCGCCGCGGCCGGCCGAAAGCCGGGACAGCGACTTCTTGCAGAACCAAGGCGGCATTTACTAACCGCGGGAGGGACAGTTACTTTTCCGCAAGGCAGCGGAAATCCTGCACCGCCGTGCGGAAAAGCAACTGTCCCCTTGGAAAGGAATAGAATGCGCGCAGAAGCGCAAGCCCATGCGGACCAGATCAGGTCCGCGCTCGCCCTCCTCCGCCGGTTCCTGGACTGGGACCGCGCGCTCGCGCGGCTCGACGAGCTCAACGCCCGGGTCGAGGACCAATCGCTGTGGGACGATCCGAAGGCGGCTCAGGAGGTGATGCGCGAGCGCCGCCGGCTCGACGAGGCGATCGGCGCCACCCGCGCCATCGAGCGCGAGCTCGCCGACACCGCCGAGCTTATCGAGATGGCGGAGGCCGAAGGCGACGAGGCGATGGCCGAGGAGGCCGCGGCGTCCCTGTCGGAGCTTGCCGAGCGCGCCGAGCAGGACAAGGTCAAGGCGCTGCTCGCCGGCGAGGCCGATGCCAACGACACCTATGTCGAGATCAACTCGGGCGCGGGGGGCACGGAGAGCAACGACTGGGCCGGCATGCTGCAGCGCATGTACACCCGCTGGGCCGAGCGCCACGGCATGAAGGTGGAGCTGATCGACCATCACGCCGGCGAGCAGGCGGGCATCAAGTCGGCCACCCTGCTGCTCAAGGGCGAGAACGCCTATGGCTACGCCAAGACGGAAAGCGGGGTCCACCGCCTGGTGCGGATCAGCCCCTACGACAGCTCCGCGCGGCGCCACACCAGCTTCGCCTCCGTCTGGGTCTATCCGGTGATCGACGACAGCATCGACGTGGAGGTGAACGACGCCGACCTCAGGATCGACACCTTCCGCTCGTCGGGCGCCGGGGGCCAGCACATCAACACCACCGACTCGGCGGTGAGGATCACCCACCTTCCCACCGGGATCGTCGTGCAGAGCCAGAGCCAGCGCTCGCAGCACAAGAATCGCGCCGAGGCGTTCAGCCAGCTGCGCGCCCGCCTCTACGAGCTGGAGCTGCAGAAGCGGGAGGCGGAGGCCAACGCCCAGAACGCCACCAAGACCGACATCGGCTGGGGCCACCAGATCCGTTCCTACGTCCTCCAGCCCTATCAGCTGGTGAAGGACCTCAGGACCGGCGTGACTTCCACCGCGCCCTCGGATGTGCTCGACGGAGACCTCGATCGCTTCATGGCCGCCGCGCTGTCGCAGCGGGTGACGGGCGAGAAGGTGGACGTGGAAGATGTCGACTAGGCAAGGCTCCGCGGCAAAGCCGCCTTCCGCAGGGCGACGGGCCTTCGCGGCGCTCCTCGCCCTCCCGCTCGTTCTCGGCGGCTGCCACAGGAAGGCGGACGAATCCCCTTTCCCCGCCCCGCGGCGCCCGGTCTCGCCGATCGTCTCGGCCTCCTATTCCAACGAGGACGCCCGCGACAGCGTGCGCGAGGCGCAGACGGTGATGGAGCTCGCCGCCGTCCAGCCCGGCATGTACGTGGCCGATATCGGCGCCGGCGAGGGCTATTACACGGTCCGCCTGGCGCCGCTCGTCGGCAAGAAGGGGCGCGTGCTCGCCGAGGACATCGTCCGGGAGACCCGCGACAACCTCGCCCGCCGCGTCCAGCGCGAGAATCTCGAGAACGTCGCGGTCAAGCTCGGCACGCCGAACGACCCGCAGCTTCCCGACCGCTCGTTCGACCGTATCTTCATGATCCACATGTACCATGAGATCGAGCGGCCGAGCGAGTTCCTCTGGCACCTGCGCGACGATCTGAAGCCGCGCGGCCGGATCGTCGTCGTCGACGCGGACCGGCCGACCGACCGCCACGGCACGCCGCCTCGGCTGCTCGTCTGCGAGTTCTCGGCGCTGGGCTACGAGCTCGCGCGCTTCGAGCGGCTGGCCGAGGACGCCTATTTCGCCGAGTTCGAGGCCAAGGGACCGCGCCCGGAGCCGAAGCAGATCCCGACCTGCCCGGCCTGACCGGAAGGCCCGTCCGGCTGGGACTGAAGCGCATCGGGCCGCCGTGCCGGACCCGATCCGGCCTTCCTTCCTCCCTCCCGTGCCGCAGGGACGGGCGGACCCGACCTCGAGGACCGGGGTGACCTGGCGCTAGAGGAGGCCGAGCGCGACCAGGCTGACGCAATCGTCGCCGGCGAAGATGAGGTGGTCGACGAGGCGGATGTCGATCCCAGCCGCCGCTCCGGCGAGGCTGCGCGTGGCGCCGCGATCGCCCTCGCTCGGCTGGGGGTCGCCGCCCGGATGGTTGTGCGCCACGACGATGCCGTGCGAGCCGAGCTTGAGGGCGGCGCCGAGGATCGCGGCGACCGGCAGCCGCACCTCCTCGCGTCCGCCCGCCGCCTCCTGGGTCACGCCCAGCACCCGCCGCTCGGCATCGAGGTGGAGCACGGCGACGCGCTCCTCCTGTGCCCCTTGGAAGAAGGGCCGGAGCAGGGCCGCCGCATCCTCAGCCGTCGCAATCCGCATGCCGCCGGTCTGCCACCAAAGGCGTCGCCGCGCGGCAGCTTTAAGGTCCGAAACGGACCTCGAAACGGCCACCGCGCGCGGCCCCTGTAAATCCCGCCGGCAAGCCGCCATAGAGGAGCGATGCAGCCCTACCAGCAGCTCCTCGCCCGCATCCTCGACGAGGGCGTCCCCCAGGCGGACCGCACCGGCACCGGCACCCTCTCGGTCTTCGGCCACCAGATGCGCTTCGACCTTGCCGACGGCTTCCCGCTCGTCACCACCAAGAAGCTCCACCTGCGCTCGATCATCGTCGAGTTGCTCTGGTTCCTCAAGGGCGACACCAACATCGCCTGGCTGAAGGAGAACAGGGTCAGCATCTGGGACGAATGGGCCGACGAGGCGGGAGAGCTCGGGCCGGTCTACGGCAAGCAGTGGCGCGACTGGGAGGCGCCGGACGGCCGGCATATCGACCAGATCGCGGCGCTGATCGACCTCATCAACCGGGACCCCGCCTCGCGCCGCCAGATCGTCTCCGCCTGGAACCCGGCGGATCTCGGCCGGATGGCGCTCGCGCCCTGCCACTGCCTGTTCCAGACCCAGGTGGCCGCCGGGCGGCTCAACCTCCAGCTCTACCAGCGCAGCGCCGACGTCTTCCTCGGCGTGCCGTTCAACATCGCGAGCTACGCGCTGCTCACCCACATGCTCGCCCAGCAGGCGGGGCTGGAGCCGGGCGTGTTCGTCTGGACCGGCGGCGACTGCCACCTCTATTCGAACCACCTGGACCAGGCGCGGCTCCAGCTTGAGCGGGAGCCGCGGAAGCTTCCCAGGCTCACGCTCAAGCGCCGGCCCCCGGCGATCGACCAATATGCCTATGAGGATTTCGAGATAAGCGGCTACGACCCCCACCCCCACATCGCCGCGCGGGTGGCGGTATGAAAATGGGGACAGTAACTATTTGTCCGGTACTCCGTGAGAGGGCGACAGGGGCCGGGCGGACAAATAGTTACTGTCCCTATTTCCGCCGGGGGCGCGCGTGAGGCGCCCGCATCAGAGCGGAGGTGGCGGTGTCACGAGGCCGCTCATCACCTTCGTCGTCGCCATGGCGGACAACGGCGTGATCGGCCGCGACGGCCGGATGCCGTGGCGCCTGCGCAGCGACATGCAGCACTTCCGAGCGGTGACCATGGGCAAGCCGATGATCATGGGCCGCAAGACCTTCGAGAGCCTCCCGCGGCTCCTCGACGGCCGGCGCCACATCGTCCTGACGCGCGACCCCGACTGGAGCGCAGAAGGGGCCGAGGTCTTTCACCACGTCGAGGATGCTCTCGAGGCTGTTCAGGGCGTCGACGAGGCGACGGTGATCGGCGGCGCCGAGGTGTACCGACTCTTCCTCCCTTATGCCGACAAGGTTTGGCTGACCGAGATTCATTGCGAGCCCGAAGGCGACACGTTTCTGTCGCCCTTCGCCGAGGGATGGCGCGAAATCGCGAGGACGCCGGGGGTCGGCGAAGGCCCTCCGCACGATTTCGTCATTCTGGAGCGGACGCGCTAAACCGGTCCTCCCCATCGCCTTCGGCGACCGGAAGGACCGGCGCCGTTGCCCGTTTTGCCTCCCACTCTTATACCGCCCGCCATGGAGCGGCTGGACGGCGGCTCGGCGGTTCCGGAGCGGCTTCGCGGCGGCATCGTCGCGCTCGGCAATTTCGACGGGTTTCACAAGGGGCACCAGGCCGTCGTCGGGCGGGCCGTCGCGCGCGCGCGCGCCGAGGGGCGCCCGGCGCTGGTCGCGACCTTCGATCCCCACCCGGTGCGCTTCTTCCGCCCCGCCGCGCCGTGGTTCCGGCTGACCACGCTCGACCAGCGCGAGCGCCTGTTCGCCGCCGCCGGCGCCGACGCGATGATCGTCTTCCGCTTCGACTCCGCCCTCGCCGCGACCAGCGCGGAGGATTTCGTCGCCGAGCGCCTGATCCGCCTGATCGGCGCTGCGGGCGTCGTCACCGGCGAGGACTTCACCTTCGGCAGGGGCCGCGGCGGCAATGTCGCGGTGCTGGCCCGGCTCGGCGCCGCTCAGGGCCTCGCCACCGAGGCGGTGGCGCCGGTCGAGCAGGACGGCGAGCCCGTCTCCTCCAGCCGCATCCGCGACGCGCTCCAGGCGGGGGACTGCGAGACCGCGACGGCCCTCCTGACCCGCCCGTTCGCGATCGAGGGGGTGGTCGAGCATGGCGACAAGAGGGGCCGGACGATCGGCTATCCGACCGCCAACCTGGGCCTCGGCCACTATCTGCGGCCACGCTTCGGCATCTACGCGGTGCGCGGGCGGCTGCCGGACGGGCACGCGGTTGAAGGCGCCGCCAATCTCGGCATCCGCCCCACCTTCGAGCCGCCCAAGGAGCTGCTCGAGCCTTATTTCTTCGATTTCGCCGGCGACCTCTACGGCCAGACCCTCGAGGTCGAGCTCATCTCCTTCCTGCGGCCCGAAGCGAAGTTCGAGAGCCTGGAGGCGCTGAAGGCGCAGATGGCCGAGGATTGCGGCGAGGCGCGCGTCCGCCTGACCCGTGACGCGGCCTCCCGGATCGCGCGAGCTTCATGAGGAAGTCGCGAGTCGCGCTCATCGCGCTCGCCGCGGCGGCCGTGCCGTTGACCCTGATCAACGCGTCGTGGCTGGCGCCGCGACCGCCGGGGCGCCTGGTCGTCGTCGCCGATCGCGGCATCGCCGTCCCCTTCGATCGCCAGTGGCTGGACGACGAAGCTTGCACCGCCACGCGAATCCGGCCGCCGGGCGACAATCCCTATATCGAGAACACCCTTCCCTCCCTCTACCGGGCGGCGAAGCTCGGCGCCGACGCCGTCGCGGTCCAGGTTCACCCGACGAGGGACGGGCGGATGGTCGTGTTCCACGACTGGACGGTGGACTGCCGCACCGACGGGCATGGCGCGGTGCGCGACCTCACGCTGGCCGAGCTGAAGCGGCTCGACGTCGGCTACGGCTATACCGCGGACGGGGGCAGGACCTTCCCGTTCCGCGGCAAGGGGGTCGGCGCCATGCCGACGGTCGAGGAGCTGCTTCGCGAGCTTCCGGCCGAACGGATCGTATTCATCTTCAAGAGCCGCGACCCGCGCGACGCCGACGCGCTCGTCGCCGCCTTCCGCCGCGCCGGAATCGCGATCGACGACAAATACGGCTTCAACGGCGCACCCGCCGTCGTGGCGCGGATGCGCCGCCTTGCCCCGGGCGCCTGGGCCTACGATCCGCGCGCCGCCCGGGATTGCCTCGTCCCCTACCTCAAGATCGGCTGGACCGGAATCCTGCCGGCGAGCTGTCGCAACACGACGGTGATCGTGCCGCTCAACTACCGCTGGGCGCTGTGGGGCTGGCCCTACCGGTTCCTGGCCCGCATGGCCAAGGCGAACAGCCGGGTGGTCATCTGGGGCTCCTACAGGCACGGCATCCTGGCGCCGCTCGACCGGCCGGAGCAATATGACCAGGTGCCCGCCGACTTCCACGGCTGGCTGTGGGTCGACGACTTCTACCAGATGGGGCCGGCGCTGAGGCGGTAGACGCCCGCCGCCCCTCCCGCTAAGCCGCCTCGCAAATGTCCGAAAAACCCGATTACCGCGCCACCGTCTTCCTGCCGAAGACGGACTTCCCGATGAAAGCCGGCCTTGCGAGCAAGGAACCGGCGATCCTCGCGCGCTGGGCGGAGACCGGCCTCTACAAGCGCCTCCGCGAGGCCCGCGCGGGGCGCGAGCGCTTCATCCTCCACGACGGCCCGCCCTACGCCAATGGCGACATCCACATGGGCCACGCGATGAACAAGATCCTCAAGGACATCGTCGTGCGCTCCCAGTCGCTGATGGGCAAGGACGCGCCCTACGTGCCCGGCTGGGACTGCCACGGCCTGCCCATCGAGTGGAAGATCGAGGAGCAGTATCGAAAGAAGAAGCTCGACAAGGACGCGGTGCCGCCGCGCGAATTCCGCGCCGAATGCCGCGCCTATGCCGAGAAGTGGGTGGCGACGCAGTCCGAGCAGTTCCAGCGCCTCGGGGTGATGGGCGAGTGGGACGATCCCTATCTGACCATGAAGTTCGAGGCCGAGGCGAAGATCGTCGAGGAGCTGCTGACCTTCGCCGAGAGCGGCCGGCTCTACCGGGGCGCCAAGCCGGTCATGTGGTCGCCGGTCGAGAAGACTGCGCTCGCCGAGGCCGAGGTCGAATATGAGGAGATCGTCTCGACCCAGATCGACGTGGCGTTCGAGATCGTCGAAAGCCCGATCCCGGAGCTGGTCGGCGCCCACGCGGCGATCTGGACGACGACGCCGTGGACGATCCCGGTCAACCAGGCGATCGCCTATGGGCCGGACGTGGACTACCGGCTCCTGGAGGTCGGCGGCAGACGCCTGCTCGTCGCGGAGGCCCTCGCCGCCCAAACCCTCTCCCGTCATTCCGGCGGAAGCCGGAATCCCGCTTCTTCCGAACAGGGGCAGGGAGATCCCGGCCTTCGCCGGGATGACGGGCCCCGGTTCAAGGGCTCGGACCTCGCCGGCACGGTCGCCCGGCACCCGATGCACCGGCTCGGCGGGTTCTTCGCGAGGCCGCGGCCGTTCCTCGCCGGCGACTTCGTCACCACCGAGGCGGGCACGGGCATCGTCCACATGGCGCCGGACCATGGCGAGGACGATTTCCTGCTGTGCAAGGCGAACGGCATCGACCCGGTCTTCGCCGTGGACGACGCCGGTTTCTACCGGCCGGACTGGGCCTGGCTGCCGGGCGGCGGCTCGGTGATCAACAACAGGTTCAACGCGCCGGAGGGGCCGATCTGCTCGGACCTCGAGGAAGCGGGGGCGCTGCTCGCGGCCTCGGCGGATTTCCGCCATTCCTACCCGCACAGCTGGCGGTCCAAGGCCAAGATCATCTTCCGGTGCACGCCGCAATGGTTCATCCCGATGGACGCCCTTCCCTCTCCCTCAAGGGGAGAGGGACAGGCGAGCGAAGCGAGCCAGGGTGAGGGCCCGGCGGCCGTACCCCCTCACCCCAACCCCTCTCCCCTCCAGGGAGAGGGGCTTAGAGCCACCGCCCTTCGCGCGATCGACGAGACGCGGTGGGTGCCGGAGAAATCGCGCAACCGCATCCGGGCGATGGTGGAGGGGCGGCCCGACTGGGTGATCAGCCGCCAGCGCGCCTGGGGCGTGCCGATCGCGCTCTACGTCCACCGCGAGACCGGCGACTATCTGAGGGACCCGGTGGTCAACTCGCGCATCATCCGCGCCTTCCACGAGGGCGGCGCCGACGCCTGGTTCGGCGCCGACCACCAGGCCCTGCTCGGCAACGGCTACAGCCTCGAGGAATATGAGCCGGTCGCCGACATCCTCGACGTCTGGTTCGACAGCGGCTCGACCCATGCCTATGTCGTCGAGGCGCGCTACGGGCAGGGCGTCCGCGCCGACCTCTACGTCGAGGGCTCCGACCAGCATCGCGGCTGGTTCCAATCCTCCCTGCTCGAGAGCTGCGGGACTCGCGGGCGCGCCCCCTACGAGGCGGTGCTCACCCACGGCTTCGCGCTCGACCAGAACATGCGCAAGATGTCGAAGAGCCTCGGCAACACCGTCGATCCGCTCGCCGTCATCAAGGAAAGCGGCGCCGACATCCTGCGCCTGTGGGCCGCCTCGACCGACTATTTCGAGGACGTGCGGATCGGCAGGGAGGTGCTCGCCACCACCACCGACGCCTACCGGAAGCTCAGGAACACCTTCCGCTACCTGCTCGGCGCGCTCGACGGCTTCACCGACGAGGAGCGGGTGCCGGCCGCGCAGATGCCGGAGCTGGAGCGCTGGGTGCTGCACCGCCTGGCGGAGCTGGACTCGGAGCTGAGGCAGGCGGCGAACGATTTCGAGTTCAACCGCTACGTCCGCCTGATCGCGGCCTTCGCCAACGAGGATCTGAGCGCCTTCTTCTTCGACATCAGGAAGGACAGCCTCTATTGCGACGCGCCGTCCTCGCCCAAGCGCCGGGCCTATCGGACGGTGCTCGACACCGTCTTCCACGCGCTCGTGCGCTGGCTGGCGCCCGTGCTCTGCTTCACCGCCGAGGAGGTCTGGCAGACCCGCTTCCCGGGCGAAGGCTCGGTCCACCTGCTCGAATGGCCGGAGATAGAAGCGGCGTGGCGAGACCCGGCGCTGGGGAGCAAATGGGGCCTCGTGCGCGCCTCGCGGGAGCGGGTGACCGAGGCGATCGAGCCGCTGCGGCGGGAGAAGGTGATCGGCTCCAGCCTGGAGGCCAAGGTGCTCTATCCGGCCATGGAGCTGGACTTCACCGACGAGGATCTGGAGGAGCTCGCCGAAATCTACATCGTCTCGGAGGTCGTGCCGGGCGAGACGGATTCGATCGAGGCGGCGCGGACCGAGCGGCTGAAGTGCGGCCGCTGCTGGCGCCACCTGCCGGAGGTGGAGGAAGAGGGTGCGCTCTGCGCCCGCTGCGACGAGGTGGTGAATGGCTGAGGCAGTGGAGGGTGAGGCGACGGCGTCGCCGCCGGCGGTGCCGGACCGGGTGCGCCGGAACCGCGTGCTTGGCCTGTCGGTCGCTCTGGCGGTCTTCGCCGTCGACCAAGCGAGCAAGTGGATCGTCACCTACATCCTCCAGCTCGAGGCGCGGCAGAAGATCGAGCTGCTGCCCATCTTCGAGCTGCGCTGGGTCCCCAATCCGGGCGTGTCGATGGGCTTCCTCACCGCCGGCAGCCATCTCGGACGCTGGGCGCTGGTGGCGATGACCGCGGCCATCGCGATCTTCGTCGCGACCTGGCTGTGGCGCGAGCGGCGGCGCGACGACGCCCTCGCGCTGGCCCTCGTGCTGGGCGGGGCGATGGGAAACATCCTCGACCGGGTCAGGCTCGGCCACGTCGTCGACTTCGCCCATCTGCATTTCGGCGACATCAGCCCGTTTTTGGTCTTCAATGTCGGCGACGCTGCCATTACCATCGGCGTCCTGCTATTGCTCGTGCGGGCGCTGTTGACGCGCGACCGGAAGACGCCCCTGGAGGACAAGTGACTATGCGTATCGTGACCCTCGGCCTGGCGCTGCCGGCCGCCGCCCTGCTCCTCGCCGGCTGCGGCACGGGCGGCATTGCCGGGCGCACCCGCCCGGACGAATTCGCCGTGGCGCGCAACGCCCCGCTCGTCATCCCGCCCGATTACTCTCTGGTGCCGCCGCGCGCCGGCCAGCCGACCGCGGAGAGCAGCGACGCCCGCACCCAGGCGCTCGAAGCCCTGTTCGGCGGCCCGGCCCCGCGCAGCCAGTCCGAAAGCCGCCTGCTCGACGCCGCCGGCTCGGACCGGGTCGCGGCCGGCGCCCGCTCCGTCGCGGGCGATCCCGCCACGACCGTGGTCGACAAGGGCGCGACCACCCAGACGATCGTCGCCGCCCCTCCCGGCCCCGGCCGCGACGCGACGGTGACCACGCCTCAGTAGGTCAGAAGCGGAAGCCCAGCGAGGCGACGATGCCGCCGCGCTGGCCCGGAAGGTCGGCAAGATCCGTGTCGACGTAGCGCAGGCCCGCTTCGACCGGGCCGATCGCGTAGCGGCCGCCGAGCGACCAGTTCCAGTAGCGGCCGAACCTCCCGGCATCCTGCCAGCCCGCCTGGGCGCTGAGGGTGAGCGGCGTCGCCGGGATGCCGGCCTCCACCTCCCCGAACAGATAGAGGCGGTCGTCGCCGCCGATCGCCCGCTGCGAGGGCGCATATTTGGCGCCGAGCGTCGCCTCCACGGGCCCAAGCGTGTGCGAGAGGGCGGCATAAGGCTCGACATAGCCCGATGCGCCGTCCGCGCCGGGAAAGGCGTAATAGAGGATCCCGCCGTCGAGCGAGGTGCCGACGCCGAGGTCGGCGGTGTAGCCGGCGTAGAGATCGAACTCCAGATCGGCGCGGCTCGCGAGGCCCTTGAGCGTGGTGCCGCGGGCACCGGCGTAGAGGCCGCTCGGCAGGGAGAAAGTAAGGCGCCCCTGAAGCGCAGGATCGCCGTTCGAGCGGGAGATTCCGCGAAAGCGGTAGTCGGAGAGCAAGGTGACGTCTCCGCCGACCTCCAGACCCGGCGAGGCGACACGGGCCGGCTCCGCCTCCTGGGCGGCAGCCTCTGCGGACACGAGCAGGAGGAGAAGGGAGGCGAGCGAGGGGCGGACCATCCCCCTCCCCTGCCTCACCCTCCCCGCTGCCGCAACCGCGCGGAGCCGTTAGCCCTTCCTTAGCGGCGCACCGGCTATGGCGCGGCCATGACTCACCAAGGCGGACATCCCTACGTTCCCGGCTTCGCGGACGCCTGCGGCCAGGTGGCGCAGCTCCGCCAGGTGCTGACCCTGGTCGGCGAGATTGCCGGGCAGGGCCCGGCGCGCGCCGACGCCGCCCTGGACGAGGCGGCGCGGATCAGCGGCGCCTATGAGGCTGCGCCGCCGGTCGCGCAGCGTCGCTTCGACCGGATCGCCGCCGAGACGGAGCGATGGGCCGCCCTCGGCGTCGAGACGCTTCTCGCGCTTCGCGACTCCGGCCGGCCCTATGCCGCCGCGGCGAAGCGCCTCGCCGACGAGCTCCGCGGCGCGCTGCGCCGACTCGAAGGCGCCGTTTCCTGGAGCGTTGAGAGATTAGGTTGACGCACTCCCTCCCGCTCATCCTGAGGAGCCGGTGAGCTTGTCGAACCGGCGTCTCGAAGGACGGTCCTTCGATACGGGACCCTTCGACGCCGCCTGCGGCGTCGCTCAGGACAGGCTTCGCCAGGCTCAGTCCCTACTCAGGATGAGCGGATCAAGCTAAACCCAGCGTGCTCTAGCCTCCGGCCGCGCCCGGCGGGCCCGGCCAGTCCTTGACATGGATGTCCCGCTGCGGATTGGGGAGCACCACGCCGTGCTCCTTGAACAAGGCCCAGACGCGGTTGAGCACTTCCGAACGCACGCTGCCGATGCCGGCTTCGGGGTCGGCGATCCACACCAGTATCTCGTGATCGACGCTGCTCTCGCCGAAGGCGCGGAGCCACACGCTCGGCGGCGGCGTGTCCTTCACCCGCTTGGCCTCCTTCGCGGCCTGGACCATCAGCTTCTGCGCGAGCGCCAGGTCGCAATCGTAGGAGACGCCGACGGGAATGTGGACTCGGACGTCGCGGCTCGAATAGGACCAGTTCTCAACCTCCTGAGTCATCAGATTCTCGTTCGGGATGAGATGCTCCTTGCCGTCGCGGGTGACGATCGAGACCGCGCGGATGCCGATCTTCGAGACATGTCCGAAGCTGTCGCCGACGACGATCACGTCCCCCGGCTTCACCGAGCGGTCCATCAGCAGGATGATGCCGGCGATGAGGTTGCCGAACGTCTTCTGAAGGCCGAAGCCGACCGCAAGGCCGAAGGCGCCGGAGAAGACGGTGAAGGCGGTGAGATCGATGCCGAGCAGATCGATGCCGACGAAGAAGGCGACGACGACGATGGCGACGCCCGCCAGCTTCTGGGCGAGCAGCTGCTGGGTCGCGTCGAGCCCGCGGGCACGCTTGATCGATTCGGCGGCGATCCGGTTGAGCAGCTTCACCGCGGCATAGAGCGCGATCAAGGTCACCCCGGTCTCGATCGCGCTGAGCAGCGAAACGCGGACCTTGCCGGCGTCGAAGCCGATCCTGTCGAGCACATCGGTGACCGGCCTCAGGCTGCCGACGGCGCGGGTGAGCAACGCGACGAAGGTGACGGCGGCGAGGACTGCGGCGATCCACGTCGCGATCTGCACCGCCCGCAGGATTCCGAGCACGAGGAGGGCCGCGGGAACCGCGATGGCAAGGCCGAGCACGATCAGCGCCAGCGGGCGCCAGGCGTCGGCATTGAGCATGATGGCGGTGAGCACCAGGGCGGCCAGATAGCGGCTGAGGCTGCACATGTGCGCCGCCAGCTCCTCGCCGCGAGCGCCGCGGCGGCTCCAGAAGGCGGCGAGGCGGGGGCCGATCGAGCGCGCCAGCAGGTGCGCCGCCGCCCAGGCGAGCGAGATGAGGAGGATCGCGGCGCCGGCCGACACCCAGTCGGCATGTTTCGGCCAGGTCACCCCGAACGTATCGAAGATGCTCCTCACGAGGTCGGATAGCCCGCGAGAGCGGCGGCGAGGTCCTCGATCAGGTCGGCCGGATCCTCGAGGCCGACATGAAGGCGGACGAGCGGCCCTTCGGCCCGCCAGGGCGCGGCGGTGCGCAGGCGCTGCGGATCCACGGGGACGGCCAGGCTCTCGAAGCCGCCCCAGCTATAGCCGAGGCCGAACAGCGTCAGCGCGTCGATCAGTCGCGCCCGATCGGCGTCGCCGCCGCCGCGAAGGACGAAGGAGAAGAGGCCCGACGAGCCTCGAAAGTCGCGCGCCCAAAGGGCGTGGCCGGGACAGGCGGGCAGCGCCGGATGAAGGACCGCCGCGACCTGCGGCTGCGCCTGCAGCCACTCCGCCACGCGCAGCGCATTCTCCTCGTGCCGGCGCAGCCGCACGTCGAGCGTCCGAAGGCCGCGGGCGCCCAGCCAGGCGTCGTCCGGGCTGACGGCATGGCCGAGATCCCAGCTGGTCCGCTCCAGCTTGCCATACCAGGCGGGGGTCGCGGTGACGGAGCCGAGCATCACGTCGGCATGGCCGGCGATATATTTGGTCGCCGCCAGGATCGTCAGGTCCACGCCCGCCGCCAGGGCGGGGAAGAAGAGCGGCGTCGCCCAGGTGTTGTCGATGAGGGTGACGACTCCCCTCGCCCGCGCCGCCGCGCAGATGGCGGGGACGTCCTGCACCTCCATCGTCAGGGAGCCGGGGCTTTCGAGGAAGACGGCCCGCGTGCGCTCGCCGATCAGCCCGGCGATCTCGGCGCCGATCAGGGGATCGTAATAGCGGGTGGCGACGCCGTAGCGCCTGAGCAAGCCGTCGCAGAAGCGCCGGGTCGGCCCATAGACGCTGTCGACCATCAGCAGCTCGTCGCCCGCCGACAGCACGGTCATCAGGGCCGCGGTCACCGCCGCGAGGCCGGAGGAATAGAGCATCGTCCCCCCCGCCCCCGGCTCCAGCTCGGTGAGGGCTTCGGCCAGCGACCAGGTGGTGGGGCTGCCGTGGAGGCCGTAATAAGACTTGCCGAACGCGGGCGCCGCCGCGCCCATCTCCGCGACGCTGTCGAACAGGACGGTGGAGCCGCGATGGACGGGAGGATTGACCAGCCGGCCGCGCCATTCCGGCCGGCGCCCGCCATGGACCAGGCCGGTCGAGGGGCGCTTTCCCTTCATGCGGGGCCCGTCGCCTTGGGAAGGTCGGGGTCCGCGCCCCATTCGGACCAGCTGCCGTCGTAGAGCCTGACGTCTCCTTTCCCGAGCAGGTGAGCGCCGAACAGCAGGACGGCCGCGGTGACGCCGGACCCGCAGGTCGCGACCATCGGCCGGGAGAGGTCGACGCCCGCCGCCGCGAAAGCCTCGCGAAGAGCCTCGCCGCGCTTCCAGGTGCCGTCGGCCTCGAACAGCCGGCCCTGCGGCAGGTTCTTCGCGCCGGGCATGTGGCCTCCGGCCAGGCCCGGGCGCGGCTCGGCTTCCTCGCCCGAAAAGCGCGCCGGGCCGCGGGCGTCTACGATGTCGTAACCGCCGTCGCCGAGGATGGAGCGGACGAAGCCCTTGTCGGCTACCGCTTCGGGATCGAGCGAAGGCGTGAAGCGGGCGGGCCGCACCTCGGGGCTGCCGCTCTCGAGCGGGCGCCCTTCCCGCCGCCACTTGGCGAGCCCGCCGTCGAGGAGCGCCACGTCGCGAGCGCCGAAGCTGCGCAGCATCCACCAGACGCGCGCGCCGCTGTGCAACGGGCTGTCGTCGTAGACGACGATCCGCGCGCCCTCGTCCAGGCCGAGCGCCTGCATCCGGGCGGCGAAGTCGGCCTCCGAGGGGAGCATGTGGGGATAGGGCGACGCGGTGTCCGCGACCTCGTCTATGTCGAGGAAGACCGCGCCCGGGATGTGACCGGCCTCATATTCGGCGCGCGGCGACCGGCGGTCCGCTGGGAGGGTCCAGGTCGCATCGACGACGCGCAGGTCCGCCGCGCCCAGCGCCCGCTCCAGCCATTCCGTCGTCACCAGCGATTCCATCGCTCCTCCTAACGTCGGATGACGCCGAGACGCTCCAGCGTCGCCAGATAGGCGGCGACCTCCTCGAGCGGAACCGGCGCCACCGTCGCGGCGAGGGCGTCGCGTATCTCCTGCACGCTCCGGCGCCCGTCGACGAGGTTGAGCGTCTCGTAGCCGAAGCTCGGCCCGTCCTCGCCGGTCTCGCGCGCGAGGAGCGCGGGCTTCGGCAGCCCCGCCTGCTTCAGATGATCGTCGAGCCAGGAATAGCCGAAGCCGTCCATCGGCCCCTTGAGATCGGGATTGCGGCGGTAGAGCGGGCTCGGCCGGGGCGCGGGCTTGCGCGGCGGCACGATCCGCGCAAGCTCGGCCTCCGCCCGGGCGAGCTCGGGAAGCGGCTGCCAAGGCCCTATGCCGAAGCGGGACAGGGACCGGACGACCTCCTCGTCGTGCCGCCACCCGAGCCTGTTGCGCAGGTTGCGCTCCTCCGGCGTGAGCACCCGCCCCACATGCGCCTCGCCGTCGCGCATCCGCGCCTCCGCGCCCGCGGCGATCGTGAGCGCTTCGGCGTCCGCCTGCGATGCATTCGCCAGGAACCAGGCCGAAGCGGCGGCGATGAAGATGGCGCGCTTCATCTTCGTGGCGTCGAGGTTCGCCGGCACATCCTTGTCGGTGTGGATGTAGATGTCGGGCCAGTCGGCGATGTAGACGACGGGCACCCTCCAGCTGCCCTCCGCCCAGACCTGGTGGTCGGAGCCTTCGGAGAAGCCGCCGATGCGGGCGTGAAGGGCGTTCTTCGTCCCCTCCGGGTCGAGCAGCGGCATGGCCGCGGCGCCGCGCTCCGCGTAGAAGCGCGACTGGTCGTCGACGAAGCGGCCGATGGCGAAGCCCACGTCGCTGACGAAGCTCGGCAGGCTGGGCGGCGACCCCTCCACCTTGAGCGTACCGTGGGTGATGTCGGTATTGCCGCCGATCATGTCGAGGTGGATCGTCGCCAGCGTCCGCTTCGGCACCTCCGGCCGGCCGTTCAGCAGGGCGATCGTGCATTCCACCTCGCAGGGCCAGATGAAGCGGATCGTCCGCCGGGGGCGCGGCAGCCGGCCCTCCTTCACCAGGCGGTCGAGGCTGCGGGCCACCTCCAATATGCCCGCGCAGCCGCTGGCATTGTCGTTCGCGCCCGGCGAAGGATGGTCGAGGTGGCAGGAGAGGACGATCTCGTGCGTCCTGTCCGCCCCCGCGATCACCGCGGTGGGGATCAGATAGGCGCCGGGCGAGCGGCCGGCCTCCACCTTGGCCCGCAGCCGCACCGTCTCGCCCTTCGCGAGCCTCGCCCGCCAGGCGTCGGCGCGGGCGGGCGAGACCATGAAGGCGAAGCTCGGATCGTCCCACGTATCGAGATGGCCCCAGCGGATAAGGTCGCGATCGTCGCCCCACCAGCCGGTCTTCTGGTTCTGCGCCCAGGATATGATGCCGGCGGCGCCCCGCTCGGTGACGGCGAGGCGCGCCACCGCACCGGGCTGCGAGGAGGTCAGGACGAGCTTGCCGCGGACGTCGCGCCCCTCATAATCCCTGGCCGAGGTGCCGGCGCCGACATCCACCAGCTCCGCTTCGGCGGCGCCGGCGACGCTGTCCTGAGCGAGGGTGATGGGCTGGTCGGCCCAGGAGGCGATCCGCTCCGCGTCGCGCCAGCGCCCGTCTTCCCGCCGTTCTTCCCAGAGCTCGGCGAAAGAGGCGTTCCAGGCCGGCCGAGAGCGCTGGGTGCCGTAGAAGATCGTGCCGTCCGCGGGCAGGGAGATGATGTCCGCCTCGGCGAGGCCGTAGGCCTTCAGCCGGTCCCGGATCAGCTCGGCGGCGGCGCGATAGCCTTCCGAGCCCCGCATGCGGTGGTGGAGCGACAGCGCCTGCACAATGCGCTTCGCCGCGCCGCCGGAGACTTCGGACGCTATCGCGCGGGCCGCCTCGGGTGAGAGGAGCGGCGGCGTATCCTGGGCCGAAGCGGCGGCGGGCAGGGCGAGGAGCAGGAGCGGCAGGAGGGCGCGCATGGGGGGAGCATGTCCCGCCCGCCCCGGCCTGTCCAGCGTCGAGGCTCCTACCCTTCTCAGGCGAGCCGCTCCGGCACCTCCAGCGCCTCCTCCTCCAGCACCTCGGGCGACGACATGGCTTCCCAGGGGAAGACGAACCAGCGTTTGTCCTCGTCGCGGTCGATGCCGCGGGAGAAATATTCCGCGCGGGCGCGGGAGCGGCGGTTGTTGACGAGCACGGCGACGCGGACGTGATCGGGCCGCGCCCCGTCCGCCTCGAGCGCGTCGCGAAGGCTGGCGATGGTGTTGCCGCTGTCGTTGATGTCGTCGACGATGAGAATGCGCTGGCCCGCCTCGAGCTTGCGCCGCAGCTTGTCGAGCAGGTCGCCGGCGAAGCCCGGCTCGCCCGACGAGATGTCCACCGACAGCAGCGGGATGGCGATGCGATGCGAAAGATAGGCGGCCGGGACGAGGCCGCCGCGGCCGATGCCGACGAGGAAGTCGGGCCGCCAGCCCTCCGCCTCGATTCGCTCGGCGACGGCGAGCACGTCGGCGACGAACGTCTCGTGGGAGATGTAGGCGAGCTGGGGGGCGGGCGCGGACATGGCGGTGCGATGCCATGTCCGCGCCGCGCCGTCACCCCCGTCTAGGCCCGGAGGCGCCGGCCCGCGCCGGGACGACCGCTACCAGACGCGCACGCGCCGGTCGGGCGGGAGGTAGAGCTTGTCGCCGGGCCTCACGTCGAAGGCCGAATACCATTCGTCGATGTTGCGCAGCGTGCCGTCGACGCGCCAGCGATAGGGGGAGTGGACGTCGGACACGAGGATCATCTTCGCGATGTCGTCGCGAAGCTTGCCGCGCCACCCCTGCGCCCAGGCGAGGAAGAAGCGCTGGTCGCCGCTCAGCCCGTCGAGCACGGGCGGCTTACGGCCCCTGAGCGAGGCGTGGTAGGCGTCGAGGGCGAGGCGGACGCCGCCCTGGTCGCCGATATTCTCGCCGAGCGTCAGCCTGCCGTTCACCTTCATGCCCGGCGCGCCTTCATAGCCGCCATATTGGTCGGCGAGCTTTCCCGCCTCGCCGGTGAAGCGGGCCGCGTCGGCAGGCTGCCACCAGTCGCGCAGCGTCCCGGCCTCGTCGAACTGGCGCCCCTGATCGTCGAAGCCGTGGCTGATCTCATGGCCGATCACCGCGCCGATCGCGCCGTAATTGACGGCAGCGTCGGCCCGTGGGTCGAACATCGGCGCCTGCAGCATGGCCGCGGGAAAGACGATCTCGTTGGCGAGCGGGTTGTTGTAGGCGTTCACCGTCTGCGGCGTCATCGCCCACTCGTCGCGGTCCACCGGCCGCCCGAGACGGTCCATGTCGTAGCGATAGGAAAAGGCGGTGGCACGCTCGACATTGCCGTAGAGGTCGGCCGGGTCGATGACGAGCGGCGCATAATCGCGCCACTTGTTCGGGTACCCGACCTTGACCCGCTGCAGCGACTGCTTCCTCAGCGCGGCCGCCCGCGTTTCCGGCGACATCCAGGCGGCGGTGCGGATGCGCTCGCGCATCGCCGCCTGGAGGTTGGCGACCAGCGCCTCCATCATCTTCTTAGAGGAGGCGGGGAAGTAGCGCGCGACATATTCCTGGCCGAGCGCCTCGCCGAGGCTGGAATCGACCAGGGCGATCCCCCGTTCCCAGCGGGTGAGGTTCTGCGGCTGGCCGCTCATCGCCCGGATCAGCTCGAACCGGCTGTCGACGAAGCGCTTCGAAAGGTAGGGCGCCGCCGAATTCGCGGTGTGATAGGCTTCCCAGGCCTTGAGCGTGTCGAGCGGAGTCTCGGCGAACAGCTTCGCCACCTTCGGGACGGCGCTGTCCTGGCTGACGATGATCCGCTCGAAGGCGGGCGCGCCGGCGCCGGCGAACATCGCCCGGAAGTCGAAGCCCGGAGCCATCGCCTGAAGCTCCGCCACCGACATCGGATGATAGGCCTTGTTGGGATCGCGGCGCTCGGTGCGGGTCCACATCGCGGCCGCGATCTTCGTCTCGAAGTCGAGCACGGCGTCGGCCGCGGCATCGGCATCGGGCCAGTCGACCATCTTCAGCGTGCGGCCGACATAGGCACGATAGGCGTCCTTCTTGGCCTTGAACTGGTCGGCGAGGTAGACGTCGCGGTCGGGAAGGCCGAGGCCGGAAATGCCAAGCGCCGGCGTGTAGACCTTGGGCCCCTTGAGGTCGGGGACGACTCCGAGGCCGAAGATCGAGCTGCCGAAGCCGAGATGCCCCTCACCCATCAGCCGCGCCATCGCGGCCTTGTCGGCGACGGCCCGGATCGCGTCGAGATCGGCCTTGAGCGGGGCGGCGTCGAGCCGTTCGACCCGGGCCTCGTCCATGAAGCTCGAATAGAGGCCGCCCACCTTCTGCCCGGTGGCGCCGCGGGGCGCGCGGGCGCTCTCCTCGACGATGGCGCGCAGCTGCGCCTGCGTGCGGTCCTGGAGGTCCATGCCGACGCCGGCGGCGGGGCGGTCGGCGCGGATCTGCGCCACCTTGTACCAGGCGCCGTTGGCATAGTCGAAGAAGCTGTCGCCCGGCTTCACCGAGGGATCGCGGGCGCTGAGGTCGATGCCCCAGCGGCCGAAACTATGGGCGGCCGCCGCGTCCGGCGCCGCCGGTGCCGCTTGCCCGGACGAGGCGGAGAGGCTCAGCGCAGCGGCGGAGGCGGCAATCAGATAGAGGGACTTCATTTCGGTCTCCTTTGGACGAGGCTGGGGCGTGGCGGGCAGGCGGACGCCGGCCGGCATGCGGACGATCGAGGGCTGGCGCGGGGCCTAGGTTTCGGACCGGCTGCGCCGTTCCAGCCGGGAGAAGGTGAGCAGCCCGACGCCGAGGGCGGCGGAGACGATGAGGTGGATCGCCTCCCGCGCCGTCACGGGGTCGAACATGTCGACCGCGTAGAGGCCGAGCGCGCTGATCATCGCCGCCCAGAAGGCCCAGACATAGGCCCGGGTGCGGTGGCTGCGCGTCAGCTCGTCGTTGAGAAGCCCCCTCACCTTCCGGCCGCGGATCAGCATGCCCCCGCTGGCGAGCAGGAAGAGGAGCAGGATGGCCATCACCATCCAGGCCGAGATCTTCACCTGGCTGACGGCGCGGACCCGGTCCTGGGTGCCGCCGCTGAAGAAGAGCGTCTGCCAGCCGAGGAAGAGCACCGCCTGGACGGCGAAGATGCGGGCGCGGGCGCGGCCGAGCCGCTCCGCTTTCTCGACGTCCGCGGCGCTGGTCATGCGACGTCTCCCGCTTTGCCTGCGCCTGCGCCGTCGTCGAATATCTCCTCGATCGGACGGTCGAAGAGCCGCGCCAGCTTGAAGGCGAGCGGAAGCGACGGATCGTACTTGCCGGTCTCGATGGCGTTGACCGCCTGGCGGGACACGCCGAGACGGCCGCCAAGCTCCGCCTGGCTCCAGTCCCGCTCGGCCCGCAACACTTTAAGCCGGTTCTTCACGCTGTCCCCGAACCCCGTGGCCCCCATGGCCGCACCGCCTTCCCCGGACCCTAGCGACTGTCCGCCAGGGATGCACGAGTCCTAGCCGCCGAGTCGGCCACATGTCAAGTTATCATTACATATTGTCAGCTTCAGAAGTCACAAAGCCAGCCAGGCTGGCTGAATGTCTCCCTCCCCTGTCACGTCACCGGGCGCGGATGAAGGCGCGTATGTCCCGGCTGAGCTTGGCCCGGCTGTCGTCGTGGACGTACATCATGTGTCCCGCCTCGTAGTAGGAAAAGTGGATTCGGTCCTGCGGGATGCCGGTGCGGCTCAGGGCATATTCGGCGCCGAACAAGGGGGTCGCGAAATCGTAATAGCCGGCGCCGACGAACACTCGGAGGCCGGCATTCTCGCGCATCGCCTTGCCGATATAGGGCGCGACGCTCTTGTAATATTTCGCCTCGCCGCCCTGGTCCGAGAGTGTCCAGTCCCAGTCGCCGACCGGGCCGATGGTCACGTAGGAGCGGTCCGAGCGGAAGCCGAGGCCGTCCCGCACCCAGCTGTTGATCGCGGCGGTATAGCCGGCGTCGATCCCGTAGAAGCTGGGATCGTTGTCCGGCGTCTCGCCGGCATTGTCGTAATCCTTGCCGGTGTAGCGCGCGTCGAGCCGGCCGACGGCGAGGCCCCGGTCGCGCAGCAGCTCCTTGTAGAAGCGCTGGTCGGTGACGCGCAGGTCCGCCCGCTCCAGATAATCCTCGGAAAGCCCGGTGAAGCGGGCGAGGCGTCGGCGGATCGACGCGCGCTCCTCGCCCTGCAGCCGCTGGCCCTTGAGCAAGGCCGCGGCATAATCCCCGGCGGCGAAGTCCCGCGCCTCCTGCACGAAGGCGTCCACGGTGGGCGGCGGGTTGGCGACCTTGTGATGATAAAAGGCCGCCCCCGCCATCGAGGGCAGGAAGAGGACGTAGGGCATCTCGTTGCCGGGCACGTTCGCCTGCGCGCCGAAATCGAGGATGGTGGAGATGAGGATGATGCCGTCGAGCGAGACGTCGTTGAAGCTGCCCTCCAGCTGGTTGATCAGCGCGGCCGACCGGGTCGTGCCGTAGCTCTCGCCGCCGATATATTTGGGCGAGTTCCAGCGGCCGTTGTCGTTCAGCCAGAGGCGGATGAACTGGGAGACCGATTTCGCGTCCTGGGTGACGCCCCAATATTCCTTGCCCTCGGTCTTGCCGAGGGCGTGGCTGAAGCCGGTGCCGACGGGATCGATGAAGACGATGTCGGTGACGTCGAGCAGCGAGTCGGGATTGTCGACGATCGGGTAGGGCGGCGGCCCGTCGTCGCGCGCGTCGGAGGGTATGGCGACCCGCTTCGGCCCGAACGCCCCCATGTGCAGCCAGACCGAGCCGGAGCCGGGGCCGCCGTTGAACAGGAAGGTGACGGGCCGGTTGGGGTCGCGCGGCTCCCTCACGTAGGAGACGGAGAAGAGGCTCGCCTTGGGCGTGCCGTCCTCCGCCTTGAGATAGGTCTCCGCGGCGGTGGCGGTATAGGCGATGCGCTGCCCGCCGAAGACGCCGGTGTGGCGGGTGACGGAGATGGTCGGCGGCGGCACGGCGGGGTCGCCGCGCGCTTCCGCGGCGGGCGGCGCGCCCTGTGCGGCGAGAGGCGCGGCAAGGGCGGCGAGGGCGACGGCGGTGGTGAGGAGGATCGCTTTCATGCGCGCGCTATGGCACGCCGCCAAGCCGTCGAAAAGCGGCGCCGCCGACGGCCGGAACCGAGGGCGACGGTCGCTGGCGGCCGCCCCCCGCTCAGGGGGCCTTTGCGGGCGTAGGCGGGCAGCCGCCGTAGAAGTGCGAGCAGTCGAACCAGTAGCGCGTCCGCTTCGCCGCCGGGCTGTCGGGGAAACGGTCGTGGAGGAGCTGGAACGCCGCCTTCGAATAGGCGCCGTGGCCGCCTTGGCGCTGGCAGCCGTAGCGGGTGGTGCGCACCGCCAGGGCCAAGGCCTCGTCCTGTCCCTCGCGCGAGGCGAACGGGCGCCTGTGGGAGGCCCAGTCGATCGCTGCCTCGCTCAGGGCCTTGGGCGCGCAGTCGATCCGCGCCAGCGCCTCCTCCTCCGCGCCCGCGTGCGAGCGCCACAGCCAGCTCTCGCCGAGCAGTCGCGCCAATAACGGCCGGGCCCCCGCCAGCCGCAGCGGATCGGGATCGCGCCACCGCTCAGGCCCACCGAAGAATTCGTCGTAGAGCAGCCGGTCGAGGTCCCGCTCGTGCCGCGCGGCCTGCCAGGCGCACCACCAATTGTTGTCGCTATGCTCGAGCGTGTCGATGCGGGTCAGGCCCGGCTCCTCGACATTGTGCGATCCCGGGTCCGGCCGGCGCTGATGCTCGGTGATGAGGATGTTGAGGCCGGGAGACCGAAGCACGTCGAGGAGCAGGCGCCGGTCGCGCGGCCCGGCCCCCGGGCGAGAGATCCAGCCGGCGGCGATTTCCGGATTGAGGGCGCGCATCGCCGCGTCCAGCGACGGCGGCACTCGGCGCCCGAGGGCATAGAGGCGGGTCCAGGCGACACGCGCGAAGCGGGCGCGATCCTCCCGAGACAGGGATTCCTCGCCCGCCCCCGACGCCAGTGCGCCCGCCGACAGCCGGTTGAGCAGGACCGGCCGCCCGTAATCCTCCTCCTGCAGCAGGGCCGCGAGGAGGTGGGGCCGATCCTCGGCGAGCAGCAGCAGCGGCACGTCGTTGCCCGCCCGGGCCTGCTGCGGAAGGGAGTCGCGCAGGCGGCGCGCCTCGGCGGTGCGGCCGCGGGCGACGAGGAAGCGCAGGGCGGCGGAGACGGTTGCACGATAATGCTCGCTGTCCTTCCAAGGCCAGGCGGCGAGATGGCTGAGCGCCGCCTCGAAGGCGCGCGGCTCCGGCCCCGGCGCGTCTCCCGACGCGAGCGCGGTTCGGACCTGATGATAGAGCGAGGCCGGCAGCGCGGCGAGATGGGCGTCGCCGGCGCAGCGGCGCGCCTCGGCAAGCTTGCCGTCGAGCGCCGTCCAGGCGCCGGCATCGTAAAAGGGGGCGCCGGACGCCTGGACCAGCGCCCACGCCTCCCGGTCGGCCTCGCTGCTGCGACCGCGGACGAAGGATTGCAGCCGGCCGTCGCGTTCGCCGGACGGCGTTACGCCCGCCCATTTCGCCGTCTCCCAGACCGAGGCCGGGGTAAGCACCCAAGCGGCGATCGGGTCCGACCGGGCCGCCGCGGCCATGGCGCGGCTCGCCGTCGCCTCCGGCGGCGCGGTACCGGATATCCACCAGGCGGGATCGGGAAAATTATCGTGGAGCTTGTCGATGTCGGCCAGGGCGCGGGCATAGCGCTCGCGCAGGGACGGGTCGGCGCGCAACCGCGCCAGCGGCGCATGTAGCGCCTCCAGGACCAGCCTGACCTGCTCCTCGCGTAGCCGCGGGTCGCCGTTCCGGTAGGCGGCGCTGCCGATCAGCGCCTGGGCGAGCGGATGGACGGAGGCGAGCGCAGGGTCGCGAAGGATCGCCCGCTCCTGCCGCACGAGCCGGTCGATCGCGCCCGGCCGGCCCTCCCCGGGCGGACCGCCGGACTCCCAGCCGCGCGACGGCAATGCGGCGGCGCTCATCGCCGCGACCATGTAGCGTGCCGTCGGAGCGTGGACGCTAGGCGAGGAGGCGATGCGCTCGAACGCCGCCTGCGCCCCCGCCGAATGCTCGTAGAAGAGCCGCGACGCCGCCTGATAGGCACGGTCCTCGCGTTGGAGGGCGGCGACGCGCGGATCGGCCGTCGCGAGCGGCGGCGGCAAGGCCGGGAGGGCGGCGCCAGGGTTGCTGCAGGCGGCGAAAACCGCCCGCTGCACCTCGAACCAGCGCCGAACGTACGGATGGGCGGCGCCGAGCGCGGCGATCCGCGCCTTGGCCGTCTCGATCGCATAGCCGATCCGGCAATCGCCCGGCTGGAGCTCGATATATCCGGCGACGGCATGATCCGGGCGGCTGGAGGGGATCATCCGCGCCGCCAGCGCCTTTTCGTCGTCCGGCCGCCGCCAGTCGCCGGCGAAATAGTCGAACGGCTCGATCCGCGGGTCGCCGAGGCCCGCAAGCGCCCGGTAGGTGGCGGGCGAGCGCGGCGCGGCGAAATAGGCGTCCATTCGCGACGCGATCTCGCCCGCCGGCGCGCAATCGGCATGAAGGGGGGCGGGAAGCTGGAGCAGCCCGGCAATCGCGACCAGAGTCCACCCCTTGACCATGCCCGCCTCCTTTAACGGAGGCGAGGTTGGCGCTGCCGGCGGTGCCGCGCCATCGGCGGTCCTTGCCTCTTCCGACCCGCGCCGGGCGGATTTGTCCGCACGCGTCCGGGCAGGCGCTCGGCTAGCCCTGGGGATCGCGGTCGAGCGGCGGGCGGAGCTTGAGGGCGAGGGTGGGACGGGGGCTGCCGATGGCGAGCGAGCCCTCTTCCCGGCACTTGTCGTCTATCGCTCGGACCGCCGCCACGAGATCCTCGGCGAGATGGCGCTGGGCGTCGCTCGAGAAGCCGTAGCCCACCGCCTGCGGCAGCGGCGCGCCCTTGCGCCCGGCCTTCTCGATCATCTCCTGGACATTGGGGTGAAGGGCGGCCGGATCCGAGGCGGGAAGCTCCCCGCGCTCGAAATCGCGCTTCCAGCCGCCGGCGAAGCGTCGGGCGGCGTCTTCGAGCCCGGCGGCGAAGGTCCGGAAGCGCACGAAGCGATGGTTGGACCAGTTGAGCCGCAGCGGCCCCCCGTAGAGGGGGTCCATATTCGTGCCGGGAAGGAAGCGCTCGGCGATGACTCGTCCGGCGATGGCGCCGCGACGGTCGAGGGCGGCGAGCTGAGCGGCGCCCATGCCGAGGTTGAGCCCCCCTTCCCCCGCGAGCATTCGGATATGGACGATCCGGTCGCGGTAGCCGGGCGCGCCCATCGCAGTGATGTCGCCCCATTGCCGCGCCGTGTAGAGGATACGGCCGCCCCAGGCGAGCAAGCGGGCGATCGGCGAGCCGGGCAGCATCTGCCTCAGGATCAGAAGCTCGGAGCGGTTGGTGCGGGCCATTCGGATGTGCTGCGCCTGGTCCTCGCCGGCGAGCGGCGCCGCGCCGGCGGCCGCGGCCCCCGCTTCCTCGCCCTCGTTGCCCGAAGCGGCCGCGGCGTTGGTGCCCACCTCGTCGCCCGGATAGAGCAGGTTGAGGCAGAAGGTCGGCCGCGTCGGCAGCGGCGAATCGAACAGGTGGACCGGGAAGTTCGAGGTGATGCCGCCGTCGGCCAGCCACAGCTCGAGCAGCTCGGCCCCGCCGCCCTGCGCGGCCGGGCGGAAGCGCCGCAGGTAGAGCCGGACGGCGCTGAACAGCAAAGGGAAGCTCATCGAGATGCGCGAGGCGAACAGCACCGGCATGTCGGCGGCGCGCGGCAGGCGGTGGAGGCGCACGCCGTCGGGGAGTATCCCGGGCGGCACCTCGTCGAGCGCCGGCCCGATGGCGGGGGAGGTCATCCAGCGCACGACCTCCGCCGGGAAGAGCTGCGCGAGATCGTCGGAGCGTATGTAGACGTTGCCCGCGCCGGGCATGAAGGGGAATTGAAGCGCGAGGCTTCGGCTGAGGTCGGAGGCGACGAGCTTCAGGTCCACATCGCGGCCGCAAAGGGCGAGCTCGGCCGCGCCGCTCTGCGCCAGCGCCTCGGCGAAGGCCGCCTCGCGCGTCCGGGCGGCGGTGCGGAGGCGGGCGGCCCACAGGTCGCCGAAGGTCAGCGGCTCGTCCGCGGGTAGCCCCGCCAGCGACTGGATCTGGCCGTGCAGCCAGCCGGTGAGGGAGGGCAGCGCCGCGCCGCCCGCGCCGCGGCCGCAGGCCATGCCGGAGCAGAAGCCGAAGCCGTCATTCGCCACCGCCGCGAGCGGCCCGCGCACGCGAAGCAGGACTATGAAGGCGGCCAGCAGCAGCAGGAAGAGGAGCAAAGCGAGGATCGAAACGCCGATCCAGGCGACGGCGTCGCCCGGCCGGTGGCGCACGCCCGCCGCGTAGAGGAGGCCGCCGGCGAAGAGCGCGGCGAGCAGCAGCGGCAGGCCCGCCAGCGCGACTATGCCCCTGATCCGCGACGCCCGGTCTGCCCTGAGGAGCAGCAGGACCGGCGCCAGCAGCGGCGCGGTCGCCTTGTCGGGCTCGAACAGCCGGTTGAGCAATGGCGCGCCGCCGGCGTCGGCACCGAGCTCGGCCGGCACGCCGCGCATCTTCTCGACCGCGCCGGGATTGCGGCCGCTCGCCCGGCCGAACTCCATGCCCGCTGCGGCGGCGGCCGCGATCGCGCCCGCCGAGGTGCCGCCGATCGAGCGTATGCGGTAGCGCGCGGCGATCTCGGCGATGGCGCCCGGATAGACGATGCCGCTGGTGATGCCGCCCTTCATGACCAGGTCGCATTCCAGCGCCGGGACGCCGTCCCCGCCCGTCCCCTGCGCTGCCGAAGCCGCCTCAGCCATGCCCCGATCCCCCTTCCGCCCAGCCTAGCGCCTGCACGGGGACTGGGACAGGCCGGATTGATGAGGGGGCGGGAGGGGAATAGAGAGCGCCGCCATGGACCTCAACCATCTCGGCCGCGACGCGCCGCTCCCCGCCTCGCCGGACGAGGCGAAGCTCGACTATGTGCCGAACCCGCGCCCCGGCAGCCTCTATCTGGTGCGCTTCACCGCGCCCGAATTCACCTCGCTCTGCCCGGTCACCGGCCAGCCCGACTTCGCCCATATCGTCATCGACTACGCCCCCGGCGAGACGATCGTCGAATCGAAGTCGCTCAAGCTGTTCCTCGGCGCATTCCGGAATCATGGCGGATTCCATGAGGACGTCACGGTCGGCATTGCCCAGCGCCTCGCCGAGGAGATGAAGCCGCTGTGGCTGAGGATCGGCGGCTATTGGTATCCGCGCGGCGGCATCCCGATCGACGTCTTCTGGCAGACCGGCGCGCCGCCGGCCGGCCTGTGGGTGCCCGACCAGGGCGTGCCGCCCTATCGCGGACGCGGCTAGGCCCGTACTCAATTCCCGCAACGAGCGTGATCGCCCGGAGCTGCGGGAATTGAGTACGGACCCTAGGTCCGCCGCTCAGGCCATGTCCGGCACCGGGCAGGTCACGGTGTTCGGTATCCGGCTGCTTACCGGGGGGTCGGGATAATATTGCGTGGCCTGCTGCGCCGCCTCGGCGGTCGCGCGGTCGACCAGCAGCTCGATCAGCTTCAGCGCCTCGTCGAGGCCCGAGGAGATGCCTCCGCCGGTGAGGCGATTGCCGCTGAGGACGAAGCGCGGGTGGCCGTCGGCGACGCGCACCGCGGGATAGGCCTGCATCAGGCAGGGGATGAACGCCCAGTGGGTCGTCGCCTCGTGCCCGTCGAGCAGGCCGGCGGCGGCGAGGAGCAGCGCCCCTTCGCAGACCGAGCAGATCCAGTCGGCCGAGGCCGCCTGCGCGCGCACGTAGCCGAGATAGGGGCCGTCCGGGTCGGCTATGATGTCGGCGAGCGACTGCGGCGCGCCGCCCGGCACCCACAAAGCCGAATAGGGCCCGGGCGCGTCGTCGAACGACTTCGCGACGGCGAAAGAGAAGCCCGCCCGCGCGGCGACGAGGCCCGGCTCGGCGGCGACGAGGTCGATGGAGATGCCCGCCCAGCTCAGCATCTCGTAGACGCCGGCGACGTCGAGCAGGTCGACCTCGGGATAGACGGGGATGACGAGGCTGGGCGCGGCGGGACGGTCGGTCATCGGGAGCCTCCACGGCTTGGCGGCGGCCAGTCTGCGCCTTCGCGGCGCCGGCGTCACCTTCAAACCCGGTCCGCCGCGGCGGGAGCGAAAAGGGGGCGCGGGAGCGCTTCCGCTGTGCGCCCGCAGCCGGTAGAGAGCGGCCATGGCTGGGATGAGGGTGGCGATCTTCGGCGCGGGTTCGGTGGGCTGCTTCGTCGGCGGCGCCTGGGCCGCGGCGGGCGTGCCGGTCGCCTTCGTCGGCCGCGAGGCGATCGGGCGCGACGTCGCCGCCCACGGCCTCACCCTCACCGACCACACGGGCTGGCGGGCGCGGCTCGCCCCCGACCAGGTCAATTTCGCGACTCGGCCCTTCGCCTTGGCCGGAGCCGACGTCATCGCCTTGTGCGTCAAGAGCCCCGCCACCGCGGCCGCCGCCCGCGAGATCGCCCGCAACGCCAAGAGCGGCGCGGTGGTGATCAGCTTCCAGAACGGCGTCAGCAACGCCGAGACGCTGCGCACCCTGCTCAAGGGACGCTTCCCCGTGGCCCAGGCGATGGTGCCCTTCAACGTCGCCTATCTCGGCGACGGCCGCTTCCACAAGGGCGTCGCCGGCGAGCTGGTGGTCGAGGACCTGCCCGTCACCCGCGCCCTCGCCGAGGCCGTGGGCGCCGGCCCCGCGGCGCTGCGCCTCGCCGCCGACATGCCGGCCATCGCCTGGGGCAAGCTGCTCATCAACCTCAACAACGCGGTCAACGCCCTGTCCGGGCGAACCCTGCTCGACCAGCTCAGGGAGCGGGACTATCGCCGCGTCGTCGCCGCCTCGATCGTCGAGGCGCTTGACGTGCTCCAGACGGCGGGGATCGAGCCGGCCAAGATCGGCCCGGTGCCGCCGCGGCTCCTCCCGCACGTCATCGCCTCTCCCAATCTCGTCTTCAACAACCTGTTCCTTCGCATCCAGAAGATCGACGCCAAGGCGCGCTCCTCCATGTACGACGACCTCGCCGCCGGCCGGGAAACCGAGGTCGATTATCTGAACGGGGAGGTGGTGCGGCTCGGCGCCAGGGTCGGGCGCCCCACCCCCGTCAACGCCAGGATCGTGTCGCTGATCAAGCAGCGCGAGGCGGGGGTCGAGCATCTCTGGACGCCGGCCCTGCTGCTCGAGCACGTGCTCGAGGGGACCCGCGTCGCGCCGGGCTTCGGCTATTGAAGCGCGAGAAACGGGGACAGTAACTGTTTTCGGCGCCGCCGGCGGGGACCGCGTCGGCTTGAGGGGAAAATAGTTACTGTCCCCATTTTTCAGGCGGCGGGCTGCTGATTTGACAAGGTTTTGGCAGCCGCGCAGGGACGGGCCGCGTCACCCAGGAGTCCCCCCGCATGCGCCTTCGCACCGCCGCTTCCCTGCTCTCCCTCGCCGCCGGCCTCTCCCTTTCCGGCTGCGCCGCGACCCGCACCGGCACCGCCGCCGCGCCCCCGCCTCCCGCGCCGCTCGCCGCCCGCGAGATACCCAGCCAGCTGCCCCGCACCGTCCGCCCGCTGCAATACGCCCTCTCCGTCACGCCCGATGCGGCCAACCTGCGCTTCGCCGGCTCCGCCCTGATCGACATCGAGGTGAAGGCGCCGGTGCGCGAGATCGTCCTCAACGCCGCCGACCTCCGGATCGCCAAGGCGAGCCTGTCCGACATGAAGGACGGAAGCGGCCCGCCTCTGGCGATGGACGCGAGCGACATCGGCCTCGACGCGGACGCCCAGACCGCGACCTTGCGCTTCCCCTCGACCGTCGCGCCCGGCCGCTACCGGCTGGCGATCGACTATTCGGGAAAGATCTACACCCAGGCCGCCGGCCTGTTCGCGCTCGACTATGACAGCGCGCAGGGAAGGAAGCGGGCGCTGTTCACCCAGTTCGAGGCGCCGGACGCCCGCCGCTTCTTCCCCGGCTGGGACGAGCCGCAATTCCGCACGCCCTACAACCTCACCGTCACCGTCCCGGCCGACCAAGACGTGATCGGCAACATGCCGCAGGCCGGCGTGCAGCAGCGCCCCGGCGGCATGAAGACCGTCACCTTCCAGACGACGCCGCCCATGTCTTCCTACCTCGTCTTCCTGGGCGTCGGCGACTTCGACCGCATCACCACCACCGCGGCCGGGACCGAGATCGGAGTCGTCACCAAGGCCGGCAGCGGCGAGAACGGCCGCTGGGCGCTGGAAAGCGCGGCCAGGATCCTGCCCTGGTACAACGATTATTTCGGCACCCCCTACCCGCTCCCCAAGCTCGACAACGTCGCCGGGGCGGGCTCCAGCCAGTTCTTCGGCGCGATGGAGAATTGGGGCGCCATCTTCACCTTCGAAAGCGCGCTGCTCGTCGATCCGGCGATCACCAGCGCCAAGTCGCGGCAGAGCATCTTCGAGGTGGCGGCGCACGAAATGGCGCACCAGTGGTTCGGAGACCTCGTCACCATGGCCTGGTGGGACGACCTCTGGCTGAACGAGGGCTTCGCCTCCTGGATGGAATCGAAGGCGACCGAGGCGATTCATCCCGAGTGGGAGCCGGAGCTCGGCGCGGTCAGCGGACGGGAGACGGCGATCACCCTGGATTCGGTCGCCACGACCCACCCTGTCGTCCAGCACCTGCAGACGGTGGAGCAGATCAGCCAGGCGTTCGACGCGATCACCTACCAGAAGGGCGAGGCGGTGATCCGCATGCTCGAGGATTATGTCGGCAGCGACGCCTGGCGGAAGGGCGTGCAGGCCTATGTCCGCGCGCACCGCCTCTCGAACACGCAGACCGACGACCTGTGGCGCGCGGTCGAGGGGGCGGCCGGCAAGCCGGTCACCGCCATCGCCCACGACTTCACGCTCCAGCCGGGCGTGCCCCTGATCCGCGTCGAGGACGCGGCCTGCCGCGGCGGCAAGACGATGGTGACGCTTCGCCAGGCGGAGTTCAGCCGCGACCGGCCGCAGAAGGCGGCGCTCGCCTGGCGGGTGCCGGTGATCGCCTCGACGCTCGGCGGAGCGGAGGCGCGCACGCTGGTCGCCGGCGGGACGGGCGCGGTGACGGTGCCGGGCTGCGGGCCGCTGATCGTCAACAGCGGCCAGACCGGCTACTACCGCACCCTCTACACGCCGGCGCTGCTCGAGAAGCTGACCGCCAGCTACGCGCGGCTGAAGCCGATCGACCAGATCGGCCTGCTCGCCGACAATTGGGGGCTCGGCCTCGCCGGCTACCAGCCCGCCTCGGAGGCGCTCGACCTGATCGACGCCGCCCCCGCCGACGGCCGGTCGGCGCTCTACGCGCGGATCGCCACGATCCTCGGCCAGGTCTACGATTATTACGACGGCGACGCCGCGCACCAGGCGATGGTCGCCCGCTACGCCTCGGCGAAGCTGGCGCCGGTCCTCGCGCGGATCGGCTGGGCGCCCAAGGCCGGCGAATCGCCGACCGTGCCGGTGCTTCGCGCCCAGCTGATCGACGCTCTTGGCGAGATGGGCGACCCGGGCGTCGTCGGCGAGGCGAACCGCCGCTACGCCGCCGGCGATCCGCTCGCCACCGCCGGGCCGCTGCGCTCGACCATCCTCTCGGTCGTCGCCCAGAATATCGACTCGGCCGGCTGGGACCGGCTCCGCGCCCAGGCGCGCGCCGAGACCAATCCGCTGGTCAAGGCGCAGCTCTACCGGCAGCTCGCCTCGGCGCGCGATCCCGCTCTGGCGCAGCGGGCGCTCGAGCTCGCCCTCACCGACGAGCCGGGCGCGACGACCAGCTCGGCGATCATCTCGGACGTGGCCGCGGCGCATCCCGACCTCGCCTTCGATTTCGCGATCCGCAACCGCGAGAAGGTGGAGGGTCTGGTCGACAGCTCTTCCCGCTCCCGCTTCGTGCCGCGGCTCGGCGCCGGATCGGCCGATCCGGCGATGATCGCCAAGCTCGAGGATTATGCGTCGCGCTACATGACGGCGCAGTCGCGCCGCCCGGCCGACCAGGCGATGGCCTCGATCCGCGACCGGGTGCGGGTGCGCACGGAGCGGCTGCCCGACATCACGCGGTGGCTCGAAGCCAAGGCGCGCTAGAGGGCGGAGGGGACGGTCGCCCGCGACTGTCCCCTGCGACCGTGCCTATTGCGCCAGGCGGGCGCTGCGGCGGTAGAGCCACCAGCCGATGAGGGCGAAAAGGATGGCGCCGCCCCACACCGCGACGGGGCGGAAGCCGTCGCCGACGACCGCGAGCGGGCTGGCGCTGCCGCTCGCCACGACGATTCCGGCGAGCAGCACGCCGAACAGGCTCTCTCCGACGATGAGGCCGGTGGCGGCGAGGATGCCGATGCGGCGGTAGCGTTCCGGGTCCTTGGCCCTTCCCGCGCCCTTTTCGTAGAGCCAGCCGGCGACGGAGCCGACGATCACCATCAGGGTCGCCGACATAGGCAAATAGATGGCGATGCCGACGGCGAGCGGCGGCAGGCGCAGGCGCTTCATCCGGCCGAGCGCCGCGTCGAGGAGGATGAGCCCTGCGCCGAGCACGACGCCCCAGCCGATCATCGTCCAGTCCATCTTGCCGCCGAGCACCCCCGCCGCCAGCGTGGAGATGAGCGCCGCCTGGGGGGCCGGAAGGGCGTCGGGGCCCGCCCCCGGCGCTCCGGCGAAGCCGTAGGCCTGGTTGAGGAGGTCGAGCACCGGCGGGATGACGGCGGCTCCGAAGACGACGCCGAAGAGAAGCGCCACCTGCTGCCTCCAGGGCGTCGCGTGGACGAGCTGGCCCGTCTTCAGGTCCTGCAGATTGTCGTTGGAGATGGTGGCGACGCCGAACACCACGCCGGTGACGATGAGGGCATAGGCGACGAGCGGCCGCGGATCGGCGCTTCGGCCGAGCACCGCGACGAGCAGAAGCGACACCCCGATCGCGGAGAGGATGCCGATGCCGGAGACCGGGCTGTTCGAGGCGCCGATCAGGCCCGCCATGTAGCCGCAGACGGCGGCGATGAAGGCGCCGGCGACGAGGACGAAGACGAGGCTGCCGGCGACGACCAGCGCCGCATCGCCTCCGGAGAGGCTTGCGAGCTGGGTGCGGAGCAGCAGGGCGATGGGGACGAGCATCGCCGCGGTGCCGGCGGCGACCCAGCCGATCGGTATGTCGCGCTCATGGAGCGGCAACGCGCCCCCTTCCCCTCCGCGCCGGGCCCGCGAGGCCGCCATCGCCGAGGCGAGGCCGCGCACGATCGGGCCGATGACGATGACGAGGGTCCAGACGGCGGCGATGCCGATGACGCCGGCGCCGAGGAAGCGGACTTGGTGGAGCCAGACGTCGCCCGCCATCGCCTCCAGGTCGCCGCCCGCGGCCGGCGCCATGGCGCTGAGCAGCGGCACCGCCAGGCCCCAGGCGATGAAGGTGCCGAGCGCCATCGCCATGCCGACCGAGATGCCGACCAGGTGGCCGATGCCGAGGAGCGAGAATTGGAAGCCCGGATTGACGCCGCTGACGCCGGCGCCGACCCGGAAATATCCCGCCGCGTCGGGGGCGGTGACCTTCATCGCCGCGAGCAGCGCGAACAGCGCCGAGACGCCGCTGCCGGTGGCGATCGCCGCGACTCCGCGATCCCCTTCCGCCTCGGCGTCGCGGGCATTCTCGCCGACGCGCAGCACTTCAGCGGCGGCGACGCCCTCAGGGTAGGGAAGCGGCGAATCGGTGACCAGCGCTCGGCGCAACGGGACGGAGAAGAGGACGCCGAGTATGCCGCCGAGGCCGGTGATCGCCGCCGTCGTCCAATAGGGGAAGCCTTGCCACCAGCCGATCATCACGAGGCCGGGGAGGACGAAGCAGATCGCCGCCAGGGTCCCGGCCGCGGAGGCGACGGTCTGGACGATATTGTTTTCGAGGATGGAGGAGGAGGCGAACCAGCGCAGCACCGCCATCGAGATGACCGCGGCGGGGATGGAGGTCGCGAAGGTCAGGCCGACCTTGAGGCCGAGATAGACGTTGGCGGCGGTGAAGACCAAGGTGATGAGCCCGCCGAGGAGGACGGCGCGGACCGTCAGCTCGGGAACGGTCGCGCCTGGCTTGCCCGCCATCTCACCGTCCTCCCAGGAAGCTGCCGAGTATCCCTCGAAGGATCCGGCCGCCGGCGCGGCCGGCTATCTGCCGGCCGATCGAGCTTGCGGCGGAGCGGGCGGCGGATTCGAACATCTTCTCGCCGATCGAGGGCCGTGCCGCCTCCCGCGCCCACTTCGCCTCCTCGCGCGCCTCGATCCTTGCGGCGGCGGCCCTCGCCTTTTCGGCCGCCGCGTCGGCCCTGGCCTGCTCGGCGCCCGCCTTCGCCTGGGCGGCGGCGGCCTGCGCCTGGCCGGCCTTGGCCGCGAGCCGCTCCTCGGCCGATTCGCGATCGACCAGCGTGTCGTACTTGCCGCCTATCTCGTCGGTCTCGATCAGGAGCTTGCGCTCGGCGGGCGTCACCGGCCCGACCCGCGACCCCGGGATGCGGATCAGAGTCCGCTCGACCGGCGTCGGCGAGCCGTCCTCCTGGAGCAGCGAGACGAGCGCCTCGCCGACCTTGAGCTCGGTGATGGCGGTCGCGACGTCGAGGCCCGGATTGGCGCGGAAGCTCTCGGCGGCGGCGCGGACGCCCTTGAGGTCGGCAGGGGTGAAGGCGCGCAGGGCGTGCTGGATGCGGTTGCCGAGCTGGGCCGCGACCGCGTCGGGCACGTCGATCGGGTTCTGGGTGATGAAGTAGACGCCCACGCCCTTGGAGCGGATCAGGCGCACCACCTGCTCGATCTTCTCGAGCAGGGCCGGCGCCGCATTGTCGAACAGCAGATGCGCCTCGTCGAAGAAGAAGACCAGCTCGGGCTTGTCGGGGTCGCCGACCTCCGGGAGCTGCTCGAACAGCTCGCTCATCAGCCAGAGGAGGAAGGTGGCGTAGAGCTTGGGGCTTGCCATCAGCTTGTCGGCGGCGAGGATGTTGACGATTCCCCGCCCGCTATCGTCGGTGCCGAAGAAGTCCCGAAGGTCGAGCGCCGGCTCGCCGAAGAAGCTGTCGCCGCCCTGGCTGCGCAGCTGCAGCAGCGAGCGCTGGATCGCGCCGACGCTCTGCTTGGAGACGTTGCCGTAGGTGATGGTGAGCTCGTCGGCGCGGCTCGCGCATTCGGCGAGCATCGCCTGCAGATCGTCGAGATCGAGGAGAAGCAGCCCGTCCTTGTCGGCGACGTGGAAGGCGATGGTGAGGACGCCTTCCTGCACCTCGTTGAGGCCCATCAGCCGGCCGAGGAGGAGCGGACCCATTTCCGAGACGGTGGTGCGGATCGGATGCCCCTGCCGGCCGAACAGGTCCCAGAACCGCACGGGATTGTCCGAATAGGCCCAATCCGCGTCGCCGATCGCCGCGGCGCGGGCGGCGAACGCCTCGTGCGAGGGGGAGGCCGGCGAGCCGGCCATGGCGAGGCCCGACAAGTCGCCCTTGACGTCGGCGACGAAGACCGGGACTCCGGCACGGGAGAAACCCTCGGCGAGGCCCTGGAGGGTGACGGTCTTGCCGGTGCCGGTCGCGCCGGCGACGAGGCCGTGGCGGTTCGCCCGCCTCAGGACGAGGCGCTGGGGCGAGCCCCCTTCGCCCCGGCCGATGAAAACGGAGCCGCTGTCTTCCACTTGCCTGCCTCTCCTGCCGCCGGGCCGCCGCCCCCTATCCCCGAACGGGAGGGGGGCGGCAAGCGCCGTCAGCGGCCGGGCTGCATCAGCTCGATTCCGAAATAGCCGGCCTGAGCGTTGCCGCGGCGGATCAGCACCAGCACCGAGTTGCGTCCCGCCGCTCGGGCGGCGGCGACGGCCGCGGCGGCCTGGTCCGGCGTGGCGGTCGCCCGCTGGTTGATCGACAGGATGATGTCGCCGGCCTGGATTCCCTTCGACGCGGCGTCGCTGCTCGGATTGACGCTCGAGACCACCACGCCGCGCAGATTGGAATCGTTGAGGCGAAGCGAGCGGGCGATCTCCGGCGTCAGCGGCTGGAGGGTGAGGCCGAGGCTCTCGCGGGTCGAGCGCTGGCTCGCCGACTGCTGCCCCTCCGCCGGGTCGCGGACCGGCTGCTCGTCCTCGACCCCGCCGAGACGCGCAAGCTCGTCCTCGCTGGGACGCTCGCCGACCGTCACTGTGACCGTCTGGCGGCGCCCGTCGCGGATCACCTCGAGCGGCACGCGCGAGCCGACCGGCTGCTGCGAGACGAGGTAGGCGAGCGACTGGTCCGGGGTCACCGGCTGGTTGTTGACGCTGATCACGACGTCGCCCTGCTGGATGCCGCCGCGGGCCGCCGGGCCGCCCGGCGTCACTCCGCGGATCAGCTCGCCGCGATTCTTCGGCACGCCGAGCGAGGCGGCGATATCGTCGGTGATGTCCTGGAGGCTGACTCCGATATAGCCGCGCGACACCTTCGCGCCGCGGCGAAGCGCCTCGATCACCGGCCGCGCCTGCTCCGCCGGGATGGCGAAGCCGATGCCGATATTGCCGCCCGTCGGCGAGTAGAGGGCGGTGTTGATTCCGATGACGTTGCCGTTCAGGTCGAACATCGGACCGCCCGAATTGCCCATGTTGATGGACGCGTCGGTCTGGATGTAGCGGTCGTAGACGCCCGAGCCGATGTTGCGGTGGAGCGCCGAGACGATGCCGGCCGTCACCGTGCCGCCGAGGCCGAACGGATTGCCGATCGCCACCACCCAGTCGCCGACGCGGGTGCGCGTCGAATCGCCGAAATTGACGTAGGGAAGATTGGTGGCGTTGATCTTGAGCAGCGCCAGGTCGGAGGCCTGGTCGCGGCCGATCAGCTTCGCCTCATATTCGCGCCGGTCGGAGAGGATGACGGTGATCGAATCGACCGTCGCTCCGGTCCGCGCCGGGGAGATGACGTGGTTGTTGGTCACCACGTAGCCGTCGGCGGAGATGAGGAAGCCGGAGCCGAGCGAGCCGCCGCGCTGGGTGACCGGGCCGTTGTCGTCGCCCTGGCCGGGAACGGGCGCGCCGAACTGGCGGAAGAACTCCTCGAAGCCCGGCGGAAGCTGGCTGTTCTGGCTGACCCGCACCGTCTGCTTTGTCGAGATGTTGACCACCGCCGGCTGCAACCTGGCGGCAAGGTCGGCGAAGCTCATCGGCGCGCCGGCGCGGGGGGCGGCGGCGGCCATGCTGCCCGGCTCATTCTGGGCCGTCTGGGCGCCGACCGGCCCAACCGTCAGCGTCGCGGCGGCGCCGCCCAGGAGTAGGGCGGCGGAGAGGCCATAGACATAACGCACGTGTTCGATCTCCTCTTGGTCTCGTTCGCGCCCCGGCTGGGCAGCACCGCGGCGCGACTTGAAGCTGTCCGAAGCTATGTGGTGCGGCTGAACGGGATTTGAATGGTGGCGAAAGTGGCGCTCAGCGCTTATTTTCGGCCGCGAAACTCCCTCAGATAGTCGTTCTCCGGAGAGAGGATGATGTTGGTGCGGCTCTGGTCCTGCGCCTGCCCCTGGCCCTGCGCGCCCGTGACGAACGTCGTCTCGTAAGACTGCATGGCGCGGTAGAAGTCGTAGAAGTCAGGGTCCTTGCCGAAGGCCTCCGCATAAGTGCTGGCGGCCTCCGCATCGGCCTCGGCCTTGATGATCTGCGCCTGCTTGTAGCCCTGGGCGCGGATCGAGCCGGCTTCCTGCTGGCGGGCGGTGCGCATCCGCTGGAAGGCGGAATCGAGCGGCGTCCCCTCGGGCAGGTCGGCGCGCTTGATTCGCACGTCGACGATCTGCGCGCCATATTGGGCGGCGACCCGGTTGAGGGCGGTTCTGATGTTGGTCATCATCTGCCCCCGCTCCGGGCTGAGCAGCGAGGCGAAGGGCCGTTTACCGAGCTCGTTGCGGATCGCCGAGCCGAGGATCGGCTTCAGCTGCGCGCTGACATTCTCCTCCGTCTTGGCGGTGATGTACATCTGCAGCGGATTGACGATGCGGTAGCGGGCGAAGGCGTCGACCTGGAGGCGAAGCTGGTCGGTCGAGAGCACCTGCTGGCGATCCATGTCAATCGACAGGATGCGCTTATCGATCCAGACGATCTGCTCCATGAACGGGTAGCGGGCGATGAGGCCGGCGCCGGTCTGGCCGAACGACTGGCCGTCGCGATAGGGATTGATCACCCTTTGCGGCTGGCCGAAGCGGACGATCACCGCCTGCTTGGTCTCCGGCACGGTCGCGAAGGTCGCCCCGGCGAGGACGAGGAGGATGATCGCGAGGACCGCAAGGGCGATCGGGTTGCGCAGCGCCCCGCTCATCGCGCCGCCCCCTCGGCCTGCGCCTTGGGCCGGTCGCGAAGCTCCGGAAGGGCGAGATAGGGCGTCACGCCCGGCGCCTCGACGATCGTCTTGTCCACCTTTGAGAGGACCCTTTCCATCGTGTCGTAATACATGCGGCGCCGGGTGACCTCGGGGGCGAGCTTGTACTGCGCGTAGACCTTGTCGAAGGCCGCCGCCTCGCCCTGCGCGCGCGCCGTCACCTGCTGGGCGTAGGCGCGGGCCTGGTTGATGTAGGACTGGGCCTCCTGCTGCGCCGCGGTCACCTCCTTGAAGGCGTTGTTGACCGCGTCGGGCGGATCGGACTGCTTGATCGCCACGCCCTCGATCCTGACTCCGGCGCCGTAGCGGTCGAGCATCTGCTGCATGAGGAGGGCGACGCGCTGCTCGATGTCGCTGCGCCCCGCGCCGATCGCGTCGTCGAGTGAGACGGTGGCGACGATGGCGCGCATCGCGCTCTCCGCAACCTCGCTGATCGTCTTGTCCGGGTCCTGGATCTGGAACAGGTACATTTGCGGGTCGCGGATCGTCCAGCGCACGGAATAGGCCAGATCGATGATGTTCTGGTCGCCGCTGAGGATGAGGTTCTCGTTGTTGCGGTCGGGCGAGCCGATGTCGGTGGTGCGGATCTCGCTGACGTCCACCTTCTGCAGGCGCTCGATCGGCATCGGCAAGGTGAAGTTGATGCCCGGCCCCACCGTGCGGCTGTAGCGGCCGAACAGGGTGACGACGCCTTTCTCCTGCGGGTCGACGAGGTGGAAGCTGGTGAACAGCACCCAGAGCAGGACGAAGACGCCGAGGCCGTAGAGCCAATAGGGCCGGCCCTCCTGGTGGGGGAAGCGGCCGCCGAAGCGCTCGCGACCCTTCTTGAGCAGATCCTCGATCGAGCCGAGATTGCCGCCCGTGGCCAGCGGCCGGCGCCGCCGCGGCGGCTGCTCCCAGGGATTGCGCGGGCCGTCGCCGCCCGAGCCGCCGTCGCCGCCGGAAGAACCCCAAGGGCCGCCCTTGTTCTCGTTCAAACTGGCCGCCAGCCGCGCGCCCCACCCGAAAATCGCTCTCATGAAGCCTTTATAGGTGCCGGCCCCCGCGAAAAACAGTGGCAAGCGCGGCGCGCGCCCCTATCTGCGGCGTCGTGGCCCCGGACCATCCCTTGCTGAGCGCGGCGCTTGAGCGCGTCCCCGGCGCCGCGGCGCGGGCCTCCGCGCTGCGCCTGCGAGAGGATGTGGCGAGCCTCGTCCTCGACGTCGGCGGCCTCTCAGCGGCCGAGCGCGCCGCGCTGGAGGCGGCGGTGCGCGCCGCACTGCTCGGCGTCGCCGGGGTAGGCGAGGTGCGCATCGCGGCCACCGCGGAGAAAGCGGCGCGGACGATCCTCGCCGTCGGCAGCGGCAAGGGCGGCGTCGGCAAGTCGACGGTCGCCGCCAACCTTGCCGTCGCGCTCGCCCGCGCCGGCCGCCGCGTCGGGCTGGTCGACGCCGACATATACGGCCCGTCGCAGCCGCGGATCATGGGCAGCCACGACCGGCCCGAGGCGGTTGGCAAGCAGATCGTGCCGACCCAGGCGCACGGCATCAAGATGCTGTCGATCGGCCAGCTGGTCGAGCCGGGACGGGCGCTCGCCTGGCGGGGGCCGATGGCGACGAGCGCGCTCGGCCAGCTGCTCGACGCCGACTGGGGCGATACGGAAATCCTGGTCGTCGACCTGCCGCCGGGCACGGGCGACGTCCAGCTGTCGCTGATCCAGAAGTGGAAGCCGGCCGGCGCGGTGATCGTCTCGACGCCGCAGGACCTCGCGCTGATCGACGCGACACGGGCGATCGACCTGTTCCGCAAGACGGGCGTTCCGCTGCTCGGCCTGGTCGAGAACATGTCCGGCTATGCCTGCCCGCATTGCGGCGAGATCTCCGACCCCTTCGGCGCCGGCGGCGCCGAGGCCGCCGCCAAGGTGCTCGACATCCCGTTCCTCGGCCGCATCCCGCTGGCCCTCGCGATCCGCCGCGACTCCGACGCGGGCGTGCCGCCCGCCGCCGGCGACGGTGAGGAAGCGGCCGCGTTCAGGGCGATCGCGGAGAGGCTCCTCGGATCTCCGTGTTTCGGTTAGCGTTGATTGCGGGTCAGAAATTTTATCGTTACGACGGCTGAATGGGTAGGGCTCCCGCGACACATGCCGTTCGGCCGCCACGCCAGCACGGGTGGATAACGTTGCTGATCTCCGCCAGCCTCGGCAGCGTCATAGCGGGCACGTTCACCGTGGTGCACGACTGGAGCAGCCGCAGTGAACAGAGCTGCGCCTTGGCGGCGCAGTTTTTGGGAGACGAGACGCTCGGCCAGGCGTTAGACGTGTCGGGCCGCCAACGGCTGACGGCGGAGGCTCAATCACGGTTGCTCCGCTGCTTGGGAGATTAAAGATGGCTGTCGTCGGGCTTCTCCTCATCTTTTTCGGCGTGACGGGGCTGACCTATGGCCTCCTCACCCTTCGCGAACTTTCCCGCACCTCCTCGCGCTGAGGACCCCGCCGATGCCCCTGACCCGCGACAAAGACATAGCCGAACTGCTCGCCTCGACCCGGACGATCGCGATGATCGGCGCGTCCGACCGCCCCGACCGGCCGAGCTACGGCGTGATGAAGTTCCTCCAGGACCACGGCTACCGCGTCTTCCCGGTCAACCCGCAGATCACCGGCGAGCATGTCCACGGCGAATATGTGTGGCGCGAGCTCGCGCAGATCGGCGAGCCGATCGACATGGTCGACATCTTCCGCCGCCCCCATGCCGCCGGCGAGGCGGTGGACGAGGCGATCGCCGCCGGCGCCAAGTCGGTGTGGATGCAGATCGGAGTCGTCAACGACGAAGCCGCCGCCCGCGCCGAGGCCGCGGGCCTCAAGGTGGTGATGAACCGCTGCCCGAAGATCGACATACCGAGGCTGCGCGTGCCGCGGGTGGCATAGGGGCGGAGGATGGCGTCCCGCCGGTTCGGCGGGGGCCGTCGCCTCCGCCTCTTCCGTGACAATGAATGATCCGGGTTCAACGTCGCGCCGACGGGCTAGACGGCGCGCGGGTCGACGGACCGCCCTTTCCTCCCCGGCATTTGCCGGCGAGGGGGTCTTCCGGTGCGGCAAGGATCCCCCTCCACCAGGCTTCGCCTGGTCCCCCTCCCCCGCAAAGCCGGGGGAGGAATGGCTCAGGCGCCGGATTTCGGGACGCTGGCGAGGGCGCTTTGGGTCGAGGGGGCGCGTTCGGAGCGGCCGGGGGCGAGGAGGCGGACCCGGCGATTGGCGAAATCGACCGAGACGCGCTCGAACAGCCGCAGCGCGTCCATGCCGAGGAGGATGGCGGGGCGGTCGGTGAGGCCGAGCTGCTTGAACGGATGGACGTCGGCGAAGGCGACCGGGAGGTCGTAGATGTCGACGCCGCCGAGGCGGATATGCTTGACCAGCGACTGGTCGGCGGTGAGCCGGCCGCCGGTGACGCTGATCATCTCGACCGCTGCCAGAGACTTGAGCTTGCCCTTCTTCTGGAGCTTGCGCAGCAGCGCGCCGTTGCCGACCGTCGCCTGAGCGCCGGTATCGACGATCACCCACACCTTCTGCCCCTCGACCGAGGCGTCGACGAGGACCAGGTGGCCGAACCGGTTCTGGGCCCGCACCACGATCGCGTCTTGGGTCCAGCTTTCCTCGTGCTTGCGCGAGGGCACCACCGTCATCTGCTGGCGGTCGAAATCGAAGGAGACACGCTGCGCCTGGAGCGAGTCGACGCCGAGCATCCCCTCCGCGCCGAGATTGCGGCGCTCGAGCGCCGGCGCCTGGATGCCGCGCACTTCCTTTCCGCCCACTTCCAGCGCGGGGATGGCGACCGTCTGGATGTCGCTGACCTCGGTCATGCTGTGAAGCCGGGCCTTGCCCGAAGCGATCAGCTGCAGCGTGGAGGCGAGCTCGCGCGCGATCACCGTCCGCTCGGCGCCGGTGTCGACGATGAAGCGATAGGGGCCGCGCGCGCCGATGCTGACCGGCACCGTCATGCGCTCGTGGCGGTCCTCGCCGAAATCGACCGCGAACCCCTCCTCGCCCGGGAGCGGGGGAGCCTCGGCGGCGGGCCGGCTCGGGGCGGCCGGCTGCGGGGCGGCGGGATCGGGCGGCGCGGCGCCGACCGCGGCCAGCGACAGGAGCAGAATTGCCAGCTTCCTCATCCTCGACCCTCCAGTCGGGAGAGCTTACGCCTTTAACCGCGGGAAGTCGAAGGGGCCTGCTGCGAAGACCCCGCCCGGCGCGACGAAGCTCCGGCGAAGGCTCAGACGAGCGCGAGCGCCCGCGCGCGCAGCCTCTCGGCGGCCGCGGCGTGGATCCCCGGCGCGGCGGCGAGGACTCCGAAGGCCTCCCCCGACGCCGTGTTGAACGCCAGCGGCTGGCCGAGCGCGCCCGTCACCGTCGCCCCCGCCTCGGCGGCGATCAGAGCGGCGGCGGCGATGTCCCACTCGAAGCCCCACCGCAAGGTGGCGACGAGATCCGCCTCGCCGGCGGCGACGAGGGCGATTCGAAGGGCGATGGAATTGGGCTTCGGCACCGCGAGGAGATCGGCGTCTTCCGCCGCCAGCTGCTCGGCGGGCACCCGCGCGCCGGGCAGCGCCGTCCGGCCGCTGGCACGAAGCGGGATGCCGTTGCGCAGCGCCCCCCTGCCCTTTTGCGCGGCCCAATGCTCGCCCCGCGCCGGAGCGTCGAGCACGCCCAGCACCGGCACCCGGTCCTCGACCAGGGCGACCGACACGCACCAGCCGCTGCGGCCGCGCAGATAGTCGCGGGTGCCGTCGATCGGGTCAACCACCCAAAGGCGCGGGCGCTCGATGCGGTCGGAGGCGTCGAGCGTCTCTTCCGACAGCCATCCCGCCTCCGGATCGAGCGCTCGGAGGCGCTCGCGAAGGAAGGCGTCCACCTCCAGATCGACGTCGCAGACCGGGCTGCCGGAGGTCTTCTCCCACCGTGCGAAGCCGCTGCCCGAACGCGCCGCGGCGATGCGGCCGGCCTCGCGGGCGACGGCGGAGACGGCGTCAAGCACCGGCGACCGTCATCCCGTCGATACGCAAGGTCGGCACGTTCGCCGAGTGGCGGAACTCGAGGTCGCCGGCCGGGGTGAGGTTCAGGAACATGTCGAGCAGGTTGCCGGCGACGGTGATCTCGGCGACGGACGGCCCGATCTCGCCGCCCTCGATGATGAAGCCGGAGGCGCCGCGGCTATAGTCGCCGGTGACGGGGTTGACGCCCTGGCCGATCAGCTCGGTGACGTAGATGCCGCGCTCGACGCCGGCGATCAGCGCCGCCCTGGAGAGGGGGCCGGGCTCGAGATGGACGTTGGTGGCGCTTGCGCCCGGCGCGCCGGAGCCGCCGCGCGTGGCATGGCCGGTCGGCTGCAGGCCGAGCTGGCGGGCCGAGGCGCTGTCGAGCAGCCAGCCGGTCAGCCGGCCGTCGGCGACGAGGTCGGAAGGCGCCGTGGCCACGCCTTCCGCGTCGAACGGCTTGGAGCGCAGGCCCTGCGGGCGGTGGGGATCGTCGCGGATGACGATGCCGGGCGCGAACACCTGCCGCCCCTCCTTGCCGAGGAGGAAGCTCGTGCGCCGGGCGATCGCGCCGCCGGTGATCGCGGTGACGAAATGGCCGAGCAGGCTCGAGCCGACCCGGGGATCGAACAGGATCGGCATTCCGCCGCTCTCGATCTTGCTGGGGTCGAGGCGGGCGACGGCCCGCTCGCCGGCGCGGCGGCCGATCGCCTCGGGCGGGTCGAGCCGGGCGTAATGGCGGACGGAGTGGCTGTCATAGTCGCGCTGCATGCCGCCGCCGGCGCCGGCGATGACGCTGGCCGAGGCCGAATAGCCGCTCGTCGAATAGCCGCGGCAGAAGCCGTGGCTGGTGGCGAGCGCCATGATCGTGCGCGCCGCGCTGATGCCGGCGCCCTCGCTGTTGGTGACTCCGGGCACCGCCCGCGCCGCCTCCTCGGCGGCGAGCGCGCGCGCCTTGAGCTCGACCGGCGACGGGTCGCCGCCGTCGTCGCCGTCGACGTCGGGCAAGGCGCCGCGGGCGAGCCGCTCCTCGGGCGCGAGACCGGCCCAGGGGTCCTCCGGCGCCTCGCGCGCCATCGCCACGACCCGCTCGACGAGCTCCGCGACGGCATCGCCGGAAAGATCGGAGGAGGAGACGCTGGCCGAGCGGCGGCCGACGAAGACCCGCAGGTTGACCTCCTCGGCCTCGGACCGCGACACGTCCTCGAGCTTGCCGAGGCGGACCTTCATCCCGGTGGAGGAATCGCCGAAATAGACGGCGTCGGCGGCGTCGGCGCCGGCGCGCTTCGCGCGCTCGACCAGCGCGGCGACCCGCGCTTCGGCTTCTGGGACAGGCAGCATGGCCCGCACCTAGGGGGTCGGGACCGCGATTGCAAAGGCTCAGGAGGTGCCGACGACGAGGCAGGCGAGGAACATGAGCAGCCCGGCGAAGCGGTTGGAGCGGAAGCGGCGCAGCGCGTCGGCGCCGTCGGCGGGCCGAAGGGCGGCGGCCTGGTGTCCGAGATGGAGCGCCATCGGCAGCAGCGCGACGAGCGCCAGCCCGTCCGGCCGTTCCCGCCACAAAGCGGCGGCCCAGAAGAGGAGGGCGAGGGCGTAGAAAGCGGCGACCCCGGCGCGGACATGCCGGCCGAGGGCGAGGGCCGAGGACTTGACGCCGACCAGGGCGTCGTCCTCCTGGTCCTGGACCGCGTAGATCGTGTCGTAGCCGATCACCCAGAAGATCGCGCCGGCGTAGAGGAGGAGCGGAGTCGCGGAGAGCTCGCCCGTCACCGCCGCCCAGCCGACCGGCGCCGCCCAGGAGAAGACGAGGCCGAGCCAGGCCTGCGGCCACCAGGTGATCCGCTTCATGAAAGGATAGGCGGCGACCGGCGCCAGGCTCGCGAGGGCGACGAGCTGGGCCGTGCGGTCGAGCCGGAGGAGCACGACGAGGCCGACGAGGCTGAGGCCGACGAGCAGCGCCCAGGCGCCGCTCACCGGGACCCGGCCGCTGGCGAGCGGGCGCAGCCTCGTGCGCTCCACCTTCGCGTCGAGGTCGCGGTCGACGAGGTCGTTGTAGACGCAGCCGGCGCCGCGCATCGCCCAGGCGCCGAGCGCGAGCCATAGGATCAGCGCCCAGCCGCCCGGGCCGACGCCCGCGAGCGCCACCGCCCAGGCGCCGGGCCAGAAGAGCAGCCACGCGCCGATCGGCCGGTCGAGCCGCATCAGCGAGGCGTAGGGCCTGAGCGGCGCGGGCAGCGCTCCGATCAGGCCGCGCCGCTCGGAGTCGGGGACGATTTCGGCGCTCTCGGGGTGCATCGGCTTCCTCTACCGTTCGGCCCGGGCTTGTCGAAGGCCCTTTCTTCGCTTGCAGGACGGGAAGGGCTTCGACAGGTGATCTCGATGGTGCAAACCCCCGCCTGGCCTCCCGCGAGCCTGCCGCGCCTCTACGTGGCGCCGCCGCTGTCCGCGGGCGCGACCCTGACCCTCGAGGGGCCGCCGGCGCATTATCTCGGCGCGGTGCTGCGGCTGGGCGAGGGCGACCGGGTCAAGCTCTTCGACGACCAGACCGGGGAGTGGGTCGCGGAGATCGTCGCGGCGGGGCGCAAGCGGATGACTCTCGCGGTCGGCGCGAAGCTGCGCGAGCGGGAGGCGGTGCCGGACCTGTGGCTGCTGTTCGCGCCGATCAAGCGCGGGCGGATCGACTGGCTCGCGGAAAAGGCGACCGAGCTCGGCGTCGCCAGGCTGGTGCCGGTTCTGACCCGGCGCACGATCGCCCAGCGGACCAACTCCGAGCGGCTCCTCGCCCACATGATCGAGGCGGCCGAGCAATGCGAGCGCACCGCCCTCCCCGCCCTCGCCGAGCCGGCGCGGCTCGCCGACCTGATCGAGGCGTGGCCCGCCGGACGCGCACTGCTCTTCGCCGACGAGCAAGGCGGCGCGCCGCTCGCCGCCGCGGCCGCCGCCGCGCCAGGCCCCGCCGCCTTGCTGATCGGCCCGGAAGGCGGCTTCACCGACGAGGAGCGGGCGGCGATCCGGGCGCTTCCCCAGGCGAGGGCGGTGACGCTCGGCCCCCGCATCCTTCGCGCCGACACCGCCGCCGCCGCCGCCGTCGCGGTGTGGATGGCGGCGGCCGGCGATTGGGACCGGCATGGCGACCGGTAGCGATCCGAAACGGTCTGGCGGCCCTCCGCCGGCGCGGCTACAGGGCGGCCGATGACGACGCGCACCGACACCGGCAAGGCGGATCCGACGATCGAGCGGCGCGAGGACCTGCTTCGCCCGTTCGTGAAGGGCGAGAAGCCCAAGCCCGCCTGGCGCATCGGCACCGAGCACGAGAAATTCGTCTACCGCCGCGCCGACCACCGCGCGCCCTCCTACGAGGAGCCGGGCGGGATTCGCGACCTCCTCCAGGCGATGACCGAATTCGGCTGGGAGCCGGTCGAGGAGGGCGGCAACGTCATCGCCCTCGCCGGCGCCGACGGCAATGTCAGCCTGGAGCCGGCCGGCCAGCTGGAACTCTCCGGCGCGCCGCTCGAGCATCTCCACCAGACCTGCGCGGAGGCGGGCCGGCACCTCGACCAGGTCAAGCAGGTCGGCGAGCGGCTCGGGCTCGGCTTCCTCGGCCTCGGCATGTGGCCGGACAAAAGGCGCGACGAGCTGCCGCGCATGCCCAAGGGCCGCTACGCCATCATGCTCCGCCACATGCCGCGGGTCGGCAGCCTGGGCCTCGACATGATGCTGCGCACCTGCACGATCCAGGTGAACCTCGATTACGCGTCGGAAAGCGACATGGCGCAGAAGTTCCGCGTCGGCCTCGCCCTCCAGCCGCTCGCCACGGCCCTGTTCGCCAACTCGCCCTTCACGGAAGGACGGCCCAACGGCTTCCTCTCCTATCGCAGCCACATCTGGTCCGACACCGACCCCCACCGCACAGGCATGCTGCCCTTCGTCTTCGAGGAGGGTTTCGGCTACGAGCGCTACGTCGACTACGCCCTCGATGTGCCGATGTACTTCGTCTATCGCGACGGCCGCTACATCGACGCGGCAGGCCTCTCCTTCCGCGACTTTATGGAAGGCCGGCTGCCGGTGCTGCCGGGCGAACGGCCGCTTCTCTCCGACTGGACCGACCATCTTTCCACCGCCTTTCCCGAGGTCCGGCTCAAGAGCTTCCTCGAGATGCGCGGTGCCGACGGCGGCCGCTGGAGCAAGATCTGCGCCCTCCCCGCCCTGTGGGTCGGCCTGCTCTACGACCAGGGCGCGCTGGACGCCGCCTGGGACGAGGTCAGGCATTGGTCGATCGACGAGCGCCAGCGGTTGCGCGACGAGGTGCCGAAGCTCGGCCTCAAGGCCCTCACGCCCGCCGGCGAGACTCTCCGCGACCTCGGCGAGCGGGTGCTCGCCATCGCGGAGGCCGGCCTCAAGGCGCGGGCGCGGCTGAACGCCGCCGGCGACAATGAGAGCGGCTTCCTCGATCCCCTGCGCGAGATCGTCGCGCGCGGCGCGAGCCCCGCCAAGATGCTGCTGGAGCGTTATGAAGGCGCCTGGGGCGGCGACGTCTCGCACATCTACGACGAGATGAGCTTCTGACCGCTCCCCTCGGCCTCCCCATCCTGTCCGCCGCGGTGCGGACGAGCGAGGAACCATGACGGAACGCCGCACCCTCTACCCGCCGATCGAGCCCTATCGCTCGGGCCGGCTCGACGTCGGCGACGGCCACAGCCTCTACTGGGAGATGAGCGGCAATCCGGACGGCAAGCCGGCCGTCTTCCTCCACGGCGGTCCGGGCGCCGGTTGCAGCCCCGAGCATCGCCGGCTGTTCGACCCCGAGCGCTACAACGTCCTCCTGTTCGACCAGCGCGGCTGCGGCCGCTCGACGCCCCATGCCAGCCTCGAGGCGAACACCACCTGGGACCTCGTCGCCGACATCGAGCGGCTGCGCGCGGTGGCGGGCGTCGAAAGCTGGCTGGTGTTCGGCGGCTCGTGGGGCTCGACCCTCGCCCTCGCTTATGCCGAGGCGCATCCCGCCCGGGCGACCGGCCTCGTGCTGCGCGGCGTCTTCCTGTTCCGGCAGAGCGAGGTCGACTGGCTCTATCGGCCGGGCGGCGCGTCGCTCCTCTATCCCGACAAGTGGGAAGCCTTCGTCGCGCCGATCCCCGAGGCCGAGCGCGGCGACCTCGTCGAGGCCTTCCGCCGCCGCCTCCACGACCCCGACGCCGCGGTGCAGCGCGAGGCGGCCCGCGCGTGGAGCAAGTGGGAGGCCGAGACCGTCACCCTCCTCCCCAACCCGCGCCTCGTCGCCCAGTCGGTCGGCGACCTTTACGCCGTCGCCATCGCCCGGATCGAGAATCACTACATGGCCAATCTCGGCTGGCTCGAGCCCGGCCAGCTGCTCCGCGGCGTGGAGGCGATCCGCCACCTCCCCTGCATCATCGTCCAGGGCCGCCACGATTGCTGCACCCCGCCCCAGGCCGCCTGGGACCTCCACTCCGCCTGGCCCGAAAGCGACCTCCGCATCGTTCCGGACGCCGGCCACTCGTTCAGCGAGCCGGGCATATTGGACGGCCTGGTAAGGGCGACGGACGAGCTGGCCGGCTGATCACCCGCCCGGGCGGTAGGTGCGCTCGGTGTGGGATTGGAGCTGGTCGGGGTGGAAGTAGACGGGGCGGAGGTTGCCGGTGGTGTAGCGTTCGGCCTGGTCGTCGAAATGCTGGGAGGCGGGATTCCCGCTCTCGCCGCCCGCGGTGACGGCGACGGCGCGGACCCGGGGGCCGAACTCGACGACGGCGACGAAGCTGTTGCCGCTGGTGCCGTACCATTTCTTCGATCCGCCGCGCGGCGCGGCGCCGAACGAGGCGAGCGAGCCCCAGCGGGCGGAGGAGAAGCCGACGGGGAGGCTCGGCGCGGCGTCGCTGAACGGGTGGACGATTGCGGGGCTGATCCGCTGGAAGCGGTTGATCTCTCCCCACGGCACCGTCCAGCGGCCGAAATCGCGCTCCAGCCGGTCGACGGCGGCGGCGAGGGCGTCGAGCTTCACGGCGTCGGCCGCGCGCTCGATCCTGTCGTAGGTGGTCATGCCCGGACCCCATGTCGCGTCGGAGGCGCGGCGCCACATCTCGTCGCCCCAGAAATTGGCAAGGCTGTTGGCGACCGAGCCGATGCTCCAGCGATAGTCCCAGCCGCGGAGCGCCGCCACCGGGGCGGAGAGCCGTTCCTTGAGCGCCCCCACCGGCGCCGCATCCCAGGCGCGGACCAGGCCGGGGACGAGCCGGGCGAAGGCGGGCTGGTAGCTGTCATAAGCGGCGGCGCGGAGCGTATCGACGGTGAAGTCCCGGCGGGCGCCCAGCACCTGCACGGCGTGTAGACCGCGCGGATTCTCGCCGGCCGTGTCTATGTAGCGGGGATAGTCGCGCGCATTCGGGCTGAACGGCCCCGCCGCGGAGAAGGGCCAGTTGTTGGTGTTCTGGATCCAGCCGGTCCGCGGGTTGAGCAGGCGCGGCAGCTGCGCGAGTGGGTGCACGCCGCGCCAGTCGGTGCGCGGGTCGCTCCCGTTCACCGGCTTGGTATAGTCGAAACGATCGTCGCGGATCGGCACGAACTGGGGGTGGAGGTAGGCGATCTCGCCCCGGCTGTCGGCGAAGATCGTGTTGTTGGACGAGTTCGCCTTGAGCTCCGCCACCTTCAGGAACGAGGGGTAATCGCTCGCCTTGGTGCGCAGGTAGGATTGCTCGAGCGCCTCGACCGGCTTGTGCATCATCGCGAAGGCGACCCACTTGCCGCCTTCGGCGCGCACGATCGGGCCGTGGTGGGTCCGGTAGACCTCGAAGCTTCGGCTCGCCGCCGATCCGTCGGCGGCGCGGTACGGGACGGTCACGCGCGCCGTGGCCACCGGCCGAAGCGCGTTGCCGTAGCGATAGAAGAGACGGCCGTTCCTGCGCTCGATCGTCTCGAGGAACTCGTCGACCGAATCGACCCCGCTCGACGTGTGCATCCAGCCGGCATGGGCGTTGAAGCCCTGGTAGATGAAGAACTGCCCCCAGGTCGCCGCGCCGTAGGCGTTGAGCCCCTCCCCGCTCGTCATCTGCAGCTCGGAGCGGAAGAAGAAGCTGGTATGGGGGTTGATCAGAAGGAGCGCATGGCCGCCGGCGGCGTTGGACGGCGCCACCGCGAAGCCGTTGGAGCCGCGTGGCTCGGGATCGGAGGCTGGGCGGGCGGCGGCGAGCGCGGGGCGTTCGTTCGAGTAGAAGGCCTCGAGCGCCGCGAGGTCGATCCGCTCGATGTCGCCGCCGATGCTCCCCTCGGTGAAGGACAAGGCCATCCACGGCTCGAAGCGGGCGATGACCCGGGGCCGCACGTCGCGGTGGGTGGCGAGATAATAATTCAGGCCGTCGGCCCAGGCGTCCATCAGGCGCCTGAGCCAGACGGGGCTGGCCGCGTAGCGCGCCTTGAGATCGGCCGGATCCATGTAGAGCCGGGCGCGAAGGTCCGCCCAGATCGCCGTCTCCCCTTCCGCCTGGGCGGTCCAGCCGAGCGCGGTCAGGTAGTTGGTCTCGACGCGGTTGAAGTCGTCCTCGGCCTGGGCATAGATCATCCCGAACACCGCGTCGGCGTCGGTCGTGCCGCGGACGTGGGCGATGCCCCAATCGTCCCGCGTGATCGTCACCCGCGACGCCTCGGCGCGCCAGCGCGCGAGATCCGCTTCGGCGGCCGGGGCGGGCTGCGGCAAGGCGAAAAGGAGAAGGAGCGGAGAGAGCCGGATGCGCATCGCCGAGCGCTAGGCCCGGCCTCGCCGGGCTTCAAGTGCTGGCGTGGCGCCGCGCGCTGCGGCTAAGCTCCCCGCGACAAGGAGAGGGGCGGGCATGAGCGACCTGGAGCGGACGGAGACGTGGGAGCCGGGCCATCTGCGCAAGGTGGTTCTCGCAAGCCTGATCGGAACGACCATCGAATGGTACGACTTCTTCCTCTACGGCTCGGCCGCCGCCCTGGTCTTCAACAAGCTTTTCTTCCCCGAATACGACGCTCTGACCGGAACCCTGCTCGCCTTCACCACCTATGCGCTCGGGTTCGTGGCGCGGCCGGTGGGCGGCATCGTCTTCGGCCATTTCGGCGACCGCATCGGCCGCAAGCGCCTGCTGATGCTGAGCCTCGTCCTGATGGGCCTCGCCACCACCCTCATCGGCCTTCTGCCGACCTACGGACAGGCGGGCTTGTGGGCGCCGGTCGCGCTCGTCGCGCTGCGGCTGGTGCAGGGTTTCGCGGTGGGCGGCGAGTGGGGCGGCGCGATTCTGCTCGCGGCCGAGCATGGCGACGCGGCGCGGCGCGGCTTCTGGGCGAGCTGGCCGCAGGCCGGAGTGCCGGCCGGCAACCTCCTCGCCGCCGGCGTTCTCGCGCTCCTCGCCGGAACGCTCAGCGACGCCGACTTCCTCGCCTGGGGGTGGAGGATCCCCTTCCTCCTCTCGGCGGCGCTGGTGGCGATCGGCTGGTGGATCCGGACGTCGGTGGCGGAGAGCCGCACCTTCGAGCGCGAGCGGGAGGCGCAGCCGCCGCCCAAGGTGCCGGCCGTGGAGGTATTGCTCGAGCGGCCCGGGGCGCTCCTCACCGGGGCAGGGCTGAGGGTGGGCGAGAACATCTCCTACTACATCATCACCACCTTCTCGATCACCTACATGACCGAGGCGGGCCGTTTCAGTCGCGCCGAGGCGCTGGAGGCGATCCTGATCGGCGCGGCGGTGCACTTTTTCGCCATTCCCGCGCTCGGCCGGTTGTCCGACCGGATCGGCCGCCGCCCCGTCTACGCGGCGGGCGGGCTCGGCCTCGCCGCGTTCAGCTTCCTCTTCTTCCGGCTGCTCGGCAGCGGCGACATGGCGCAGGCGGTGGCGGGGATCGTAATCGCGCTCGTCCTCCACGGCGCCATGTACGGGCCGCAGGCGGCCTTCATCGCCGAGCTGTTCCCGACCCGCATCCGCTATTCGGGCGCCTCGATCGCCTACCAGCTGACCTCCATCGCCGCCGGCTCGCTGGCGCCGATCATCGCGCTCAAGCTGTACCAGAAGAGCGGCTCGTGGCTGCTCGTCGCCGTCTATGTCGCGGCGGCCTGCCTGGTCAGCGGCGTTACCGCCCTCCTCGCCCGCGAGACGCGGGGGGTGACGCTCAGCGCGATACGCTGAGCGGGTATCGCTCGAGGATCGAATAGACGGGCCCGTCCGGCGTGAAGCGGCTCTCGAACAGGCAGAAGTGCCCGATGTCGAACGGCGGCCCGGCGAGGCGGCCCGACGCCTCGAGCGCGCCCGCGATCGAGCCGGTGCCGCGCGGAAGGCGGGCCAGAGTGATGTGCGGGCGATAGGCCCGCCGGTCCGGCTCCAGCCCGACGCGCCCCAGCGCCTGCTCGATCTTCCTGTGCAGCGCCGCCACCGGCTCCGGCGGTGAGACGCCGACCCACAGGACGGCGGGTTCTCCCCGCCGCTCGAAGGCGCCGATGCCGGCCAAAGCGAGCGCGAAGGCGGGATGATGGACGGCGCCCAGCGCCGCGTCGACATCGCGGGCGGCGTGCCGGTCGACCTCGCCGATGAAGCGCAAGGTGAGGTGGAGCTGGTCGTCGCCCTGCCAGCGCGCGCCGGCGACTCCGCCCATCAGCCCGAGCAGGCGCTCGCGCACGACCGCGGGCGGGCGGAGACCGACGAAAAGGCGCTGCATGGCCGCGCCCTAGACCAAATCCGGCGGAGCCGCGATCCGGTTTTGCTTGAATGTCCTCGGCCTCAGCCCGATATTGGCGCCTGACGGTGCCCTTTGCGCCGTCGAAGGAGTGGAAACAAAATGGCTAACGGATTTGACCCGCGCGGAAGCGCCGCGCCGCAGCCGGCGGCGACGCTCGGCAGCCGGGGCGTCCCCATCGACGCGGGCCTTCGGTCCTACATGCTGTCGGTCTACAATTACATGGCTTCGGGCGTGCTGCTCACCGGCATCGTCGCGATGCTGACGGTCCAGACGGGCTTCGTGAACGCGCTCGTCCAGATCCGGCCGGACGGGGCGATGAGCCCGACGGCGCTGGGCTGGCTGGTGACCCTGGCGCCGCTCGGCCTCGTCTTCTGGATGAGCTTCGGCATCAACCGCATGGCGGCCGGCACCGCCAAGGTCCTGTTCTGGGTCTATGCGGCCCTGGTCGGCGCATCGCTGTCTACGATCCTGCTCGTCTACACGTCGAGCTCGGTGGCGCAGACCTTCTTCGCGACCTCCGCCGCCTTCGCAAGCCTCAGCCTGTGGGGCTATACGACGAAGCGCGACCTCAGCGGGTGGGGCAGCTTCCTTCTGGTCGGCCTGGTCGGCCTGATCGTCGCCTCGCTGATCAACGCCTTCTGGCCGAGCGGGCCGATGGGGCTCGCGATCAGCGCGCTCGGCGTGCTGATCTTCGCCGGCCTCACCGCCTACGACACCCAGAAGATCAAGAGCATGTACTTCGTCGTCGCCGGCAACGGCGAGGCGGCGGCGAAGACCGCGGTGATGGGCGCCCTCGCCCTCTACCTCGACTTCATCAACATGTTCCTGTTCCTGCTGCGCTTCATGGGCGACCGCCGCTGATCCGGCGGCCTCCGCGGCCAGACGAACGGAGGGGCCCGGCGGAAACGCCGGGCCCTTTTTCGTCGGCGCCGCCGCGGGAGGCGGTCAGCCCTGCCGCGCCTTCTCCTCGGCGATGAGCGCGTCGTCCATCTCGCGCGCCCGCACCGCCGCCGGGCGGGCGCCGAGCCGCCCGAAATATTCCTCGAAGGACGGCCGCTTCTCGATCGAGCCGAACATCATCCCCCAGCCGATCTGCGAGCCGACATAGACGTCGGCGGCGGTGAACTGGTCGCCGCATATGTAGGGGGAGGACGAGATCGCCTGCTCGAGCGCGTCGATCGTCTCCTCGAAGCTGCCGTAGCCCGCCATCATCTTCTTGTCGGCGGGGGCGAGGAGGCCGAGCGACTTGCCGGTCACCGCCGCCTCCACCGGGCCGGCGGCGAAGAAGAGCCAGCGATAATAAGGGCCGCGCTTCGGATTGCCGGGCGGCGGCGCCAGCCCGGCGTCGGGAAAGGCATCGGCGAGATAGGCGCAGATCGCCGCCACCTCCGTCACCACGGTGTCGCCGTGGCGGATGGCGGGCACCTTCCCCATCGGGTTGACGGCGAGATAATCCGGCGCCTTCATCGTCGTGCCGTAGTCGAGCAGCACCGTCTCGTAGTCGCAGCCTGTCTCCTCCAGCATCCAGCGGGCGATCCGCCCGCGCGACATCGGGTTGGTATAGAATGTCAGCGTCTCGCTCATCGCCGCCTCCCTGTTCGCGCCGAGCTTAGCGGCTGCGGGACGGCTGTGGGAGTCTCAGCGCGCGGCCGCCTCCGGGCCGGGGAGCAGCAGGCTGGCGTCGCCGTAGCTGTAGAAGCGATAGCCCTCGGCGACGGCGTGGGCATAGGCGGCGCGCATCCGCTCGAGGCCCATCATCGCCGAGACCAGCATGAACAGCGTCGAGCGCGGCAGGTGGAAGTTGGTGAGGAGGCCGTCGACGGCGCGGAAGCGGTAGCCGGGCGTGATGAAGATGGCGGTATCCCCCTCGAACGGCCGCAGCCTCCTGTCCTCGCCCGCCGCGCTCTCCAGCAGCCGCAGGGAGGTGGTGCCGACGGCGACGATGCGGCCGCCCGCCTCGCGCGCGCGGTTGAGCCGGTCCGCCGCCGCCGCGCCGATCCGCCCCCATTCGCTGTGCATGGCGTGCTCGGCCGTGTCCTGCGCCTTCACCGGCAGGAAGGTGCCGGCGCCGACGTGAAGGGTCAGCGTCTCCGTGCCGATTCCCGCCTCGGCGAGCGCCTCGACGAGGCCCTGGGTGAAGTGGAGCGCGGCGGTCGGCGCGGCGACGGCGCCCTCCTCGCGCGCGAACATCGTCTGGTAATCCTCGGCATCCCGCGCGTCGGCGGGCCGCTTTCCGGCGATATAGGGGGGAAGCGGCATGCGGCCGGCGCGCTGGAGCAGCAGCTCGACGGGCTCGGTCCCCTCGAAGCCGAGGAGTAGGCTTCCGTCGGCACGCTTCTCGACCACCCGCCCGGCAACGTCGCTGCCGAAGTCGATGCGGTCGCCGGGCCGCAGGCGACGGGCGTTGCGGACGAAGGCGAGCCATTCGCGCACCCCCTCCCGCTTGTGCAGGGTCGCGCCGATCCGCGCGTCGCCGCGGCGCCCTTCGAGCTGGGCGGGGATGACCTTGGTGTCGTTGAAGACGAGGACGTCGCCCCGCCGGAGCAGGCGCGGCAGGTCGCGCACCGACCGGTCTTCCGTCCCGCCGGGCCGTACAACGAGCAGGCGGGCCGCGTCGCGCGGCGAGGCGGGCCTCAGCGCGATCCGTTCCGGCGGCAGCTCGAAGTCGAACAGGTCGACGCGCACGGCGCCGGCTACTGTTTCCTGCGCGGCGGCGCGGGGGGATCCGGCACGCGGATGGAGGGCGGCGGCGGCACGGCCGGACCGGCGGCGGCGTGGGCGGGCTGGGCGGCCAAGGAGGGCGCGGGAGCCGCCGGCGCGGCGACCGCCAGGCCCGGCGCCGGCGGCGGGCGGTTGTCGGCGGCGATGGACGCCTGGAGAATGCGCGTCGGATTGGCCGGCGGCTCGCCCTTCTCGATCGCATCGACAAAGGCCATGCCGCTCACCACGCGGCCGAACACGGTATATTGGCCGTCTAGCGACAGCTTGGGCGCCAGCATGATGAAGAACTGGCTGTTGGCGGTGTTGGGCGCCTCCGTCCGCGCAGCGGAGAGGGCGCCGCGCACATGCGGCAGGCCGTTGAACTCGGCGGCGAGGTCGGGAAGATCGGAGCCGCCGCTGCCGTCGCCCTTCGGATCGCCCCCCTGCGCCATGAATCCGTCGATGACGCGGTGGAAGGTGAGGCCGTTGTAGAAGCCGCGCCGCGCCAGCGTCTTGATCCGCTCGACATGCCGCGGCGCGACGTCGGGCCGCAGCTGGATGGCGACGCGGCCGCCGGTGGAGAGATCGAGCAGCAGGGTGTTCTCGGGATCGAGCGGCGGGACGGGCGGCGGCGCGGAAATGGACTGGGCGGCCGCGGCCGTGGCGAGGAACAAGCCCGCCAACAGGATGAAAAACGCCTTCAAACGCATGATCTTGCCGTCCCGAAAGTGATGCCGCCCGCCCCCGCCGGACTTGTGCGTGCCCGGCGCGTCCGGATCAAGCCCCTTTGCGCCCGGTCGCCTGCACCCGCGCCGCGACGTCGGCGGCGACCGCCGGGGTCACGAACTTGGCGATGTTGCCGCCGAACAAAGCGATCTCCTTGACCAGTCGCGAGGCGATCGGCTGAAGCGACACGTCCGCCATCAGGAAGACCGTCTCGATCCGGTCGTTCAGCTGCTGGTTCATGCCCGCCATCTGATATTCATATTCGAAGTCGGCGACGGCTCTCAGCCCGCGCAGGATCACGGTCGCCCCTTCGCGCTCGGCGAAGTCCATGAGCAGGGAATCGAAGGTGACGACGGCGACGTCGCCGCCTATCCCCTCGATCTCGCGGCGGACCATCGCCACCCGCTCGTCGACGCTGAACATGGGCGACTTGGACGGGTTGGTGGTGACTCCGATGACCAGCCGGTCGACGAGCTTCGCGCCGCGGCGGATGATGTCCATGTGGCCGAGCGTGATCGGATCGAACGTTCCCGGATAGACCCCCGTCTTCATCGTCACTCCGCCGCCCAGAGCCCGGGTTTCGCCGGAATGGCGAATGGGGTCAATGGTCGCGCTCGATGGCGAAGCGGGCGATGGCGCGCAGCAGGTCGGCCTCGGGCCCGTAGCGCTCCAGATATTCGAGGCTCTGCGCGATGAGCAGCTCCGCCTGCCGCCGGGCGCGCTCCCGGCCGAGGAGCGACACGAACGTCTCCTTGCCCTGCTCGCGGTCCTTGCCGACCTTCTTGCCGGTCTTCGCCTCCTCCCCCTCCTCGTCGAGCAGGTCGTCGGCGATCTGGAAGGCCAGGCCGACGTCGCGCGCATAGCCCCTGAGGCGGGTGCGCCCTTCCGGCGGAACCCGCCCCATGATCCCGCCGGCCTCGAGGCAGAAGCCGATCAGCGCGCCGGTCTTGAGCTGCTGCAGCCGGGTCACCGCCGGCAGGTCGAGCGGAGTCGCGCCGGCGCTGAGGTCCATCATCTGCCCCCCCGCCATGCCCGCGGGCCCAGCGGCGCGCGCAAGCTCGCCGACCAGCTCCGCCCGGACGAAGGGATCCTCGTGAGTCGCCTCGTCGGCCAGGATCTCGAAGGCGAGCGCGTGAAGCGAGTCGCCGGCGAGGATCGCGGTCGCCTCGTCGAAGGCGCGGTGGAGGGTCGGCTTGCCGCGGCGGAGGTCGTCGTCGTCCATCGCCGGCAGGTCGTCGTGGATCAGCGAGTAGACGTGGATGCATTCCACCGCCGTGCCGACGCGCAGGGCCCTCCTCCGGTCGGTGTGGAACAGGCCGCAGGCTGCGACGACGAGGAGCGGGCGCAGCCGCTTGCCGCCGCCCATGGCGGCGTGGCGCATCGCCTCGTAGAGCCGCGCGCGGGGATCGGGGGGGACCGCGAGCAGCTCGTCGAACAGGGCGTCGACCTCGGCGCGGATGCGCTCCAGCGCCGACGCAAGGGGGATCGGGGCGTCCGCCACGGGGCGGGTCACTCGCCGTCGAACGGAACGGTGCCGCTGGGCTGGCCGTCGCGGCCGAGCTGGATCTTCTCGATCTTCGCCTGCGCCGCCTGCAGCCGCGCCTCGCACTGCTGGCGCAGCCGGTCGCCCTCCGCATAGAGGTCGATGGATTCGTCCAGCGATGCATCGCCGGTCTCGAGCCGGCGAACGATCTCCTCGAGCCGCTTGAGGGCGGCCTCGAACGACAGTTCCGCAACGCTTTCCGAGGTTTCGGGCATGTCCCAGCATTGGCCGCCGCCGCCGCCCCGGTCAAGCGGGCGGGAACGCGCCGCGATCGGGGGGCTGAAGATCGCGCCCGCGCCGCCCCCGGGCGAGCGGCGTCAGGCGGCCGCCTCGAACCACCAGATGCCGTCGCGGACGGTCCGCACCGCCCGTCCCCCCGCCTCCAGGTGGCGCAGGTGGGCGAGCGCCTCGCCGGTCGCCAGGCCCAGGAGGCCGTCGTCGATGGCGCGGGCGAAGAGGACGGAGAAGCAGTCGACCGCCCGCCGGGGCGTGGCGAGGTGGCGGTGAAGCGCCTCCAGCCGGTCGGCATGGCCCTCGGCGAGCGCGTCCAGCCGCGCATGCAGGCCGGTGAACGGCTCGCCGTGCGAAGGAAGGACGAGGAGGCCGGCAGGCAGCCGCTTCAGCCTGGCGATCGAATCCAGCCAGTCGCCCAGCGGATCGGCCTCAGGCTCGCTGAGGCTCAGCGACACGTTGGAGGTGATGCGCGGCAGCACCTGGTCGCCGGCGATCATCACGCCGCCCGCCTCGTCGACGAGGCAGGCATGTTCCGGACAATGGCCGCTGCCCACGACGACGCGCCAGCGCCGCGCGCCGATGGGCAGCGAATCGCCGTCCTCCATCCTCACATAGCCGACCGGCACGGGCGACACCCACGCGGCGAAGCGGCCCCAGCCCTTCTCCGCTTCCGCGGCGATGCGCGGCTCGCTCCAGCCGGCGGCGCGCCAATAGGCCACCGCCTCGCGCGGCGGATCGGCGCGCACGTCCGTGGTCAGCATGCGCGCGTAGAGCCATTCGGCGCGGGTCATCCAGAGCGCGACCTCGAAGCGCTCCGTCAGCCAGCCGGCGAGACCGACATGGTCGGGGTGGAAGTGGGTGCAGATGATGCGGGTGATCCGCCGCCCGGCGAGCGGGCCGGCGAGCAGCGCCTCCCAGGCCTCGCGGGAAGGCGGCAGGTCGATGCCGGTGTCGACGATGGCGACGCCGTCGCCGTCGTCCAGCAGCCAGACGTTGATATGCTTGAGCGAGCCCGGCATCGGCAGCCGAGCCCAGCCCACCCCCTCGGCGAGGCGGACGATCTCACCGGGCTCCGGCCCGGTGCGGCCGAGCGGGTAGGTCAGCCCCCTATAGCTCAGGGGCTCCCCCGCCGAGGCGAGGGAGACGTCCGGCGACGGGGGGTCAGCTCTTGAAGAGGCTGTCAATGTCGGGATTGCCGCTCTGGCCGGTCTCGGCTTCCTCGGCGACCAGAGCCGCTTCGGCGTCGCGCGCCGCCGTCTCGCGCTCGCGGCGCAGCTCCTCGATCAGCGCCTCGCGATCGCCCTCGAACGTCGTGTCCTTCGGGGCCTCGATGCCGGCCTGCTTGGCGGCCTTGGCGACCATCGCGTCGAGCTCACGCTGCGAGCAGAGGCCGAGCGTCACCGGGTCCTTGGGCTGGATGTTGGCGATGTTCCAGTGGCTTCGGTCGCGGATGGCGGCGATGGTCGAGCGGGTGGTGCCGATCAGCTTGCCGATCTGCCCGTCGGAAATCTCCGGATGGTTGCGGATGATCCAGGCGATGCCGTCCGGCTTGTCCTGGCGCTTGGAGACGGGGGTGTAGCGCGGGCCCTTGGTGCGCCGCGTCTGGTCCGGCTCCTTGTGCATGTGGAGGCGGTAGGCCGAGTCCTTCTGGCCCTTCTCTATCTCCTCCTGGGTCAGCTCGCCGGCGCGGATCGGATCGCGGCCGGTCAGCTTGGTGGCGGCGGTGTCGTCGGCGATCGCCTGGACCTCCAGGATGTGGAGGCCGCAGAAATCGGCGATCTGCTCGAAGGTGAGCGCGGTGTTGTCGACCAGCCAGGAAGCGGTCGCGTGGGGCATGAGCGGCTGGGCCACGATGGTCTCCGAAAACAATAAGGGCCGCCCCTTCGCGGAGCGGCCGATGATCCCCGCTGGCTTAATCGACCCCCGCGCGAAGGGCAAGGGCGGCGACGCGCCGCAGGATCGCGCGCGGCACATCCAAACGGCCCCGTCCCGGCATCCTCAGGAAAGGCGCGCCGGGGATCGTGCGCGCGACAGGGAGGCATAAGCATGAGGAAGGTGATGATAGCGGCGCTGATCGCCGGCCAGGCGGCGACGGTTGCGCCCGCCGCCGGCGCGGCAGAACTGGGGCGGGAGGAGGTGGTCACCGGCCAGCAGCGCGGCACCTTCGCCGGCGCTCGGCTGAGGGTGCCGTTCGGCGGATCGGAGGCGGGCCGGCCGCGGGCGGCGCTGGCCTTCACGCCGATCGACCGAACCCGGCTGAGCGGCGGCGGCGAGCGGCTCCGCCTGGGCGAGGGCGTCGAGCTGGGCCTCAAGGCGGGCGAGCCGGTCAAGCTGCGGCTCGGCGGCGCGACGATGGCCGAGCGCCTCAACGCCATCCCGGCCTCGGACGCCGAGCGCAAGCAGAGGAAGACGGGCAAGCTCATCCTCAAGGGCGCGGCGATCACGGCGCTGGTCGGCGCCGCGGTGATCGGCGGGCTGTACCTGTTCTTCAGCGTCGCCTGCGACGGCAACCGCTGCTCGGACTGAGGAGGCGCACGATGAAGAAAGGCCTTCTCGCCGTCGCCCTGGCCGCGGCGCAGCTCCTCCCCTCCCCCGCCCCGGCGGCTGAACTCGGCGACCCCGGCGCCGCCGCCGGGCCGACCCGGGTCGGCGGCTTCGCCGGGGCCCGGCTCCGGCTCACCGTCGGCGGCCGCCACTCCGGCGAGGCGCGTATGGCGCTCGCCCTGTCGCCGGTCCGCCGAAGCGCCGGCGACCCGAAGCTCGCCTTCGGCGAGGGCGTGGAGCTTCGCCTCTCCGGACGGACGGACCCGGCGATCAGCCTTGCCGGCTTCCGCCTCTCGCCCGGGCGGCGCGGGCAGGCTCCGGCCGGCCGCCGGCTCGGCGTCTCGACGGTGGGCGCGGTGGCGATCGGCGCAGGCGTGGTGCTCGCAAGCGCCGTCGCCATCGCCCTCGCCGTCCGAAGCGGCGAAGAGTGAGGGCTCAGCCCATCGCGACATAGCCGGGCGCCGCCGCCACCCGGCCGAGCCAGGCGGAGACGGCCGGATAGCGGGCGAGGTCGAAGCCGCCCTCGTCGGCGACGTGGGTGTAGGCGTAGAGGGCGATGTCGGCGAGGCTGAGCCGCGCGCCGACGAACCAGGGCCGGGCGGCGAGATGCTCGTCCATCAGCGCGAGCGCCGCCTCGCCGGCCGCGCGCTTGGCCTCGATCTGCCCGCGCTGCGCCTCGCTGAGCCGGGCCTCGCCGACGAAGGCGATCCAGAAGCGCATCGTCGCGACGTTCGGCTCGTGATTATATTGTTCGAAGAACATCCAACGCAGCATGTCGGCCCGCTCGAACCGGTCCTCGGGCACCAGCGCCGAACCGTCGGCGAGGTAGAAGCAGGCGGCGTTGGATTCCGGAATGAACCTCTCGCCCACCTGCAGGACCGGGATTCGGCCGTTGGCGTTGACGGCGGCCAGGAACTCCGGAGTCCGCGTCTCCCCCTTCAATATGTCATATTCGCGCCGCTCGATCGGCAGTCCGAGCAAGGCGGCGGTGAGCCGCACCTTGTAGCAATTGCCCGACGCCGAATATTCGTGGAGGACCAGCCGCTCCATCGTCACGCTCCCGCCCGCGGCGCCGCGGAAGGTTCGACAGGTCCGGAAAGTCCGGCTTCCATAAAGCGACAAAAAACCGCCTCCCCGGACCTTCCGGCGCCGCCGTGGGACCGCTCTCGACAGGCCTGGAATGAAGACATGATCCGCGACTCGCTTCGTTGGAACACAGTGCGAACATAGCAGCACGGGCCCGCCCGGCGCCAGCCCTCCGGGCGCCGCGCGGAGCCCGGGCCGCGCTTCGCCCGCCATGGGACGAGGTTAACTCCATCTTCACTCCGGGCGCGCAGAGCGGCCCGGGGCCGGGAGGAGGATGAATGCTGCGGGTCTACGCCTGCATCAGCGGCGAACATGACGTACGGCTGGTGCTTCTCGCCGGGCTGATCTGCCTGCTCGCCGCGATCACCTCCTTCGCCCTGTTCGAACAGGCGCGGCGCGCCGAGCGCCGGCGCCCGGCCTGGATCGGACTTGCCGGCTTCGTCAGCGGCACCGGCATCTGGTCGACGCACTTCGTCGCGATGCTGGCCTACCGGCCGCACCTTCCCGTCGGCTACGATCTCGGCCTCACCTTGCTCTCCATCGCCGCCGCCGTGTCGATCACCAGCCTCGGCTGGGCGGTCGCGCTGGCCAACCGGCGCCATGCGACGCTGGGGGCGGGGGCGGCGATCGGCGCCGGCATCGCCGCGATGCACTATGTCGGAATGTCCGCCCTGGAGGTGCCCGGCCGCCTCGACTGGGACCCGGGCCTCGTCGCCGCCTCCCTGGTCGCGGGGACGGCGTTCAGCGCCGCCGCCCTTGCCGAGCATCGCCGCAAGCCGGCCGGCCTCCCCTGGCGGGCAGCCCTGCTCTTCACCCTCGCCATTTGCGGGCTCCACTTCTTCGGCATGGCCGCCGCGACGATCTATCCCGATTCGAACTATTCGGTGCCGCCCTCGACCATCGACAACCACACGCTGACCGTGGGCGTGGTCGGAATGGCGCTCCTCATCCTCGCCATCGGCTGCCTGCTGGTGGTGTTCGACCGCAAGCTCGCGCGCAACGCGATCGAGGAGGCGCAGCGGCTGCGCACCTTCGCCGACGCCACGGTGGAGGGGCTGGTGGTGATCGACGGCGCGCGGATCGTCGACGCCAATCGCAGCTTCCTTCGGCTCACCGGCTACGACAGCCTCGCCGAGGCGCCCGCCGCCCTTTCGGACCTGCTGATCGACGTGCGGCTCGAAGCCTTGCCGACGGCCGCCGACGCCCCGCCCGCCGAGGCGCGGCTGCTGCGCGCCGACGGCGAGAGCCGGGAGGTCGAGCTGCTGCTTCGGCCGCTCGCATGGCGCGGCGCCGAGCTGCGCATCCTAGCCGTCCGAGACATCAGCGAGCGCCGCGAGGCCGCCGAGCGAATCGCCCAGCTCGCCTTCTACGACGCGCTGACCGGCCTGCCGAACCGCGGCGTCTTCGCCCGCCGCCTCGCCGAGGAGGTCGAGAAGGCGGGGGACCAGGGCGAGCCGGTCGCCGTCCTGTGCATCGACCTCGACGCGTTCAAGGCGGTGAACGATCTCTACGGCCACGCGGCGGGCGACGCCCTGCTCATCGCCGCGGCGCAGCGGCTTCGCGCCGCCGTGCGCGAGCACGAGCTGGTGGCGAGGCTCGACGGCGACGAGTTCGCCATCGTCCAGACGGGCGGGGTCCAGCCGGAGCTGGCGGGAACGCTGGCGCAGCGGATCCTCGCGGCGCTGGCGGAGCCCTTCGCCCTCGGCCAGGAGACGGTGCGGGTCACCGCAAGCATCGGCGTCGGCCTCTTCCCGGCCGACGCGGCGGATGCCGACACGCTGATCAAGAACGCCAATATCGCCTTGTGCCGGGCGAAGTCGGAGGCGCGCGGCCGGGCGCGCTTCTACGAAGCGGCGATGGACGAGGCGCTGCGCCGGCGCCGCCAGCTCGAGGCCGACCTCGGCCAGGCCCTGGCCCGCCGCGAGCTCAGCGTCCACTACCAGCCGCTCGCCGACCTCGGCAGCGGCCGCATCCTCGGGTTCGAAGCGCTGCTGCGCTGGAGCCACAAGCGGCTCGGGGCGGTGAGCCCGGCGGCGTTCATCCCCCTCGCCGAGGAGAACGGGTTCATCCTCGAGCTCGGCGAATGGGTGCTGCGCGAGGCGTGCGCGGAAGCCGCGCGATGGTCGCCGCCGCTCAAGCTGTCGGTCAACCTCTCGCCGCTCCAGTTCACCCAGGGCGACCTCGCCGCGAAGGTCGAGCATATCCTCGCCGAGACCGGGCTCGACCCGGCGCGGCTCGAGCTGGAGGTCACCGAGGGCCTCCTGATCAGGGATGCCGAGCGCGCCCTCGCCATATTGCGCCGCCTGCAGAGCCTGGGCGTGCAGATCTCGATGGACGATTTCGGCACCGGCTATTCCTCGCTCAGCTATTTCCGGATCTTCCCGTTCGACAAGGTGAAGATCGACCAGAGCTTCGTGCGCGAGATGATCGAGAGCCCGCAGGCGATGGCGATCATCCGCTCGATCATCGGCCTCGGCCGCGGCCTCGGCATGCCGGTGGTGGCGGAAGGGGTGGAGACCGCCGCCCAGCTCGAGGCGCTGCGGGCCGAGGGCTGCGACCAGGTGCAGGGCTATCTCATCGCCCGCCCCAACCCGATCGGGCATTTTTCCGGCCTGGTGATGGACCGCGGCGGGCCCGACCTTACGGACCGGCGGGCCGCGGGCTGAGGCCGAAGGTTCGCAAAGTTCGCGAAGGTCACGAAAGTCACGCGCTTCGCGGAAGAAAATCCTTTATTCCAGTCGGCGTCCTTGAGGCGGGACGTCCGGTCGCAAAGGCAGGATCGACAGCGGCATAGCGTGGAACATAACATGAACCTCGGCAAGGAGCAAGGCCGGCCCCGGCCGGCGCCCGCCATCGCCCCGCGCTGGCCGGCGGCCCTCTCCTTCGTCCTCCTCGCCGCCGCCGCCCCGCCGGTGACGATCGAGCCGGGGGCTCCGCAATATGCCGCCGGGGCCGACGAATATCGCCGGCTATGGCGGTCGGAAGGCGCCCGGATCGCCGCCGCCCTGGAGGCCGAGACCGGCCTCGCCTTCCCGCCCGAGCCGATCGACGTGATCGTCGAGGAGGTCCGGCCGATGACATCCTATGACGGCCGGACGATCTGGCTGAGGGCGAGCTATTCGCCCGCCTACAAGAAGGGCACCCTGGTCCACGAGCTCGGCCACCGCCTCGCCCTAACCCTCGAGAACCATGGCGGGCTCGACGACCACCGCCTGCTCTACCTGTTCCTCTACGACTCCTGGACCGACCTCTACGGCCGGGACTTCGCCGACCATATGGTGAGCATCGAGCGCCGAATCGGCCCGAACTACGACGCCGCCTGGACCTGGGCCCTCGCGATGACGCGGGAGGAGAGGCGGGAGAGGCTGAGGAGGCTGCGGGAAGGGGAGTGACCCACTCACTCGGAGAAAGAGCTGGTGTCCACTTCTACTGAATCGATGTCGACATTCGCGCTTCCGTCGTGATGTCCCCGCACTATTGCCGGATACGAGTCCGGGATCGAAACGGCATCGCGCTTGCCCCCGTAGTTCAAGGTTACATGGATGGTCCCCGCCGCCTCAAACCGGTCGGTGCTCACAGGAAAAATGGTCTCCGGGTTGATCTCGACCGATTCAATCACTGTGTTCGAAGACAGCTCATCCGCCTCCGTGACGAATCCTTGGACGGCCAAGCTGGTAACCGCATCGAGGATCGCGTCGACCAACTGCTTGTCCCGGATCGGAGCGAGTGTCTCCGTAGACCGTGCCGTCACCATCAGAGTACTCCCAAACCGGTACGCCGGCTATATTGCCAGCTGAGACGACTTCCAACCCCATCCAGTCCGCCCATGAGGACTTGATTGTGCACGCCAAGGTAGAAAAGTCGCTTCTGGAAAAAACCTCGCATCTCGCCGGGTATATCAAACACGTTGCTTGCTACGGCCAGTGGCTCTTTCCAGCCCGTGTCCGGCTCAGGGTGAACGCTGAAGAGGCCACTCTGGGTCGTGATTCGGCTGGTAACGGCACGGGGCCAAAAGAAACTCACCTCAGTGATCGAAAACGGATCGTCTGTAACGAGGAGTTTGCGGTTTGATCGAACACGGCAGGCGACAATTCTAGCTGCAACACGAGTGGATGCAGGTGTTACGCTTGTCTTCGTCCTAGAAGCCCGCCCACTTGCTGTAACGAGCTTCGCCTCGCGCGTCCCTGGAGATGAGGCTACAGCAAAATAGGCGGCAACGAGCGGGTTTGTTGTCCAGTCGAGCATTCTCGTGGGGGCACCATGATGTTGAGCGAGTGCCAAAAAGTCGAGTTCCTCTAAACCGACCGCAGGATAAAATTCGGGAATACGTCGCTTAAACAACTCCAGCACGGCTCGCTCGTGAACTATGTCATACCCGCTTCGTCGCCCAACTGATGGAATGAGATCAAAGGTGGAATCACCGAGGCCCCGAAATGCCCAACTCGAATCACTATGAGCATTGGTCCATTCCAGAAATGCCTTCCACCGATTGATCCACGTCCGCTTCGGCGGCGGACTTCGAACTCTCTTCGTGAGGATCAGTCGGAGTGCCATCGGGTAAGTCCCCTGAAGCGGGCGCTCGCGCGCGTCCGCCAGACGGCTACCGCTTATCAGAAACAGTGATCACGCGATACTCATCTATTGGAAAGATCTGAAATCCTCTCCCGACTTGTCGGCCTAGAACGCCTCCGCGGGGAGGGCCATCAGGGTTTCGGAGCCGGCTTCCAGCTTGCGGCGGAGCGCGCCCGTCTCGGGCATCACCCTTTCGGCGAAGAAGCGGGCGGTGACGAGCTTGGCTTCGTGGAAGGCGCGGTCCTCGGCGCCGTTCGCCAAGGCGGCGGTGCTGGCGCGGGCGATGCGCAGCCACATGAGGCCGAGGGCGACGGTGCCGAGCAGGGTCATGTAGGGATAGGCGGCGGCGCCGGCATTGTTGGGGTCGGCGAGGCCGTTCTGCATCAGCCACATCGTCGCGGCCTGGAGATCGGCGGTGCCTTTCTGGAGGGCGGTCGAGACGGCGGCGACGGAGTCAGTGGCCCCTCCACCAGGCTGCGCCTGGTCCCCCTCCCCGTTCCGGGGAGGAGTCGAGGTCTCCTCGGCGAGCAGTTTCAGGAAGGCCTGGATGGCGCGGCCGCCGTTGGCGCCGAGCTTGCGGCCGACGAGGTCGAGCGCCTGTATGCCGTTGGTGCCCTCGTAGATCTGGGCGATGCGCGCGTCGCGCACGAACTGCTCCATGCCCCATTCGCGGATATAGCCGTGGCCGCCATAGACCTGCTGGGCGTCGACCGCGGCCTTGAAGCCCTGGTCGGTGAGATAGCCCTTGATCACCGGGGTGAGCAGGCCGAGCAGGTCGGAGGCGGCCTCGCGCTCCTCCTCGGTCTGGGCGCGGCGCGAGACGTCGACCTGGAGCGCGCCCCAAAGGACGAGGGCGCGGGCGGCCTCGTTGAACGCCTTCATCTCCATCAGCATGCGGCGCACGTCCGGGTGGACGATGATCGGATCGGCCTTGGCGCCCTCCTCTCGCTGGCCGGGCACGAGGGCTCGGCCCTGGCGGCGGTCGCGCGCATAGGCGACGGCGTTCTGGTAGGCGACCTCGCCCTGGGCGAGGCCCTGCAGGCCGACGCCGAGACGCGCCGCGTTCATCATGATGAACATCGCCGCGAGGCCCTTCTCCGGCTCGCCGACGAGGTAGCCGACCGCGTCGTCATAGTTGAGCAGGCAGGTGGAATTGCCGTGTATGCCCATCTTCTCCTCGATCGAGCCGCATTGGACGCCGTTGCGCGCGCCGAGGCTCCCGTCCTCGTTCACCAGGAACTTGGGGACGATGAACAGGGAGATGCCTTTGACGTTGTCCGGCGCGCCGGCGATCTTGGCGAGGACGAGGTGGATGATGTTCTCGGCAAGGTCGTGCTCGCCCGAGGAGATGAAGATCTTGGTGCCGGTAAGGCGGTAGCTGCCGTCCGGCTGCGGCTCCGCCTTGGTCTTGAGGAGGCCTAGATCGGTGCCGCAATGCGGCTCGGTGAGGTTCATCGTGCCGGTCCAGCGGCCCGAGACCATGTTGGGGAGATAGGTCCGCTTCTGGTCGTCCGAGCCCTTGACCAGGATCGAGGCGATCGCGCCGGCGGTGAGGCCGTGATACATTTCGAACGCCTGGTTGGCGGAGAGCAGATATTCGCTGATCGCCGTGGCGACGACCTGCGGCAGGCCCTGGCCGCCATATTCCTCCGGCGCGGAAAGGGTGGTCCAGCCGCCGGCGGTGAACTGGTCCCAGGCCGCCTTGAAGCCCGGCGGAGTCGAGACCGAGCCGTCGTCGTGGCGGACGCAGCCATGCTCGTCGCCGATGCGGTTCAAGGGCGCAAGCACTTCCGAGGCGAAGCGGCCGCCCTCCGTCAGGATCGCCTCGACCATGTCGGGCGTCGCGTTCTCGAAGCCGGGAAGGTTGGAATAGCGCTCGAGCCCGAGCACGTCGTCGAGGACGAAGCGGGTCTCGCGGACGGGGGCGGTGTAGCTGGGCATTTAACTTCTCTCCGGTGCGATGAGAAACGTCCCGTTCTCGTTCAACTGACGCGGGCCTCCTACGGCCCTCCCGCCTCCGCGGCTTCGACCATGTCGATGAACCGCTCGAGCTCGGCGATGGTGGCGTCGATGTCGAGCCGCTGCTTCCGAAGCAGCTCGACGCGGCCGCGGCACTTCTCCAGCGTCACCCGGCGCTGCGAGGCGCGGCCGTCGCCCAGATCGTAGAGGTCGATCATTTCGCCGATCTCGGCGAGGCTGAAGCCGACCCGCTTGCCGCGCAGGATCCAGGCCAGGCGGGCGCGGTCGCGCCAGGAATAGATGCGGGCCAGCCCCTGCCGCTCCGGCGAGATCAGCCCCTCGTCCTCGTAGAAGCGCAACGCCCGCGGGGTCACGCCGAACTCCTCGCACAGGTCGCTGATCGCGTAGCGCTTGCCGCTGGATTCGGGGGTGTCGAAATCGGAATGGAGCGCGGTCTGGGGCATGTCCGGGCCGTAGTTTACGTTCACGTCAACGTCAATCGGCTCAGCCGCAGAGCGGGTCCCCGGCGATGTCGGTGGCCTTGCGCGCGGCCGCCTCGCCCGCGCCCTTGCGGGAGAAAGCGGCGCCGTCGAAGCGGGCGCCGTGGCCGCAATAATAATCCCGGCAGCCGGGGCCGTCGGCGCGGCGAAGGACGATGCGGCCGTCCGCCGCCTCCGCCTCGATCGTGCAGGCGGAATCGCCGGTCATGCGCAATGTCACCCGGCCGCCGTCCCGCTCGGCCAGGCCGGCGCCCGAGCAGCTGTCGAGATTCGCCCCCCAGGTGACGATTCCGAACTGGGTCTTGCCGCCCTTCTCGATGAGGCAGAGCTGGTCCGGGCGGTCGGCGCGCCCGCCTTCCCACAGGCCGGTGAGCGAGGCGGGGCCGTCGCCGGCGGACGAAGCGGCCGGGGCGGCGCCGGGCGCAGCGCCCGCCGGCGCCCCTTGGGGGGCCGCCGCCGACCGGTTCGCCGCCGGCTGGGCGCCGCCGCAGCCGGCGACGAGCATCAGGGCGACCAGCGACTTGCGCATCAGGCTCTCCACCCGCACCGGCATGCCACCCGGCGGCGGTTCAGGCAAACCGCGCGATGAGCCGAGGCGTTCCATAATCCGCGTCGAATAGGCCGCGCGCGGGGCGACAAGCCGCGGCGCGCATCCTATATGGACGGCGGGGAAACGGCCTGGACCCATATGAGTCGAGCGCCTGATTCACGCCACCGGCCGAGGCGCGGCGCGCTCCGGCCTCAGACGATCAGGCTCTAGGCGCGAGGGGCTGCTTTTGAACATGCTGACCACCCATCCCTTCGACGACGACAAATTGCGCGAGGAGTGCGGCGTGTTCGGCATCTGGGCCGCCGACACCGCCTCGGCGGTGGTCGCGCTCGGCCTCCACGCCCTCCAGCATCGCGGCCAGGAGGCGGCCGGCATCACTAGCTGGGACGGGCGGCTCTTCCATTCCCACCGGGCGATGGGCCACGTCGCCGGCAATTTCGACAAGGACGACGTCATCCGCCGCCTCGCCGGCACCGCGGCGATCGGCCACGTCCGCTATTCGACCACCGGCGAGACGGCGCTGCGCAACGTCCAGCCGCTCTTCGCCGAGCTCTCCTCGGGCGGCTTCGCGGTCGCCCACAACGGCAACATCTCGAACGCGCTGAAGCTGAGGCGCGAGCTCAACCGCCGCGGCTCGATCTTCCAGTCGACCAGCGACACCGAGGTGATCATCCACCTCGTCGCCACCTCGGCCTACAAGACCCTGCTCGACCGCTTCATCGACGCCCTGAAGCAGGTCGAGGGCGCCTACAGCCTGGTCTGCCTGACCAGCGAGGGGATGATCGCCTGCCGCGACCCGCTCGGAATCCGGCCGCTGGTCATGGGCCGGCTCGGCGACGCCTACATCTTCGCGTCCGAGACGGTCGCGCTCGACGTGGTCGGGGCGACCTACGTGCGCACCGTGCAGCCGGGCGAGATCGTCATCGTCTCCGAAGGCGGGGTGCAGTCCCACCGGCCGTTCCGCGAGGTGCAGCCGCGGCCCTGCATCTTCGAGCATATCTATTTCTCGCGGCCCGACAGCGTCCTCGACGGCGCCTCGGTCTATTCGGTGCGCAAGGCGATCGGCGCCGAGCTGGCGCGCGAGAACGGGGTGGAGGCCGACTTCGTCGTGCCGGTCCCCGATTCCGGAGTGCCGGCGGCGATCGGCTACGCCCAGGAGAGCGGCATACCCTTCGAGCTCGGCATCATCCGCTCCCATTATGTCGGCCGAACCTTCATCCAGCCGAGCGACTCGGTCCGCCACCTCGGAGTCAAGCTCAAGCACAACGCCAATGCCGCGCTGATCGAGGGCAAGAGGCTCGTCCTCATCGACGATTCGATCGTCCGCGGCACGACCAGCCTCAAGATCGTCCAGATGCTGCGCGAGGCGGGGGCGCGCGAGGTCCACATGCGCATCGCCTCGCCTCCGACCCGGCACAGCTGCTTCTACGGCGTCGACACGCCCGAGCGCGCCAAGCTGCTCGCGGCGCGGATGGACGTGGCGCAGATGAACGCCCATATCGGCGCCGACAGCCTCGTCTTCCTGTCGATCGACGGCCTCTACCGCGCGCTGGGCGAGGCGGAGCGCGAGGAGGCGCGTCCGCAATATTGCGACGCCTGCTTCACCGGCGCCTACCCCACCCGCCTCACCGACCAGGAAGACAGCGAGGCGCCCGACCACTTCACCCTCCTCGCCGAGCGCTACGGCTAGCGGGCGGAAGGGATCGGGCTTCGACAGGCTCGGCCCGAACGGAGGGTGAGGCACGACCGGAACCTTCCCGCGCCTTTCGGGCGGAGCTTGTCGAAGCCCTCTCCTTCCTCCTAAGGGCCCGGCATGAACGACGCTTTTCTCTCGGGCCGCCTGGCGCTGGTCACCGGCGCGAGCCGCGGCATCGGCGCGGCGACGGCCGAGGCGCTGGCGGGGGCGGGGGCGCATGTCGTTCTCACCGCCCGCACCGCCGCCGGCCTCGAGGCGGTGGAGGAGCGGATCCACGCCGCCGGCGGAAGCGCCACCATCGCCCCGCTCGACCTCATCGAGAAGGACAGCATCGCCCGGCTGGCGGCGGCGGTTGCGGAGCGCTGGCAGGCGCTCGACCTCCTCGTCCTCAACGCGGCCATGCTCGGCGCGCTGACCCCCGTCGCCAATGTCGACGGGCAGGAGTTCAACCGCCTGCTGACGCTCAACCTGCTCGCCAACCAGGCGCTGATCGCCGGCTTCGACCCGCTCCTCAGGAGGAGCGACCAGGGCAGGCTGATCGCCCTCACCTCCAGCGTCGGGCGGCGGCCGCGCGCTTATTGGGGCGCCTATGGCGCGTCCAAGGCGGCGCTGGAGACGCTCGTCCTCGCTTATGGGGAGGAGGTGAAGAACCTCGCGCCGCTCAAGGTGGCGATCGTCGACCCCGGCGCAACCGCGACCAAGATGCGCGAGCGCGCCTATCCGGGGGAGGACCCGGCGGGGCTGAAGCGGCCCGAAGCGGCGGCGGAGGCGATCGTCGGGCTGCTGCGCGCCGGCTTCGAGACCGGGCACCGGCTGGAGGTCGGATAGCCGTCTTCCGTGCAGGGAGGGAGGGACACTCTGGTGACAGTCACGTGACTGTCACCAGAGTGTCCCTGTCACCCGTGGCAAAATGGGGACAGTAACTATTTTCCGGTCCGGATCCCGCCGCGGCGCGGCGCTGGGGAAAATAGTTACTGTCCCCATTCGCGCATGCTGGTCCCCCTGCCATCCGCTGGGGCGGGCGTGAGGATCGGGGCGATCAGGCCTTCGCGAGGGTGACCTGGGCGACGTCGATGCCGCCGCCGCGGAAGCCGCCTTCGCAATACATGAGATAGTAGCGCCACAGGCGGTGGAAGGGGGCGTCGAAGCCGGGCGGGAGCCGCCCCTGCGCCACCGCGGCGTCGTAGCGGGCGCGCCAGCGCTTCAGAGTCTCGGCATAATGGAGGCCGTAGCCCCGCCGGTCCCGCCAGGAGAGGCCCGCCGCCCGCGCCAGAGCCGCGAACCGCGCCTCGCCGATCAGCATGCCGCCGGGGAAGATGTAGGTCTGGATGAAATCGGCATTGGACGCATAGCTTTCGAAAAGCGCGTCGCGGATCGAGATGAGCTGGAGCGCGGCGCAGCCGCCCGGCCGAAGCGCCGCCGCCACGGCACCCAGATAATCGGGCCAATATTCCTGCCCCACCGCCTCGACCATCTCGACCGAGGCCACCGCGTCGAACGTGCCGGCCGGGTCGCGATAGTCCTGGAGGCGGATCTCCACCCGCCCGGCGAGGCCCGCCTTCGCCATCCGAGCGTCGGCATAGGCCTTCTGCTCCGCCGACAGGGTGAGGCCGACGACCCGCGCGCCGTAATCGCGGGCGGCCATCTCGGCGAGCGAGCCCCAGCCGCAGCCTATTTCGAGCAGGCGGTCGCTGGGCTTCAGCGCCAGCCGGTCGAGGAGGAGGCGGAGCTTGCGGGCCTGCGCCGCCTCCAGCGGCTCGGCGGCCGGGGCCCCCGGCTCGGCGAAGACGGCGCTCGAATAGGTCATCGTCGAGTCGAGCCAGGGGCGGTAGAAATCGTTGCCGAGGTCGTAATGGTGGGAGATGTTCTCCCGAGCCCCTTCCTTGTCGTTGCCGCGGACGCGGTGGGCGAGGCGGTTGACGAGCCGGAACAGGCCCTTGGCGCGGGCCGTGTTGCCCAGCGCCTCGCCGTTCAGCATGAACAACTCGAACAGCGGCACCGGATCGGGGGACGTCCATTCCCCCTTCTCCCACGCCTTGTACCAGCCGACCGAGCCGGAGGTCATCAGCCGCACCAGAGCGTGCCAGCTTCGGATGTGGACGACCGGCTCGGGCCCCGGCGCTCGGCCGCCGAGCCGGCGGCGGGCCCCGTCCGGCAGGGTCGCGTCGATGGCGCCGCGGGCGAGGCCGGCGTCGATCCGGTCGAGGACGTGGTGGAAGCTTCCGCCCATCAGCCGCGCGACGAGGCCGCCGCCGGTGGCGAAGCCGCGGTCGGCGGAGACGAGGTGACGGCCGCGGGGCTGGTGGTTCATGCCGCCGCTAGGTGGCGGCAAGTTGCGGACGGCGCAACCCTCCCGCCTTCGCGGAGGGAGGGGAAGGGACACTCTGGGGACACTCTGGTGACAGTCACGTGACTGTCACCAGAGTGTCCCTTCCTGCCGGGGGATCAGATGACGTGCGGCTCCTTCGTCACCATCCAGCTCTGGCCCTTGGAGACCAGGGCCTGGAGGTCGGGCTTCTTGCCGGCGCTCGCCTCCGCGTTCTGGCGGACGACCGCGCTCTCGAAGGTGGGGGCGGGATCCTCGTAGAGGACTCCAAGCGCGGTCGGGAAGGCGACGGACGGCATCTCGACCAGCATGTGCGCGATCGAGCGGTTCTTCGGGTCGTGGACGAGGATGCCGGCGCCCTGCCAGTCGCCGTCGGCGACGTCGACGACGCGCAGCGCCAGCGCCTCGCGGTCGAGGGCGATGCCCTTCGTCCCGGCGGCGAACAGCATCGGCTCGCCCGCCTTCAGCCACAGCTGGTTGCCGGCATTCTCCTTGGCGGTGAAGGGCGCGAAGACGTCGTCATTGTAGACGATGCAATTCTGGTAGATCTCGACGAACGAGGCTCCCTTGTGGGCGTGGGCGGCCTTGAGCACGTCGGGCAGATTCTTGTGCACGTCGATTCCGCGGGCGACGAAGCGGGCGCCCGAGCCCAGCGCGAAGGCGCAGGGGCTCACCGGCCGGTCGACCGATCCGAACGGCGTGGAGGGCGAGCGGGTGCCGGCCCGGCTGGTCGGCGAGTATTGGCCCTTGGTGAGGCCGTATATCTCGTTGTTGAACAGCAATATCTGGCAATCGAGGTTGCGGCGAAGCACGTGCATGCTGTGGTTGCCGCCGATCGACAAAGCGTCGCCGTCGCCGGTGATGATCCAGACGTCGAGATCGGGATTGGCGAGCTTGATCCCGGTCGCGAAGCTCGGCGCTCGGCCGTGGATGGTGTGGAAGCCGTAGGTCTCCATGTAGTAGGGAAATCGGCTCGAGCAGCCGATGCCGGAGACGAAGACGACGTTCTCCGGCCTGACGCCGAGCTCCGGCATGGTCCGCTGGACCGCCTTCAGCACCGCATAGTCGCCGCAGCCGGGGCACCAGCGCACCTCCTGGTCGGTGGCGAAATCCTTGGGCGTCAGCTTGGTCAGTTCGTTCATGATCGGCTCTCGAAAGGAGAAAAGCCGTTCGGGCTGAGCTTGTCGAAGCCCCTTCCTTCCCCTGCGGCGCAGGAAGGAAGGCCCTTCGACAGGCCCAGGGCGAACGGCGCGGGTCTCGTGCGCGGCGTCCTCATCTGAGCGCCTCGTCGATCGCCGCCTCGATCTCGGCGATCTTGAAGGGCTGGCCGGAGACCTTGTTGACCGGCCGCGCATCGACGAGGAACTGGTCGCGCAGCAGCGTCTTGAGCTGGCCCTTGTTCATCTCCGGCACGATGATCCGGCCGTAAGACCTTAGAAGATCGCCCAGATTGCGCGGCAGCGGCCAGATGTGGCGGAGGTGAACGTGGGCGACGTCGAGGCCCCGCGCCCGCGCCCGCCGAACGGCCTGGTGGATCGGCCCGAAGGTCGAGCCCCAGCCGACCACGGCGAGGCGCGCGCCCGGGCCTCCGAGGCAGACCTCCTGCTCCGGGATCGAGGCCGCCACGCCCAGGACCTTGGCCTCGCGCGTGTCCGTCATCTTCTGGTGGTTGGCCGGCGCATAGTCGATGTGGCCGGTGCCGAAATTCTTCTCGATTCCGCCGATCCGGTGTGTGAGCCCCGGCGTCCCCGGCTTCACCCAGATTCGGGCGAGCCTGTCGTCGCGCGCATAGGGGTTGAACCCCTCCCCTTCGGCCGGCGCCTCTTCGTGGAAGCGGACCGGGAAAGGCGGGTAGGCGGACATGTCCGGCACCCGCCACGGCTCGGCGGCGTTGGCGATATAGCCGTCGGTGAGCAGCATGACGGGCGTCATGTACTGGACGGCGATGCGGCACGCCTCGATCGCGCAGTCGAAGGCGTCGGCGGGCGAGCGGGCGGCGATGACCGGCATGGGCGCGTCGCCGTTGCGCCCGTAGACCGCCTGGTAGAGGTCCGACTGCTCGGTCTTGGTGGGAAGGCCGGTCGAGGGCCCGCCGCGCTGCGAGTTGACGATGACCAGCGGCAGCTCGGCCATGATGGCGAGGCCCATCGCCTCGGCCTTGAGGGCGATGCCCGGGCCCGAGGAGGAGGTGACGCCGAGGCTTCCGGCGTAAGCGGCGCCGATCGCGGAGCCGATCGCGGCGATCTCGTCCTCCGCCTGGAAGGTGGTGACTCCATATTCCTTGAGGCGCGAGAGATGGTGGAGGATCGCCGAGGCGGGCGTGATCGGATAGCCTCCGAAGAACATCTTGAGGCCGGCGAGCTGCGCCCCGGCGACCAGCCCGAGCGAGATCGATTCCGCGCCGGTCACCGTGCGGTAGAGGCCGGGTTCGGCCGGGGCGGGATCGATGTGGCGCTGCGGGATCTGGCCGCCTATCTCGGCGGTCTCGCCATAAGCGTGGCCGGCGTTGAGCGCGGCGATGTTCGCTTCCGCCAGCTCGGCCGCCTTGGCGAACTTGGCGCGGAGCCACTCGACGATCGGCGCACGGTCGCGGTCGAACATCCAGAGCGCGAGGCCCAGGGTCCACATGTTCTTGCAGCGCAGGGCTTCCTTGTTGCCGAGCCCGAACGGCTTCACCGCGTCGAGGGTGAGCTGCGAGATGTTGAACTTGATGACCTGCCAGGGGGCGAGGCTGCCGTCCTCGAGCGGATTGGCGCCGTAGCCCGCCTTGGCGAGGTTGCGCGCGCCGAACTCGCCCTCGTCGGCGATGATCAGCCCGCCGGGCTTCAGATCCTCGACATTGGTCTTGAGCGCGGCCGGGTTCATCGCGACCAGCACGTCGGGGGCGTCGCCGGCCGTGTCGATCGCCGCCGAGCCGAAATTGATCTGAAAGGCGGAGACGCCGAAGGTGGTGCCCTGCGGCGCGCGTATCTCGGCGGGGAAGTCGGGGAAGGTGGCGAGGTCGTTGCCGGCGAGCGCGGTGGACAGGGTGAACTGGCCGCCGGTCAGCTGCATGCCGTCGCCGCTGTCCCCGGCGAAGCGCACGACGACGGCTTCGGGCCGGACGTCCGCCTCGGCTTCTTCGGGGGTGAGGAGGTGGGTGGCCGTCGCCAATTTCGCTTCCTTGCTAGCGCGCTGCCGCCCTCCCTAGCGGCCGGCGTCCGAAGCGACAACCGTGAGGCGCCCGCGGAAGGGGCCGACGTCGCGGCCCGCCCCGCGCCGGCGTCAGTCCGGGCGGGCCTGGACCGGCTGGAGCGTCTGGTTGTAGGTGTTCTGCTTCGCGTCGTCGGCGTCTTCCTCGCGCTGGCGCTGGAGCATCGACCATTCCTGCTTGGTCCGGCAGACCTTGCGGCGCGCGATCCGGCTCTCGGAGAGCGACTCGCTGCGGCAGATCATCTTGTCTTCGGGAGCGACCTGCTCGCCCCCCTTCTTGGCGGCGACGGCCTCACCGCTGCCGAGCAAGGCCATGGCGGCGGTGGCGAGCAGGATCGAGTAGCGCATATTACCTCCCCAAATTTGCCGGACTGTGCCGCGCCGGCCGGAAAAGAGTCAAGCCGCAAAGCAACTTAGCAAGGCTGTGCGAAGGACGTAATCGTGCCGGCGGCCCTTCAGGCCCTCGGCAGCACGCCGCCCTCGCCGACGACGTTGCGGAAGGTGTCTAGCTGCTGGCGCTGATGGTTGGTGCTCTCCAGGCCCTGCTCGGTGTCGCGCAGGCGCTGCTGGTCGATCTGCGCCCATTCCTCCTTGGAGTGGCAGGTGCGGGTGCGGCCGATGCGGCTCGTCGTGTCGGCCTGGGCGCGGCAGACGGTGCGGGTCTTGGCCGGTTTCGGGTCGGAGCCGCCGGCGCAAGCGGGCCCGCCGGCGAGCAGGGCCGCCGCGGCGGCCGCGGGCAGGAAAGAAGCGCGCATGAAAGCCTCCTGTGATTTCCGCAGCTTGAGCCCTCGGCGGCGGCGAAGTCAAGTTGACCGGGCTTGCCCGTTTGCGGGCGGCGGCGGCCCGCTCGGCGCCATCGGGGCCATTGCCGGTTGCCGGCCGGAACCCTATCGAGGCGGCGCCTAGAACCGGAGCCGACCTTGTCCGACCCCTTCGTCCGTCCCGACGTCCGCCTCTTCCTCGACTATCTGAACGGCCTGCCCGGGCCCAAGAGCCACGAGGCGGGGCCGGAGGAGGCGCGGCGCATGATCGTCGCCTCGCGCCACGTCGCCGACGCGCCGGTCGGGACGCTGGCGGTGATCCGCGACCTCGCCTGCCCCGGCCCGGCCGGCTACATCCCGCTTCGCCTCTACGACGCGCGCGAGACTCGGGAGGCGGGGCCGCTCGTCCTCTTCTTCCACGGCGGCGGCTTCGTGCTCGGCGACCTCGACACACACGCGCCGTTCTGCGCCGAGATGGCGCGGGCGCTCGACCTCCCCGTTCTCGCCGTCGACTACCGGCTGGCGCCCGAGCATCCCTTCCCCGCCGGGCCCGAGGACGGCATCGCCGCCGCGCGCTGGGCCGCGGAGAGCCCGGAGACGCTGGGGCGCGCGGTGACCGGCCTCGTCCCCTGCGGCGACAGCGCGGGGGGCAATTTCGCCATCGTCGTAAGCCTCGCCCTGCGCGACGACCCGGCGGCGGCGCCGGTGGTCGCGCAATGGCCGATCTACCCCGCCGCCGATCCCGCCAAGGGCTATCCCTCCTACCAGGATTTCGGCCAGGGCTACCTCCTCACCCATGAGGGGATGGACTGGTTCGACGCCTGCTACCGGCCCGCCAAGGCCGACTGGCGCTATTCGCCGCTGCTCAAGAGCCAGGAGGGGATGCCGCCGACCTTGGTCGTCACCGCCAGCCTCGACCCGATCCGCGACCAGGGCCGCGCCTACGCCGCCGCCTGCGCCCAGGCGGGCGTGCCGGTCGTCTTCCGCGAGGCGCAGGGGACGATCCACGGCTTCATCAACCTCAGGAAGGCGATCCCCTCCAGCCAGGCCGACGTCGAGGCGGGGTTCGCGGCGCTGAGGCTGATCCTCGCCGAGGCGGGGCGGCCGGCATGACCGACCCCGCCGCCCTTCCCTACCGCCCCGGCGCCGGGGTCATGCTGATCAACCGCGAGGGCAAGGTGTTCGTCGCGCAGCGGATCGATTCCACCCTCGAGGCCTGGCAGATGCCGCAGGGCGGCCTGGACGAAGGGGAGGATGCGGAGGACGGCGCGCTGCGCGAGCTCGAAGAGGAGACGGGCATTCCCCGGGAGAGGGTGGAGATCCTCGCCCGCTGCGCCGAGCCGCTCACCTACGACCTGCCGCACGACCTGGTCGGCAAGCTTTGGAAGGGCAAGTGGCGCGGCCAGAAGCAGCATTGGTTCCTCGCCCGCTTCCTCGGCGAGGATTCGGAGGTGAACATCGCCACCGCCAATCCCGAGTTCCGCGCGTGGCGCTGGGCCGAGCCCGGCGCGCTGCCCGCGATGATCGTGCCCTTCAAGAAGAAGCTCTACGAGGATGTGCTCGCCGCCTTCCGGGAGTGGCTTTGAGCCTGAGGGGGTCGGAAGGCGGGCCTCACGACTCCTTCGACAGCCACTGGAAGAGGCGCAGCGCGAAGGCCTGATTGTCGTTGCCGGGGGCGTTCATGCCGAACCTACGGCCCTTGTCGTCAATCTGCGCGCTGATCATCGCGGCTTCCCCGAGCACGACCACTCGCCCGCGCCCGGACCCGAGCGCCACCGCCTGCCGGTGACCCGCTGCGCTCGTCGGCCGCAACACCGGCCCCGGCGGGACGAATTCGACAGCGCCGGGGGGAAGAAGCAGCAGCGGCTCTCCGGCGCCGGTGAGGCTCTGGCCGGTGAAGGTCATCACCCTCCCCAGCCCCGAGGTGATGACATGCGGGCGGAGCAGGCCCGCTTCCCGCGTGAAGACCGCCGTTCCCCTGCCGGCATAAGCCGGGCCGGTCGTCGGAACCTCGACGAAGCCGCCGCCCATGCCGACGCCGAAGGCGCGCGCCAGACCCTGCGAGGCCTGGCCGAACGGGGCATGGTCGGCGACGAGCAGCAAGCCGCCCCCGCCTTCGACCCAGCGCCGGACGACGGCGATCTCGGCCCGCGCGAAAGCCGCCGCCCCGCGTTCGCCGCCCCGCCTGATCGGCAGGTTGATCGGCCCGATCCGCACGCGGTCCCCGCCGGCCGCGTTGGCGACGACAAGCACCTCGCAAGCCGCCAGCGATTGGGCGGTGAACGCGCCGCGATGGCGGGAGACGCGGTAGCCCGCCGCCTCGGCCAGCCGAGCCAGCGGCCGGTAGCGGCCGGTTGCCGTGTGCGCGTTGTAATGGCCTTCATCGACGCAGACCCGCTCGGCGCGGCGGGCCCGCAGGGCGAGGGGCGGTGTCGGCCGGTAGGCGGAATCAACCCGCTGGCCGAACGGTATCAGCGCGACCCCCGCGATCAGCAGCGCGGCGGAAAGGGCGGTCGCGGCCAGCACCCGCGCGGCGATCCGGCGGCCGCGGCGGCCGCGGCGGCCTTCAGCGGGTGAATTCGGAGAGGGCGTTGAGGCCGACGAACAAGGCGGCGAAGATGATCGCCGCGCCGGCGACGATGGCGACGATCCAGGCGACTTTGCGGATTCCCTCATGATCTCCCTCCGGACGCGATTGCAGCGGCGGGAGTGAGGGGGGACGGTCGGCGCGGGCAATGGGCGACGATTGATATGTCAAAGGCTGATACGGCGGCGCCTCGCCTTCCGCAGCGGCGAGGCGGCGCGCAGCCTCGATCCGGTTGGAAGCGCCGACGATCGTCATCGCAAGCCGCAGCCGCTGGTCGACCGTGTGCGGGGAAATATCGAGCGCGCGCGCGATCTCCTTCGACGACATGTGGCGCAGGACCATGCGCAGGCACTGGCGCTGCCCGTCCGACAGCCTGGCTGTGGGGTCCGCTTCCATGGCGCTCATCCTACCGGCTGCGGCGACGGCCGGAAACGCCCTTCTCCAGCACCGGGAGCTTTCCTGCACCCTGGCGTCGTTACGGCGGACCGCGGATTTTCCGACGGGTTCCGGGCGCGGTGTGGCCTCGGCGCAAATCGTCGGCTAGAGGCTCGATCATGCGGGGCCTTTCGACAGCGGAGACGACGGCGGTGGAAGCCGCCGCGGCGGAGCCGATGCTTGAGCGGGTCGAGGCGTGGGCGCGGGTCAATAGCGGCTCGTCCAACCTCCAGGGCCTGGCGACGATGGCGGAGCTCCTCGCCGACGCCTTCTCCCCCCTCCCCGGCGACATCCGCCTCGAGGCGCCCGAGCGGGTCGAGGCGGTGGAGGCGGACGGCCGGATCCGGCCGGTGCCGCATGGCCGGAACCTCCACCTCAAGGTGCGGCCCGAGGCGCCGGTGCAGGTGCTGCTCACCGGGCACATGGACACGGTCTACGGCGCCGACCACCCGTTCCAGCGGCTCGAGTGGCTGGGCGCCAGGGTGCTGCGCGGCCCCGGCGTCGCGGACATGAAGGGCGGCCTGGCGGTGATGCTCGCCGCGCTGAAGGGGCTGGAAGCCGGCGGAGCCGCCCCGCGCCTCGGCTACGAGGTGGTCATCAACGCCGACGAGGAGGTCGGCTCGCCGGGCTCCGCCGCGTTGATCGCCCGGGCCGCGCGGGGGAAGCGGGCGGCGCTCACCTACGAGCCGGCGGCGCTCCCCGACGGGACCCTTGCAGGCGCCCGCCCGGGCAGCGGCAATTTCTCGCTCGTCGTCACCGGCCGCAGCGCCCATGCCGGCCGCAACCCGGAAGAGGGACGCAACGCCCTCGTCGCCGCCGCCGACCTGGCGCTCCGGCTCGACTCGGCGAAGCGGGCGGGACTGAGCGTCAACCCGGCCCGGATCGAAGGCGGCGGCCCCAACAACGTCGTGCCGGATCATGCCGTGCTTCGCGTCAACATGCGCCCCGCCGCGCCGGCGGACCAGGAGGCGGCGCAGCGCCTGCTCGCCGACGCGGTCGCGGCCGTCGCCGCGGCGCGGGACGTTCGGATCGTTGCGCATGGCGGCTTCGGCCGTCCCCCCAAGCCCCTCGATCCGGGCGCGACGGCGCTCTTCGACCTCGTCCGCCGCTGCGGCGCGGAGCTCGGCCAAGCCATTGCGTGGCACGACACGGGCGGGGTGTGCGACGGCAACAACATCGCCGCCTGCGGCGTGCCCGTGGTCGACACGATGGGCGTGCGGGGCGGCGCGATCCATTCGCCGGACGAATATCTGCTCGTCGACAGCCTCGCCGAACGGGCCCGGCTGTCGGCCCTGGTCCTGCTCCGGCTCGCCGCGGGAGAGCGGTTGTGAGCTTCCGCGTCCGCCCCGTCGGCAGCGACGATTTCCCCGCCATCTACGAGATGGCGAAGCTCACCGGCGGCGGCTTCACCAACCTTCCCCCCGACCGCGGCGCGCTCGTCGAGAAGATCATAAGGTCGGAGCGGTGCTTCGCCGAGCAGGTCGCCGAGCCGGGCGACGAGCTGTTCATGTTCGTGCTCGAGAATGTCGAGACCGGGCAGATACGCGGCACCTGCCAGGTGTTCGGCATGGTCGGCACCGAGCACCCCTTCTACTCCTACCGGATCGGCACGCTCACCCAGACCTCGAAGGCGCTCGGCAAGACCTTCCGGGCCGAGATGCTGAACCTCAGCACCGACCTGGAGGGATCGTCGGAGGTGGGCGGGCTGTTCCTCCACCCGGGGGAGCGCGCCGGCGGCCTCGGCATGCTGCTCGCCCGCAGCCGCTACCTGTTCATCAAGCTCCACCGCGAGCGGTTCGGCAAGCGCGTCATCGCCGAGCTGCGCGGGGTGATAGACGAAGGCGGCGGCTCGCCCTTCTGGGACGCGATCGCCGGCCGGTTCTTCGGAATGAACTTCCAGGAAGCCGACGAATTCAATGCCGCCCACGGCACCCAGTTCATCGCCGACCTGATGCCCAAGACGCCGATCTACACGGCGATGCTGCCCGAGAGCGGGCGCGCGGTGATGGGCCTTCCCCATCCGTCGGGCCGGGCGGCGATGAAGATGCTGGAGCGCGAGGGCTTCCATCACGATTGCTATATCGACATCTTCGACGGCGGCCCGACGATGATCGCGGCGACCGACCAGATCCGCACCATCCGCGACTCGCGCGCGCTGCGCGTCGCCGCGGTGGAGGAGGAGGTGGAAGGGCCCGCCCTCCTCCTCGCCGCCGGCCGCGGGCCCGGCTTCCGGGCCTGTTGCGGCCCCGTCCGAACCGACCCGGACGAGAATGCGACTCTCGACCGGCGCACGGCGGCGATGCTGGAGGTCGCCGCGGGGGACGCCGTGCTCGGGATGAGCCGCTGACGTGCCGCTCGTCGAGATCAACTTCGACGGGATCATCGGCCCGAGCCACAATTATGCCGGCCTCAGCCTCGGCAACGTCGCCTCGGCGAGCAACAAGGGCCTCGTCTCCCACCCCCGCGCGGCCGCGCTCCAGGGCCTCGCCAAGATGCGGCACAATCTGCGCCTCGGCCTTCCCCAGGGCTTCCTCCTCCCCCACCGGCGCCCCGACGAGGCGTGGCTGGCCGAGCTCGGGACGGACGCGGCGGCGGCGCCCCCCTCCCTTCGTCCCGCCGCCTTCTCCGCCTCGGCGATGTGGGCGGCGAATGCCGCGACCGTCTCGCCCGCGCCGGACACGGCCGACGGGCGCTGCCACCTCACCGTCGCCAACCTGAGGACGATGGCGCATCGCAGCCACGAGGCGCCCGAGACCCTCGCCCAGCTCCGTCTCGCCTTCGCCGACGCGGCCGCCTTCGCCGTCCACCCGCCGGTCCCCGCCACCTTCGGCGACGAGGGCGCCGCCAACCACATGCGCCTCGCCGCCGCGCACGACTCGCCCGGCGTCGAGATCTTCGTCTACGGGCATCGCGGCGGCGCCTATCCGGTGCGCCAGCACGAGGAAGCGAGCCGGGCCGTCGCCCGGCTCCACGGGCTCGATCCGGAGCGGACCCTGTTCGCCTGCCAGTCGGAAGCGGCGATCGCCGCCGGCGCCTTCCACAACGACGTCGTCGCGGTCGCCAACGGCCACGTCCTCTTCGCCCACGAGCAGGCGTTCGAGGACCGTGCCGGCGTCTACGCGGCGCTTCGGCGCGTCTTCCCGGAGCTGGAGCTGGTCGAAGTGCCGGCGGCGGCCGTGCCGCTCAAGGAGGCGATAAGCAGCTATCTGTTCAACGGCCAGCTCGTCACCCTGCCCGACGGCGCCATGGCCCTGGTTCTGCCCGAGGAGGCGCGCGAGACTCCCTCGGTCTGGGCCTGGCTCGAGGCCCTGGCGGCCGGCAACGGACCCATACGCCGGCTGTTCGTCGTCGATGTGCGCCAGTCCATGGCCAATGGCGGCGGCCCCGCCTGCCTGCGCCTCCGGGTCGTCGCCGATCCGGGGACGGTGGACCCCCGCTTCCTCGCCGACGAGGCCAAGCTCGACCGGGTGGCGGGCGTCGTCGAGCGGCACTGGCCTGAGCGGATCGCGCCGGCGGACCTCGCCGATCCCGACCTCCCCCCGCGGCTGGAGGGCGCGCGCGCCGCGCTCCTCGACGCGCTCGATCTCGCCGCGCTGGCATGACGCCGGGCCGCGTTACAGCCTCCGCCGCGCCAAGGCCGGCTATCCTCGTTCCGGAGACCCTTTCATGACCCCGTTCGTCCTCGCCGCGCTGCTCGCCGCCGCCCCCGCCCCGCCGCCGCCCGCCGAGGACCCGGGCCCGATGACCCGCGCCGAGATGGAGGCGACCAACAAGGCCCGGTTCGAGGAGATGGACGCGGACAGGGACGGCTTCCTGTCGGGCGCCGAGATGGCCGCCGCGATCGGCCCGGCCAAGGTCGCGGCGACGCTCGCCGCGCTCGACGCCGACCGCGACGGCAAGGTGAGCGCCGCCGAGCTGTCGCGCCAGATGCTCCTCGCCTTCGACTCCGCCGACGCCGATCACGACGGCACTCTCACCCTCGCCGAGCGCGCGGCGATGCGGCGGGGGAACGGGCGCTAGGGCGCACCGGGCCCAGCGAGACGCGCTCGTCCTGAGTAGGGACCGAGCCCTGGCGAAGTCCCGTACCGAAGGACCGTCCTTCGAGACGACGGTTCGACAAGCTCACCGGCTCCTCAACATGAGCGGGGGTGGCTCGACCCTCGGCGTCTCGGGATCCGTGCGGGTCGCCGACGTCGCCTGCCTCAGCGCAGGAGGGTGACCCGGATCTGGTTGCCGCGGTCGCTGCGGATCGATTCGGTTCGGCCGGGTCGGAACGGGCGGCCATGGGGCCAGCATTCGCGGAAGCTGCCGCCCCAGGTGAAGCACAGCCGGCCCCGCTCCAACGCCCAGTCCCCGCGCGTCTCGCGCTCGCCGAAGCGGGCGACGACTCCGCCGTCGCGCCGGAAGGAGAGGTTGGTGACCTGGCCGTTGGCCGCCTCGACGCGGATCGTCCGGCCGACGAACTCGGGTTGCCAGCCGTCGTCGCGGCCGGTCGCGCAGCCGGCCAGCGCAGCGCCGACCAGAGCGATGGGAAGAAGCCTTGCCTTCATCTAAGCCTCCGCGCTCCAGAAGATGTCGATCGGCGCCTCGATCGACGACAGCACCCGCCCGATCGGGACGGACGAGAGTGGACCTTCCCTGATCGCCTGCTCGAGCATCCGGCGCTTGGCGGCGCCGGCGACGACGATCATCACCGCCCGCGCCGAGGTGAGCGCCGCGGCGGTGAGCGTGACCCGCTCCACCGGCGCCGTCTCGGGCATGGGCTGGGGCCTCACCCCGACGGCGCGGCGCTCCCGCGGCCCCGCCACCGCCCGCTCCAGGTCCGGGCCGGGGAAGATGCTCGCCGTGTGCCCGTCCTCGCCCATGCCGAGGCAGGCGAGGTCGAGCGGCCAGCCGATCAGCGACAGCCGCGCATCGGCGAGGCGGCCCGCCTCCTGCGAGTCGCCGAGCGCCGCCTCGTCGACCAGCGAGACGAGGTTGGTGCCCTTGGCCGCGAAATAGCCTTCGAGCTTGCGGTAGTTGCTGAGCGCGTCGCCGAGCGGCACGAGCCGATCGTCGGTGGGCATCACCGTCACCTTCGACCAGTCGATCGCTTTGGATTTCGCCAGCTCTCCGTAGATGAGATCGGGGGTGGAGCCGCCGGGCAGCGCCAGCCGCGCCCCGCCATGGGCCTCGATCGCGCTCTCGATGACGAAGCCGATGTCCCCCGCCGCCTGCGCGGCCATCTCACGCGGGGAATCGAACTCCCACCATTCGATCTCGTCCATCGGCGCTCCGTCCTCCTGTGACCCGCGGCAAGGAACCGCGCGCCGAGGCGGCGGGTTCCAGCATCGATCCGCCCCTTAGGGAGACATTCGATGCCTGCCAAATCGAAAGCGCAGCAAAAGGCCGCCGGCGCCGCCCTCTCCGCCAAGCGCGGCGACACGCCCAAGAGCAAGCTCAAGGGCGCGTCCAAGGGCATGGCGGATTCGATGAGCGAGAAGCAGCTCGAGGAGCTCGCCTCGACCAAGCGCAAGGGCAAGCCCGAGCATGTGAGCTGAAGCGTGGCCGGCGAGACTCCTCCAGGAAAGGCCGCCCCCACCCCGCCGCCCGACGGCGCGGAAGGCCATGACAGCCTGGCCGACGCCGCCGAGGAAGCCGTGCGCGAGATAGAGAAGCGCCGCGACGGCAGCGGCGGCTATTCGGGCGAGGGCGACATCGGCTGAACGCGGTCGCTCGACAGCCGGCCGCGTCCGGCTTAGCCTGTCGGCCTAAGACCATGAGGGGACTGCCGAAAATGGGGATGAGCGAGACCGGCGCCTGGGCGGCGCGCGCGGTGCTGGCGGCGACGCTCGCTTTGCCCCTCTCGGCCGCTTCGGCGCAGCCCGCGGCCGCGCCGGCTCCCCAGCCGAGCATCCAGCAGGAGTTCGAGGCCGCCGCGACCGCCTCCGCCGCCCGCGAGTGGCAGAAGGCGCTCTCCATCTTCGAGCGGCTCGAGGCTCGGCTTGCCAAGGGCAGCGCCCGAAGCCTCGCCATCGTCCGGGTGCGCAAGGCCGAGGCGCTCGACATGCTGGGCCGGGACGAGGAGGCCGCCGCCGCTCTTCGCCTCGGGCTGGCGAACCTTCCGGTGAGCGACGCCTCGCTCCGCGAGGACCGCTACCTCGCCCTGGTCCGGCTCGGCCAGATCTCCGAGCGGGAGCTGGATTTCGGCGAGGCGCTGAAGAACTACCGCCTCGCCGAGCCGCTCGCTGAAGGCCGGGAGAAGGCGCCGGCGCTGCGCGGGCTCATCCAGACCGACATGTTCTACGACGCCCAGGAGGCGCTCGCCTTCGCCGACAAGGGGCTGGCCATCGCCGCCGCGGAGCCCGGCGACAAGCCGTTCCAGGCCCTGTTCCGGACGCTGCGCGGCCGGGTGCTGATCAACCTCGGCCGAGCCGCCGAGGCACGGAGCGAGCTCAAGAAGGCGACCGACCTGCTCGGCGGGCTCACCACCAAGGTGGACGCCTCCGACCTCGCCGCCCGCTCCGACCTCGCCATCGCCGCCTTGCTCGCCGGCGCCGACGAGGCGGCGCGGGAATATCTCGCCTGGACCGGCGCCGGCCATTTCGAGCAGGGCTTCGCCGCCGGCGCGGAGATGGTCCCGCCGCCCTGCGGCGAGGATCTGGAGCCGGGCGACGTCGCCGTCGTCGAATTCTCGGTCCGCAACGACGGCACCGTCGGCCACGCTTTGCCGATCTACGCCTCGCGGCAGGGACCGAGCGCGCTCGCCTTCGCGCGGGCGGTGCGGCAATGGTCGTGGAAGCCGGAGGACGCCGCCAAGATCCCGCCGCTGTTCCGCGCCCTGACCCGGGTCGAGCTGCGCTGCTCGACCTCCGGCGAGCGGCCGTCGCTGCGCGACCTGCTTCGCCAGGACGTCGATGCGTGGCTGGCGGCGCGGGGCCTGGCGCCGCCGGCCGATACGGCGCGCAGCAGCGCCGCGCGCCTGAAGCCGCTCCAGGAGGAGCTGGCGCGCCGCGAAGCCGCCGCGGGCGCGAAGCCGGTCGCCCTCGTCCCGGTCCTCGCCGACCTCGCCTCCAACGCCATCGTCCCCGACCGCGACCGGGTCGACTATCTGCGCCGAGGCCTCGCCATCGCCGCGGCCGACCGGGCGCCGGCGCCCGCCCGCGCCTGGTTCGCGATCCAGCTCGCGCGCTCGGGGACGGACTGGCGCACCGGCGAGGAGGGGAAGGTCGACGACCTGCTTCGCGCCCTGCTCGCCTCGCCGGACTATGCCGGCGACCCGCGCGCCGCGGCGGCGGTTCGGCTCGAGCTGGCCGAATATCTCTACCGCGACGCCAAGCGGACGAACGACGCCGTCGCCGTGCTCGCGCCGCTGCGCAGCGCGCCCGGGCTCGGCCCCAACGACCCGCTGCGCGCCGCGGGCCTCGCCCGGCTGGCCTCGCTGCAGCTCGTCGCCGGAGACGTGCCGGCGGCGCGCGCGACCTTCGACGCCTCGGGCCTCACCGCCGACCAATGCGCCCTGCTCGACACGCCCCCACGCCAGCGCAGCGGCGCCGCCTCGTCGGGCGACTTCCCGAACGAGGCGCTGCGCTGGGGGTTCGAGGGCTGGACGGTGCTGCAGTGGGACATCAGCCCGGCGGGCGTTCCGTCGAACGTCAGGGCGGTGGTCGCCTACCCGCCCTTCGTCTTCGACAAGTCCGGGACGAAGATGATCGACCGCTTCCGCTACGAGCCCACCTTCCGCCCCGGCGCGACCCTGGGCTGCAGCGGCATGACCCAGCGCGTCCGCTACCAGCGAGGGTCCTGAAGCGAAGGGATCGCTCCACGCGCCCGTGGGAGGTGGAGGACCGCAGCATGAGACCTGGATCGGCAGGTCCTGCTCAGCCGAGCCTATGGACGATTGCAGCCCGAACGCCTAGGTTGATCCTCCCGAAGAGGTTGGACCGACATGGGCGATATCCATAACAGCGACGTTGAGATCAGCAACACGGCGATCAACATGATCTCGACAATGCATCATGGCGATCGCGCTCGCGTGGAAGATACGATCGCGCGGGTCATTGCGGACGTGAACGGGTCCAACGTGCAGCGACTGCGGAATTATCCCGATGTATTCGTCGCCCGCGGCGGCGGTCTGCGCGTTATCTTCAAGAAGGGCGGCGGTAAGTCTTATGTGACCACGGTCGCGAAAGAGGGGTAATGGCCAGAGATGCCTTCGTAGAGCACGTCTTCGATCTTGCCGCTGCTCAGACCGAACTAGCCGACTTCCGAAAGCTTCTAGACAGCAACACTCACCTGAAGGAACGCGAGCAAGTGCTCGCCAGCTTCGCCAAATGGCCCAACCTGTGTGCGCTGTTCGGCAAGTTCCACGGCCAGATCACAATCGCCGATCGGATCAAGCGCGAATTCAGGATCGAAGGCTATTTCCGAACCGATCTGACGGTGAAGCTGGCGGGCCGCGACCACATCTGCCTCGTCGAATTCGAAGGCGCCTCGCCCAACTGCATCTTTAAGCCCGGCGATCGCACGATCGACGATTGGGCTCCGAATTTCGAGAAGGGCTTCAGTCAGATCGTGGATTGGGCCTGGGCTATCGACGAGTACCGGCACACGCCGGTGATGCGGGATGGCTTCGGCAGCGAGCGCCCCGACTTCATCTCGGTCCTGGTGATCGGCCGCGACAGCGCGCTGGAGAGCAACGCAGCGAGGGCGCGATGGAAGTGGCGCAGTCGCCACGTCGCGGTTCACGGCGGCGCCGTTACGCTGCTAACCTATGACGATCTCTACTTCCAATTCGACACGGAGATTCAAAGCAGACTGTGATCGAGAGGCGCAACGACGCTCCGAGCGTCGGCCCGGAGCGGACGGCCGCCGCTGAACCACGGTAGGGCGGCTTAAGTCTCAGGGGTAATTGGCGCGCCCGGAAGGATTCGAACCTCCGGCCCCCAGATTCGTAGTCTGGTGCTCTATCCAGCTGAGCTACGGGCGCGCGGGAGACGGCCACATAGGGGGAAGGGCCGGGCCGCGCAACCCCGTTGCGGGCCATAGGGGGCCCGCCTAGAGGCGGAGGGATGAAGCGCTTCGCCGACGCCCTCCTCCTCCTCTCGCTTGCCCTCCTTTCGGCCTGCGCCGAGCCGGGGCCCTATCCCTCGCTGGCGCAGCGGCCGGCCGAGCGGGCCTATGCCGAGGAGGCGGCGCGCGAGCCGGTGGCGGCCGCCCCGCTCCCCGACGACCCCGCCGTCGCAGGCCGGATCGACGCCCTCCTCGCCGAGGGCGAGCGGGGCGAGGCTGAGTTCGCCGCCGCCTTCGCGCCGGCGGCGGCCGCCGCGTCGCGCGCCGGCGCGGCCGGCTCCGACAGCTGGGTCGAGGCGCAGCAGGCGCTGTCGCGGGCGACCGCGGCGCAGGAGCGCACCGGCCGAGCGCTCGGCGACCTCGACCAGTTCGCCCTCGCCCGCGCCGGCGCCGGGCCATTGAGCGAGGCGGACCAGGCGCGGCTCAGGCGGGCGACGGAGGCGCTGCAGGCGGCGGCGAGGGCGCAGGCGGCGCGGATCGAGAGGCTGGAAGCGACGCTCCGCCGCTAGCGCGGTGGGGATCGCTTGGATCCGCCCTCGCCCCCGAGCTTCTCGAAGGCCAAAGAAGGGCTTCGACGAGCTCAGCCCGAACGGGTGGGCGATCCAGGCGCCCCCGCGCCGCGCGATCAGCCCTGGAGCGCGGCGCGGTGGCGCTTGGCGAGCTCGACATAATGGGCGACGCCGGCGAGGTTGGCGGCCTGCTCCCCGGCGGTGAGGTCGCGGACATATTTGGCCGGGCGGCCGGCCCAGAGCTGGCCGGCGGGGATTCGGCGGCCGGGAGCCAGCAGGGCGCCGGCGGCGAGCATTCCGCCGCTCTCTATCTCGCAGCCGTCCATGACGATGGCGCCCAGGCCGACGAAGCTGCGGTCGTGGAGGCGGCAGCCGTGGACCATGGCGAGATGGCCGATCAGCACCTCCTCGCCGATCAGGGTGGGGTGGCCGGCCTCGTGCCCGGGGCGGGGCGAATCGACGTGGACGACGCTGCCGTCCTGGATGTTGGTGCGGGCGCCGATGCGGATGCGGTTGACGTCCCCGCGCAGCACGCAATTGTACCAGATGCTGGCCTCGGCGCCGATCTCGACGTCGCCGATCAGCACCGCGCCGGGGGCGACGAAGGCCGCGGGATCGAGGCGGGGCGAATGGCCGCCGAGCGGGATCAGCTTCATGGCCGGTCCATGACGTAGGTGATGTGCGGCCGCAAGGGATCGCCCTCCGGCAAGGCCGGGTGGAGGAAGTCGAGGTCGCTCCGGCGCGCCATGCCGAGCCGCTCCATCAGGCTCCAGGACCGGATGTTGGCGGCGACGGTGATGGCGACGATGCGCGGCGCGGCGAGCCGGTCGAAGCCCCAGGCGAGGCACGCCGCGGCCGCCTCGCGCGCATAGCCCCGGCCCCAATGCTCGCGGCCGAGGCGCCAGCCGATCTCGATGTCGTCGGCAATGGGCGTGCCGGGGACGCCGGCGCGAAGGCCGCAAAAGCCGAGGAAGGCGCCGTCCTCCCGCCTTTCCAGCGCCCAGAAGCAGTGGCCGAGCTCGGCCTGCATGGCGCGCTGCCGGGCGATCGCCGAGTCGCTCTCCTCCCGAGTCGTCGAGGGGCGGATGTGGCGCATCACCTCGGGATCGGAATTGATCCGGAAGAAGGGCGCCGAGTCCGAGTCGCGCCACGCCCGGACGACCAGGCGAGCGGTCTCGATCATTCCCGGCCGCCGACGACGGGCACCCAGCTGCGCCAGTCGGCCAGCAGCGGCAGGATGCTGGCATGATCGTCTGTCCAGCCGCGGAAGCCCGGCCGGAGCCGCAGCGGCCGCCACAGCGCGCGGTCCGCCCCGCTTGCGGCGCGGAGCCGCTCGATCGCCTCGGCGCGGGGCGACATCGCCACCCAGATCGACACCGTCATGTTGTGCGAGGCTTCGATCATGGTCGGCGAGTAGGTGTAGAGGGCCGCCGTCCAGCCGTCGGCGCGGGCGGCGGCGGCGAGCACCGGCTCGAGATCCAGATAGCGGTTGGAGATGTGCATGAGGAGCAGGCCGTCGGGGGCGAGGGCCCGGCGGTAGACCGCCAGCGCCTCCCGGGTGAGGAGGTGCATCGGCACGGCGTCCGAGGAAAAGGCGTCGACGGCGAGGAGGTCGAGGCTTTGCGCCGGCTCGCGGGCGAGGCTGAGGCGGGCGTCGCCGACGACGATCCGCGCGGTCGGCGCGCAGCGCGGCAGGAAGGTGAAGCGGGTGCGGGCGAGCTGGACCATCGCCGGGTCGATCTCGAAGATGCGCCAGCGCTCGCCCGGCACGGCGTAGCAGGTGAGCGTGCCGGCGCCGAGGCCGACCACCCCGACCCGCGCCGCGGGGCCGTAGAGGACGGGCGCCGAGGCGAGCGCCTGGCCGACGCCGGAACGGCGGGCGTAATAAGAGGTCGGCACCAGCTCCTCGCCGGGCAGCAGGCTCTGGACGCCGTGGAGGGTCGTGCCGTGGGTGAGCAGCCGCGCCGGGGGCAGCGAGCGCTTGGAGACGGTGTAGATGCCGAAATAGGAGCGCGTCCGCATCCCCGCGTCGGACTGGTAGAGCTTCGTCCAGCCGCCGTAGCTCAGCATCAGGGCGAGGAGGCCGAGGGTGAACATGACCCGCCAGCCGACGAAGTGGAGGACGATCAGCGAGATGAGGATGCTGGCGATCGCCGCCCAGCCGCGGTCGACCCAGCCGAAGACGTGCATGTCGGCGAGGTAGGAGAGGAGGAAGGCCGCGAGGAGGAGCGCGAAGCGGCTCCATTTCGGCAGATCGGGCGCCCAGGGGATGAACGGCCGCTGCCACAGCAGCAGGGCGGCGCCGAGCAGCAGGATGGGATGCTCGTAGGCCCAGTCGAAAAGGGTCGGGGCGAGGACGGCGCAGAACAGGCCGCCGAGCGCCCCGCCCGCGGCCATGGCGAGATAGAAGGTGGTGAGCCGCCCCGCCGCCGGGCGCAGGCGGTAGAGCTCGGCATGGAGCGCGGCGGCGACGACGAGGAGCAGCAGCAGCCCGACCGTCGCGTTGAACAGGGGCTGGGCCGAGCCCTCGCTGAAGGCGAAGCCGCCGCCGATCAGCAGCACGAGCGGGCCGATGCGGGTGAACAGCTCCGCCGTCTTGCGCCCTTCGGCGAAGGCGATGACGAAGCTCAGGAGATAGAGGCCGAGCGGGACCACCCACAGCAGGGGGATGGCGACGATGTCGGTGGTGAGGTGGGTCGTCGTCGACAGCATCAGGCCCGACGGCACGGCGGCGAGCGCCATCCAGTGGAGGATCCGACGGAGAGGCGGGGCCGGCATGTCCTGGGCGGGCGCCGCCTCCACCGCGCGGGCCGGGATGGTGAGCGCGCAGGCGGCGACGAGCAGGACGAGCAGGGCGTAGCCGGCGGTCCACAGCAGGCTCTGCTCGCGCAAGGTGAGCAGGGGCTCGACGAGGAGCGGATAGGAAAGGAGGCCGCCGAAGCTGCCGAGATTGGAGGCGGCGTAGAGGGCGTAGGGCTCGCCCCGCTCCGCCTCGAGCGCGTACCAGCGCTGCATCAGCGGCGCCTGCGCCGAGACGATCAGGAAGAGCGGGCCGATCGAGCTCAGAAGGAACCAGGGCGCCCACACCGCCGGGGACGCCTCGGGCGGCAGCGTTGCGGCGGTGAGGCCGAGCGGCAGCCACAAGGCGGCGAGCGCGAAGACGCCGAGATGGACGCCCGCCTGCAGGCGGGGCCGCAGGCGCGCCAGGAAATGGGCGTAGGCATAGCCGCCGAGTAGCAGCGCCTGGAACACCACCATCGCGCTGTTCCACACCGCCGGCGCCCCGCCGAGGCGGGGCAGCGCCATGCGCGCGATCATCGGCTGGGTGAGGAAGAGGAGGAAGGAGCCGGTGACGATGGTCGCGAGGAAGAGCGGCCGGGCGAAACGCTCGGCGCCGCGGCCGCCCGCGCCTGCCTGGGCCGCTTCGCTCACGCTCCCGCCTCCAGCCCGGCGGCGGCTCGGATCACCGCGTCGAGCGCCGCGTCGACGTCGTCGAGGTGCGTTCGGAAGGAGAGGATGCAGCAGCGCAGCCAGTCCGCGCCGTCGATGCGGGTGCCGCTGAGGAACACCCTCCCCTCCTCCTGGACGCGCCGCAGCAGGGCGCGGTTGAACGCGTCGACGTCGCCCGCGGCCGGGCGATAGCGGAAGGCGACGAGCGACAGGTCGGGCGGCGCCCCCACCTCCCAGCCCTCGGTCGCGGCGAGGCGGGCGTGGAAGTAGCGGGCGAGGCCGATCTTCTCCGACTGCGCCGCGCGGAACGCGCCCACGCCGGCGAGCTGGAGCGGGAGCCAGAGCCGCAGGGCGCGGAAATGGCGGGTGAGCTCCGGCGAGAGGTCGCCCGGCGACGGCCCGACGTCGGTCTCGCCGAGCGGGCGGATATAGTCGGCGCTGGCGCTGAACGCCTCGAGCAAGGTCCGCCCGTCGCGCGCCACCACCGCGCCGGTGCCGTAGGGGAGGAACAGGGTCTTGTGCGGATCGAGCGCGGCGCTGTCCGCCCGCTCGATCCCGCCGAGCGCCTCGCGGCCCTCCGGGCACAGCATGAACAGGCCGCCATAGGCGCCGTCGACGTGGAACCAGGCGCCGTGGTGCTCGCACAGGTCGGCTATCGCCGCCAGCGGATCCACCGCGCCGGTGTCCACCGTGCCGGCGGAGGCGATGACCAGCCAAGGCCTGACGCCGGCCTCGACGTCGCGGGCCAGCGCCTCGGCCAAAGCGTCGGCGCGCATGCGGTGCCGCGCGTCGGTGGGGATGAGCCGGCGCGGCGCGCGGGCGCGGCCGGCGATGCGCAGCGCCTTGTCGATGCAGTGATGGGCGGTGCGGGAAAAATAGACGGCGCCGCCGCCCTCCTCGTCCCGCGCCTCGCGCGCCGCGACGATGGCGGTCAGGTTGGCGAGGCTGCCGCCCGAGGTCAGGGTGCCCGCCGCGCCTTCGGGGAAGCCGATCGTCCGAGCGAGCCAGGCGACGGTGGCGTTCTCGAGCCGGACGGCGCCCGGGGCGGCCGAGGCGAAGCCGGCATATTTGTTCGACGCCGCCGCCAGGAAGTCGCCGATCGCGGCGTGGAAGAGGCCTCCGCCCGGCACGTAGCCCATGAAGCGCGGCGAGGCGGTGGCGATGCCCGGGCGCTCGACGCTGCGGCCGAGGAAGTCGAGCGTCTCCCCGAGAGGCCTTCCCCGCTCGCCGAACTCCGGCTCGAGCGGGGGCGTGAAGACCTCGTCCCAGCCGCGGTTGGAGGGGCCTTCCGGAAGGTCGCGAAGGAACGCCTCGGCGTGGGCGGCCGCGGCCGCGACCAGCGTCTCCCGCTCGGCCTCGCGGGGCTCGAGCGCTGCGGCGCCGGCCTGGAGGGCGACCAGCTCGGCGCGGGCGGCGTCGCTCACCGGCCGAGCAGCCTCGCCGCCACCGGGGCATGATAGGTGAGGACGCCCGAGCAGCCGGCGCGCTTGAACGCGGTCAGGGTCTCGATCACAAGGGCGTCGCGGTCCCCCGCGCCCGCCGCGGCGGCGGCCTCGATCATCGCATATTCGCCGCTCACCTGATAGGCGAAGACCGGCACCTCGAACCTCTCCTTCACCCTGCGGACGATGTCGAGATAGGGGAGGCCCGGCTTCACCATCACCGTGTCGGCGCCCTCGGCGAGGTCCATCGCCACCTCGCGCAGCGCCTCCTCGGCATTGGCATAGTCCATCTGATAGCTCTTCTTGTCGCCCTTCAGCAGGCCGCGCGATCCGACCGCGTCGCGGAACGGCCCGTAGAAGGCCGAGGCATATTTGGCGGCATAGGCCATGATCTGGACGTTGCAGTGGCCGCGCATCTCCAGGGTCTCGCGGATGGCGCCGACGCGGCCGTCCATCATGTCGGACGGGGCGACGATGTCGGCCCCCGCCTCCGCCTGGACCAGCGCCTGCTCGACCAGGATCGCGGAGGTGACGTCGTTCAGCACGTAGCCCGCCTGGTCGACGATGCCGTCATGGCCGTGGGCGGTATAGGGGTCGAGCGCGACGTCGGTGAGGATTCCGACCTCCGGCACCGCCTCCTTCACCGCCCGCACGGCGCGGCAGATGAGGTTGTCCGGGTTGAGCGCCTCGCCGGCGTCCTCGGTCCTGAGCTCGCGGGGCGTGTTGGGAAAGAGGGCGACGCACGGGATGCCGAGGCTCCGCGCCTCGCGGGCCTTGCCGACGATCCGGTCCACCGACCAGCGCGAGACTCCGGGAAGGCTGGCGATCGGCTCCTCCACATCCTTTCCCTCGGCGATGAACAGGGGCCAGATGAGGTCGGCGGGGGTGAGGAGCGTCTCAGCGACCAGCGCCCGGCTCCAGGCGGCGGCGCGGGTGCGGCGGAGGCGTGCGGCGGGGAAGGACGGCGTGAAAGCGGGGCGGCTCATGACGCCACGCTCGTAACCCACCCGCCGCCCGGTGCAAAGCACGGGCGTTTCGTTTCGTCGCCGGAGCGTTCTTGTCCCGGGCGGGGATAAGTGGCATCCTTCGCGCCTCTCGGGGGAAGATGAAGGAACAGGGAGAGCCGGGAGCCTTCAGCGCAAGGAAAGGACACAGGGATGAAGCTGTTTCGTCCATTGGCGACTTTCGCGATCGGCCTCGTCGCCGCGCTCACCGCCGCCGGCCCGGCTTGGGCCGGACCGCCCAATCCGATCCTGTACCTGACCGGCCAGGAATATTATTCCGCCAACGGCAAGAACTGGGTCCGCTACAAATACGACGTCCTCAACAAGGACCAATATCCCGCCGACATGTTCCTGGCGGCGCCGGCGCTGCCGCCCTGCGGCCTCAACACAAAGGCGTCGCGGACCTGGGTCGACTTCTTCGACAGCCGCGGCAAGCGCCTCTACGGCTTCTGCGCCCTGGGCAGCCCCAGCGACCTCGGCAAGCTGTGGTTCGCGCTCGAGGAGGGCGTGGTGCCGCCGAGCTACGTCTACATCGAGGTCAACGACCGGCAGACGAACACGAAGTACAAGTCGAACCTCGCCGATACGACGATGTAGGGGGGCCTTCAGGGCCGGGCGGCGGCGGCGGGCGGAGCCTTTTCGGGCGTTGCGGAGTTGGCCGCGGGTGCAGTCCTCCCGTTCCGTCCCCCGCCAGGCCGTCCCCCGCCAAGCCGTCCTCGTCGTCAACGCCCACTCCCGCAAGGGGCGGGACCTGTTCGGCCGCGCCGAGCGGCTGCTGCGGGACAAGGGGATCGACCTGCTCGCCGCCCACGCCGTGCGCGACCCCTCGCGGATGGGCGAGATCGTCGACAAGGCGGTCGCCGACGGCGCGCCGATGGTGATCGTCGGCGGCGGCGACGGCTCCCTCTCCTCCACGATCGACCATCTCGTCGGCCACGACTGCGTGTTCGCCCTCCTCCCGCTCGGCACCGCGAACAGCTTCGCCCGCACGCTCGGAATCCCGCTCGACCTCGAGGGGGCCGTCGAGACGATCGCCTCGGGGCGGCGGCGGCGGATCGACCTCGGCAGGGTGAACGGCGACTATTACGCCAATTGCGCCGCGCTCGGCCTGGCGCCGATGATCGGCGACAGCGTTCCGCACAATCTCAAGCGCCATCTCGGCCGCGTCGGCTATTTCGTCTGGGCGCTGTGGTGCCTCGCCCGCTTCCGCGCCTTCCGGCTCACCATCCGCGAGGGCGGCCGCGAAGAGACGATCTGGGCCACCGAGGTGCGGATCGCCAACGGCGGCTTCCATGGCGGCGTCGAGCTGGTCGAGGAGGCCGAGGTCGACAGCGGCGAGATCGTCGTCCAGGCGGTGGTCGGCCGCAGCACGCTCGGCCTCGTGTGGGACTGGTTCTCCAAATATTTCAAGCTTCCCGCCCGCCAGGCCATGACCCGGGAATTCCACGCCCGCCGCCTGACCCTCGAGACTCGCCCGTCCCTGCCCATCTCGGTGGACGGAGAGGTGCTGACCCGAACGCCGGCGGAGGTGGAGGTCGCCGGCTGCGCGGTCGACGTCGTCGTGCCTCGACCCTGATCTAGCCGGCGGGATTGATGCGGCCTCCAGGCTCCGCGTCCGCCAGGGATTCCTCGGCGCATTGCTGCGGGTCGGGCGGCGCCGCGGCCGGCACCCCCATACGGCTCGTCCGCCAGCCGCCGCTCAGGTAGAAGCCGATCGCCATCGCCATGTTGGCGAAGGAGCTGACCGGGAAGCTCAGCCACAAGGCGTCCGCCTTGAGCCAGGGATAGGCGCCGAGCGCGAAGCCGAGCCGGACCGGCACGAGGCCGATGAAGAGGATCAGCAGCGGCCCGATCACCGATCCGTTCGCGCGCACCGTGCCGAACAGCACGAGCGTGACTCCGAACATGAGGAAGCTCCAGGTGGCGATGATCTGGATGTGCCGGGCGATCGGCAAAGCGGGGCTGCCGCCGCCGAGGAACAGGGCCAGCGCCGGGCGGTCGGCGACCGCCAGCAGCACGACCAGCGAAGCGGTGATGAGCAGCGCGAAGAGCACGCCCGAGCGGGTGATCGCGCTCACCCGGTCCCAGCGGCCGGCGCCGATATTCTGCGCCGCCATGGCGCTGACCGCCGCCCCGAGCGACATGGCCGGCATCTGAAGATAGGTCCACAGCTGCATCGCCACGCCGAACGCGGCGGTGGTCGCGACGCCCTCGCGGTTGACGAGGCCGATAAGCGCAAGCGCCGAGGCGGAGATGACGATCATCTGAAGGCCCATTGGCAGGCCCTTGACGACGATCGTCCTCAGGATCGGCCCGTCCGGCTTCAGGTAGCGAAGCTCGCGCCCCCGCAGCCGCAGCGGCAGGTCGCGCACGTACATGTAGAGGACGAGGCCGGCGAGGCTGACGTAATTGGCGATCACCGTCGCCGTCGCGGAGCCGGCGATGCCCATCGCCGGCAGCGGCCCGAGGCCGAGGATGAAGACCGGGTTGAGGCCGCTGTCGAGCACCACGGCGAGGATCATGAACCAGAGCGGGGTCAGGGCGTCGCCCGCGCCGCGCATCGCCATCATCAGCATGACGAGGATCAGCGAGGAGGGCATGGCGATGAAGATGACGCGCAGATAGTCCAGCGCCAGCGGCGCCGCGCCGGCGGGCGTGGCCAGCAGGCGCAGCAAGGCGGGAGCGAAGATCCAGCCGGCGGCTCCGATCGCGACGGCCACAAGGATGAAGGCGCCGAGGGCGGTGCCGATCACCCGCCGCGCCCCGTCGACGTCGCGCCGCCCGAAGGCCTGGCCGATGAGGATGGTGGACGCCATGCCGAAGCCGAAGACGAAGGCCATCAGCAGGAACATGACGATATTGGCGTTGGAGGTCGCCGCGAGCGCGTCCTCGCCGAGGAAGCGGCCGACCCAGACCGCGTTGATCGAGCCGTTCAGCGACTGGAGGATGGACGAGAAGAGCGTCGGCAGGGCGAAGGCGAGCAGGGTCTTGGCGATCGGACCCTGGGTGAGGTCGCGGCCGCCTCCGGGACCTTGAGGTCCGCGGCGAGTCGGTTCGTCGTCAGCCATGCGCTCTTCTCCACCCCTTCCTGCACGCAGGGAGGGGTCAGGGGTGGGTACGTCAATGGAGGGCGGTGCCTCAAAGGAGACGCACCCACCCCCGGCCCCTCCCTGCGTGCAGGGAGGGGGGTAAATCAACCCAGCCGATCGAGCGCCGCTTTGTATCGCGCCGCGTCCGACGCCTTCTCCTCATGGTCGGCCCGCGCCTTCTCCACCGCCTCGGGCTTGGCGCGCTCGACGAAGCTCGGATTGGCGAGTCGGCCGGCGAGGGAGTCGCGCTCCTTCTCCGCAGCCTGGAGCGCCTTTTCGAGCCGCGAGCGCTCGGCGGCGACGTCGATCGCGCCTTCGAGCGGGAGCACGTAGGTCGCCTCGTCGACCACCACCTGGGCGGCGGCGCCGGTCGCCGGCTCCAGCGACACCGCGTCGATCCGGGCGAGGCGGCGAAGCGCGGCGGCATGCCGCGACAGCCGTGCCTCGGTCCGCTCCGAGGCGTCGCGGACATGCAGCGGCAGGCGGGCGCCGGGCGGCACCTGCAGCTCGTTGCGGGCGGCGCGGATGCCGCCGACGAGCCGGACCAGCCAGTCGATCTCCTCGCCCGCCTCAGGATCCAGGGCCCGGGCGTCCGGCATCGGCCATTTCGCAACGATCAGCGGATAGGGGCGCGGGTTGGCGCTCCACAGCGCCTCGGTGACGAAGGGCATGAACGGGTGGAGCATGACCAATATCTGGTCCAGCACCCAGGCGGCGACCGCCCTGGTCTCGTCCGCGGCTGGCCCCTCCCCTTCAGGGGAGGGGTTGGGCCCTGGCCCGTCGCCGGAGGCGTCGGAGGAGACGTCCCCCACCCCGCGACCCTCTCCCGAGGGGGAAGGGCCGAGGACGGGCTTGATCAGCTCGAGATACCAGTCGCAGAACCGGTCCCAGACGAAGTGGTAGAGGGTGTCTGCGCTCTCGTCGTAGCGCAGCTCGGCAAGCGAGAGGTCGAGCGCCTGGACGGTCTTCACCGTCTCGCCGATGATCCAGCGGTTGACCGGGAGGGCGGCGGCCGGCGGCTCGAGCGCGGCCGAGGCGCCGATGCCGTTCGACTGGCAGAAGCGGGCCGCGTTCCACAGCTTGGTGGCGAAGTTGCGGTAGCCCTCGACCCTCTTCTCGTCGAGCTTGATGTCGCGGCCCTGGCTTTCCATCGCGGCGAGCGTGAAGCGAAGCGCATCGGCGCCGTAGCGGTCGATCAGGCCGAGCGGATCGACCGTGTTGCCCTTGGACTTGGACATCTTCTGGCCCTTGGCGTCGCGCACCAGGCCGTGGAGGTAGAGCGTCTTCCAGGGCCGCTCGCCCATGAAATGATAGCCCTGCATCGCCATGCGGGCGTCCCAGAAGAAGATGATGTCGAAGCCCGAGATGAGGACGTCGTTGGGATAGTGGCGGGCGAGCGTGGAGCCCGGCTTCGGGCGCCAGAATTCTCCCTCTCCCCCGGGGGGAGAGGGCTGGGGTGAGGGGGCTCGGCCGTCGGGATCTTCACCCTGAGCCGGAGCCCCCTCTCCCTGCCCTCTCCCCGCCGGGGAGAGGGGTGGCTCCGCCTGATCGGGCCAGCCCAAGGTCCCGAACGGCCACAGCGCCGAGGAGAACCAGGTGTCGAGCACGTCGGTGTCGCGGCGCAGGCGGCGGTTGCCGGCCTCGCGCTGCGCTTCCTCTTCCGTCTCGGCGACGAAGACCTGGCCCTCCTCGTCATACCAGGCCGGGATCTGGTGGCCCCACCAGAGCTGGCGGGAGACGCACCAGGGCTGGATGTTCTCGAGCCAGTTGAACCAGGTCTTCTTCCACGTCTCCGGGACGACGCGTATGTCGCCGGAGCGCACCGCCTCGATGGCCGGCTTCGCGAGGGTGGCGGCATCGACATACCATTGGTCGGTGAGCCAGGGCTCGATCACGGCGCCCGAGCGGTCGCCGTGCGGGACCTGGACGAGGCGTTCCTCGACCCGTTCCAGGAACCCTTCCGCCTCGAGCCGCTCCACCACCCGCTTGCGCGCCTCGAAGCGGTCGAGGCCGATCAGCTCTTCGGGGACCCGCCCGTCCTGCGTCTGCGCCACCCGCGCCTCGGCGTCGAGCATGTTGAGCATGTCGGCCGCCTTGATGCCGGCGCGGCGGCCGACCTCGAAGTCGTTGAAGTCGTGGCCGGGCGTGATCTTGACCGCGCCGGAGCCGAGCTCCGGGTCGGCATGCGCATCGGCGATGACGGGAATGAGGCGGCCGGTGATCGGGTGCCTCAGCCTCCTGCCGACGGCGGCGCGGTAGCGCGCGTCGTCGGGGTGGACCGCCACCGCCATGTCGGCCAGCATCGTCTCGGGCCGGGTGGTCGCGACATGGATGAAGCCGCCGCCGTCCTCGAACGGATAGCGAAGGTGCCAGAACCCGCCCTGCACCTCCTTCGTCTCGACCTCGAGGTCGGAGATGGCGGTGCCGAACTTCGGGTCCCAGTTGACCAGCCGCTTGTCGCGGTAGAGCAGCCCCTCCCGGTAGAGCTGGACGAACACCTTGAGGACGGCGCGGCTGAAGCCCTCGTCCATCGTGAAGCGCTCGTTCGCCCAGTCGCACGAGGCGCCGAGCCGGCGCAGCTGGCGGGTGATCGCCCCGCCCGACTGCGCCTTCCACTCCCAGACGTTGGCGACGAACTGCTCGCGGCTCATGTCGGTCCGCTTGACGCCCTGGCTGGCGAGGTTGCGCTCGACCACCATCTGGGTGGCGATGCCGGCATGGTCGGTGCCGACCACCCAGAGGGCGTCCTTGCCCTGGAGCCGGGCGTGGCGGACGAGCACGTCCTGCAGGGTGACGTCGAGGGCGTGGCCGATGTGGAGCGAGCCGGTGACGTTGGGCGGCGGGATGACGATGGTGAAGGGCTCCGCCTCGGGCCGCGCCGGCCGGAACAGCCCCTCCTCTTCCCACCGCGCATACCAGCGCGCCTCGATCTCGGCCGGGTCGAACGTCTTGGGAAGGTCGGTCATGGGAGGTCTTTAGCGGGTGACCTCGCCTTGTGAAGCCACATCAATCGCAGGAATGCCGCTCCGACAGGCCGGCGCGAAGTTCAGGGAGGAGTTCGGCGCCTAACGTAGCTAAACCCGGCTGTTCCTTCAGCGCTACGAGCAGGGGCTCGGCCCTCGAGTTATCGTAGACCCACGCACGATCCGCCTGCCAGAAAAACCAAGGGAACTCGCCGAACGATCTGGCCCTGCGAGCCGCCACCTTGTCCTCGGGTACGTCGTGCCCCCCTTTCGCCACACGCAGCCTGATCCGTTGCAGCTGACGCTCAAGCCTATCCACGTAGATATATATCAAGCAGATTTCGAAGCCTCGCCGTCGCGCGTCACGGACCAGGGGTCGGTATTTGGAGGTCGAAAGCACGGTTTCGACACCGATCGTCTGATGCACCGCTACCGACGCCTTAAGCCAAGCCTCGATCCTCGTCACAGCCGCCAGATTGGCTTCTTCGCCGTGCAAGTCCTCGACAAGCCTCAAGCGCCGCGTGAGCAGGTCCGGATTGATGATCCAGACCGACCCGTCGAACTCGGAAACGTCACTTCGGCTGTACGCAGTGCTCTTGCCCGAGCCGTTCGGCCCGGCCACGATCCACAGACGCGGCGACGCCTCGCCTTTGCTGATCAATCGTCGGACACCGCGCGATTCTCAAGGCGGGCCCGGCGAACATTCGCAGCGAAGGAGGCCTGAAAATCGGCTGCAAAGGTTGGGCTGTCCGCATCCACGACGCGCAGCCTGACCCGCTCCCCGTCCCGTTCCGCCGTGCGGTACCGCGGCTTGCTGGGTTTGCCCGGCTTCAATGTTCCGTCGACGGTGACGATGCGCGGCTGCTTTGCCATTCCAGCCATATAGCTCTTCGCCGCCGCCAAGACGAGCCCCGTCAAGCCTTACACGTGCCGGAGCCTCAGAAGCTCTTGCCGACGATCCTGGCGATTTCGCGGGTGACCAGCTCTTCGACGATCTCGGGGAGGTTGCGGTCGAGCCATTCCTTCAGGATCGGCTTCAACATGTCGCGCACCACCCCCTCGAGCGGCCCGTCGCCGGCGGGAGCCGTCTCGCTGCGCTCCTTCAGCGCCGAGAGGGCGGCGAGGGATTGCCGGCTCGCCGCCGCCGCGTCGTCGGAGACGAGGCCGTCCCCCTCCGTCACCGGATCGCTGAGCTCGAGCACGTCCTCCTCGGGCGGCGAAGGCCGCGGCGCCTCGACCGGGCGCGAGCCGCGCGCCGGGCGGGCCGCGGCGGCGCGGCCGTCCTCGGCGATGACTCGCTTGATGGAGGCAAGTATCTCCTCCATCGACGGCTCGCGGTTAATATCCCCCATGACCAGCGGCTTATCGCTTATTGCCGGGGCGGTGTCACGCTGTTGTTTGCCGCAGGTGCGGGCGTCGTGACGGTGCGGGTCGATACCGGCACCGGCGCCGCATCGTCCGACCAGTCCGAGATGCGGTGCGACGTCCGGCGATAATGGACGGTCGGATCGTAGAGCGCGCCGCCGTCGAGGTTGAGATCCTCCGCCTCCGCCTCGCCCATCGCATTGAGGAGGTTGAAGCCGGCGACATATTCGTCGCGCCGCGCGGTGACCAGCGCGACCTGGCTGTTGAGCAGCTCCTGCTCGGCATTGAGCACGTCCAGCACGTTGCGGGTGCCGACGCCCTGCTCCGCGCGCGTGCCCTCGAGCGCGAGGGTGTTGGCGGCGACCGCCGTCTCGTTCGAGCGTATCGCCTGCTGGGCCGCCTGGAAGCTGGCGAAGGCGGCGCGGGTATTGGCGACGACCGCCCGCTCGACCTCGACGCCCCGCTCGAGCAGCTGGGACTGGACCGCCTGCGCCTGGCGGACGCGGGCGCCCACCAGACCCCCCTGGTAGAGGGGAATGCGCGCCGAGAGGCCAAGCGCCGCGGTCGTCTGCGTCTGCGGCAGGCTGACGCCGGCGGGCGCGCCGAACTGCTCCTCGGCGCTGCCCAGGAAGTTGCGATAGGCGCCGCTGCTCACCGCCGAAACCGTCGGCAGCCGATCGGCGCGGGCGACGTTGACGTCGAGCCCGGCCGCGCGGATCTGGGCGGTGAGCGCGGCGATGTCGGAATTGTTGGCGAGCGCGATGTCCACCGCCTGGTCGGCGCTGGTCGGCAGCGGCGGCAGCGTCGGCGGCGGCGCCAGCTCGTCGGGCAGGTCGCCGATCACCCGCCGGTAATTCTCCTCGCTCCCCTGCAGCCGCCCCTCGGCGCCGGCGAGGCTGGAGCGGGCCAGCGCGAGCCGCGCCTCGGACTGCGCCACGTCGGTGCGGGTGAGGTCGCCCACCTCGAAACGGTCGCGCGTCGCCTGGAGGTTGGTCTCGAGGACCTTCACCTGGTTGCGGTTGAGATCGACGATCGAGCGGTCGCGGATGACGTCCATGTAGGCGGCCACGGCCTCGGTGAAGATGTCGCCCTCGGTCGCCTTCAAGGTGGCGCGGCCGGCGAGCACGCGCTCGTCCGCCGCCCGGATCTGGTTGGTCACCCGCCCGCCGTTGAACAGGGGGTAGCTGACGTCGACCCCGGCGCTGAGCGTGCGTCCGCCGTTGGTGTTGGAGCTCAGCACGTTCTGGTTAAGGCCGGCATTGCCGCTGAGCTGGGGCCGCCTCCCCGCCCGCGCGATCGCGACGGTCTCGTCGAGCGAGCGCAGCTGGGCCCTCTGGGCCATGATCGTCGGGTTGGAATTATATGTGCGCACCAGCGCCTCGCGAAGCGACTCCGCCGCGCCCGCCATCGTCCCCGTCACCAAAGCCGCGACCCCGATCGCAGCGAACAACCCACCCCGCATCACACACTCCGCTCTCTAGAAGACGAACGCCCGCGGCTTCACGAACCCGGGCAGGACCGCCGCCGCCGCATCGGCGAACGCCGCCATGCCAAACCCCTCCCCCGCCTTGCGCCCCAGCGCAAGCCGCGTCACGCCATTTTCGAGGATCGCCGCCGCAAGCCGCCCCTGCGCGGCCAGCTGGTCGATCAGCGGCTGCGGGACGAACTCGACGGCGCCGTCGATGAGGATCAGGTCGTAGGGCGCCGCGGCCGGCCAGCCGGCGGCCATCGGCCCTTCCACCACGGTGACTCCGCTGCCTTCGAGCGCCTTCCGCGCGGCGGCGGCGAGCTGCGCGTCCTCCTCCACCGCGACGACGTTCCCGACGAGGCGGGCCAGGACGGCGGCGGCGTAGCCGGTGGCGGCGCCGATCACCATCGCCCGCTCGCCCGGCTGCGGCGCCGCCTCGGTGAGCAGCCGCCCGAGCGCCATCGGGCTGTTGAGATCCCGCTCCGGCGTCAGCGGCACCAGCGCGTCGGCATAAGCGACCGCGACTCGCCCTTCCGGCACGAACCGCTCGCGCGGCACCTCGCCCATCGCGGCGAGGACGCGCGGATCGTTGGTGCCGGTGGTCCTGAGCTGGCTCGCGACCATCGCGCGGCGCATATGCTCGAAATCATGCTTGCTCATCCGGCTCCCATCGCACAACTGTCTTACTGATGCAACACACCTGAAGGTCTTCCGCGCTTTTATCGGTTCCCCCCAATGAGGCCAAGCGGATAGTCGCCGCGCGCCCGGGCATTGCAGCAAGTCCCGTGCCATGAGGACGCGCGACGCCGCCAGGGACGGAGGCGCCCGGCCCTTGTCCGTTAACGGACGGAAGCGTCCGCCTGCGGACACCGCTCGCGGGTTGACTTGCCCCGCAATCCCTCACAAATCCGGCCCAAGGCCCGATGGCGGAGTGGTTACGCAGAGGACTGCAAATCCTTGCACGCCGGTTCGATTCCGGCTCGGGCCTCCAGCCGCCCGATCGCTGTCCTCCCGGCTCGGGGGGTCGCCGGGGCGGGGCTGCCGCATTTTGCGTGGGTAGGTTAACTTAGCTGTTGGAATCCGCCGAGGCGCCCTGTAAGACGGGCGAGCAATCAGAGACAGGGAGCTTTTACGTGGCGAATCGCGAAGAAAAGACGGCAGGTCAGTGGGTTCGCCCGCAGGTCAAGAAGCTGGATGCCGGCTCGGCGGAGTCGAACGGCAGCGGCATCAACGACGGCGGCCCGGTCGGCAACGCCCGGTCGTAAGCCGCGCGGCGATTACCGAATCAGCGGACGGCGCTCGCCTTCGGCGGGCGCCGTTTTCGCGTTGACCTCAGGGACGGGCGAGGGACGTGTCCGCGATCGCCGGCTACTGGGCCCGCTCCTCCCCCTTTCAGGCCGAGGCGGCCTGCCGGCGCCTGCTCGCGCTGCAGCGCGCCTACGGGCCCGACGACGTCTCGCTCGCCGCCGACGGACCCTATGCCGCCGGCCGCTGCCTTTTCCGGATGCTGGCGGAGGACCGGTTCGACCGGCAGCCGGAGCGTAGCCCCGACGGCCGCTTCACCCTCGTCGCCGACCTTCGTCTCGACAATCGCGACGAGCTGCTCGCCGCCTTGGGCCTCGGCTCCGGCGACGGCGCCGGCCTCGGCGACGCCGCCCTTCTCCTCCTCGCGTGGCGGCGCTGGGGAGAGGGCACGCTCGACCGCCTGCTCGGCGACTTCGCCTTCGCCCTCTGGGACCGGCGCGAGCGGACGATCGCCCTCGCCCGCGATCCGCTCGGCGAGCGGCCGCTCCATTATCGCGATACCGGCGAGGGCTTCGCCTTCGCCTCGATGCCCCGGCCGCTCGCCCTCCTCGGCGGCAAGGCCGAGGCCGACACGGCGCGCCTCGCCGAGTTCGTCTCCGACCTGCCGCCCGCGGGCGACCGCAGCTTCTTCGCCGATGTCCGCAAGGTGGAGCCGGGGCGAATCGTCACCGTCACCCGCTCCGGCCGCGCCGTCCGCCGCTACTGGCGGCCGCCGGTGGAGAGCGCCGGGCGATGGGACGGGGCCGACCGGGGCGAGACGCTGCGGGCCGAGCTGGACGCCGCCGTCGCGCGGCGGCTGCGCCGGGCGGGCGGCGCCGTCGGCGCCCACCTCAGCGGCGGCTACGACAGCAGCGCCGTCGCGACCTCCGCCGCCTTGGCGCTGGCGGGACGGGGCGAGCGCCTGCTCGCCTTCACCGCCGCGCCCCGCCGGGGCTTCGCCGGCCCCGTCCTCGCCGGCTATGCGGCCGACGAGAGCGCCGTCGCCGCCGCGACGGCGGCCCTCCATCCGAATGTCGACCATGTCGTGGTGCGGCCGGAGCCGGGCGCGTCGCCGCTGGCGCTGCTGGCCGGCGCCCACCGCCTGGCGGGGCAGCCCACCGGCCATGTCGTCAACGGCGGCTGGTGGGCCGCGATCGGGGAGGAGGCGGCGCGGCGCGGCGTCCGGGTGATGCTGACGGGAGAGGCGGGCAACTTCACGCTCAGCGCCGGCCTCGGCCTCGACGACCTGCCGGACCTGCTGCGATCGCTTCGCTTCGGCCGCTGGTGGCGGGAGGCGCGGGCGCTGGCGTCGGGCCGCTACCGCTGGCGCAACGTCGTCAATGCCTCGCTGCGACCCTGGCTTCCCACGCCGCTGCACGAGGCGCTGCGCCGGCTTGCGGGAGCCGCGCCGCCGACGCCGGAGCTCGGCTTCCTCGCCCCCGCCCGGCGCGACGGGATGGCGCGCGCGATGGCGGAGCGGGGCTGGGCCGCGGCGATGGGCGCGGACGGCAAGCGACGGCGCGCGCTGATGCTCGACATGGTCGACCCCGGCAACTACCGCAAGCGCGCCCTTGCCCAATGGGGGATCGAGGAGCGGGACGCGACGGCCGACCGGCGGCTCGTCGAATTCTGCTTCTCCCTGCCGGTCGAGGCGCGGCTGAGCGACGGCGCACTGCGGCCCGCCTTGCGCGCCGCCTTGGCCGGCCGGGTCGCCCCCGCCGTCATCGATCCGCCGCTGCGCGGCTACCAGTCCGCCGACTGGCACGAGCGCCTCGGCGCCGCGGAGGTGCAGGCTTTCGCCGAGGCGGTGGCCGCCCGTGCCGGCGGCGAGGTGATCGACGTCGCCGCCGTTCGCGACGCCGCCCGGCGCTGGCCCTCCGAAGCCTTCCACGACCGCGCCGTCATCGAGCTCTACGCCATGAAGCTGCTGCGCGTGCTGGCGGCGGCCGAGTTCATGGCCGGCATCGCGGAGGCGGCCGATGTCTGACGGACCGTTCGCCTACCGCCTCTTCGGGCTGCGGGTCTCGTCCGAGCTGCCCCTGCCCGAGCTTGGGCCGCCGCTGCCGCCCGAGGCGGCGGACGTGACCATCCGGAGGGGTGCGGTGGCCGCCGCCCCCGACGCCCCGCTCGGGCTGTCGATCCGCGACGACGGGGCGCTTTTGCGGATCGCGCAGGTCGGGCGGTACCTCGTCGCCGGCGGACGCGACCTCCTCGTCGACGCCGACCCGTCCGCGTCGCCGCGCAACCTCCGGCTGTTCCTCCTCGGCTCCGCCTTCGCGGCGATCCTCCACCAGCGCGGCCTCCTGCCCCTCCACGCCAACGCCATGGTGGTGGCGGGACGGGCGATCGGCTTCATGGGCCGCTCCGGCGCTGGCAAGTCGACCCTCGCCGCCTGGTTCCACGACCGCGGCTTCGAAGTGCTCGCCGACGATGTCTGCATCGTCACCTGGGACGGGAGCGGCCGCCCCCTCGCCCACCCCGGCATCCCGCGCCTGCGGCTGTGGCGCGAGGCGCTGGAGGCGAGCGGGCGGCGCGCCGGAGACTATGAAGCCGCCTTCGACGACATGGACAAATATAACGTGCCGACCGAGCGGGGGCCGGCCCGGTCGCCGGTGCCGCTCGACCATCTCTACCTGCTGGAGGAGGCGGCGGCCGGCGCAGAGGCCGAGATCGCGCGGCTGACCGGCTCCGACGCCGTGGCGGCGCTGGTCGCCAACACCTATCGCGGGGGATATCTGCCGCTGATGGACAGGACGGGGCCGCACCTCATGGACTGCGTTCGCCTCGCCCGCGCGGTGCCCGTCTTCACCGCCCGCCGCCCGTGGGACCTGGCCAGGCTCGACGCCGGCTCGGCCGCGCTGGAAGCGCATGCCCGGGCGCTGATCGAACGCCGCGAGACCCGCTAGCGGCCGATCGGCTGCGCCTCGCCCATCGGCATGGCGCGCAGCGCTATGCCTTCGAGCCGCCAGCCGTTGTTCCAGGCGTAGAGCAGGTCGAACTGCACTCCGGTGGGGCGCATCCGGAACGCGCCGCGCAGGCGCAGGAGCGGCCCCTGATAGGCGGGCGGGATCTCGAACCAAGGCTCGAACAGCAAGGTGTCGGAGAGGTCGAGCCGTTGCTGGCGGATGCCGGCGAAGGTGGCGGCGAGCCGGCCGACGTCGTTGGCGGCCTGGAAGCCGGGCGTGCCGAGCTCGCGCAGCACCGCGTAATTGCCGGTCTTGTTGGCCTGGTCGACCGCCGACATCGTGCTCCACAGGAGCTTGGCCACCGTCAGCGCGTCGGGAACCGGCAGCGGCACCTGCATCTGGACGGGCGCCGCGGCCGCCGGCGGCGGCACCGGCCGCCGCGCCTGCGCCTGGGCGGCGGCGGGGACCGCGAGGAGGAGCAGGGCCGACAGCAAACGGGCCGGGGCATGACGCCCCGGCCCGCTGCCGATCCGTTGCTGCGAACCGCCTACCACGCGGCCGAGAAGCCGGCGCGGGCGCCCACTTCGCCGCTGTCCACGCCGACGCCGACGCCGGCCGAGAAGGACGAGTTGGTGCCGATCCGGGCCGCGAACGATGCCGTGCCCGCGATCCGGTTCTGGTAGTAGCCGAGGCCGCCGGCGACGCCGAAATTGGTGCCGGCCGGCAGGTACGGCGTCTCCATCGACAGCGCCATGGCGACGCCCTCATTGGCCTTGCGGATGTCGCGGCGGTTGACGTTGGCGAGGTTGAACAGCGCCGTCGTCTGGCCCTGCAGGGTGTTGATCGCCGCCGTGTTGTTGGCGATCGCCGCGGTGTTGTTGGCGATCGCGGTCGTGTTGGCCGCGACGTTGGTCTGCAGGGTGGCGACGTTGCCGAGCAGCGTCGTGTTGGTGGTGACGTTGCCGTTAGCGTCGTTCACCAGCACGCCGGCGGTGGTGTAGCCGCCGAACCGGACGCTGGTGCCCGCGCCGCCCAGAGTCACCTGGTTGGCCGCCGTGGTGGTCGCGCCGGCGCCGACCGCGGTCGAGTTGGCGAAGGCCGCCGTGGCGCCGTTGCCGACCGCCGTGGCGTTGGCCGCCGAGGCGAGCGCCGCATTGCCGAGCGCGGTCGCGCCGGCCGCCGTGGCGCGGGCATTGTCGCCGAACGCCGCGGTGTTCGCGGCGGTCGCCTGGGCGACGCGGCCGACCGCCGTCGAGTTGGCGCCGCTGGCGGTGGTCTGCCAGCCATAGGCCGTCGCTCCGACGCCCGAGGCGACGGTCGAGCCGCCGACGGCGGTGGTGTGGACTCCGCTTGCGACGGTGGCGTTGCCGATGGCGACCGCCTCGAGATTGGTCGCCGAAGCGGCCGAGCCGCCGGCGAAGGCGCCGAAGGCCAGCGCCTCCGCATTGGCGCCGACGGCGGTGGCGCCGGTCTGCGAGGCGGCCGAGCGGTCGCCGATCGACGTCGAGCGAAGGCCGCTCGCCGTCGCCACGGTGCCGAAGGCGCTGCTGTTGACGCCGGTCGCCCGCGAGTCCGCGCCGGCGGCGGTGGCTTCGGCCGCCGTCGCCTGGGAGAGCGCGCCGAGCGCGGTCGCAGCGCTCGCATTGGCCAGCGAGTTCTGGCCGACCGCAGCGGTGAAGGTCGCCGTCGAGGTCGAGCCGTCGCCGTAAGCGGAGCCGCCGTTGGAAGCCGTCGCGCCGGCGCCGACCGCGACCGATCCGGTCGCCGTGGCGCCGGTGCCGATGGCGATCGAGTTCACGCCGCTCGACACCGAGTTGCGGCCGATCGCGACCGCACCGGTGTTGCTCGCATTGGCGCCGTTGCCGATGCCGATCGAGTTGGTCCCCGAGGCGGTCGACTGGCCGCCGGCGAAGGAATTGGCGCCCGAGGCGGTCGCCTGCACGCCGACCGCGGTCGAGCCCGTGCCCAGCGCCTGGGAGAGGGCGCCCAGCGCGGTCGCGCTCACCGCGCCTGCGCTCGAACGGTCGCCGAACGCGCTGGCGTTGGCGCTGTTGGCGGTGGCGATCGTGCCGACCGCGGTCGAGCCGGCGCCGCTGGCCTCCGAATCGCCGCCGATCGCGACCGACTCGGTGCCCGTCGCGTCGGCGAGGCCGCCGACGGCGACGTTGAACGCCTGGCTCGCCCTGGCGAGCGTGCCGACGGCGACGCCGCTCTCGGCAGAGGACAAGGCGGCCGTGCCGATCGCCGCGGCGTTGACGGCGCTCGCGGTGGCGCTGTTGCCGACGGCGATGCCGCTGGACGCGGTGACGGTGTTGAACGCGCCCACGGCGACGCCGAACGAGCCCGTGCCGCCGACCGTGTTGAAGTCGCCCACGGCGGTGGCGCCCGTCGCGCCCGCCGCAACCTGGGTGCCCGAGCCGACGGCGGTGCTGAAGCCGCCCGCGGCGACGACCGGGCGGCTGGCGGTGCCGCCGCTGCCGACGGCGGTGGAGGAGCGGCCGGTCGCCTGGGCGGCGGAGCCGACGGCCGTCGCGTTGACGTCGCCCGCGGACGAGCGGTCGCCGAGCGCGGTGGCGTCGTCGGCGATGGCGCTGGAGACCGTGCCGAGGGCGGTGCTGCGCGCGCCCGAGGCGAGCGAGTCGGTGCCGACCGCGGTCGATTCCTCACCCGTCGCGGTGGCGAGCTGGCCGACGGCGGTGCCGAAATTGCCGGTCGCGACCGAGTTGGTGCCGCACTCCGTGCTGAGGCTGCCCGTGCCGTTGTTGCAGGGCGCGGTCGCGTCGGCCCAGGCCGGCGCCGCCCAGAGGGCCGCGCCGAGAGCGGTCGCGGTGAGCAGCTGCGTGCGAGAAATTCTGGTCATGGATGTTCCTCCCGTTATCTTTCGAAGGTGGCGGCGACGCGGTTTTCCGGTGGGATGCCCCCGCGATTTCGCCGGCCTTCGGCTGCCAGGTGGCCTGGCGGCGCGGGCCCGAGGTTACGGGCTTGCCGGTAAGCGTGGCAACCCCCATTCGATGCAGGGGAAAACGTTTCGTCTAGACTTCGATCAAGGCCCTAGGACCGCCCTGCCCCCCTTCATCACCAGCTTCACCGCCCGCACCGCGGCGACGTCGCGGGTCGGATCGCCGGCGACCGCGACCAGATCGGCGAGCAGCCCCGGCTTCACCGCGCCGACGCGGTCGGCGATCCCGAAGATGCGGGCATTGCCCGAGGTGGCGGCGACGAGCACGTCGGCGGGGCGCATGCCGTAGGCGACCATGAGCTCCAGCTCGCGGGCGTTCTCGCCATGCGCGAAGACGCCGACGTCGCCGCCCACGCACATCGTCACGCCCGCGGCCAGCGCCGCCCGGAAGCTCGCTTTCTTGTCGATCACCGCCTGGGGCTCGGGCGCGGCGCCGTTCCAGCCCCGATAGCGGGCGATGGCGTCGGTCGCCGCCACGGTCGGACATAGAGCGGCGCCGCGCTCCTTCATCAGCCGGAAGACCTCGGCCGTCCCGTCATTGCCGTGCTCGATCGTGTCGGCCCCGGCCAGCACAGCCCGCCTCATCCCCTCGGGCGTGGTCGCGTGCACCGCCACCTTGCGGCCCGCCGAATGGGCCGCCTCGACCGCCGCGCGCAACTCCTCGAGGCTGAACGTCGGCCGGCGCGGCTCGCCCGGCCGCCAGCCATAATCGGCGTAGAGCTTGACGACGTCGGCGCCGGCGCCGATCTGCCGCCGCACCGTCGGGACGAGCTGCGGCCCGTCCGCCTCCTCCGCGCCGAGCAGCGCCGCCTCGGGATCCAGCCCCTTCGGCCCGTAGCTGCCCGTGGCGACGATGGCGCGGGTCGCGACCAGCATCCGCGGCCCCTCGACGATCCCCTGCTCGATCGCCTGCTTGAGGCCGACGTCGGCATAGCCCGCGCCCTCGGTCCCGAGGTCGCGGACGGTGGTGAAGCCCGCCCTCAGCGTCGCCGCGGCGTGGCGGACCGCGCGGGCGGTGCGCAGCGCCAGCGGCTCCTTAAGCACCTGGTCGTCCCAGCTCGTCTCGTCATAAGGGTGGAGGAAGAGGTGCGAGTGGCCCTCGATCAGCCCGGGCATCAGGGTCGTGCCGGGCAGGTCCACGACGCGGGCGCCGGGGGGAACGGCAAGGCCCGGCCCTGCCGCCTCGATCCTCTCGCCCCTGACCAGCACCGACCAGCCCTCGTGCGGCCTCGGATCGACGCCGTCGAAGACTCGGTCCGGGCGAAGCAGGACCGCCGTCCCGGCCGGGGGCGGCGGCGCCGCCGCGGAGAGGAAAAGGAGGGCGGCGAGGATCAGGAAGCGCATGGATTCTCCCTAGGCAAGCGGCTAGGCGGGCGGCGCCGACACAATAAGGGGGCCGGGCCTTGGCGCAATATGAGCTGATCTCCGGCATCGAGGTGGACCCCGCGCTCCGCCGTTTCGTGGAGGAGGAGGTGCTGCCCGGCTCCGGCGTGGAGGCGGCGCCCTTCTGGTTCGGCTTCTCGGCGCTGCTGCGCGACCTCACGCCGGAGAACCGCCGTCTGCTGCGGCGGCGGGAGGACCTGCAGGCGAGGATCGACGAGCGCGACCGCGCGCTCGCCGGCCATGCCCCCGAGCCTGCCGACGAGGAGGAGTTCCTGCGCGAGCTCGGATATCTGGTCGACTCGCCGGCGCCCTTCGCGATCGGCACCGAAGACGTCGATCCCGAGGTGGCGGAGATCGCCGGCCCGCAGCTCGTCGTTCCGGTCAGCAACGCCCGTTACGCCCTCAACGCCGCCAATGCGCGCTGGGGAAGCCTCTACGACGCGCTCTACGGCACCGACGCGCTGGGCGACGCGCCTCCGGCCGGGCCCTACGATCCCGAGCGGGGCGCCCGCGTCGTCGCCCGGGCGCGCGCCTTCCTCGACGAGGTGGCGCCGCTGACCGGCGGCAGCCATGCCGAGGTCACCCGCTACGGCATAGAAGGCGATCGCCTCGTCACCGACCGCGGCGGGCTCGCCGATCCCTCGCTTCTCGCCGGGTGGCGCGGCCCGTCCTTCCTGCTCCGCCACAACCGGCTTCACCTCGAAGTGGTGGTCGACCGGGGCCACGCCATCGGCCGCGACGACGCGGCGGGCGTCGCCGACATATGGGTCGAGAGCGCACTGACGGCGATCATGGACTGCGAGGATTCGGTCGCCGCGGTCGATGCGGTGGAGAAGATCGCCGTCTATCGCAACTGGCTGGGCCTGATGAAGGGCTCGCTCAGCGCCCGTTTCGCCCGGGGCGGCAGCGAGGTGGAGCGGCGGCTCGAGGACGATCGCACCTTCTGCGCGCCGGGGGGCGAGACGCTGACCCTGCCGGGGCGGGCGCTGATGTTCATCCGCAACGTCGGCCACCTGATGACGAACCCGATGATGCGGATCGACGGCGAGGACGTGCAGGAGGGGCTGGCGGACACCGTCATCACCTCGCTCATCGCGCTCCACGACGTGAGGGGAAGGCGGGCGAACAGCGCCTGCGGCTCCGTCTACGTGGTCAAGCCGAAGATGCACGGGCCCGAGGAGGCGGCCTTCGCCGACCGCCTCTTCGCCCGCACCGAGGACCTGCTCGGCCTGCCGCGTCACTCCATCAAGATCGGCCTGATGGACGAGGAGCGGCGGACCTCCGTCAACCTCGCCGCCTGCATCGAGGCGCTGCGCGACCGGATCGCGTTCATCAACACCGGCTTCCTCGACCGCACCGGCGACGAGATCCACACCTCGATGGCGCTCGGGCCGATGATCCGCAAGGGCGAGATGAAGTCCGCCCCGTGGCTCGCGGCCTACGAGGCGAACAACGTCGACACCGGCCTCGCCTGCGGTTTCGCCGGCCGCGCCCAGATCGGCAAGGGCATGTGGGCGATGCCCGACCGGATGGCGGACATGCTGGCGCAGAAGATCGCGCACCCGGAGGCCGGCGCGAGTACCGCCTGGGTCCCCTCCCCCACCGCGGCGACGCTCCACGCCCTCCATTACCACCGGGTCGACGTCGCCGAGCGACAGCTGGAGCTGATGGACCGGCCCCCGGCCAAGCTTCGCGACATGCTGAGGATTCCGGTCGCCGAGGCGCCTCGCTGGTCGCCGGAAGAGATACGCGAGGAGCTCGAGAACAACCTGCAGGGCATATTGGGCTATGTCGTGCGCTGGGTCGAGCAGGGGATCGGCTGCTCCAAGGTTCCCGACATCCACGACGTCGGCCTGATGGAGGACCGCGCCACCTGCCGCATCTCCAGCCAGCATGTCGCCAACTGGCTCCTCCACGGCGTCGTCGCGCGCGACGAGGTAGATGCGGCGCTCGTCCGGATGGCGGGCGTGGTCGACCGGCAGAATGGCGGCGATCCGGCCTATCGGCCGATGGCGCCGGACCCGGAGGCGAGCGCGGCGTTCCGCGCGGCGCGGGCGCTCGTGCTCGAAGGGGCGGCGCAGCCCTCGGGCTATACCGAGCCGCTGCTCCATGCCGCCCGCCTCGCGCTGAAGGAGGCCCGCGACTAGGGCGCCCTACCGCCGGCTCGGCCCGCCGCGGCGGCGCCGCCGTTCAGCGCCGCCTTGGCGCGCTGGCAGCGGAGCATCACGGCATTGCTGGTGACCCCCAGTATCTGCGCCATCTCGGCATAGCTGAAGCCCTCGAAGCACAGCAGGATCGCCTCCCGCTGCGGAACGGGCAGGAACTGGATCGAGGCGAGCAGGTGCCGCCTGCGCGATTCCTCGAAGGCGACTTCATCCGGCAAGGGCGCGGGGGCGGCGAGGTCGGGCGGAAGCGCCACCTGCCGCGGCTCCCGCGCCCGCCGCGAGACGTGGGAGACGCACCTCTTGTGGGCGATGGAGGCGACGAACGTCTTGAGCGAGGCGTCGCCCCGGAAGCTGGGCAGCGCGAGCCAGACGGCGAGGAGGATGTCCTGGACGAGTTCCCCGCAAAGGCTGGCGTCGGCCTCGTAGGACGTGGCGATGCCGGCGATCAGCCCGCCGCACGAGGCGCTGGCGGCGCGGAACAGGGCATCGGCGCGCGCCGACGCGGCGCCCGTCCCGCGTCCGCGCCGCGCAGGTCCCGCTTCCCTCGGCGGGCCGGTGGCCGATAAGGAGGTTGCGTTCAAACCGGCTCGCCCGATGCGGAAAGATCAGGAACAATGGACAGGAGCGCCCAGAATAGCGGCACCATGGCGGTTCGCAATGCGCATCGTTTCGACAGCCGCGCGCTGGAGGAATGGATGCGGCGCGAGGTGCCCGGATTCGCCGGACCGCTGACGGTGGAGCAGTTCAAGGGCGGCCAGTCCAACCCCACCTATAAATTGGCGACGGCCGGCGGCGACTACGTGCTTCGCCGCAAGCCGCCCGGCCGGCTCCTGCCCGGCGCGCATGCCGTCGAGCGCGAGTATCGAGTCCTCGCCGCGCTCGGCGCGCAGGGCTTCCCGGTGCCGCGCGTCCACGGCCTGTGCACCGACGAGGCGGTGATCGGCACCGCCTTCTACGTGATGGATCTGGTGGAGGGACGGATTTTCTGGGAGGCCGACTTCCCGCAGGTGCCGCGCGAGGCCCGGCCGGCCTATTTCGACGCGATGAACGCGACCATCGCCGCGCTGCACCGCATCGACCCGGAGGCGGCCGGGCTCGGCGACTATGGCAAGCCGGGCAATTATTTCGAGCGGCAGATCGGCCGCTGGTCGCGGCAGTATCTCGGCGACGCCGAGGCCGGCCGCGTCGCCTCGATGGACCGGCTGGTGGAATGGCTGCCCGCCAACATACCCGATGCCGGGGAGGAATCGCGCGTGATCCACGGCGACTTCCGCTGCGACAACATGATCTTCCACCCGACCGAGCCGCGGGTGACGGCGGTGCTGGACTGGGAGCTGTCGACGCTCGGCCACCCGCTCGCCGATTTCACCTATCATCTGATGGTCTACCGCATGCCGGCCGGAGTCTCGACCGGCCTCGCCGGACGCGACCTCGCTGCGCTCAACATCCCGTCCGAGGCCGATTACGTCGCCGCTTATTGCCGCCGCACCGGGCGGGACGGCATTGCCGACATCGACTTCTACATGGCGTTCAACATGTTCCGCCTCGCCGCGATCGTCCACGGCATCAAGGGCCGCCTCGTCCGCGGCACCGCCGCCTCCGCCCATGCCGACCGGATGGCGGCGAGCCTCGAGCCGCTCGCCGACCTGGCCTGGGCCCAGGCGGTGCGCGCCGGCGGCGGCTGAGCTCCGCTTCCGCGCCTTCCGCGTTCGTTTCGGCGCGGATACAGAATCGTTCGGCGCAAATGTCCTTTCGCGCCATGGCCTTGCGGCCGCCGCTGGGCAAGCATCGGCGCTCGGCCCAGCCGCGGCCGTTTCGGGGAGGGACCGTGCTCAACATCCTCATCGTCGAAGACGAGCCGCTGCTCGCCGACACTCTGAAACGCCTGATCGAGCTCAACCCTCTCCATCGCGTCACGGGCATCGCCGACGATCTCGCCAGCGCCCTCGCGTCGGCCGAGGCGGCGCCGCCGGAGCTTGCGCTCGTCGACCTCCAGCTCGCCAACGGCAGCACCGGCTACGGGGTCGCGGCGAGGCTCCACGACCTCGGCATCGCCTGCCTCTTCACCACCGGCCGGGCGCCGGGCATTCCGGTGCCGGACCTCGCCATCGGCTGCCTCTCCAAGCCCTTCCGCGAGGAAGACCTCGTCCGTGCCCTCGGCGAGGCGGAGGACATATTGCGCGGGCGCCGCCGCATCGTCCTCCACGCCCGGCTCCCCGAGCCGCTTCAGCTCTACACCGGGGACGCGCCGGCGGCGGAGCCGGCACCGTGGCTGCCGCCGGTGCGGAGCCGCACCTCGATCTGGGCGCGGATCATGCGCCATGTCCGGCGCCCCTCACGCTTCCGAAGCGCGGCCGAGGCGGAGCTGAACAGCCCCACCTGACGGCTTTCCTTTTGCCGCGGGTTGCGCAATAGCGTGAGCCGCGTGTGGAAAGTTGTCGAAAGCGATGAGCCAAGTTGTTTCCGCCGCGCCGCGCCGCGGGTCCTGTCGATCGTCGGAACCCGGCCCGAGGCGATCAAGATGGCGCCGGTGGCGGAGACCCTGGCGCGGCGCGGCAGGGTCGAGCACCGGCTGCTGCTGACCGGCCAGCATCCCGCGCTCGCCGACCATTTCGCCGGCGCCGGCGGACCGGTGACGCAGCTCGCCCCCGACCGGGCCCAGCGCGCCCCGGCCAGGCTGCGCGAGAGCCTTCACGCCAGGATATGGCGGCACCTGCGCGCGGAGCCGGCCGACCTCGTCCTCGTGCACGGCGACACGACCAGCGCCTTCGCGGGCGCGCTCGCCGCGCGGGACTGCGGCCTTCCGGTCGGCCACGTCGAGGCCGGCCTGCGCTCCTTCGACCTCGATCGGCCGTGGCCGGAGGAAGGCAACAGGGTGGCGATCGACGCGCTCTCCGCCCTCCTCTTCGCGCCGAGCGAGACCGCGGCGCGCAACCTGGCGGGCGACTGGCGGGTGCGGGGCGACATCCACCTCACCGGGAACAGCGGCATCGACGCGCTGCTGCGCGCGGCGGCGGGCGTGGCCGGCCACGACAGGGCGCCGGGAGGGCGGCGGACGATCCTCGTCACCTGCCACCGCAAGGAGAACCAGGGTCCGGCGGCCGAGCCCATCTGCGCCGCTCTGGAGCGGATAGTGCGCACCCTGCCGGTGGAGATCGTGCTTCCGCTCCACGTCAATCCGCTCGTCCGCGCGGGGCTCGAGGCGCGCCTTTCCGGCCTCCCCCACATCCGCCTCGTCGAGCCGCTCGACTATCCCGCAATGGTGGCCCTGATGGTCCGCTCCTGGATCATCCTCACCGACAGCGGCGGCCTGCAGGAGGAGGGGCCGGCCCTCGGCAAGCCGGTGCTCGTCCTCCGTAGCGTCACCGAGAGGCCGGAGGCGGTGGAGGCGGGGGGCGTCAGGATCGTGGGGAACGACCCGGACCGGATCGTCGCCGCGGTCGCCGGCCTGCTCGCCGACCCGGCGGAGGCCGAGCGCATGTCCCGGCCCTCCTTCCCGTTCGGCGACGGCAAGGCCTCGCCCCGCATCGCCCGGGCGGTCGAGCAATGGCTCGGCGCCGGCCGGCCCCTTCGCGCGACGAGGGTCAGACCACCCGTTTGAGCCGGTCGAGCAGCCGCTCCCGTGCCGGTAGGATGTCGGCCTGCCGCTCGATCAATATGTCCCGGGAGAGGAAGTGGCCGGTGAGGCGCAGCGCCGCGAGCACGTCCGGCCAGTCGGCGGCGCCGCCGCCGAGAAGGAAGGCCGGCAGCGGGAGGAGGCGGTCGCGATAGCCGCCGGCGCCGTCGCGGCTGACGGCGCGGCCGCTCCTCGGGCTGACGAAGGCGAGATCCCGGGTCGCGCCGGTCGCGGCGCATTCGGAAAGGTCGAGCCCGAAGCCGAGCTCGGACAGCAGGAGCAGCTCGTAGCGGGCCAGCCCCCCCGCCCAGGTGCGGGCGTTGGGGGCGGCGTCGATCGTCGCCAGCAGGCCCTCGAGCGCGTCGTAGAGCCGGGGATAGGGCTGCGCTTCGGGCAGGGTCCATGCGGTGAGCGAGGTCAGCCAGTCGACCGCCGCAGCCGGCAGCGGCTCGCCGAGCAGCGGGGCGCGGCTGGCGACCAGCTCCACCGCCAGCTGGGCGAGCTGGTCGTCGGTGCGGGCGCGGAACTCGGCCTGGACGAGGTTGCCGGGCAGGAGCACCGGGCGCAGCCGCCGCGACCGGCCGCCTCGGACGTAGCCGGGGCGCATCCCGTCCCCCGGCGTGAGCGCCCGGACGATGGCGCCGTGCTCGCCATGCGCCCGCACCGCGCAGACGATGGCGGGACCGGCGATCCTCACGTCAGCGCCGCAGCCGCCGCGCCAGCCGCTCCAGCCCGAGCCGGTGGACGGCCGCCTTGGCCAGCGCCACGCCCCGGTCGAAGCCGCCAAGGGCAAGGCCGGTCAGCCGGTTGCCCGCGCCCTGACGGAGCAGCAGCAGGTCGACGCATTCTACGCCGCCGGTGCCGAACTGGAGCTTGTGCTGCCCCTCCCCTTCGGTGAAGTCGAACAGCGCGAAGCGGCCCTCGGCCATGAGCTGGCGCATCGCCTCGAGCTGCAGCACCGTGCCGGGCGACAAAGCGGCGGCGGCCGGGTCGTAGCCGAGGTGGGAATAGATCAGCGCATCGCCTTCCGCCGGCGCGTAGAGATAGCTGACCGGCGCGCCGTCGAGGAACAGCACCCAGCCGCGCATCCGGTCCTGCGCGGCGAGCGCGCGCATCGCCGCCAGGGCCTGGTCGCCGTCGGGGAGGCCGGCGCCGAGCAGCTTCTCCTGATAGGTCCGGGCGGAGACGGCGCGGGCGAAGCGGTGGAACTCCTCCACCTCGGCCGGCGCCGAATAGCGGCGCAGGTCGAGGGTGCCGCCCGAACGCTCGGCGAAGCGCCTCACCTTGCGCTTCAGCGTCGAGCGGCTCTTCGCCGAAAAGCCGCCGAGATAGGCCTCGAAGCCGCCTTCGAGCGAGGCGTAGCTTCGGCGATAGCGCTGGCGGACGAAAAGCGAGAGCGCCGGATGGGCCGCCCGAAGCGCCGGCAGCAAGGCGGCGGGCAGCGAGTTGATCAGATAGCCGTGCGCGCCCGCGGCCAGCGGCGGCAGCGCCGGCAGGCTCCCGGCGAGGACCTCGCGCAGGGGGAGCGAGACCCGGACCAGCCGCCGGTGAAGGCGCAGCACGGTGCGCGCGCCGACCATCATCGGCAGCGCGACCCTCGCCGGCTGCGCCGGCACGACCTTGGGTTCCGAGAGGCTCGCCACGCCTTTGCTTAGCCCGAAGGGTGGAAATAGTCGTAAATCGAGCGGGCCATCCCCTTCGAAATGCCGGGCGCCCGCTCCAAATCCTCGAGCGCGGCGCCGCGCACCGCCTTGGCCGTGCCGAAATGCATCAGCAGCGCCCGCTTGCGGCTCGGCCCGATGCCCGGCACCTCGTCGAGCGGCGACGAGGCCATGCTCTTGGCGCGCTTCTGGCGGTGCGCGCCGATGGCGAAGCGGTGGGCCTCGTCGCGCAGCCGCTGGAGGTAGAAGAGCACCGGCGAGTTGGTCGGCAGCGTGATCTCGCGGTTGCCGGGAAGGTGCATCACCTCGCGTCCCGCATTGCGGTCCGGCCCCTTGGAGATGCCGACCACCGGCACGTCGTGGATGCCCGCGCATTCGAGCGTCTCGGTCACCGCGTTGAGCTGTCCCTTGCCGCCGTCGATCAGCAGCAGGTCCGGCCACTCGCCGCGGCTTCGGTCCGGATCCTCCTTCTCCAGCCGGGCGAAGCGGCGGCCGAGCACCTCGCGCATCATCGCGAAATCGTCGCCCGGCACAGTCTCCGCCCGCTTGATGTTGAACTTCCTGTAGGCGTTCTTGCGGAAGCCCTCGGGGCCGGCGACGATCATCGCGCCGACCGCGTTCGTCCCCATGACGTGGCTGTTGTCGTAGACCTCGATACGCTGCGGCGGCTCGGAAAGCTCGAACAATTCGGTGAGCGCCCGCATCGTCTTCGCCTGGGTGCTGGTCTCGGCGAGGTGGCGGTCGAGCTCCTCGGCGGCGTTGCGCTCCGCCTGCCGGATCATTCGGACATGGTCGCCGCGCCGCGGCACGCGCAGCGTCACCTTGCGCTCCGCCCGCTCCGACAGCGCCTCGGCGACCAGCTCCGCCTCCGGCACCTCCCGGTCGAGCAGGACCTGGCGGGGCGGCGGCACCTCCTCGTAGAATTGCATGAGGAAGCTGGCGAGCACCTCCGCCTCGGGAACGTCGGCGGTGTGGGCGGGGAAGAAGCTCCGGTGTCCCCAATTGTTGCCGCCGCGGATGAAGAAGGCCTGGACGCACATCGTCCCGCCCTTGCAGGCCAAGGCGAAGATGTCGGCGTCGCCCAGCCCTTCGGCGGCGATGGTCTGGGTGCCCTGGATGAAGGTGAGGGCGCGCAGGCGGTCGCGGTAGACGGCGGCCAGCTCGAAATCCATCGCCTCCGAAGCCGCCTGCATCGCCCCCGCGAGCTTCTGCTGCACCTGGGTCGACTTACCGGCGAGGAAGCTCTTCGCGTCCTCGACCAGCTCGGCATAGCCTTCGGGGTCGATTCGGCCGACGCAGGGCGCCGAGCAGCGGCGGATTTGGAACAGGAGGCAGGGCCGCTTGCGGGTGGCGAGGAAGGTGTCGGTGCAGCTTCGCAGCAGGAACAGCTTCTGGAGCGCGTTCAAAGTCCGCGTCACCGATCCGGCGCTGGCGAAGGGCCCGTAATATTGGCCCTTGAAGCGCCGCGCGCCGCGATGCTTCCTGACCTGCGGGAAGGCGTGGTCCTCGCGCAGCAGGATGAAGGGGAAGCTTTTGTCGTCCCTCAGCAGCACGTTGTAGGGCGGCCGGTAGCGCTTGATAAGCTGCGCCTCGAGCAGCAGCGCCTCGGCCTCCGTATTGGTGGTGACGATCTGCATCGAGCGGGTCTGCGCCACCATGCGCTGCAGCCGCTTCGAGAGCCGCGCGACCTGCGTGTAGTTGGTGACCCGGTTGCGGAGCGCCCGCGCCTTGCCGACGTAGAGCACGTCGCCCTTGGCATCGAGCATCCGGTAGACGCCCGGCCGCACTGGAAGCTGCTTCACCGTCTTCCGGATCGCCGCGACGCCCGTCTCCAGATCCGGCTGGTCGGAACCGCGGACGGTGTAGGCCGCCTTCTCCTCGTTGAAGCGGTCGGGGGCGTCGGGACGGTTGCTCACCGGGGGGATTTAGGAGCAGCAACGGCAATAGACCACAGGCAGAACGCCCCGGGGCGCCGGTCTCCTTCGATCTGACGGGCAGTGGCCCTCCGCGAGCAGAAGGGTTGCATCCCAAGCCGCGGTTCCGCAAACCGGGCGAGTGGAGCAAGGACGCGAAGATCGAGCTCGGGCTGCACCGAGGCTGGCGTCCGGATTGCTGTGCGTGGTGGCCCTGGGATGCAGCCTCGACGAGCCGCCCGGGGTCCGCCAGCTGGGATGCAGGCTCGCGCAGGGACAGGGCGGCGGCGCCCCGTCGAGCGTCCGCCTTCTCGTGGATAGCGGTCGCGGCGAGGTGACGTTCGTGACCCTGGCGGGACGTCCGCGGCTGAAAGCGGAGATCGAGCCTTACGCCTACAGGTTCGACCTTCCCGAGAGCCTCGGCGGCGGTCGAGCGGAAGTCGATCGACAGGACGGCACGATGAAGATCGCTCCTTTCAAAGGTCGGAAACCGCAGGACGCCGTGCAACGCTCAGGCAGTTGCAAGGCGGAGACGCGGGAGCCGAAGCTGTGAGCACCGGCAGGCCGGTCGGGCGCGACGCCGTGGCGGTCCTCACCGGCGATCTGGTCGGTTCGACAGGCTTGCTGGTTCGGGATCTGGAAAGAGCCCGAAGCGTCGTGATCGAGGCGGTCGCCGAAATGGCCAGGTGGCCTGACGGGGGCATTCTCGCCGGAGCCGAATTCTTCCGGGGAGATTCCTGGCAGGTCCTCCTGGGAGAACCGCGCCATTTTCTCCGGGCCGCACTCTACGTCCGAGCGTCGCTCAGAAGGGAGGGGCGTGATCTGGATACCCGCATAGGCGTCGGCATTGGGGCCGTGGAGAAGATCGACTTGAACCGGGTGTCGCTTTCGATCGGGGAGGCGTTCACGGCCTCGGGCCGGGCCCTCGACGGCATGTCCGGCGACCTCGGCGTGACGGTGAGCATCCCGGATCATGCCTCGGAGGCTCTGGGTTGGATACGCCCGATGGCGGCGCTTTGCAGCGCCGCGACAAATCATTGGTCCGAGCGGCAGGCGGAGATCGTTTCGCGCATGCTGACCCTCCCGGGGCCGAGGCAGATGGACGTCGCTGCCATGCTCGCCGTCTCCCGGCAGCAAGTCAGCAAGTCGCTGGCGGCCGTCGACTTCGACGCAGTGCTCGCCGCGATCTCCTATGTCGAACATATCGACTGGAGTAAGGCGCTGCAGCCGCGGCGCCAGAGGCGACTGATATGAGAGTCAACCAAAAACGGTTGATCCGTTCATATCAACCAAAACCGGCTGACCGAGGTGCTTGAGACCGCGACCTCCCTCATTACCGCCCATCTCGTCGCGGATTTCATCCTCCAAGGCGAGTGGCTGATACAGCGCAAGGCGCGATTCCCCTACTTGCTCCTCCACGGCGGAGTGGTGGCCGGCACGGCGGCCGTAACCCTCGGCCTATGGTCGTGGGCTGCGGCAGCCGCTTTGGCCGTGATCGCCGGCACCCACCTCCTCATCGATTGCCTCAAGATCCGCTACGGATCCGACAGCCTGAGCGCATTCCTCGTCGATCAACTCGCGCACTTCCTCGTCATCGCCGCAGTCGTTGCAACCGAACCGCGACTATCCGCCCTAGGCGTGTGGAGCGCGCTTCCCGGCGACAAGCAGGCCATGCTCTACGCGGCCATGACGTTCGTCGGAGGCGCGATCGTAGCAGTCCCGCTGGGGGGTATCCTGATCAAGAAAGCGCTGGTCGACCTGGCGCCCTCCACCCCGTCTTCATCCGGTACCGCCACGACTCCGATCGCCGGCATGATGAAGGGGGGCAAGTATATCGGCTGGCTGGAGCGCGGCCTCACGCTCCTTCTGACGCTCACCGGCCGCGTCGAGGGCGTGGGCTTCCTGCTCGCCGCCAAATCCATACTGCGCCTCGGCGACATCAAGACCGAGACCGAGCGACATCAGGCCGAGTACATCATCATCGGCACATTTTCGAGCTTCGGATGGGGACTGGCCGTAGCTCTCCTAACGGCGAAGCTCATCGCAAGCTGGCACGCCTTTTGAGCATAGCCGCGGGCCGACAGGCTGCCGCGCCTGCCGCTGTCCCGGCACGGGCGAAGGCGGTATAAGCCTCGTCATGCCGACCCCCGAGGATTTCCGCCGCATCGCGCTCTCCTTCGAAGGGGCGGAGGAGAAGGCGCATATGGGGCATCCGGATTTCCGGGTGCGCGGCAAGATCTTCGCGACGCTGGGCGCGCCGGACGCGGCGTGGGGGATGGTGTCTCTGATGCCGGAGCAGCAGTCGGACTTCATGAGCCTCTCGAAGGCCTTCACCCCGGCGAGCGGCGCCTGGGGGCGCGGCGGCAGCACGCTGGTGCGGCTGGCGGAGGTGCCGGAAGGCGTGCTCGAGCACGCGCTGGCGGCGGCGTGGCGGCGGCGGGCCGGAACCGCCCCGCGCGGCGCGCATTGATCCTCCCGGGGGCAAAGCGGAGGACCATATGGCGCGCAAGACCCTCACCACCCTGCTCATCTCGACGGCGATCTTCGCGATCGCGGCCTGCAACACGGTCCGCGGCGCGGGCGAGGACGTGAAGTCGGCAAGCAACAGCGTCGAGAACGCGATGCACTGACCGCCGGGACTGACAATGGCGGCACGGATGGGGACAGTAACTGTTTTCCCCATCCCCGCTCGGTGCGACTAAGCCTGGCCGGATGGGGACAGTAACTATTTTCCCCACCCTCGGTCGGTGCGACTGGGCCTGGCCGGAAAATAGTTACTGTCCCCATCCACCCCCGCCATGACCGATCTTGCTCGCTCGCCCCGGTGAGGGGAACCGGTTGAGAACGTTGTCCGTTCCGGGGTCCGAATCGGTCGAAAGAAGGCGCGGACATGGCGATATTCCAGCTTACGCCGGAGGCGGATACGTTCCCGGCGGGTGAGGACGTTTCGGGCGACGACGAGATCCACGGCGGGGGCGGCGACGACGTCCTCGACGGCGGCCCCGGGATGGACCTGCTGGACGGCGGCGACGGCTACGACACGGTCACCTACGCCGCGGCGGCGGCGGCGGTGTTCATCAACCCGCAGTCGCGGGTGCCGCGCAACGACGGCACCGGCGACAGCTTCCAATCGATCGAGCATTTCGTCCTCAGCGGCTATTCCGACCTGTTCTGGGCGCAGGGCTTCGCCGCCGGCCTGGCGATCGAGGGCGGCGGCGGGGACGACCGCGTCTACGCCACCGGCTTCGCCGACACGCTGCACGGCGGCGAGGGCAATGACGACCTACGCGGCGACGACGGCGCCGACATCCTCTACGGCGACTCGGGCAACGACCTGGTCGACGGCGGCGGCGGCCGGGACATCCTCTATGGCGGCGAGGGCGACGACCGGCTGCGCGGCGGCACCAACAACGACGTCATCGACGGCGGCGCCGGGCGCGACGCGGCGCTCCTCTACGGCACGATCGACGATTATGCGCTGGCGCTGCTCGACGACGGGTCGGTGAAGGTCACCCACCTGATCCCGGAATATGAGCAGGCCGGCACCGTGACCGTGAACGGCGCCTTCGACATCCTCACCAACATAGAGGTGCTTCGCTTCTCCGGCTCCTACGACGATTTCGACCTCCTCGCCTGGATCGCCGCCAATGCCGCGCCCGACGGCGCCAACGTCGTGCGGGGCACGGAGGGCGCCGACACGCTGACCGGGACGGTCGGCGCCGACGCGATCTACGGCCTCGGCGGCAACGATTCGATCGACGGCGGGGGCGGCGACGACCTGCTGTTCGGCGGCTGGGGCGCCGACTCCTTCACCGGCGGCGACGGCGTCGACACGGTGAGCTACCGCAACGCCAGCGGCGGCGTGCGGGTCAATTTCGACCCGCGCAGCCCGTTCGGCGACGCCCCGTCCAACGAGGCGACCTTCGACACCTTCGCCTCCGTCGAGAAGTTCGAGCTCTCGGCCTTCGACGACACCTTCACCTGGCAGGGCTTCGCCGGCGCGATCTCGGTAGCGGGGCTCGACGGCGACGACATCATCGTCGGCGGCGAGCAGGCGGACGCCCTCGACGGCGGCGCGGGCGACGACGTGATCGCCGGCGTCGGCGGCGACGACGTCCTCACCGGCGGCGACGGCGCGGACCGGCTCGAGGGCGGCGACGGCGACGACGTGATCGACGGCGGCCTCGGCGCCGACATCGTCGACGGCGGCGCGGGCTACGACACGCTGACCTTCGCGGGCCGGAGCAGCGGCGTGATCATCGGCTATACGGGCTCGGAGGACGCGGGCTACACCTCGATCGAGGCCTTCCGCCTGACCGACCATGACGACCGCATCCGCCTGCCCGCCGCGCGCGGCGAGGAGGGCGACTCGCCGGCCGCGTTCAGCGACGTCTTCGCCGGGGCGGGCAACGACTATGTCGACGGCGGACCGCTCGCCGGGCGGCTGTTCGGCGAGGCCGGGGACGACGTCCTGATCGCCGCCACCTACGGCTCGCAACTCGACGGCGGCGACGGCGACGACCTGCTCTATTCCGGGTGGGGCGGGGACGTGATCGAGGGCGGCGCGGGCAACGACATCGTCTTCTACAACCGGCCGCGCGAGGAATATCTGATCGAGCGCGACGGCGACGCGATCCTCGTCGCGCATCTCGACAGCGGCTGGGTCGACCGGCTCACCGGAGTGGAGACGCTGAGCTTCCCGGATTCGGTGTTCGACGAGCGGGTCGAGGTCTCGGTGGCGGATATCGGCGTTCCCGCCGCAGCGCTCGCCAAGGGCACCGACACCGCCAACATCCTCTCGGGCACCGAGGACAGCGACGCCCTGTTCGGCCTTGCCGGCGCCGACACGCTGTCGGGCGGCAATCAGGGCGACGTGCTGAGCGGCGGCGACGGCGACGACGTGCTTTCGGGCGAAGCGGGCGGCGACACGCTGTTCGGCGGCGCCGGCGCGGACCGGCTGGACGGCGGGATCGGCCTCGACACGATGGTCGGCGGCGCCGGCAACGACGTCTACGTGGTCGACAATTTCTACGACACGGTGCGCGAGGAGGAAGGCGGCGGGGTGGACGAGATCCGGACCGCGCTCGGCAACAAGGTCGACTACAGCCTGCTCTACGTGCTGCCCGCCTTCGTCGAGAATCTCACCGGCACCTCCGACTCCGGCCAGGGCGTGCAGGGCAATGCGCTCGACAACCGCTTCGTCATGGGCGGCGGCAACGACCTCGTCGTGCTGAGCGACGGCGGCACCGACCAAGTGCTGGCGGGCGGCGGCAACGACTTCGTCTATTTCGGCGCGGCCTTGACCGCGGACGACCGGGTGGACGGCGGCGGCGGCGTCGACACCGTCGGGCTGATGGGGAGCTACGACCTGGCGCTCGGCGCTTCGACCTTCGCCTCGGTAGAGCGGCTGGCGCTCTACACCGGGCTCTCCGCGCCGGGCGGGACGGCCAATCATTATGCCATCGCCACCCACGACGCGACCGTGGCGGCGGGCGGCGCCCTCTTCGTCACCGCCTTCTCGCTGGCGGCGGGAGAGACGTTGGTGTTCAACGGCACGGCGGAGACCAACGGCCGCTTCGACGTGCTCGGCGGCGGCGGCGCCGACATCCTCGCCGGCGGCGCGGGCAACGACTATCTCGCCGGCAATGCGGGCGCCGACCAGCTCTACGGCATGGGCGGCAACGACGTGCTCGTCGGCGGCGCGGGCGCGGACCAGTTGCGCGGCGGCGCGGGCTCGGACCTGTTCCGCTACGAGGCGGTGGGCGATTCGACCGCGGCGGCGCAGGACCGGATCCTCGACTTCGGCCCCGGCGACCGGATCGACCTTTCGGCGATCGACGCCCGGCCGGGCGGCGGCGACGACGCCTTCGCCTTCATCGGCGCGGCGGCCTTCTCGCACAGCGCGGGCGAGCTGCGCGCGGTCCAGGAGGATGGCGGCTGGCGGGTCGAGGCCGACACCAACGGCGACGGCGTGGCGGACCTCTCGATCCTCGTCGGCACGGCCGCCGGGCAGACGCTCGGGGCCGACGCGTTCATGCTCTAGCCGCGCGCGCCGACGGACGATTGGGGACAGTAACTATTTTCCTCACCGGCGGTCGGTACGGCGATGCCGCGCGGGAAAACGGACGATTGGGGACAGTAACTATTTTCCTCACCCGCGGTCGGTACGGCGATGCCGCGCCCGGAAAATAGTTACTGTCCCCATTCCCCAGGTGGGAAAATAGGCACTGTCCCCAGTCAGTGGGGGCGGCCGAGGCCTTCGATGGTGCGGTCGATCATCGCCCGGTCGGCGTCCGGCTTCATCTCCTCGGCGATGAGCCGGGCGGCGGCGGCGGCGGCCGAGGTGGCGGCGCGGGCGCGGACCTCGTCGATCGCGTGGCGCTCGGCGGCGGCGATCTTCTCCTCGGCCATGCGCCGGCGGCGCTCGATCAAGGCGGCGGTGTCGGCCTTGGCCTGCTCGACGATCCCCTCCGCCTCGTGGCGGGCGCGCTCCAGCATGGTCTGCCGCTCGGCGTCGGCGGCGGCGGCCTTCGCCTCATATTCGGCGCGCAGGGCCTCGGCTTCGCGGCGCAGCTGCGCCGCCTCGTCGAGCTGCTCGCGGATCGAGGCGATCTTCTTGTCGAGCGCTCGGCCGATCAGCGCGGGCACCCGCTTCCAGAGGAGGACGGCGAAGACCAGCAGCATCGCCAGCGCGATCCACTGCGGGGCGTCGAGGCCGAAGGCGGTCGGCTCGGGATGGGGCTCGGGCGCGCCGACATGCTCGACGGCGCCGGTGGGGGCATGCTCAGCCATGGGCCACCGCCTTGACCGCGCGCGCGGCCTGCTCGCGGCTGACGGTGAGGCCGGCGAGGCGCTGCACCATGTCCTGCGCCGCCTCGGCGGCCACTGCCTCGATCTCGCCCAGAGCGGCCTCGCTCGAGGCGCGGATGCGCGCCTCCGCGGCGCCGATTCCGGCGTTGATCTCCTCGCCGGCGGCGCGGACGCGCTGCTCGTTGTCGCGGGCGGCGGCGGCTTTCGCCTCGGCCGCCAGCCTCAGCGCCTCGCCGCGGCTCTCGTCGAGCCGGGCGCGGTAGGCGGCCTCGACCGAGTCGGCCTCCCCCCGCGCGGCCTGCGCGGCGGCGAGGTCGGTTTCCATGCGCGCGCCGCGCGCATCGACGGTCGCCTGGATCTTCGGAAGCATGAAGAGGCCGATGCCGACATAGATGATGCCGAGCACCAGCAGCAGCCAGAAGAACTGCGAATAGGCGACCTGGGCGAGCTGGTTGATCTGAGGCATGGCGTTGGGGGACACTCTGGTGACAGTCACGTGACTGTCACCAGACTGTCCCTGTCTCCTTAGCGGGCGTAGAGGATGATCATCGCCACGGCGAAGGCGATGAGGCCGAGCAGCTCGGCGGCGGCGAAGCCGATGAACAGGCGGCCCTGCTGGCTGTCGGCCGCGGCGGGGTTGCGGATCGCGCTCTCGAGGAACGAGCCGAAGACGTTGCCGACTCCGATGGCGGCGGCGCCGACGCCGACCGCGGCGAGACCGGCGCCGATAACCTGGGCAGAAGCGAGGTCCATGATGTTCTCCTTTGGATAAGCTGAAAGATCAGTGAAGGTTGACGGCGTCGTTGATGTAGAGCGACGTCAGCAGGGCGAAGACGTAGGCCTGGATGGCGCAGACCAGCACCTCCAGCGCCATCACCCCGGCGATGAACACGAACGAGAGCAGGCTGATCGCCGGGCCGATGCCGCCGGCATTGAGGCCCTGGACGACGAAATTGCCGAACACTTCGACGAGGATGTGGCCGGCGATCATCGCCACGAAGAGCCGAAGCGCGAGGCTGAACGGGCGGACCATGAACGACAGCAGCTCGATGAGGAAGATGAGCGGCAGAAGCCCGATCGGAGTCCCGTGCGGGATGAACAGCTTGAAGAAGTGGAAGCCGTGCCGCCAGAAGCCGGTGACGAGGACGATTCCGAAGCTGATGATCGCCATCACCCCGGTGACGGTGAACTGGCTGGTGACGGTGAAGGGCTGCGCGCCGACCAGCGCGAACGGCATCAGGCCGAGCAGGTTGGCGAACAGGATGAACATGAAGATGGTGAACACCCAGGGAACGTACTTGCGTCCCTCGGGGCCGACGTTGGTGGTCAGCATCGAGGTGACGAAGCCGGTCACTCCCTCGACCATCAGCTGCCAGCGGGTCGGCACCAGCTGGCGCTTCATGCCGCCGAGCATGAACGCCCAGACGAGCGCAAGCACCACCAGCATCCACAAAGCGCTGTTGGTGAAGGCGAACGGGCTGCCGTCCAGCTGCCCGGCGAGCGGGCTGATCTGGAACTGGTGCATCGGATCGATTTTCGCTTCGGCCGCCACTTATCCGTTCCTTGCGCCTTGGCCGGCGCCCTTTGACAATTTCCATACTTCCCACATCGCGATCGCGAAGCCGACGAACAGCATCACGACCCAGAGAAGCGGCTTCCCGAAGAAGCGGCCGGCCGCGTAGCCGATCAGGGCCGATCCGGCCGGATAGGCGACGAGGACGGACAGGACCCGGTAGGCGTCCGAGCGATAGAAGCTCGGCTGCGCCCGGTCCGTTCCGCCGGTCCGCTCCGCTTCCGCCCGCCGCGCCCGCTCAAGCCGCTCGTCGAGCGAGGAGAGCCGCGCGTCCCGGGGAAGCCCAGGGTCCTCTTGAGGTTCGTCTTCCGCCATGCCGCTCCCGTCTTCGATATGCGCCCGCGGCTTCGCGAAAAGCGGCGGTCGCAAAAAGGCTTGGGACATGCCGGCGAACGAACCCGCCAAGGCGCCGCCCCTTTAGGAAAGGGGGTGGTGGGTGTCAACAGAAGTGAAGTCCCCCCGCAAGCGCAGGGGAGGATCTAGGGAGAGCTGGGGACAGTGACTGTTTTCCCCGGCAGCGCGGCCTCCGCAGCCGCAGCATCTCGGAGAAAATAGTTACTGTCCCCATTTCCCCCTCACCCTAAGGGCGGTGAGGGGCCTGAGGCGAAAGAGGCCCCTCCACCATGCTTCGCATGGTCCCCCTCCCCTGCAGAAAGCAGGGGAGGACTAGGCTAGCCGCAATAGCTCGGCAGCGGGATGGGGGCGCTGTCGCGCTGGCGCCAGACGCCGTCGGGAAGCCGGTAATATTGGCCGGCGCCGACCTTGGTGCGGAACAGCTCGCAGGCGGTGGTCGCGGCGACCTCCTCGATCTTGGCGCCGCGCTTGGCGGCGAGATCGGTATAATAAGCGCGGCGCTTGATGTTGACGGCGTCGACCTGGGCGCGAAGATCGGCCGAGCCGGAGCCGACGACGCCGAGATAGCCGTCCGCCTGCTCCCCCGCCTGGCCGCTCGCGCGCAGCGAGGCGGCGGCGTCGCCCTGCATCATCGCATAAGCCGCGGTGGCGCCCGCGGTGGTCGCCGCGAGAACGACTCCTGCGGCGAGAATGAGCTTCAGTCGGCGGTTCATGTCAGAACACTCCCGGGTTCTTGTCGATCAGTTCCTTCACGTCCTGCTGGAGGCGAACGACGACCTCCTGCCGGATATTGATGTTGAGGTTGATCTCGATCGGCTTGTCGGGCGCGGCCACCTGGACGCACCCGCCGCTGCCGAGAACCACCGGCGCCATCAGAAGGAGCTTCGCCCGTCCCATGGCGCCCTGCGTCGCAAGGCCACGCAGTCTCGTCAATACCGGCGCTTTCATCGCACGCTCCCGCTTTCCTTGGGCTGAACAATATTGGTGGTCGTCGGCTGGTCCCTCAGCTTCTGGGGCAGCACCGACTGGAGGAGGTTGGTCGGATCCTGCAGCGACCGCGCCGTGCCGATCACCGCGCGGAAGGGCCCCTTGACCGTGATGTTGAACTTGAACGGGATCTTGGCGAGCTGGGCCAGCGCCCGGTTCGCGACCATCGCCTTGAGGCCGCCGGCCGGCGACGCGGCGATGGTCGGGTTGCGGGCGATTCCGTCGAGCTGGATTCCGGCGACGAACTCGCCGTCGAGCGAGCCGTTGAGGTCGACGACGAGGCGCTGGTAGCGGAGCGACTTCAGCGCGTCGAAGGCGAGCTTGCCGTAGGCGCCGAGCTCCTTGTCGGTGAGCTCGCCGACGTAGGAGAGCGTGCCGCCGGTCGGCCGCGCGACGAGGTGGCCGCCGACGATCCGCCCGCCCCGCTCGTCGAAGATCATCGGCACGGACCCGTCGAACGTCCCGGTCGCCGAGATGTTGGAGAATTCCATCTGCTGGACGAAGCGGGCCGCGTCCATCCCCTCGACCCGGAAGGTGAGCCGCTTCGCCGTCGGCTTGGAGAAATCGAGGATCGTCTCCTCGAGGAACAGCTCGCCGCCCGCGAAGGGCCAGCGCCCGCCCTCGACCCGCACCTTGAGGTCGGGCAGGAGCTGGTAGCGGATACGGCCGTCGAAGACGTCGATGCCGGTGCGGACGACCCCGACCTGCGCCTCCTGCCCCGGCGCCGTGGTGAGGTTGAGCAGATCGTCGAAGCGGACCGTCGTGGTGAGCTTCTCGACCGGGCCGAAGGTGGCGGCGAGGTTCATGTCCGTCGTCGAGAAGGTGCCGGTGCTGCGCGTCCCCTGCGGTCCCCAGCCGATCTCCGCCTCGCCGCGCACGGTGCCGTCGACCAGGGCGACGACGCCGGTGGTGAGCGGGGTCAGCCGCTCCGGCTGGAAGGCGGGGCCGAAGCGGATGCCGGGCACGTCGAGCCGCGCCCTCCCCGTCCCGGTGTCGAGCAGATGGAGGATGTCGGCATGGGCGACGCGGGTCCCCGTCTCCGGCTCCAGCAGCCAGCCGGCGGCCGTGATGCGATTGCCGGCGAGCGCGAGCGCGAAGTCGCGAGTCGCCAGCGGGAGGAAGCGGGGCGGCGTGCGCTCGTCGGCGACTCGAAGCGCTCCGCCGACCCGAAGGCTGCCGCCGCGCATCGACCAGGCGCCCCTCCCCTCGCCGAGAAGCAGCGGCACGTTGGCGAGCTTGCCGGACAGGCCGGAATAGGCGCCCGCCAGGCCGGCCTTACCGAACCGGCCGTCGAGGGCCGCGATGTCGAGCCGGTTGACGGCGCCCGCGCGGCCGAAGCGTATGGCGAGAGCGGAGGCGGCGAAATGCGGACCGTCCAGCCCGATGCGCAGCTCCCGCCCGGCGACGGCGAGGGGCGACTGGCCGAGACGCCCGGCGAGTCGCGGCGAAGGGATGACGACGTTGCCGGCGACCGCGCCCCCGGGGCGCTTCCAGACCAGCCCGGGGCCGGAGGGGCAGAGCGACAGCCGCGCCCCGTCGAGGCGGACGCTTCCGCTCTCGAGGGTGCGGAATCGCACCGGCGTGCATCGCGGGCCGAAGACGAAGCCGCCGCGCCCGTCGAGACGCAGGTCCACCGGCAGGACGAGGCCGCCGACGCGGCCGTTGTCGAACGGCCCGTCGATCGTCGCCACGGTTTCCAGCCGGGTCGCCCCGCCCGGGGAGGCGGTGAAGCGGATCGGCCCGAGCGCCAGACGCTGGCCGCCCGCCCGATAGGGGGCGATCCGCCCGCTCCCCCCGATCGGACCGCCGGCCCGGGGCTGGCGCAGGTCGAAACGCGCCGTGGGAAGGCCGCCGCCGGAGAGCGCGAGCTCGCCGTCGACGCGCAAGGCGCCGCGGGGCCAGGAATAGGACAGCCCGTCGCCCCCGGCGATGTCCAGCCTGGCGCCGCTCGCGGCGGCGAGCGCGGCGGCGGAGACGTTCACCGCCCCTTTGCCGCCCTCCACGGCAAGCCGCAGCTCGGCCGAAAGGTCGAAGGAGCGGCCCGCCCGCCGAACGGCGACGGCCGAGGCCTCGGCGATCCGCGCGACGGGCGTGCCGCGGCCGGCGGCGAGCGCGCCGGTGATCGCCTCCAGCGAGGCCGGCGGCGCCGAGACGCCGCGCGCCCGGACCGGGCCGGCGAGCAGGACCCGTCCGGTGCGGGGCGAGAAGGAATAGGCTCCGGCGAGCGTCGTCCCTGCGGCGGCGGCGCTTCCGATCCGGGCGGCGCCGGTGGCGAGGTCCAAGCGGCCTCGAATCTCGGCGGCGCTGCCGGCGAAGCCGAGGCGTCCGGAAATGCGTTCCGCCCGGTTCGCGCCCGCGCGCGCGGCCGCCGCCTTGAGGGAGGTCGAGCCGGTCCAGCGATCGAGGCCCGCCGCCAGCGTGGCGTCGATGCCAAGGACGGCCTCGCGGACTTCGATCCCTCCGCCGCAGGCTAGGCTGTCCATTCCGGTCGGGCCGGAGACCTGGGGCCGCAGAGCGTCGGTCGCCACCGCCCAGGCGCCGCGCGGATGGACGATCCGGCACCCGCCGAGGTCGAGCCCCGGCGACGCCCAGGCAAGCCGTCCCCTGAAGCCGCTTGCGAGACTGCCGCGCCCCCTCACCGCCGCCGCCACCCGCCCGGCCGGCGTATCGATCCGCACCGCCGCGTCGGCCAGGTCGACCGCCTGGTCCGGCAGCCGGAACGGCGCGCCGGTGGGCGCCGGCAGCAGCTTGTCGACGTCGCCGAAGCGCAGCCGTCCGCCTTCGAGCCGGCCGTAGAGCCGCACGCCGCGCGCGACGATCAGCGCCACGCGCGGCCGCCTCAGGCCCCAGCTGAGCCTCAGCTCGACATGATCGGCGGTGAGATCGGGACGGGCCGGATCGCCGAGGACGAGATGCTCGATGGATTGGCGGCCGAAGCCGAGATGCTTGACGGCGTAGGTGGCGCGCACCCCCTTCCGAGCCAGCTCGCGGTCGATATAGTCGGCCGCGATCGGCTTGCGCTCGAGCCACAGGATGAGCAGGCCGAGCAGGAGAATCGAGGCGAGGGCAAGCGCCACGGTCCGCCGCCGCGGCCGCCGCCGCGCCCTCACTGCTTCCGGCTCCTCGTCCACCCTCGGCTCAACCTTCCCCGCCGCGCTTCCGTTCCGCCTCCGTCACCTTCTTCGCGGCCGCGCGCAAGCCGCTTCGGGAGAGCGTCCCGCCGTTAGGGCGGCGCGGATGAACCGCAGCCGACCCACGCCGCCAGTTGCGGTTTGCGTGGCGGCGACGTCCTTCGTAAACGGTTCCGATGAATTCTTCCGAAGCCGATGCGAGCGGCCATCGCGCCCGCTTGAGGAAGCGCCTGTTCGAGGGCGGCCCGGAGGCGCTGCACGAGCATGAAGTGGTGGAATATCTGCTGGCGCTCGCTTTGCCGCGGCGCGACACCAAGCCGCTGGCGAGGCGGATGATCGCCGATTTCGGCGGCTTCGGCCCGCTCATGGCCGCCGATGCCGACGCCATCATGCGGCGCTGCGGCGTCAGCGAGAACGTCGCCGCGGCGGTCAAGATCGCCCAGGCCGCGGCGATCCGCCTGCTCAAGGCGCGGGTGATCGACCGGCCCGTCCTCGGCAGCTGGCAGGCGCTGATCGACTATCTCGCCGCCGACATGGGCTTCCTTCCCGTCGAGCGGGTGCGGGTGCTCTTTCTCAATGCCAGGAACGTGCTCATCCGCGATCACCTCCTGTCGGAAGGATCGGTCGACGAGGCGGCCGTCTACGTGCGCGAGGTGATCAGGGCGGCGGTCGATTGCCACGCCACCGCTATGATCCTCGTCCACAACCATCCGAGCGGCGACCCGCAGCCGAGCGCCCAGGACATCAGGCTGACCCGCGAGATCGCCGACGCGGCGCGGCCGCTGAGGATCGCCGTCCACGATCACGTGATCATGGGCGCCAAGGGCCATGCCAGCCTGAGGGCGATGGGGCTGATCTGAGGAGGGGACAGCCGCAAGGACCGTCCCCTCGTCCAAAGCTTAGCGCCGGCGGCCGCGCTGGGTGCAGCTGTCGGTGCGGGTGCGGGTGCAGGGCGGATAGGCGCGGGCGCCCTCCATCGGGCCGCCGCGGCCGGTATAGGTGCCGGTGCCGGCGTTCATGCTGCCGTTGGCGCCCATCGTGCCGCTCATGCCGCTCATGCCGCTCATGCTGCCCGACGCGCTTCCGCTCATGCCGCCGCTCATCGTGCCCGAGGCGCCGGCATTGCCGGTCGTGCCCCAATCGCTCGTCGTGCCGGTCGTCGAGCCCTGGGTGGTCTGGCCGGTGCGGACGCCGGGCGAGCCCATGGTCGTGCCGCCGTTGACCTGCGTGCCGGTCGTGGCGGCGCCGGTGCCCTGCATGCCGGTGTCGCCGGTCATCGTCGGGTCGTGATCGTTGGTCGTGGTGCCCGTTGGCGAGGCGGAGGTGGTCGAGCCGGTCGTGCCGGTCGTGCCCGTCTGGGCGAGGGCCGGGACTGCGAGGATCATCGCGGTGCCGAGCGCTAGGGATTTCAGCATAAGTCCTTCTCCTGTCGTCTGTTTGAAGCAGGCCTCCACGGGAAACAGGTGAGGCGCGCAGTGAGAACGAGCCGCCGGCGAGCGCCGTTCCGGCCTTCGTCTCGTTGATGGGGCGGGCCGACTTTGCTAGGCGCCGCGCTCGCAACGCAGGTTAGGAACGCCCGATGATCTCCCGCTACTCGCGGCCGCAAATGGCCAGCATCTGGGCGCCGGAGACCCGCTTCCGAATCTGGTTCGAGATCGAGGCGCATGCGCTCGACGCGATGGCCGAGCTCGGGATCGTTCCCCGCAAGGCCGCGCAGGCGGTGTGGGAGCGCGGCGCGTTCGAGGTCGAGCGGATCGACGCGATCGAGGCGGAGGTGAAGCACGACGTCATCGCCTTCCTCACCAACGTCGCCGAGCATGTCGGCCCGGAAGCGCGATTCCTCCATCAGGGGATGACCAGCTCGGACGTGCTCGACACCTGCCTCGCCGTGCAGCTGAGCCGCGCCGCGGACCTTCTGATCGAGGATGTTAGCGCGCTTCTCGCGGTGCTGAAGCGCCGGGCCCACGAACATAAGCTGACGCCGACGATTGGCCGGAGCCACGGCATCCACGCCGAGCCGGTCACCTTCGGCCTGAAGCTCGCCGTCGCTTATGCCGAGTTCGATCGCGCCCGCGAGCGCCTGCGCGCGGCGCGCCGCGAAGTCGCCACCTGCGCCATTTCCGGCGCGGTCGGCACCTTCGCCAATATAGACCCGCGCGTGGAAGCCCATGTCGCCGCCAAGATGGGCCTGGAGATCGAGCCGATCTCCACCCAGGTCATCCCGCGCGACCGCCACGCCATGTTCTTCGCCACGCTCGGCGTGGTCGCCTCATCGGTGGAGCGGCTCGCCACCGAGATCCGCCACCTCCAGCGCACCGAGGTGCTGGAGGCGGAGGAATATTTCTCGCCCGGCCAGAAGGGCAGCTCGGCGATGCCGCACAAGCGCAACCCGGTGCTGACCGAGAACCTGACCGGCCTCGCCCGCATGGTCCGCGGCTACGTCACGCCGGCGCTCGAGAACGTGGCGCTGTGGCACGAGCGCGACATCAGCCATTCCTCGGTCGAGCGCTATATCGGCCCCGACTCGACGGTGACGCTCGACTTCGCCCTCGCCCGACTGACCGGCGTCGTCGACAAGCTGCTCGTCTATCCGGAGCGGATGCGCGGGAATCTCGACCGGATGGGCGGCCTCGTCCACTCGCAGCGCGTGCTCCTCGCCCTCACCCAGGCGGGCGCGAGCCGGGAGGATGCCTACAGGCTGGTCCAGCGGAGCGCGATGAAGGTGTGGGAAAGCGACGGCGCGCTGTCGCTGCTCGACCTGCTCAAGGCCGATCCGGAGGTCGCAGCGTTGCTTCCGGCGGAACGGCTCGAGGAGAGCTTCGACCTCGGCTACCATCTGAAGCAAGTCGACACGATCTTCGAGAGGGTGTTCCGATGACCGACCTCGCGTCCTTCCCGATCGCCAGCCGCTGGCCGGCGGCGCATCCCGAGCGGCTGCAGCTCTATTCGCTCAATACGCCGAACGGCGTGAAGGTCTCGATCATGCTGGAGGAGACGGGGCTGCCCTACGAGCCGCACCTCGTCGACATCGGCAAGAACGAGAGCCGGACGAGCGAATTCCTGTCGCTCAACCCCAACGGCAAGATCCCGGCCATCCTCGATCCCGACGGTCCGGGAGGCAAGCCGCTCGCCCTGTTCGAGTCGGGCGCCATCCTCCTCTACCTCGCCGAGAAGACGGGCCGGTTCCTCCCCGCCGACGCCGCGGCGCGGTGGGAGACGATCCAGTGGCTCATGTTCCAGATGGGCGGCATCGGGCCGATGTTCGGCCAGCTCGGCTATTTCAACAAGTTCGCCGGCCGGGAGATCGAGGACAAGCGCCCGCTGCAGCGCTACGTCGAGGAATCGAAGCGGCTGCTCGGAGTCCTCGAAGCGAGGCTCGACGGACGCGAGTGGATCATGGGCGCCGACTACACTATCGCCGACATCGCGACGCTGGGCTGGGTGCGCAACCTCGTCACCTTCTACGAGGCGCGGGAACTGGTCGGCTTCGACGCGCTGGCGAACGTCCCCGCCTGGCTGGAGCGGGGCCTCGCCCGGCCGGCGGTGCAGCGCGGGCTCTCGATCCCGTCGCGTCCATCGTGACGCTTGCAGCGCCCCCGGGGCGGCCATAAGCTGCGCCGTCGTTTCGGGAGATGCTCATGATCCGCCCGCTTGTTCTCGCCGCCCTCGCGCTGCCCGCCGCCGCCGTCGCCCAGCCCTCGATGCACCCGGTGCAGGGATCGCAAGCGGCCTCCGTCTACGGCCTTTCGACGCTCGCCCCGGCGACCCGCGACGACCAGCGCGTCTGCCTGGTTGAGAAGCGGACCAGCCGCCTCGTCTGCCAGTCCCGCGGCGCGTGGCGGCGCCTTGCCGCGCGGATGGAAGGCGCCGCGACTCGCTGAGCCGGCGGGCGGGCTCAGCCCTCCCAGATACCCTTGAGCTTGGCGAAGAAGCTCTTCGAGGCCGGGCATTCGTCGCCGGTCTCGGTGCGGCGGAACTCCTCGAGCAGCTCGCGCTGCCTCGCGCTGAGGCTGGTCGGGGTCTCGACCTCCACCTGGATGACCATGTCGCCGTGGCCGCGGCCGTTGAGCACGGTCATGCCCGCGCCGCGGATGCGCAGCTGCTTGCCGGACTGGATGCCGGCGGGGATCGCCACCTCGTGCTTCTGGCGGTCGAGGCCGGGCACCTCGATCGCGCCGCCGAGCGCGGCGGTGGTGATGCTGACCGGGCAGCGGGTGAAGAGCGTGGTGCCGTCGCGCTGGAAGACGGGGTGCCGCTTCAGGTGGACGAAGATGTAGAGGTCGCCGGCCGGGCCGCCGCGGGCCCCCGCCTCGCCCTCGCCGGAAAGGCGGATTCGCGTGCCCTCGTCGACGCCGGCGGGGATGCGGACGGTGAGCGAGCGCTGCTTGTCGAGCCGCCCGTCGCCGCGGCAGCGCTCGCACGGATCGGAGATCACCTCGCCGACGCCGCGGCAGGCCGGGCAGGTGCGCTCGACGACGAAGAAGCCCTGCTGGGCCCGCACCTGGCCGCGGCCGTGGCAGGTGGTGCACGGCCTGGCCTGGGTGCCCGCCTTGGCGCCGGTGCCGTGGCACGGCTCGCAGCCCACCGTGGTGTCGATGCGAAGCTCGACCTCCTTGCCCTGATAGGCGTCCTCGAGGCTGATCTCGAGGTCGTAGCGCAGGTCGGAGCCGCGTAGCGCGTTGGAGCGGCGGTCGCCCTGGCCGGCGTTCATGAACTCGCCGAAGATGTTCTCGAAGATGTCGCTGAACGAGCCGAAATCCTGCGCCCCGCCGTTGCCGCCGAAGCCGCCGTTGCGGAAGGCCGCGTGGCCGAAGCGGTCGTAGGCGGCGCGCTTCTGCGGGTCCTTGAGGCACTCATAGGCCTCGCTGATCGCCTTGAACTTCTTCTCCGCTTCCGGACAGCCGCCGTTGCGGTCCGGATGGCATTCCATCGCCAGCTTGCGATAGGCGGTCTTAAGCGTCCGCTCGTCGGCGGTCCGCTCGACCTGCAGCAGCTCGTAATAATCGGTTTCAACCATGACGGCCCCCACAGGCCGTCACCCCAGCGAAGGCTGGGGTCCCAATGGGTGATGAACGCCGGAGCCCCTCGCCCGCTGGGATGCCGGCCTTCGCCGGCATGACGGCACTGATCACGACTTATGCTTTCGGTTCGTCGTCGACCTCGGAGAATTCGGCATCGACGACTTCCTCGCCGCCGCCGGCCTCGCCGCCCGGGGCGGCGCCGTCATCGGCTCCGCCCGGAGCGCCCGCGGCCTGCTCCTTCTCGTATATCGCCTGGCCGAGCTTCATCGCCACCTGGGCGAGGGCCTGGGCCTTCGACTGCATCGCCTCGGGCTCGCCGGCCTCGACCGCCGCCTTGGCCTCGTCGATCGCCGCCTGGATCTCGCCCTTCAGCGACGCGTCGACCTTGTCGCCATGCTCCGCCAGCTGCCTTTCGGTGCTGTGGATGAGGCCCTCGGCGTTGTTCCGCGCCTCGGCCGCCTCGCGGCGCTTCTTGTCCTCCTCGGCGAAGCGCTCGGCTTCCTGGACCATCTTCTCGATGTCGGTGTCGGAAAGGCCGCCCGACGCCTGGATCCGGATCTGCTGCTCCTTGCCGGTGCCGCGGTCCTTGGCCGAGACGTTGACGATGCCGTTGGCGTCGATGTCGAACGTCACCTCGATCTGAGGCACGCCGCGCGGCGCCGGCGGGATTCCGACCAGGTCGAACTGGCCGAGCAATTTGTTGTCGGCCGCCATCTCGCGCTCGCCCTGGAAGACGCGGATCGTCACCGCATTCTGATTGTCCTCGGCGGTCGAATAGGTCTGCGACTTCTTGGTCGGGATGGTCGTGTTGCGGTCGATCATCCGGGTGAACACGCCGCCCAGAGTCTCGATGCCGAGCGACAGCGGGGTGACGTCGAGCAGCAGCACGTCCTTGACGTCGCCCTGGAGGACGCCCGCCTGGATGGCGGCGCCCATGGCGACGACCTCGTCCGGGTTGACGCCGGTGTGCGGCTCCTTGCCGAAGAAGTCCTGCACCACCTGGCGGACGCGCGGCATGCGGGTCATGCCGCCGACGAGCACGACCTCGCTGATGTCCTTCGCGCCGACGCCGGCGTCGGCGAGCGCCTTCTTGCACGGATCGAGGGTCCGCTTGATCAGGTCCTCGACCAGCTTCTCGAGATCGGCCCGCGTCAGGCTCTTCACGAGATGCTTGGGCCCGTTCTGGTCGGCGGTGATGAAGGGCAGGTTGATCTCGGTGGTCTGCGCCGAACTGAGCTCGATCTTGGCGCGTTCCGCACCTTCCTTGAGGCGCTGGAGCGCGAGCCGGTCGCCGCGCAGGTCGATGCCTTCCTGCTTCTTGAACTCGTCGGCGAGCCAGTCGACGATCTTGGCGTCGAAATCCTCGCCGCCCAGGAAGGTGTCGCCGTTGGTCGACTTCACCTCGAAGACGCCGTCGCCGATCTCGAGGATCGAGACGTCGAACGTGCCGCCGCCGAGGTCGTAGACGGCGATCGTCTTGCCGTCCTGCTTCTCGAGCCCGTAGGCGAGCGCCGCCGCGGTCGGCTCGTTGATGATGCGCAGCACTTCGAGGCCGGCGATCTGGCCGGCGTCCTTGGTCGCCTGGCGCTGGGCGTCGTTGAAATAAGCCGGGACGGTGATCACCGCCTGGGTGACCGTCTCGCCCAGATAGGCCTCGGCGGTCTCCTTCATCTTCTGGAGGATGAACGCGGAGATCTGCGAAGGGCTGTAATCCTTGCCGCCGGCGTGGACCCACGCGTCGCCGTTCGGGCCGCGGGTGATCTTGTACGGGACCAGCTCGGTGTCCTTCTTGGTCACCGGATCGTCGAACCGGCGGCCGATCAGGCGCTTCACCGCGAAGACGGTGTTGTCGGGATTGGTGACCGCCTGGCGCTTGGCCGGCTGGCCGACGAGACGCTCGCCGTCCTTGGTGAAGGCGACGATGGACGGAGTGGTGCGGGCACCCTCCGCATTCTCGACGACCTTGGGCTTGCCCCCCTCCATGACGGCGACGCAGCTGTTGGTGGTGCCGAGATCGATACCGATGACTTTGGCCATGTTAATCCTCTTGTGCCCCAATCGATTAGCCATACCCCTCCGCCCGTTGCGGCACGCGAGGAGTGTTTCGGAAGCGATATAGGGGCCGATTCCGACGCGACAAGAAGCGGGCCCGGCTCTAGGGTCCGTACTCGGTTCCTGCAGCGGCGTGACGGAGCGCATTTTGGCCGCTGGCAAGGAGCGAGGAGGGGCGAGCGACGTAGCGAGCGGCCAAAGGCGCCCGCCCCCGCAGGGGGGTCGCCCCGAAGAGGCGATCACGCTCGTTGCGGGAATCGAGTACGGACCCTAGAGGGCCGGCACAATGAAGGTGCACCCGATCCTCGCCGCCTGCATGGCTCTCGCCCCGGCGCTCGCCGCCTGCCGCTCCGAGCCGGAGGCGCTCGCGGTCCGGGATGCCTGGGTCCGACTGCCGGCCGTGCGCGGGCAGCCGGCGGGGGCCTATTTCCGGATCGTCGGCGGCGCCGAGGGCAGCCGGCTGGTCGGCCTCTCGAGCCCGATGGCGCGGCGGATCGAGCTGCACGAGAGCATGACGAAGGGCGGCATGGCCAGGATGAAGCCGGTGAAGGAGGTGGAATTCTCCTATCAGGGCCGGATCGTCTTCGAGCCGGGCGGCAAGCACGCCATGCTCTTCGGCCTCAATCCGGCCGTGCGGGAAGGCGGCACCCTCCCCCTCACCTTCGCCTTCGACACGGCGCCGCCGCTCACCGTCGAGGCCGAGGTGCGCGGGCCTTCGGGCGAAAGCCACGGCCATTGAGCGTCCGGACAGGCGCCGTTCATCTGCGCCTCCCGATTACCGCCCTCCCCGAGGCAGGACGGAGATCGGCGATGAGGCGGTACGCGGCGATTCTGTCGGTCCTGGCCTGCCTGCCGGCCGGGCCCGCTTTGGCGCAGCCGCCGTCCTCGGGACGGACGATGACCGTCACAGTCTACGGCAACGACCCCTGCCCCGACGCCGGAGCCAGCAACGAGATCGTCGTCTGCGCCCGCCGCCCGGAGAACGACCGCTACCGCATCCCCAAGGAGCTGAGGCGGACGATCGAGCGGCCGAGCGAGACCGCCTGGGGCGCCCGCGTCGGCGCGATGGAGGATGCGAGCCGGCCGACCATGCCGGGAAGCTGCTCGGCCGTGGGCACCTACGGCCAGACCGGCTGCCGGCAGCAGATGATCGGCCAATGGTATGCGGAAAGGCGGGCGCGCAGCCGGTGAGACGAACGGCGGCTCGGGGCTCGACAGCGCGCGTCAGCCGGCTAAAGGTCGTGCCGGGGCGCCTGAACGCAATAGAAGAGGCTTCTGCTTGAAAAACACGATGATCGGCCGCGGCGGGCTTGCCCTGTCGCTGGCGCTCCTTCTCGCGCTGCCCGCCGCCGCGCCCGCTCAGGCGCCGGTCGGCAAGAATCCGGCGCCCGGCCAGGTCATGGCCGATCCGTCGGTGCGCTACGGCACCTTCGCCAACGGGCTGCGCTACGCGGTGATGCAGAACGGGGTCCCCGCCGGGGCCATCTCGATCCGCCTGGCCATGGACGTCGGCAGCTACGACGAGGCCGACGACGAGCGCGGCTACGCGCACTTCATCGAGCATATGGTGTTCCGCTCCACCAAGCAGGCGCCGGACGGGCTGCTCGACAACCGCTTCGCAGCGCTCGGCCTGCAGCTCGGCCGCGACCAGAATGCCGAGACCGGGCTGGAAGCGACGGTCTACCGGGTAGACCTGCCAAGCGGCGGCCTTCCGGCGGCCCGGACGGTGCTCGACTGGATGCGCGGCGCGGCCGACGGCGTGCTGTTCGCCCCCGCCGGAGTCGACGTCGAGCGGGGCGTGGTGATGTCGGAGCTGAGGAGCCGCAACAGCCCGATGGCGACGGCGCAGCGCGAGATGGCGCAGTTCCAGATGCCCGGCATGCGCTCGCCCAACCGCGAGCCCGGCGGCACCGAGCAGACGCTGCGCGGCGCCACCGCCGCCCGCCTTCAGGCCTTTTACGAGCGCTGGTACCGGCCGGACAATGCGGTGCTGGTGATCGTCGGCGACGCTCCCGCGGACGAGCTGGTCAAGGCCGGGGAGCAGGCCTTCGCCGGCTGGACCGCCAAGGGCCCGGCCCCGGCGCGGCCTTCGCTCCAGGCCATGGCCGAGCGCGGCCTCGACGCCTGGACCAAGTCGGATCCGACCCTGCCGGCCGGCATCACCGCCTGCCGCTTCGGCCCGCCCGACCCTGAGAACCTGCCCGAGATGGAGCGCCTCCGCCGCGAGGTGCGCTCGCAGGTCTGGACGACGATCCTCAGCAACCGCCTGACCCACCTCACCTCGCAGCCGGGATCGGCGCTGCTCGCGGCGGCCGTGCAGGTCAATCGCGACATTCCCGACGCGCGCGGCGCCTGCCTGATGACTCTCGCCGCCAGCGACAAGTGGAAGCAGGCGCTCGCCGCCAGCCAGGCGGAGCTGCGCCGCTTCGCCAAGGACGGCCCGACCGCGCAGGAGCTCGACGTCGCCGTCAAGCAGCTCGCCTCGGCGATCGGCGGCAGCCTCTACAAGAGCGATACCCGGCCGACACCCGCGCTGGCGGAGGCGATCACCTCCTCCGCGCTGGAGCGGCGGCCGTTCCTCCACCCCCGCGAGATGCTGCGCCTCTACAACCTGCTCACCGACGGGCTGACGCCCGCGGACGTGAGGCGGGATTTCGAGGCGGACTGGAGCGGCACCGGGCCGCTGCTCGCCGCGAGCATGCCGACCCCGCTGCCGAAGGAGGCGCTGCTCGCCGCCTGGCGCGCCAACGAGGCGGCGACGCTCACCGCTTATGCCGACGTCAAGCCGGCGACCTGGGCCTATCCGAGCTTCGGCACGCCCGGGCAGGTAGTGGCGCGCGAGCCGTTCCCCGACCAGGATTATGTCCGCTTCCGCTTCGCCAACGGCACCGTGCTCAACTTCAAGCATACCGATCTCGAGGCGGGCGGCGTCGAGATACGGGTCCGCTTCGGCAATGGCGAGCGAAGCCTCGCCAACGCGACCCGACTGCCGGCCGCGGTCGCCGCCGGCTTCTTCCCGATGGGCGGCCTCGGCCGGATGACCTACGAGGAGATAGGCAGCGCCCTCGCCAACACGACCTGGGGCTTCAGCCTCAACCTCGAGACGACCAGCTGGGTGCTGGGCAGCAGCACGCTCTCCAACCAGGCGGCGCAGGAGCTGAAGCTGCTCGCCGCCTATGTCACCGATCCCGCCTTCGGCAGCCCGATCGACGAGAAGATGCCGAGCGCGGTCGACCTCGTCTATCGCAGCTACCGCACCGATCCGACCGCGGTGGCGCAGGAAGCGATCGACAGGGCGGTCTTTCCCAACCAGCTTTCACTGCCGCCCCGCGCCCAGGTCGCCTCGTTCGACGCCCAGGCCTTCCGCCGGCTGATGAAGCCGATCCTCGACAGGTCGCCGATGGAGGTGACGGTGGTCGGCGACATGACGGAGCAGCAGGCGGTGGACGCGGTCGCCCAGACCTTCGGCGCCCTCGCCCCTCGCCCGCCGCTGGCCGCGCCGACCGGGCCGGGGCCGTTCCGCCGCTTCCCGGCCCAGCTTCCGGGGCCGCAGACCGGCTATCACGAAGGCGCTCCGGACAAGGCGGCGGCGCTTCTGGTGTGGCCGCTCTACGTCGCCTCCTACCAGCGGCGTAAGGAGGAATATGCGCTCAACCTGCTCGCCGTCATCTACCAGACGCGGCTCATCCAGCAGGTCCGAGCGACGCTCGGCAAGACCTATTCCCCGCAGGTGGTGAACCCGATGCCGGACGGCGCCGACCAGGGCTATATGGCCGCCGCCATCGAGACCAGCGCCGAGGATCTGGACGTGGTCATCGCCGCCGCCCGCAAGATCGCCGCGGACCTCGCCGGCGGCAGCGTCACCCAGGCCGAGGTGGACGCCGCCCGCACGCCCCTGGTGGCGGCGCGGATCCAGTCGCAGAAGCTCAACGATCCGTGGGCGAGCATCCTCTCGCTCACCAACCGCTACCCCGAGGCGATGTACGAACTGGTGCGCTACGATGCCGACATGGCGGCGATCAGCGCCGAGGACGTCCGCCGCGCCGCCGCCACCTGGCTGAAGCGCGACCCGCTGGTGGGACGGGCCCTGCCGGCCCCCCGGCGGGCCGGCGCCGGGCGGTAGCCGGTTCCAGGAAAATGGGGACAGTAACTATTTTCCGTCCCACCACCGGCGCATCGTCGAAGCGCCTGGGAAAATAGTTACCGTCCCCATCCCACCCGTCCCCATCCCCACTCCGGCGAAGCGGCGTCTCGAAGGACCGCTCAGAACTTCTGCCGGGCCGTGACGCCGAAGGTGCGCGGCTGGCCGATGTTGAAGCCGAGCCGGGCGCGGCCGCCGCGCTCCCGGTCGAACGAGAGCAGCGGATTCTCGTCGAACAGGTTGGTGATGTAGGCCGTGACCGAAAGGCCGCTGCTCCACTCCGCCCCGACGCTGAGGTTGACCAGCTGGTAGGACGGCAGCTTGAGGTCGACGATCGTCGCCGCGTTGCCGGTGGCGCCGCCGAACGGCAAGGCCGAGACGAAGCTGTGCGGATTGCCCTCCTGGTCGCTCGGCTGGGTGTAGCGGCTGCTGATATGCTGGGCCGAGGCGGACATGAAGGCATGGCCGCCGTCCTCGTCGATCGGCACCGTGTAGGTGGCGCTCGCCGACATCTGGAACTTGGGCACGGTCGGCAGCCGGTTGCCGTCGCGAATGCCGCCGATCACCGCGCCCGTGCCGGTCGTCACGGTCGAATCGAACTTGGCTTCGAGCAGGCTGCCCGACAAGGACAGGTCGAGGCCGGGGGCCGGGCTCGCCGACATCTCCCACTCGATGCCCATCGTGTGGGCCTTGGGCACGTTGAAGACGATGCGCGACGAGCAGGAGCCGGCGTCGAGCGTCACCTGGAGGTCCGATATGTCGGTGTAGAAGCCGGCGGCGTTGAAGGTGAAGCCGTGCGCGGCGCCCTTCACGCCCACCTCGTAATTCCACAAGGTCTCGTCGTCGTAGGTCTGGAAGCCGCCGAAGATCGCCCGGTCCGCGGGCGTGCAGAGCGGCACGTTCAGCGGATCGTTGACGCCGCCGAGGCGGAAGCCCTTCGCCGCCTGGGCGTTGAGCCGCCAGCGGTCGCTGAGCTCGAAGCTGGCGATGACCCGCGGCGTGAAGCCGTCGGACTTGGTGGTGTCGGTGCGATTGTCGTCGTTGGAGAACAGGCCGCCGGACTTGAAGCTGCGGCGTTCCTTGAAGTCGTAATAGCGGCCGCCCGCGGTCAGCTCGAGCCGGCCGAAATCGTAGGTCGCCTCGCCGAACACCGCCTTCTGCTTGATCTTGTAGGGAAGGTCGGAATTGTAGGGCGAGTTGGCGGGGAAGCCGTTCGCCACCGCCGCCGAGGTGCCGGCGCCGAACCGGGCGTCGGTGAAGGCGTCGTAGCCCGGGGTGGGCAGGCGCTGGCGGTAGAAGCGGTCGATGTCGGAATAGAAGAGGCCGAACACCCAGCTGAGCGGCCCGGTGCCGTTGGAGGAGAGGCGCAGCTCCTGGGTCCATTGCTTGAGGTCGGTCGTGTCCCTGAGGTTCGACGGCAGGGTGACCGAGCTGGCGGGGAAGCCGAGGTCGACCGAGACGCTGCCGGTCAGCGCGCTGGCGTCGCGGCTGGCGAGGATCGAGCGGTCGATATAGCTGGTCACCGAGGTGAGGGTTACCGGGCCGAGGCCGAAGCTGCCGGTGAGGTCGGCGATCAGCGTATCGTCGGCGAAGCGCTCGGGCAGCAGCAGATATTGCTGCCGCTCCTTGAAATTGACCTTCGGCCGGGTCGTCGTGAACGGGTTGGCGAAGAGGTTGAACACCTCCTCGCGGTTGAAGCCGTCGGCTCGGACCTCCTGGTAGACGACCCGCGGCGTGATGCTGATGTCCGGCGTCGGCTGGAACAGGATGGCGAGCCGCCCGCCGGCCCGCGTGCCGCTGTTGACGTTCTTGTGCTCGCCGCCGGGGCCGAGATTGTCGACGAAGCCGCCGTAGCGGGTGAAATAGGCGACCGCGCGCGCCGCGACCGTGTCGCCCATCGGGATGTTGACGGCGCCCTTGATGTGGCCGCCGAGATCCTCCGCGTCGACGAGGTTGAGATTGGCCTCCACCTCGCCCTCGGTGCGTCCGATGGCGGGCTGGTTGGTGATGTAGCGGATCGTTCCGCCGACCGAGCCGGAGCCGAACAAGGTGCCCTGCGGCCCGCGCAGCGTCTCGACCCGGTTCAGGTCGAACAGGTCGAGGTCGGGGGTGAACAGCGACAGCGAGATGACCGACTCGTCGAGATAGACGCCGACCTGCTCCTTCACGCCCGGCTGGTCGCGGACGATCTGGCCGGCGGAGACGCCGCGCACCGACACCTGGCTCTGGCCGGGGCCGAGATTCTGGACGGTGAGGCCGGCGACGTTGCGGGACAGCTCCTCGATGTTGCCGGCGCCCGAGCGCTCGATGTCCGCCTGGGTCTGCGCGTTCACCGAGAACGGCACTTCGAGCAGGGTCTGCTCGCGCTTGTTGGCGGTGACGACGATCTCGCCCTCGTCCTCGACGTCGGCGGCGCCGGTCTGGGCGGGGCCGCCCTGCGCCTGGGCCGGAGCGGCCGCGAGCGCGGACAGCGCAAGCGACGTTCCGGCGAGCAAGATGTGTCTGCCGCGGCGATCGAGCTTCAAAAGGCGCACCATACGTCCCTCCCACGTTACGGTGACGTCACAATGCCTCGTCCCACCCCGGGGAGACAAGGCAAGTCGGCGCCGGCGGATGGAAATGGATCGCGGCTGTTGCCGTAAAGCGACAGCGGGCGCCGCGGTTGACAGGGCTGCCGCGCCGTCGGAGGTTCGGCGCGGAAGGATGGGGGAATGGACGATATGTCCCGCCGAACCGCGCTCAAGACCGGCGCCGCGACGCTGGCGGGGGGCCTCGCCGGCCCCGCGACGGGCGCCGCGCGGGGGCCCGAAGTGGTGGTCGTCGGCGCCGGCGTGTTCGGGGCGTGGACGGCCCGCCACCTCCAGCGGCTCGGCCGCCGCGTCCTCCTCCTCGACGCCTGGGGCCCGGCCCATGCCCGCGCCTCCTCGGGCGGCGAGTCCCGCCTCACCCGCGGCAGCTACGGCGCCGACGAGATCTACACCCGCTTCGCCTGGGAATCGCTCGCCGAGTGGAAGTCCCTCTCCTCCCGAGCGGGGCTGCCGATCCTCCACCAGGCGGGCGTGCTCTTCTTCTTCCCCACCCGCGAGGATTATGTCGCGCGCACCATCGAGGTCCACCGCCGCCTCGCGCTCCCGACCGAGGTGCTGGAGCGCGCGGCGATGGCGCGTCGCTTCCCGCAGATCGACTTCGAGGGGATCGAGATCGGCCTCTACGAGCCGGCGTTCGGCGCGCTGATGGCCCGCCGCGCGGTCCAGACCCTGGTCGCGGAGTTCGTCGCGGCCGGCGGCGAGTATCGCCGCGCCGCGGTGGCGCCGCCCGAGGCGGGAGAGGGACCCCTGGAGCGCATCATCCTGAGCGACGGCACGGCCCTGCGCGCCGCGCGCTTCGTCTTCGCCTGCGGACCGTGGCTGCCGAAGCTGTTCCCGAGCCTGCTCGGCAGCCGCATCTTCCCGACCCGCCAGGAAGTCTTCTTCTTCGCCCCGCCGGCGGGCGGAAGCGACTTCCAGGTGGGGCGCCTGCCGGGCTGGGCCGACTTCAACGGCGGCGACATATTCTACGGCTTTCCCGACCTCGAGGGGCGCGGCTTCAAGATCGCGCACGACGCGCACGGCCCGCCGATGGACCCGGACGGAGGGGACCGGATCCCCTCCCCCGCCGCCCTGGCCGAGGTGCGCGCCTTCATGGAGCGCCGCTTCCCCGCGATGCGCGGCCGGCCGCTCAGCGAGGCGCGGGTCTGCCAATATGAGAACAGCGCCAACGGCGACTTCCTGGTCGATTTCCACCCGTCGCGGCCCAACGTGCTGCTGGTCGGCGCCGGCTCGGGCCACGGCTTCAAGCACGGCCCGGCCGTCGGCCGCTACGCCGCCGCCCTGCTCGAAGGCCGCCTCGCCCATGCCGAACCGCGCTTCGCGCTCGCCGCCAAGAGCGAGCGCCAGAACCGCGCCGTCCACTGAGGAGACCGTAGATGGACCAGCCGCTCGACCGCTTCCGCTCCTCGACCTGGGGGTGGCTGCGCGGCACCCTCGCCGGCTGGGGGACGCTCGTCCTGTGCCTCGTCGGCGTCGGGCTGCTGATCGTGCTCGTCCGCTGGATCGAGAATATCGGCGCCACCTTCGAGGTGACCGGCGAACGCCTCGTCATCCGCCGCGGCATCCTCATGAAGAGCGTCGACGAGATCGAGCTCTATCGCGTCAAGGACATAAGGCTGGACTTCAGCCTGCTCAACCAATGGGCGGGGATCGGCACCATCACCATCCTCTCCAGCGACGAGACCACCCGCTCGGGCGCGCTCGTCATCCCCTTCGTCGAGCGCGCGCAGGAGCGGCGCGAGCGGCTGCGCGACCTCGTCGACAAGGCCCGCCAGCGCCGCCGCGTCCGCGAGATCGACATGGTCCAGGAGGACATCTGAACGGCGGCCTGGGGACGGCGGCCTGGGGACAGTAACTATTTTCCCGAGCTTGCCTGAGGGACAGCCGGGGGCCTGCGGGAAAATAGTTACTGTCCCCATTCCGTCCCCGACGCCGCAAAATGGGGACAGTAACTATTTTCCAGGCTTGCCTGCGGGACAGCCGGGGCCTGCGGGAAAATAGTTACTGTCCCCATTCCCCCTTCCCGCTCCGGCCTTCATCCCTCGGCCGAGTCGAGGATTCCGCGCAGATAGTCCGTATGGGCGCGGAAGGCGCGCGCGCCGTCGGCGCTGATCGAGGCGCGGGTGCGCGGCTTCTTCCCCACGAAGTCCTTCTCGAGCGACACGTAGCCCGCGCCCGCCAGGGTCGTGAGGTGGCTGCCGAGATTGCCGTCCGTGGCGCCGACCAGCGCCCTCAGCCGGTTGAACTCCACGCCCTCCCCGCCGCGCGCGGCGTGAAGCGCGGCCATGATCCGCAGGCGCAGCGACTGGTGGATGATTTCGTCCGGCCCGTCCAACTCACACCCTCCGCAGCCAGAGGCCGCCGAGCACGAGGCCGCCGCCGGCGACGGCCGCCGTCCACAGCGCCATCCAGTCCGGCAGCGCGACGTAGCCGGCCATGGTGAGGACGAAGATCGCGACTCCGATCCAGGCGAAGCGCGGCAGGCGCGCGACCGTCCCGGCCAGCGTGTAGACGAGGCCGACGATCAGTGCCGGGAAGACGAGGTAGGGGAGCGTCCCGGCCGGCCGGAAGACGTAGTAGACCGCGCCGATGAACGCGCCGATCGCCGCCGCCATCGCCATCGAGCGCGCCAGCGCGCCGCCTTCCCCGCGCCGCCCCTTGGGCGCCCGTCCTCCCAGCCATGCGGAGCCGCCCGCGCCGATGAGGACGAGCGGCAGCCATACCAGCCCCCATCTTGCCGGCGGGGCGAACGCGCAGCCGGCATAGCCGATCGTCCACAGCACGCCCCAGAGGATCAGATAGGGGCTCGCGATCGCATAGCCCCCCGCGGCGCGGGTCCGCTGCTCCGTCGCCTCGATCTCGTCCAGCGCGGCCGCCGCCTGTGTCGGTGATATAGCCATCGTCCCTCTCCTTCCACTCTGCCTTACAGAGTTCTCTGCGAGAGGTAAAGAGAAAACGCACACGGACAGGACACGAAAATGGGGACACGTACTTTTTCGCGAGAAAGTACGTGTCCCCATTTCTGCAGCCGACGTGAAGCCGCCGAGGATCAGCCCTTCCTGGCGACCGCGACCATGGCCGGCCGCAGAAGGCGGTCCTTGATCATGTAGCCCGCCTGCATCTCCTGAACGACCGTGCCCGGCTCCGCGTCCGCGGAGGGGATCTCGACCATCGCCTGATGGCGGTTGGGGTCGAGCGGCTGGCCGAGCGCGTCGATCCGGGTGATTCCGTTCCGCGCGAAGACGCTGTCGAGCTCGCGCGAGGTCGCCTCGATGCCGGTGACCAGCGCCTTCATCCGCTCGTCCTGCTTCAGATCCTCCGGGACGGCCGAGAGGGCGCGGTCCAGATTGTCCTTCACGCTCAGCATGTCGCGCGCGAAGCCGGTAGAGGCGTAGGTGGCGGCGGTGAGCTTCTCCTGCTCCAGCCTGCGGCGGACGTTCTGAGTCTCCGCCTGGGCGTAGAGGACGTGCTGTCGCACCTCCTCCAGCTCCCTGACGAGATCGCCGAGGTCCTGCTCGGGCGTCTGCTCCTCGCCGCCGCCCTGCGCCGGGTTGGTCTGTTCCTGGAGGTCCTGGTCTTCGTTCATGCCATCAATCTCGATAGTGCCTGTGCCGTGAAATCCACCATGGGTACGACGCGCGCGTAGTTCAACCGCGTCGGGCCGATCACGCCGACGACGCCGACCACCTTTCCCTCCCGCCCGCGATAGGGCGCGGCGATCACCGAAGAGCCGGACAAGGCGAACAGCTTGTTCTCCGAGCCGATGAAGATCTTCATCCCCTGGCCGGCGCTTGCGCTCTCAAGCAGGCGGACGATCTCCTCCTTGTCCTCCAGCTCGTCGAGCAGCTGGCGCACCCGCTCCAGGTCCGCGGCGGCGCCGGGCTCCAGCAGGTTCGCCTGGCCCCGCACGATCAGCACCGAGCGCTGCGCGCCGTCCTGCGACCAGACCGCGAGGCCGCGGTCGATCAGCGCCCGCGACGCCTCGTCGAGGGCGTCCCGCCCGGCGCGTATCTCCCCCGCCAGCCGCCGCTGCGCCTCCGGCAGGGTCAGGCCGGCCAGGCGGGCGCCGACATAATTGCCGACCTCGGCCAGCGCCGAGGAGGTCGTGCCGGGCGGAATGTCGACGACGCGGTTCTCGACGCTTCCTTCCTCGCCCACCATCACCGCGAGCGCCTGGGTGGCGGAGAGCTGGACGAAGCCGAGCTGGCGCAGCACCGGCTCGCGCTTGGGGACGAGGACGATGCCGGCGCAGGCGGAGAGGCCCGACAGCGCCGCCGTCGCCGCCGACAGCGCCTCCTCGATCGGCCCGCCCCGCTCCAGCCGCGCCTCGATCGCGGCGCGCTCCTCGGCGCTCGGCTCAGCCGCCTGCATCATCCCGTCGACGAAGAGGCGCAGGCCGGATTCGGTCGGCACCCGGCCGGCGGAGGTGTGGGGGTGGCTGAGCAGCCCCAGCTCCTCCAGATCCTGCATCACGTTGCGGATCGAGGCGGGCGAGAGGTTGATGCCGGGCAGCCGCGAGATGGTGCGCGAGCCGACGGGGGCCCCGGAGCCGAGATAATTCTCGACCACCTGCCGGAACACCTCCCGGGCGCGTTCGGTCATCTCGCTGACGGGCGTTGGCGCCATGGCCACGGATGTAGGCGAGGCCGCTCCGCCGCTCAACGGCTCATGAACGGGGGCGGTCGCTCGTGAACGCCCCTCGCGCCGCTCACCGGCCCGCAGGCGGCGGCGCCGCGGGATCGCGGATGAAGCGCGCGATGGGCAGAAGCCGCGGCGCCGTCTCGATTCGCAGCGCCAGCGCGCGGTTTCGCTCCATGTCGCAGCCGAAATAGAAATAGAGGCTCTGCGGCGCGGCGCCGGGCCGGCTCCAGACGATCTGTGCCGACGGCAGGTCGGTCGCCATCGATCGGCACGCATCCCCTTCCAGGCGGCGGCTGCCGCGCGCGGGGCGCAGCGGCGCGAGATGGGCGGCGAAGGCGCGATATTGGGCGGCCGTGAGCCGGAAGGTGCGGGTGCCCGTCACCGAGGTGAAGCGGCGGCCTTCGAAGACGCCCGTCCCGTCCGAGCGCACGGTCACCTTGTAGACGGGGCAGGCGCCGAAGCAGGGCCCCGTCTCGAAGCTCAGGCTCTCCACCGGCTTGGCGCCGGCCGGGGTTGCGGCCAGCGCCGCGGCTGCAAGCAATAACGTCCTCATCGCGCCACCTCCTCGCACGAGCTTGCGGCTGGACCGCTGAACGGCCGCTGTCTAAAGCGCGCGCTTTCGAGGAGACAGGAATGCGCCATTCCGGCCGCGCCCCCGACCAGATGCGCGAGATCGCCATGCAGCCCGGCTTCACCCGCCATGCCGAAGGCAGCTGCCTCGTCGCGTTCGGCGACACGCGGGTGCTGTGCACGGCCTCGGTGGAAACCTCGCTGCCGGGCTGGCTGCGCGGCAAGGGACGCGGCTGGGTGACGGCCGAATATGGCATGCTGCCCCGCGCCACCCACACGCGCGGCCGGCGCGAGGCGGCGGCGGGCAAGCAATCGGGCCGCACCCAGGAGATACAGCGGTTGATCGGCCGGTCGCTGCGCGCCGTGGTCGACCTGGAGGCCCTCGGCGAGCGGCAGGTCACCGTCGACTGCGACGTCATCCAGGCCGACGGCGGCACCCGCACCGCCGCCATTTCGGGCGCCTGGGTGGCGCTCCGCATGGCCGTCGACCGGCTGATCGCCCAGAAGCTGATCGTCAAGGATCCGATCCGCCAGAAGATTGCGGCGGTGAGCTGCGGCATCCATGCCGGCGCGGCGATCCTGGACCTCGATTACGAGGAGGACAGCTCCGCCGGCGCCGACGGCAATTTCGTGCTGACCGAGGACGGCAACATCGTCGAGGCGCAGGTCACCGCCGAGGGCGAATGCTATGACGAGGAAGGGCTGCTCCGCCTCCTCCGCCTCGCCCGCATCGGCTGCGCCGAAATCTTCGCCGCCCAGGACCGGGCGAGCGGGCGATGAGGAAGCTCGCCGGAAGGCTGGTCATCGCCAGCCACAATGAGGGCAAGGTGCGCGAGATCCGCGACCTGCTCGGGCCCTATGGCGTGGAGCCCGTCTCCGCCGCGGAGCTGGAATTGCCCGAGCCGGAGGAGATAGGGGTCGACTTCATCGAGAACGCCGATCTGAAGGCGCGGGCGGCGGCGGACCTGGCGGGCCTGCCCGCCCTCGCCGACGACAGCGGCCTGTGCGTCGAGGCGCTCGGCGACCGCCCCGGCATCTTCTCGGCGCGCTGGGCGATCGCCGACGATCGGCCGGACGTGCGGGACTTCGGCCACGCCATGCGCCGCGTCTGGAACGAGCTCGAGGCGCTCGGCCCGGAGGCGAGCCGCTCCGCCCATTTCACCTGCGCGCTCGCCTTGTGCTGGCCGGACGGCCATGCCGAATGGTTCGAGGGCCGGGTGGAGGGGATGCTGGTCTGGCCGCCCCGCGGCGACAAGGGCTTCGGCTATGACCCGATGTTCGTCCCGGCCGGCGGCACCCAGACCTTCGGCGAGATGGACCAGGCCGAGAAGCACCGCATCAGCCACCGCGCCGAGGCCTTCCGCAAGCTGGTGGCGGCGCTGGGGTGAACGGTCCCATCGTCGTCCCGGCGAAGGCCGGGACCTCGGCGAGCCCCGCCGCGCCCTTGCGACCGGGGGCCCCGGCCTTGGCCGGGGCGACGGAGAGGCGGGCGCAAGCGCCCGGCGCCCTCTACGTCCACTGGCCCTTCTGCGTCTCCAAATGCCCTTATTGCGACTTCAACAGCCACGTCCGCGCCTCGGTCGACCAGGCGGCGTGGCGCGAGGCGCTGCTGCGCGACCTCGCCGCCGAGGCGGAGGCGTGGCCGGGGGAGCCGCTCGGCTCGATCTTCTTCGGCGGCGGCACGCCCTCGCTGATGCCGCCCGAGACGGTGGCGGCGCTGATCGCCGCCGCCGGGCGGCACTGGGGATTCGCGCCCGGGGTCGAGATCACCCTCGAGGCCAATCCCTCCTCGGTCGAGGCGGCCCGCTTCGCCGATCTCGCCGCCGCCGGGGTCAACCGGGTCTCGCTCGGCCTCCAGTCCCTCGACGACCGGGCGCTCCGCTTCCTCGGGCGCGCCCACGGCGCCGAGGAGGGGCTGGCGGCGCTCGACATCGCTCAGCGCCACTTCGGCCGCGTCAGCTTCGACCTCATCTACGCGCTTCCCGGCCAGGGCGCCGCCGCCTGGGAGTCCGAGCTGAGCCGCGCGCTCGGCTTCGGCACCGGCCACCTCTCGCTCTACCAGCTGACCATCGAGCCCGGCACCCGCTTCGCCGCCCTCGCCGCCAAGGGCGCGCTGACGCCGGTCGACCCCGACGAGGCGGCCGACCTCTACGAGCTCACGCAGGCGCTTGCCGGCGGGGCCGGGCTCCCCGCCTACGAAGTCTCGAACCACGCCCGTCCGGGCGAGGAGAGCCGCCACAACCTCGCTTACTGGCGCTACCGGCCCTATCTCGGCATCGGGCCGGGCGCGCACGGCCGCCGCGGCGGCCTCGCCACCGTCCGCCACAGGAAGCCCGAAAACTGGCTCGCCGCCCTCGCCCGGAGCGGCAGCGGCGCGTCCGAGGAGACGGCGCTGACACCGGCCGAGCAGGCGCGCGAGGCGCTGGTCATGGGCCTGCGCCTGCGCGAGGGCATCGACGTCGGCGGGCTGGAAGCGCAGATCGACTGGCCGGCCGTGCGCAGGCTGGAGGCGCAGGGCCTTCTCGCCCGCGACGCCGGCCGCCTCGCCGTCACGCCGCGCGGCATGCTGGTCCTGGAGGCGATCCTGCGGGAGATCGTGCTCTAGAAGCCGCGCGGCGCGGGCGACAGGATCGCCGTTCCCGCCGCGGTCACCTCGCGCACCTCGAGCGAGCGCTCCGCCACCCCGCCCGGATCGAAGCGGAAGGCGCCGTCGATGCCAGTGAACCCGTCGGGATCGCCCAGCGCCCGCTCCGGGAACGGGCGGCCGAAGCGCCAGTCCTTGGCGATCCGCACCGTCAGCAGCACGGCGTCGTAGCCAAGGCTGGCGAGGCGATAGGGGTTGGTGCCGTAGCGGGCGCGGTAGCGGGTGCGCAGCTGGGCGAACATCGTGTCGGACACGCTCGCATACCAGGCGCCGCGCAGCGCCGGAGTCGCGCCGAGCGAGCCCTCCGTCGCCCACAGTTCGGTGCCGAGCAGCCGCACCTCGGGTGAGGCGGCGCGCAGCGCCGGCGCGGCGAGCGCCGCGGTGCGGCCGCTGTCGGCGACCAGCACGGCGTCGAACGGGCCCTGCCCGGCCAGCCGCCCGGCCGCGGCCCTGATCGCGGCGGGATCGCGGTCGAAGCTCTGCATCCCGCCGAGCCGGGCGGAGCGGGTCGCCGCCACCATCGCCTGGGCGGCGCGGCGCCCGTAGACGCCGTTCGGAGTCAGAGCGCCGAAGCGCGACAGGCCGGCGCCGCGGGCATAGGCGACCACCCGCTCCACGGACTGGCCGGGCGTGAAGCCCATCAAATAGACGCCGTCGCCGGCGACGCTCTCGTCGTTGGAGAAGGCGACGACCGGGATGCCCGCCGGCCTCGCCACCGTCGCGACGGCGCGCACGTCCTCGGCAAGGAGCGGCCCGAGGAACAGGCCGTTGCCCTCCGTCCGGGCCTGGCCGGCCGCCGCCGCCGCGCCGTCCTTGGCGGTGTCGTAGACGGTGATGCGGATCCGCTCGCCGCCGGTGTCGAGAAGGGCGAGGTTGGCGGCATTCGCAATCGACTGGCCGACGGCGGCGTTGGCGCCGCTCAGCGGCACGAGCACGGCGACGCGGTTGCGCGCGGCGTCGGCCGGAAGGCCCGGACGCGCCGGCTCCGGCTGCGGCGCGGGCGGCGGCGTCTCCTCCTCCGGAAGCGGCGGCGGCTCGGGGCGCGGCGCCGGGACGAGCTGGCAGGCGGAAAGGGCGAAGGCGAGCAGCCCGCCCGCGGCGAGGCCGAGGACCGACCGTCGCGCTTGCGGCAAGCCGGACTGCTCTGCCATGACCGGAGACTTCATGAACGCGACCCTCCCGCCCGGTTTGTACATCGTCGCGACGCCGATCGGCAATCTTTCCGATCTCTCCCCGCGCGCCGCCGACATACTGGCGAGGGCCGACCTGATCGCGGTGGAGGACAGCCGGGTGACCGCCAGGCTGCTCCGCCACATCGGCGCCCGGCGGCCGATGCTGCCCTATCACGACCACAATGCCGACCGAGTCCGACCCGCCCTGATCGCGCGCATGCAGGCCGAGGCGGTGGCGCTCGTCTCCGACGCCGGCACGCCGCTCGTCTCCGATCCCGGCTACAAGCTGGTCCGCGACGCCCGCGCGGCCGGGATCGCCGTCACCACCGTCCCCGGGCCCTGCGCCGCCGTCGCCGCGCTCACCCTCGCCGGGCTCCCGACCGACCGCTTCCTCTTCCTCGGCTTCCTCCCGTCCAAGGCCGGCGCGCGCGCCGCCGCAATCGCCGAGGTGGCGGCGGTGCGCGCCACCCTCCTCCTCTACGAGAGCGGCCCCCGCCTCGCCGCCTGCCTCGCGGCGCTCGCCGAGGGGCTGGGCGAGCGCGAGGCGGCGGTCGCTCGGGAGATCAGCAAGCGGTTTGAGGAGACGGTGACGGGAACGCTCGGAATCCTCGCCGCGCGCTATGCCGAGGCGCCGCCCAAGGGCGAGATCGTCATCGTCGTCGCCCCGCCGGGGGAGGCCGAGCCCGCCGCCCTTGCCGACGTGGATGCGGCGCTCGTCGAAGCGCTCGCCCGCCTCTCCGTTTCGCGGGCCGCCGCCGAGGTGGCGGAGCGTCTCGGCCTGCCGCGGCGGCAGGTCTACGAGCGCGCCCTGGCGCTGAAGTGAACCGGCGGCGGGCGGAGCGGGGCGGACGGCGCGCCGAGACTCTGGCCGCCTGGTGGCTGCGGCTCAAGGGCTGGGCGATCCTCGCCCGCCGAGTCCGGACCCCGGTCGGCGAGGTCGATCTCGTCGCCCGCCGGGGACGCACCCTCGCCTTCGTCGAGGTCAAGGCGCGCGGCTCGGCGGAGGAGGCTGGCGCTCGACGAATGGCGCCTGCGCCGGGTCGCGGCCGCCGCCGAGGCGCTCGCCCCGCGCTACGCCCGCGACGGGGATGATTTGCGCATCGACGCCGTCTACATAATTCCCCGCCGCCTGCCGCGGCACGTCGCCGGCATCTGGCAAGGATAGACATGCGCCTTTGGCTCCTCCCCCTCCTTCTCCCGCTCCTCCCCCTAACCGCCGGCTGCGAGGCGAAGAAGCCCGACTGGGCCGAGGCGGGCGGCGCCGGCAACCCGCTGCCGGCCAAGGTCTGCGCCGAGGTCGGCAAGGCGCTCGCGGCGCTCGGCAAGGGCGCCGCCGAATATAACGACAAGGGCGAGGCGACCGTCCCGACGGAGGCCTTCCTGCAGATGCCGCCGGCGCAGCGCGACCAGCTCGCCAAGGCGCTCGCCTACCACGCCTCCTGCGCCGCCGGCGCGACCAGCGAGGCGCAGCCGGTGCTGATCCGCGGCGACGACGGAAGCACGCTGCTCCGCACCACCATCTCGACCGACGTCGACCTCGGCGACCTCACCGGCGGCGAGTGAAAGCCTGTGCGCGGCTCGGGGGAGAGGGCTTGAGGCCGGAGGCGGATAGCGCCTAGGGCGCCATCTCGGAAAGGGAGCGGACATGAGCTTGCGCGTGGCGGTCCAGATGGACCCGCTGGAGACGATCGGGATCGCCGGCGATTCGACCTTCGCGATCATGCTCGCCGCCCAGGCGCGCGGCCACCGCCTCTGGCATTACGGCCCGGAGGCGCTGAGCTGGGTCGACGGCCGCCTTTGGACGATGGGCTATCCGGTCGCCGTCCAGCGGGTCGAAGGCGACCATTTCAGCCTCGGCGAGCCCGAGATACTCGACCTCGGCCGCGACGCCGACGTGGTGCTGATGCGCCAGGACCCGCCCTTCGACCTCGGCTACATCACCGCCACCCACTTGCTCGAGCGGATCGCCGGGGAGACCCTGGTGGTCAACGACCCCGCCTCGGTCCGCAACGCGCCGGAGAAATTGTGGGTGCTCGATTTCGCGCGGTTCATGCCGCCGACCGCGATCACCCGCTCGCTCGGCGTCGCCCGGGAGTTCCTGGCGAAGCACGGCGCGATGGTGGTGAAGCCGCTCCACGGCAATGCCGGCAAGGCGGTGTTCAAGGTCGAGAAGGACGGCGCCAACCTCGCCGCCCTGATCGAGATGTTCAACGCCGCCTGGCGCGAGCCCCACATGATCCAGGCCTTCGTCCCCGAGGTCAGCCTCGGCGACAAGCGGATCGTCCTCGTCGACGGCGAGGTGGCGGGGGCGATCAACCGCCTCCCCGGCGAGGGGGAGATACGCTCCAACCTCGCCGCCGGCGGCTCGGCGGCCAGGACCGAGCTCACCGGCACGGAGCGGGAGATCTGCGCCCTCCTCGGTCCCGAGCTCAGGGCGCGCGGCCTGCTCTTCGTCGGCATCGACGTGATCGGCGGCAAGTGGCTGACCGAGATCAACGTCACGTCGCCCACCGGCATCGTCGCCATCGACCGCTTCAACGGCACGGACACCCCGGCGCTCATCTGGGACCGGATCGAGGAGAAGGTGCGCGCGCGTGGCTGATTTCCTGCCCGACTTCATCCGCGATCACGGCTATCTCGCGGTCTTCCTTCTGATGTGGGTGGAGACGTTCTTCCCCATCTTTCCGTCGGAGCTGGTGATGCCGCTCTCCGGCCTCATCGCCACCCAGAACGGCATGTCCCTCGCCGGGGTCGCCGTCTCGGGCGCCGCGGGGGCGATGACCGGATCGGTGACCTGGTATTGGGCGGCGCGGGCGCTCGGCGCGGCGCGCTTCAAGCGCCTCGTCACCCGCTACGGCCGGATCACCACCGTCTCGATGCACGAGGTGGAGTGGCTGGAGCGCTGGTTCCACAGGCTCGGGCCCGTGCTCGTCCTCGTCGGCCGCGTCGTGCCCGCGGTGCGCACCGCCATCTCCATACCCGCCGGGCTGGTGGCGATGCCGTTCGGCCGCTTCCTCCTCCTCTCGGCGATCGGCACGCTCGTCTCCACCGGCCTCCTCACCTGGCTCGGCTCGCTTCTGGGCGACCATTACGAGGCGATCGAGCATTATGCCGGCCCCGTCTCCACCGGGATCGTCGCCGCCGCCTTCCTCCTCTGGCTGACCCGGCTCGTCCTCCAGTTCGTCAGAAGGGGACGGTGACTGCTCCGCGCGCTAAATGGGGACAGTAACGTTAAATGGGGACAGTAACTATTTTCCCACACGGCCGGCGATGCGCGGCGGTGGGAAGGGAAAATAGTTACTGTCCCCATTCAGGCGGGGCCGGGACGGAAAATAGTCACTATCCCCATCACGCCCGCGGGTGGGCGCTCCGGTAGACGTCCATCAGGTGCGCCGCGTCGACCGCGGTGTAGATCTGGGTGGAGGAGAGGCTGGCGTGGCCGAGCAGCTCCTGGAGCGAGCGAAGGTCCGCGCCGCGGCCGAGCAGGTGGGTGGCGAAGCTGTGGCGCAAGGCGTGCGGCGTCGTCCGGTCGGAGAGGCCGAGCCGCACCCGGGCGCGGCGCACCGCCCGCCGGATCATCTCGCCGTTGAGTGGGCCGCCCCGCGCGCCGCGGAACAGCGGCGCCTCCCGCGACGCCGGGTACGGACAGAGCGCCAGATATCGGCCGATCGCTTCGCGCACCGGCCCCAGCAGCGGCACCACCCGGGTCTTGCTGCGCTTGCCGGTGACGGTCAGGGTCTCGCCGAGCGGAAGCGCCGCGCCGGTGAGGCCGAGCGCCTCGGCGACCCGCAGCCCGGAGCCGTAGAGCAGGAGCAGCACCGCTTCGTCCCGTGCCGCGATCCATTCCGCCGCGGCGTCCTCGCCGGCCTCGGCGGCGAGCGAGACGGCGTCGTCGGGCGAGACGGGCCGCGGCACGCTGCGCGGCCGCTTCGGTCCGCGCAGGCGCGGCGGCGCGCCTTCCCCGGCGGCGAAGCCGAGGAAGCCGCGCACCGCCGAAAGCTCGCGCGCGGCCGAGCCGTTGCCGAGCCCCTCGGCCCGGCGCTGGGCGAGAAAGGCGCGCAAATCCGCCGCCTCCAGCCCGGCCAGCGCCTCAGCGCCGACGGGGCCGCCGAGATGCTCGGCGAGGAAGTCGATCAGCCGGTGCGCGGTCGCGGCATAGGCGCGTACCGTGTGCGGCGAGCGCCGGCGGTCGCGGGCGAGATGATGCGACCAGGCGAGGGCGGTCTCGCGGGCGGGATGGGGCGCCTGGGCGCCCTCCCCTCCCGAAGGGGCCGGTCGGGACGGCGCGTCATCCGCCGGCTTCATGTCAGGGGATCGGCATGTCAGGGGATCAGCCACCGGCCCATGCAGCGGGTGAGGACTCGGCCGAGGAAGACGAGCAGCTCCGAGCCGTGGCGCGTCTCGAAGCCCTGCTCGGCGCGCTGGCCGAGCGCGAGGAGGCCGCTCGGCAGCGGCGGCGCCGTGTCGAGCCGGACCAGCGCCTCGGCGCGGATCAGGGTGCAGGCCGGTCCGAACAGGGGATGGCCGCGCTCGCAGCCGCGCAGCACCACGCCCTCCAGGCCGGCGAGCGAGCGCTCGACCATCCGCGGGTCGACGAACTGAAGGCCCGAAGCGTCGGCGCGCAGGCCGCGCTCGCCGACGAACAGTCCGACCGCGACCGCGTCGAGCCCGAGTATCTGCGGCCATTCCTGGGTGACGATGTGGATGAGGTGGTCGAAGCCCTCGGCGTCGACCGCGGCGAGCACCGCCTCGTGGATCGAGGCGACCGCGCCCGAATGGCCGCGGGCGAAGGCGATCAGGTCCTGGTTCGCCTCCTCCGCCGCCGCGACGCGCGCGCGCAGGCTTGCGACCGCCTTGTCCTCGAAGCTGATGACCTTGCCCATCGCCGGGAAGGTAACGCGAACAAGGTTAATAAGCGATGGCGAAATTCCTCCCGTCGCCCGGGTCCCTCGATCCCCCGCGGGAAAATGGGGACAGTAACTATTTGTCCGGGAAAGCGGACAAATAGTTACTGTCCCCATTCATCGCGGGCTAGATGCTCTGGCCGGTCTTGCCCCAGTCGGCGAGGAAGGCTTCGATGCCGCGGTCGGTGAGGGGGTGCCTGAAGAGCTGGCGGATGACCGCGGGGGGCGCCGTCATCACGTCGGCGCCGATCATCGCCGACTGGAGGACGTGGACCGGGTGGCGCACGCTGGCGACGAGGATCTGGGTCGCGAAGTCGTAATTGTCGTAGATGGTGCGGATCTCCGAGATGATCTGCATGCCGTCGAAGCCGGTATCGTCGTGCCGGCCGACGAAGGGCGAGATGAAGGTCGCCCCCGCCTTGGCGGCGAGCAGGGCCTGGTTGGCGCTGAAGCACAAGGTGACGTTGACCATCGTCCCCTCCCCGCTCAGCGCCTTGCAGGTCTTGAGCCCGTCCACCGTCAGCGGCACCTTGACGGCGATGTTGTCGGCGATCCGGCGCAGTATCTCGGCCTCGCGCAGCATCTCCTTGTGGTCGAGTGCGACCACTTCGGCCGAGACCGGCCCCGGCACGATACCGGCAATCTCCCGCACCACCTCGAGGAAGTCGCGCCCCGCCTTGTGGATGAGGGAGGGATTGGTGGTGACTCCGTCGAGCAGCCCGGTCTCCGCCAGGTCGCGGATCTCGGCGGTGTCGGCGGTGTCGACGAAGAACTTCATGTGGCTTGCCCCGGCTGGATGGATTCGCGGCCCTTCTAGCCAGCCCGCGGAGCCGGCGCGAGTCGGCGCGGGCGCTGCTTCGCCGAGACCGACTTGACGATCAGCCGCTGCTCCGCCCCCGGGTCGAACGGCGGCTCGGCGCGCGCCGCCGCCTCGGCGATCAGCGCGGCGACATAGGGGTCCTCCAGCGAGTCCTCGGCGAGAAGGCGGACGTGGCGCACCCTCTTGCCCGAGCCCTTCAGCCGGCCTTCCGGATCCGTCAGCCCCGCCCCGGACAGGAAGCACAAGGTCACCCAGCGCGGGAAGACGGCGAGCGACAGCACCGCCTCGGAGGCGCGCTCGCCCGGCGCGAAGCCGATCGCGAGCGCGTTGTAATTGTCGTAGACGAGGACCTGAGCGCCCGGCAGCCGCGCCTTCATCCGCCCGAGATAGAGGCGCGCCCGCGCCGCCACCGCCGGCTCGAACTTGTCGAGGAACGAGTCCAGCCGCGCCTCCGCTTCCGCCATGCCCGCCCCCTTCGAAGACCCTGCCTTATCGGCGCCGCCGTGCGAAGAGGGCGGCGATCGCCGGATCGCCGGCCGCGGACGGGTCGGCGCGGATCGCCGCCTCCTCGCGGCCGATCGCCCGGTAGAGGCCGGCCGCGGCCTTGCGTGTAACGTCGGCCTGAAGGCCGCGAAAGTCGATGCCCGTCGTGATTCGCAGCGCCCGCTCGACGAGCCCGTCGTCGGCGAGTCTCAACGCCGCGCCGACCTCGGGGAACATCGCCTCGAACACCCGGTCGCCCATCTCCCGCTGGAGCCGGTCGGTGGCCGCGGTCGGCCCGCCGCGGGCGATCGCCGCGGCGTCGGCGAGGCTGATTCCACGGATCGCCTCGTAGACGACCGGCGCGGCCCGCGCCGCGCCCGCCGCCGCCGCCTCGTTCACCACCCGCAGCAGCCGGTCCTGCACGCCCCTCGTGCCGAGCAGCACCGCCAGCGCCCGAGCGAACGCGCTGCCGCCGAGCTGCGAGGGCAGGTCGACCCGCGCGACGTCGTCCGCGAAATATCCCTCCCGCGCCGCCAGCCGCGCGAAGGCGCGCTGCGACGAGAGCGTGAGGAGCCGCCTTATCGCCTCCTCCAGTCCGGGGACGTCGCCGAGCCGGGTGGCGCAGCCGGGAAGCGCCAGCAGGGGCAGAAGGAGTCCGGCGCCGACCAGGCTTCGGCGGGTGAGCGAAGGGTGCATGGCTTCCTTTCCGTGCGACGCGGGCGGTAACGAGCCACGCCGGGCGATGTTGCACGGCGGCCGCCGCCGCCAATCTGTACGGGTCCGTTACGCCATGCTAACGAAATCGCCGAGACGGCGGAGAAGACGATGGCGGATTCCGAGATGACCCGCGGCCGCGGCGACGAGCCGATCCCGAAGAGGTTGTTCGCCGGCTACGACAGCGTGTTGCGCGGCATGCTCCCGGCCAGCGCGGTCACCGGCGAGCACGCCCAGTCGGACGGCGGCATCGCCTCGGCCCACATCCAGGTGTGCGAGAGCCTTCAGGAGCTCGCCCAGGCGCTCGACATCGACGCCTCGCTCTCGGTCAGCTACCTCAAGGCGGCCAGCGTCACCGCCAAGATGGAGTTCGTCAAGAAGCTCAACGTCACGGCGCGCAGCGTCACCATCGTCGTCCACGCCAACCACAAGGTCGGCACCTGGTCGGTGAAGGACGTCCGGCTGAAGGACAACGTCAAGGCGCCCACCAACGACGACGAGGCGGCCGACTTCGTCCAATATTACGGCGACAGCTTCATCAGCTCGGTGACCATGGGCGGCGAATATTACGCCGTCTACACCTTCCACACCGAGACTCGCGAGGAGCAGACCAGCCTCGCCACCTCGCTGAAGGGAAAGGGCATAGCCGGCGGCCTCACCGTCGAGGGCGACGTGCAGGTCAAGCTCTCCGAGATCCTCAAGCAGTCGACCACCGCCTGGACCCTCCAGGAGGAGATTACCGGCATCGCCTATCCGCAGCTGCCGCCGCAGGACAAGCTCGTCCAGTTCGCCCTCGATTTCTCCAAGCAGAAGCTCGACGCCGCCGTGCCCACCGACATCAAGGTGCAGGGCCATGAAGGCGTCCCCGGCTTCGGGCGCAAGTTCCTCAAGGTCGTCAAGAACCGGCGCTACTTCATGGACCCGGAGGACGGCCTCCTCCAGAGCCTCGCCCGGCTGACCGCCGTGCGCAACCAGATCGACTGGCTGAAGCGCATCTACGACCGCTACAATTATACGGGCGACGCGGCCCTGATCGACTTCGAGCGGGCGGTGCTGAAGGACGTCAAGGAGATCAACGGCCAGATCGCCGACTGGGGGATCGACGCGACGACGACGTTCAAGCCGCCGGCGCTGCCGTCGCTCGCCAAGGGCGAGCCCGTCCTCCAATATGATGCGCCGCAACCGCCCGCCTGGGGCGGCGCGGAGGCGGGGCCGTGGGAGACGATGTCGCCCGGCGAGGCGATCAAGAACCGCGTCCGGATCCAGGCGCTGCGCCTGTTCGGCGCCGAATATCTGAACCGAATCGAGGTCGACTACACGTCCGACAAGCGCCAGTGGAGCGAGGCCCACGGCGCCAACACCGGCGGCGCCCAGCCCAGGCTGTCGCTCGAGGACGGCCGCTTCCCGGTCCGCTTCGAAGGGCGCGCGCAGCGTTTCGTGGACAGGCTCAAGGTCACCATCAGCGACGGCCGGGTCACCGAGGCGGGAGGAAATGGCGGCACGCCGTTCGGCTGGTCGGTGCCGGAGGGCAGCTTCGTCCTCGCCCTCGCCGGGCGTTCCGGCTCCGTCGTCGACCAGCTGAGCATCGTCTACGCCAACCTCAAGGCGGCGAAGATGGTCCAGCCCCTGTAGCGGGTCCGCCCACTTCCGCACCGGCCGCGAAACGCCATATGCGGGGACGATGAACCGCTGCCGCGTCCTCCTCCTTAACGCCGCCTTGGGGCCGCTCGACTATCGCGTGCCCCAGGGCATGGCGGTCGCGCCCGGCTCGATCGTGCTCGCCCCGCTCGGGCCGCGGCAGATGACCGGCGTCGTCTGGGAGGCCGACCGGCTCGAGGCGGAGAGCGTCGGCGACAACCGCCTGCGGCCCCTCCTCCAGGCCTACGACCTGCCGCCGCTCGCCGAGCCGCTTCGCCGCCTGGTCGAGTGGACCGCCGATTACTACCTCGCGCCCGCGGCCTCCGTGCTGCGCATGGCGCTCGCCTCCGCCAGCGCCCTAGACGGCGGCCGGACCGTCACCGAATACCGGCTGACCGGCCTCGTCCCCGAGCGGCTCAGCCCGCAGCGCGCCCAGGCGCTGGAGCGCCTCGGAGAGCGGCAGGGGCTGGTCCGCGAGCTCGCCCTGGCGGCCGGAGTCTCCGACAACGTCGTCCGCGGCCTCGTCAAGGCGGGCGCGATCGAGGCGGTCGAGGTCTCGGTCGACGATCCCTTCCCGCTGCCCGATCCCGATTTCGGCCCGCCCGCGCTCGATCTCGCCCAGGGCGCCGCCGCCCACGTCTTCGTCGAGGCGGTGCGCGCCGCCGACTTCGCCCCCTTCCTGCTCGACGGAGTCACCGGCTCCGGCAAGACCGAGGTCTATTTCGAGGCGGTCGCCGAGGCGCTGCGCCGCGGCCGCCAGACGCTCGTCCTCCTCCCCGAGATCGCGCTCACCGAGCCGTTCCTCAAGCGCTTCGCCGCGCGCTTCGGCCACGAGCCCGTCGCCTGGCACTCGGGCCTCCGCCAGTCGCAGCGCCGCCGCGCCTGGCGGGCGATCGCGACGGGCGACGCCCGCGTCGTCGTCGGCGCCCGCTCCGCCCTCTTCCTCCCCTATCGCCGCCTCGGCCTGATCGTCGTCGACGAGGCGCACGAGACCAGCTTCAAGCAGGAGGACGGAGTCCAGTATCACGCCCGCGACGTCGCCGTGATGCGCGCCAAGCTGGAGAAGATCCCGATCGTCCTCGCCTCGGCGACCCCGGCGATCGAGAGCCGCCAGATGGCGGAGATCGGAGTCTATGCGGAGGTCAGGCTGCCGGACCGCTACGGCCCCGCCGAGCTTCCTCAGATAGAGGCGCTCGACCTCCTCGCCGATCCGCCGCCGCGCGGCCGCTGGCTCGCGCCGCGGCTGGTCCGCGAGCTCGAGGAGACGCTCTCGCGCGGCGAGCAGGCCCTGCTGTTCCTCAACCGCCGGGGCTACGCGCCGCTCACCCTCTGCCGCCATTGCGGCCATCGCTTCCAATGCCCCAATTGCACGGCGTGGATGGTCGAGCACCGCCTCGTCCACCGCCTCGCCTGCCATCATTGCGGGCACATGATGCCGCCGCCCAAGCTGTGCCCGGAATGCGAGCATGAGGACAGCCTCGTCCCGGTCGGCCCCGGCGTCGAGCGCATCGCCGACGAGGTCCGCGCCCTGTTCCCGGACGCGAAGACGGCGATCGTCACGTCCGACACCATCTGGTCCCCCGCCCGCGCCGCCGAGTTCGTCGCGCGCATGGAGGCGGGCGAGATCGACATCGTCGTCGGCACCCAGCTCGTCACCAAGGGCTACCATTTCCCCAACCTCACCCTCGTCGGCGTCGTCGACGCCGACCTCGGCCTCCAGGGCGGCGATCTGCGCGCCGCAGAGCGCAGCTTCCAGCAGATCGCCCAGGTCGCGGGCCGCGCCGGCCGCGGCGAGAAGCCGGGCCTGGTCCTCGTCCAGACCCACGACCCTTCGGCGCCGGTGATCGGCGCCCTCGTCAGCGGCGACGCGGAGAGCTTCTACGCCGCCGAGACGGAGGCGCGGCGGGAGGCGGCGATGCCGCCCTTCGGCCGCCTCGCCGGAATCGTCGTCTCCTCCGAGGACGCCGCCGAGGCGCTCGAGGCCGCCCGGCTGATCGGCCGCGCCGCGCCCCGCGTCGACAACATGGCGGTGTTCGGCCCGGCGCCGGCGCCGCTCGCCATGCTGCGCGGCCGCCACCGCCACCGCCTCCTCGTCCACGCCGCCCGAAGCCTCGACGTCCAGGACGTGATCCGCGACTGGCTCGGCAAGCTGAGCTGGCCCCGCGGCGTCCGAGTGAGCGTCGACGTCGATCCCTACAGCTTCCTCTGACCGCGCCCCCGCCGCCGAACCGTCGGCCCGGCGAAAGCCGGAATCCCGATGTTCTTCCGAAAGGGGAAACAAGGTCCCGGCCTGCGCCGCGATGACGGAACGCGGGCTTTTCAGCGCCGGCCGGCTCGGCTAAGTCCTTGGCGGACTTGGGGCAACGGGGGATGACGATGCTGCGCAGGATCTTGGGGCTGGCGCTCGCGCTGGCGGCGGCGGCGCTGCCCGCCGCGGCACGGGCCGACTGGCGGCAATATGAGACGGCCCATTTCGTCATCTACAGCGAGGCGGAGGAGAAGGACGTCGGCCGCCTCGCCGAGCGGCTGGAAAGCATCGATGCGCTGATGCGGATGGCGACGCGCCTTTCCGACACGGTCGAGCCGGTCAAGGTGCGCATCTACCACGTCGCCTCCAACGTCGAGGTGGAGAAGGCGCTCGGCCTCACCGCGAGCGGCGTCGCCGGCTTCTACAACAGCAACGTCCTCGGCCCCTTCCTCGTCACGCCCCGCAAGACCTATTTCGGCCAGGGCGACTTCACGCCGGAGCTGGTCCTCCACCACGAATATGCGCACCATTTCATGCTGCAATATTTCCCGGCCATCTATCCGAGCTGGTATGTCGAGGGCTTCGCCGAGCTGATCGGCTCGAGCCGCTTCATGGACGACGGCCGGATCGCCTACGGGATGGCCGCCAAGCATCGCGGCGACGCGATCGGCTGGGACTGGGTGTCGCTGGAGGACCTGCTCACCAAGCCGCCGGAGAAGGTCCCGCTGGACCTCTACGGCCAGGGCTGGGCGATGACCCACTTCTTCACCTTCTCGAAGACCCGCTCGCCGCAGATGCGCCAGTTCCTCGCCGGCCTCGGCGCCGGCAAGAGCCAGGCGGAAGCGGCGCGGGCGGCGTTCGGCGATCTCGCCGCCCTCAACCGCGAGGCGCACCTCTACCTCACTTCCGGAAGCTTCGAATACCGCCCGGTCAAGGTCGAGATACGGCGCCCGGTCATCCAGGGGGTCCGGCCGGTCCCGGCGGGCGAGGCGGCTCTCATCCCCGAGACGATCGCGCTTCGCGACGACGAGCTCAGCATCTACCGCAAGGAGAGCGAGCGCAGCCGCGAGGAGAAGCTTCGCAACGAGAATCTCGCCCGCATCCGCGCCAAGGTGCAGCGCATGCCGAACGATCCCTACGGCCTTTATCTGCTCGGCGAGGCGGAGTGGGCGGCGGGCAATGTCGCGCAATCGGAAGCGGCCGCCGACCGCCTGCTGGCCCTCCAGCCCGATCATCCGCGCGCCCTCGTCAGGAAGTCGCTCGCCCTCGCCGGCGCGGCGGCCAAGCTGCAGGGCGCGGCGCGAGAGGCGAAGGCGGCCGAGGCGCGGCGGCTCGCCGTCCGCGCCAACAAGGCCGATCCCAACGACGTGCTGCCGCTGGTCGCCTTCTACCAGAGCTTCCACCTGGTCGACGCCAAGCCGCCCGCGAGTGCGGTCGAGGGGCTCACCGCGGCAATGATGACTCTGCCGGCGGACACGCGCATCCGCCAGCTGGTGGTGGACGAGATGGCCGCCGAGCATCGCTGGGGCGCAGCCATCGCGGCGCTGATGCCGATCGCCAACGATCCGCACGAATCCCCGCGCCGCACCGCCGCCCGGGAGCAGCTTGCGAAGCTCCGCGCGGAGCAGGCCAAGGCGAAAGGCGCCGCCCCCTCCTGAGCCAGGGACACTCCGGTGACAGTCACGTGACTGTCACCGGAGTGGTCGCCGGAGTCGCTGTCGCCGGAGTCGTCGCCGGAGTTGAGTTTGAATCGCTCATCCTGAGTAGGGACTGAGCTTGGCGAAGTCCCGTATCGAAGGACCGCCAGAGGCCCCTGGGTCCTTCGATACGCCGGTTCGCCAAGCTCACCGGCTACTCAGGATGAGCGGAACCGTTCGATCCAAGCAGGTCCGGGCCTCGCCCAGTCAGCCCCGCCAGCCCTCGCGCTCGAGCAGCCTCGCCTTGCGCTCCAGCCCGTAGGCGTAGCCGCCGGGCGAGCCGTCGCCGCGGCGGGCGCGGTGGCAGGGGATGAGCACGGCGACCTGGTTGGCGCCGCAGGCCGTGCCTGCCGCCCGCACCGCCTCGGGCCGGCCGGCGCGGGCCGCAAGCGCCGCGTAGGAGAGGCTCTCGCCCGGCGGGATTCGGGCGAGCTCGCGCCACACCGCCTCCTGGAAGGCGGTGCCGCGCACGTCGAGCGGCAGGTCGTGCGGGCGCTCGGGCGCCTCCACCGCGGCGACGGTGCGGGCGAGCAGCCCGGCCATCGCCGCGCCGCCGGGCCGGATCGCCGCGCCCGGGAAGCGGCGGCGAAGCGCCTCCTCGCCTTCGTCGAACGACAGCCTGCAGATGCCCCGCTCGGTCGCCGCCACCAGCATCGTGCCAAGCGAGGTCTCGGCGGTGGCCCAGCTGATCGTCTCGCCCTTGCCGCCGCTGCGCCAGCGCGTCGGAGTCATGCCGAGCCGGTCCTTCGCGTCGGCATAGAAGCGCGCCGGGCCGGAATAGCCGGCCTCGTAGATGGCGTCGGTGACTCGGCCTTCGGTCTCAAGGGTCATGGTGAGGCTCCTCGCTCTCCTGCCGCGCGCGAAGGCGGCGGGGGTGAGCCCGGTCGCGCGCTTGAACAGACGGTGGAAGTGGAAGGGGGAATAGCCGGCCTCGGCGGCCAGCGCCTCGAGGCTCGGCGGGCTCTCGGCCGCCTCGATCAGCCGCAGCGCAGCGGCCAGCGCCGCCGCCTCGCGGGTCACCTCGTCGGGCTTGCACCTGAGGCACGCCCTCAGCCCCGCCGCCGCCGCCTCGGCGCCGGTGGCGAAGAAGCGGACGTTCTCCCGCTTGGGATGCCGCGCCGCGCAGGACGGGCGGCAATAGATGCCGGTGGTGAGGACCCCGGTCACGAACCGGCCGTCCTCCCGCCGGTCGCGTGCCAGCACGGCGCGCCACGCGGCGTCGGGGTCGGGAAGGATCTGCGTAGCCATGCGGCCCTCATAAGCGCGATTCGCCGGCCCTACATCCCGAGGCTTGCGGTCAAAGCGGAGAAGAGGGGAGGGCGGAGCGCCCCCCCTCCCTGCACGCAGGGAGGGGACGGGGGTGGGTGCGTCCCCGAAAGATTCACTGCCGGCGGAGACCGACCCACCCCCGACCCCTCCCTGTATTCAGGGAGGGGGGAAACAAGCGCGGCGCCCCCCACCCTGCACGCAGGGAGGGGCTCGCGGCCCACACCGGTTGCATCGCCCGCCACCCCCTGCTAGGGCGCCCGCGACCTGTTGAGGGTGCCCTGCGCGCCCTTCTTATCATGGGTCAGAAATCCGATCTGGAGGTTACGGCGCGCGTGGAGAATTCCGGCGGCATTCAGGCAAGCTTGGCGGGCAGGTACGCCACCGCCTTGTTCGAACTCGCCCGCGAGGAGCGGCAGCTCGAGGCGGTGGGCACGAGCCTCGCGACTTTGCGCGAGTCCCTGCGCGAGTCGGCGGACCTCAGGGCGCTCACCACCTCGCCGCTGATCGGCCGCGAGGACGCGCTGAAGGCCGTGAAGGCGGTCGCCGCCTCGATGGGGCTCGACCCGGTCACCGCCAAGTTCCTCGGAGTCGTCGCTCAGAACCGGCGTCTGACCCAGCTCCCCGCCATCATCCGCTTCTTCAACCTGCTGGCCGCCGCCCATCGCGGCGAGACGACCGCGGAAGTGGTCTCCGCCCGGCCGCTCGACGACTCCCAGGTCGCCGCGCTCCGCTCCAGCCTGAAGAGCCGGGTCGGCCGCGACGTGGCGGTTGATCTGACGGTCGACCCCACCATCTTGGGTGGGCTCATCGTCAAGATCGGCTCCCAGCAGATCGACGGCTCCATCCGCACCAAACTCAACAATCTCGCTTCGGCAATGAAGGGCTGAACATGGACATCCGCGCCGCAGAAATTTCCAAGGTCATCCGCGACCAGATCGCCAGCTTCGGCACCGAGGCCGAAGTCTCCGAGGTCGGCACCGTGCTGTCGGTGGGCGACGGCATCGCCCGCGTCTACGGGCTCGACAATGTCCAGGCCGGCGAGATGGTCGAGTTCGCCGCCAGCGGCGGGGGCGAGGCGATCAAGGGCATGGCTCTCAACCTCGAGGCCGACAATGTCGGCATCGTCATCTTCGGCAACGACAGCGCGATCCGCGAGGGCGACACCTGCCGCCGCACCGGCACCATCGTCGACGTGCCGGTCGGCAAGGGCCTCTTGGGCCGCGTCGTCGACGGCCTCGGCAACCCGATCGACGGCAAGGGCCCGATCGAGGCCGCCGAGCGCCGCCGCGTCGAGGTGAAGGCGCCCGGCATCATCCCCAGGAAGTCGGTGCACGAGCCGGTCCAGACCGGTTTGAAGGCGCTCGACGCGCTCGTGCCCGTGGGCCGCGGCCAGCGCGAGCTGATCATCGGCGACCGCCAGACCGGCAAGTCGGCGGTCGCGCTCGACACGTTCATCAACCAGCGCAAGGCCAACCAGGGCGACGACGAGAGCCAGAAGCTCTACTGCATCTACGTCGCCATCGGCCAGAAGCGCTCGACCGTCGCCCAGATCGTCCGCGCGCTCGAGGAGAACGGCGCGATGGAATATTCCATCGTCGTCGCCGCCACCGCGTCCGAGCCGGCGCCGCTCCAGTTCCTAGCGCCCTACACCGGCTGCACGATGGGCGAATATTTCCGCGACAACGGCATGCACGCCGTCATCGTCTACGACGACCTTTCCAAGCAGGCCGTCGCCTACCGCCAGATGTCGCTCCTGCTGCGCCGCCCGCCGGGCCGCGAAGCCTATCCGGGCGACGTCTTCTACCTCCACTCGCGCCTGCTCGAGCGCGCCGCCAAGCTGAACGAGGACAACGGCTCGGGCTCGCTGACCGCGCTTCCGATCATCGAGACGCAGGCGGGCGACGTGTCGGCCTACATCCCGACCAACGTCATCTCGATCACCGACGGCCAGATCTTCCTCGAGACCGAGCTCTTCTACCAGGGCATCCGGCCGGCCATCAACGTCGGCCTCTCGGTGAGCCGCGTCGGCTCCTCGGCGCAGACCAAGGCGATGAAGAAGGTCGCCGGCTCGATCAAGCTGGAGCTCGCCCAGTATCGCGAGATGGCCGCCTTCGCCCAGTTCGGCTCCGACCTCGACGCCTCGACCCAGAAGCTGCTGAACCGCGGCGCTCGGCTGACCGAGCTGCTGAAGCAGCCGCAGTTCAACCCGATGCCGGTCGAGGAGCAGGTCGTCTCGATCTTCGCGGGCGTGAACGGCTATCTCGACACCGTGCCGGTGAACGCCGTCACCCGCTTCGAAAGCTCGCTCCTCGCCCACGTCCGCTCGGACCATGCCGACCTGCTCGGCAAGATCCGCGACACCAGGACGCTCGACGACGACACGGCGGGACGGCTGAAGACCATCATCGGCGATTTCGCCAAGACGTTCGCGTAACCACAACCCGTCACCCCGGACTTGATCCGGGGTCCACCTTCCTTCGCCGCAGAAGAAAAGGTGGATGCCGGATCAAGTCCGGCATGACGAACCAGGGACTGAAGTAGGACTCCATGGCCAGCCTCAAGGCGCTCAAGGGCAGGATCGCGTCGGTCAAGTCGACGCAGAAGATCACCAAGGCGATGAAGATGGTCGCCGCCGCGAAGCTGCGCCGCGCGCAGCAGGCGGCGGAGGCCGGGCGGCCCTATGCCCAGCGCATGGAGCAGGTGATGGCGAGCCTCGCGTCGAAAGTGACGATCAGCCCGCAGAGCCCGAAGCTGCTCGCCGGCACCGGCGCCGAGCAGACCCACCTGCTCGTCGTCTGCACCTCCGACCGCGGCCTCGCCGGCGCCTTCAACTCCAACATCGTCCGCGCCGCCCGCCGGGTCGCCGACGACCTCGTCCGCCAGGGCCGGACCGTCCATTTCTACCTCGTCGGCCGCAAGGGCCGGGCGGTCATCGCCCGCCTCTACCCGCGCCAGATCGTCGCCGAGCACGACACGAGCGGGATGAAGTTCGCCGGCTTCTCCGACGCCCAGGCGATCGCCAACGACATCGTCCAGCGCTTCCACAACGGCCAGTTCGACGTCGCCCACCTCTTCTACGCCCACTTCCAGTCCGCACTAGTGCAGGAGCCGGTGGCGCAGCAGATCATCCCGGTGCCCATGCCCGAGGCGGGCCCCGCCGCCGCCCCGGCCGGCGCCAGCGCCGCGATCGAATATGAGCCCGACGAGGAGGAGATCCTCGCCCAGCTCCTCCCCCGCAACGTCGCCGTCCAGATCTTCCGCGCCCTCCTCGAGAACGCCGCGTCGGAGCAGGGCAGCCGGATGACCGCGATGGACAACGCCACCCGCAACGCCGGCGACATGATCAACCGCCTGTCCATCGCCTACAACCGCCAGCGCCAGGCCGCGATCACGACCGAGCTGGTGGAGATCATTTCCGGGGCCGAGGCCCTGTAGTCGAGTTGAGAAACCCACCGTCACCCCGGACTTGATCCGGGGTCCGCCTTCACCTCGCCGAGGGTGAGAAAAGAGGGTGGATGCCGGGTCGAGTCCGGCATGACGAAGAGAGAAGAAGGCAAAGAGGTAAGAACATGGCCACCGCCGCAATCGACCGCCCGCAGGGCTCCGCCACCAACAATGTCGGCCGAATCAGCCAGGTGATCGGCGCCGTCGTCGACGTGACGTTCGACAGCGACCTGCCGGAGATCCTCTCCGCCCTGGAGACCGACAATAACGGCAGCCGCCTCGTCCTCGAGGTCGCCCAGCATCTCGGCGAATCGACCGTCCGCACCATCGCGATGGACTCGACCGACGGCCTCACCCGCGGCCAGGAAGTGCGCGACACGGGCTCGCAGATCCGGGTCCCTGTCGGCCCGAAGACGCTCGGCCGGATCATGAACGTCGTCGGCGAGCCGATCGACGAGCGCGGCCCGATCGGCCACACCGAGACGGCGCCGATCCACGCCGAGGCGCCGCTCTTCGTCGACCAGTCGACCGAGACGTCGATCCTCGTCACCGGCATCAAGGTCATCGACCTCCTCGCCCCCTACGCCAAGGGCGGCAAGATCGGTCTGTTCGGCGGCGCCGGCGTCGGCAAGACGGTGCTCATCCAGGAGCTGATCAACAACATCGCCAAGGGCCATGGCGGCACCTCGGTCTTCGCCGGCGTCGGCGAGCGCACCCGCGAGGGCAACGACCTCTACCACGAATTCCTCGACGCCGGGGTCATCGCCAAGGACGCCGAGGGCAACGCCACCTCCGAGGGCTCCAAGGTCGCCCTCGTCTTCGGCCAGATGAACGAGCCGCCCGGCGCCCGCGCCCGCGTCGCCCTCTCCGGCCTCACCCAGGCGGAATATTTCCGCGACGTCGAGGGCCAGGACGTGCTCTTCTTCGTCGACAACATCTTCCGCTTCACCCAGGCGGGGTCGGAAGTGTCGGCCCTGCTCGGCCGCATCCCCTCCGCCGTCGGCTACCAGCCGACGCTCTCGACCGACATGGGCGCGCTTCAGGAGCGGATCACGTCGACCAACAAGGGCTCGATCACCTCGGTGCAGGCGATCTACGTCCCCGCCGACGACCTGACCGATCCGGCGCCCGCCACCTCCTTCGCCCACCTCGACGCCACCACCGTGCTGTCGCGCGCCATCTCGGAGCTCGGCATCTACCCGGCCGTCGACCCGCTCGACTCCACGTCGCGCGTGCTCGAGCCGCGCACCGTCGGCCAGGAGCATTACGAGACCGCCCGCGCCGTCCAGGAGATCCTCCAGCGCTACAAGTCGCTTCAGGACATCATCGCCATCCTCGGCATGGACGAGCTTTCGGAAGAGGATAAGCTGACCGTCAGCCGCGCCCGCAAGATCCAGCGCTTCCTCTCCCAGCCCTTCCACGTCGCCGAGGTGTTCACCGGCATCCCCGGCAAGTTCGTCCAGGTCGAGGACACCGTCCGCTCGTTCAAGGCGGTGGTCGATGGCGAGTACGACCATCTGCCCGAGGCCGCCTTCTACATGGTCGGCGGGATCGAGGAGGCGGTCGAGAAGGCCCAGCGCCTCGCCGCCGAAGCCGCGTAACGCAACCCTCCCCTCCCGCTTGCGGGAGGGGATCGAGGGGTGGGCCTGCGGCAGTCGCAGCACCCTTCCCCGGAAACGACCCACCCCCGGCCCCTCCCGCAAGCGGGAGGGGAGAGAGAAACGACAATGGCCGACCTTCATTTCGAGCTCGTCACGCCGGAGCGCCTCGTCCGCGCCGACGACGTCTTCATGGTCGTCGTCCCCGGCACGGAGGGCGATTTCGGCGTCCTCGCCGGCCACGCCCCCTTCATGTCGACGCTCAGGAACGGCGATCTCGCCATCTACCGCTCGGGCATGAACGACACGCCCGAGCGAATCCCGGTCGAGGGCGGCTTCGCCGAAGTGAACGACCGCGGCCTCACGATCCTCGCCGAGCGCGCCGACCTCCCCGCCTGAAGGGACACTCTGGTGACAGTCACGTGACTGTCACCAGAGTGTCCCCAGAGTGTCCCCCCGCCGATTAGGCAATTGTCAAAGTTTCCGCCCTATTCACCAGCGCCGATAGGTACGGCAGGTCGAAGGGTTCCAGCCAAGATGAGTGCTTTTGGACGGCGCGGCGGCGCGAGCGGCAACAGCGGCGGCAGGCCGAGCTTCGGCATCGCCCGGCCGATGAAGGGCCCCGGCGGCGCCACCTCGCTTCCGCTCGAGGGCGGCGACCAGTTCCCGCCGCTCGACCCGATGGACTTCGCCGCCGACGACAGCTTCGGCGCCCCGCCCCCGCCCGGCGAGAAGGCCGACGCGATGACCCGCCTGGCCGAGCGCCAGGCCGCCTCCGCGGAAGCGCCGTCGAGCAAGAACGAGGGCTTCGAGGCCTCGATCCACCGCATCAAGGAGCAGGTCCTCCCCCGCCTCCTCGAGCGGGTCGACCCCGAGGCCGCCGCCACCCTCTCCAAGGACGAGCTGGCCGAGGAGTTCCGCCCGATCATCGGCGAGGTGCTCGCCGAGCTGAAGATCAACCTCAACCGCCGCGAGCAGTTCGCGCTGGAAAAGGTGCTGGTCGACGAGCTGCTCGGCCTCGGCCCGCTCGAGGAGCTGCTCTCCGACCCCGAGATCAGCGACATCATGGTCAACGGGCCGAACCAGACCTTCATCGAGAAGCGCGGCAAGCTCGAGGTCGCCCAGATCCAGTTCCGCGACGAGGAGCATCTGTTCCAGATCGCCCAGCGCATCGTCAACAAGGTCGGCCGCCGCATCGACCAGACGACGCCGCTCGCCGACGCCCGCCTCCAGGACGGCAGCCGCGTCAACGTCATCGTCCCGCCGCTCTCGCTGCGCGGCACCGCCATCTCGATCCGCAAATTCTCCGAGAAGCCGATCACCATCGACATGATGAAGAATTTCGGCTCGATGTCGGACAAGATGGCGACGGTCCTCAAGATCGCCGGCGCCAGCCGCTTCAACGTCATCATCTCGGGCGGCACCGGCTCGGGCAAGACGACGATGCTGAACGCGCTTTCGAAGCTGATCGACCCGGGCGAGCGCGTCATCACCATCGAGGACGCGGCCGAGCTTCGCCTCCAGCAGCCGCACTGGCTGCCGCTCGAGACCCGCCCGCCCAACCTCGAGGGCCAGGGCGCGATCACCATCCGCGACCTCGTCATCAACGCGCTGCGCATGCGCCCCGACCGGATCATCCTGGGCGAGATCCGCGGCTCCGAATGTTTCGATCTCCTCGCCGCGATGAACACCGGGCACGACGGCTCGATGGCGACGCTCCACTCCAACTCCCCGCGCGAATGCCTCGCCCGAATGGAGAACATGGTGATGATGAGCGACATCAAGGTGCCCAAGGAGGCGATCTCGCGCCAGATCGCCGACTCGGTCGATCTCATCGTCCAGGTCAAGCGCCTGCGCGACGGCTCGCGCCGCACCACCAACGTCACCGAGGTGATCGGCATGGAGGGCGACGTCATCGTCACCCAGGAATTGTTCAAGTTCGAATATCTGGACGAAACCGCCGACGGCAAGATCATCGGCGAGTATCGCTCCATGGGCCTTCGCCCCTACACGCTCGAGAAAGCCAAGCAGTTCGGCTTCGACGGCCCCTATCTCGAGGCCTGCCTCTAGGAACCCTCTCCCGCCAGCGGGCAATGGGAACACGTACTTTTCAGTAAATGGGGAGCCGTGTCCCGTCATGCCGGACTTGATCCGGCATCCCCCTTCTTCCCGCCCGTGAAGCGAGCGGAAACGGACCCCGCCACCCGCCCCCGGCCCCGCCCCCGGTTGCACCTCGCCCGCGGCGCATGATAGCCTCCCCGCCCGATGCTCCTCCCGCTGCTCGCCACCCTTGCGCTGGTCGCGCTCATCGCCTTGCCGCTCTTCCTTCCGGAGCTGCTGAGAGCGGTGCGACGGCTGTCGAGGCGCGCCAGGCGGTGACCCTGAAGCGCTCCGCCAAGAGGCTGATCGGCAGGCTGCTGCCGATCGACCTGGCGGAGAAGCTGACCGAATATTCCCTCGACCGGCAGGCCAGCCCGGTCCGTCTCGACGAGGCCGTCGACCTCACCCCGGCGGGCCGCGGCTGGGACGCGGTGGTGCTGCGCGGCCGCGAGGCGGTCTGGTCGCGCGCCCTCGCCGACGCCGGCGTAGGCGACGCCCTCGTCCTCGAATTCGGAGTCTGGCAGGGCGATTCGATCCGCCGCCTCGCCCAGCTCCTCCCTTCGCCCGGCTCGCTTTTCTACGGCTTCGACAGCTTCGAGGGCCTGCCCGAGGGCTGGCGCGGCATGGCGGCGGGCCATTTCAGCACCGGCGGAGAGCCGCCCGCCCTCGACGATCCGCGCGTGCGCTTCGTCAAGGGCTGGTTCCGCGATAGCCTGCCGCCGATGATGGACGAGATCGCACGCGCCGCCGAGGGCCGCGCCGTCGTCGTCCATTTCGACGCCGACCTCTATTCCTCGACCCTCTATCTTCTCTTCACCCTCACCGAGCGGCTGAAGCGCTTCCTGTTCTTCTTCGACGAGTTCGCCGGCCACGAGGCCCGCGCCCTCTACAACTTCCTCCAGGCGACCGGCGCCGAGGCCCGCTTCTCCTATCGCTGCGACTGGGAAGGCTTCCCCACCACCGTCGCCGGCCACCTCACCCGCCCCTGACCTCCGACCGTCGCTCCCGACCGGCCGCGGTCCCCCTGGTCCACCTCCTCCGGGAGGATCGTCACCCCGGACTTGATCCGGGTCCACCTTCTTCCTCGAGAGTGCGCGAAAGGCAGGTGGCTGCCCGATCGAGCCCGGCACGACCGGACGCCCCCTCCCCGCCCACGCGGAAAGGCGGAAACTCGGCCGCCTCAGGACGGAGGGGTTTGCGGCGGCGCGGACTCCTTCTCCGCTGCCCTGCGGTCGTAGTCGCCCGCCATCTCCAGCAGCGCGTCGATGACGTCCTGGCTGTTGATCCGCTGCGCGAGCCAGCGGCATTTCTTCGCCTGGGCGCGCAGAAAGGCGGCGTCGTCCTTCATCTGCCGTTCGACCCGCTCCGGCCTGTCCTCCCGGTCGGCCGGCGCGCTCCTCCATCCGTCTGGGCGCCAAGCGCGCGATGCGCCGGCAGCGTTGCCACCGTTTCCCTGCCGTAGCGTCGGCCCGTGCCGCGCCTGCGGTCTTCCGCCCCCCGCCCCTCCCCCGGCCCGGCGTTGCCGCGCGGGGCCGTCGATCCTAGGCTGGCGGCGATGGAGCCCGCCCCGCCCGATCCCGCGCTCGTCCGGCGCTTCCGCCGCGATCTCGCCGCCCTCGACCCCCAAGCGGGCGAGGCGGGGCCGGTGGGAGTCGCTGTCTCCGGCGGGCCGGACAGCCTCGCCCTCCTCCTCCTCGCCGCAGCCGCGCTGCCCGGGCGGGTGCGCGCCGCCACCGTCGATCACCGCCTGCGGGCGGAAAGCGCGGCCGAGGCGGCGATCGCGGCCGGGGCCGCCCGCGCCCTCCTGGTCCCCCACCGCATCCTTCCGGTCGAGGTCGCCCGCGCCGGCGAGGGGCTTCAGGCGGCGGCGCGGGCGGCCCGCTACGCCGCGCTCGCCGGATGGGCCGACGCGCAGGGCGCGGCGCTGGTCCTCACCGCCCACCATGCCGACGACCAGGCCGAGACCCTCCTCATGCGCCTTCTCCGCGGCGCCGGAGTCGCCGGGCTCGCCGGGATCCGCGCGCTTGCGCCCCTGCCCGTCCCCGGCGCGGCGGCGCGGCTCGGCCGGCCGCTTCTCGGCTGGCGCCGCTCCGAGCTTGAAGGGATCGTCCGCGCCGCCGGGCTCGAAGCCGCCGCCGACCCCTCGAACGCCAACGAGGCCTATGACCGCGCGCGCCTCCGCCGCCGGCTCGCCGCCCTCCCGTGGATCGAGGCGCCGCCGCTCGCCCGAAGCGCGGCCGCGCTCGCCGAGGCGGAGGACGCGCTGGACTGGGCGGCGGCGCGGCTGTTCGAGGCGCGGGCGGTGGCGGCGGACGGCACGCTGGCGCTCGATCCCGCAGGCCTTCCCGCCGAGCTGCTCCGCCGCGTCGTTCTTCGCGCCCTGCGCGCGATCGAGCCCGAGGCGGCGCCGCGCGGCGCGGCGCTCGCCGGCCTCCTCGCGCGCCTCGCGGCCGGCGGCACGGCGACGCTTGCCGGAGTCCGCTGCGCCGGCGGCGCCACCTACCTTTTCGCTAGGGCGCCGCCTCGCGCACCGCGCTGAACTTGTCGGTCCGCACCGTCGGCGCGCCGCAAATGTCCGACGGCGGCGGCGGGCGCTGGCCGTGGGCGTGGAGATGGGTGAGGCACATCTCCAGGGTGAAGCGGGCGCGGAACAGGGCGTCCTCCTCGTCCGCTCCTTCCGTCGTCGCCTGGGGAAGGTCGGGAAAGACGGCGCGGACCCGCCCCTCGCGGGTCGGCACCAGCCGCACGGGGTAGCTCAGCACCTCAGCCTCCCCCGCCGCCGAGTGGGAGCGCCAGCACCGGCCGCATCTCCTCGTCGTCGACCTCGATCGTCGCCTCGGGCGCCGGCTCCCCCGCCGCCGCGGCCGCCTCGATCAGCTCGGCGGCGATGCGCTCCGCCTCGGCCCGCGCCGCCGCCTCGTCCGCGCACTGGCGCCCGGTCAGGTCCGGCGTCTCGAAGGTCGCGGCGCGCACGTTGAAATAGAAAAGCGGCATGACCCACCTCCTCGGTCGCCAAGAGCGCATAACTTGGATCAAGGTTGCGTGAGAAACGCGGACGTAACGACAAACCGGCGTGGCGGGACGGGCCGGCAAGGTGTAGAAAGGGAGTCGCCGCCGGCCCGCACGATGTCCGGTTCGCGGAAACGTCCCCCGGCCCGGCCGCCCATGGGGAGACCGAGATGAAACGTCTGACCCTCACTTTCGTCCTCGCCGCCGGATCCGCCTTGCTCGACGGCGGGCTCGCCCAGGCCGCCGCTGCGCCCGAGCGCGGCGCCGCCGTCTCGGCCGACGCCCGCCGGCTCGGCGAGCTCAAGGCCACCGCCCGCGCCGCCGAGGAGCGGATCAACGCCTCGGCCGACGCCCGGGCCGCCCTGCGCGCGGCGCGGGACGCCGACCAGGCGCGCGCCGTCCTGCTGCGCAACGGCTTCACCCCCGAGCAGCTGCGCGGCGTGGCGGTGAAGCTCCAGCCGGGCGGCGGCAAGGCGCAGGCGCGGCGGATCGAGATCACGATCCGGTGCTGCCCGCTGGAGATCATCATCCGGTTCTGAGCCGCGCGGCGGCCGCTCAGCCCCCGTCCGGCGGGCCGCCGAGGCGCTTGGCGAAGCGGTAGCTGGTCCGCTCATAGCCCTTGGCGCGGTAGAAAGCGTGGGCGCCGCCCAGCGCGATGTTGCTCGTCACCTCGACGAGGCCGCAGCCTTCGTCCCGCAGCCGCGCCTCCGCCGCCTCGAGGAGCGCGGTGCCGACGCCGCGCCCCCGCGCCGCCGCGGCCACCACCAGCATCGTCACCCGGCCGACGGGCCGCGGGCGGTGGAGCACCGGCGTGACGTGCCAGGTGATGATCCCGGCCACCTCGCCCCGCGCCTCGGCGACGAGCGGCGGCTCCCCCGCCTTCCTGAGCGCCGCCAGCCGCTTCGCCACCTCGATCTCGCTCGCCGGGAAGCCGAGCTCGGCGACGAGGTCGGCGAGCGCCGACGCGTCGCGCGGCGCCGCCTCGCGCACCTTCGCGGCGGCGCCGGCGCTCGGCTCCGGAGCGGCCCGGACGGGCGCCGGCGGAGGGGGCGGCGGCGGAGGGGGCGGAGGCGGAGGGGGCGGCGGAGCGGCGCGCGCCCGGCCCCGCGCCGCCGCCTTGCCCTTGGGCCCGGCGGCCGGGCGCTGCGGCGCGTCCGCCGCCGCGGCCAGCGAGCGCTTCCAGCTCGCCGCCGGGCTGCCGCGCAGGAAGCGCTCTATCTCCTCGGCGGTGGCGGTCAGGCCGTCGGGCCCGAAGCCGAGGATTTCGGCGCCGCTCGCCGAGTCCTTGAGGCCGTAGCGGCCATAGTCGCCGGCGCCGGGCTTGCGCCGCCGCGACCGGACTAGCTTGCAGCCGCGGTTGAGCGCCATGGCGCCCAATGCGGCGTCGCCGTCCTCCTCGGCCACGATCCCCGCTTCCCCGGCGCCGCGAGCGGGGATCAGCCCTCGCTCTTCGCCTTGCGCGGCTTGCGCACCGCGCCCCCGGCGGCGCCGGCCGCGGAGCGCTTCGCCGCGGGCTTGGCCGCGCCCGAGCCGCCTGATCCCGAGCCGCCCGAGCTCTTGCCGCCGCGCCCGCGCGCCGCCGCTACTCCGGCCGCGGCGACCGCGCCCGCCACCGCAACGCCCGCCGCGATCGCCGCCTTGGGGTTGGCCTTGGCCGCCTCGACGACGCGCTCCACCGCGCCGCCCAGCGCGTCGATCACGCTGCCGGCGACTCCGCCGCCCTCCTGGCCCGCCGCCGGCGCCTCGGGCTCGGCCGGCTTGGCGTGGGGCATGGCGTTGTTGGGGATGTGCGACATGGTTGGCACCTCTTCGTGGCTGGAGTTGAAGATATCGCCCCCGCAACGGATGCCGTGCCGCCGGGTTCCCGCCGCGCCCCCCTAGAGCCGCCGCACCCGCGGCTCCGCTCGCGGCGGTCTCGCCGGCGCGGTCACCGCCCAGACCATCGCGCCGGCCCGGTCGGGCGAGCGCCCCGGCCCCTGACAGCCCTGGATGGCCGTCATCCCCGCCAGCTCGTCCTCCAGCGCCGGGAAGCAGCCCGCCAGCCCACCCGTCATCCCGGCGAAAGCCGGGATCTCCCTTCCTTTCATCCCGAGCCGAACTCCCGGCCCGGGGCCTCAGCGCACCGCGTTGACCAGGGTCTGATCGACGCCGGGGCTGCCGGCCAGCCGGAGGATCAGCACGGCGATGGCGAGGGTAACGATCCAGGCAATGATGTTGGTGAGCAGCGCCGGGCCGAAATTCGTGCGGCCGGTGACATGTCCCTTGATCTCGGCCTTGGCCGTTTCGACCGCGTTGAGCACGGCCGAGCGCTGGATCTCCGGGGTCGTCTCGTCGATCGCCCGCTGGACGATCTCGGTGAGGAGCTGGGTCGCGGCGGCGCGGTAGGTCGTCACCGTCGTCGTCGGCGGGTTGCGCTGCGCGCCGGGCGCGGCGGTTCCGCTGATCGCCTCCTCCCTGATCCCCTGCTTGTAGAGCGCATAGGCGATCAGGCCGACGACGTCCCTCTCGTCGCTGCCCGTCTCCACGAAATTCTCGAAGGCGCGGCTATGGCTCGGCGGGTCCTGGGCGCCCGCCGCCACCTCAACGCTCGCCCGGCGAGCGGCCGAGCGCCCGGTCCATGACGTCCCTGCGCACCGTGCCGATCCGCTCGCCGTTGGGCAGAGCGAACGAGCCGGTGACTCCGCTCCTGCCGAGCTTCGGCTGCGCCTCCGTCTCCCAGAGCTTGCGATAGAAGTCCCACGACGTGAGGCCCTTCGCGGAGGATGCCCCGGCCTCCAGTCCGGAGATGTGGACGAAAGCCTCCCTCTGCCCTTCGGGCTGGATGAACCCGTAGCCCTTGTCGGAGTTGAAGAACTTGACCGTCCCGACCGCCTTCTCGGATCGGCCGGATGCGGGAGCGGCGGGCGAAGCCCCGCCCTTCGGCCGAGAGGAATCCTTGTCGTCCATCGCCTTCTCCATACCCCAACAGGTGGGAACGGCCAATCGCTTTGGCCACTGCCGCTGCGCCGGCCCCGGATCCAGGCAGGTCCCGCATGGCGCGCGGCGTTCGCCTTGCCGCCGCCGCATGGCGCCCGCTTGTGCCTCGACCCGGTCCCGCTCAAGCCGCCGGCGAAGGCCGGCCTTCCCCGCCGAATGAGGATCGCCTCGCTCCGCAGACGGCACCGCCTTGGTGCTTTGGTGCTTCGGGTGAAAATCCACCCTGCACGCGCCGGGGTCGAACGCTCGACCGGTTCACCCAAGGCACCAAAGCGTCCAAGAATCCGGACGAACGCCGGCTCCCACGTCCGGATAAGGACCGTTTCGCGCCCGGCCGGACCCCAGCGGCCCGCCGGATCGAAAGGGCCCCGGCCTGCGCGAGGCCGCCGCCTCCCCGCGATCCAAACCTCCGGACGGGGGGAGCGCCGACGCCGCCCGCGAAAGCTCCCCGCCCCTTCGCGCCTTTGCGTGAACCAAAGCTTGGATCGAAGCGGCGCACCGCCCACGAGCCGGCTCAGGCCTCGCCGCCCTCCGTTCCATCGTCCTCCCGATAAGGCGCCCGCTCCTCCGCCACGCGGGCTTCGACGGCGCGCGCGCCCACCCCATGCGCTTCAACCGCGCCGGCCCTGGCCTCCGCAACGTGCCGCTTCATCTCCTCCACCATCCGGACATGGATTCGGAGCACGTCGTCGATCCGCGCCTGCCAGCCCTGCCCGGTCGCCCTGAAATGCTCGAGCACCTCGGGAGAGAGGCGAAGCGATTGCTGCACTTTGGCGCGGGCGCCGAGCGGCGGCCGGCCGCGCCTGGTCAGGGTTCCGGTCGCCTCGCGGATGACATGGCCCCCGAACGAGATCTGCGCCCGGTCGAACATCTCGTCCGTCCACTCCGGTGCCTCGTCCGGGTCACTCCATCCGCGCGTCGTATCTCTTTCTTTCCCGTTCATTGGCCTTCCTCATCGATATCACGTGGCGCGCGGCGCCGCGCGGCGTCCAGATCAGAACCACCAGCCTCCCGCGGAGCAGGCCGAACGTCTGGTAGCGCGGCTCGCCATAGTCCCACCGATCGTCCTCCAGGGTAACCGCCCGGCCGGCGAAAAGCGCGGCGGCGTCACGGAAGTCGAGCCCGCGATGCTCGAGCGTCCATTCGCGCTTGGCCGGATCGAAGCTGATCTCCATGGCGTCGGCCTGCGGCCATAGCACGGCCGCGCGCAATTATGTAGCAGCGAAAAGCGCTGAAGTGGCTTCCGGCCGATGCGGAGCGGAAGAATGGGCCGTCCTTCAGCGGAGAGCTCCCTCCCGCTGCGTACCATTCTGAGTTCCGTTTCGCCTGCGCGGGCGCTATCCGCAGGGGCGCGCCCGGGCGGTGCAGCGCCAGCGCCTCTGCAGCGGGCCGAGCCCGTTATGGTGGCAGGACATCGTCTTGTTCTGCGCCTGTCCCCAATATTTGAACGCGGTGCCGTAGAGGTCGCCGGCGTCGTGCTGCCACTGGTTCTCGGCATTCGTCTCGGCGCCGCTCTGAAGCTTGGCCGACCCGCCTTCCACCTCCACGAACGGCTTGCACGTCAGCACGGTCTGGCAGGGCTCGGCCGTCGCGGTGCAGGTCCAGCGACGCTGGATCGGCCCGAGGCCGTTATGGTGGCAGTTGAGCGACGGGTTGGCCGCCTGGGTCCAATCCCAGGAGCCGCCATAGGTCCCGGCGGCGACGTTCTGCCAATCGCCCTTGGCATGCGTTTCCGCGGTGGACTGGAACTTGGCTTCGCCGGAGCCGGACACGGCCGCGACGCAGCTCGTTCCGGTCGTGGCGGCGACCCCGGTCGGCCCCGCGGCGGCGGCCACGGCTTGGCTCGCGCCCGCCTTGGCCTGGTCGACGCTGGTCACGGCCGGCGCCTGCAGCGTCGATCCCGCGGCGGCGCCGCTTCGCGGCTGCGCCTCGGCCGCCGGCCACGTTCCCTGCGACAGAGCGACGCCGACGATCGCGACCGCGGGCAGGAAGACGAGAAGCCAGGCGTGCCGTCGTGCCTCGTTCATGGTGGCGCTCCCTGGCCCTCACATGGAACCGAGACGCCTACAGGGTCGGCGCGGGCCGGGCGCCGCTGACCCCTTCCGAATCTGCCCGGGAGGCGCGGCGCCGGCAAGCCGGATTTGAGCCATTTCGGACCGGCCGAACGCCTGGACGCACGCGTCGCATCCCCGCCGTGCGCGTAAGCGCCCGTTCACCTCGCGCCGCTACATTGCCAAGCGCCGCCCAGACCCTATTTAGGGCAGGAACGCGAAACGACCGGTACTCCCTGGGCGCCCCTCCCCACCCGGGCCCCATGAAAGTACCACTTTCATGGGATTTCTTATGGCCGATCAGAACCCCGCCCCCCAGAAGGACCCGAACGGCGGCTCCTCCAACCCGTGGATGAAGTCGCTGTTCATCTGGGCGGGGATCCTGCTCGCCTTCATCCTCTTCGTCCAGATCGTCGACGGCGGCGGGCGCGGCGCGGCGGGGCAGGGCATGGCCTATTCGGAGTTCCTCAACCGGGTCGAGGACGGGTCGGTCAAGAAGGTCGCGATCGGCAAGGAGATGATCACCGGCACGCTGTCGACCGGCGAGGCGTTCAAGACCAATGCGGTGCCCGACCCGCAGCTTCCCGCGCGGCTGCGCGAGCGCGGCGTCGAATTCTCCGGCCAGCCGGAGGCGCAGACCTCGGTGTGGCTGATCCTCCTCTACCAGTCGCTTCCCTTCCTTCTGATCCTCGGCATCGCCTTCTTCATCATGCGCCAGATGCAGAAGAATGCGGGCTCGGGGGCGATGGGCTTCGGCAAGTCCAAGGCCAAGCTCCTGACCGAGAAGCAGGGCCGGGTGACGTTCGACGACGTCGCCGGGATCGACGAGGCGCGCGAGGAATTGCAGGAGATCGTCGACTTCCTCAAGGACCCGACCAAGTTCGCGCGGCTGGGCGGCAAGATCCCGAAGGGGGCGCTGCTGGTCGGCAGCCCGGGCACCGGCAAGACCCTCCTCGCCCGCGCCATCGCAGGCGAGGCGAACGTGCCCTTCTTCACCATCTCGGGCTCGGACTTCGTCGAGATGTTCGTCGGCGTCGGCGCGTCGCGAGTCCGCGACATGTTCGAGCAGGCCAAGAAGAACGCCCCTTGCATCGTCTTCATCGACGAGATCGACGCGGTCGGGCGCCATCGCGGCGCGGGCCTGGGCAACGGCAATGACGAGCGCGAGCAGACCTTGAACCAGCTGCTCGTCGAGATGGACGGCTTCGAGGCGAACGAGGGGATCATCATCATCGCCGCGACCAACCGGCCGGACGTGCTCGACCCGGCGCTTCTGCGCCCCGGCCGCTTCGACCGCCAGGTGGTGGTGCCGCGCCCCGATATCGACGGGCGCGAGAAGATCCTCGCCGTCCACATGAAGAAGGTGCCGCTCGCCCCCGACGTCGATCCGCGCACCATCGCGCGCGGCACGCCGGGCTTCTCCGGCGCCGACCTCGCCAACCTCGTCAACGAAGCCGCCCTCCTCGCCGCCCGCAAGGGCAAGCGCCTGGTCGCCATGAGCGAGTTCGAGCTGGCGAAAGACAAGGTAATGATGGGCGCCGAGAGGAAGTCCATGGTGATGACCGAGGACGAGAAGAAGGCGACGGCCTATCACGAGGCCGGCCACGCCCTCGTCTCGCTCCACGTGCCGGGCTGCGACCCGCTGCACAAGGTGACGATCATCCCGCGCGGCCGGGCGCTGGGAGTCACCTGGAACCTGCCCGAGCGGGACCGCTATTCGATGACGATGAAGCAGATGAAGGCGCGGCTCGCCCTCTGCTTCGGCGGCCGCATCGCCGAGCAGCTCATCTACGGCCAGGACGAATTGAACACCGGCGCCTCCAACGACATCCAGCAGGCCACCGACATGGCCCGCGCCATGGTGATGGAATATGGCATGTCGGAGCGGCTGGGCTGGCTCCGCTACCGCGACAACCAGGAGGAGGTCTTTCTCGGCCACAGCGTGTCTCGCAACCAGACGGTGTCGGAGCAGACCGCCCAGCTCATCGACCAGGAGGTGCGCCGGCTGATCGAGGAAGCGGAGGCGACGGCGCGCGGCGTCCTCACCGAGCATATCGACGAGCTCCACCGGCTCGCCGGCTCGCTGCTCGAATATGAGACTCTGACGGGCGAGGAATCGAAGCGGGCGATACGCGGCGAGGATATCGGCCGCGACGATCCCAATGCGCGCCGCCCCTCGATCCCGGTCGCCGGCTCGTCCATCCCGAGCACCCGTCGTCCGCGCGGCGGCGGCCTCGGCGACCCGGCCCCCCAGGGCGCCTGAGGGCTCCGTTCAACGCGGGTTCATCGTGAAAACCCTTCCCTCGAAGCGACCGAGGGAGGGGTTTTCCATATGAAGAACAAGATCGTCGCCGCTTTGCTGATCGCCGCCCTCGCGGCGTCTGGTGCCGAGGCGATGCCCGTCTCCGTCTTCCTCCAGAAAGCCGACGCGCTCCAGGCGAAAGGCATGATGGCGCTGTTCTCGAGCGACTATAAGGCCCTCAAGGCCGAGGTGCAGCGCGCCACCGACGCGCTCAGGAAGGAGCGCATCGCCGCCAAGGCGGCGGGGCGGCCCCAGGCCTATTGCCCTCCCGCGGGCAAGGCGTCGCTCAACAGCAGCGAGCTGCTCGCCTCGTTCCGCGCCATTCCGCCGGCCCAGCGCGAGCGGGCGCAGGTGAAGGATGCCCTGCGGGCGCTGCTCGCGAAGAAATATCCCTGCCGGGGCTGAAGCCGGCGCCTCGCTCTAGTGGGCGATGCTCGCGGCGAGGAGGAGCATGAAGAGGCTCAGCGCGCAGGTCGCGAAGAAGAGCAAGGCGACCGTGCGCCAGGCGGCGCTCGGGCGGGAGAGCCGGTAGGCGCCGCGCAGCTGCCGGTAGATGTGCGCCGGAGGCAGCGCGAAGATGAGGAAGGCCAGCGGCGCTCCCTTCACCCCGACCGCCCGCAGCAGCACGATGCCGACCAGCGCCAGGCTCATGAAGGCGATCGAGTAGGTGACGAAGACGAGGTGGTCGTACGCCTTGTAATGCCGGCGGTAGCGGCGCCGATGGAGGAAGAGCAGCCACAGGAACGGGACCGACAACGGGATCAGCGCCCACGAGAATTTGTAGCCGTTCGATTGCAGCTTGTAGATCATCAGCGAAGGATTGGCGGACGCCTTGCGGATACCCTGCGCTATCCACTCCGGCACGTCGTCGGAGACGCGGATGCCGCTGCCCCGGACGAGGCCGCGGTCGCGCATCGTCCTGACCAGCGACAATTCCTCGCGGGCTTCCTCCAGGCGCCGGTCGATGTCGGCCGTGGGCCTGTGCGCGGCGAGCGCCGCGCTGCGCTCCGCCTCGATCCTGCCGAGCGCCGCCTCCTCCGCCCGGACCTGCTCGCCGAGGCCCCGCTCCACTCCGCTCGTGTCGGGGTTGAAGCCGCCGCCCAGGCTGCCCATCGCCGCGAACATCAGGAAGACGGAGAAGAGGAAGAGGGCCAGCGGCGAGACGAACCGCGCCCGCTCGCCCTCGATGTAGCGCCGGGTCAGCTCGCCCGGCCGCCACGCGAGCAAGGGCAGCGTCCGCCAGACCTTGCCCTCGAAATGAAGCACGCCGTGGGCGAGGTCGTGCCACCAGGCGGCGACCGTGCGGTGGACGTGGGCCGGCTGGCCGCAGGCGTGGCAATAGGGCCCGGCCAGCGGCGTGCCGCAATTGAGGCAGGCGCCTTCGCGCCCCTCCTGCACCTCGCCGGTCGACGGCTCCACCACCCGAGCCGCCGCAGCGCCCGTCACGGCCTCGCCGACCGCTTCCATTCCCCCCGAGTCCATGGCGTCGAACATGGCCGATGCGACACTCCGCGTCGAGACGCCGCGTTGCTGCATTTGTATACATGTGCTACGACATGTCGCATGAGCAAGCAGCACGTCATCACCGCCCGCATCGACGACGAGACGGTGGAGGCGCTTGATCGGTTGGCAAGGGAGCTGGACCGGTCGCGGGCCTGGATCGTCGCTAATGCCGTCGAACGTTATGTGAGCGACGAATTGGAATTCATCGACTTCGTCCAGGAGGGCGAGGACGATCTAGAAAATGGGCGCTGGATCACCCATCAGCAGCTTGTCGAAGAAATACGTGAGCGCCGCGCCGGGCGGAAAGCGGCCTGATGGATCTTCGCTGGGCGCTGCGCGCTCGAGAGGATATCATTGATATAGCAGAATTTTATGAGCCGGTGGCGGCGGGCTTGGCGGACTCGCTGCTTGACAAGATCGCGGAAGCCCCGCTCATCCTGCTCGATCATCCGAACCTCGGCACTCCCGCCGGCAGAGGCCGCTATCGCAAGTGGACGGTCCGAGGGACGCCCTTCGTCCTGATCTATCGCGTGCGTGGGTCGTATATCGAGATCGCGCGCGTCCGCCACGCCGCTTCCGATTGGCGGCCACGGTCGTGAGGACCGGCCTCCTCGGCGGCTCGTTCAACCCGGCGCATGGCGGGCACCGGCGGATCAGCGCCGCCGCCATCGCCGCGCTGGGGCTGGACGAGATGTGGTGGCTGGTCTCGCCCGGAAACCCGCTCAAGGAGAAGGCCGGGATGGCCGCGCTCCCCGCCCGCTTCGCCTCGGCGCGGCGGGCGGCGCGGCGGCTGCCCATCCGAGTCACCGCCATCGAGGCCGAGCTGGGCAGCGCCTACACGGTGGATACGCTTCGCGCCCTCGTCCGCCGCTTCCCGCATCGACGCTTCGTCTGGATCATGGGCGGCGACAATCTCGTCCAGTTCCACCGCTGGCGGGCGTGGCGCAAGATCGCGCAAATCGTTCCGATTGCAGTCGTTTCGCGTCCGGGATATGATGGCCCGGCCCACGCGGCTCGCGCGATGGGCTGGCTGCGGCGCTTCGTCCGGCCCGCAGCCGGGGCAAGGGCCTGGACGGAGTGGAGAACGCCGGCGCTCGTGTTCCTGAGATTGCCGCTCGACCCGACCTCCGCCACCGGCATTCGTGCTGCCCGCCCCGATTGGCACCAACAGAAGAGCTATTCGTTGAAACCGAAGGCGCTCCGCGACGGCGTGACGCGGCGGCCCATCACGTAAGGAGGCACATTGCCCGCTATCCAGCCGGCTCCGAGATCGGACGGAGCGAACGAACGGGTCGAAGCCCTGCACGGCCTCGTGCTTCGATCGCTCGACGACGATCAGGCCCAGGACGTCGTCACCATCCCGCTCACGGGAAAGTCGAACATCGCCGACCACATGGTGATCGCCTCCGGGCGGTCCACCCGACAGGTCGCGTCCATGGCGCAGAAGCTCACCGAGCGGATCAAGCAGGATCTCGGCCGCAACGTTCGGGTGGAAGGCCTCCCCGTCGCCGACTGGGTCCTGATCGACGCCGAGGACGTCATCATCCACCTCTTCCGGCCGGAAGTGCGCAGCTTCTACAATCTCGAGCGCATGTGGGGCTTCGAGGAGAGCGCGACCTCCGCGGCGAATTGAGGCCTTGCTCCTCCACATCGTCGCCCGCGGACGGATCGGCAGGAGCCCCGAGGCGGAACTGGTCGAGCGCTATCTGAAGCGCATCGCTTGGCCGACTCGGGTGACCGAGCTTCCGGAAAGCGGCGGCAGGGTGCCTCCCCCGCCCGAACAGGGCGTCACCATCCTTCTCGACGAGAAAGGCGAGCAACTTTCCAGCACGGAATTGTCCCGCCGCCTCGAGCGCTGGCGCGACGCGGGTCGGCGCGAGGCGCGCTTCCTGATCGGCGGCGCCGACGGCTTCGGCGAGGAGGCGCGCGCCGCCGCCGACCTGCTCCTCGCCTTCGGAAGGGTCACCTGGCCGCACCTCCTCGCCCGCGCCCTCCTCGCCGAGCAGCTGTGGCGCGCCACATCCATCCTTGCGAACCACCCCTATCATCGCGAAGGTTAGGGTGATGGAAGGGACGCCGCCTCTGCAAACCGCCCTGCATGGCGGCGCCGCGAGGCGGGTCGCCGCCCTCCTCCTCTGCCTCGCGGCGGCCGCCTCCGCCGCCGCGCGGGACGCGCCTCCCGCGCCCGCGGAGCTGGTCGCCGCCAAGCGCCAGGCCGACGACGCCCGCCGCCGCTCCGACACGCTCGCGGCGCAGGCGGCCGGCGCCCGCGGGAAGGCGGAGCGGGCCCGCACCCAGGCGGCGGCGCTGGCGGCGGCGATCGAGGCGGCCGAAGCGGACATCACCGCCGCCGAGACTCGCGTCCGCCTGATCGAGCAGCTCCGTGCCGAGCAGCGCGCCCGCCTTGCCCGCGAGCAGGGGCCGCTCGTCCGTCTCACCGCCGCCCTTCAGACCATGGGCCGCCGCCCCCCCGCCCTCGCCCTCATCCAGCCGGGCTCGGTCGGCGAGGTGGTCCACGTCCGCGCGCTGCTCGCCTCCACCCTGCCGCAGATCCGCGCGCGCACCGCCGGCCTGCGCAGCGAGGTCGCCCGCGGCAACGCGCTGCGCCGCCAGGCCGATCTCGCCGTCGCCGCTCTGCGCGGAAGCCGCGAGGACCTTCGCCGCCGCCGGCTCGCCCTCGCCGCCTTCGAGGCGCGGCAGCGCTCGCTGTCCGAGGGCCTGACCGAGACCGCGCTCGACGAATCCGACCGGGCGCTGGCCTTGGGCGAGGAGGCGCGCAGCCTCGCCGAGAGGCAGGGCACCCAGGCCTATCAGGCCCAGCTGCGCGGCCGCCTGGCGGCGCTTCCCGGCCCGGTCCCGCGCCCGGTCAATCGGCCGTCCGCGTCGCCGTCCGCCGGCCGCTATCTCGTGCCGGTCGAGGGCCGGCTGCTCGCCGGCACCGGCGAGCTGTCCGACGCCGGAGTCCATGCGCGCGGCCTCAGCTTCGCCACCGCCGCCGGGTCCCCGGCCCGCGCGCCGGCGCCGGGCCGCATCGTCTATGCGGCCCGCTTCAGGAGCTACGGCAACGTCGTCATCCTCGATCATGGCGGCGGCTGGGTGACGACGCTCACCGATCTCGCCTCGCTCGCCGTCTCGCGGGGCGAGACGGTGCGCCGAGGCGCCCTGCTCGGCACCACCGGCACGCGGGTCCTCGTCGAGCTCCGCAAGGACGGCCGCCCGGTCCCCGTCGCCGCGCTGATCGACTGAGCGGCGCCGGGGCCGTTCACCTCTCGTTGCTTTTCCCCGGCTAGAAAAGCGGATAGACTCCCGCCACATTCGCGACATCCAGGACAGTCATGGCCAGCAACCTCCTCCGCTCCCTCGGCCTCGTCAGCGCCCTCGCGCTGATCCCCGCCGCCACCGCCTCCTTCGCCGCGGCCGACGTCAGCTCGATCCGCGAGTTCGACGAGTTCATGAACGTGTTCAACCGGGTCCGCGCCGACTATGTCGACCAGGTCGACGACAAGACCCTGATCCGCGGCGCCATCGACGGCATGCTGAACTCGCTCGACCCGCACAGCTCCTATCTCGACGAGCGCGGCTACCAGTCGCTGATGACGACGACCGAGGGCAATTACGGCGGCCTCGGCCTCAACGTGACGATGGAGGACGGCACGGTGAAGGTCGTCACCCCGATCGAGGACAGCCCGGCCTTCAAGGCGGGGCTCAAGGCCGGCGACTACATCACCCACCTGAACGGCAAGTTCATCGTCGGCGGAACGCTCGACGAGGCGGTCGACGCGATGCGCGGCCCGCCGGGCACGGCGATCAAGCTCACCGTCTTCCGGCCCGGCCGCGACAAGCCGTTCGACGTCACGCTGACCCGCGCCATCGTCAACCTGCCGGCGGTCAAGTGGGAGGTGAAGGACGGCGTCGGCGTGCTCAACGTCAACACCTTCAGCCGCACCACCACGTCGGAGACGCTCGCCGCCATCTCGCAGATCGAGAAGACGCTCGGCCACCGGCCGGTCGGCTACATCCTCGACCTGCGCGCCAATCCCGGCGGCCTGCTCGACCAGGCGGTCGGCCTTTCCGACGTCTTCCTCGAGCGGGGCGAGGTGGTCAGCCAGCGGGGCCGCCGCAAGGGCGACATCGAGCGCTATTACGCCCAGCCGGGCGACGCCACGGGCGGCGCGCCGGTGATCGTCCTCATCGACGCGGGAAGCGCGTCGGCGGCCGAGATCGTCGCCGCCGCGCTGCAGGACCAGCATCGCGCCATCGTCATGGGCGAGCGCAGCTTCGGCAAGGGCTCGGTCCAGACGCTGCTTCCGCTGTCGCAGAACACCGCGATCAGGCTCACCACGGCGCGCTACTACACGCCCTCGGGCCGCTCGGTGCAGGAAGGCGGCATCACCCCCGACATCGAGGTGCCGCAGCTCACCGACCCCGATTACAAGAGCCGGCCGCGGTTGCGCGAGGCGGACCTGCGCCGCCACCTCGTCAACGAGGCGTCGGTCAGCGACGACATCGTCAAGGACGACGGCAAGCCGGACCCGCGCTTCGCGATGACCGCCGAGGACCTCAAGAAGAAGGGCGTCGAGGACTTCCAGCTCACCTACGCCGTCCAGGCCCTCACCCGCCTCGCGCGCACCGCGCCCCCCGCGGGCGGCCCCGCCCGCACCGGGGCGAAGCGTTGACGGGACTGCACGGCAAGTCCGCCCCTTGCCGCCGTTCCGGCCTCCGCCGGGATGACGGAGCGAGCCCCAGATGACCAGCCTCGCCAAGGCGAAAGCCCTCGCCCTGCTCGTCCCCGCGGCCCTTCTCGCCGGCGCCTACGGCTCGCAGGTCTTCGCCGGGCTCGTCCCGTGCGAGATGTGCTGGTGGCAGCGTTACGCCCATTTCGCCGCGCTCGCCTTCGCCTTGCTCGCCCTGGCGCTCAGCCGGCTGCCGGACCGAGGGCGCAGCTTCGTCTGGCTGGCGGCGCTCGCCATCCTGACCAGCGGGCTGATCGGCTTCTACCATGCCGGGGTGGAGGCCAAGATCTTCGAAGGCTTCACCCGGTGCACCGCCCGGGTCCACGCCACCTCCACGGCCGACCTGATGAACCAGATACTCGACGCGCCCTTGGTCCGCTGCGACACGATCCAATGGTCGTTCCTCGGCATCTCGATGGCGGGCTGGAACTTTATCCTCTCCACTTTGTCGGCGCTCCTGATCCTATGGCTGAGCCTCAGACGCCCCCGGACGGCCGCATGACCGTCGCCGATCCCGCCCCCGCCCCGGCCGCCCCGGCGTGGCGCCCGGGCGACGAGCGGGCCGACGTCGCCTCGATGATCCGGGTCGACCAGGCCGGCGAATATGGCGCGACGCGCATCTATTGCGGCCAGCTGGAAGTGCTCGGCGCGCGCCATCCCGCGGCGCGCGTCATCGCCCGCATGCAGGGGCAGGAGGAGCGCCACCTCAAGACCTTCGATGCGATGATGGTGGAGCGGGGCGTCCGGCCCACCCTGCTGCAGCCGGTCTGGAACGTCGCCGGCCACGCCCTCGGCGCCGTCACCGCCCTGATGGGCCCCAGCGCCGCAATGGCCTGCACCGCGGCGGTCGAGACGGAGATCGACAAGCATTACGGCCAGCAGGTCCAGGCGCTCGGCGCCGAGGAGGGAGACCTCGCCGCGACCATCACCCGCTTCCAGCGCGAGGAGTTGGAGCATCGCGACACGGCGATCGAGTCCGGGGCCGAGAGCGCCTTCGGCTATCCCGTCCTGTCGGCCTTCATCCGCGCCGGCTGCCGCCTCGCCATCGCCCTTTCGAAAAGGATATGATCGTGCGCCTTCTCCTCCTGGCGACCGCGGCCGCGGCCGCGGCCGCCTTCGCCGCTCCCGCACTCGCCCAGGCGCCGGCGACGGCCGCCGCGGCGGCTCCCGCCGCCGACGATGCCAAGGTCAGCCAGCTCATCGTCTATGGCGACGACCCCTGCCCGCCCGGCAGCGCCGACGAGATCGTCGTCTGCGCGAGGAAGCCGGAGAGCGAGCGCTACCGAATTCCCGAGCGGCTTCGCGGCGATCCGGGCGATCCCAAGAACCAGGCCTGGAGCAACCGCGCCAGCGAGCTCCAATATGTCGGCCGCAACGGCATCGGCAGCTGCTCGCCGGTCGGGCCGGGCGGCGCGTCGGGCTGCTTCAACCAGCTGGTGCGCGAGGCGCGGGCCGAGCGGGCGGGACGCGACGAGATCAACTGGAACGCGCTCATCGAGACGGCGCGGCGCGAGCGGCTCGGCAAGATCGACGCCGAGGCCGCCGCCGAGGACGCCGCCGCGCCCCCGCCGCGCTGAGAGGGGAAGGACAAGACACCCGGGGACACGTACTTTCACGCTCGGGGACACGTACTTTTTCTCGAAAAAGCACGTGTCCCCATTCCTCCCCCTCCTCCGAGAGCAGGTGTCCCCTCGCCTTTCCGTCGCTCCCCGGCCGGGAACGATCAGCCGTCCCGCGGCTTGATGAGGGCGAGGAGCCCGTCATGAAAGCTGCTTTCCTTCCCGTCCTCGCCGCGGCCCTGCTCGCCGTCTCCGCCGCGGCGCAGGCGGCGCCGCGCGAGCGCATCACCCGGATCACCGTCTACGGCAACGATCCCTGCCCGGTCAGCGAGACGGAGATCGTCGTCTGCGCGCGCCGGCCGAACCAGGAGCGCTACCGCATCCCCGAGGAGCTCAGGAGCAATGCCGACGACCCGGCCAGCCAAAGCTGGGCGCAGCGCGCCGAGAGCCTCGAATATGTCGGCCGGACCGGCACCCAGAGCTGCTCGACCGTGGGCCCCGGCGGCTTCACCGGCTGCTGGGAGCAATTGATGCGCACCGCCCGCCGCGAACGCGCCCGCGCCCGCTAGCCGACCCGCTTCCCGCCAAGCCAAGGCCGCCACCCCCCACCGTCATCCCCACGAAAGCCGCGATCCCTTTCCCTCTCCCGAGGGACACTCTGGTGACAGTCACGTGACAGTCACCAGACTGTCCCCAGAGTGTCCCCAGTGCCGCAGGCATCGGCAGCCCCCGGCAGGCGCTCCCACCCCGCCATCCCGGCGAAAGCCGGGATCCCTTCTCCCTCACCCGGACGGCAGCTCGAAGGGACACTCTGGTGACAGTCCGGTGACTGTCACCAGAGTGTCACCAGAGTGTCCCCCCGCCGCTCCGGACAGGCTCCCAAAAGCCCGCGGGCGAAGCGAGGCGCGCTACGGCCGCGCCTTTTCCGCCTCGATCCAGGCGGCGATCTGAGCGTCGAGCACGTCGAGCGGCACCGAGCCCTGGCCGAGCACCGCGTCGTGGAAGCGCCTGAGGTCGAACCTCGTCCCCAGCGCCCGCTGCGCGCGCGCCCGCAATTCCCTTATCTTCAGCTCGCCCAATTTGTAGGCCAGCGCCTGCCCCGGCCAGCTGATGTAGCGATTGACCTCCGCGTCGATATTGGCGTCGGTCAGCGCGGTGTTCTCGCGCATGAAGGCCACCGCCTGCGCCTTCGTCCAGCCCTTTGCATGGATGCCGGTGTCGACCACCAGCCGCGCCGCCCGCCAGGCCTGGTAGGAAAGCTGGCCCATCTTCTTGGCCGGCGTGTCGTAGAGGCCCATCTCCTCGCCCAGGCTCTCGGCGTAGAGCGCCCAGCCCTCGGTGAAGGCGGTGAAGGAGGAGAAGTCGCGCCGGAAGGGCGGAAGCGACAGCTCCTGCTGGAGCGCGATCTGGTTGTGATGGCCCGGCACCGCCTCGTGCGCGGTCAGCGCCGGCAGCTCCCACAAGGGCCGCTGGTCGAGCTTCGAGGTGTTGACGTAGAAGGTGCCGGCGATGCCGCTCGCCGGCGCCCCGGCGCCGTAATAGGCGGTCGTCGTCCCCTCCGCCGTCTCCGCCGGGATCGGACGGATGCCGTAGGGGAGCCGCGGCAGCGTGCCGAACAGCGCCGGAAGCTTGCCGTCGATCGTCTTGGCGGTGAGCGCCGCCGCCGCCATCAGCTCTTCCGGCGTCTTCGCGTAGTAGCGCGGGTCGGTCTTGAGCTCGCGGATGAACGCCTCGCGGGTCGCGAACCCCGCCGCCTTCGCCACCTTGTCCATCTCGCCGCGGATCCGCGCCGCCTCCCTGAGGCCGATCTCGTGGATCCGCTCGGGCGTGAGGTCGGTGGTCGTCTCCTGCCGCACCCGGAAGGCGTAATAGGCCCGCCCGCCCGGCTGGGCGGAGATGCTGTCCGACTTCGCGCAATGGGGCAGGTAGCCGGTGCGGAAGAAGGCGAGATGCTTGGCATAAGCGGGGTTGAGCACATCGGCGACGAGGCGCTTGGCCCGGGCCTGCATCGCCGCCCACTCCGCCTCGCTCACCCCCTCGGGCCGCGGGCGGGCGAAGGGCTCGTAGAAGCGCGACTTGGCGGGGTCGTCGGCGATGACGCCGGATATGGTCTTCTCGTAGCTGCCGAGCACCGAGCAGGGCAGCACGTAGCCGCCCTTCACCGCCTGGGCGGTGATGGCGAGCGCGGTGTCGTTTTGCTGCGGATATTGCGCGATGCGGGCGAGATAGCTCTCGTAATCCGCCTTGGTGCGGAAGGGCAGGTTGTCCGCCATTCCGGCGAAGCCCTGGTGCCAGCCGTAATAGGTGGTGAACAGCATCACCCGCTGAGGGTAGCGATTGGCCTCGACCGTCGCTTCGAGGCTGCGCTTGAGGATGCCGCGATTGGCGCGGTCGGCGGCGGTCAGCGCGGCCTCCGGTATGGTCTCGAGCCGCGCCAGGAACGCCGCCGACTCCCTGGCGCGGCGGTCGGCCGCGGCGAGGCTGAGGTCGTCGATCCGGTCGTCATAGTCGCGGACCCCGAGCGACGTCGCGTAGACCGGGCTCTCGCGCAGCGACCAGGCGTAATAGTCCGCCATCAGCGCGGAAAGGTCGTCGGCGGGCGCCGCCGCGGCCGGTGCGGCGCCGGCCAGGAGCAGGGCCGCGATCGGCAGGAACAGGCGCATCTCATGTCTCCCCAAGCGTCCTCGCTCCTCTCTAGCGGCGCTAGGGGGAATGGGGACAGTAACTATTTTCCGGACCGGTGGCGCGGGAATGGGGACAGTAACTATTTTCCGGGCCGGCGGTCCGAGCCCGACCGGCAGGTGGGGAAAATAGTTACTGTCCCCATTTGGCGGTCCCCATTTGGCGCTGTCCCCATTTGCGCCGCCGTGACGATCCGCTAGCCTCCGCGCTTCCCGCGAGAGGTACGTCCATGACCGTCGCCGACGCCACGCCCGAATTCGACACCAGCCACCCGAGCGACCGCGCCTTCCTCGGCCACCCCAAGGGCCTGGGCTATCTCGGCTTCACCGAGGCGTGCGAGCGTTTCTCTTATTATTCGATGCAGACGCTGCTCGTCCTCTACATGGTCAAGCAATTGCTGCTGCCCGGCCACGTCGAGAACATCGTCGGCTTCGAGTGGCTGCGCAGCCACGTCTACGGCGGCCTCCAGGGCCAGCCGCTCGCCTCGGCGGTCTTCGGCACCTACACCTCGCTGGTCTACGGCACGCCGATCCTCGGCGGCCTCCTCGCCGACCGCCTGCTCGGCCGCCGCCGAACCATGATCGTCGGCGGGGTGCTGATGTCGCTCGGCCACTTCCTGATGGCGTTCGAGCAGAGCTTCCTGCTCGCCTTGCTCTGCCTGGTGCTCGGAGTCGGCTGCTTCAAGGGCAATATCGCAAGCCAGGTCGGAGGCCTCTACGGCCCGAGCGACGTCCGGCGCGCAATGGCCTTCCAGATCTTCTACATCTTCATCAACGTCAGCGTCATCGTCGCCCCGCTCGTCGCCGGAACGCTCGGCGAGAAGGTCGGCTGGCATTGGGGCTTCGGCACCGCCGGGGTGGTGATGGTGCTCGGCCTCGCCCTCTATCTGTCGGGCCGCCGCTGGCTACCCGCCGACGAGGTGCGCGCCAGGGCGCCGGGCGCCGCGCGGCCGAAGATCGACCGCGCCGACTATCCGGCGGTCGCGGCCCTCATCCTCCTCATCCCGGTGCTCGCCGTCGCCCTCCTCACCAACCAGGAGATATTCAACGCCTATCTCGTCTGGGGCGACGCGCAGTTCAACAAGACCTTCCTCGGCTTCGAGGCGCCGACCAGCTGGCTGATCACCGTCGACGCGACCCTCTCCTTCGCCATGCTGGTCGCGGTCGCCGCCTTCTGGAACTTCCGGGGCAAGAGGCATTGGGAGCCGGACGAGCTCGGCAAGATGATCATCGGCAGCGTCTTCACCGTCGCCGGCGGCCTGTGCCTGTTCGCCGCCGCCTTCTTCCAGGCGCCGGGCGAGAAGATCAGCCTCGCCTGGCCGCTCCTCTTCCACCTCCTGAACAGCATCGGCTTCGCCCACATCCTGCCGATCAGCCTGGCGCTCTTCTCGAAGATCGCGCCCAAGGCGATCAACGCGACGGTCATCGGCCTCTATTATCTCGCCTTCTTCGCCGCCAATGCGATCGTCGGCAAGGTCGGCGGCCTCTATTCCTCGCTGCCCACCACCACCTTCTGGCTGATCCACGTCGCCAGCGCCGCACTCGGCCTCGTCGCCTTCGCCTTGTTCAAGCTGGTGCTGGGAAAGCGGCTGGAGACGGCGCCCGCAAGCGACCCGCTGACCTGAATTCCCATCCTACGCGCCTGCGCGCCCTGGGGGTCGAAGAAGAACAGAAAAAGAACTTCCAAATCCTTTCCTATTCATGCTCTGCTATCGGCATGGCCGATTCGCGCCTTCTCCCGCCTCGCCTCGCGGCGATCCTCGAGGATCTGCCGCTGCACGAGCTCGCCTTCGTCCCCGTGCCGGTGAAGGCGCGGCGCGACGGCTGGACAACGCCGCGACAGCAGGGATTCATCCTCCGCCTCGCCCTTCTCGGCGGCGTCGCAGCGGCGGCGCGCGGAGTCGGCAAGAGCCGGGAGAGCGCCTACCGGCTGCGCGGCCATTCCGGCGCGGCGAGCTTCGCCGCCGCGTGGGACAGGGCGCAGGGATGGGGCCAGTCGCGGGCCTCCGACATCGGCACGGAGCGGGCTATCCTGGGCGAGGTCCGCGGCATCTATTATCGCGGCCGCAAGGTCGGCGTCGAGGTGCGCCACGACAACCGCCTGCTCATGGCGGCCATGAGGGCGATGCCGGAGCCGCCGGCGATCCCCTATGAGGAGGAGCTCGCCGAATATCGCCGCCTGCTCGATGCGCTCCATCCGGGCCGGGACCCGGACGCCTACTGACCCGGCAAAGGATTTTCTCCGGCGACTCGCGTGACTTTCGTGAACTTCGGACCTTCCGCCGGCCTCGCTCCAGCCACCTTGTCCCTGCCGCCGCCGCGCGCCATGCTGGCGCGGACCGGGCAGGAGGAAATTAAAAATGAGGGACGAGCGTCTCGCGCGCGCCGCGCAGGATCCGCGCTACCGGGCGCTGGTGCGCCGCCGCGGCCGCTTCGCGGCAGGGCTGACGCTCGTCATGCTCGCCGCCTATTTCGGCTACGTCCTCCTCATCGCGTTCGACAAGCCCCTGCTCGCCCGGCCGATCGGGCACGGCGTGACCTCGCTCGGCATCCCGCTCGGCGTCGGCATCATCCTCCTCGCGGTGGCGCTGACCGGCCTCTACGTGCGCCGCGCCAACCGCGACTACGACGCCGTCACCGCCGCGCTGCGCGCCGAGGCGGGGGAATGACTCGGCCCGTCCCGGCCGCCGCCGTCCCCGCCGCCGCCCTCGCCTTTTTCGCCGCCTCGCCCGCCGCCGCCGACTCTCTCGGCGGCGAGGCGCAGCGTCAGGCGACCAACTGGCCGGCGATCCTGATGTTCGCCGCCTTCGTCCTCCTCACCCTCGGCATCACCCGCTGGGCGGCGAAGCGCACCCGCAGCCGCGCCGATTTTTATACCGCGGGCGGCGGCATCACCGGCTTCCAGAACGGCCTCGCCATCGCCGGCGACTATATGTCCGCCGCCTCGTTCCTCGGCATCTCGGCGCAGATCTTCGCCGACGGCTATGACGGCCTCGTCTACTCGATCGGCTTCCTCGTCGGCTGGCCGATCATTCTCTTCCTGATGGCGGAGCGGCTGCGCAACCTGGGGCGCTACACCTTCGCCGACGTCGCCTCCTTCCGCTTCGCCCAGCCGCCGGTGCGCAGCTTCGCGGCGCTCAGCACCCTCTCCGTCGTCCTCTTCTACCTGATCGCGCAGATAGTGGGCGCCGGGCAGCTCATCAAATTGCTGTTCGGCCTTCCCTACCCCTATGCCGTCGTGATCGTCGGCCTGCTGATGACCCTCTACGTCCTGTTCGGAGGGATGATCGCCACCACCTGGGTGCAGATCGTCAAGGCGGTGCTGCTTCTCGGCTGCGCGACCTTCATGGCGCTCGCCGTCCTCTGGCGCTTCGGCTTCTCGCCCGAGGCCCTGTTCGCCGCCGCGGTGCGGGTGAAGACCGGCCTCGCCTCCGCCGCCGGCGCGGGCGCCTCCGAGGCGGCCGCCAAGGGCGCCTCGATCATGGGCCCCGGCAACTTCATCAAGGATCCGGTCTCCGCTCTGTCCTTCGGCATGGCCCTGATGTTCGGCACCGCCGGCCTTCCGCACATATTGATGCGCTTCTTCACCGTGCCCGACGCCCGGCAGGCGCGCACCTCGGTGCTGTGGGCGACGGGCTGGATCGGCTATTTCTACATCCTGACCTTCGTCATCGGCTTCGGCGCGATCGTCCTCGTCGCCACCGACCCGGCCTTCCTCGATCCCGCCGGAGCGCTGAGGGGCGGCGGAAACATGGCCGCGGTCCACCTCGCCGACGCGATCGGCGGCAACCTCTTCCTCGGCTTCGTCTCGGCGGTCGCGTTCGCGACGATCCTCGCCGTCGTCGCCGGGCTCACTCTGTCCGGCGCCTCGGCGGTCAGCCACGATCTCTACGCCACCGTCCTGCGACGCGGCCGGGCGCAGGCGAGGGACGAGCTGCGCGTCTCGCGCGTCACCGTCGTCCTCCTCGCTTTGGTCGCGATCCTGCTCGGCATCCTGTTCGAAAAGCAGAACGTCGCCTTCATGGTCAGCCTCGCCTTCGCGCTGGCCGCCTCGGGCAACTTCCCGGTGCTGATCCTCTCCCTGCTCTGGAAGGACTGCACCACCCGCGGCGTCGTGGCGGGCGGGACGGCCGGCGTGCTCCTCGCTCTGCTCCTCACCATCCTTTCCCCCGCCATCTGGGTGACCATCCTCGGCCACGAGACGGCCCTCTATCCTTTCTCCTCGCCCACCCTCTTCTCCATGCCGCTCGCCTTCCTGGTGATCTGGGCCGTCTCCCGCCTCGATCGCAGCCCCCGCGCCGCGATCGACCGCGAAGGCTATGCCGACCAGCGGGTGCGCTCGGAGACCGGCATCGGCGCGGCGCGGGCGGCGGAGCATTGAGGCAGGCCCGGGCGGGGCGTATGGAAAGACGCGAAGGGAGTCGGCTTCATGCTCTCCATCCTCCTCCTCGCCCTCGCCGCCCCTCCCGCCTCGGCGCCGGTGATGATCCGCCGCATCCCGCCCGCGGCGCGCCCCGCCGGCGAGGCGCTCGCCGCCAACCTCAAGCCCGACCTCGTCATCAAGGAGATGCGCAAGGAAGCCCCCGGAGCGGTCCACGTCCTCGTCCTCAACCAGGGCACCGGTCCTTCGACCGCCTGGGCGCGCGTCGAAGCCTCGGCATCCTTCCGGTCTCGCCACGGCTACGCGATGGACGCCGTCGTGCCGCCGCTCGCGGCGGGAGAATCCCGTTGGGTCACCTTCGCCGCGTTCGTCGATCGCAGCGAATCCTCCTATCCGGGCAAGCCGGCGCCGACGCTCGCGGACTGGGAGACGGTGTCGGCCGAGGTGGACGGCTATGTCGCCTCCGGCACCGCCTGGGGCTCGGCTTTGCCGCCCGTCCCGAACCCGGAAAAGAATCCCTGCACGCCGGAGCATGGCTGCGTCGTGGAGCTGGACGAAACGAACAACGCCCTTTCCATGCCCATCGCCGACATGCCCCAGTGGAGCGGCGGCTGACGGTCTGAAGGCAGGTTTGCCCGCCGCTTCCGCTGGACAAAGGCGCCCGCGGAACATATCTCGAACACATGCCGCAGCTCGATCTCCAGGAAAAGCTCGCCATCCTCGCCGACGCGGCCAAATATGACGCGTCCTGCGCGTCTTCGGGCACGTCGAAGCGCGACAGCCGAAGCGGGAAGGGCATCGGCTCGACCGAGGGGATGGGCATCTGCCATGCCTATGCGCCGGACGGCCGCTGCATCTCGCTCCTGAAGATTTTGCTGACAAACAGCTGCATCTTCGACTGCGCCTATTGCATCAACCGCAAGAGCTCGAACGTCCGCCGCGCCCGCTTCACCGCTGAGGAGGTCGTCCGACTCACCCTCGCCTTCTACAAGCGCAACTACATCGAGGGGCTGTTCCTTTCCTCCGGCATCATCCGCTCCTCGGATTATACGATGGAGCAGATCGTCGAGGTCGCGCGCTCGCTCCGCGAGGATCATCATTTCCGCGGCTACATCCATTTGAAGACGATCCCCGATGCGGATCCCGAGCTCGTCCGCCTCGCCGGCGTCCATGCCGACCGAGTCTCGATCAACGTCGAGCTGCCGACCGAGGCGGGCCTCACCCGCCTCGCCCCGGAAAAGGACGGCGCGCGCATCGAGGCGGCGATGAAGGACGTGCGGACCGCGATCGACGACCGGGCCGACGCCGGCCGGCGCTACAAGTCGGCGCCGGCCTTCGCGCCCGCGGGCCAGTCCACCCAGATGATCGTCGGCGCCGACGCGGCGAGCGACGCCGACATCGTCCGGCGGGCGAGCGGCCTCTACGACCGCTTCCGCCTTCGCCGCGTCTATTATTCCGCTTTCTCGCCGATCCCGGACGCCTCCGCGGTTCTGCCGCTGCGCCGGCCGCCGCTGATGCGCGAGCATCGCCTGTACCAGTCGGACTGGCTGATGCGCTTCTACGGCTTCTCGCCCGCCGACGTGACCGACGCGGCCGAGCCTTCCGGCATGCTGCCGCTCGACATCGACCCGAAGCTCGCCTGGGCACTCAAGTTCCGCGACCGATTCCCGGTCGATGTCAACCGCGCCCCCCGCGAGGCGCTGCTCCGGGTCCCCGGGCTCGGCGTCAAGGCGGTGGACAAGCTCCTCGCCAGCCGCCGCTGGCGCCGCCTCCGCCTGGAAGACGTCGCCCGCCTCACCGCCTCCATCGCCAAGGTCCGCCCGTTCATCGAAGCCGAGGGCTGGCGGCCGACCTTGCTCACCGAGCGGGCGGCGCTCGGCGACTGGCTCAAGCTGAAGACGGAGCAGCTGGAATTGTTCGCGTGACCTCCCCTCTCCCCTTCGGGGGAGAGGGAGGGGCCCGCGATGCGAAGCATCGTGGGAGGGTGAGGGCGTGAAGCGCCCCCCAGGTCGTGCGATGATCGAGCGCGCCCGCGAGCTTCGTCGAGCGATGACGCCGCAGGAACGAAGGCTTTGGACCCACCTTCGGGCCCGCCGGCTCGCCGGGGCGAAGTTTCGCAAGCAGATGTGGCTGGCAGGATACATCGCCGATTTCGCGTGTCCCGACGCCAGGCTCGTCGTCGAAGCCGACGGGAGCCAACATGCCAACGAAGCCGTTTACGACGCGCGCCGAGGCGCGGCGTTCGCGCGGCTCGGCTGGCGGACGCTGCGGTTCTGGAACAACGAGATTACCGAGAATCTGGATGGTGTCCTTGCAAGCATCGCAGCCGCTCTGCCCTCACCCTCGCGAGCGGCTTCGCCGCCCGCGTGTCCCTCTCCCCGAGCGGGAGAGGGGTTGATGCTCGGGGTTTCACTCTCCGCCGAGGACGATCTCGACGGGTGGCGCGATGCTGCGCGGGCGCTGGCGGGGGCGGGCGTGCCCGCCGGCGAGGTGGCGTGGCAGGTGGGGGACGCCGCCCAAGGCCTGTTCGCGGCGGAGGCGCCGTTGCCGCCGCCGGGACCCGGCTTCTCGGTGCCGCGCGCCTTCCTGACCCTCGCCGAGACGGTGATCTGCCATGCCGATCCGGAGCGCTTCGCCCTCCTCTACGCGCTCCTCCTGCGCCTTCGCGACCGGCCGGGCCTCCTCGCCGACGCGGCCGATCCGCTCGTCCAGAGGCTCGAGCGGATGGCGAAGGCGGTGCGCCGCGACATCCACAAGATGCGCGCCTTCCTGCGCTTCCGCGAGGTCGAGACGCCGGAGGGGCCGCGCTTCGTCGCCTGGTTCGAGCCCGAGCACCATATCGTCCGCACCAATGCCGGCTTCTTCGTCCGCCGCTTCGCCGCGATGCGATGGTCCATCCTCACCCCCGAGCTGTCGCTCCACTGGGATGGGCACGCGCTGAGCGAGGGCCCGGGCGCCGCCCGCGCCGATGCGCCCCAGGGCGATCCGCTGGAGGCGGTGTGGAAGACCTATTACGCCTCCATCTTCAACCCGGCCCGGCTCAAGGTCGGCGCAATGCTCAAGGAAATGCCGCGCAAATATTGGAAAAACATGCCCGAAACGGCGTTGGTGGGCGAGCTTGTGGCAGGCGCCCAGGCACGCGAGGCGAAGATGGTCGAGGCAGGCGCGAGAGGCGGGATGGGCGGCAACGTCCGCGCCGCCTGGGAGTCGGTGCGGGCGGAGGCGATGGCCTGCACCCGCTGCCCCCTCTACAGATGCGGGACCCAGACGGTGTTCGGCGAAGGCCCGCTCGACGCCCGCATCCTGTTCGTCGGCGAGCAGCCGGGCGACCAGGAGGACCTTGCCGGCCGCCCCTTCATCGGCCCGGCCGGCCAGCTGCTCGACCGGGCGCTCGAGGAGGCGGGGGTCGACCGAAAGGCCGCCTACGTCACCAACGCGGTCAAGCACTTCAAGTTCGAGCGCCGCGGCAAGCGCCGCATCCATTCCAAGCCCGACGCGGGCGAGATCGAGGCCTGCCGCTGGTGGCTGGAGCAGGAGCGGCTGCTCATCCGTCCGCCGCTGACCGTGGCCCTCGGAGCCACCGCCGCCCGCTCCATCTTCGGCAAGGCGGTGACGATCGGGGCGATGCGCGGCCGCGTCCACCCGCTCCCCGACGGCGGCGAGGCCTGGGTGACCGTGCATCCCAGCTTCCTGCTCCGCGTCCAGGACAACAAGGAAGCCGAATATGCGCGCTTCGTCGACGATCTGCGCCGCATCGGCGAGCGCGCCGAGGCGCTCGCCTGACGGGAAGGAAGGCCGGGCATCGGCCGTGCCGAACGGATCGTCATCCCGGACTTGATCCGGCATGACAGAGGCGGTCGGCGCCTCTACGCCCAACGCTCAGCAGGTCAGCGGATGGGCCTTAAGCCGCGCCGCCGTCGCCTCGATCCGCGCCACCCGCGCCGCGAACTGCTTCGCGCTTCCCTTCTCGAGCCGAGCGACCAGCGCGGGCCCGGCCTCCTCGGGCGATCCGGCGTGGAGCGGCGGATGGGGATCATATTCCGCGCCGAGCTGGGCCAGCTCCGCCGGAACCCTGCCCTGCAGCGCCTCTAGCAGCGCCAGCCCGAAGTCGAGCCCCGCCGTCACCCCGCCGCCGGTGATCCGGTTTCGGTCGAACACCACCCGCTCGTGCGTCGGCACGGCTCCGAACAGCCGGATATAGTCGCGAAACCGCCAGTGGCTGGTCGCCCGGTAGCCGTCCAGCAGACCCGCCGCGCCGAGGATCAGCGAGCCGGTGCAGACGCTCGTGACATGAGAGGCGGTCCGCGCCACCCGCCGCACCCAGCAGAGCAGCTCGTCGTCGTCCATCACGTCGTGGCAGCCGATCCCGCCCGGAATGCACACGACGTCCGCCTCGCGGCAGGCGTCGATCGTCGTGCTCGGCACCACCGCGAAGCCGCTGTCGGTGGCGATCGGCTCCCGGCTCTTCCACGCCGTCTCGATCGTGCAGCCGCCGAAGGCGAGCAGCTGCGCCGGCGCCGTGAAGTCCAGCTGCGTCATGTCCGGATAGACGAGGAAGGCGACGCGGGTCGGCACGGCGGCGGCTCTCGTCAGAGCCTGACCAGCATCTTGCCTATATTCCCGCCGCTGAAGAGGTCGCGGAAGGCGTCCGGCGTCGCCTCGATCCCCTCGCGCACCGTCTCCCGGCCCTTCACCCGTCCGGAGGCGATCCAGCCGCCCATGTCGCGGTAGAAGTCGCCCATCTCCGCCAGATAGTCGGTGTAGATGAAGCCCTTCATCATGATGCGCGCCGCGATCACCCGCATGATGTAGCGGAAGGCGTGAGGCGGGGCGCCGTTATAGCCCTCGATCATGCCGCAGATGGCGAAGCGCGCATTCTGCCGCGCCGTCGCCAGCGCCGCGTCGAGATGGTCGCCCCCGACATTGTCGAAATAGACGTCGATGCCCTTGGGCGCCTCGCGCTGCAGCGCGGCGAGCAGCGGCTCCGCCTTGTAGTCGATCACCGCATCGGCGCCGAGTTCCTTCACCCACGCGCATTTCTCCGCGCCGCCCGCCGAGCCGATGACGGTCATGCCCTTGGCCTTTGCGATCTGCACCACCGCAGAGCCGACCCCGCCGGCCGCGGCGGAGACGAAGACGATGTCCCCCTCCTTCGCCTGCGCCGCGCGGAGCAGCCCGAAATAGGCGGTGCCGCCGGTGAGGCCGAGATTGCCGAGCCACTGATGGTCCTCGACGCCGAGCGGCGGCAGCTTGTTGAACTTCTCCGCCGCGCCCGTCGCGGTCTCGCGCCAGCCGAGCATGTGGAACACCGTCTCGCCCTCGGCTAAGTCGGGCGAGCGGCTCTCGACCACCACGCCCACGGCGCCCCCCTCCAGCGGCGCCCCGACCTGGAAGGGCGGGACGTAGCTCTTCACGTCGTTCATCCGCCCGCGCATGTAGGGATCGACCGACAGCCAGCGATTCTCCACCCGCACCCAGCCGTCCGGCAGATCCTCGCGCGGCAGCTCCTTCAGCTCGAAATTGTCCTCGGTCGGCAGGCCCTGCGGCCGCGATTTGAGATGCCAGGCGCGGTTCGTCATGCGCTCCTCCGTCGCCCCGCTTCAGGCCGGGGGCTCAGCGTGTCTCAACCAGGTTCCGGCTTTCGCCGGAATGACGGGGAGAGTCAAAGCGGCCCGGCCTCCCTCGGGAAGGCCGGGCCGCCGATGCATGCGTGAGGCCGCGGCTACGACTTGTCGCGTCCGCCGTCCCCGCGGTCGCGGTCGCGGTCGCCGTCCTCGCGATCGCTATAGGTGCCGGAGAAGCTGCGGTTGAGCGCGTGCGGGCCTTCGCTGCCCGAATCCTCGCGCTCGAACAGGGCGCGGCTGCGCTCCTCGCTCCGCCACGCCGTCATCGCTTCCTCGGCGCTCTTGTTGAGCGTCACCTTCTGGTCGACGCTCTCCACCCATCCGCACGGAATCGAATGGTGGATGCCGCCCGCATTCTCGTCGGACTTGGTGAGGATGATTCGGTCGCCGGCGACCTTGTCGACGGTGCCGACATGGCTCCCGTCGGAACCTGCGACCTCCATGTGGGGCATCACCTTGTTCAGCGCCTGGCGCTGGCCCTGGCGCTTCTCGCGCCAACCGCCGAACTCGGTCTCGAACTTCGACTGATGCTCGCGGCGATATTCGTCATAGTCGCGGTCGAGATCCTCGATCTGGCGCCGCCGCCATTCCGAATAATGCGGATCGTGCTGACCGCCGGAGCCGCCTTGCCCCTGCTGCTCGCGCATCACCGCGGCGTAGCGCGACGAGCCGCCCGAGCCATAGCCGGTGGGGCCGAAGTCGACGCCGAAGCCGCCGCCGGTCGGCGCGGACATCGGATGCGCGCCGTGAGTCCCGGTGCTTCCGGCATCGATCCGGTCGAACCGGCGCCCGCGGTCATAGTCGCCGCCGAAGCCGCCGCCCTCGAACTGCTCGGGTTCCCGAATGCCGTAGCCGGACCCGTAGCCCGTGCCGGCGCCGCCGCGGCGATAGCCCCGCTCGCCGCCGTTCGAGTCGGAGAACCATCCCTCCCGCTCGCCGTGTGACGAACGCTCGTCGCGATCGGAGCCGCCGCCCCAGCCGCGCTCGCCCGGCCGGTCGCGGTTCCAGCTCTCGCCGCGCTGGTTGCCCCAGCCGCCGCCGAAGCCGCCCGCCGCGCCCGGCCCGGAATCATTGTCGCGCCGGCCGGTCATGCGCTGCTCCTGCTCCCAGCGCCGCTGGTCCGCCTCGCGCCGCCTCTGCGCCTCGTCGTCGCCGAACCAGGAGCGGACCTCGTCGCCGGCCCGGTCGAGGAAGCCGCGATCATCGTCGTCGCCCCGGCCGCCATAGCCGCCGCGACCCTGCTCGCGTCCATAGTCGCGGTCGCGGTGCCAATTCTGGTTCTGGTCACGGTCGCGCCAACGGTCACCGCCGCCTTGGCGGTCGTCGCCATGATAGCCCATCCAAACTCTCCTTCCGGTATCGACCCGCGGCACAAGCGCAGCCATTCCGCGCGGGCGGGCCTCGGCAGCTAGAACGGAGCGGAAGGGGCGGCGTTCCTCGTGCCGAGCCGGGACGTTCGAGCCCTTCGCCGAACGGAATCCGCCCGCTCCGGCGGGCCGAAATGCCGCATTGCGAAAGCCGCCGCGCCTCGCTATCTGGGCGCCTTCTCGGGTCCCCATCCAGCCCCATCTGGATGGCCTCAGGCGGGCGCGGGGCTGTAGCTCAGATGGGAGAGCGCTGCAATCGCACTGCAGAGGTCAGGGGTTCGATTCCCCTCAGCTCCACCAGCCTTTCCTCCCGTCCGTCCTGCGCCTAAGCGGCGCCTCGTGGATGAAGATCTTCCCCCCGCGATTCCCGCCGCCACGCTCATTCTGATGCGTCGCGCGATAAGCGGGCCGCCGGAGATATTGATGATGGAGCGATCCGCGAACATGGCCTTCGCGGCCGGCGCGCTCGTCTTCCCCGGCGGCCGGATCGACCCGCAGGACCATGAAGCCGCCGCGGCGCTCGCCCCTTCCCTCCCCGACGCGGCGGCGCGCCTCGCGGCGCTGCGCGAGACGATCGAGGAGACCGGAATCGCGCCGGCGCTTCCGGCCGCCAATTCCTCACGCCTGCGCCGCGGCCTCGCGGCCGGCGAGCCGCTGGCGGACCTGCTGGCCGGCCAAAACCTGGCGCCCGACCTCGAGGCGCTCACCCCCTTCGCCCGCTGGTGCCCGAACTTCCGCGAGGCGCGGCGCTTCGACACCCTCTTCTACCTGGCCGAGGCGCCGGACGCCGCCGACGCCGCCGCGGCCGACGAGGCGGAGGCGGTGCGCGCCTTCTGGTCCACCGCCGAGGCGACGCTGGCGGAGATCGCCGCCCGGCGCGCCCACGCGATCTTCCCGACCCGCCGCAACCTCGAACGGCTCGCCCGCTTCGCCTCGATCGAGGAGGCACGCGAGGACGCGCGCCGCCACCCGGTCCGCCTCATCACCCCCTGGGTGGAGGAGCGCGGGGGCGGGCGATGGGTCTGCATCCCCGAAGGGATCGGCTATCCGGTGACGGCCGAGCGCTACGAGACGGCGCGGCGGCGCTGATGCGCTGGCTTCGCTTGACGAAGCGGACGCTCCTCTTGGCGCTGCTCGGCTTCGCCGGCTTCCTCGCCTGGGGCTACGGGCGCAACCATCCGCAGGACGTGCCCTGGGCGCCGCTCGACCTCGCCCAGCCGGTCGGCGCCTTCACCCGCGCCAAGCTGGCCGAGCTGGAGCCGGCGCAGTGCCGGGCGCTGCTGCGGCGGGCCGGAATCCGCTTCGCCGCCCTTCCCGACCGGAGCGATGGGCCGGAATGCGGCTACCAGGGCGCGGTCCGCCTGCGCGGCGGGGCGGCGACGATCGGCTATGCGCCCGCCTCCCTCGGCACGAGCTGCCCGGTCGCCGCGGCGCTCGCCCTCTGGGAGTGGCACGTCGTGCAGCCGGCCGCGCTTCGCCGCTTCGGGCGCCGCGTCGAGCGGGTCGAGACGTTCGGCAGCTATTCCTGCCGCCGCCTCTATGGGCGCCGCACCGGCCAGTGGAGCGAGCACGCCCGCGCCAATGCGGTCGACATCGCCGCCTTCCGCCTCGAGGGAGGACGGCGCATCCCGGTCCTGGACGGCTGGCGGGATCCGGGGGCCGACGGCGCCTTCCTTCGCGATGTCCGCGACGGCGCCTGCCGCCTCTTCGCGACGACCCTGTCGCCGGACTATAACGCGGCGCACCGCGACCATCTCCACCTCGACGAGGCCGGCCGCGGCGCCGCCGGCTGGCGCGTCTGCCGCTAGGGCCCGATGATCCTAGCTCGACCCGCTCATCCTGAGGAGGGACTGAGCTCGGCGAAGGCCCGTCTCGAAAGACCCACGAACCGTCCTTCGAGACGCCGGTTCGACAAGCTCACCGGCTCCTCAGGATGAGCGTGATCACTGATTCACCCGGAATCCTCAGTGTTCTTGCGCCTCCGGCCCGTTCAGCGCGTGATCCACTCCACCGCCGCCTTGGCGTGCAAGGCGGTGGTGTCGTAGACCGGCAGCACGTTGGCGCCGGCATCGACGAGCAGCACCAGCTCGGTGCAGGCGAGCACCACGGCCTGCTGGCGCGCCTGCGCCATCTCGGTGAGGCAGGTCTTGAGGCGGCGCTGCGAATTGCGAGTCACCTGGCCCCTGGCGAGCTCCTCGAAGATGATCCGGTCGATCTCGGCGGCCGTCGCCGGAGGCGGCGAGGCCAGGGCGACGCCGCGCCTCTCGATCCGCTCGCGCACGAACGGCTCGTCCATGGTGAAGCGGGTGCCGAGGAAGCCGGCGCGCCGGACTCCGTCGGCGGCCAGCCGGTCGCCCACAACGTCGCCCATGTGGATGAGGGGCACGGCGACCGCCGCCTCCACCTCGGCGGCGACCTTGTGGCCGGTGTTGGAGCAGATGATGAGCCCCTCGGCCCCGGCCTGCTCGAGCCGGCGCGCCGCGCCGACGAGGATGGCCGCCACCTTCGCCCACTCGCCGGCGAGCTGCAGCGGCGCCACCTCGGCGAGGTTGAGGCTCTCGATCGCGAGCGGCGCCGAGGCCAGGCCGCCGACCTTGCGCGCCACGCCCTTGTTGATCTGCTCGTAATACATGGCGGTCGAGTACCAGCTCGTCCCGCCGATCATCCCCAGCTTGCGCAACTCACGTCTCTTCGAATCCGGCCTTGGCCCTCTCCTCGTGGAAGGCCGTTCGGCGCCGCTTGGCAAGGCGGCTTCGGTCCGGGCGAAGGCTTATCGGGACATGGTGTTGCGCGAAGGAAACAGCGTCAGCCCAAGGCCTTGACGATTTCCTCCACCATCTTCTTGGCGTCGGCCAGCAGCATCATCGTATTGTCGCGATAGAAAAGCTCGTTGTCGACGCCGGCATAGCCCGCGCCGCCCATCGACCGCTTGATGAACAGCACCGTCTTGGCCTTCTCCACGTCGAGCACCGGCATGCCGTAGATGGGCGAGGACTTGTCGGTCTTCGCGGCCGGGTTGGTGACGTCGTTGGCGCCGATGACGAAGGCGACGTCGGTGCGGGCGAACTCGGAGTTGATGTCCTCGAGCTCGAACACCTCGTCATAAGGGACGTTCGCCTCCGCCAGCAGCACGTTCATGTGCCCGGGCATTCGGCCCGCGACGGGGTGGATCGCATATTTGACGCTCACCCCCTCCTTCTTGAGGAGATCGGCCATCTCCCGCAGCGCATGCTGGGCCTGGGCGACGGCCATGCCGTAGCCCGGGACGATGATCACCTGCTCCGCCTGGCTCATCAGGAAGGCCGCGTCCTCCGCCGAGCCGCGCTTGAACGGCCGGTCGATCGCCCCCGCGGCCCCGCCGGCCACGGCATCGCCGCCGAAGCCGCCGGCGATGACCGAGACGAAGCTGCGGTTCATCGCCCGGCACATGATGTAGGAAAGGATCGCGCCCGAGCTGCCGACCAGCGCGCCGGTGATGATCATCGCCGTGTTCTGGAGCGTGAAGCCCATCGCCGCGGCGGCCCAGCCGGAATAGCTGTTGAGCATGCTCACGACCACCGGCATGTCCGCCCCGCCGATCGGGATGATGAGCAGGAAGCCGATCAGGAAGGCGAGCGCGGTCAGGGTGAAGAACACCCAGGCGCTCTGGTCGGTGACGAAATAGGCGATGAGGCCGAGGATGACGGCGAGCGTGCCGAGGTTGATGACGTGCCTCGCCGGCAGCAGGATCGGCTTGCCCGACATGTTGCCGTTGAGCTTGAGGAAGGCGATCACCGAGCCCGAGAAGGTGATCGCGCCGATCGCCGCGCCGAGGCTCATCTCGATCCGGCTGACCTGGTGGATCTGGCCGGCGACGGCGATTCCGAACGCGTCCGGGTTGAGATAGGCGGCCGCGGCCACGAGCACCGCCGCCATGCCGACCAGCGAATGGAAGGCGGCGACCAGCTGCGGCATCGCCGTCATCGCGATGCGCCGTGCAGTGACGATGCCGATCGCGGCGCCGATCGCGATCGCGCCAAGTATCTCGGCGGCGGTGCCCATGTTGAGAAGCTTGAACGGATTCTCGCCCGAGGGGCGGGGGTGGTAGTAGAGCAGGGTCGTCGCCACGGCGATCGCCATGCCGGCCATGCCGATCCGGTTCCCGCGCCGGCTGCTCTCCGGGCTCGACAGCCCTCTCAGCGCCAGGATGAAGCAGCCGCCGGCGAGGAGGTAGGCGAGCGCGACCCAGCTCGGCAAGGCGGCCCCGTGCATCAGCGCCGCTCCTTCTTCTTGTACATGGCGAGCATCCGCGCCGTCACCGCGAAGCCGCCGAAGATGTTGACGCTCGCCAGCACCACCGCCAGCAGCCCCAGCCACTTCGCCGTCACCGCCCCCATCGCCGCCGCGGCGATCAGCGCACCGACGACGATCACCGACGAGATCGCGTTGGTCACCGCCATCAGCGGCGTGTGCAGCGCCGGAGTCACCGACCAGACGACGTAATAGCCCACGAAGCAGGCCAGCACGAAGATCGACAGGATCGAGATGAAATCCATTTCTACTCCAATCCTCCCCCTCGAGGGGAGGTGGCAGGCGAAGCCTGACGGAGGGGTGGCGGCGTCCGTCCTGGCGAGGCAACGGACGGCAAGCCCTGTAACACGTCGCCTTCACGATGTGCGTGGTTCCGCTCCCCTTGCAGGGAAGGATCGGCGGCGGCGACGATGCCCAGGATGGCCGCCTCGATGTCGGACAGCACCTCCACGGCGGCTATACGCAGGACCCTGAACCGCCGCGCCTCGAACCACGCGTCGCGACGCATGTCGCGGTGCGGCCGGTCGCCGCGTTGATGAGCCTCGCCGTCGACTTCCACGATCAGCCGAGCCTCATGACAGAAGAAGTCCGCCGTATAAGGGCCGGCGGGATGTTGCCTCCGAAACTTAAGCCCGCCCGGGCGCTGCTTGAGTTCCCGCCAGAGCAGAACCTCAGGAAGGGACATCGCCCGGCGCAACCTGCGTGACCGCTGGATCGTCGGGGGTGGCCCCGTGAGCATCAACCGATCCTCCCCACCGAGGGGAGGTGGCGCCCGCCAGCGCGACGGATGGGTGTCAGCCTGCCCGCTTGCGCTGCGTTGCCGCCGACGCCGATACCCCTCCACCGGGCTCCGCCCGGTCCCCCTCCCCTTTCAGGGGAGGATTTGGAGGGAGGGGTCCCGATCACCCCTTCAGCCTCTCGCTCACCACCTGGCCGCCTTGCGTCAGCCGCACGCCCCTCACGATTTCGTCGTCGTCGGGGAGCACCACCCGGCCCGCTTCCTTGTCCCAGAAGGCGGAGAGGAAGTTGTAGACGTTGCGGGCGTAGAGCGCGGAGGCGTCGGCGGCGAGGCGGCTCGGCACGTTGCGGTGGCCGACGATCCGCACGCCGTGCCGCTCGGCCATCTCGCCCGCCACGGAGCCCTCGACGTTGCCGCCCTGCTCGACGGCGAGGTCGACGATGACGCTGCCCGGCCTCATGCTGGCGACCTGCGCGTCGGAGATCAGCCGCGGCGCCGGACGCCCGGGAATGAGGGCGGTGGTGATGACGATGTCCTGCTTGGCGATGTGGCCCGAGACGAGCTCCGCCTGCTGCGCCTTCTGCTCATCGGTCAGCTCCGCGGCGTAGCCCCCGGCGCCGACGGCGGCGAGCCCCTCGGCGAACACCGCCTTGGCGCCGAGGCTCTCGATCTGCTCGCGGGTCTCCGGCCTGACGTCGGTCGCCGAGACGATCGCTCCGAGCCGCCGGGCGGTGGCGATCGCCTGCAGGCCGGCGACGCCGACGCCCATCACGAACACCCGCGCCGCCGGGATGGTGCCGGCGGCGGTCATCATCATCGGAAAGGCGCGGCCATATTCGGCGGCCGCGTCGAGCACCGCCTTGTAGCCGGCGAGGTTGGCCTGCGAGGAGAGCACGTCCATCGACTGGGCGCGGGTGATGCGGGGCATGAACTCGAGCGCCAGCGCCTCCAGCCCCGCCGCGGCATAGGCGTCCACCCGCTCCCGCTGCCGGAACGGATCGAGCGTCGCGACGATGAGAGCGCCGGCCTTCGCGCCCGCCAGCGCCGCCGGATCCGGCCCCTGCACGCCGAGCAGGGCGTCGGCCCCGCCGAGGGCCTCGCCGCGCGCCGCCACCGACGCGCCGGCCGCCTCATAGTCGCTATCGGCGATCGAGGCCGCCAGCCCCGCGCCCGCCTCGACCGCCATTGTGGCGCCGAGCGCGACGAACTTCCTCACCGTCTCGGGAGTGGCGGCGACGCGCCGCTCGCCCTGCGCTGTCTCCTTGAGGACGGCGAGCTTCACCGGGCGCTAGTTGGAGATGATCAGGATGACGATGAAGGCGATGACGAAGCTGATCGCCGCCCCCACCTTGAAGAAGGTGAGGAAGCCCTCATAGCCCTTACGGTGGACGACAATCTCCTGGTCCATCTCGCCTTCGGCAGCCATTTCGATCCTCTCGCGGGCCTCGTGTCGGGGCGCCTTGTAACAACCGGAATGCGGATACTGAAGCCCCGATTAAGCCGAACTTTACCCCCGCCTGCTAGCCCGAAGCCGCTTGAGCCGAAGAGGGGACCTGAATGCGGCCGGATCCGACCCGCTGCCTGTTGCTGATCGACGACGAGCCCGCGCAGCGCCGGCTCGTCACCGCCATCGGCGCGCGTGCCGGCTGGTGGGTGCGCGGCGCCCCCGACGTCGAGGCGGCGACCGAGATCCTGCAGGAAAAGGGCGAGACGCCGATCGACGCCATCCTGCTCGACCATTGGCTGCCCGGCGAGGCCGGTACCCACGTCATCCGCCAGATACGCGACGTCCGCCCCGATCTCCCGCTGCTCGTCATGACCGCGCAGACCTCGGTCGCGGTCGCGGTGGAGGCGATGCGGGCCGGCGCGAGCGACTTCCTCGTCAAGCCGATCGCCCCGGACAGCCTGCTCGCCGCCCTCAACGCCGCCACCGATCGCCGCCAGCGCAGCGGCGAGCTTCGGCCGCTTTCCGAAAAGATCTCGAAGACCCTTGCCTTCGAGGAGATCGTCGGCTCGGCGCCCAAGTTCCGCGCCGCCATGGCGGTCGCGGCCAAGGCCGCCCGCGCCCGCGTCTCGGTGCTGATCGAAGGCGAGAGCGGCTCGGGCAAGGAAGTGATCGCCCAGGCGATCCACAGCTCCAGCCCGCGCGGCCGCAAGGCGATGATCACCGTCAATTGCGGCGCCATCCCCGCCAACCTCGTCGAATCGGTGCTGTTCGGCCACGAGAAGGGCGCCTTCACCGGCGCCTTCGACCGGCATATCGGCCGGTTCGAGGATGCCGACGGCTCCACCCTGTTCCTCGACGAGGTGGGCGAGCTGCCGCTGGAGACCCAGGTGAAGCTGCTCCGCGCGCTGGAGAGCGGCGAGATCCAGCGCATCGGCGGGCGCGCCATCCAGATGGTCGACGTCCGGGTGATCGCCGCCACCAATCGCCGCCTCACCGAAGAAGTCGCCGCCGGCCGCTTCCGCGAGGACCTCTATTACCGCCTGAACGTCGTCCACGTCGACATTCCGCCGCTGCGCGACCGGACGAGCGACATACCCGCTTTGGCCCGGCACCTGCTTTCGCGGATCGCCGAGCAGCCGGGGATGCGCCACCTCTCGATCACCGACGACGCGCTCGCCGTGCTGATGCGCTACGGCTGGCCGGGCAACGTCCGCCAGCTTCAGAACGCGCTCTTCCGGGCCGCCGTGCTGTGCGAGGGCAACGCCCTCACCGCCGCGGACTTTCCCCAGATCCAGCAGGAAAGCGCCTGGAACCGGCGCTCCGACGATTATCACCGCCCGGTCCTGAACGGCCAGTCGCAGACGACGGCGCTGCAGCACGGGCCCGGCATCACCCTCTACGGCGACGACGGCAACATGCGCAGCCTCGACGCGATCGAGGCCGACGTCATCCGCCTCGCCATCGGCCATTATCGCGGCCGCATGACGGAAGTGGCCCGCCGCCTCGGCATCGGCCGCTCGACGCTCTACCGCAAGCTCGGCGAGCTGGGGATCGGCGAGGTCGCCTGAGCCTCCTCCCGGAGCGGGCGGGGTCCCGGAGCGAAGCTTGACGGCCCTTCTGCGAACATCTCCGCTCGCGCCGGGATGACGCGACGGGTTCCGCGCGCTACACCCGTGGCAATGACCGATTTCAGCAACGCGATCGCCCTCATCACCGGCGCCGCTTCGGGCATCGGCGCGGCGACCGCCGCGCGCCTCGCCCAGGGCGGCGCCAAGAAGCTGATCCTCGTCGACACCAACGAGGAGAAGCTGCGCGATTTCGGCTTCACTCTGCCGTGCGAGCGCCAGCCGATCATCGGCGACGTCGCCGATCCCGACCTGTGGGCCGCGGCCGACCTCACCGGCCTCACCCATGCCGTGGTCAATGCCGGAATCGGCCTCGGCACGCCGATCCTCGAGTCGAGCTTCGAGGATTGGCGGCGCGTGATGTCGGTCAACCTCGACGGCGCCTTCCTCACCCTCCAGGCGGCGATGCGGGCGATGCAGGGCCGCGGCGGCTCGATCGTCCTCACCGCCTCCGTCGCCGGGATCAAGGCGGAGCCGGGCATCGCCGCCTACGGCGCCTCCAAGGCCGCCGTCATCCAGCTCGCCCGCATCGCCGCCAAGGAAGGCGGGCCGCTCGGGATCCGCGTCAACGCGGTCGCCCCGGGCGGGGTTGAGACGCCGATCTGGCACAGCGTTCCCTTCTTCCACCAGCTCGTCGAGACGACCGGCAGCGAGGCGGCGGCGTTCAAGGCGATGGGCGGGGCCGGCACCCTCCTCAACCGCTTTGCCAAGCCCGAGGAGGTCGCCGGCCAGATCGCCTTCCTCCTCTCCGACGAGACGAGCTACGTCACCGGCAGCTGCTTCGTCACCGACGGCGGCTATTCCCTCTGAGCCGCCAGGCATAACGGCGCCTTAACCGCCCCTGCCCCATAGGGCGCCATGCGCTCGCTCCCGCTCGCACTCGGCCTCGCCGCCGCCGCACCGGCGGAGGCGCAGCAGCTCGCTTATGCCGACGTCGCCGAAGCGGGCGTCGCCTCGGCCGGGGCTGGGGCCGGCGACTCGCCCGCCGCCGCTCCGACCTGGCTGCGCTACGCCCTCCTCGACCGCTTCGAATGGAACGTCGCGAGCGGCGAGGACGGCTTTGGCTGGGATTTCTCGACCCTCGTCGGAGGCGAGAAGAACCGCGTCTACCTGGCCACGTCCGGCGAGGGGGGCGCGTCGGGCCGTCTGGACTATGCCGAGCTGGACGCCCTCTACAGCCGCTATCTCGGCGGCGACATCGATCTGAATCTCGGCATCCGCTACGATATCCGCCCCCGCCCGAGCCGGGCCTATGCCGCGCTCGGCGGTCAATATGACGACGGCAAGCTTTGGCTCGGCGCCTGGGCCTATTTCTCGCACAGGGGCGAGGCGAGCGCGCGGCTCGCCGGCTATTACAATCTTCCGGTCACCGGGCCGCTCGTCCTCCAGCCCTCGTTCGAGCTCGACGCCAACGCCGCGGACGTGCCGGAGCTCGGCCTCGGTCGCGGCCTTTCCTACGCCGAGCTCGGCCTGCGCCTGCGCTACCGGCTCGGCAAGCATTTCGCCCCCTATCTGGGCGTCAGCTGGTCCCGCGACCTCGGCCGCACCGCCCGACTCACCCGCGCCGCCGGCGACGATCCGGAGGCGAAGAGCGTCGTCGCCGGCCTGAACGCCTATTGGGGCGACTAGCCGCGGGGACAGTAACTATTTTCCGCTCTGTCTTCGAGCGATGCCGGCTGTGGGGAAAATAGTTACTGTCCCCATTTTCATCGCCGACGGGGGGAAAATAGTTACTGTCCCCATTCGACGGTGAACGGAAAATAGTTACTGTCCCCATTTTCCCACTGCACGTCAGGCGAGCAGGTCCTGCGCCTCCGGGTGACGCTCGATCCAGCCTTTGACGAACGAGCAGAGCGGGACCACCTTCAGCCCCTTCGCCCGCACGTGGTCGAGCGCCGCCTTCACCAGGGCGCTGCCCACCCCGCGGCCCTCGAGCGCCTCCGGCACCACCGTGTGGTGGAAGACGATCCTGTCCCCCTCCAGCCGGTAGGCGGCGAAGGCGGTCTCGCCGTCCAGCTCGAGGACGTAGCGGTGCCGTCCCTCGTCGTTGCGCACGTCCATCACGGGGCCTCCTTCATCGGCCGGATCACCTGCTCGGCGAAACGGTCCATCTCCTCGGCTTGCGGGCTCATCTGGAGGAGGAGCAGGTCCAGGCCCGCCGCCTCATAGTCCTCGATCCGCTCGCGCACCTGCTCCGGCGTGCCGACGAGGTTGGGCCGCAGGCCGCGGTTCGAGACCGAATATTCCTGCAGCTTGAGCTCCCGCTCCAGCTCCGTGCCCGACAGCCATTGCTCGAAATTGTCGAAGCCCTTGGGCGGCTCGGGCGGCAGCTGCGTGATCCGCTCCAGCTCCCTGCGCGCCTCTTCCTCCGAATCGCGGACGATCGCATAGGCCGCCATGCCGTAGCGCATCGGCCCCTGTCCCGCCGCCTCGCGCCGCCGCGCCATGTCGGCGATCCTGGGCGCGATCGCCTCGACCGGGTCGCCGTGCATCACATAGGCGTCGCACTGCTCGGCGATCATCGTCTTCGCCGCCTCGCTTTCGCCGCCGGCATAGAGGGTCGGGCGCGGCCTGCTCGCCGGCTTAGGCTCGCAGATCGCCTCCTGCAGCCGGTAGCGCTCGCCCTCGTAGGTGAAGCGCTTCTGAGTCCACAGGCCGTCCACCACCCGCAGCCATTCGCGGGTGCGGGCGTAGCGGTCGTCATGCTGGTCGAACTGCAGGCCGTATTGCGTCGCCTCGTCCGCCCACCAGGAGGAGACGACGTTGAGCGCCAGGCGTCCGCCGCTGATATTGTCGATATTGGCCGCCTGCTTGGCGAACAGGGCCGGCTGGTGGAAATTGGGGCGCACCGCGACCATCAGCTCCAGCCGCTCGGTCACCGCGGCGAGCGCCGCCGCCGTCGACCAGGCGTCGAGCGCGGGCGCCTCGATCCCCTTGATGTCGTTGAGGTTGAGCTCGGCGATCAGGCTCAGGTCCCAGCCGGTCTCCTCGCTCCTGAGGGTGAGCCGGCGCACATAGTCCCAGCTCGCCTCCATCCCCTCGTCCTCGACGTTGCGCAGCCAGCCGCCGAAGACCGGCATCCAATATCCGAACCTCATCTTGCCCTTCCGATCTCGTCCTTGAGGAAGTCGACCAGCCGGTCGTGGGGATCCCAGCCGAGGACGTCCAGCGGCTTGGCGACGAAATTCGACAAGGCGTTGATGTCGTAGAAGCGGGGGAGGCCGTCCCGGTCGTCGACGAGATATTCGACGCCCCCGACGTCGAGCCCCGCGGCCCGGGCGATCCGCTCCGCCGCCTCGACGATGGCGGGAGGCGGCTGCACCGCCCGCATCGTCACCGCCCGACGTCCAGGCCGGGCGAGGCAGGCGTCGGCCGGGCACAGGTCGAAGCTGTCGCCGCCCGTCTCCACCTCGATCGCGTAGAGGAACTTCCCGCCCAGGGTCTCGACCCGGGTGATGACCCCGCCGCGGGCGGGAACGTAATCCTGGACGAGGAGAACGGCATCGACGCTTTCCGGCACGCTTCCGTCCGCGATCGAGCGCGCCAGCTCGGCGGCGTCGGCGTAGCGGACGATCCCCGCGCCCGAGCCGCCGATATTGGCCTTGACCATCAGCGGCCAGCGCATCCCGCCGGCCGCGGCGAGGAGGTCCTCCCGCCGGTGGACGACGCGCGTCTCGGGCGCGGCGTAGCCGAGCCGCGCGATCAGCGAGAGCTGGCGCGCCTTGGACGAATCGACCGCGACGACGGCGGCGCCGTTCAGAACGCGCGCGCCCGCCCCCGCCCAATGGTCGAACAGCGCCTCGGCGTAGAAGATGCCGTGCTCCCTCTCCCTCAGGAAGCTCGACATGGCGACGCGGCTCAGCACCACCGGCGCGGGCGCCTCGCGGCGGGCGGGATCGAAGCGATGGTCGGACAGACGGATGGCCTCGAACGCGATTCCGTGCCGCACCAGCGCGGCGAAGAGCGGCTCGAACCATTTCGGGTGCTCGTAGAGCACCGCCAGATCGGGAGTCATCGGAAGACCCTGGTTGTGGGAGCCGCCATGTGTGCGCTGGCCGCGGGGAATGGAAGCCCCCGCCGCTTCGTCCCGCCGATACCGTGAATCCACGGTGTCCGGAGCCAAGCGGCCGCTAACCGGCGCGACCTACGCGACGGTCATGGTGCAGGAGCCGCAGAGATGATGAGCCGCGTCCTCCCGAGCGGACGCGCCTTTTCCGTGAGCCTCGTCTCCGACGGGTTCGGCGGCTATTTCGTGCTGGTCCCCGACGTGCCGGAAGCCTTCACCTTCGCCGCCACGGCGGAGGAGGCGCTGGCGCGGGCGCGCACCAGCCTCGAGCATGCGCTGGAGGAACGGCTGCTCCGCGGCGAGCCGTTGCCCGAGGCCGGAGAGGAGCGGGGCGAGCACAGCCTGATCGTCGACTTCGACGCCGCCGGCGCGCCCCACGTCCGGGTCTCGGCGGATCCGCCTTCCAAGCCGCCCGTCCGCCGCCGCCTGTTCAGCCGGCGCCGGACCCGCCTCCCGCGCGGCTAGACGGCCGCCGGCGGCGTCAGCGCGGCGTCCCTGAGGCCGCGCCAGACGCGCAGCGCCTGCACCGTCTCGGGGACGTCGTGGACGCGCAGCAGGTGGACGCCCTGCTCCACGCCCTTGAGGGCGAGGGCGAGCGAGCCCGCCAGCCGCGCGTCCGGCGCGGCCTCGCCGGAAAGGGCTCCGATCATCCGCTTGCGGCTCGCGCCGAGCATGATGGGGCAGCCGAGGCCGTGGAGCAGCGCCAGGTTGTTGAGCAGCTGGAGATTGTGCTGGACCGTCTTGCCGAAGCCGATCCCCGGATCGACGACGATCCGCTCGCGCCGGATCCCCGCCGCCTCCGCGTCGCGGATCCGCGCCTCGAGCCAGTCGTAGACCGCGATCGTCACCGGCCGGTCGTAATGGGGCGCCGCCTGCATCGTCTCGGGCGGTCCCTGATGGTGCATGAGGACAATCGGGCAGCCCGCCGCGGCGACCGTCGCGGCGGCCCGTTCGTCGAAGGTCAGCGCCGAGACGTCGTTCACCATCGCCGCGCCGGCGGCGAGCGCGGCCTCCATCACTGCCGCCTTGCGGGTGTCGACGGAGACGGCGGTTCCCGACCCGGCCAGCTGCCGCACCGCCGGGACGACGCGCTCCGCCTCGTCGCCTTCCCACACCGGCTTTGCCCCGGGGCGGGTCGATTCGCCGCCGACGTCGATCATCGCCGCGCCCGCCGCGGCCATCGCGAATCCCGCCTCGGCGGCCTCCTCCGCCGACCGGAAGCGGCCGCCGTCCGAAAAGCTATCGGGCGTGACGTTGAGGATGCCCGCGACCTGCGGCTGGTCCAGCCGCACGATCCGGTCTCCGAGCGCCAGGGGCGGACGGGCGGCGGTGATCCGCCGCCACGATTCGGCGGTCTCGCCGCCCAGCGCCGCCAGCCGATCCTCGATCCGCTCCACCGGCACCAGCTCCGTTCCGGCGACGCGCCCGTCCTCCAGCGTCATCACCTCGACGGCGGAGAACCAGGCCATGCCCCCGGCGAGCCGGGCGACGCGACCGTCGAGGCCGAACGGCGCGTCGACGAAGGCGGTAGGGCGGAGATAGGATCGGGCGGCCATGGGTTCGCCTAGCGGAATGAGGGCGAGCGGGCCCCGGGAAACCGGTGGACTGGAGGGTGGCGACCGCCTCTTGATCGAAGGTCAGCAGGGTAACTGAGTTCTCCGAAGGCCGGGACCGTCATGTGGGGCATGACTTGGTCCTGACCCGGTGGCGGCCCAAAGGGGCTCCCACGCGCCTCCCGTGGTCAAAGGCTCGCGGGCGTTAGGCCGTTCCGGGACGGTCGCCACGATCTTTTTGCCTCCGTTTCGCCAGCGTGTCGAGTGGCAAAGCGCAACCGAGTCAATCGAGTGCCAGAATGTAACGCTGGCGCAGGGCATCGAGGGCCTGCAGCCCGCCTTCCGCCTCGTAATGCCAGAACACCCAGCCGTTGCACGCAGGCGCGCCCTGCACGGCGGCGCCGATCTTGTGGATCGAGCCTTGCTGCCCGTTCCACTCCAGCGTGCCGTCGGCGAGAACCCGCGCCTGCCAGCGCCGTCGTCCGTCGGTCACCGTCGTGCCCGGCGCCAGCATGCCGGTCTCGACGAGCGCGCCGAACGGGACCCGGGGCTGGGCCCGCTTCGAGAAAGCCACGGTTTTCATCGCGCTCTCGTCCAGCTCGAGCGTCGAATCGATTCGGGCGCGCGCGACGCGCACGTAGCGCTGCTCGCGCTCGATCCCGATCCAGTGGCGGCCGAGGCGCCGCGCCACCGCCCCCGTCGTCCCGGTGCCGAAGAAGGGGTCGAGGACGACGTCGCCGGGCTGGGTGCAGGCGAGGAGCACGCGGTAGAGGAGCGATTCGGGCTTCTGCGTCGGATGGGCCTTGGCGCCGCCCTCGCCTTTCACCCGCTCGCCGCCCGAGCAGATCGGCAGCAGCCAGTCGGAGCGCATCTGCAGCTCGTCGTTCAGCGCCTTCATCGCGCGGTAGTTGAAGGTGTAGCGGCTGTCCTCGCCGCGGCTCGCCCAGATCAGCGTCTCGTGGGCGTTGGTGAAGCGGGTGCCGCGGAAGTTCGGCATCGGGTTGGCCTTGCGCCAGATGATGTCGTTGAGGATCCAGAAACCTTCGTCCTGCAGCGCCGCGCCGACGCGGTAGATGTTGTGGTAGCTGCCGATCACCCAGAGGGTGCCGTTGGGCTTGAGGATGCGCCGCGCCTCGGCCAGCCAGGCGCGGGTGAACTCGTCGTAGGCGGAGAAGCTGGCGAACTTGTCCCAGTCGTCGTCCACCGCGTCGACGCGCCCGCCTTCGGGGCGGAAGAGGTCGCCGCCCAATTGCAGGTTGTAGGGCGGATCGGCGAAGATCATGTCGATCGACCCGGCCGGAAGCGCGGCCATCGCGGCGATGCAGTCGCTTTCGATGATCTGGTCGAGCGGCAGAGCGGCGCCGGGCGCAGCCCGGCTGCCGCGGCGCTCGGCCAGGTCCACACGCGCAAGCATAGTCATTCGGCACCGCCCCCCGGGTCGAGCAAGACGGCCAGCGTGAGTCAGCCGGACTCCGCGGTCAAGAACAAGCCTTTACGCCCAATCCTTGAGAAAGCGGTTAACGTGCCGCGAACGAAACGAGTCCCACGCTACCCCTAGCGCCTCATACCCCGGGGGAGACTCAACATGGTGTGGTGTTGCCCTGCGGACTCACAGGTCCAGCATATAGTGCCGCACTGGTGCGAAACTGCGCCGGTGTAGCGGCGTCGGCCCGAGCCGCTCCAGCGCCTCGTGATGCTCGGGCGTTCCGTAGCCCTTGTTGCGCTCCCATCCATAGCCCGGATGGCTTCGCGCATGATCGGCCATGATTCGGTCGCGGGTCACCTTCGCCACGATCGAGGCGGCGGCGATCGACCGGCACTTGGCGTCGCCGGAGACGATCGCCACCGACGGCCGCTCCCATTTCGGACAGCGATTGCCGTCGACGAGGATCATCGCGGGATCGAAGCCGAGCGCGTCGACGGCGCGGCTCATCGCCAGCATCCGCGCCCAGTAGATGTTGAGCCGGTCTATCTCCTCGACGCTGGCGACGCCGACCCCGACCCGGGCGACCTTGTAGAGCCTGGCGCAGATCGCCTCCCGCTCCTTTGCCGGCACGACCTTCGAATCGTCGATCCCGCGCGGAAAGCGGCTGCGGTCCAGGACGACGGCGGCGGCGACGACGGGACCGGCGAGCGGCGCGCAGCCCGCCTCGTCCACGCCCGCCAGCGGTTCGGGATGCGCCTTCTCGAGCTTGAAACAGGGCCGCGCCATGGCGCCAAGGCTAGGGCGCGAGCGCGCCCCGTTCCAGCAAAAGCTCCACTTGTCCTTGACTTTCCTGTGGATCAGCCGATCCGCCAGGGCGGGAAACGGCGGTTCTCACCGGCGCGAAAGAGCATGATCCGGTTTCCCGCGGGGTCGCGCAGGTGCGCCTCCCGCCACTGCCACCTTTCATCCCGCGGCAGCGATTCGAAGGCTAGTCCCGCCGCCTGCAGGCGCTCCACCCAGGCATCGAGGTCGGCGCTCTCGAAGCCGATGGTCGCGCCGCCGGCTTCCAGGCCTTCCTCGACGTGGATCGAGAGCGTCGCCCCGCCCGGGCATTCGAACCGCGCATAGCGGCCCGGCGAATCGACGATCTGGGTCAGCCCGAGCGTCCGGTAGAAGCCCACCGACGCTTCATAGTCGCGCGCGGGCAGCGTCACCTGGTCGAGGTTCATCTCGTCCGTGCCCGCCTCGGCGTGGCCCATCGGCCCGTGGCCGGCGCCGAAGCCGGGGGCGGCGAGCATCGCCCGTCGCACGAAGCCGCGCGCCCGCTCAACCGCATCGGCGAGGGTGCGTCCCCGTCCCAAATGCACGGCGATGGCGCTGGCCAGCGTGCAGCCGGTGCCGTGGGTGTGGGGCGTGTCGATCCGCGCGCCTTCCCACCGGCGGACGAGGCCGTGGGGAGAGACGAGCATGTCGGTGACGACCGCCCCCTCGCCGTGGCCGCCTTTCGCCAGCACCACGGCCTTGGTGCGCAACGCGAGGTCGCGGGCGGCGCCTTCCGCCGCCGCCGCCGAGCCGAGGCTTCGGCCGGCCAGCGCCTCGAGCTCCGGCAGGTTCGGAGTCACCACGGCGGCCAGCCCCATCAGCCGCTCGAAGGCGGCGATAGTCTCCCCGTCGGCCAGGGCGGCGCCGCTTGTCGCCACCATCACCGGGTCGAAGACGATGGGGACGTTGCGCGGCAGCCGCTCCGCCAGGGCGGAGGCGGTGGCCGCCGAGCCGATCATGCCGATCTTGATGGCGTCCGCGCCGAGGTCGGAGATCACCGAATCCACCTGCGCCAGGACGAAGGGCGCCGGAACGGCCATCACTCCGGCGACGCCGAGCGTGTTCTGGGCGGTCAGCGCGGTGACGGCGGTCGTCGCGAAGCCCCCGAGCGCGGCGATGGTCTTGATGTCGGCCTGGATGCCCGCGCCGCCGCCGCTGTCGGAGCCGGCGATCACCAGGACTCGGGGCGGCTTCACGCCGGCCCCTTGCGTATCGTCGAGGCGGGGCTCCGCTCCAGCAGCTCAGCGGGCCTGATCGGCCGCCTTTCGAAATTGCCGCCGCAATTGGGGCAGACGCCGTCGAGCGCCCCTTCCGCGCAGGCGGCGCAAAAGGTGCATTCGAAGCTGCAGATGCGGGCGTCGGGGCTCTCGGGCGGCAGGTCTCGCCCACACCGCTCGCAGTCCGGGCGCAGCTCCAGCGTCACGCCGCCTTCACGGCCTCGCAGATGCTGTCGACGACGGCCTCGACGAGCGACTCGTCCTCGCCTTCCGCCATCACCCGGATGACCGGCTCGGTGCCCGACTTGCGGATGACGAGCCGGCCCGTGCCCTCGAGCCGCGCCTGGCCCGCTTCGATCGCCTTGCGGACGCCGTCGGTCTCGAGCGGGGCGCCGCCGCCGAAGCGGACGTTCTTCAGGAGCTGCGGCAGCGGGTCGAACTGGTGGAGCAGTTCGCTCGCCGGCCGCCCCTCCTCCACCAGGCAGGCCAGGATCTGGAGGGCCGCGACGAGCCCGTCCCCGGTCGTCGAATAATCGCTGAGGATGATGTGCCCCGACTGCTCCCCGCCGACGTTGAAGCCCCGCTCCCGCATCGCCTCGAGCACGTAGCGGTCGCCGACCTGGGTGCGCACGAGCTCGAGCCCGTTCGACTCGAGGAAGCGCTCCAGCCCCAGGTTCGACATCACCGTGGCGACGATCCCGTCCCCCTCCAACATGCCGCGGCGCGCCCAGCTGATCGCGATCACCGCCATCAGCTGGTCGCCGTCGACGATGCGGCCCTGCTCGTCGACCACGATCAGCCGGTCCGCGTCGCCGTCGAGGGCGATGCCGATATGGGCCTGCTCCTCCACCACCCGCGCCTGCAGCGCGGCCGGCGCGGTCGAGCCGCAACCGTCGTTGATGTTGGTGCCGTCCGGGGAGACCCCCATCGCCACCACCTCGGCGCCGAGCTCCCACAGGGCCGAGGGCGCCACCTGGTAGGCGGCGCCGTGGGCGCAATCCACGACGATCTTGAGGCCGTCGAGCCGCAGCTCCTCGGGAAAGGTGCTCTTGGCGAAATGGATGTAGCGGCCGCGGGCGTCCTCGATCTTGCGGGCGCGGCCGATCAGCGGCGGCTCGACCAGCGTCGGCTCCTTCTCCAGCCGCCGCTCGATCGCCGCCTCGTCCTTGTCGGAGAGCTTGTAGCCGTCGGGGCCGAACAGCTTGATGCCGTTGTCGACATAGGGGTTGTGGCTGGCGGAGATCATCACGCCGAGGTCGGCGCGCATCGAGCGGGTCAGCATCGCCACCGCCGGAGTCGGCACCGGGCCGACCATCACCACGTCCATGCCGACGCTGGTGAAGCCGGAGATGAGCGCCGTCTCCATCATGTAGCCCGAGAGGCGGGTGTCCTTGCCGATCACCACCCGGTGGCGATGGTCGCCGCGCAGGAAATGGGCGCCCGCCGCCTGCCCGACCCGCTGCGCCATGGCCGCGGTCAGCGGATGCTGGTTGGTCCGGCCCCTGATCCCGTCGGTGCCGAAGAATCTGCGCGTCATGGAAGCCTTTGCGTGTTGTTCGGCACGCAGATAGCGCGGACCGGGCCCCTTGTCCTCCCCCCCGGCGGGAGGAGCCGGGCGGGCCGCCCGCATTCCGCTCTTCCCAGCGCGGCGGAGAGGCCGCTACACCCGTGCCATGTCGCAAGCCACCCGCATCCTCGCCGCTCTCGCCGCCGGGCTCCTGCTCGGCATCCTCAGCGCCCACCTCGCCTGGGCGCCGACCGCCGTGTCGGTCGCGGAACCGGTCGGCGGGCTGTGGCTAGACGCGCTCAGGATGACGATCATCCCGCTCATCGTCTCCCTCCTCGTCAACGGCATCGCCGCCTCCGCCGAGGCGGCGCGGTCCGGCCGTCTCGCCGGCCGCGCGGTGATCCTGTTCATGATCGTCCTTTGGGCGGGAGCGATCATGGCGGCCTTCCTCACGCCGCTCCTCCTCGATCTGTGGCCTATGCCGGCCGGCGCCGCCGACGCGCTCAAGGCCACCCTCTCGGCGTCCGCGGACAAGGTGGGGGAGATTCCCACCTTCGGCCAGTTCGTGCGCTCGATCATTCCCACCAACCCGATCGCGGCGGCCGCCAACGACGCGATCCTGCCGCTCATCTTCTTCACCACCGTGCTGGCCTTCGCGATAATCCGCCTGCCCGAGGAGCCGCGGCGGCACCTGACGCTCCTCTTCCAGGCCTTGGCCGACGCGATGCTCGTCGTCGTCAACTGGGTGCTGTGGCTCGCCCCGGTCGGCGTCTTCGCCCTCGCCTATGTGGTCGGCGCCAAGGCCGGCGCCTCCGCTTTCGGAGCGCTCCTCCATTATATCCTGGTCGTCGCCGCCATCGGCTGCGTCGTCTGGTTCGCCGCCTGGCCGCTGGCGATGATCGCCGGCCGCTTCGGCTTCGCCGCCTTCACCCGGGCGGTCGCGCCCGCGCATGCGGTGGCGATCAGCACCCAGTCCTCGCTCGCCTCGCTTCCCGCCATGCTGCGCGGCTCGGAGCGGCTCGGCGTGCCGGTCGCCGCCTCGGGCGTCACCCTGCCGCTCGCCGTCGCGCTGTTCCGCGCCACCGGGCCGGCGATGAACCTCGCCGTCGCCATCTACGTCGCCAATTGGTACGGCATACCGCTCGGCCCGCTGCAGCTCGCCGCGGGCGTCGCGGTCGCCTCGACGACCACGCTCGGCGCGATCAGCCTCCCCGGCTCGATCAGCTACATCAGCTCGATCGCGCCCATCTGCCTCGCCATGGGCGTGCCGATCGAGCCGCTCGTCCTCCTCGTCGCCGTCGAGACCCTCCCCGACATCGTCCGCACCACCGGCAACGTCGCCATGGACGTGGCGACGACTGCGAGCGTCGCCCGCCGCGCCGGCTTCGACGCCGGGGAAGCGGGCGAGGCGGACCGGCTGCTGGAGGAAGGTAACTGGGGACAGTAACTATTTTCCGGCGCTGGTTGCGCGACCGGCCAGGGCCGTCGTCCTCGGAAAATAGTTACTGTCCCCATTCTTATCAGCGGGCGGCCGGGCACCTGTTCCACCCCGGCCCCCTCACGAACCGGCCCGGCGTCGCGCCGGTATGCTCGCCGTCCTCCAGCACCTGGACTCCGTTGACGAAGACGTGGCGCATGCCGGTCGCATAGACTTGCGGCCGCGCGAAGGTGGCGTTGTCGCGGATCGTCGCGGGGTCGAAGGCGACGACGTCGGCATAATTGCCCACCTTCAGCATGCCGCGGTCGCGAAGGCCGAGGTTGGAGGCGGGCAGGGCCGCCAGCCGCCGCACCGCCTCCTGCAGCGTCAGCGCCCTTTCATCCCGCGCGAAGCGGCCCAGCACCCGCGCGAAATTGCCGTAGGCGCGCGGATGGGTGCTGGACTTCAGGAAGACGCCCTCCGGCGCCTGGCTCGAGGCGTCGGAGCCGAAGCTCATCCACGGCAGCGCCACCTCCCGCCGCACATTGTCCTCGCTCATGGAGAAATAGGCGACCTGGATTCGGCTATTGTCCTCGACGATGAGGTCGGCGGCCGTTTCCTCCGGGCTCTTGCCCCGCTCGCGGGCGGCTTCCTCCAGCGTCTTGCCGGTGAGCGGCTTCAGGGCGGGGTTCTTGAAGCCGAGCAGAAGGACCTTGGAGGGCTCGCGGACGACGAGGTCGCCATTCTCCGACACCCGCCCCTCGCGCATCTCGGCCAGAGCCTTGCGCCGCAGGGCCGGGTCCTTCAGCCGCGCGACCCAGGCCTCGATGCCGCCCTCCTGGATCCAAAGCGGCATGGCGGCGTCGAGCCCGGTCGAGCTCACCGCATAGGTGTACATGTCGGCCGTGATCCTGAGGCCGCGCGCGCGCGCCGCCTCGACCCGCGCCACCGCGTCTTCCAGCTTTCCCCAGTTCGATTTGCCGGACTGCTTGAAATGGTAGATCTCGGCCGGCGCGCCGGACCCGGCGGAGATGGTCACGAGCTCGTCGATCGCGTCGAGCAGCTTGGGGCCCTCGTCGCGTATGTGGCTGATATACATCCCGCCGCACGAGGCGGCCTCCCGCGCCAGCGCGGTCAGCTCCGGCGTCTCGGCGAAATAAGCGGGCGCATAGATGAGCGAGGAGCCGACCCCCATCGCCCCCTCGTTCATCGCCTCCCGCACCAGCGGCCGCATCCGGTCGAGCTGGGCCGGCGTCGGATCGACGTCGCGCTCGCCGAGCTCGTGCACCCGCACCGTCGTCGCGCCGACGAAGCTCGCGACGTTGGTCGAGACGCCCTTGCGCTGCAGATGGTCCAGATATTCGCCCAGCGTCGTCCACTCGATCGGATAGCGTATGTCGCCCTGGCGCTGCGCCTCGAGCCGCTTCATCTCGTCCGACCAGGGGCCCATCGACTCGCCCTCGCCCATCACCTCCAGCGTCACGCCCTGCCGGATATCGCCCTGGCTTTTCGGGTCGGCGATCAGCGCCTCGTTGGCCCAGCTCAGCATGTTGACGAAGCCTGGCGCCACGGCGAGGCCGCGCGCATCCACCTCCCGCGCGCCCCGGCCGGCGAGGCGGGGGCCGACATAGGCGATGCGATCCGCCTTGATTCCGACGTCGCCGGTGAACGGCGCGCCGCCGCTGCCGTCGTAGATCGTGCCACCGCGCAGCACCACGTCGTACCGCGCCTCGCGGCCGGGTGTCGCGCAGCCGGCGAGCAACGCCGCCGCGAGGCCGATCCAAAGCTTCAAACGCATAAGCTCCCTCCTTGTTGAAAGGGAGCTTAGCGGCGGCGGCGGCATTCAGCGAGAGTCCCTTCCGCCCGGAAGCGACGGGACTGCTCGCTTTCGGGCCCTAGCCCTGCCGACGCATCCGGTCGGCGCTTCGGCGCATCTCCGCCGCGCCCTTGCGCATGCTCTGCGCGCCCTCGTGGAGCCGCGGGATCATGTCGAGCAGCTGCTGGTGGGTCACCGTCTTCCCTTCCCGGGCGGAGCGGGCGATCTGCTCCTCGCGATAGTCGCGCGAGCGAAGCCTGTCGGCCTCGCGGTCCATATGGTCGGCGCCTTCCTCCATCCCGCGGGCGCCCTCGGCCATCCCGCGCGCGCCCGCCGCCATGCCGCGGCGCGCCGCCGCGGCGGCCTCGGCCGCGACCCGCCCGCTCTCGCGCATGGCCTCGCTGGTGGCTTCACGGATCGCCTCGTCGCGGGCGTTCGCCGCCTCGCGCAGCGCCTCGTCCTTGTCGCGCATCGCCTCGGCGATCGCTTCCTGGACGTCGCGCGCTATCTCGTCGCCGTCGATCAGCGGGCGGATTCGCGCCGGCGGTGCGGGGGGCGCCGGGGGCGCGGGCGGCGCCATGACGCCATAGGGTATCGCCGGAGCGGCCGGCAAAGCGGGCGGCGCGGGCGCGGCGCCCGGCGGCGTCGGCGGCGTGCCGCGGGCGGCGAGCACCGCCATCGCCTCGGGCGCGGACGGCGCACGGGGCGCCGCGGGGGGGCGCGCCGGCGCCGGCGGCAGCGGAGCGGCGGCCGGGACGGACGGCGCCGGCGGCGCCTCGCTGCGCACCACCGCGACGACCGGCTTCAGCGCGGCGATCGGCGCGGCGACGAGCGCGGCCAGCATCACCGCCGCCCGGATCCAGCGCGGCTCGGGCGCGCCGGCGCGGAGCCGGCGCTCGAGGATCGCCCGCACCCGCCGGCTGAGCCGCGCATCCGCCATGCCGCTCGCCGGCAGCCGCGCCGCCGCCTGCTGCTGCGCGCAGCTGAGCAGGGTCTGGGCGTAGCGGGAGGGCTCGACATGCTCGAGCGCCCGGGCGTCGGCCGCTTCCTCAGCCTCCCCGACGATCCGCCGCTCGATCAGCCACATCAGAGGGTTGAACCAGAACAAGGCGACCGCGACTCGGGCGAGGATCAGCACCAGCCAGTCGCCGCGGGCGACATGCGCCACCTCGTGGGTCAGCACCGCATCGGCCTCGCCCTCGTCGCGCGCCGTGTCGCGGTCGAGGAGGATGACCGGCCGCAGCGCCCCCCAGCTCAAGGGCGAGGCCACGTCGGAAACGAGCAGGCGTATGGCGCGGCGGTTCCCGCACCGCGCGCTCGCCCGCTCCAGCGCCGCCGACCATTCGGGCGAGGCGACCTCGCTGCCGGTGCGGGTCCAGCGGCGCAGCGTCCACAGGCCGGCGCCCAGCCGCGCCAGCACCATCAGCGCGCCCCCCGCCCACAGCCATTCGAGCAGCGGCGTCGGATCGTCCAGCCCGCCCGGCCGAGTCGCCGGCGCGGCGGCGGCGAGGGCCGCAAGCTCGCCGGCGGACGGCGTCGCCGGCGCCGTCTCCCGCACCGTCCCGGTGACGACCGTGAGCGCGGGCAGCAGCAGGGTGATGACCGGCAGCGCCACGATCAGCGCCACCGCCGTGCCGAGCAGGGCCGAGCGCTCCCCGGCGCTGCGGGTCCTAAGCAGGCCCGCCAGGACCAGGGCGGCGCCGCTGATCAGCGCCGATTTCCACGCCATCTCAACCAGGAACTGAAAGCTCATGATCCGCGCTCCCTCGCTTCGTCGATCGCCCGCTGCAATTTCTCTATCTCGTCCGGCTCCAGGTCCTCGGTCAGTCCGAGCAGAGCCGTCGCGGCGCTCGCCGCCGATCCGTTGAAAAAGGTTTTGACGACCTGCCTCAGCGCCGATTCCCTGACCTTCGCCGGCTGGGGCACCGTCCGGTAGACGTAGCTCTGCTCGACCAGGCGGTGGCGCAGCAGCCCGCGGCCTTCGAGCCGGGCCAGCAGGGTGCGCACGGCCGAATGGGTGGGCGGGTCGCTCATCGCGGCGCGGACCGCGGCGGCGGTCGCCTCGCCGGCGCTGGCCACGATCTCGAAGATCTCGCGCTCGCGGCGCGGCAGGGATTCGATCATGCCGACTCGCCCTCATGGCTGCTACGTCTGTAGCATGCCACATTTGTAGCCGGGCGCAAGCTGAAAAAAGCCGGGGGACGGCGGATCCGGCCGTCCCCCGGCTCCCCCACGAAGAGGGTTCGGCCCGATCCCGCTAGCGCGGCTTCCTGAAGCGGTAGACGATTCGGTCCGTCTTGCCGCGTATCGCCGGGTCGAAGACGTTCTTGCTGTGATCGTCGGCGGGGTTGCGCAGCAGGTTCGATTCCGCCTCGAAGACGAAGCCGGCCCGCTCGAAGTCGGCGCGCAGAGTCGCCGGGTCGATGCGGTGGAGCTTCTCGACCACCGCCCGTGTGTCGCCGGCGGGCCCGACATGGTCGATCACCGCCATCGTCCCGCCCGGCTTCATCGACTGGAAGACGGTGCGCAGGAAGGCGTCCGGATCCATCCGCGGGAAGCCGTATTTGGCGCTTTCCCAATAAGTGTCGTGATAGTTGAGGTGGAGCATGACGAAGTCGAAGGCGGCGCCCGGCAGGGACAGCGCCGTCGCCGGAGTCGCCAGCAGGCCGGTATTGGGCGCGCGTCCCTTCAGGTCGGCGAACGCCTTGCGGCCCTTGTCGTCGAGGAAATTGGCCGGCTCCCAGGCGAGAACGCCCCCCTTGGGGCCGACCGCCCTGGCCATGATCTCGGCATAATAGCCGCCGCCGGTGAACAGATCGAGCGCCATGTCGCCGCGCTTCAGCCCCTCGAAGGCGAGCACCTGGGCGGGCTTGCGGCTTTCGTCGAGCTTCACCTGGTCCTCGGGCCGGCCCGGGGCGGCGACCGCCGCCGCCACGTCCGCCGGCGCCCGCGCCGCGGCCCTGGCGGGCGGCCGGGCATAGGCCGCGTCCGCGATCGGCGCCGCGCTCGCCAGAGCCAGCATCGCCACAAACATCTTGCGCATTCGTCCTCCCCTTCCACGTCCGTTCGGCCGCCCCGACCCGGAGCATGAGCGGCCCCGGGCGCAAAGGCGGATGCGACGAAAGCACCGTTTCATCCTGCCGAACGGCTCCTAGCCTCAACCCCGGGAGAGTGGGAAGCGGCGGGCCGAAACGTCCGGATCATTGCGGCTGGAGGACGATCCTGACGCTCCGGAAGCGGACGTTGGCCTGCGGGCTCACCTGCTGAACGGCCTCCTCGGTCGAGCTGCCGGCAATGCCGGTCGCCGGCTCGATGACGAGCTGCGGCTGGGCCGCGGCGTTCGGCCCCAGCGCCTGCACCGCCTCGGTCGCGTCGAGCACCACCTGGTCGGGGTTGGCGGCGCCGCCATGGCCGCTGTGGTTCATGCCGGTCCGGCCGAAGAAGTTGATCACGCCGACGAGCACCCGCCGTCCGTTCGCGCCCTGGAGATAGACGTTGTAGAGCACGCCCGGCGCCCGGTCGAAGGTCAGGCCGTCGATGATCAGCAGCGAGCGGGGCGCGCCCGGCGCCTCGCTCGTCACCGCCTCGGTCACCTGCCTGTCGATCCTCACCGGCACGGTGGTGACGCCGCGGTTGAGCTGGATCGGCCCGGCCGCGTCGAAGCTCTTCGTCGGCGCGTTGCTGGGCGCCGAGGCCGGCTGCACGCCCTCGAAACCGGCCGGGCAGCCGCCGCCGGCGGCATAGGTGTAGCCGAGCTGCTGAACGGTCAGCATGTCCGCCACCTTGCGGGTCACGACGCTGCCGTCTCCGTCGACGAAGCTGAAGGTGGCGTTGAGGATCGCCGGCGAGCTGGGCAGCCGCGCGGCCGGATTGACCCTGAGCCAGCATTCGTAGAGCCGGTCGATATTGGCATGGTGCGAGTAGAAGATCGGGTCGAGCCCGGCCGCCGGCACCGCGCCCATATAGCCGGTCGGGCAGCTCTGCACCGCGGTCGCGCAATGCACCGCGCCGTGCGGCGTGCCCTCCAGAAGGCTGTTGAACAGGCCGTAGCCGGTCTGGGCCATCGCGCTGGCGGTGGAGGTGACGTTGGCGGCGAGCGCGCCGCTTCCGTCGTTGAGGTTGGTGCGGCGGCTGTTCACCCGCAGCGGATTGGGCTGGTTGCCGCCCTGGACCACCCAGGTGAGGTCGCGATAGGCGGCCGGAAGCTGGCCGTTCGTCTCATAGTCCCAGAAGGGGAGCCTGAGGTTGGGATCGCCGGCCGCGGCCTGCAGCACCCGCTCGAAATAATAGAGGTACATGCGGTGCCAGGTGAGGAATTGCGGCGTGCCGTGCTCGCACTTGCACCAGGTCGCCGTCTCGTTGGCATTCTGCATCGACTGGGCCGTGACTCCCGCCATCCCCGGCTGCGAGAGGCCGCTCACGTCCTCGCAATTGGTGCCGAAATAGGAATGCATGTTGGCCCAGTAGAGAAGGCTGCGGCGGAAATCGGCGCTGTTCCGCGGCGCGCTGTTCCACGCGATCATCTGCGCGACGCCCTTCCTCAGGCTCGCCAGCTCGGCTGCGGTCAGCGAGGTGATCGACTTGCGCTGCGGCGCCGCGGCGACGCCGCCGCTGCCCACAGGCGCCGGGCAGGGCGCCTGCGACTGGTTCGGGAGGACGTTGTAGCGGAAGCTGTTGGCCTGCGGGGGATTGTCATAGGCCATCACGATCCAGTCCGCGCGCGGATCGTTGTCGAGGCAGGTGACGGCGAGCCCGGCGCCCTGGCCCTCCCAGCCGACCCCCGGGAGCTGCGTCATCGCGCTCCAGTTCGCCGTCTGCCCCGCCGTGTCGAGGTTGAGGCCGATCTTGTAGCGGAAGCTGTTGGCCTGGGCCGGATTGTCATAGGCCATCAGCACCAGGTCCGGCCGCGGGTTGCCGTCGGTGTTGATGAGCGCAGCGCCCGCTCCCTGCCCCTCGAAGCCGACGCCCGCCGTCTGGCCCACCGTGGCCGACCAGGTGGCGTTGCCGGCCGTATCGACGTTGAAGCCGACCCGGTATCGGAAGCTGTTGGCGCCCGCCGGATTGTCGTAGGCGATGAAGATCATGTCCGGCCGCGGATTGGCGTCGACCTGGCCGATGACGACGGCGGCGCCCTGCCCTTCCCAGCCGACGCCCGCCACCTGGGCATGGCTCGACCAGTTGGTGGCGATGCCCTGGGCGTTGAGGTTCCAGCCGATCGTGTAGCGGAAATTGTTGGCGCCGGCGGGATTGTCATAGGCCATCAGGATCAGCTCGGGCCGGCCGTTGCCGTCGAGGTCCGCGACCGCCGCGCCCGCGCCCTGGCCTTCGAAGCCGAGGCCGGGGACCTGCACCATCCCACTCCAATTGCCGGTCTGGCCGCTGGCGTCGAGATTGAAGCCCACCTTGTAGCGGAAGCTGTTGGCGCCCGCGGGATTGTCGTAGGCGACGAGGATCATGTCGGGCCGCGGATTGCCGTCGAGCTGCGCGATGGCGACGTCGGCGCCCTGGCCTTCCCAGCCGACGCCCGGAACCTCGACCGCGCCGGCGCAGGTCGCACCGAGAGACAATCCTGCAAGCAAGGCCGCATGGCTCACGGAAGCTTTGAGAATGCGCATGTTGATCCCCTCATCCCTATGCCGGATCGCACGACGCACCGCGCCCGCTGGAAGGGGGCATCCTCGGGCAGGAAACGGCTGCCCCCCGACAGCCGCGCGCAGCATGGCGCGAAGGTTCGAGCCTACACCTTTCGCGCCCCCGATAGAAGGCTCCGCGCGGCTTCGGCCGCCCCGCGAGCGGCCGGGTTTGTATCCATTTTGGCTGCCAATTCCCGGCGGTCGGCACTCCGCCGCCAAAGCGTTGATTCGACTGATCTACGTTAGGAAGTACGGTCGGGCGGCGGACGAGACGGACGGGCCCGGCGGCTCCGCCCGGCGCCGATCCGGTCCGTTTGGGACCAGCTTCGCCTTTGCGGCCCATGCCTTGGAGATCAGCCTTGCGACGGCGACTCACCGCCGAGAGGAGACGAAGATGGGCGTACCCCCTATCAGGACGCAGCCGCTCACGCTCGATTTGCTGCACAGGCTGCTCGACCCGGGCCGGGTCTTCTATCGTCCGGCCGTCGACGACATCCTGCACCGCGGCGAAGTCGCCGAGATCCAGGCGCTGCTCAAGGGCGCGAAGGAGGTCAAGGCGCAATATGGCGGGCTCGACGGGCTCATCCAGCATCTCGAGGCGGCCGCGAAGAAGGCAGGCTGACATGGACGCCAGACGGGCGGAGGCTCTGCCCGTCCGCTATGCGGGTCTCGACGACATCGTGAAGCGGGTGCCGGTGAGCGTGGTCTGGGAGATCACGCTCGCCTGCGACCTCGCCTGCAGCCATTGCGGCTCGCGCGCCGGCCGCCGACGCCGCGACGAGCTGAGCACCGCGGAGGCGCTCGACCTCGTCGGCCAGATCGCCGAGCTCGGCGCCCGCGACGTCGGCCTGATCGGCGGCGAGGCCTATCTCAGGAAGGACTGGCTGGAGATCGTCGCCGCCATCCGCGCCGCCGGCATGCGCTGCGACCTCCAGACCGGCGGGCGCAACCTCAGCGAGGCGCGCGTCGCCGCCGCCGCCGCCGCGGGCCTGTGCGGAGTCGGCATCTCGATCGACGGCATCGGCGCCACCCACGACAAGGTGCGCGGCGTCCCCGGCTCCTACGAGCTGGCGCTCGCCGCGCTTCGCCGCGTGCGCGCGCACGGCCTCTCGTCCGCGGTCAACAGCCAGATCAACGCCTATACCCTGCCCCAGCTGCGCGAGATGATGGACGTGATCATCGACGCCGGCGCGACCAACTGGCAGCTCGCCATCACCACCGCGATGGGCAATGCCGCCGACCATCCCGAGATGCTGCTGCAGCCGTGGCAGATGCTGGAGGTGATGCCGCTCCTCGCCGAGCTGGCGGTGGAGGGCCGGGAGCGCGGCCTGTTCCTCCAGCCGGCCAGCAACGTCGGCTATTTCGGCCCCCACGAATCGACGATCCGCAACGTCCTCGATCCGGAGATATTCTTCCACGGCTGCAATGCCGGCGACACGGTGATGGGGATCGAGGCGGACGGGACGATCAAGGGCTGCCCGGGCCTCGGCGCCGATTATGCCGGCGGCAACGTCCGCGAGCGGCGCCTGAAGGACATTTGGGAGAATAGCGCGCCGATCGCCTTCAACCGCCGCCGCACCGTCGAGGATCTCTGGGGCTTCTGCCGCACCTGCTATTATGCCGAGACCTGCATGGCCGGCTGCACCTGGACCAGCCACGCGCTGATGGGCCGCGCCGGCAACAACCCGATGTGCCACCACCGCGCCCTGGAGATGGACGCGCGTGGCCTTCGCGAACGCCTCGTCAAGGTCAGGGACGCCCCCGGCCGCTCGTTCGACAATGGCGAGTTCGAGATCGTCGTCGAGCCGGTGCCCCCCGCCGCCTCGACGCGGGTGCCGGACCGGATCGCCGTCAATGGCTGAGACGGGCCGGATCCCCGTGCCTCTCCGCCTCTGCCGCGGCTGCCGCCGGTTCGTGAACCTCGACGGGCGCGAGGATTGCGTGTTCTGCGGCGCGGACCTCGCCGCCGCGGAGGCGGAGCATGAGGCGAACCTCGCCGAGATGCGCCGCGCCGCCGACGCGCTGAGGGAGGCGCTGGCGGGCCTGCGCTGATCCCCCCTTTGGGCGGAGCCCGCGCCCGCTACAGGAACGGGAGGGAGGCGATCTTCGTCACCACCGCGGCCGCCTTGTCGACGGCGCCGGCGATGTTGGCGACCGTCTTCGCCGCCGCCTTGAGCCGGTTGGCCTCGTCCTCGGCGTCCTGCGCCAGGCCCTCGATCTGCTGGATCAAGGTCCCGCCGGCGATCGCCGCGTCGACCTCCTTGATCCCGGTCACCGCGAGCGTCTGCAGCTGGTCGAGGATCCGGTTGCGCTGCTGCCGGGCCTTCTGGAAATCGGAGTCCGGATCGGCCGAGAACGGCTCGGTGGCGAGCAGCTCCAGGGTCGAGGTCAGGTCCTCGGCGAGCGCGTTGCGCGCCTGGGTCCAGGCATCGAGGCTATTGACCTGGGTTGCCATTGGCGCTGCTCCCGCTCTTGTCCTTGAGGGCCTTGATCGTCGAATCGGTGGTGCTGGCCAGCCTGACGACGGCTTCGATCGCCGCCCGGATCTGGGCCGGCGAAGCGCCGCTCCGGGCGGCGTCGGCGAGCTTGGCGTGGGCGGCGCCTATCTCCGCGAACTGGCGGCGGTCGGCGCCGTAATCGTTATAGGCCGCCAGCGCCGCGAAGAGATTGTCCTGCGCGGTCCGCACCGCGGCGACGCTCTGGCCCGGATCGGCCGCGGTGTCCTGGGCCGCATCCTGCGCGGCGACCAGCGCCCGGCCGAGCGCGGTGCGGTCGTAAAGGTCGATGCCCGCGCCGACCCCGGAGAGCATTGCCGTCGCTTCCTGGACGAGCGGATCGGCGGCGAGGATGATCCGCTTCAGGGCCTCGTCGCGCTTGTGGGCGAAATAGAGATTTCCCGCCTCGGCGAGCAGGCCGGCGACGGCGCCGAACTTCGCCGAGCGGTCGGCGGGCTTGGCCCCGGTCGCGTTCTGGATCGCTCCGTCCAGCTTGCCCAGCGAGACGGCCAGGCCGGACATCGACGTGGTGAAGGCCTGCTGGTCGTCCGACGGATCGGCCGCCAGGGCGATGAGGTCGTCCGAATAGGTCGACAAGGCGGCGCTGAGCGCGAGGACATTCTCGAAGGTCGGCGCCTGCTCGAGCTGGCCGCCCTGGACCTGAAGCTTGCAGTCGGGCTTCGGCGCTCCCGCGTCGCCGGGGCCCGACGGCAAGGTCAGCACCGCCGCGCATTGCGGATCGAGCACCAATATGGCGCGCTTCGCGGCGAGATCGGCCCGGATCCGCTCGGCCTCGTTGGAGGCGATCGTCGCCAGCTGGTCGTTCTGCTGCCCGACCGCCTCCTTGGTGACGGCCCCGAACTGCCCCACCGTGTTCCGAAAGGCGGGATCCACCGCGCACCCCGCCAGCGCCAGCGCCGCCGCGGCGACGACCGCCCAGCGTCGGAGCCTGGCATGGGCGACGCGTCGCCCGCTTCTCTCGTCCATGGCCCCCTCCCTCGCCGCCGCGAAGATGTACCGGCCGCGCCCGCAAAGTCCAGCGCCCCCGGAAGAGCCTTTCCTTCCGCCAAACGCGGCTTCCATGGAGCCTGGCCCTGTGGCGGGCGCGTGCCGGTGACCGTCCCGCCCCGCTTCGAAGTCCGCCACGCGCCGAGCGCCTTAGCGCGGCTCCGCTTCCCCGACGCCGGCGGCCAGGAAGCCGGGCAGCTCGACCGTTGCCAGGGCCCCCGCCATCTCGACCGTGATCAAGCCGCTCGCGCCTCGGCTCACCGAGCCTTCGCCGTTCCACGGCTGCTCCGCCGCGGTCAGCAGATTGGGGGCGGTCTGCGGCCCGCCGACCACCAGCGCCACGTTGAGCGGCGCGTTCGTCGGTTGACGCAGCCGCAGGATGAGGCTCGACGGATCGTAGGTGCCCGGCTTCGCGACGGTGACGATGGCGGGGGTTTCGGCCGGCAGGGAGAGGAGCGCCCCGCTGCTCGCCTGCCCTCCCTGCGCGCCCGGGACGGCGGCCGCCTCGAGCGGCGTGCTGAACGAAAGCGCCTCGCGCTGGGGCGCGCCGGTCTCCGGGCCCGGCAGCCCCCACGGCACCCGCAGGGCATAGGCTTGCACGTGCGCGTCCTCATCGCTGCCCGAGGCGCCGAGGCCGTCCTCCCCCGGCGTGTTGCGCAACAGGCAGCCGATCACCGAAGTGCCGTCGATCGCCCAGGCGGGAATGCCGCCATGATAGACGCCGCCCAGATAATCGCCCGACGAGTCGCGGGGCAGCACGAAATCGTGCGTCGCCCGAAAGACCGGCCCGGGCCAAAGCGGAGCGCCCCCCGGCAGGGTCCCCGGCTGGACCGACGTCCAATGCCCGGGCGTGCCGTGGTCGAGCGCGACGGGCCCGCCGGCGAGCGTGAACATCGCCATCACCGAATAACCCCGCGGCGCGCGGCCGGCGACGGTCACGCGCAGGAAGGGCTCCGTCGCCACCAGCGCATATTCGCGGACGTAGGTGTAGGACTGGCCCTGGACGACGGCGACGATCGTCGCCGTCACGCGTACCCGCAGCGGGCCGCTTTCGCTGATGACGAAGCTGGTCGAGCTGACGCCGACGCCCGGATCCCGGCTCATCTGCTTGGGCGGCTGCTCGTTGCCGAAGCGGTAGAGACCGCCCTCGTCCCGGTAGAAGCCGAGATCGCCGCCGGGGCCGGGAGGCACCACGATGCTCGGTCCGCCAGGGGCTTGGGCGAGCGCCGCGAGGTTGCCGCTCCGATCGATGGTGGCGGCGAGGACCCCGTTGGCGAGGGTCACCGACCCGTCCGGATTGGGCGTGGCGGAGAGGTTCGGCAGGTTCGTGGAAGGCGCGGCTGAGGACCAGGTGCCGACCCCGTAGCCGAGCGGGAGCGGGTCCGCGAACACCAGCGTCCCGCCCTCGGCCGAGGCCTGGACCGGAAAGGCGAAGCCGCCGAAGACGAAGGAGGCGGTGCCCACCGGGGCGGCTTCGGTCTCGGCGAGCCCGCCGCGCGCGAAGCCGAGCGAGCTCGCGACCACGACGCCCCCGCCGGGGGCGCAGGACGCGGCCAGCGCCGACAGCGCCATCGACCGCAGCGCCAGGGCGCCCACCGGGTTGCCGAGGCTGTTGGTCGCCGCGGAGAGGAGCGGAAGCTGCTCGCTTTGGTAGACGCAGTCCGTTGCCGTTCCGCAGACATAATCGTGATGGGTGCTCGGCGCGAAATTGTCCCAGGCCGCCTCGACGTCGCTCCAGAACGTCGCCGGCAGCGCGCCGCTCCCTCCCGCCAGCAGCCCGAATATCTCGGCGGCGGTCAGCGCCCGGACGCAGCGGTAATGGAGGATCTTGAGCTCCGGCCGGCTCGCATAATAGCCGGTCCAATAGGGCGTGCCGTTATACGAGGTGGTGCCGTTGTAGGAGAAGGGGACGAGAGTCGGGTTCGCTTCGTTCGCGGCGATCAGTCCGGTCATGAACTGGTCGAACGTCCCCTGGACGACCTCGACGCCGGTCGCCGCGAGCCCGCCGGGCGCGACGTCGGGAGCGTTGCCGTTCCAGTCGGCTATATCCTGGGCGAGGCCGTCGATCGGCAGGCTGAAATCGTCGTCGATCGGCACGTACATGAAGGGGGTCCTGGCGCCGCTATAGTCGCCCGGCGTCGCGCCGGAGGTCGGCTGGTAGTCGGCGAGGAAGTGGTTGATCGCGGCCGGTAGGCGCTCGGGAGCGGGCGAGCCGTCCACCGCTTGCCACAAGTCGTTGCCGATACTGTACCAGCCGGTCAGCCAATGGGCGTAGACGGAGGAGCCGTCCGACGCCGTCCAGATGAAGTCGAGCCCGTTGGCGAGCAGATAGTCCTTCAGCGGCTGCGGCCCTTGCCAATAAGGCTGGGTGGTGGGCAGCCGGGTGAAGCTCATGCTGGCGAAGCCGAGCGCCGCCAGCAATGCCGGCAGTTCCGGGCCCTGGCCGAAATCGTCCGGCAGCCAGCAATGGGGCTTCGCCTCGAGGCCGATCGCCCGTTTCAGCCAGCTTCGGCCGACCAGATAGTTGCGGATGAAGCCTTCGCCGGAGCAGACCTGGCAGTCCGGAGACGTGATCCCGCCGCCCAGCGCCTGGAAGCGGTCGCCGAAGCTCCTGATCGTCGCCGCGGCGCCCGGCGTGCCCGGGCCCGGCGGATATTCCTCGATATATCGGCGGAGAAAGCCCATTTCGCAGATCGTGTAATAATAAGAGGGATCGGCGGCGAGCTTGGCGAGGGCGATGTCCAATATCTGCTTGACCCCTCCCCGCGGCGTGTTCCCCTGCGCCGGATAGTGCTGGAAATTCTCCTCGAACGTCTGGATCCAGTCCCAGTCGAGATGGGCGGACTGGTCCAGGTACATCGTGTAGGCCGCCCCGCCCGGCCCGGCCTTCCCTGTCCCGCTCGCCATCGCTTCGCCTCTCCCCCGCGTCGCATGGGGCGGCGCCTGCGGCGACGTTACGCCCTGCGGAGAGGCCTGCCCAACCCGCTTTCCTCCATTACGGTTCAAGCCGCTCCGCCCTTGCCTTCCGCCCCTCGGGCACCCATCTCGCACCGGCCGCGTTGACCTGTCGCGCGTCCCCTTTTACCCTTGGAACATAGCTGGAACGATCAGGCTGATGCTGACCCATCTCTCCGTCCGCGGCGCGCGCGAGCACAATCTGAAGAACGTCGACGTCGACATCCCGCGCGAGACGCTGACGGTGATCACCGGCCTCTCAGGCTCGGGCAAATCCTCGCTCGCCTTCGACACCATCTACGCCGAGGGGCAGCGCCGCTACGTGGAGAGCCTCTCGGCCTATGCGCGCCAGTTCCTCGAGATGATGCAGAAGCCCGACGTCGATCATATCGAGGGCCTCTCCCCCGCCATCTCGATCGAGCAGAAGACGACCAGCCGCAACCCGCGCTCGACGGTCGCCACCGTCACCGAGATCTACGATTACATGCGCCTGCTGTGGGCGCGGGTCGGCGTGCCCTACAGCCCGGCGACCGGCCTCCCCATCTCGGCCCAGACGGTCAGCCAGATGGTCGACCGGGTGATGGCGCTGCCCGAGGGCACCCGCCTCTTCCTCCTCGCCCCGGTCGTGCGCGGCCGCAAGGGCGAGTATAGGAAGGAGCTGGCCGAGTGGCAGAAGGCCGGCTTCACCCGCGTCCGCATCGACGGGTCCCTCTACGACATCGACGAAGCCCCGGCGCTCGACAAGAAGTACAAGCACGACATCGAGGTCCTGGTCGACCGCCTGGTGGTGCGCGACGGCATCCAGACCCGCCTCGCCGACAGCCTCGAGCAGGCGCTGAAGCTCGCCGAGGGGCTTGTCTATCTCGACCCCGCCGATCCGCCGAAGCGCGAGGTCGCCGGAAACACCGTTCGTCCCGAGGCTGTCGAAGGACCTAATTCTTCTGCTGTAGAAGAAGCAGGGGCTTCGACAGGCTCAGCCCGCACGGGTGTGGCGAAAGCGCTCAAGGAAGCGTCCGACCGCGCCGTCCTCTCCGACAACGCCCCACCGGGCCGCATCGTCTTTTCCGAGAAGTTCGCCTGCCCCGTCTCGGGCTTCACCATCGCCGAGATCGAGCCGCGCCTCTTCTCCTTCAACGCTCCCCAGGGCGCCTGCCCGGCCTGCGACGGCCTCGGCGAGAAGCTCCTCTTCGACCCCGAGCTCGTCGTCCCCAACGAGAATCTCTCGATCAAGAAGGGCGCCGTCGTGCCCTGGGCCAAGTCCAACCCGCCCAGCCCCTATTACATGCAGGTGCTGGGCAGCCTCGCCCGCGAGTTCGGCTTCAGCCTCGAGACTCCGTGGAACGAGCTGCCGGACGAGGTGCGCGACATCATCCTCTACGGCACTAAGGGCAAGCCGGTCACCCTGACCTTCGTCGACGGCCGCAAGTCCTACGACGTGCGGAAGCCGTTCGAGGGCGTGATCGGCAACCTCAATCGCCGCATGCTCCAGACCGAGAGCGCCTGGATGCGCGAGGAGCTCGCCAAATACCAGTCGGCCGCGCCGTGCGAGACCTGCCACGGCGCCCGCCTCCGCCCCGAGCCGCTCGCCGTCAAGATCGCCGGCGAGGACATAAGCATGTCCACCCGCCGCGCCGTCCGTCACGCCCTCGAATGGTTCTCCACCCTCCACGAGAAGCTGACGCCGCAGCAGAACGAGATCGCCCGCGCCATCCTCAAGGAGATCAACGAGCGGCTGGGCTTCCTCAACAATGTCGGCCTCGACTATCTCAACCTCGACCGTACCTCCGGCACCCTCTCCGGCGGCGAGAGCCAGCGCATCCGCCTGGCCTCGCAGATCGGCTCCGGCCTTTCCGGCGTCCTCTACGTCCTCGACGAGCCCTCGATCGGCCTCCACCAGCGCGACAACGACCGGCTGCTCGTCACTCTGAAGCGCCTTCGCGACCTCGGCAACACCGTCCTCGTCGTCGAGCATGACGAGGACGCGATCCGCACCGCCGACTATGTCATCGACATGGGCCCCGGCGCCGGCGTCCACGGCGGCGAGGTCGTCGCCCACGGCTCGCTCGCCGACGTGCTCGCCAACGAGAAGAGCCTCACCGCCGACTATCTCACCGGCCGCCGCTCGGTCGCCGTCCCCGCCCAGCGCCGCAAGGGCAACGGCCGCAAGCTGACGGTGAAGGGCGCCCGCGCCAACAATTTGAAGAACGTCACCGCCTCGATCCCGCTCGGCACCTTCACCTGCATCACGGGAGTCTCCGGCTCGGGCAAGTCGAGCTTCACCATCGACACGCTCTATGCGGGCGCCGCCCGCGCCCTGAACGGCGCCCGAGTCGTCTGCGGCCCGTGCGAGAAGATCTCCGGCCTCGAAAATCTCGACAAGGTGATCGACATCGACCAGTCGCCGATCGGCCGCACCCCGCGCTCCAACCCGGCCACCTATACCGGCGCCTTCACCCAGATACGCGACTGGTTCGCCGGGCTGCCCGAGAGCCAGGCGCGCGGCTACAAGCCCGGCCGCTTCAGCTTCAACGTCAAGGGCGGCCGCTGCGAGGCCTGCTCGGGCGACGGCCTTATCAAGATCGAGATGCACTTCCTCCCCGACGTCTACGTCACCTGCGACGTCTGCCACGGCCAGCGCTACAACCGCGAGACCCTGGAAGTGAAGTTCAAGGGCAAGAGCATCGCCGACGTGCTGGACATGACGGTCGAGGACGCCGTGGAGTTCTTCAAGGCCGTGCCCCCGATCCGCGAGAAGATGGCGATGCTGGCGGAGGTGGGGCTGGGCTACATCAAGGTCGGCCAGCAGGCGACGACCTTGAGCGGCGGCGAGGCCCAGCGGGTGAAGCTGGCGAAGGAGCTGAGCCGGCGCGCGACGGGGCAGACTTTGTACATATTGGATGAGCCGACCACGGGGCTTCATTTCGAGGACGTGAGGAAGCTCCTCGAAGTGCTCCATGCGCTGGTCGAGCAGGGCAATTCGGTGGTGGTGATCGAGCATAACCTGGAGGTGATCAAGACGGCGGACTGGGTGCTGGACCTTGGGCCGGAAGGCGGGGACAAAGGCGGCGAAATCGTCGCCGAAGGCACCCCCGAGCAAGTTGCGAGGGAACCCCGCTCCTACACCGGCGGCTATCTCAAAGACCTGCTCTCGAAATCGACCCGCTCTGACACGCCACCTACACTGCCGAAGAAAAAGCGGGGTTCCTCTGCCTCAATGCGCGAGCGAGAGGCGGCCGAATGAACAGTGATGTGCCCGAAGGGACGAGGCTCCGGGGGAGCCTCGCATCGAGCACACGCGAATGCGGGAAGTCATCAAGACGGCAGATTGGATGCTCGACCTTGGTCTGGAGGGCGGCGGCAAACCCCGGGGAGATTGTGGCAGAGAGAACGCCCGAACAGGTGGCGCAGGAGCCGCGGTCGTATACGGTCGCTATCTTCGCAGGTTAGAGGGAGCTGATTCACGAAAAACGAGAAAGCGGCGTTCGCCCTCGCTCACCAAACAACGGATGGCGGCCGAGTAAAGGCCGGTCGCGGCGCTCTCGCAGGAAGCAGCTGCCTGAACATAGAAGGAACGATCCCCTTGCCTTTCAAATTGACGCCTGATAAAGGGCGCGCTGTGGCCAAAAGAGCGATCTCAACGTCGTGACATACGCTGCCGCCCAGCCATCGAATCTGAGTAAGAAGCAGGTCGCCACGATAGCGGAGGAATTTGCGCGGGGATTCGGCTATCATCCTGGGGGTGACCTTCACGAGTTCATTGGAAAGATCGGCGGGAAGGTTACTGTAGAAGACACCCTTTTGCGTGACCCTGAGCACTCCGGTAGCTTGTTCGTCGAAAGCTCAGATAATTTCAAAATAGTACTTCCTGCACACACTGGCCTTGCGCGCGACAGATTCACGCTGGCGCACGAGTTGGGCCATTATGTTCTGCATTATCTTTGGGATCCGGCGCAGAACGGTCGAATGATGGCTCTTCGCCGGGGATCTGATCGGATAGAATGGGAGGCGAACTGGTTCGCCGCGGCTTTTTTGATGCCAAGTCAGCAATTCACCGAACGTTATCACGCAGTAGGCGGCGATCTCGGCAGGCTTGCGACTGAGTTTGGCGTTTCATCATCAGCTGCGGAGGTTAGGGCGCGAGGCTTGGGCCTCATCTAGTGAGCGCAGACGAGTGTCCGGAATTTCTGAGGCCACGCCTGCGACTGTTTCTAAGCGCGGATATCATCGGCTCAACGGCTCTCAAGCAGTCCCGGCTCGGGGCCCTCGGCAGTACCACCCCCTCAGTTGAAGCGTCGTGGTTCACCACGATTCAGGGATTTTATTTCGAGGCCCAACAGATCTTCCGTTCCGAGTGGGAGCGCCTGGCGCAAGCACACGACGCTCCCGACCACTTCGGCGATCCACCGGAGCTTTGGAAAACAATCGGTGATGAGGTTTTATTCACGAAACTCTTGACCGATCACAGGCAGGCGGCGGTGACGCTCCAGTGCTGGATGAGGACGCTGGTCGGCATTCGAAAGTTTCTTAATCGCGACACCGCAGGCCTTGGGGTCAAAAGTACCGCGTGGCTGGCTGGATTTCCATTCAGAAATAAAGAAGTCGTTTTGAGCGGAGACTCTTTCTCCGGCGATGCCGTCATCGAGGACTACTACAAAGAGAACGGGGTCATTCTGAACAAGCACTACGCTAACTCGAAGGAGTCTGATGTTCTTATAGATTACGTCGGTCCGTCAATCGACACCGGGTTTAGACTGACGGCTCTGTCTTCCGCCAGAAAGCTCGTCGTCAGCTTGGAGCTTGCCTATATCCTTTCTCAGACAAGCCCTGTCAAAGGCGGGCCGATAGATACGATCAGGCTGAGGTACGATGGGCAGGTCGTGCTCAAGGGAGTCTTGGGAGGCATAGCGTATCCTGTTTTCTGGCTCGATCTGAGCGAGAATGACTCAGCTGCGGCACTTGAGGACCGCCTTACTCAAGCCGACGCGTGTGACAGAGACGCGATCCACGATTTCTGTGACGCTTTCTTTGCGGAGCACAAGGAGCGGATCTTTCCGCCATTCATAGAGTCACCGACGGAAGTGATGATAACTGACAAGCCTGCGTGGTACCAAGACAAGCATAATAATCTAATAAAGAACTTTAATGACTCCTATGCAGTTACTCCGGAACCGGAAGACCCCGGGACTGAGCCTACCGAGGAGGATTATCAGAAGGCGCTTGAAGTGTTGCGGACGCAGTTCGCGGCGAAGTCGCAAAGAATCGAGGAGGCGAAGAATAACGACACCCCGTCCGCTTAATGGCTCAGCCTTTTGGAGGGTACGGATCGTGGCCATACGTCCATTCGGCACGGAATTGGCCATCTGCACCCTGAATAAGAACTTGCGCATCATTTTTCGTCTGGTGAGCTGCATCGACCGCAGCCCGAATCGCGCTAGCCTGTGACGCATAAGGCCCATAACGCTTATGATTTAGCACGATCGCCCATTGGCCAGCGTCGCTCACCACGAAATACTGAACACGAGCCACCCCGGGGTCCTTCCTTGCTGCGCCATCGCACTCGCAGGATCGTTCCGCCTACGTTCTAACGCACCATATAAAACGTCCGGTGCGGCGACAACAGTTTTGTAGGGAGTCCGACGACTTCAGCCCGGATTCGCCCGCTAAAGGTTGATGAACTCGCACAGGCGGACAAGCCCCTTTTTACTAGCCGCCTGATCGCCTCCGACCGCGAAGGCTTCGGCTCCGGCTGCCGCTCGATCGAGGCGTCGTTGCGCGCCTTTAGCTCGGGAGGCATGCGGACGCCAGGCCTGGGATGGACGCCCGTCCCGGGACCGGCCGCGCAATCCTTTTTGTTCGACTGCTATTGACCCGCCCTCTCCTGCCCCTCACCGGCCGTGAAAACGCGGAGTCGAAGGCGCCACCCCCACTCCCTCACTTCATATTGCGGATGCTGTTCATGGCGACGTCGTGGCGGGCCTTCATCAAATTGGATAGGGTGGACATCGCCTTGGCGAGGCGGTCCATCGCGGCCTGGAGGCGGAGCGAGTCCGTCTCGCCCGTGCCGGCGAGGGTGTCGAGGTCGCGCCGCAGGCCCGCGGCGGAGGTGTCGAGGTCGGCGCGGGTGGGGGCGCCGCGGAGGGGCTTCCAGGCGGGGCGCTCCGCCTGAGCCTGGGCGAGCAGCCGCTCGCCGTCGGCGAGGAGGCGCTGGCGCGGGGTGAGCGTCGCGGCGGCCGCGCCGGTCGCCGGCGCGGCCGGCAGCGCGTAAGCGGGCGCCGCCGCCGGGGCCGGCTGGACGGCCAGCAAAGCACAGATCAACGGCGTCATCCGACCCTCCCCTGCGGCGGCCCGCTCAGCCTAGTCCGCCCCGCCCCAGCCCGCAACGCCGCCGCCCGCGCAATTCGCCCCCGCGAATAGCCTCGATACGCCGCCATCTTGCGCCTGCAGCGGGGCGAAGGTTTCACCCAAAGCACCAAAGCACCAAAGGGGCCCGACCGGCCCGGCGCTCGGCGTATTTTCGAGATCCTCGCGACCGGCACGACGCCTTTGGGCCTTTGGTGCTTTGGGTGAATCCCCTCCTCCCCTCCCCGCCTCGCCGCCCGAGTTCAGTTATCCTGAACGCCTGCCTTGCAGGCAGTCGGAGGACCCGACGGGCGCACCGCCGGGTTCGACGGCGATCTCGCCGTCGCCCTCTCGCGTCTTCAGCGGGATGCAGGCTTCACGGAGAGCACCAAAGCACCAAGGCCCCCAGCGGGCTCAACGCCCGCCCTCCCGCTCAGGACCGCTTCGTCGCCCGCATCTTGGGGCACCTCAGGATGCGCGAATAATGCCAGGTGACGTTGTTGAGGTGGGTGCCGGTGCACATCGCCTGCGGGCCCGACGGCGTGCCGTAGCCGGTGATTCCGAAGCCGCGGCTGGGGTCGGGCATCGGCCGCACGCCGTTCAGATTGTAGACGCCGCGGCCGAGCCGGACGGTGACGCAGGGCGCCTCGCCGCCGCGCAGCGTGACGCAGCCGGTGAAGGGTATCTGCTTCGCCTCGGCGGTGGTGGCGAAGGCGAGCGCGCAGCCCGCGGCGATCAGGCTCGAGGAACGCAGCGTCATGGCAATCTCCTTGTTGGGAGCCGCGAGGCTAGACCACGCCCGCGCCCCGCGCACCGACAACCCGGTCCGGTCCGGTGGCGATCGGCCCCCGTCCCGGCGACGCCGCTCGAGCGGCGCGACACGAAGACATCGAAGACCTTCGTACGCTTAGGCATCCTCACCCGGCCGACGCGGTATCACTCAAAAATCCGTCGATCCACCTTCGCTCAGAATCTAAGCTCAGACTTACGTTGTTCTAGGTCTGACCATGACGAGAGTGGTTTGAAACCAAGTGTCTTCACAACAGATACCAATACGGGGGCGTTTATTCGCAACCGCTTGCTTACTTGCGCGTCTCGTTCTTCTCGCGTTCTTGCGTGGTTTTGTTCTAGAGGAGCGTAACGTGGTAAGCAGATCCCTTCATTTCCTGAAATTCTCGGCGGGCCTTGCGCTCGCCATGAGCCTGGTCCCGTCCGCCTCCGCCCAGACGGCGGGGAAACCGGACGACAGCGTGCCGGTCCAGTCCGCCGCCGACGCGCTCGCGGCGGACTCGGCCGCCTCCGCGGCGCTGCACAACATCGGCGCCGGCGAGGCGGCGCGGCGCCTGCGCCTGCGGATGGAGGCGGACGAGCGGCTGACCCAGATCCGCTCCGGCCTCCTCGGCCGCTATGCCGGCGGCTATGTCGTCCACTCGCCCGATTATGCGATCGTCATGCGCCTGACCGGCACCGAGGCGGTGGCGCCCGAGACCCTGGCTTTGCCCTCGGGCTCGCTCCCGGTCCGCTTCGAGACCGGGGCCGGCGCCACCTTGGACGCGCTCGCGCGCACCATCTCCGCCAAGCTCGCCGCGCTCAAGCTCGCCCTGCCGGACCTCCAGGGCGCCGGCGTCGACGAGCGGACGGGCGAGATCGTGCTCAAGGTCTTCGCCCAGGGCGCGGCGGTCGCCGCCACGACCGCCCGCACCGCCGAGATCGCCGCGCTGGTCGGCCAGCCGGTGCGGATCGAGACGGTCTCGGCCCCCGCCCGCGCGACCAACATACGCGGCGGCACGCGGGTCTACGACAGCGTCTCGGGCTCCTATTGCACGGGCGCGTTCGTCGGCCAGACCAGCGCCTATCGCGTGCTTCTCACCGCCGGCCATTGCAGCAACAACCTCACCTTCCTCGGCAATGACGGCGTCACCACCTATGCGATGACCTTCGTCGCCGAGAATTATGACGCCGACCAGGACGTCCAGGACCATCGCAGCGCCACCGCAATGCTCCCGGAATTCTGGGCCGACGTGAACGTGCGGCGGACGCTCACCGGGCGGCGGCTTCGCACCTCCACCTTCGCGGGCGACGAATTCTGCCACCGCGGCGAGGGGACGGGCTATAGCTGCGGCCTCGTCACCACCACCACCCACGCCCCCACCTTCGCGGGGTCGTGCGGCGGCCAGGCCTGCGCGCCGGTCTGGATCAACCTCGAGGGCGCCAACCTCAAATGCTATCCGGGCGACAGCGGCGGGCCGGTCTTCGTCTCGACCGTCGCCGCGGGAGTCCAGAGCAGCGCCAGCTACACGAGCCCGAACGTCGGCGGGTGCAACTACATGACCTACATGAGCACCGACACCTTGCCGACGGGCGTGTCGCTCCTCTACGGTCCGTGAGATGATGCGTCCGCTCCTCCTCGCGTCCCTGCTTCTCGCCGCCGCCTGCCAGCCCGCCGGGCCGGGCGTGGCCGAAGCCGGGGCGCGGGGCGAAGCGGCGGAGGGCGTGGCGGCGGGGGCGGTGCTCGCCCTGCTGCCGCCCGACGCCGCCGGCGCGACGGCCGCCGCGTCCGGCGTGCTCGCGCTCGACGGCCGCTGCCTCGTGCTCGACAACCGGGGGAGCCGCACCCGCCTCGCCTTCGCCACCCCGGCGACGACCTGGGACGGGGCGGCGGGCGCGCTTCGGGTAGGCGGCCGAAGCTTCCGCCTCGGCACCCGGGTCGCGGTCGGCGGGGCGCTCTTCACCGGCGCGGCTGACCGTCTCGCCTGGGTCGCGCCGCCGGTCGCGGAATGCGCCGGCCCCTTCTGGATCGTCTCCTCGATCGAGCCGGGCTGAGCCGCGCCGCCGCTAATCCCCGTGCGAGCCCCGCTCGCCGCGCCGGCCGCGCGCGTCCTCGCGGCGCAGCGTCTCGTTATAAAGATGGCCTCGACCGTAGGAGAGGCCGTCGGCCCGTCGCTCCGTCTCGGTCCAACCGGGCTCAGGCGGCGCGTCGGCGGCGGCCCGGCCCGCGGCGGCCGCCTTCTGCAGCCCCGAGATCAGCCGCACCAGCCGGCGCGCGTCGGAATCGTCGTAACCGCGCTCGCGGATCCGGCGCAGCGCCTCGTCCTGGCGCCCGGCGGCGACGAGGTCGCGCAGCCGCGCCGCGTCGCGCCGCGACAGCTTCCGCTTCCGCCGCCGCGGCGGCCCGAGCAGGTCCGCGCGGTCGCCCGGCCCGCGCAGCCTCAGCGCCAGGAGGAGGAGCAGCGCCGCCGCCGCGGCGGCCGCAAGCGAGGCGGCGTGTGGGGTCACCGCCGCCATACTGACGCCAACCGCCGCTTTGCGCCAGCGGAGTGCCCGGCCGTGACGGCGGTCACGCGCCGTCGGCGCATGCGGGCCTAGATGAACCTTGCTGGGGCGGCCGGCCCTCCTTGCCACGACATGGAGATGCGAGATGAGCACAAAAGTCCTCTTTCTCCCGGTGGACTCCCGCCAGGTGATGCGAGAGCGGGGCATCCCGCTGCTCGAGACGACCGATGTGAACGATCTTGGCGCCCGCCGCTCGGCCGGCCGCGGGCCGAGGCGCAGGAAGAGCCCGCTGCTCAACCTTCAGGCGGCCTTCCTGCTGGGCGAGGAGGCCGGGGTGGAGCGTATCCGCGCCGCCGCCCTCGGACGACTGGAGCACCAGGCCTCGGTCGGTACCCAGTCCGTCGCGCTGACCGAGGCGCAGCTGGCCGGAGCCGCATCCGAGGAAGAGACGGGAGTGCGGCTTCTCGAGTCCGTCGGCGGCGCGATCGTCGACGAGATGACCGACGCCGAGGCCGACCGGCTGCGCGCTGCCGGCTTCGAGGTCCACGAAAATGTGCTCGCCTATTTCGCTCCGCCCTTGCTCCCCGGGCAGCAGGCGGCCGCCGACGTCTGGCATCTCGAAAATTGCGGCGCCGTCGCGATGCACGGCCGCGGCTATACGGGCCGCGGGCTGCGGATCGGCATCCTAGACACGGGCATCGACGCCGCCCATCCGGAATTTGCGGGCAAGGACATCCGCTTCGCGGAGTTCGACATGATGGGCAGGGTCGTCGGGACGGTGCCGCGCGACACCGGCGATCACGGCACGCATGTCGCTGGGATCGCCGCCGGGCTGCACACCGGCGTCGCGAGCGAAGCCGACCTCGCCGTCGCGGCCGTACTGACCTATCCGGGGCCCAACGGCAATTCGGGCTATTTGGCGCAGATTTCCCGCGGCCTGGACTGGCTCTCGGGGACGGACGTCGACGGCGTCCCTGCGCCGGAGGACGTGGCCGTCGTCAACGGCTCGTTCGGCGCCTCCGGCTACAACAACTACCTGTACAACCCGATGGCCACGGCGCGGGCGATCGGCATCTCCTACGTCGGGTCGATCGGCAACTCCGGACGCGGCGGGATCGACCGTCACGGCAGCCCGGGCAATTACGACATCGCCATCGGGGTCGGCGCGTCGGACGCCGGCGACGGCGTTGGCGATTTCTCCGACTGGGGAACCGTGGCTCAACACGGCGGCCTGGCTAAGCCTGATCTCTGCGCTCCGGGAGTGGACGTGCGCTCGTCGCTTCCCGGTGGCGGCTACGGCTACAAGGACGGCACGTCGATGGCCGCTCCCTGCGTGGCCGGGGCAGTCGCGCTGCTGATCCAGGAGGATCCGTCTCTGGCGGATGATGTGGCGGCGCTGGAGCGGCTATTGTATGGTCGGATCGCGTCGATGACGGGAGCGCGCCGCGAACGGTCCGGGCGCGGCAGGCTCTCGCTCTGAGGGGCGCCGGGTTCTGGAGAGCATTTCATGGACGTGCCGAGAGAGATAGAGGAGGCTCTCTCCTCCGCTCCGCCGAAGGCGCAATTGTGCTTCGTGCTCGATTGGAACCTGGACGCGCTTCTTCCGGACACGGCGGCCCTGAGCGGCCGCCGCGCCCGCAAGGAGGCGATCAGCGAGGCCGTGAGCGCCGTCAAGGCTCCGGTCCTTTCCGCCCTGCGCGACCGTCCCTCGATCGACGTCAACGATTCCGGCGGGGCCGGGCAGACCGTCGTCGCCGCAACCGCCGATCAGTGGCGCGCCATCCTCGATCACCCCGCCGTGAAGAACGCCGAAGCGAGGATCCTGCCGAACGCGCTGTTCAGCGAGGATTGAGCGGGCCGTTGCGTCGGCCGCCTGCCCTGGAGCGGGCGGGAAACGCTTCCGGCCGTCCTCCTCGCCGCGGCCCGCCGCTGAATCGCCTCGTCGCTTCCGCCCCCGCCGAACGGCAACCTTCCTCGGCGCCGACCCTTGTCGCTCGAGCCGCCCGGCCCGTGCGGGCGGCGCGTCCAATCGTGAGGAGCAACCGAGCCATGAGTATCTTCGGCGCGATCAAGAATGCGATCTTCGGCCACAAGGCGGCCGCTCCCGCCCCGGCGGCGCAGCCCCAGGCGATGCCGCAGATGAGCCGTCCGCAGGCCGCCCCCGCCGCGCCCCAGGCGCAGGCGCAGGCGCAAGCAACCCAGCAGCAGCCGGTCGACGTCGACGCCGTCCTGGCCGCCATCGCCCAGCACAAGGGGCAAACGCTCAACTACCGGAGCTCGATCGTCGACCTCATGAAGCTGCTCGACCTCGATTCCTCCCTCGCCAACCGCGAGCAGCTCGCCACCGAGCTCGGCTATTCCGGGGCGAAGGACGGCAGCGCCGAGATGAACCTCTGGCTGCACAGGCGGGTGATGGAGGAGCTGGAGAAGAACGGCGGCAAGGTCTCCGCCGCCCTCAAGGACTGACGGCGACGAGGGGCCCGAACCCTTATGATCCTCCCCCGGATTCCCGGGGGAGAGGGACCGCGCGAAGCGCGGTGGAGGGGGCTCTTCGGCCTCGGCAAGACTCCTCCACCATGCCGCCCGACGGCTGCGGCGCAGCAGGTCCCGGCACGGTTGGCCGATGTCGGTAGGGCCTAGCCCTCCGCCACGATCTCCAGACCCTCCTCGGGCCGGGGCGGCTCGAAATGGCGGGTGATGAGCGCGAACTGCGCGTCGGTGGCGGCGAATTCATGCTCGCCCGCGGCGTTTCGCCGGCGCAGCCGCGCAAGGCAGGTCTCGTCCGGCACGTCGAGCAGATGGAGCTTGGCGCGGGCGCCGGCCGCCTCGGCGATGCCCTTCATCCACGCCCGCGTCGCCACGGTATTGGCCGGGAAGTCGAGGACTATGTCGAGCCCGGCGCCGAGAAGCTCGGCGACATGCGGCCCCATCGCCGCCCGCAGCCGGGCGGAGAGGCGGACATAATCGGCCACCTCCCGCAGCTCGTCCCCGAACAGCCGCTTCATCCAGAAATCCTCGCCGATCAGCAGCGTCCCCGGCGCGGCCGCCAGCCGGGCGCACAGGGTCGACTTGCCCGCCGCGATCTTGCCGCAGACGAGATGAAGCGTGGCGCCCGTCATTCGGCTCGCCGCGTCCGGGAGGGGCACGTCGCCGCCTGATCGGCGCGGCCGGCTTCGAGGCGCGCAAGGAGGGCGGTGGGGTCCATGGCGGCGCTGTAGCGACTTTCCCGGCATGGGAGAACCTAATCGCCCGCCGCGAGTTGCCGGCATTGATCCAGGTTAGGAGCCGATCATGGCCGACCAAGCCCCGCTTGCCCTCGTCCCCGCCGCCGAGCTCGCCGCCCGCGCCAGCAAGCCCTGGCCGAACGAGCCGCCCGGCTACCGCGCCGCCCGCGAGGCGCTGCTCGCCGAGGAGATCGAGCTGCGGCGCCGCATCGCCCGGGTCGCGGCGCAGCGCCGGGCGCTGCCGCCGGGCGGCCTGGTCTCCGACCGCTACCTGTTCGAGGACGGCGAGGGACGCCGGGTCCCGATCGCCGGGCTGTTCGGCCCGCACGACACGCTGGTCGTCTATGCGTGGATGTTCGGGCCGGAGCGCGAGCGGCCCTGCCCGATGTGCACCAATCTCGTCGGCCCGCTCGCCGCCAATGCCGCCGACATCGGGCAGAAGGCGGCGCTGGCGATCCTCGGCCGCTCTCCGGTGGCGCGGCAGCAGGCCTTCGCCCGCGAGCGCGGCTGGCGGAACCTCCATTTCTACCAGCCGGTGGGCGACGCCTTCGCGCGCGATTATCGCATCCTGGCGCCCGACGGCTCGGAATGGGCCGCTTTGCTCGTCTTCACCAGGCGGGGCGAGGAGGTGCGCCTGTCCTGGGCCGGGGAGATGGGGCTGGAGACGGCCGATCCGGGCCAGGATCCGCGCGGCGCGCCCGACCTCGCGCCGCTGTGGAACATCCTCGATCTGACGCCCGCCGGGCGGGAGGCGGACTGGTATCCGAGCCTCGACTATTGAGGGGGCGATTTGCCAATCCGGCGTCCCGCGCCTATGTCGGACGGGCTAACAGTCGCAATCGGACGGTCTTTGGCGCTTTGCGGCTCCTTTTTCCCTCTCTCGCCTCTCGCAGCGCCGGCGGCCCACTCGGCCCGCCGCAGGAAAAAGGAAAGATCGACATGACTATCGGAACCGTGAAATTCTTCAACGCCGACAAGGGCTACGGCTTCATCCAGCCGGAGGACGGCGGCAAGGACGCGTTCGTCCACATCAGCGCCGTCGAGCGCGCCGGCATGCGCACCCTCGATCGCGACCAGCGCGTCTCCTACGAGCTCGAGACCGACAGCCGCGGCAAGACCAGCGCGGTCAACCTGCAGGCCGCCTGAGGCCGAGCGCCGCGGGGCCGGAGCGCGCCGCGCTTCGGCCCCGGGCGCGAACCGAGTCCCGCCGATGGGCGGGGCGCCCGCCGTCCCCCGTCGCTACATCCGGTAGAGAATGCCGATCGTGGCGAAGGCGGGGTAGAGGGCGAGGAAGACGAGCAGGACGGCGAGGCTCGCGCGCCGCCCCGGCACCCACATCAGCGCCAGGGTGAGCGCGACGAAGGCGGAGAAGGGGGCGAGGTAGGACCAGCCCACCGCGCCCAGCGCGAACTGCCCGCCGCGGGCGATCAGCTTCGAGGCGAGGATTCCGCCGAGCACCTGGCGGCGGTGCGCGAAATAATAATCGTCGAGGTCGGGCCACTGGCGGCATTCGTCCGGGAAGACGAGGGTCGCAGAGAGGAAATAGAGGCTGGTGACGATCATCGCCACCATCAGCGTCAGGTAATTGGCGGGGATCGAGTCGCGGATCGCCCAGGCCAGCGCCCAGAAGGCGCCGAGATCGAGCATGACGAGGAGGCCGAGCAGCGGCGTCAGCCACCCGAGGCGCACGCTCCGCCTCTGCTTCAGCGTCCGCGCCAGGCCGCCGAGCAGCTCCGCCAGGCTGAGCCCGAGCAGCAGCCCGAACAGCGAAAAGACGAATTCGAATGCGGTCATGCCCCTCCCCTCGCCCGGCGGCGCGCCCCATTCCCGGCCCGTTCGCGGGGGGCCGTTCGCCGTTCCCCGGTTGATCCAGGTTATACCCGATATCCCCGTTATCCACAGGCGGATTCCGCTTGGCCGAATCGGCCGCGCGTGAGAGCTTCCTGTTGTGCCCGGACGCGGCGCTTCGGAAACGAAGTCAAGCGATCGGGCGCCGCGGAAGCGGAGAGAAGATCGGGCCCGCAAGGGCTCGAACGGATCGAAGCGGAAGCGGGGCGAGCGCGGGGAAGAAGCGCGAGGCCGACGCGAAAGCGAAAAGCCGAACCCACTTTCCCCAGACCGTCCGGCGAGACTCGAGCCCCCCGGGCGAGAGGCTCGCGAAAGGCCGGAACGGCGGAGCTTCGGCTCTGAACGACGGCTGATCGGAGTGCCGAGACGAGGGTCAAACTTCGTACCAGGCCCTTCGAGGGAAGAAGCGGCGAGCCGCAAGGCGGAGCGCTCGATCCCGAAACGGGAACCGCTGCCAAGCCGAAAGGCGGACGCGCGGTGCTCGAGAAGAACCGGACCGTGCCGCAAGGCTCGGAAAGGGACTTCGACCGGGAATGCGGACAGCGAGGCTTCGGCCTCGCCCAGGCTTCCCGCAGGGAACCGACCGGAATAGCGATATTCTGGGAGAACCCTCAGGAACCGACCGAGGCTGCAAGGCCTCGGCCGGAACCTTGGGGAAGATCCTCGAAGCCTCGCCATTTGCAGGGACGTTTCGCCTTGGGAATGCAGCCAAGCCCTCACCGGCGCGGCATGCGGACCCTGGACAGTGGGGGCCGGCGGCGACGCCGGCCCCCATTTTCTTATGCGGCGCCGACGCCTCCCTCTCGTGTCGCCGCCTCTCCCCTTTCAGCCCAGCGCCGCGGCGACGGCGCCCCACAGGTTGAGCGCGATCATCAGCGCCAGCAGCGCCGCATTCGCCCAGCGCGGCCTGACGAAGATCGCGACGGCGACGAGCGGCAGAATGAGGATCGGGCTCGGCCCGCCCGGCGCGTGGGAACTCGGCGCGGCCGCGGCGGGCATCGGCGCGGCGCCCGCCGCCATGGCGATCGCCAGCGCCAGCACCGCCAGGTTGGCGGCGAGCACGGCCGCCAGGACGAAGCGCTTCTGCCGGTCGTAATGCGCGTCGAAGTCAGGCCATCCCTCGGGATCGTCGGGGAAGATCAGAGTCGAGGCGACGTAATAGGTGCCCGACACCGCCAGCACCGCGAGCAGCGTCAGGTAATTGGCGGTGAGCACGCGCTGGAGATGGTAGGCGACCATGAAGAAGCTGGTCTGGTCGAGGATGACGAACAGGCCGAGCAGCGGCGTCAGCCAGCCGATCCGCACGTCGCCCCGCCCGCTCCGCCTGAGCTTCACCACCCGGGCGAAGCCGCCCAGCACCTCGGTGACGGCGAGGCCGAGCACGATGCCGAACAGGACGAAGACGAGCTCGAAGCCGCTCACGCCCCGCCGCTCCCGCCGCGCCGCCGCTCCATCGCTCGATCCGGTCTCTGCGCCATCGTCCCCCCTTCCCGCCGGTCCCGCCACCCTATGGCCGCCGCCGCCGCTGTCCAGGGGCGGGACGAAATCGCGCGGCGACGGAGCCAAAGCCGCGCCGGTGCATTGGCCTGGGAATGGATCATCGCCAAGCCGTCGCCTATTTCGTCCTGCTGCTCACCCTCTCCGGCCTCGCCGCCGCCTGGTGGCGCGCGACGCGCGGCCGCAGGGCCGCCCGGCGTGCCGCGCTGCGCTTCGAGCGGGAGCGGCTCGAGCGGCGCGCGGAGAGGCGTCGGGAGGGCGGCGGCTGATCGCCCGAATTGCATTCTCGCGCATTAGCGCCTAGGCGACTCCCTCCCCACCGAAAGCGTCCCCATGTCCAGCCAGCTCGATTTCTACCGCACGCGCGCCACCGAGGCCCGCACCGACGCCGACTCGGCAACTCTGGACAACGTCCGCGACCGCTGCCTGCGCGCGGCGGCCGCCTGGGAGGCGATGGCCGCCCGCGCCGAGCGCAGCGACGCGCATCGCGCCCGCGCCGAAGCCGCCAAGGCCTCCGCCACCGCGGACTGAGCCGCTCATTCGTCGTATTTGAGGCCGGGGGTCCGCACCGCCGCGTCCCATGAGTCCTTCGAAGCCGGCAGGCTGGCGTCGCGCACGATCTTCCACCCCTCGCCCGCCCGGCGCTGAGCGACCACGAGGAACTTGTGATATTGCACCCCCGGCTGCGGTCCGTCCGCCGCCGGCGAGGCGAAGGTCTGGCGACGATAGCCGGTGTCGATGACGAGATCGCCCGAAGCGATGCGCCGCTCGATCCGGTAGGCGGAGGAAACCTTGACCCCGTCCGCCTTCAGCCGCGCCGCCATCGCCAGGATGGAGCTGCGAAAGGTCGGCCCGGCGGCCGGCGGCCCCGGCCGCGGATCGAGCACCACCGCGTCCTCGGCGAATGCGGCGGCGACGGCCTTCCCGGCATTGGCCGCGACTCCGGCGGCGATCTCTTCGTAGAGGCGGTTGACGGCCGCGTCGTCGCGGCCTCCGGCCGCCGCCGGCGGCGCCGTCGCCGCGACCGCCACGGCGGCCGCGACCAAAGCCCTTATCGTCGTTCCCATCCTTGCCCTCCGCGCGAAACCGCCGCCGGCTTGGAGGCCGAAGGCTGCGGCCGCGCGGCCGGGGCGACGAAGGCGCCGATCCGCGCGACGAAGGACGTCGAGCCCGCGCCCTGCGCTCAGTCGACGACGATCGCGCCCGACATGCCGAACATCTTGTGGAAGCTGTGGTCGCACTTGAGCGAATAATGGCCCGCCTTGGGCACCAGGGCGATGTCGTGGCTCTGGCGGCCTGCGAACTCCACGCTCCCCTCCTCGATCAGGCCGCGGTCCTGCGGCCGCACCTGGGCGGCGGCGAAGAAGCCGGGCGCGGTGAAGTCGTGGCCGCCCGAGGCGGTGTTGACGAGATGGAGGACGACCGGCTGGCCCGCCTTCAGGTGGATGGTCTTGGGGGTGTAGGAGAAATTGGCGAGGCGCACCTCGACGCGCGCCGCGTGGCTCCAATCCTGCGCCGCCGCGGGGACGGCCGCGACGGTGGCGACGAGCAAAGCTGGGATCATCCGGTTCATGACATCCTCCTCATCGAAGCCGCTGGCCCCGGTCAGCGCTCCACCACTACCTCGCCCTTCAATGAATTGGCGATGAAGCAGCGCGCGTGGGCGTCGTGGTGAAGCCGCTCCAGCGCCGCCTCGTCGGGCCCCTCGCCCTCGAACCCGATGCGCGGGCGAAGCACGACGCGCGTGATGGCGATGCGGCCGTCGCTGCCGCGGCCCAGGGACCCCCTCGCCTCGTCGCGATAGCTGGACGCCGCGAAGCCCGCTTCCCTCGCGAGGTGGAGGAACCAGAGCATGTGGCAGGAGGAAACGGCGGCGACCAGCGCCTCCTCGGGATCGACTCCGGCGGGGTCCGACCAGGGCGCCGGGACGTTGCTCGGCGAGGCGGAGGCGGCGACGACCGCGCCGCCGTCGAAGCGCCAGCTGTGGGCGCGGCTATAGGCGCCGCTCAGGACGTCGCCCGAGGCCTTCCACTCCACCGTCGCGACATGGTCGCCCACCGCTCAGGCCGCGGTCCTGGCGAGCAACGTGCGCTCCTTCTCCAGCCACGGCGCGAAGCTCGGCCGGCCGAGTATCCGCTCCACATAGGCGGCGAGCCGCGGATGCCGCTCCGGATCGGCGGGGATGTCGAGATGGGAGAGGTTGGCGAACGGGCTGGCGACGGCGATGTCTGCGAGCGTCAGCCCGTCGCCGACGAGATAGGCGTCGGGCCCGGGCGCGACCTTCTCCAGATAGTCGAGGATCGGCGGCAGCTCCTCGCGCTCGGCCTTGTCCGCCACCCCAAGGTCGCCGGGCCGCCCGAAGAAGCGCGGCGAGACGATGCGGTTGAAGAACATCTTGGCGCCGCACCCCATCAGGATGGTGTCGGCGAACTCCTCGTACCAGATGGTCCGCGCCCGCGCCTCGGGCGCGGCCGGAATGAGGGCCGGCTCCGGGAACTTGGCTTCGAGATAATGGACGATCGCGGAGGAATCGCACACCGAGAAGTCGCCGTCGCGCAGCGCCGGGATCTTGCGGAAGGGGCTCGCCTCCATGAACTCGGGATCCTCCGCCCCCGGTCCGAGCGGCCGGTTCTCCAGCGCGATCCCCTTTTCGGCGCCGAAGGCGAGCACCTTGCGGACGAAGGGCGACAAGGACGAGCCGTAGACGATCATGAAGAGCCTCCCACGCTGAGTTTCGTTTCGCAACTAAAACATGCCCGCGCCAAGGGCAAGGGCGCGGCAGGCCCGGCGCCGCTCAGAAGAAGCGGGCGCTGAGCCCGGCCCACAGGGTTCGCGGCGTCGCCCGCTCGACGATCCCGTCGCCGCTGATCCCCGCCGCGACGCGCGTCGCGGTGAGGTTCTCGCCGCGAAGCTCGATCGCCAGCCCCTTGGCGAGCGGCACGCGCACATCGGCGTCCAGGGTCCAGGCGGCAGGGAGGCGCTGGCGGTTGAGATCGTCCTCATACTGGCCGCCGACATAGCGGGCGGTGACCGACCCTCCGGCGCCGCCCCGCCGCCAGGCGAGGGTGGAGGAGAGGGTCAGGTCCGGCGTCTGCGCCGGGCGGAGGCCGTCGAGGGGCCCTGCCGCGCCGCTCGCCCGCACCCGGGCCCGCACCCAGGCGAGGCCGGCCGCGAGGCTCCACGGGCCGGCCTCGATCCGCCCCTCCGCCTCGAGCCCGCGCGCGGCGATCGCGTCGAGATTGCCGCGCCGCCGGTAGCTGCCGCCGGCCGCGACGAAGCCGACGCCCGGGAACGTCCCCGGCCCCTGCCCCAGCGTGACGTTGGCGATGGCGTCCTCCAACCGGTTGTCGAACAGCGTGGCGGCAAGCCGCGCATGCCGCCCCGGCCGCCATTCGAGCCCCGCCTCGACGCCCTGAAGCCTCTCCGGCGCCAAAGCGGGATTGGCGGCGGTCGCGTCGGCGCCGGCGCGGAACGGCCGGTAAAGCTCGTTGAGCGTGGGCAACCGCCAGCCGAGATAGGCGGCGCCGCGGACGGTCAGCCCCTCCTCCACCCGCCACGCCAATCCCGCGCGCCCGGTCGGCTGCCAGCCGGCGCGGTCGGCGTAGGAATCGTCGGTGAGCAGGGCCTGCGTCGCCAGCAGCCGCTCGCGCAGCAGCCCGTTCGAGATCGACCAGCGATCGAGCCGGCCGCCGAGGGTGAGGGTCAGCGCGTCGCCCCTTCGCGCCGCCTCCGCGAATCCGCCGAGCGTCAGCGTCTCGCCGCCGGCGGCGCGGATCCGCGTCGGCGCGCCGGCGACGTAGGAGAAGAGCTCGCGGGTGACGCCCTGGGTCCGCCGAGCGTCCGCGCCGAGCCGGAGCTCCACCACCCTTCCGACTTCCGGCCGCCACTCGATCCGCCCGCCAAGGCCCGTCGAAGGCACGCTATATTGCTCCGACGCCCGGCTCACCGACGCCCGCCCCGCGCCGACCGCGGCGAAGCTGTTGAAGAAGTCGCGCATCTGCACGTAGGCGAGCGCGCTCCAGCCGCGGGCCACCAGCCGCAGGGCGGCGTCGGCGCCCTTGGTCGAGAGGCCGCTCAGCGCCGTGCCCCGCTCGCGCGCGTCGTAGAAGCCGAGGCCGCTCGCCTGAAGCTCGATCCCGCCGGGGAGCGGCGCCACCGCCCGCACCGAGACGCTGGCCTGCTCGTAGGGGGACGCGCGGTCGACCGGCCCTCTCTGCTCCCGGACGACCGGCACGAAGCCGTCGCCGCGCCCATAGGCCGCCGAGACCGCCGCGAAGCCCGCGCCGAGCGCGCCCGCCATGCCGGCGTGGAGGTCGAGGCTGCCGCGGCTGCCGGCGAGCGCGTCCACCCAGGCTCCGCGCAGATCGGCCGGCCCCGCGCTCTCCAACTCGATCGTGCCGGCGAGCGCCCCGGGCCCGTTCGCCCCCGCGCCCCCGCCGCGCGTCACCCTCACCGCGCCGAGGCGGCGCGGGTCGTAGGCGGGCCAGCTTATCCAGCCGCCGAACGGATCGGTCTGCGGCACGCCGTCGAGGACGAGCAGCGCGCGGCTGGAGGCGTTGCCGCCGAGCGCGCGCAGCGTCGCCCCCTGGCTCGTCGGGTTGGCCGTGCGGGCGTCGGAGCGGCGGAAGAGCTGGAAGCCGGGAACGTCGCGCAGCACCTCCTCCAGCCGCTGCGCCTCCTCGAGCCGCTCCCGGGGCAAGGTGACGACGTCGAACACCGTCTCGCCCGCGGGCGCCTGGAGTCCGCGGCCGGTGACGACGATATCCTGCGACGCGGCGGGCGCCGCGAGGACGAGCAGCAAAAAGGGCGGGAGCAGGCGGAGCGTCACCGCCCGTGCCTACTCCCGCCCATGGAAAGGGTGGAAGCGATTTCCGGCGCGGCGCTTACCGCCCCGAGGCCCGCCGCCTCGCCCGGTTCGTCTTGGGCGCGCCGGCCGATCCGAAGTTCGGGCGGCGGCTCTTGGGCCGGCGGACGCGGCTGCGGTCCTCGCGGCGCTCCTCCACCGGGGCGCGCGCCGGCTCGGCGGGACGCGCCGCCTTGATCCGCGCCGCCTCGGCGACGAAATTCTCGGGCAGCGGCACGACGTCGACCTTCTGCCGGGTCAGCTTCTCGATGCCGCGCAGATAGGCCCGCTCGTCGTCCGCGCAGAAGGCGATGGCGACCCCCGCCGCCCCCGCGCGCGCCGTCCGACCGATGCGGTGGACATATTGCTCGGAGACGTTGGGCAGATCGAAATTGACGACGTGGCTGACGCCCGACACGTCGATCCCGCGCGCGGCGATGTCGGTCGCGATGAGGATCTTGACCTTGCCGGCCTTGAACTCGGCCAGCGCCCGCTCGCGCTGCGGCTGGCTCTTGTTGCCGTGGATCGCGTTCGCCGCGATCCCGGACTGGCCGAGCTGCCGCACGATCCGGTCGGCGCCGTGCTTGGTGCGCGAGAAGATCAGCACCCGGTCCATATTGCCCTTGGGACCGAAGCCCACGCGCAGCATCATGGTGAGCAGGGCCGGCTTCTCCGCCTGCTGGACGAAGGTGACGTATTGCTCGACCCGCTCGACCGTCGAGGAGACCGGCGTCACCGCCACCTGCGCCGGATCGGTGAGGAAGCGGTCGGCCAGCTCCTTGATCGCCTTGGGCATCGTCGCCGAGAAGAACAGGCTCTGCCGCCGCTCGGGCAGCAGCTTCACGATCTGCTTCAGCGCATGGATGAAGCCGAGGTCTAGCATCTGGTCGGCCTCGTCGAGGACGAGAATCTCGACTCCGCGAAGCATCAGATAGCCCTGCTCGATGAGGTCGATGAGGCGCCCGGGCGTGGCGACGAGGATGTCGACGCCGCGGCTGACGTCCTGGCGGTTCTTGCCGATCGAGGTGCCGCCGAAGACGGTGGCGACGCTCATGTGGCTGAAGTGCGAGTAGGCACGGGCGCTCTCCGCGATCTGGCTCGCCAGCTCGCGGGTCGGCGCCAGCACCAGCATGCGGCAGGTGCGGAGCTGGGGCCGCTTCTTCGACGCCGCGAGGCGGTCGATCGACGGCAGCATGAAGGCGGCGGTCTTGCCGGTGCCCGTCTGGGCGATGCCGAGCAGGTCGCGGCCCTTCAGCAGGGTCGGGATGGCCTGCGTCTGGATCGGCGTCGCCTCGCTATATTCCTTGAGCGCGAGCGCCTGGAGGACGGGCTGCGAAAGCCCGAGAACTTCGAATGACATGGGTAACGGACTCACTATCGAGCGGCGCCCGCGCAGCCGGAGCGGCGCGCGAAGACGCGGCGGGTTCTGCCAACCCGCGTGAAAAGGGAAAGCCTTGGGTATTACGAAGCGGAGCCGGGGCCGAGGGCCTGTTCACGCTGCATGGCGCTTCGCTGAGGAGGCATGTAGGGGCGGGAGGTTAAGAAAGCAACCTCGGGATGATCTCAACCTTCCGCCTCTTCAAAGCCGGAACTTGTATTAATCGAAAAACGCTCGACCACCGCCTTACCATCGTGGAAGGCGCCGTCGAAATGGCCCAGGAAGCTTTCGCCCTCGTGGAACCCTTCCTCGTCGTCTCGTCCAAACTGCAATGTCACATACACGTTGGCGACGCCGCTGAACGTGTCGCCACTCACGACCACGCCATCAGGATCAACCTCCACCTGTTCGACGCGCGTATGCGTTGAAAGCTCGTCAAGATCGCTCCAGGCATCGGACTCGGAGAGGTCATACTTGCTGACTGCTTCCGCAACCGCCTGCCGAAGATCGTCCTCTTGATCAGCCATACCTCAAAATCCGTATTTCCCTAGAGCGACGCCAGCGTTCAGCTGCCAATCGAGCGCGCGACAAATGCCGTCCAGATCCGCTAACACATGGCTAGCGTCCACGCCGAGGCTGTACAAGCGTCGCTGAAAATAGGCTCGATCAACGGTGTCGATTTCGAAACAATGAGCACCACCGACTCCGCCCATCACTGGGAGGGGGGTGACCGGGTCCGGATGCACCGTGAACAGTCCGCGCTGGCTGACGATGCGCGCCGCGACGGCTGAAGGAATGAAAGCGGTGACACGTGTCACGTCGAATGGACTAAGTTTTGGATCGAAGTCGGCCAGCGCGGAAGCCTGCAAGGCGTAAATTCGAGCAGGCTGATCAAGAGGCGAGCTACTCACGGCAAAGTAGGCCGCTATGAGCGGATTCTTGGTCCAATCAAGCAGCCTGGTCGGAAGCCCATGATGCTGAGCAATCGCAAGCAAATCCCAGTCCGTCAGCGTCGCGGTGCTGATAAACTGTGGAGCTCTGCGTCGAAAGATCGCAAATAGGACTTTCTCGGCTGCCACTGAATACCGAGCGGGGTTTCTGCCGATTTTCGGAGTGAGTTGATGTTTAGCCGCGTCGGCTACACCTCTGAAGAGCCAGTGCGCGCTACCGTGCTGATCGGCGAAGTCCAGGAACTCTCGCCAACGCTGACGACGGGCGTAAGCCGCCTTTGTGCTGATCGTCTTTGCCACGGGAGCCCTCCCCGTCGAACATTAGCGCGGAGCCGTGCTGCTCGACAAGGCGGAGAGGGAATAGCTTATGCAGTATCCCGGAAGCTCCCGCACTGCGCCCTGTGCAGCAGCTTGTGGTCGGCGAGGACGAGGGCGACCATCGCCTCGATCACCGGCGCGCCTCTTATGCCGACGCACGGGTCGTGGCGCCCCTTGACGCCGAGCGCGGCGACCGAGGAGGTCGGCTTGAACGCGGCGCGGACGACGATCGGCTCCCCCGTGGCGATGCCGCCGACGATGCCGCCCGCCATCGAGGGGTCGGCATTGTCCTCGCCGCGGCGGCGCGCGGCGTCGAAGCCGGCGCCGATCTCCACCGCCTTCACCGCGTTGACCGACATGCAGGCGGAGGCCAGCTCGGCATCGAGCTTGGCGTAGACCGGCGCGCCCCAGCCGGCGGCCGCCCCTTCCGCGACGCATTCTATGACCGCGCCGAGCGAGCTTCCGGCGGCGCGCGCCTCATCGAGCATCGCCGGCCATGCCCCCTCGTCCGGCGAGCCGCCTATCTCCGCCACCCGCGCCGCGATCCGCACCTCCGGGACGACGAGGCGGGCGATCGCGCCGGCCGCGACCCGCGCCGCAGTCTCGCGGGCCGAGGCGCGGCCGCCTCCGCGGGGATCGCGAAGGCCGTATTTGGAATCGTAGGCCGCATCGGCATGGCCCGCGCGGGGCGGCAGGTCGGCATAGTCCCTGGAGCGCGCGTCGACATTGTCGATGACGAGGCTGACCGGCGTTCCGGTGGTGCGGCCCTGGTAGACGCCGGAGAGGATCCGCACCCGGTCCGGCTCCTGCCGCGGCGACGTGTTGCGCGACAGGCCCGGCCGCCGCGCGTCAAGCCACGGCTGTATGTCGTCCTCGCCCAGCGCGAGTCCCGGCGGGCACCCGTCGACCACCACGCCGATCGCCGGCCCGTGGCTCTCCCCCCAGGTGGTGAAGCGGAAGACCCGGCCGAACGAGTTGAAGCTCACGTCGTCGCGATGTCGGGCGCGTCCTCGGCCTTCATGCCGATGACGTTGTAGCCCGCGTCGACATGGTGGATCTCGCCCGTCACGCCCGAGGCGAGGTCGGAGAGGAGGTAGAGGCCGGCGCCGCCGACATCCTCGATGGTGACGTTACGCCGCAGCGGGGAATTATATTCGTTCCATTTGAGGATGTAGCGGAAGTCGCCGATGCCGCTCGCCGCGAGCGTCTTGATCGGGCCGGCCGAGATGGCGTTGACGCGGATGTTCTCGGGCCCGAGGTCCATCGCCAGATATTTGACGCTGGTCTCCAGCGCCGCCTTGGCGAGGCCCATCACATTGTAGTGCGGGATGACCTTCTCGGCGCCGTAATAGGAAAGGGTGAGGAGGCTGCCGCCGTTCGGCATCATCGCCCGCGCCCGCCGCGCCACGGCGGTGAAGCTGTAGGCCGAGACGTTCATCGACAGCAGGAAGTTCTCCAGGCTGGTGTCGACATATTTGCCGCGCAGCTCGTTCTTGTCCGAAAAGCCGATGGCGTGGACGACGAAGTCGATCGTCTCCCAGCGCGCCCGCAGCGCTTCGAAGGCGGCGTCGAGATCGGCCATGTCGGCGACGTCGCACGGGATGAGGAAGTCGGACCCGACCTCGCCGGCGAGCGGACCGACCCGCTTCTGCAGAGCCTCACCCTGGTAGGAGAAAGCGAGCTCGGCTCCCGCCTCGGCGAGCTTGCGCGATATCCCCCAGGCAAGCGACTTGTCGTTGGCGAGGCCCATGATCAGCCCCCTCTTGCCCGCCATCAATCCCGTCATTCGCCTTCCCCTTCGGCCGTGCCGGCCTCGTCGGCCTTTTCCGCTTTCTCCGCGGCCTTCTCCGCCGCCACCTCGAGCTGCGCCTCCTTTACCGTCGGCTCGGGCGGTTCGGCCAGCGCGGCGTTCAGCTGAGCGCCGATAACCACGCCGAGGCCGATCACGAAGAAGAAAATCAGCGCGATGATGACTCCGGCGAGGCTGCCGTAGGTGAGGTCGTAGCTGCCGAGGTTGGAGAGGATGACGGGAAGCAGCGCCGTCGTCGCCAGCCACCAGAGGGTGACGAACAGGGCGCCCGGCCACTTGCGGCACTGCAAGCGCCGGTAGCGGCGCGGGGTCAGCGACACGAAGATGAGATAGACCGATCCGAACAGGACCAGGCCGGGGACGATGCGGAACAGGGCGAGGAGCCCCAGCACGTCGTTTGCCCAGGGCAAGGCGGTGCGGATGAACTGCTCGACCGACGAGAGGAGGATGGACGCGCTGAACGAGACCAGCATCAGCATCACCGAGGCGACGATGAGGCCGATGGAGCCGAGCCGATATTCCCAGAAAGGCGCCCCGCCGGTCACCCCGTAGGCGCGGCGCAGGATGTCGCGGATGGTCTCGATGAAGCTTCCGGTCGTCCACAGGCCGACCAGACCGCCGAGCCAGAGGAGGTTGCCCGAGCGCGCCGTCAGCACGTCGGAGATCGGCTTCCTCAGCACATCGGCGACGTTGGGCGGCATGGTCTGGAGCAGGGCGACGACGGCCTGCACGCCCCCTTCGGTCTGGCCGAACAGCCGCGCCACCGCGGCGGCGACGATCACGAACGGAAAGACGGTCATCAGCGCGAGGTAGGCGAGGTTGCCGGCGTGGATGAAGCCGTCCGTGTAGACGCCGATCGCGACCCGCTTCACCACCTCGAAGCCGTATTGGCCGGGCCGCATGCCGTGGCGTATCTTGCCGAACCGCGCCTTCGCCCTCGCCAGCTTCCTCCGTCTGGCTTCGGGCGATTCGGGGGACACGGTCGGCTGCACGACGGGCTAGACGCCCAACCCCGCCCTCGGGTTTCCTTTTCCGCGCCGGCTCCACCCCTCGACGAAGTGCTGCAGCTCGGCGTCGTCGGCGGGAAGGTCGACCATCAGTGTGACGAGCTGGTCGCCCCGCGCGCCGTCCTTGCCGGTGAAGCCGCGCCCCTTGAGGCGCAGCGTCTTGCCCGAGCTCGATCCCTTGGGGACGCTCAGCATCACCGGCCCGTCCACCGTCGGCACCTTGACCTTGGCGCCGAGCAGCGCCTCGTCGAGCCCGACCGGCAGGTCGAGCCGGATATTGTCTCCGTCGCGGGTGAAGAAGCGGTGGGGGACGATGGAGATGGTGACGATCGCGTCGCCATTGCCTCCCGGCCCCGACTGCCCCTGGCCGGCGAGGCGGATCTTGGTCCCCTCCTCCACGCCCTTGGGAAGCTTGATCGCGACGGTCTTGCCGCCCTGCAGCACCACCCTCTGCTCGCGCAGGGCCGCCGCGTCCTCGAAGGGGACCGGCAGGCGATAGGCGATGTCGGCCCCCTTCTGGGGCGCGGCGCGCCGGCCTCCGCCGCCGCCGAACCCGCCGAAGCCGCCGAACGGGCCGCCGCTCCGCCTCTGCTGCTGGCCGCCGCCAAACAGGCCCTCGAAAATGTCGGAGAGGTCCACTTCCTCGCCTCCGGCGGCGGTGAAGCCGCCCGGCGGCGGACGGAAGCCGCCGCCCATTCCCCCCATGCCGCCGCCCGGGCCGCCCGCGCCGAAGCCGAACGGCGCCTTGGGATTGCCGTCCTCGTCAAGCTCGCCGCGGTCGTAGCGCGCGCGCTTGTCCTTGTCGGTGAGGATGTCGTAGGCCTGCGTCACCTTCGAGAAGCGCGCGGACGCCGCCGGATTGTCCTTGTTGCGGTCCGGATGCAGCTCCTTGGCGAGCTTGCGATACGCCTTCTTGATCTCCGCTTCGCTCGCGTCGCGCTTCACGCCCAGCTGTGAATAAAGATCGGCCATGCCGCTTCGTTCTCTACCCCGTCCCAAATGTCCACTGTTGCCGTGAGGCAACGCTGTATCAGATGGGTAACGCACCTCGCCCCTGCAAGCACGCGATTGTGCTTTGAAGACGCAGGCGGCAAAGGGCGCCGATGGCGGACGATCCCCACGCTCTCTTCGAGGAATGGCTGGCGCAGGCGCGGCAGGGCGAGCCCAACGACCCTACCGCCATGGCGCTCGCCACCGCCGACGCCGCGGGGCGGCCCTCGGTTCGGATGGTGCTGATGAAGGGCCACGACGCGCGCGGCTTCGTCTTCTACACCAACCTCGACAGCCGCAAGGGCGCCGAGCTGGTCGCCAATCCCCGGGCGGGGCTGCTCTTCCACTGGAAGTCGCTGCGCCGGCAGGTGCGGGTCGAAGGGACGGCGGAGCCGGTCGCCGAGGGCGAGGCGGACTCCTATTTCGCCACCCGCGGCCGCGATTCGCAGCTCGGCGCCTGGGCCTCGGATCAATCCCGGCCGCTCGCCTCGCGCGCCCTCTTCGAAGCCCGCTACGAGGAGGCGCGCCGCCGCTTCGAGGGGGGCGACGTGCCGCGTCCGCCGCGCTGGTCGGGATGGCGGGTCGTCCCCGAGCGCATCGAATTCTGGAGCGACCGCCCTCACCGCCTCCACGAGCGCCGGCTCTTCACCCGCGCCGGCGGCGCCTGGCGCGAGGAGCTCCTCTACCCGTGAGCGCAGGCCAGGATCGGTCGCCGCAGAGCGCCCATGCCGACCTCACCGCCCGAGCCGCGATGCTCAGCGTCGGCACCGCCTTGTTCCTCCTCATCCTCAAGGCCTATGCCGCCTGGCGGACCGGCTCGGTGGCGATGCTCGGCTCCCTCGCCGACACCGGGCTCGACCTGCTCGCCTCCCTCATCACCCTCTACGGAGTCAGGCTGGCGGCCGTTCCGGCCGACCGCGAGCACCGCTTCGGCCACGGCAAGGCGGAGGCGATCGCCGCCCTCTTCCAGGTCGGCATCATCACCTTCTCGGCGGTCGGGATCGGGTGGCGCGCGGTCGACCGGCTGGTCCACGGCCAAGCCACGGCCGAGGCGGGCTACGGCATCGCCGTATCGCTGGTCGCGATCGCCACGACCCTCCTGCTGCTCTGGTATCAGCGCCGGGTCATCGCCCGCACCGGCTCGGTGGCGATCGAGACCGACCACGTCCATTATCAAAGCGATCTGCTGCTCAACCTCTCGGTCATCGCCGCGCTCGCGCTCGACCAGTATTTCGGCCTCCCGGGCGCCGATCCCGTCCTCGGCGTCGGCATCGCGCTCTGGCTCGGCTGGGGCGCCTGGAAGGCGTCGAGCCGCGCCATCGACCAGCTCATGGACAAGGAGTGGCCGGAGGAGAAGCGCCGCCGCTTCGTCGAAATCGCCGCCCGCCATCCCGAGCTGAAGGGCCTCCACGACTTGCGGACGCGGACCAGCGGCATGCACGATTTCGTGCAATTCCACGTCTGGATGGACCCCAGCCTCACGGTCGCGGAAGCCCATGGCGTCCTCGACGAGGTCGAGCACAAGCTGGAGGCGGAGTTTCCCGGCGTCGAGATCCTCATCCACATCGATCCGGAGGGCCAGGTGGACCAGCCGGACAATCCCATGGCCGAGGCGGACCTCACCCAGCAGGATGGGCGGGATTCCGGGACGTCCTGATCGCAGGACCAGGTCGAGCCCCTCCCGGCACCGCAGGGGCGGCGGTTGATCGGGCGGCCATCCCGGGGACACGCGAAGACGTACGCGCCCCGTTCGACATCGCTCGACAAGGCGGGGGGCGGCCTTCACAGAGGCCCGATGACCCAGCTCCGCCTCACCCAGGTCGACGCCTTCGCCGACCGGCCGTTCACCGGCAACCCCGCCGCCGTCGTCCCGCTCGAGGAATGGCTTCCCGACGAGATCCTCCAGGCGATCGCGGAGGAGAACAATCTCTCCGAGACCGCCTTCACCGTCCCCTGCGCCGACGGCGAGGCGGATTACGCGCTGCGCTGGTTCACGCCGACCGTCGAGGTGGCTCTGTGCGGCCACGCCACCCTCGCCTCCGGCCATGTGCTGATCGGGGATCGCGAGCGGATCCGCTTCCGCACCCGCCGGGCGGGGCTTCTCGAAGTGGCGCGGGACGGCGAGGGATACAACATGTCGCTTCCCGCCTATCGCGCCGAGCCCAAGCCGTTGCCCCGCGTCCTCGCCGCCCTTGGCGCCGCCGGGGCCGCCGAGACCCGCTGGCACGAGGGACGCTACGCCCTCGTCGTGTTCGAACGGGAGGAGGAGGTCCGAGCGCTCGCGCCCGATTTCCGGGCCCTGGCCGCCGAAGGCGACATCCTGACGATCTGCACCGCTCCGGCGTCCGCAACGGACGTGATGAGCCGCGTCTTCGCCGCCGGCGCCGGAATCGACGAGGATCCGGTGACCGGCTCGGCCCATTCGGTCCTCGCGCCCTATTGGGCGGAGCGGCTCGGCCGCGCCGCCTTCAGCGCCTACCAGGCGAGCCGGCGCGGCGGCCACGTCGCCTGCCGGCTGGAGGGGGATCGGGCGATCCTGGGCGGCCGCTGCGTCACCGTCCTCGAAGGCGTTCTGACGGTCTGAGACCCTTGTCTCCAGGGGGAGGGCGCCTTTAACCCCCCTCTCCCCCGGGGGGACAGGGCCGGGGTGAGGGGGTACAGCCTCCGAGTCTTTCCTTCCGAGGCCGAGCCCCCTCTCCCTACCCTCTTCCCCCAGGGGAGAGGGGTCTTCGCTCCCGATCCGGGCCGGGAAACGACGCGCCCGGGCCGCGGGGCGCGCCGCGCCGCTTGATCTCGATCATGAGATCGCCGCTGTGCGTCCACACGGGCATTGTGCTACCACTCGCGCGTGGCGGGGATTTCAAAGCCGCCGCAGGGACTTGGCGCCGCCGCGGGGAAATCGGCTGCGCCTGCCCCGGGGGAGGAGCGGTGAGGAGACTCGTAACGATCGACCTGCCGCGGCGCCTGGCGGACCGCGTGCCGGGAATCGTCACGGAGGTGGCGGTAGGGCTTGGCTCCTCCGGCCTGTTCGTGGCGGCGCGCATCCTGCTGACCCCTTTTCCCGACAGGTCGGCGCCCTTCTCGCTCGGCTTCCTCGCGGTCGTGCTTTCGACGCTCATCGCCGGATGGCGCAGCGGCCTCGTCGCCCTCGTCGTCGGGCAGACCCTGATCTGGTATTTCGTGCTTCCGGAATATCACAGCTTCCGCATCAACGACGCCGCCGTGGGCTACGGCCTGTTGCTCACCACCGTCACCCAGGCGGTGATGGTCTTCGCGCTCGGCCTCTACCAGCGCGAGGTGCGGCGCGGCGACCTGGAGCGCCAGCGGCGGATCAACTTCCTCGCCCATGCCCTGCGGGAGATCGACCACAGGACGAAGAACAATTTCCAGATCGTCACCTCGCTGCTGCTCCTCCAGGCGAACCGGTCGGGCAACAAGGAGGTGCATGCGGCCCTCAAGGAGGCGGCGGAGCGGCTGCAGGCGGTGGCGGGAGTCTACGCGGCGCTGACGCCGGGCAGCGAGGGGCTGGCCGCGGTGCGCCTGCAGGACCATCTCGAGGCGCTGTGCGACCAGATCAGGCGCGGCATGCTGGCCGAGGGCGTCACTCTGGAGACGGACCTCGAGCCGATGGTCGTGCCGCACGACACGGCGGTGTCGCTCGGAATCGTCGTCAACGAGCTCGTCACCAACGCCTGCAAGCACGCCTTCCCCGGAGGGCGGGGCGCGATCCGGATCACCGCTCGGCAGGAAGGGGAGCGGGCCCGGGTCGAAGTGTCGGACGACGGTTGCGGGCTTGCGGAAGAGCGGCCGCCGCCGGGCGTCGGAACCAAGGTGGTCGCGGCCTTCGTCAAGCGGCTCAAGGGACGCAGCGAGCTTCGCTCGTCGCCGAAAGGCACGGTCCACACCGTCCTGGTGCCGCTCCGCTAGTGGCGGCGGTCAGCGCAGGCATATTGCTCTATCGGCGAGGGGCGGCGGGGCCGGAGGTGCTGCTCGTCCACCCCGGCGGGCCTTTCTGGCGCGGCAAGGACGAGGGGGCGTGGATGGTGCCGAAGGGCGGCATCGAGGCGGGCGAGGAATCCGCCGCCGCGGCGCGCCGCGAGTTCGAGGAGGAGCTGGGCGCCATGCCTCCCGGTGAGCCTCGCTTCCTGTGCCGGGTGCGCCAGGCCGGCGGCAAGTGGGTCGAGGCGTTCGCGCTGGAGGGCGATTTCGATTGCGCCGCCCTGGCGAGCAACCGGTTCACCCTCGAATATCCGCCCAGGAGCGGCCTCTACCAGGACTTTCCGGAGGTCGACGAGGCACGGTGGTTTACGCTCGACCAGGCGGCTGCCAGGATGCTGCCGAGCCAGCGCCCCATCCTGGATGCGCTCGCGGCGGAGCTCGCCCCCGAATGATCCCCACCCGCGACGAGCCTCTGCGCCGCGACATCGGCTTCTTCGGCTCGGCCTTCCTCTCCTTCAACGGCCTCGTCGGGGCAGGCATCTTCGCTCTGCCGGCGACGCTCTACACCCAGTTCGGCAGCTTCAGCCCGTTCCTCTTCCCGGTCTTCGGGCTGCTCGTCCTCGTCGTCGCCCTGCCCTTCGCGCGCGTCGCCGCCCGCCACCGGGAATCGGGCGGGCCGGTCGTCTACGCCGCGACCTTCGGCCCGGTCGCCGCCTTCCAGGCCGGCTGGATCTACTATGTCGCGCGCGCCACCGCGCTGGCCGCCAACGCGACGGTGCTCGTCAGCTATCTCGCCAGCTGGTCGCCGGCTCTCGCCGGCGGCTGGCCTCGCGCTGCCATCATCCTCATCCTGTGCGGCCTCGTCACCCTGATCAACGTGATCGGCGTCAGGAAGGCGATACGGGCGCTCGACGTCCTCACCGTGCTCAAGGCCCTTCCGCTCATCGCCGTCGCCCTGATCGGCCTCGCCTTGGCCGGGGGGATCGAGCCCCCGGGCGCCCCGCCGCCGCTGGACGAGGCCGGCGCCGCCGCCCTCCTCATCCTCTATGCCTTCGTCGGCTTCGAGAACAGCGTCGTCCCGGCCGGGGAGACCGCCGACCCCACCCGCACCCTGCCGCGCGCGCTCATCGCCACGATCGTGGCGACGGCGCTGCTCTACTTCCTCGTCCAGCTCTCCTACGTCGCGGTGATGGAGCCCGGGGCGAATCCGGCGCCGATGGTGGCGTTCGGCGCGGCCCTCCTCGGTCCCGCCGGCGCCCTTCTCCTCACCGCCACCGCCATCTGCTCGCTGCTCGGCAATATCAGCGGCGGCATGACGGGGACGACGCGCACCACCTACGCGATGGCCCGCGACGGCCTCCTGCCGGGCTGGTTCGGACGGGTGAGCGCCCGCTACGCGACGCCCGCCAACTCGATCCTGTTCATGGGCGGCCTCATCGCCGTCCTCGCCCTCTCCGGCAGCTTCGTCTGGCTCGCCGTGGTCAGCACCCTGGCGCGGATGTTCGTCTACGCTATCAGCATCGCGTCGCTCGTCAGGGGGCAGCGTCCCTCGCCGGCGCTCTGGCTGCTGATGGCGGCGGGGATCGCCGTCTGTCTCTGGGCGGCCTGCCAGTCGACCTGGCCGTCCTGGCGGATGCTGCTGATCCTCGCCGCGGCCGGCACCCTGCTCTACATCCTGGCGCGGCTCGCTAGGTTTCGAACAGGTCCGGAAACTCGCGCGGCTGCGAACGCAGATATTGTTTCGGGGCGCTGACCCGTCCGCCGAGCGCCGCGGCCGCGTGCCAGGGCCAGCGCGGATCGTAGAGCATGCCGCGGGCCAGGGCGACGGCATCGGCGGCGCCCGAGGCGAGCACCTCCTCGGCCTGCTCGAAGCCGGTGATCAGGCCGACGGCGACGACAGGGATCGACACGGCCGCCTTTACCGCGCGCGCCAGCGGCACCTGGTAGCCGGGCCCGACCGGGATCCGCTGCTCGGGGGTGAGGCCGCCGCTCGAGACGTGGATGCCGGCGCAGCCCCGCGCCTCCAGGGCGCGGGCGAAGGCCGCCGTCTCGGCAATGTCCCAGCCGCCCTCGGCCCAGTCCGTTCCCGAGACCCGCATCGTCACCGGCCGCTCCGACGGGAAGGCGGCGCGGACCGCATCGAAGACCTCGAGCGGGAAGCGCATCCGGTTTGCGAGGCTGCCGCCATATTCGTCCTCGCGCAGGTTCGAGAGGGGCGAGAGGAACTGGTGGAGGAGGTAGCCGTGCGCGCCGTGCAGCTGGATCGCGTCGAAGCCCAGCCGCGCCGCCCTGGCGGCCGCGGCCGCGAAGGCGTCGCGGAGGCGGGCGAGCCCCTCCCGGTCGAGCGCCAGCGGCGGCGCCTCTCCCGGCGCGAACGGGATCGGCGACGGCGCGACCGTGCGCCACCCGCGGGGCGCGTCGGGGGGGATCTGGCCGCCGCCCTCCCAAGGGACGCGGGTCGATGCCTTCCGGCCGGCATGGGCGAGCTGGATGCCGAGCGGCATGTCCGACCAGCGGCGGACGCTCTCCAGCACCCGCGCCAGCGCCGCCTCGTTGTCGTCGGACCACAGGCCGAGATCGTCGGGCGAGATGCGGCCCTCGGGAGTCACCGCCGTCGCCTCGAGGACGAGCAGCGCCGCTCCCGACAGAGCGAGATGGCCGAGATGGATGAGGTGCCAATCGGTGGCATTGCCCTCGCCGTCGGCCGAATATTGGCACATCGGCGCGATGACGATGCGGTTGCGCAGCGTCAGGCCGCCCACATCGAGGGGCGAGAAGAGCCGGCTGCTCACAGCGCCGGCTCCAGCTCGGCGGGGATCGTCTCCTCGATCCAGCCGCCGCCGAGCACCCGTTCGCCCTCGTAGATCACCGCGGCCTGCCCCGGGGAGACGCCATATTCCGGCGCCTCGAAACGGATCGTCTCGCCGTCGAAGCCGATCGCCGCGGGCCGCGCCATCGAGCGGACCTTGGCGGTGAGGCCGGACCGCTGGTCCTCCCCGAGCCAGTTGAGCCCGCCGAGCCGCGCGCCCCGCACCGCGAGGGCCGCCCGCGGCCCGGCGACGACGCGGCGCGCCTCCGGCTCCAGCCTGACGACGTAGAGCGGCTCCGCCTGGCCGCCTATCTCGAGGCCGCGGCGCTGCCCGACGGTGAAATGGACGAGGCCGCGGTGCCGGCCGAGCACGCGTCCCTCGAGATCGACGATCTCGCCCGGCCGCGCCGTCTCCGGCCTCACCTTCTTCACCACCGCCGCATAGTCGCCGTTCGGGACGAAGCAGATGTCCTGGCTGTCCGGCTTGTCGGCGACGACCAGCGCCAGAGCGCGCGCCATCTCGCGCACGGCCGGCTTGGGCAGGTCGCCGAGCGGGAAGCGCAGGAAGTCCAATTGCTCGCGGGTGGTGGCGAAGAGGAAGTAGCTCTGGTCGCGCGCCGGATCGGCGGCGCGGTGGATCTCGGGGCCCCCCTCCCCCATCCGCCGGCGGACGTAATGGCCGGTGGCGAGGCAATCGGCGCCGAGGTCGCGGGCGAGGGCGAGAAGGTCGGTGAACTTGACGCCCTGGTTGCACGACACGCACGGTATGGGGGTGCGGCCGCGCGCATATTCGTCGGCGAACCTGGCGATGACGCTGTCGCGGAAGCGGGTCTCGTAGTCGAACACGTAATGGGCGATTCCGAGCTTCTCGGCGACGCTGCGGGCATCATATATGTCGCGCCCGGCGCAGCAGCTCTTGGCGCGGCCGACGGCGGCGCCGTGATCGTAGAGCTGCAGGGTGACGCCGATCACCTCAGCGCCGCTGCGGGCGGCGAGCGCGGCGACCACCGAGCTGTCGACGCCGCCCGACATGGCGACGACGATGCGCGCGCCGGCGGCCGGCCGGCCGAGCTGGAAATCGACGTTCATGGCGGCCGCTACATAGGGTGTGGCATCGGTAAAGCCTACCCTAATGGCGCTTTAACCGCGTCTTAGACCCTCTCGGCTAGAGGGGAGGCATGGACCTCGGCTTCCTCCGTCGCGCCAGCGAGCGCTTCGCCAGCCGCCGTGCGGCGAGCGTCGACTTCGGCATGCTGCTGGCGTCGCTTCGCACCGAGCAGGCGGCGAGCCCGGCGGTCCGGGCGCTGGCGGCCCGCCGCGCGGCGCCGGCGCCGGCGGACCCGCTGGCCGAGATCCTGCTCGGCGGTCCCGCCTGGCAGGCGGCGGTGGCGGCGCAGGGCGGGAGCTTCAATCCCCGCTTCGCCCGGCAAGGTCCCGTCAATTGAGATGACCGGCCCGTTTACCTTGGGGTTTCAGCCTTCCTTCAACGGCGGCCGCTACGAGCGGCGGAGGGGAAGGCAAGGATAATTATGACAGTCATGCTTGAGGCAAGAATGATCGAAACGCAAACGCTACGGCCGTCGCAGGTCATCGGCCCGTTGGGGGAGCCGCTGACTCTGGACAGCCTGCCGCCGCCGTCCACCTCCCGCTGGGTGGTGCGCCGGAAGGCGGAGGTCGTCGCCGCGGTGAACGGGGGACTGCTCTCGGTGGACGAGGCCTGCGATCGCTACGGCCTCAGCCTCGAGGAGTTCGCCGGCTGGCAGCGGGCGGTTGACCGTTCCGGCATGCCGGGCCTGCGCGTCACCCGGATCCAGCATTACAAATCGCTCTACGAGCGCCAGCAGAAGTTCTGAGGCCGCGGGCCCAGCGCCCGCCTTCAGTGGAAGTCACGGCTCTTCACCCGGATGGTCTCCTCCGGGAGCGGCCGCGGTCCGTCCCTCGGATCGCGGCCGCCGCCGTTCTTGGCCGCGTCGGCGGGGCCGAAGCGATGCGGGAAGCGCCTCCGCCCGACCGAGTGGAGAAGGCCGCCCAGGTCCTCCAGATGCTCGCCGATGACGTGGATCACCTCGCCCTCGCGCTGGAGGAGGCCGGTCACCCCGATCATCGGCGCCGCCATCACGATCCGCCTCTGCGCCTGGAAACGCCGCTGCCACAGGATGATGTTGGCGATGCCCGTCTCGTCCTCGATGGTGAGGAAGGTGACGTTGGTCGTCCCCGGCCGCTGGCGGATGAGGACCAGCCCGGCGAGGCGGATGCGGGCGCCGTCCCTGAGGCTGGGAAGGTCCGAGCAGCGCCGCATGCCGCGGCTCTCGAGCTCCGGCCGCAGGAAGGCGAGCGGATGGGCGCGGAGCGAGAGCTGGAGCGCGCGATAATCCTCCACCACCTCCCGTCCGTCGGTCATCGCGGTGAGCGCCACTTCCGGCTCGCCGTCCTGGCCTTCCGAGAAGGCGAAGAGCGGCAGCGGCTTCTCGCCCAGGCCCCGCACCCGCCACAGCGCCTGGCGCCGGTCCAGCCCGAGCGAGGCGAAGCCGTCCGCTTCCGCCAGCCGCTCCAGCGCCGCCACCGGCACGCCCGACCGGCGCCAGGCATCCTCCACCGACGTGAACGGCCGCTCGGCGCGGGCGGCGAGGATCTGCGCGGCGTGGAGGTTGGAAAGCCCCTTCACCATCCGCATGCCGAGGCGGAGGGGGAGGAGGGGAGAAGCACCCTCATCCTCCCTGTGGAGCGAAGCTCCATGGGGAGGGGGACCGCGTGAAACGCGGTGGAGGGGCTTCAGGGACTCGGCAGGCCCCTCCACCATGCTTCGCATGGTCCCCCTCCCCATCCGCATTGCGGACGGGGAGGATGGGAAATCCTCCAGAATACAGTCCCAGCGGCTGGCGTTGACGCATACCGGCCGCACCTCCACCCCGTGCTCGCGCGCGTCGCGGACGATCTGGGCCGGGGCGTAGAAGCCCATCGGCTGGGCGTTGAGGAGCGCGGCGCAGAAGACGTCCGGATGGTGGCACTTCATCCAGGAGGACGCGTAGGCGATCTTGGCGAAGCTCGCCGCGTGGCTCTCCGGAAAGCCGTAGCTGCCGAACCCCTCGATCTGCTTGAAGGTGCGCTCGGCGAAATCGCGTTCGTAGCCGTTGGCGACCATGCCCTCGACCAGCTTGTCGCGGAACTTGCCCACCCCGCCGGTGAACTTGAACGTCGCCATCGCGCGGCGAAGCTCGTCCGCTTCCGCGGGCGTGAAGCGGGCGCCGACGATCGCCACCTTCATCGCCTGCTCCTGGAAGAGCGGCACGCCGAACGTCTTCCTGAGCACCTGCTCAAGCTCCGGCTTGGGATATTCCGCGACCTCCTTGCCCTCCCGGCGGCGGAGATAGGGATGGACCATGTCGCCCTGGATCGGGCCGGGGCGGACGATCGCCACCTGGATGACGATGTCGTAGAATTCCCTCGGCTTCATGCGCGGCAGCATCGACATCTGCGCCCGGCTCTCGATCTGGAAGGTGCCGATCGTGTCGGCCTTGCAGATCATGTCGAACGTCTCCTCGTCGTCCTCCTGCATCTGCGGCGAGGCGAGATCGAGGCGGAGGCCCTTGTGCTCGGCGAGAAGGTCGAAGGCGCGGCGCATGCAGCCCAGCATGCCGACGCCGAGCACGTCGACCTTCATGAACTTCAGCTCCTCGATATCGTCCTTCTCCCACTCGATGATCCGGCGGTCGACCATCGCGGCGGGCTCGATCGGCACGAGATCGTCGAGCCGGTCGCGGGTCAGGACGAAGCCGCCCGGGTGGGTGCTCAGATGCCGGGGGGTTCCGATCAGCTGCCGGGCCAGGTCCAGGGTCAGCGCGAGGCGCGGCTCGGAAAGGTCGAGGTTGAGCTCGGCGACGTGCCGGTCCTCCACCCCTTTTTCCGACCAGCCCCATATCTGTCCGGCGATGGCGGCGGTGACGTCCTCGGAAAGGCCCAGCGCCTTGCCCACCTCGCGGACCGCGCCGCGCGTGCGGTAGCGGCTCACCACCGCGGTCAGCGCGGCATGGTTGTGGCCGTAGGTCTCGTAGATCCACTGGATCACTTCCTCGCGCCGGTCGTGCTCGAAATCCACGTCGATGTCCGGCGGCTCCGCCCGGCTCTCGGACAGGAAGCGCTCGAACAGCAGGCCGCGCTCGATCGGGTCGATCGAGGTGATGCCGAGGATGTAGCAGATCATCGAATTGGCCGCCGAGCCGCGCCCCTGGCAGAGTATCCCCTGGCTTCGGGCGTAGGCGACGATCGAGTTGACGGTGAGGAAATAGGGGGCGTAGCGCCATCGCGCGACGAGCCGCAGCTCATGCTCCAGCAGGTTGCGATAGGGCTGGGGCGCGGCGCCTGCGGGGATCTTGCTGTCGATCTTGCCCCGCGTCAGCCGCTCCAGAGCGTCTTGCGGGCTGCGGCCGCTCATCACGATCTCGTCGGGATATTGGTAGCTGAGCTCGGTCAGCGAGAAGGTGCAGCGCTCGGCGATGTCGGCGGTGGCGCGGATGGCGTCCGGATAGGCGGCGAAGCGCCGCTCCATCTCCTCCGGGCTCTTCAGGTGGCGATCGCCGTAGCGCTCGCGGCGGAAGCCCAGGTCGTCGATCGTGCATTTGTGGCGGATCGCGGTGACGACGTCCTGGAGCATGCGCTTGTCGGGGGAATCGTAGAGTATGTCGCCGGTGGCGAGGCTGCGGACGCCGTGGCGGCGGGCCATGGCATCGAGATCGTGGAGGCGCAGCCTGTCCCCCGGCCGGCGGCGGTGGGTGAGCGCGCAATGCGCCCGGCGCCCGAAGATCGCCGCCATCTGCGCCAGAGCGGTTTGGGTGACGGCATCGGCCTCCTCCGGGACGAGCGCCGCCACCAGCCCCTCCGACCAGGCATCGACATCCTCCCAATGGAGGAAGCATTGCCCCTTCTCCCCGTTTCTGGGGATGGCGGGTCCGTCCTGGGGAACGGTCCGGGCCTTGCCGATCGTCAGGAGGCGCGTGAGGCGCGACCAGCCGGCGCGATCCTCCGGCCAGACCAGCAGGGCCGTGCCGTCCACCAGGTCGAGCCGGCAGCCGGCGATCAGGCGGAGCCCCGTCTCCCGCGCGCCCTTGAGCCCGCGCACCATGCCGCAGACGGTGTTGCGGTCGGTCAGCCCCAGCGCCGGATAGCCGAACGAAGCGGCCGCCGAGAACAATTCCTCGGGGCTGGAGGCGCCGCGCAGGAAGCTGAAATGGCTGGTGACCTGAAGCTCGTGATACATGCCGGTCAAGCACCCCGCCCGAGTGAGCCGAGCTTTGCCGAGCCCTCTGCCGCAGCCTCGCCCGAAGGGTCGCTCCGGCCTGCGCATTGCCGCCCGGCCCCAAAGTGACTATATGAAGTGGTCACTTCAGGAGGCGCAGCCATGGGCAAGATGATCGGAGCGGCCGAGTTCAAGGCCAAGTGCCTCGCCATCCTCGACGAGGTACAGCGTACCGGGGAGCCGGTGACGATCACCAAGCGCGGCAAGCCGGTAGCGGAGGTGAAGGCGGTGGTGCCGGCGGAGCGGCCGTCACTCATCGGCTTTATGAAAGGTAAACTGAAGATATTGGGTGATATCGAAACCCCGCTTGATCCCGATTGGGAAGAGGAGTGGGAAGCGAACAACCCGCCGGAAATGTATCGGTGATCCTGCTCGATACGAACGTTCTTCTCTGGTTGGCTGAGGACAATCCTCGTCTGGGCGCGAAAGCACGGGAGAGGATGGCCGATCCCGCACCGGGCGAGATATGGGTCTGCGCCATCTCCTTCTGGGAGATCGGCCTCTTGTTGTCGAAGAAGCGGGTCAGCCTGGCTACCTCGCTTGGCGACTTCGTCAAATCGATAGAGGGTGAGGACCGGTTCAGGATCGTCCCCGTGGATGCCGCCATCGCGATGGAGGCGGGGAGCCTTCCTCGAGACATTCACGGCGATCCTGGCGACCGTTTCCTGATCGCCGCCGCTCGCCTGCGGGCCTGTCCGCTGCTGACCAGCGACGGGAAGATCCTGTCCTATGCCGAGCGGGGCCACGTCCAGGCGATCGACGCCCGCCTCTAGGGTCCGTGCTCGAGTCCCGCATCGGCGTGGTACGGACCCCAGGCCGCTCACCCGAACACCCCGTGCAGATACCAGTCGAAGCCGCCGGTGCGGGGGTCCGTGCCGTCGCCGCGGCGATAGAGCCAGAAGCGGCGCCCTTCCTCGTCCTCGACCTGGAAATAGTCGCGCACCGAATCCGCTTCCGTCCGCCGGCGCCACCATTCGCCGTAGAGGCGCTCCGGCCCGTCGGCGCGGCGGACGCGGTGCATCCGGCCCCGCCAGGAGAAGCGCAGCGGCGCCTGGTCGGGCAGCTCGGCCAGGACGTGGTCGACCCGCTCGGGCGGCGAGAGGAGGCGGACGGGGCGAGGCCAGGCGGGCCAGGGCTCGGCGGAGGCGAGCGGGCCGACGCGGCGGACGCTGCGTTCGGGAACGTCGCTTTCGACGGCGCTCCTCCGGAAGAGGCGGCGCGCGCCGAGGCGCCCGGCCAGGCGGTCGACCAGCAAGGCGAGGTCCGGCGGAGGCCTGTCGCCGGAAAGCTGCCGGGGGCCGAGCGGCTCGCAGCGATAGGCGACCAGGCGCATCGCCTCGAGGCCGAAGCCGGGCTCGATGCTCTCGATCTTCATCCTGAGCAGGCGGAGCAGATGGGCGCCGTCGCGTGTGGGGCGGGCGGTGCCGACGCGAAGGCTTTGCTCCGCGCCGTCGATGCGGCTGCAGAGAAGCGTGAAGAGGCGGGCGGCGAGGCCGGCTTTCTCCAGCGTCGCGACCAGGCGGGCCATCAGCTCGCTCAGGCCATGATCGATGGCTTCGGCGGTGGCGATCGGCTCGACGAAGTGCAGGACGGCGCTGGGCGGCGCCTCCGGAACGATCGGGTCGAAGGGTTCGGCGGCGCGGCCGAGCGCCTGGTCGAGCCGGGTGAGGAGGGTCTGGCCGAAGCGGCGCTGCAAGGGGCCGCGCGGCATGGTGAGGAGCTCGCCGATGCTTTCCAGGCCGAGGCGCCGGGCGGCGGCGAGCACCCCTTCCTCGATCCGAAGGGCGGCGAGCGGGAACGGCGCCAGCGCTTCCGCCTCGGCGCCGGAGGGGCACAGGATGAGCGGCCGGTCCCCGAACCGGGCGAGGGCATGCGCGGCGCCGGGCGTGGCGGCGACGGCGAGGCGGGCGGCGTAGCCGGCGCGGGCGCAGAAATGGAGGATTCGGCGTCCCATCCTCTCCTCGCCGCCGAAGAGGTGGGCGACGCCGTCGAGGTCGAGCCAGAGGCCGTCGGCCCCCGACAGGGCGGCGCGCGGAGTCCAGCGGCGGGCGGCGAAAAGCCCCAGGCGGGCGAGGAGGCCCGCATCCGCTTCCGGCTCGGCGTCGCGCACGTCTAGGCCGGGGACGAGCATCCGCGCCTGGGTGAGCGGCATGCCGCGCGTCAGGCCGAGCGCCGCCGCGGCCGGCGAGGCGGCGGCGATCTCGATTCGGGAGCCGACCCGGTGGACGGTGACGAGGGGGTCTTCCCGCTCGCCCGGGGGAGCCGGGAAGGGCCCGTCCCTCCCGTTCATTGCGGAAGGCTTCCTCTCACGGAACGGCGCCTCGGCCGGCTCGGTCCGCCGGCCCAATTCCCGCATCGGCGGCCGCCGGTGTGGCGGGAGCGCGTCCATTCCGGCTTCGGCCTCGCGCCGCGCCCAGCGCGCGCCGGGGCGCCAATGGCCTTCGCGGGGGCACGAGCAGGCGGAAGCATCCTGCCCTTCCTCTGCAAGGAAGGCTTCCGGCACCGGGAAAGCCCCTCCGCCATGCCGCGCATGGTCCCCCTCCCCCGCAAATCCAGGGGCGGGCCTACGCCACCGCGAGTCTCTCCCGATGCGGTCGATGCTCAAGTTCGGAAGGTAGAGCGAGGCGACCCTCGGCATCGGGGCTCTCCATGATCCATTCGTGGGGCTCGCCGCCGCGCTGGCGGGCGAGGGCGAGGCGCCAGCGGGGGCGGCCGACGCCGGCGACGGGCAGGGGCGAGGACGGGGCGCAGCCGATCCGCCAGCGGGTGACGGCGGCGGAAGGCAGATCGAGCGGGTCCTCGCCGGGCTTCTTCCGCCGCTTCAGCATCAGCGCCGGCGTGCCGCCCTCCTCCGCGGCGAGCTGCAGGCGACGGGTGGCGGCCATCGGCGCCCGCGCCGTCTCCCCCACCACGGCGCCCAGGCTCCCGTGGCGCAGGCCCTCCTCCATCACCGCCAGCACCTCCTCGTCGCGGTCGCATTCGGCATAGAGGATGCGGTCCGGCGCCAGCCCCGCCAAGGCCAGGCCCGGCGCGAACAGGTCGCGGCGGGCCAGCGCCCAGAGCACCGTCCCGTGCGTGCGGGCGGCGATGGCGGCGAGGAACAGGGTCGCCGCCGCCTCGTCGAAAAGGCCGTCCCGGTCGCCCGCCGCCTCGTGCAGCGCCGCCGCCGCGAGCCCGCCGCCGGCCAGCCGGGAGTCGATGGACTCTATACCGAACGGCAGGCAGGGACGTCCCTCGCCCGCCGTCGCCGATTCGAGCGCCCGCACCTCCGCGCGAAGGGCGGCCAGGCGTTCGGCACGGGCAAGGCTGGTAGGCATGCGACTCACGACTCGTATGTTCCGCTTATGTTCCAGACTGGCGGGCGGAGAGTCAAGGCGGCCCCATCCCCATGCGGGCGGGAATTGAGCGCGGCGCCCTTACCGACTAGCCTCGCGGCGATGGCCAATGCCGACGAGGAGACGCTGCGGGCGTTCGACGCCGTGTGGGCGCTGCACGGCGCCCGCGCCGCCGGCAGGCGCCGCGGCCGTCCCGGCGCCGACGGCGACCGCGCCTTCGCGGCCTTCTTCAGCCTCCTCCCTCCGCAGGCCCTGGCCGGCGGCGAGGGTTTCGACCTCGGCTGCGGGTTCGGCCGCATCGCCCGGCGCCTCGCGCCCCATGTCGCCCGGCTCCACTGCATCGATCCCTCGGCCGCGGCCCTGGCCGCCGCCCGCCGGGCCATGGCGCACCTCGCCAACGTCGACTTCCACCAGGCCGGGGTCGACTCCCTCCCCTTCCCCGACGGCAGCCAGGATTTCGGCTATTCCCTCGGCGTCCTCCACCACCTGCCCGATCCGGAGGCGGGGCTGCGCAGCTGCGTCCTCAAGCTCAAGCCCGGGGCGCCCTTCCTCCTCTACCTCTATTACCGCCTCGACGATCGCCCCGCCTGGTTCCGGGCCCTCTGGAAGGCGTCCGACCGGCTGCGCCGGGGCATCTCGGCGCTGCCCTTTCCGGCCCGGCGGCGGGCGAGCGACGCGATCGCCCTCCTCGCCTACTGGCCGCTGAGCCGGGCGGCGCGGCTCGCCGAGCAGGCCGGCCTCGACGTCGGGGGCTTCCCGCTAGCCGACTACCGGCACAGCAGCCTCGCGACGCTTCGCGCCGACGCCCTCGACCGGTTCGGGACTCCGCTGGAGCACCGCTTCACGCGCGGCGAGATCGGCGCGATGATGGAGCGCTGCGGCCTCGACCGGGTCCGCTTCCGCGACGGCCCCCCTTACTGGGTCGCGGTCGGTTGGAGGCGCTGAACCGGCGCGCCGTCTGGTCCCGGCGGGAAACTCCCGCTAAATGGAGCACGGTGTCCACCAATGCGATCCATGCCGCGCAGCCGGCGCCGCGCCCCTCGGCCGGGGGATGGAAGCCGTTCCGGCTCCGCCAGCAGCCCTTCTTCGAGGACAAGAACCGCGCCTTCTGGATCCTCCAGTCGGCCGGCTGGGCGGGCTATTTCATCCTCCGCACCCTCTCGGGCATCGCCAATGCGATGGGCTGGAGCTACGTCCTCCACACCGCTTTGCTGACGGCGACCGGCTATTCCATCACCCTCCTCATGGGAGCGATCTACCGCCGCCTCATCCGCATGCGGCCGATCCTCACCTGGGCGATCTCGATCGTCATCGTCGTCATCGCCGCCGCCATCTTCTCGGCGATCGAGACGTGGAGCCACGCCACCTTCCTCAGGCCCGGGCTCAGGCCCGAGGGGATCCAGTTCCTCGGCTCGATCCTGCTCACCTTCTCGCTGCTCGTCGCCTGGTCGGCGCTCTATTATTCGATCAACTATTATCTGCTGCTGGAGGAGAGCAGCGACCGGCTGCTTCGCCTCGAGCACCAGGCCAGCGCCGCGCAGCTCGCCATGCTGCGCTACCAGCTCAATCCGCACTTCCTCTTCAACACCTTGAACTCCATCTCGACCCTCGTCCTCCTGAAGCAGACCGACCAGGCCAATGCGATGCTGTCGCGCCTTTCCTCGTTTTTGCGGTACACGTTGATCAACGAGCCGACCGCGCAGGTCACCGTCGCCCAGGAAGTAGAGACTCTGAAGCTCTACTTGGAGATCGAGAAGATGCGCTTCGAAGAGCGCCTCCGCCCCCGGTTCGAGATCGACCCGGCCGCGTCCCGCGCCCGCCTTCCCTCGCTGCTGCTCCAGCCCCTCGTCGAGAATGCGATCAAATATGCGGTGACGCCGCAAGAGGAAGGCGCCGACATAGAGATCGCCGCCCGCCGCGTCGGCGACCGCGTGCTGTTCACCGTCGCCGACACCGGGCCGGGCTCGGAGGACGTCTGGGTGAAGGCGCAGCAATCGACCGGCGTCGGTCTGGCGAACATTCGGGACCGTCTGTCGCAAGCCTATGGCGCCGAACATCGTTTCGAGACGGAATCGAACAAGGAAGGGGGCTTCAGCGTTACGATCGAGATTCCCTATCAGGTGGAAGCAGCCGAGGAGCCGAAATGACCATTCGCACGATTCTCGTGGACGATGAGCCGCTGGCCATTCAGGGCCTGAGGCTCCGCCTCGAGAAGCATGACGACGTCGAGATCGTGGAGACCTGCTCCAACGGCCGCGAGGCGATCCGGGCGATCAAGACCCACAAGCCCGACCTCGTCTTCCTCGACATCCAGATGCCGGGCTTCGACGGCTTCTCGGTGATCCAGGGGCTGATGGAGATAGAGCCGCCGCTGTTCGTCTTCGTCACCGCTTATTCGGACCACGCGCTGCGCGCGTTCGAGGCGCAGGCGGTCGACTATCTGATGAAGCCGGTGGAGGAAGACCGGCTCGCCGACACGCTTGACCGGGTGCGGCTCAGGCTTTCGGAGAAGCGCAGCGCCGAGGAGGCGGGCAAGCTGAAGGAAGTGCTCGCCGAGGTCGCGCCGGAAGCCGCCGACCAGGTCGGCACGCTGGAGGAGGCGCCGACCTCCAACCGCTACGAGAAGCTCATCAACATCAAGGATCGCGGCCAGATCTTCCGGGTCGACGTCGATTCGATCGAGAAGATCGACGCGGCCGGCGACTATATGTGCATCTATACGGGCGACAACACGCTGATCCTCAGGGAGACGATGAAGGATCTCGAGAAGCGCCTCGACCCGCGCCGTTTCCAGCGCGTCCACCGGAGCTGCATCGTCAATCTCGACCAGGTGCGCCAGGTGAAGCCCCACACCAACGGCGAATGCTTCCTGGTGCTTGAGAGCGGCAGCCAGGTGAAGGTCTCGCGCTCCTACCGCGACGTGGTGGCGAGGTTCGTGCACTGATCCCGGCCGAGCGGCGTCCGCGCCCGGTGACGCCGCTCCGCAAAGCTGGTACGCCTGCGCAATGACGCAGGCGGACAAGGCACGGCTCTTCGCATCGCTCCACCGGCCGGGCGACCCGCTGGTCCTCTACAACGTGTGGGACGCCGGCAGCGCGAAGGCGGTGGCGGAAGCGGGCGCCGAGGCGATCGCCACCGGCAGCGCGTCGGTCGCCGCCGCGCACGGCTTCTCGGACGCGGAGGCGCTGCCGCTCGATCTGGCGCTCGCCAATGCGGAGCGGGTGGTCCAGGCGGTCGATCTCCCCGTCACGATCGATTTCGAGGGCGCCTACGGCGCGGAGCCCGAGGCGGTCGGCCGCAACATGGCGCGGCTCGCGGCGACGGGCGCGGTCGGCTGCAATTTCGAGGATCAGGTGATCGGCGGCGAGGGGCTTCACCCGGTGGCGGCGCAGGCGGAGCGGATCCGCGCCGGCCGCGCCGCGGCGGGTCCGGACTTCTTCATCAACGCGCGCACCGACATCTTCCTCAAGGCCAGAGCGGAGACGCATGACGGCCGGATGGTGGACGAGGCGCTGGAGCGCGCCCGGGCCTATGCGGAGGCGGGGGCGAGCGGCTTCTTCGTGCCCGGCCTCGTCGATCTCGCCCTCCTCCAGCGGCTCTGCGCCGCCTCGCCCCTCCCGGTCAATTTCATGGCTTTTCCAGGCGCCCCTCCGGCCGCGGCGGCGGCGGCGGCGGGGGTGGCGCGGATCAGCCACGGACCGTTTCCTTACCGGCTGGCGATCAAGGCCCTCAAGACGGCGGCGGAGGAGATTTATGGCTAGGGTGACGGGCCTCGGCGGCCTCTTCTACAAGGTGGAGGATACGGAGCGCACCGCGCAATGGTACCGGGAGACGCTCGGCATCGGCGGCGAGTGGGGGATCGTCTTCCCCTTCCAGGGGCAGCCGGACGGCTACAGCCTCCTCTCCGCCTTCAAGGCGTCGAGCGACTATTTCGCCCCGAGCGACAAGGGGTTCATGATCAACCTCAGGGTCGACGACCTCGACGGGCTGATCGCCGACCTCGAGGCCAAGGGCGTCGAGATACTCGGCCGGCAGGACGAGGAATACGGCCGCTTCGCCTGGATCCTCGACTGCGACGGAGTGAAGATCGAGCTCTGGCAGCAGCTCGGCCCGGCGCCGGAGTAAAGGGGACCGTAAAGGGGACACGTACTTTTTCGGGAAAAAGTACGTGTCCCGCTCCTGTTCGCCGCGCCTAGGCCCGGCGCCGGAGAAGCGGCCGTGTGCCGCCGCCGCCGGACTTCAGCACGTTGCGGCGGAACAGGCTCGCGCCGAGCGCGACCGTCAGCCAGACCCACAGGGCCTGCCAGGCCAAAGCGAGGAGGTGCGGCCACAGCTCGCCCGCCTGCGCGGCGCGGGCGATCATCATCATCGGCGAGCTGAATGGGAAGACGGCCGCGGCGAGCCCCATCAGGCCGTTATAGGACCCGGCCGCCGCGGTCGCGAAGAAGAAGATGAACACCTGGCCGATCGTCACCGGCATGGAGATCGACTGGACCTCCCGCACCGACGACGCCTGGGAGCCGAGGCCGAGGAAGAGAGCGCCCAGCAGCAGGTAGTTCATCGAGAAGTAGAGGAGGGCGAGGAGGATGAAGAGCGGCCAGCCCACCGCCGGCGTCGGCAGCGACGCCCCGCCCGACGGCCAAAGCTGGACGGCGGCGACCGCCGTCGCCGCCCACAAGGCGAGGCCGGTCAGCGAGACGGAGAGCATCGCCCCGAGCTTGCCGAGGAAGATGGCGTCGATCGGCACCGCCGCCGCCAGAACCTCGATCACCTTGTTCGATTTCTCCTCGATCATGTTGGAGAGCAGCATGCCGGCGAGCATCACCGTCACCATGAACAGCAGCCACTGGCCGGCGCGGGCCGTGGTGGCGCGCTGGGCGGCGACCGCGCCCGCGGACTCCGTGACCTTGACCAGTTCGATCCGCTCCGGCGGCACCGTCCGCCCGGCGGCGCTCAACGCCTGCTCCTGCCGGGCGGCGTGGAGGATCGCCCTCACCTGGCGCGGCGCCGGATCGCCCGGCCCCACCGCGCCCGTCAGCCGCATCCCGCCCGGACCGCTCGAGAGGACGGCGACGAAGCGCTTGTCGGCCGCCGCGAGCAGGTCGCCGATCTGCGGCCCCACCTGATAGTCGGGCTCGACGCGGACGAGCTCCGCCATCTCGTCCTCGCGGAACGCCGGCTTCAGCCGCGCCTGCGCCGCCGCGATCGGTCGGAAGGCCGCCTCGGACGCGATGACGGCGATGCGCGGCAGGTTCTCGTGCCGCTCCATCTTGCCGAGCATGGCGCCGAAACCGATCGAGAAGCCGATCATCAGCACCGGGAACAGCAGGAAGATGATGAAGCTGCGCGACATGACCGTCGCCACGAAATCGCGGCGCGCGATCACCCAGGACGCCTTTGCGGTGCTCATCATGCCTCGTCTCCCGCCGGCGCGTCGGCGCCCATCTCGCGCGCGGCGGCCTCGCCGGCGATCGCCACGAAGGCGTCGTGCAGCCCTGGCCGCTCGATCGACAGCTCCTCGATGCCGGCGCCGCCGTCGATCAGCGCGCGGAGCAGCGGCTCGACACCGGTTTCGGGCAGCTCGAACAGCCAAGCGCCGTTCTCCTGGTCGGCGCGCGGCGGCAGCGCGCTGCGCCACGCCCCGTCCGTGGACCGGGTCCTCAGCCGCACCCTCGGCCGCAGCCGGCCCCGCGCCTCGTCGACCCGGCCTTCGAAGCGGACCCGGCCCGCCGCGATGATCGCCACCCGCTCGCAGAGACGCTCGGCATGGGCGATGACGTGGGTCGAGAAGAGGATGGTGGCGCCGCCCGCCGCCTCCTCGCGGATCATCGCCTCCAGGCGCCCCTGGTTGATCGCGTCGAGGCCGGAGAAAGGCTCGTCGAGCACGATCAGCCTGGGCCGGTGGACGATGGTGCCGAACAGCTGGACCGTCTGCGCCATCCCCTTGGAAAGGCTCTTGATCGGCTTGTCGACATAGTCGCCGAGGCCGTTGTCGCGCAGCATGCCTTCGGCGCGGGCGCGCCCGAGGGCGAGCGGGAGCCCCCGCAGCGCTCCCATGAAGGCGATCGCTTCCTTGGTCTTCATCGCCGGATAGAGGCCGCGCTCCTCGGGGAGGTAGCCGACCTCGGCCGCCGCCTCGAGCGGCGCCTCCCGGCCGAGCAGCCGCCGCTCGCCGCGGTCCGGGTCGATGATTCCCAGCAGCATGCGCAAGGTGGTGGTCTTGCCCGCGCCGTTCGGCCCAAGCACCCCGTAGATCGTCCCCTCCGGCACGTGGATGTCGATCCCGTCGACGGCGGTCTTGCCGTCGAAGGCCTTGAACAGCCCGCGGGCCTCGATAGCTAAGCCGTTCGCCACTTTCGGCAATTCCCCCTTCATCCTTCGGATGTGGTAGCGACGAGCGGTGACCGCAGGCAAGCACGACCTTTACGAAAGTCTCGCCCGGAAGGCTGAGGAGCTCGGCTTCTGCGCCTTCGGGGTCGCACCCGCGTCCGCCGCGCCGGAAAGCGGGCGGCGGCTTCGCGAATGGCTGGCGAGCGGAGCGCATGGCGACATGCTGTGGATGGCCGAGACGGCGGACCGCCGCGCCTCCCCCGCCGGGCTGTGGCCGGACGTCCGGTCGGTGATCGCGCTCGGAATGAGCTACGCCCCGTCGGCCGACCCGCTCGCGCTCGCGGCGCGGCCGGATCTCGGCCGCATCTCGGTCTACGCCCAGGGCGGCGATTATCACGACGTCGTCAAGAAGGCGCTGAAGGCCCTCGCCCGCTGGCTCGTCGAGGCGGCGGCGTGCGAGCTCAAGGTGTTCGTCGACACAGCGCCGGTGATGGAGAAGCCGCTCGCCGCCGCCGCCGGCCTCGGCTGGCAGGGCAAGCACACCAACCTCGTCAGCCGAAGCGACGGCAGCTGGCTGTTCCTCGGCGCGATCTACACGACGCTCGAATTACCGGAGGCGGCGCCGAAGCCGCACGCGGTCCATTGCGGCACTTGCCGCGCCTGCCTCGACGCATGCCCCACCCAGGCCTTTCCGGCGCCCTTCCGCCTCGATGCGCGACGCTGCATCTCCTACCTGACGATCGAGCATAAGGGGCCCATCCCCGAGGAATTCCGGGAAGCTATCGGCAATCGCATCTACGGATGCGACGATTGCCTCGCCGTCTGCCCGTGGAACCGCTTCGCCGCCACGGCGCGTCGCCACCAGGCGTTCCTCCCGCGCGCGGAGCTTGCCGCGCCCGCCTTGGCCGATCTCCTCGCCCTCGACGACGCCGCCTTTCGCCAGGTCTTCGCCGGCTCGCCGATCAAGCGCATCGGCCGCAACCGCATGGTCCGCAACGCCGCCATCGCCGCCGGGAACAGCGGCAAGGCGGAGCTGGTCCCCGTGCTGGAGCGGCTCGCCGCCGACGAGGATCCGGTCGTGGCCGAAGCCTCGGCCTGGGCCGTCCAGCGGCTCCGGGCGCTGACGCCCGGCTGCGCGGACTGAAGGCCGGCCCTATCGCGCCCGTTCCAGCGCCGCGACGCAGCTCGCGCGGTCGAAGTCGGTGCCGTCGGGGCGGCGCGCGTCGACATAGGTGACGATCGGGTCGCCGCCCCCGCGCGGAGGATAGAGGTAGAGATCGAGGACGCAGGCGGGTCCGGCATATTGGAGCTTGCGGGCGGTCCCTTCCCTGATGTCGAGGTCGGGCTTTCCGAAGCCGCCTTCGAGGAACTTCGCCGTCCGGCCGATCACCCCCTCGAGCCCCACCGGGTTGTAGCGCGGCGGCGGCGCGACGGCGGCGGCGCGGCGATGCACCGGCTCGGCGGCCTGGGTCGAGGCGCAGGCGGCCGTCAACGCCATCAATCCGAGCGCCGCCGCCTGCCTTGCCTGCATCCCCGCCTCCCCTGCCGTCGAGATTGCCAAAGCCCAGGGGCGCGCGCCATGCAAGCGGCCGCCGCACGGCGCGGGTCGCGGGCGGCCTGCCGCACGGATTGACCGCGGGGAGCCGCGGCGGCTAGGGGCGCGGCTCCCCGTCCCCACCGAAAGCTTCGCAACGTGACCGACACGCGCCTCGACGTCCTCTGCATCGGCAACGCCATCGTCGACGTGATCGCCGCCACCGACGACTCGTTCCTCGCCGCCGAGGGGCTCGACAAGGGCGCGATGCGGCTGATCGACGCCGCCGAGGCGACGCGCCTCTACGGCAAGATGGGCCCGGGCCGCGAGATAAGCGGCGGATCGGCGGGCAACACGGCCGCCGGCGTCGCGATGCTCGGCGGCCGCGCCGGCTTCGTCGGCCAGGTCGCCGACGACCAGCTCGGCGAGGTGTACCGCCACGACATCACCTCGCTGGGCATCGAGTTCACGACGCCCTCCCAGCAGGCCGACGTGCCGACCGCCCGAAGCCTCGTCCTCGTCACGCCCGATGCGCAGCGGACGATGAACACCTTCCTCGGCGCGGCGCAGAACCTCACCGTCGAGGCGCTCGACGAGGAGCAGGTGCGCCAGTCCGCGATACTCTACCTCGAGGGCTATCTGTGGGATCCGGAAAGGCCGCGCGCGGCGATGGAGCGGGCGATCGACGTCGCCCGCGCCGCCGGCCGGAAGGTCGCCTTCACCCTCTCCGACAGCTTCTGCGTCGACCGGCACCGCGACGGCTTCAACGCTCTGATCGACAGCGGCAGGCTCGACATCCTTTTCGCCAACGAGGCGGAGATCGTCTCGCTGACCGGCGAGTCCGACTTCGACCGGGCGGTGGCCGCCGCCTCGGCGCGCGTGCCGCTGCTGGTGGTGACCCGCGGCGAGCGCGGCGCGGTCGCGGTCGAGGGCGAGGCGCGGGTGGAGGTGCCGGCCGAGCCGGTCGCCGCGATCGTCGACACGACCGGTGCGGGCGACCTGTTCGCCGCCGGCTTCCTGACCGGCCACGCCCAGGGCCGCTCCAACGACGTGGCGCTGCGCATGGGCGCGATCGCCGCGGCCGAGGTCATCTCCCATTACGGCGCCCGTCCCGAGGCGGATTTGAAGGCGCTCGTCGCGGAGCGGCTGGGCTGATCCGCTTTCCCCCTCCCTGCGAGGGAGGGGGATCGCTTCGCGGAAATCAGCCTCTCAGGGGCGGACGACCGGCGCTCCGTCGGCCCCGGTGGGCGCATCCTCCGGATAGACCGGCAGTTCGTCGTCGCCGACCGCCGGCTGCCCCTTGTGCAGCTGCGAATTGTGCATGCCGTAGACGAAATAGAGGACCACCGCGGCGATCGTGTACCAGGCGAAGAAGATCAGCACCCGGGTCTCTACCGTGAAGATGAGTGCGAAGCAGGCGACGATGCCGAGCGCCGGCAGGACCGGGTAGAGCGGCACGCGATAGCCGCGCGGCAGGCCGGGATGGGTGCGGCGCAGCCAGATCACCGTCAGGCAGACGATGCCGAAGGCGGCGAGCGTGCCCACCGAGGTCATGTCGCCGAGCGTGTTGATGTCGAAGAAGGCCGCCGCGACGGCCGTCAGCAGCCCGACGAGGATCGTGTTCACCCACGGCGTGCGGAAGCGCGGATGGATGCTCGAGAATACGCGCGGCAGCAGCCCGTCGCGCGCCATGGTGTAGAAGATGCGGGTCTGGCCGTACATCAGCACCAGCACCACGGAGGTGAGGCCGACGATCGCGCCGGCCTTCACGATCTTGGCGAACCAGCCCCATTGCGGGCCCAGCGCGTCGACCGCGACGGCGACGGGATCGGGCACGTTCAACGTCTTGTAGTTGACGATGAGAGTCATCACGATCGAGACGAGGATGTAGATCAGGGTGCAGGCGAAGAGCGAGCCGATGATTCCGATCGGCATGTCCTTGGCCGGGTTCTTGGCTTCCTGGCCCGCCGTCGAGACGGCCTCGAAGCCGATATAGGCGAAGAAGACGATCGACGCGGCGCGCAGGATGCCGCTCCAGCCGAACTCGCCCTTGTCGCCCGTGGGCGGCGGGATGAACGGATCCCAATTGGCCTTGAGCGTGCCGAAATGCTGGATCACGAACCAGCCGCAGATGAGGATGAAGGCGACGATCACCGTCACCTTGATGGCGACGATCATGTTGTTGAACTTGGCGCTCTCCGAGACGCCGACGACCAGCAAGGCGGCGAGCGCCATGCACACCAGGAAGGCGGGCAGGTTGAACAGGTAGGTCACCGGCGCGCCGTTCACCAGCACGTCGACGCCGTCCTTCTGGAGGTGATGCCCGGTCGGGCCCGTGAGCGCGGGGGGTATGTGGATGCCGTAATCGCCGAGCAGGCTGACCACATATCCCGACCAGCCGACCGCGACGACCGAGGCCGCCAGGCCGTATTCGAGCAGAAGGAGAGCGCCCATCACCCAGGCGGCGAACTCGCCGATCGTGGTGTAGCTGTAGGTGTAGGCGGAGCCGGAAACCGGCAGAGTCGAGGAGAGCTCGGCATAGCACAGGCCGGCGAGCGCGCAGACGACGCCGGCGACCAGGAACGAGACGAGGACGGCGGGCCCGGCATGGAGCGCGGCGGCGTTGCCGGTGCGCACGAAGATGCCGGCGCCGATGATGCAGCCGATGCCAAGGAAGACGAGGTTCCAGGGGCCGAGCGTCCGCTTGAGCTGGCTCGTTTGGGTTTCCCGCTGAACCTGCTCCACGCTCTTGCGCGCCATGATCCGCGCAAGGAAGCCGTTGGGAGCCGCACTTGCCATCAAACTATCCCCTTTGACGCTGTTCCGGATTGGGCGCGCAGCCTAGCGGCTGATCTTGACGGCGCAACCGAATTCACCGCGCCAGCATCGGCCCCAGCGACCGGCCGCCGAACAGGTGGACGTGGAGGTGCGGGACCTCCTGCCCGCCATGGCTGCCGACATTGGCGAGGAGGCGATAGCCGGGGGCGACCAGCCCGAGGTCGCGCGCGACCCGGCCGACGGCGCGGACGAAGCCGGCAATCTCCTCGGTCGTGGCGCGCGCCGAGAAATCGTCCCACGACACGTAGCGCCCCTTGGGAATGACGAGGATATGGACGGGCGCCTGCGCGGTGATGTCGTGGAAGGCGAGCGCATGCTCGTCGTCATAGACCGTCGTCGACGGCAGCTCGCCGCGCAATATCCGCGCGAAGATGTTCCCGTCGTCATAGGGTTGCGTCGCGTCGATCGGCATCGGCTCCTCCTTGCCCCTTTTCATCGCCGGGCGCCGCCCGGCGCCGCAAGCGGGTTGACCCTCGCCCGCCGCGCGCTACCACGGTGGCGATGCCGACCGATACGCCCGACAGCCTGATTCCCTACGACGAGATCGTCCAGGAGGCGCTGCGCGCCGTGGTCGGCCGAGTCCTCGGCGAGGTGGAGACCACCGGGCGCCTCCCCGGCGAGCATCATTTCTACATCACCTTCAAGACGGCGGCAGCCGGGGTCGACATCCCCAGGCACCTTTCCGAGCGGTTCCCGGACGAGATGACGATCGTCATCCAGAACCGCTTCTGGGACTTGAAGGTGGGCGAGGACGGCTTCGAGGTCGGCCTCAGCTTCAACCAGGCGCCGGCCCGGCTGGTCATCCCCTTCTCGGCGATCACGGGCTTCGTCGACCCGGCGGTCAACTTCGCCCTCCAGTTCCAGGCGCAGGCGGAGGAAGCCGGCCCCCAGGAGCATGAGGAGGCCGAGAACGACCACCCCGTCGCCGAGCCGGTCGAGGACGGCTCCAACGTCGTCTCGGTGGACTTCAGCCGCAAGAAGTGAACGGCCACCCCCCTCCCGGCGCCCAGGGAGGGGCCGGGGGTGGGTGCGTCTCCACTTGCAACGCCCTTTTCGGATACGTACCCACCGCCGGCCCCGCCCTGGGTCCAGGGAGGGGAGTTTACCTTGGAGCCTCCATGACCTCCCTCACCACCACCCGCACCGAGACCGACAGCTTCGGCCCCATCGACGTCCCCGGCGATGCCTATTGGGGCGCACAGACGCAGCGCTCCATCCAGAACTTCCCGTTCGGCCCGCGCGAGATCATGCCGCCCGAGATCGTCCATGCGCTCGGCTTCGTGAAGCAGGCCGCCGCGCGGGTGAACGCCAAGTCGGGCGAGCTCGGCGCCGAGATCGCCGAGGCGGTCCAGCAGGCCGCCGGCGAGGTGGCGGGCGGAATGCACGACGACCAGTTCCCGCTGGTCATCTGGCAGACCGGCTCCGGCACCCAGTCCAACATGAACGCCAACGAGGTGATCGCCGGCCGCGCCAACGAGATCCTCACCGGCAGTCGCGGCGGCAAGAGCCCCGTCCACCCGAACGACCATGTCAACAAGGGCCAGTCGTCCAACGACAGCTTCCCGACGGCCATGCACATCGCCGCCGCCCGCACCGTCGAGGCGCGGCTGCTCCCCGCGCTCGCCGGCATGCACCGGCGGCTGGCGGCGCAGGCAGGCGCGTGGGACGGCATCGTCAAGATCGGCCGCACCCATCTCCAGGACGCGACGCCGCTCACCCTCGGCCAGGAGTTTTCCGGCTACGCGGCGCAGGTCGAGATGGGCATCGCGCGGCTGCGCTCGGTCCTGCCCCGGGTCCAGCTCCTCGCCCAGGGCGGAACGGCCGTCGGCACCGGCCTCAACGCCCCGCGCGGCTTCGCCGAGGCGTTCGCCGACGAGGTGGCCCGGCTCACCCGCATCCCGTTCAAGTCGGCGCCGAACAAGTTCGAGGCCCTGGCGAGCCACGACACCCTGGTCGAGCTGTCGGGCGTGCTCAACGTCATCGCCGTCTCGCTCAGCAAGATCGCCAACGACATCCGCCTGCTCGGCTCCGGCCCGCGCTGCGGCCTCGGCGAATTGAAGCTGCCGGAAAACGAGCCGGGAAGCTCCATCATGCCGGGCAAGGTCAACCCGACCCAGGCCGAGATGCTGACCATGGTGGCGGCGCAGGTGATGGGAAACCATGTCGCGGTCACGGTCGGCGGCCTTCAGGGTCACCTCGAGCTCAACGTCTTCAAGCCGCTCATCGGCGCAAACGTGCTGCGTTCGATCGACCTCCTTTCTACCGGCATCGAGAGCTTCTCCGAGCGCGCCCTGGACGGGCTCGAGCCGGACGAGCGGCGGATCGGCGAGCTGATGAACCGGTCGCTGATGCTCGTCACCGCGCTCGCGCCCGAGATCGGCTACGACAATGCCGCGGCCATCGCCAAGCACGCCCACAAGAACGGCCAGACGCTGAAGGAGGCCGGGCTGGAGCTCGGCCTCGTCGACGAGGAGACCTTCGACCGGGTGGTGAAGCCCGACAACATGCTCGGCCGCTAGGGCCTTGAGAATTAGGACGCACTATCCTCGTCATGCCGGACTTGATCCGGCATCCACCTTCTTCTTTTCAGTGCAGTGACTTGAAAAAAGTGGACCCTGGATCAAGTCCGGGGTGACGATTCAACCTGACCCGGCGCGCTCTAGCCCTGCTTCTCCCGCCCCGACGTCCTCTGGATCATGCCTCGCGTGGAACGGCGGCCCTTCCCTGCTCCCCTGATGAGGCCTAGCTTGTCGATCTGACCGGCGGGAGGAGTCGGCATGTCGCAGGCATGGGTCAAGTTCCAGACGCAGTTCGTGACTATCCACGCGCCGGTCTCGGAGGAGATCAAGGCGCGTTCTTGGGTCAACTACTTCGTCCAGCGGTGGCCCCCTACTCCCTTTTCGATCGGTTCGGGCGGCTTTACTCCGATACCTGTAGGCACTCCCTCGATCGCACCGGGCGAACGGTGGTGGGACATCAAGTTCAACCTGGCCTCGGACGGCACCGTCTCCTCGATCGACTATACCCTCGTCCTCACCCGCGTGGTGGACGTCGTCACCGCGCCCGGCTTCGACCCGGGGGCTCGCGAAGGCGGCCAGATATCGATCGTCATCCCTTCGCACGACGGGCCGTTCGCGTGGACCGCCCCGGCCTTCTACTGGCTCCGGACCGACGCGGTGATCACCGACTGGGACGGCAACGGTTATGACGACCATGGGGAGCATGATTATGGCCCTACGTCGATCATCGTCGACGACCCGCCTTTCTACGCGAACACGCCCGATCCGCTGCCGCAGGACGAGGCGCTCTTCACCGAGTTCGTCCGCCAGTTCGCCCTGTCGATGCACGCGCTCGGCGATCTGAACGAGGTACCGGCCGCCTGGGCCAATTACGTACGGAACGAGGAGCTCGCCGATCCGACGCGGCTGTTCAACAAGCTGGGCAAGATCCTCGGACCGGCGGGGGTCATCCTCGACTTCCTCGAGGCGGGTGAAAGGGTCGTCGCGGCGACGTCGGACCCGCAGGCGGATCCGATGCGCGTGGCGTTCGTCGAGTTCGCGACGCTTGCCGAGCGCTACGCCTGGATGACGGTCGGGCTGGCGGCCGGCTCGGCGCTGGCCACCCCGGTCGGGGGCGTGGTCGCCAGCGCCGGCATCGGCGCCATCTACAATCTGGAGTGGAAGAGCAGCCGCCAGGCCTTCTTCGGCCACCTATACGACCAGGCGTTCGGATCGACGGCCGGCGAAGCGACTCAGCCGCTCGCGCAGACGGCGACCGACTCGGCGCAAGCCGGCTTCGCGCTGTTCGACGCCCGCTACTATCTCGCCTCCCATGCCGACGCGGCCCAGGCGGTGCGCGACGGCACCGCCTCCAGCGCCCTCTCCCATTACCTGGCGACGGGCCTCGCGGCCGGATATCGGCCGAGTGCCCAGTCCGATCCCCTCGATCCGGCCGACGTCCCCGTGCTCCTCCCCGGCGGCCCCGCCGCGGGCCCGCGGCTCGACATGTTCGCGGTGGAGCTTCAGGGGATGGCCGGCGACGGCCTCAGCGCCTCCGAAAGGACGTTCGTGGAGCTCCTCGCCCTCAACGTCGCGGGCGCCGGCTCGGTCGTCGCCAGCCGGAGCTTGACCGCCATCGCCAATCGCATGGCGATCGACGGTTTCGCCAATTACCGCGACGGCGTCGCGCTGAAGCTCTTTCCCGGCCGCGCCGCGACCGACATGCGCAACAGCGAGGGCGCTCCGATCGCGGATTTCTTCCCGAACCTGGACCTCTCCTCGGTGAAGCCGTTCATGGTGGTCGGTCCCTGGACCAACGGCGCCGAGGCCTTCGCGGCCTTCGTCAACGGCGGCGGCTTGAGCGGCGTACCGAGCGGGGCGGCCGTCGGCGTGGCCGAATATGGTGGCGTGTGGATCATCCTGGTCGGGGACGGGAGCCTTGCCGACGGGGCCCCGGACGTCGAGCAGCCCTTCACCGTCGCGCGATACGGCCTCGGCCGCGACGAAAGCTTCTATGGCGGGACCCATGCCGCCCACTTCTGGGGAGGGGGCGGAAACGACAGCCTGATCGGCGGCGGCGGAGCGGATCGCCTGGAAGGGGGCGACGGCGACGATCTGCTGGCCGGAGGAGGAGCGGACGACGCGTTGATCGGCGGAGCCGGCCGGGACGTCCTGATCGGCGGCGCCGGCGCCGACGCGATGGCCGGCGGCGCGGGGAACGATACCTACGTCGTCGACGATGAAGGCGACACGGTGACGGAGCTTGCCGGGGAAGGCACGGACACGGTCAGGACTGCGCTCGGCAGCCGAAGCGACTTCGCGGCGCTTTATTACCTCCCCGACAATGTCGAATATCTGACCGGCACCTCCGGCACCGGCCAGGGCGTCTGGGGGAGCGGGGCGGACAATGTGGTGAGGATGGGCGACGGCGGCGACCTCGTCGTGCTGGCCGACCGGAGCGACTATTATGCCGCGGCGGCCGGGAACGACGACGTCGATGGCGGGGGCGGCAACGACTTCCTCTTCTTCGGCGGCAGCTTCACCAACGGCGACAAGGTGAACGGCGGGGCGGGGTTCGACACCCTGGGCCTTCTCGGGACGTACAGCGTCACCTTCGATGCCGACGATCTCGTCGGGATCGAGAAGCTGGCGGGCTACGGATCGGGCGATGCCGCCCATCCCAACGGCTACGCCTTCACCACGATCGATGCCAACGTCGCCTCGGGCCAGACGCTGATGGTGATCGGCCTCTCGCTTCGGGCCGGCGAGCATCTCGTCTTCGACGGCTCGGCGGAGAATGACGGGCGCTTCAACCTTCGCGGCGGGTGGGACAGCGACACGCTCACCGGCGGCCATGGCAACGACCAGATCTACGGCAATCTCGGCGCCGATATGCTGAAGGGCGGCGGCGGCAACGACAGCTTCGAATATTATGCCGTCGCCGAATCCACCGCCGCGGCGAGGGACTCGATCCTCGACTTCAGTAGCGGCGACCGGATCAACCTCGCCGCGCTCGACGCCGACGGCAATGCGGCGAACGGCGACACCGCCTTCACCTTCATCGGCTCGGCCGCCTTCACCGCCGCCGGCCAGGTCCGGGCGGTGGAGGACGCGGCCAATCCCGGCCACTGGACGGTGGAAGCCGACCTGAACGGCGACGGCAACGCCGACCTCTCGATCGCCGTCACCGTCGTCGACGGCCACGCCTTCGCCTATACGGACTTCTACCTCTGACGGGGGAAGTTACCGGCGCCGGCGAGGGAATGGGGACAGTTACCGGCCGCCCAGGCCTCCGCGGACCCGCACAGGCCGTCGGGGGCCGGTAACTGTCCCCCGGCGTGGGTGAATGGGGACAGTTACCGGCCGCCCAGGCCGTCGCGGACCCGCACAGGCCGGCGGGGCCGGTAACTGTCCCCCCGCGTGGGTGAATGGGGACAGTTACCGGCTGCCTAGGCCGTCGCGAACCCGCACAGGCCGGTGGGGCCGGTAACTGTCCCCCGGGGCTAGCGGCAACTCTCCCCCCCACCCGCTCGTCCGCTGCAGCGAACGGCCTGTCGAACGGGGGCTGCCCCCGGCGGGCGGCGCGGCTCATGGTTCACCCGCGGTACAGCCGCCGGGACGAGGATCGGGGGCATCTGCTTGGGATGGGGCGATAAATGACGATGTATGTGTACGGCACGGCCGGGGAGCCGCGCGGCTATCTCTTCGAGACGACGATCTACGGCCTCGACGGTGCGCCGCTCGGCCGCCTGGTCGGCTCCCGGGTGCACCGGTTCGACGGCAGCTATGCGGGCGAATGGTTCCACCAGATGGTGGTGGAGCGGCCGACGGCGCGGCCCCGGCGGATCCCGCCGGTGGCGACGCCGCGCGGCCGGCCGCCCGCGCCGACCGGCTGCCGCCGGCGCCCCGTCGCCGACTATGGGAACTTTGCCGACGCCTTCGACCTTCTGCTCACGGGCCCGGCCGGGCCCGCTTTCGAGGAGGCCGCCGAATGACCGGCCGGCGGCGCGAGAGGAGCGAGCCATGATCCTGGTCGTCGACGACGAGCCGCAGGTGCGCGCGATGATCGTGCGCGCCCTCGTCGAGCTGGGCTATCAGGTCCGCGAGGCCGCGGACGGCGAGGAGGCGCTGCGCCTGGTCGCGGAGCGCCGGCCGGAGCTGGTGGTGCTCGACTACGTCATGCCGGGGCTCGACGGCGCGGAGACGGCGCGGCGGATCGCCGCGACGGAGCCCGACCTGCCGATCATCTTCTCGACCGGCCACGGCGCGCTGAGGGCGCTGAGGGACGCCGCCGGCGACGCGGCCTCCATCCTCGAGAAGCCGTTCACCCTCGCCCAGCTCGACGAGCTGATCGACACGACTCTGAAGTCCGCCGCCCGCCTCCGCCTCGCCTAGGCGGGGAGGGCCGCGAGCGCCGCGGCATGGTCGCGGATCGCCGCCTTCGTGCCGGCGTCAGTGTCGAAGACGCCGTACCAGCCCTGCGGCTCGTGCGGCGGGTCGCCGAGCCACGCCACGTCGCCGGCCCGGAAGCGGCGGTCGGGATGCGCCGCCCGCCCCTCCCCCGTCCAGGCCCAGAAGTTGGAGCCGGCGAGCGGGCCGCCGGCCGCCGCATTCTCCAGCACCGCGCCCTGGACGAGCCGGTAGAAGAGGTCCTTCCAGCGGGTGGTGGCGGCCGGATCGTACGATCCGCCGTCGCGCGGAAAGCCGAACTCCTCGAAGACGAGCGGCTTGCCGAGCGTGCCGGCCAGCGCGACGTGCCGTGCCATATAGTCCCGCACCTTCGCTTCGCCGGCCGTCCAGCTGCCGGCGAGGTCGGCCGCGTCCACCCAGCTCCAGTTGAGCGGCCAGATATGGGCGGTGAGATAGTCGATGCCCGGCAGCCGATGGGTCTCAAGCACGCACGCCTCGCTCTCGACGCAGCCCTTCAGCCCCTCGCTGCCGGTGGAGACGAGGTGATTGGGGTCGAGCGACTTGATCAGCGCCGCCGTCGCCGCCACCCAGGCGCGGAAGGCGGGCATGCGCCGCGCCGCCACCGCCGCGCTGCCGCCGGGCCGGGGCTCGTTGGCGAGCTGCCACGCCATGATCGCCGGGTCGTCGCGATAGGCGCGGCCGGTCACCTCGTTCTCTCGCGTCACCAGGGCGCGGAGAAAATCGTGGGATGCGGCGACCGCCGGCGCGCTCTCATAGAAGCCCGAGGTCGCGTCCGGGAATTCCGGCCACGGATGGGCCGGGTCGTTCATGTCGACGAAGCGCCCCCCATTCGCCCAGGACAGGTAGGTCGCCATGCCGCCCGACCATTCCCAGAAATTGTTGAGATAGACTACCGCGGTCATGCCGCGCCGGCCGATCTCGGCGAGGGCGAAGTCGAGGCCGCGCAGCAGTGCCGCGTTCCAGGGCGGCGCGCGGTCCCGGAAGGCGGGGCGGACCGAACCCTTGAGCGGCGACAGCTCGGCCGCGCCGAGGATGCGCAGATTGGTCACGCCCAAGCCTCGCAGCGCGTCGAGCTCGCGGCGCAGGCGGTCGCGGTCGCCGGTCGGCGCCTCGGCGCCCAGCCACGCGGCGTACCACATGTTGCCGCCGGCGAAGCGGTAGCGCCGTCCCTCCTTCCGGAAGGCGGTGCCCTCGACGCGGACGAAGCGGCCTTCCCCTCCGCCCGCGCCGGGCCCGGCGGCACAGCCGGCGAGAAGCGCCGCGGCGCCCGCAAGCGCGTCCCGCCGCCGCAGCATCAATAGACGCAGACGCGGAAGTCGGACCCGTCCCAGCAGGCGGGGTCGCGGCGCGAGCGGCGGGCCTCGCCCCAGCGCGAGTTGACGCCGCCGGTGGTGAGGCCGCGCACCTCGGCGAGGCCCGGCCCGGTGACGTAGACGCTGACGCTGGTGACGTCGCCCATGAAGGTCCGCCGCGCCGAAGGGGTGACGGTGAACGACCCGCCGCGCTCGGCGAGGAACCGGCAGGGCCCCTTGTAGGGCGTCTCGGCGCCGCCGGATATGGCGCACCGGGCAGCCTTGGCATGGGCCGGAACGGCGAGGAGGAGAGCGGCGGCGGCCGCGGCGGCGAGCGGAGCGAAACGTGTCATCGCGCGAGGCTAGCAGCCCCCGGAACGCGCCTCAACGCAGCTTGTAGTTGAGCCGCAGGCCGACCGTGTCGAGGCCGGGATTGTTCGAGCCGAACAAGGTGGCGTGGCTGAGATGGACCCAGCTCGCCTCGATCGAGACGCGGTCGCTCAACCGGTAGCCGAGGCCGATCTCCGGCTCGAACAGGACGCGGGAGCCCAGGCCGATGCGGCCGCTCGACGGATCGTAGTCGATATGGCCGGTGTGGACGGCGATGCCGATCCCCGGGCGGACGTAGACCGGGTGGCCGATCCGCCAGCTGACGCCCACCGCCGCGAAATGGGTGTCGCCGGCGCTGTTCACGGAGACGAAGGCGTGCGGCCTCGGCCCGCCCAGCGCCGGCAGGATCGGGCCGCCGCGCCAGCCGATCTCCACGTCGGCCCCGCTTTCGAGGCCGCTCGCGGTGATGATGTTCGTGTCGTGATCGTAGACTCCGCCGAATATCTCCTGGGCGGCGGCCGGCGAGGCGGCGAGGGCCGCGGCGGCGGCGAGCGCGTGGCGAAGCTTCATGAGCCCGGACAACCCCTCTCTCATTGCGCCGGTTCCGCGCGGAACCCGGATACCGTGCCGGTGTTGGTCCGTCCATGAGCAACGAGGACATAGCGCCCGGCGACGAGGCCGCGCCGGGCACCCCGGGAACCGGCGAGAATATCTGCCGCCATTGCGGCGGCACCGGCGAGCACGACGGCATCCCCTGCCCCGTCTGCGACGGCACGGGCAAGGTCGTCGAAGGCCTCGCGGGCGGCTGACCGGCGGACCTTCCCGAAGCCGGCGAGGGACGGCCGCGTGCGCCCGTCCGCTTCCCGAATCGCCCCTTCTAACCTCCCGCCTGCCAGGCGCGGATGGCGTCGTTCGGGGCGACGAGCATGATCACGTTCAAGGTGAGGTTGTCGCGGATCACCGCCAAAGCGAGCAGCTCGAGCCCGACGGCGAGCGCCACCGTCGCCCAGACCGGGAGTCGGCGGGCGATGGCGAAGCCGAGCATCATCCAGCAGATGTCGGCGACGGAGTTGATGACGCTGTCGCCGCTATAGCCGAGCGCCATCGTCGCCTGGCGGTAGCGCTCGATGATGATCGGGCTGTTCTCCAATATCTCCCAGCCCGCCTCGATCAGAACGGCGGCGATCAGCCGGTCGCCGGGCGGGTTGCGCCTCAGGCAGAGCCAGCCGAGCGCGTAGAACAGGAAGCCGTGGACGATGTGGCTGGCCGTGTACCAGTCGGCGATATGCTGGCTGTTGTCCGGCCCGTTCGCCGTCCCCACCCAGAGCTTGACGGTGCCGCAGGTGCAGATGGGCGGCCGTCCCATCCACAGGAGGATGGCGGCGGCGAGGGCGATCAGCCCGAGGGCGGCGAACCAGTAGCGCCGCGGGATGACGGGCGCGCGGGTCACCCGAGCAGCTCGCCGAGCGCCAGGACGGTGCGCCAGTTGCGGCCGGTGGCGGGCGAGCCGGCGGCCTTGTCGACGAGCGCCGGGGTCAGCTTCGAGCCGGCGATGCCGGCGGGGTAATAGAGCCACAAGGCTCCCCCCGCCGCGCGCACCCGCTCGCCGCCCGCAGCCCGCGCCGCCAGCCGGTCCGCGGCATCCTCGGCCGGCGGCGCCTTGGAGACGAGGAGCTGGACTCGATTCGGCTCGCGCTCCGCCTCGGCCGGGAACGGGTTGGCGGCGACGAGGGCGGACCAGGAGGCCGCCGTGCGGACGATCGCCGGCACCTCGATTCCGAACCTCGCCGCCAGCGCCTTCTCGAGCGTCGCCTCCAGCTCGGCCGGCGCCGCGTCCGCGGTGAAGACGACGTTCCCGCTCTGGATGTAGGTGGCGACGTCCTGCCAGCCGAGCGCCTCGCACGCCGCCCTCAGCTCCGCCATTGGAACCTTTCGTCCGCCGACATTGACGGCGCGGAGCAGTGCGACGAGCCTCGCCATGCCCCACGGTGCTTGACGCGGCGGCGGGTGGCAAGCCACTAGCGCGCATGGCGACCCACAACCCCCTCCTGCGCCGCGGCCTGCTGTTCGTCCTGTCGAGCCCGAGCGGAGCGGGAAAGACCACCATCTCGCACATGCTGCTGGAGCGCGACGACGGCATCGGCCTCTCCGTCTCGGCGACGACGCGGCCGATCCGGCCGGGCGAGGTGGACGGCAAGGACTATCATTTCGTCTCGGACGAGGAGTTCCAGCGGCTGGTCGATGCCGGCGAGTTCCTCGAATGGGCGTACGTCTTCGGGCATCGCTACGGCACGCTGAAGCGCGAGGTGGTGAAGCAGATCGAGGGCGGGCGGGACGTGCTCCTCGACATCGACTGGCAGGGCACCCAGCAGCTCAAGCAGGTCGATCCCGACATCGTCCGGGTCTTCATCCTGCCGCCTTCGATGGGAGAGCTTGAGCGGCGGCTGCGCCATCGCAAGACCGACAGCGACGAGGTGATCGAGCGGCGGATGGCCCGCTCCAGCGTCGAGATCAGCCACTGGGCCGAATATGATTACGTCCTGATCAACGACGACGCGCAGCATTGCCTGAAGCTCGTCCACACCATCCTGAAGGCCGAGCGGCTGAAGGCGTCGCGGCGCGTCTTCCTCCACGATTTCGTGCGAAGCCTGATCGGGTAGGAGCTGCGTCCTTCGAGAATGACTCCTCAGGATGAGCGAGGTTGGTACTTGACCGCTCATCCTGAGGAGGGGTCCTGAGCGACGCCGCACGCGGAGTCGAAGGGCCCCGTCTCGAAGGACCCGGCACCCTTTATGAGCGCTAGGCCCCTCCTCCGCTTTGCGCTACGCTCTTCCCTTCATGGGGGGAGGACTGGAAATGGTACGGACCCTGATCGGCGGCCTGGTCGGCGGCCTCATCATCTTCGTCATGGGCTACATCTTCTGGGCGACTCCGCTCGGCAACATCCCGTTCGCCCATGCCGGCGACGTCCAGGCCGCGGCCGTTCAGACGGCGATGGCGCAGAACCTGACGCCGACCGGCACCGGCACCTACAAGATCCCCGACCCCCGCACCCGCGAGGGCGCCTCGGCCTATACCAACGGCCCGATCGCGATCGTCGACTATAACAGCAAGGGCTTCGCGCCCGAGGACATGAGCATGATCCTTCCGGGCTTCATCGTCGCGGTGATCGCCGGCCTGCTGATCGCGTTCGGCCTCGCCGCGGTCGGCGGCGGCCGCAGCTTCGGCGCGCTGGCGCGGCTCGTCGTCGGCTTCTCGCTCGGCTTCACCGTCTGGGAGTTCCTGGGGACGCCGATCTTCATGCATTTCGGCTGGAGCTACTGGATCTACAGCTTCGTCGCGGAGAGCGTCTCGCTGATCCTCGCCGGCCTCGCCATCGCCCGGTGGTTCGTGCCGCACCTCGCGGCGGGCGCCGGCGCCGCCGCGCCGGCTTATGAGGAGCCTCGCGCTACAGAAGCGTGAGGAACTGGTAGCCCGCGTCGAAATCCCGCCGCCGTGCGTCGTGGGCGGCGGCGGCGAGCGGGTCGTCGCCCCATTGCTCGGCCTGCCACGCCTCGTCGAGCGTCGCCGCGCTCCAAGCCTGTTCGAGGCCGATCGCGCCCTCGGCGAGCGCCAGCGCGACCAGCAGCGAGCCGGAGACGGTGACCAGGGGCGCAAGCGCGGCGAGGCGGAACGGGTCGTTCTCCGCGACCGCCCGGGACAGCGCCTCCAGCGTCGCCGGCGGCTGCGGCCGGTGAATCACGCCGCACACCTTCTCGAGCTCCACGCCGAAGCGCGTTCGCGCCCAGTCGAGCAACGGATCCCACAGATCGGCCTGGCGCCGGACGAGGGGTGCCGGGCCCTCGGCGCGGTAGCAGAGCAGGTCGCTCTCGGCATAGCGGGCGAGGGTCGCGGCGAAGGCCGGGGGATCGGGCGCGACCCGGTCGAGCGCGGCATTGGCGAGGCCGGTGAGCGGCATCGACCGCGGGTCGATCTCCTCCCCCTGGCCCGCCCACTCGGCGGCGATGGCCGCGGCGAGCCGCTCGCCCGGCACCTCGAGGAGGCGGCGCGCGGGAGTCCTCACCGGGCGACCGTCGAGGCGCACGGCGAAGCCGTCCTCGCCGGGGCCGGCGGACGCCTCCTTGTAGAAGCGCTTCACCTTCCGTCCCGGCCCTTCCAGTGGCGCGACAGGGCGATCGGGCCCCAGAAGCTGGCGACGAGGCCGGCCAGGGCCAGCGGCAGGCCGACCGCCATCGAGCCGCCCGGGACGAGCAGGTCGCTGTACCAGACGGCCAGGCCGATCAGCACCACCACGGTGCCGCCGATTCGCACCAGGTTCACCAGGATGAAGCGGTTGCGCCAGAGATCGTCGTCTTGAGGGGTCATGCCACAGCCTTCGCAAGCGCCGCGATCTCGCCGGGGCGCGCCGCCACGTAATCCGCTCCGGCGGAGAGAAGTTCCTCCACGGCGTGATAGCCCCAGGCGACGCCGACCGCCATCACTCCGGCCGCCTTGGCCATCGCCATGTCGTAGCGCGTATCGCCGATCATCATGCTCAATTCGGGTGCCGAGCCGGTTTCGGCAAGGGCGGCCTCGATCATCGAGGGGTGCGGCTTGGAGGGATGGCGGTCCGCGGTCTGCAGAGTCGCGAACCGGCCGGCGAGGCCGTGGGCCTCGAGACAGAGGCGCAGGCCCCGATCGGACTTGCCGGTGGCGATGCCGAGCTGCCAGCCCTTCTCCTCCAGCGCGTCGAGAAGCTCGCGCATCCCCTCGTAGAGGGGCTCCTCGACGAGGCCGCGGCGGCGCAGGTCGTGGAAAGCCGCCTTGTAATCCTCGGCCAGGCGGGCGTGGAGGTCCGCGCCGCCCTCCGGAAGCATCGCCCGCATCGCCTCGACGAGGCTCAGCCCGACCACGCGGCGAGTCCGCTCGCGCGCCGGCGGCTCGAGCCCGGCACGGGCGAAGCAATCCTCCATGGCGAGGCAGATGGACGCCTGGCCGTCGACCAGGGTTCCGTCGCAATCGAACAAGGCGAGGCGGCTGGAGGGCTCAGTGCCGGCGGACAAAGTCCAGGCACTCCATCGCGAAGGCGGCGAGCGCCTCGCCCTCTCCGGCGAGGGGCTGCGCCGGCGAGGTCGGCGCGTCGCCGAGCAGCGCGCCGCCCTTGGCGCGGAACAGGTCCTGGACGAGCTGCGCCTGCGCCTCGCGGTTGAGCTGGTGCCACGCCTTGCCCGAGCGGCGCGCCGCCTGCCAGTCGTAGGCGGCTTTGCCCTGGGTGAGCTGGGCGATAAGCGCGCCGCCGATATAGCGCGTCCCCTCGCGCTGGTGCTGCCAGACGTGGCAGCATTCGTGGACCAGCACGTCGAGGTGCCGCTCCGGGTCGAATCCCTTCATGTAGATGTGGTAGCCGAGGGTGAAGGGCCGGCCGCTGAGGCTGAACAGCCCGGCGCGGCCGGCGACGATGCGCACCCTCGACAGGTCGACCGACCCCCGGAAGACGCCCTCCAGCACCGCCCGCTCCGCCGGGCCGAGCGGGCGGGGTCGCGGCTGAAGCCGGAGCGAAGTCTGGATCGCGGCGACGGCGCGCGCCGCCGCTCCGACGACGGCGCCGACCGCGGCCTCGGCGAATCCGCCGGCCATTACTTCCCCGGAAAGCCGGACCGCATCAGCGCCGCCATCGGCCCCTCGCCCTTGCGGTGGAGCGCGTCGGCGATGCGGCGGCGCACGTCCTCCGGCTTGTCCTGGTCGATCTTGGCGGTGCCGCGCCAGGAGGCGATCGCCATCTCGAAGCCGGTGATCGCCTTCATCAGCCCTTCGAACCGCTCCGGGCTCATCCTGTCGCGGGTCCAGGCGGGCTTCGGCGCCAGCCGCGATTCATGCTCGTGAGCGAGATCGTCGAGGAGCTTGCCGAGCTCGGCCGTGTCGAGCGGCCTCACCCGGCCCTCCAGCTCCACCGCCACGTAGTTCCAGGTCGGCACCCGGTCGTCGAGGCCGTACCAGTCGGGGCTGACATAAGCGTGCGGCCCGTTCACCACCACGAGGACATTCTCACCGGCCATCAGCCCCGGATGGACTTCGTTGCTCCGCGAGACGTGGAAGCGGAGGCGCTCGCCGTCGAGGAGGATCGGCACGTGGACGGCGCGCATCCCGTCCCCGGCCTTGGCGATCAGAGTCCCGAAACCCTCGTGGCGCACGAAGTCGGTCATGCTTTCGCCGTCGGTGAGGTGGAACTTGCGGTTCGGGTGCATCAGCCGCGCCGCCGCGAGCGCCGCTCGCCCTTGCGTTCCCGCCGCCGCGCCTTGGCGGCGGCGCTCGCGGCGCGCTTCTGGCCTTCCGGCGTCTGCGAGAATTTCACCTCGTCGAGGGGGAGGTCTCCATCGGCGGGGTCGAAGCCGAGCGTCGCCAGCGTCTCGGCGAAATGGTCCGGCAGCTCGGCGGAGACGTCGATGCGGTCGCCGTCGGGATGGTCTATCCTGAGGCGCCGGGCGTGGAGGTGCAGCTTGCGGCTGACCGCGCCGGTGAGGAACGCCTCCTGCCCGCCATATTTGCCGTCGCCCAGGATCGGGTGGCCGATCGCCGCCATGTGGACCCGCAATTGGTGGGTGCGCCCGGTGAGGGGCTGCAGCTCCACCCAGGCAGCGCGGTTCCCCGCCCGCTCGATCACCCGGTAGCGGGTCCGCGACGGCAGGCCGTCCTCGCCTTCCTCGACGTGCATCTTCTCGCCGCCCGTGCCCGGCTGCTTGGCCAGCGGCAGGTCGATATAGCCGTCCCGAACCTCGGGCACGCCGACGACCAGCGCCCAATAGACCTTCCGCGCCGTCCGGCCCGAAAAGGCCTTGGAGAAGAAGGCTGCGGCGCGGGCGGTGCGGGCGAGGAGGAGGACTCCCGACGTGTCCTTGTCGAGCCGGTGGACCAGCTTGGGCCGCTGCCCCGCCTCGTCCGCCAGGCCGTCGAGCAGGCCGTCGAGATGGGTCCGGGTCTTGGTCCCGCCCTGGGTGGCGAGGCCGGGCGGCTTGTTGACGACGATGGCCTGCGGGTCGCGGTGGACGACCAGCTCGTTGACGAACGCGACCTCGTCCTCGCTGAGCTTGCGACGCACGGGCCTGGGCTTCGGATCGGCGGGCGCCTCGGCGGGGGGGACTCGGATCACCTGGCCCGCCTCGACTCGGTCGCCCGGCGCGGCGCGGCGGCCGTCGATGCGGAGCTGGCCGGTGCGCGCCCAGCGCGAGACGTGGTTGAAGCTGGCGTCGGGCAGGTGGCGCTTGAACCAGCGGTCGAGGCGGATGCCGTCGTCGTCGGCGGCGACGGTGAACTGGCGGACCTCGCTCACGCCGCGCTCCGGGCCAGGGTGTAGCCCATGACGAGGAGGGCGAGCGCGCCGCACACCGAGGCGAGCGCATAGGCCGCGGCGAGCGCCGCCTCGCCGCGCTGGAGCATCGCGAACATGTCGAGGCTGAAGGCGGAGAAGGTGGTGAAGCCGCCCAGCACGCCGACGCCGAGCAGCAGCCACAGCGGCCGGCCCGCCGTCTCCGCGCCGGCCATCGCGCCGGCGAGCAGGCCCATCAGCAGCCCGCCGGCCAGGTTGACCGCGAACGTGCCCCAGGGAAATCCCGTCCCCGCCCAGCGCAGCGCCAGCCGCCCTGCTTCGTAGCGCAGCCCCGCGCCGGCCGCGCCGCCGATCAGGACGTAGAGGAGGTTGGGCATGGCCGCGATGTAGCCGCCGCGGGCGACCCGCGCCAGTGCGCACCGCCGGCCCGGAAATGGGGACCCCCGAAATGGGGACAGTAACTATTTTCCGGCTAGGGCCCGGCCCGCCCGCCCGTCCTGCGGGAAAATAGTTACTGTCCCCATTCGGAAACGCCTCTAGCGGCCGTTGTCGACGATCAGCGCGACGTCGCTGCCGCGCGGCTTGGGCGTGACGATGAGGTAGTAGGAGGGCCCGTCCTCGCCCGCCGTGCCGGCCAGCACATGGTCCTCCCCGCGCAGCTGGTCGCGGACGCCGTAGCCGGCGCGGGTCGCCTGGGCCCTGTACCACTCCGTCACCCGGCCCCAGTCGGCGTCGGTCGCGAAAGTGACGACGCGCATGCGGCACCTGCCGCGGTCGTAGCCCGCCGCCTCCGTCACCTTGCCGCCGGGATAGACCGGAAAGGCCGCCGGCAGCCGCTCGGCCCAGCCGGCGCCATAGTCGAACGGGCCGTCCACCGTGCAGCCGTCGGCGTCCGAGTCCGCCGCGGCCGGCCGGACCGCCGGCTGGCCCGGCGCGGGCGCCGGATATTGCGCCTGGGTCGGCGTCGCCGGGGTGCGGACGGCGTTGCGGTTCGACTGGTTGGCCAGCGCCGGATCGACCGCGATCTGGTCGGCGAGCGCGCTGGTCAGGGCCGGGTCGGCATCGTTGCCGACCAGCTGGTTGTCGAGGCTGGCGAGGTTGTTGCCCTCGTCGCCGCCGCGGTTGCAGCCGGCGGCGAGCGCGGCGGCGGCGAGCGGAAGCATAAGGGCGAAGCGGCGGTTCATCCCGCCCTTATGCCCGAACTCCCCCGCCAAAGGGTGGACGAGACTGGTTAACCGGGGTCTCCGTCGCCGCCTGTCCCGCCCTGGGACTGCCACCAGCCGAAGGTTTCCGCCTGCACCCGCGCAACGAACCGTCTCGCCTCCGGTCCTTCCCAAGGGCCTTTGTAGCCGCGCGAGCGCCCGCCGCCGGCGACCCACCAGCCCTGGCCCGGGAGGCCGTCGCTCTGCCGGACGACCAGCACGGCGAGCTCGGGCTCGCCCCGCGCCCCGCCCTGCGCGTCCACCTCGCCGAGAAGGGCGCAGAGCGCGCGCATCTTCGGCCGCGAGAAGCCGTAGCCCAGCCTCTCCAGCAGCTCGGAATAGCTGAGCGCCGTCCCCGCCTTCGCCGCGGCGACCAGGTGGAGCCGCACCTCGGCAGGGTCGGCGAGCGCCGGCACGCCTGCCTCAACCCTTGTGATGGACGCGCAGCCGGCCCTCCGTCCCGCCGCCGCGGGCGGGGGAGACGGTCACCTTGAACGGATGCCCGTCGCGCTTCTGTATGCCCTCGAAGACGACGCTGGCGCCGTCGCGGCGGGCGGCGGTGAGCCTGAAGCCCTCGCGGCGGGCGGGGTCGCGATACCAGGCCACCACCTTCTCCGGCGGATCGGCGGTGCGGAAGCGCATCTCGACGTCGGTCTCGCCGCCCTTGCCGTCATTCTCGCCGGCCGAGACGGCCATGCCGGGAAGCGCAGACCCTGGGTAGAGGACGCGGCTGTCGCGGCCGGCCCGCGCCTCGCCCGTCATCTCCTTGGGTAGGCTGATGGCGATGTCGACGCCCGGCGCCTTGATCGAGATCTTGCCTTCCTGCGCCCGGCCCTCGGCGGAGACGTTGCTGCCGCCGCTCCAGTTGATGTCGTCGTCCTCGCCCTTGCAGGCGACGGCGGCGAGGGCGAGGGCGAGGGGAAGGAGCGCGGCGAACCTCAGCTTTGGCATATGCTCTCCTCCGGTGCCGCCCGACGATAGCCGAACCGCGGGCCGCCGCAATGCTTGTGAGCGCCGCGCTCCTTCGCTACGCGCGCGGCGTGACCGGCAACCCCTATCCCAACGCGCGGTCGGGGCTGCTGCTCGGCCTCGCCGCCTATGCCGTGTGGGGCGTGCTGCCGCTCTACTTCAAGGCGGTCGCGCATGTCAGCGCCACCCAGATCGTCGCCCACCGCATCGTTTGGTCGCTGCTTTTCCTCGCCGCGCTCGCCAGCCTGTGGCGGCGCTGGCCCGGCATAAGGGCGGCGCTCGCCGTCCCGCGGCTGGCCATGACGCTGGCGCTCACCGCGACTCTGATCGCCGTCAACTGGCTGGTCTACATCTACGCCGTCGTCAGCGGCCACGTGCTCGAAGGCAGCCTCGGCTATTTCCTCAACCCGCTGGTCAACGTCCTCCTCGGCCTCTTCTTCCTCAAGGAGCGGCTGACCGCGGCGCAGAAGGCGGCCTTCGGCCTCGCCGCGGCGGGAGTCGCCGTCCTCGCCGCCGGGGCGGGCGGGGCGATCTGGATCAGCCTTGCGCTGGCCGGCAGCTTCGCCCTCTACGGCTTCTTCCGAAAGATCGCGCCGGTCGACGCGCTGGAGGGGCTGGCGGTGGAGACGATCTTCCTCACGCCGCTGGCGCTCGGCTGGATCCTCCTCGTGCAGCAAGGGGGCGACGGCGCCTTCCTGCGCGACCGGACGACCGACCTGCTGCTCATCCTCGGCGGCGCCGTCACCGCCGTCCCGCTGCTTCTGTTCACGGCCGCCGCCAAGCGCCTGCCCTATTCGACGCTCGGCTTCCTCCAATATATCGCGCCCTCGATCCAGTTCCTGCTCGCCGTGCTGGCCTTCGGGGAGCCGCTGACCCGGTCCCACCTCATCTGCTTCGGGGCGATCTGGGCGGCGCTCGCCGTCTTCGTCTTCGAAGGCCTGCGGACGGGACGGGCGGCGCGCGCGTCCGACGCTCTAGCGGCGTCGGCGGCGAGGGGCTAAGCAACCGGCCATGCGCCGCACCGCCACGCTCCTGATCCTCCCGCTGCTCCTCGCCCCGTCGGCCTGCCTGACGAAGATCGAGGTGCCGGACGGGATCTACTCCGCCTGCCACGCGCTTGGCTCGACCGGGTGGAGCGCCCACATCGAGACCTACCAGACCGCGCACAACCGCCCGCTGACCAAGCGCAATCTGGTGGTGGAGGGCAAGGTGACGCTTCCCGGCCCGGGCTATGCCGTCAGCCTCGACCTCGGTCCGCTCGAGCGCCTGCAGCCGCGAGTCCAGCAGGTGATCGTTCGGACGACCGGCGAGGGTGTAGGCGCTCCGACGACGCAGTCCGTCCGCGGCGTCTTCCCCGCCCGCAAGCATCAGGCGGCGATCCGGGTCCGCTGCGGGGACGGCACCCTCGCCGTCATCCACCAGGTCACCGGTCCGACCTAGGCTCAGTCCCGGTCCCGCCTCTAGGCGAAGGCCGCCATGAGGGCGGGCCGAAGCACCAGGACGATGCCGATCAGGCTCGCCAGCCAGGCGGCGGAACGGAGATAGGGTATCCCCATCGCGTAGAGCGGCAGGTAGACGACCCGCCCGGCGATCCACAGGATCGCGCCGATCGCCGTCCAGCGGTTGGTGAGGTGGGCGAGGCTGACGGTCAGCGCCGCCGCCGCATAGACGGGGAAGGTCTCGTAGAAATTGGCCTGGGCGCGGGCGAGCCGGCCGACGATCGGCTGCGGCGGCGGCATCTCCTCGTCGCGCGGGCCGACATTCCATTTCGTGCCATATTGACGGGTCTTGACCCGGACCGCGGCGAAGAGGTGGACCAGCGCCAGCAGGCAGCCCCAGGCGAGCACGGTGAGTTCGGTGTTCATTCGCGATCTTGTGACGCAGGTGGAACGGCCGCGCAAGGCCCGCCCGTGACAAGCGCCCGCCCCTCTGCCACCATCGCCGGCGATGCCCAACGCGACGCACCTCGCCCCCGCCCCCGAGACGGAGCTCAGCCTGCCCGGCTGGATCTACCGGGATCCCGAATTCTTCGCCGTCGAGATGGAGCGGGTGATCCGCCCGGCCTGGCAGGTGGTGTGCCATGCCGGCGACCTGCCCCGGCCCGGCGACTGGCGGACGCTCGACTATCTCGGCGAAAGCGTCATCGTCGTGCGCGGCGAGGACGGCGAGCCTCGCGCCTTCCACAATGTCTGCCGGCACCGCGCGTCGCGCCTCGTGGCGGGGGGCTCGGGCTGCGCCAGGCGGCTCACCTGCCCCTATCACGCCTGGACCTACGCGCTCGACGGGCGGCTGGTCGGAGTGCCGCGCAAGGGCGATTATCCCGGCCTCGCGCCGGCGCGACTCGGTCTCGTCCCGGTCGAGCTGGAATCGTGGCACGGCTTCCTGTTCGTTCGGCTGGAAGGCGGCGGCCCCTCGGTGGCGGAGATGATGGCGCCCTTCGCGCACGAAGTCGCGCCCTACCGCTTCGCCGACCTGCGCGCGATCGGCCGAGTGACTCTGCGGCCGCGGGCGGTCAACTGGAAGAACGTCGCCGACAATTATTCCGACGGGCTGCACATCGCCGTCGCCCATCCTGGCCTCACCCGGCTGTTCGGCCGCGGCTATCGGATCGAGGCCGAGGCGCATGTCGACCGCATGTCGGGCGACCTCGTCGAGCGCCCCTCGACCCAGCTTTCGGAGCGCGCCTACCAGGCCTTCCTGCCCGAGGCCGGACACCTCCCGCCCGCGCTCCGCCGCCGCTGGCTCTACTTCAAGCTGTGGCCGAACGTCGCCTTCGACCTCTATCCGGACCAGGTCGATTTCATGCAGTTCCTGCCGGTCTCGCCCACCGAGACGCTGATCCGCGAGATCAGCTACGCGCTTCCGGACGAGCGGCGCGAGATGAAGGCCGCGCGCTACCTCAACTGGCGGATCAACCGCCAAGTCAACGCCGAGGACACGGCGCTCGTCGAGGGGGTCCAGGCGGGCATGGCCAGCCGCAGCTACGCCCACGGCCCGCTCGGCGAGAGCGAGGTGTGCCTGAAGCGCTTCGCCGCCAAGCTTCGCCGGCTGATCCCGGAGGCGAACCTCCACCAGCCCCCGCCGCCCGGATGGAGCCGCGGCTGAGCCGCGCGCCGCGGCACTCCGGGCGCCCGGACGCGTTGTCGCCCGGACAGCAGGAGCTAGGTGATGGCGGACGATCTGAAGGCGGGCGACCGGGTGAGCTGGAAGAGCCACGGCGGCGAGGCGCACGGAAAGGTGGTGCGCAAGCAGACCGGCCCGACCCGGATCAAGGGCCACAAGGTGGCCGCGAGCGCCGAGGACCCGCAGTTCATCGTCGAGACTGACGAGGGCAAGCGCGCCGCCCACAAGCCGGGCGCGCTCAGCAAGGGCGGCTGAGGCGGCCGCGAGACTGGCCCCTGCCCCGGGGCCCAGCTTGTCCCGGCCCTCCCCCGCCCGTCATCCCTCTCGCACGCCGAAAAGGAAAGAAACGGTATTCCGGCTTTCGCCGGAATGACGGACGAGGAGGAACGTCCGCGCGTGACCCGGGCCGGCTACTCCCCGGCGCGCGGCCGGAACCTGCGCCGCTCGGGGTCGGGCCGGCACGGGTAGCGCCGCTTGATCCGGTCGTTGAAGTAGCGCCCCGCCGAAGGCGCCTTCCTCAGGCCCTCGTAGATCGCCTTGGGCACGTCCGAATAGATGTAGCGCCCCGTCTCCCGGAACCAGATGGAGAGGGCGCGCGCCTCCTCGTCGTAGAGGATCCTCTCGATCGCGCTCGAGCTCAGGCGGGCGGCCAGCATCTGCTTGATCCTCCACGGAGAATCGCCGATCAAATCCTCGCAGAATCGCCCGTTCCGCCGGCTGGGCCGGACCGAATCGATTTTACGCCGGAACGAGTCTACATTCGGCGCGCCATGCCGAAGCCGGACCCGCGCATCGACGCCTATATCGCCCGCCAGGCCGAGTTCGCCCGGCCGATCCTCGACCACCTGCGCCGCGTCGTCCACGCGGCCGTCCCGGAGGTGGAGGAGACGATCAAGTGGAGCATGCCGCATTTCACCTATCGGGGACGGCTGTTCGCTGGGATGGCGGCGTTCAAAGCGCACGCCACGTTCGGGCTCTGGCAGGCCGGCACGGTCCTCGGCGAGACGGGGGCGGAGCGCGACGCCATGGGCCAGTTCGGCCGCATCACGTCGCTCGACCACCTTCCGCCGGAGGCGGAGCTCGTCGCCATCCTCCGTCGCGCCGCTGAGGTCGCCGCGGAGGGGCCAAAGCCCAAGCCGAAGAAGGCGCCCAAGCCCGAGCTTGCAACTCCGGACGACCTGCGCGCCGCTCTGGACGCCGAGCCCCGGGCGGCCGCGACCTTCGACGCCTTCCCGCCGGGCAGCCGCCGCGAATATGTCGAGTGGGTGGTCGAGGCGAAGCGCCCCGAGACTCGCGCCAGGCGCATCGCCCAGGCGGTGGAATGGCTGGCCGAAGGCAAGCGCCGCAACTGGAAATACGAAGCCTGCTAGGCCGCACGTAGGCCCCGCCCCCGTGCGCACGGGGACAGTTACTTTTCCACGCCGCGGCCCGAAATCGCCAAGGCGGTGCGGAAAAGTAACTGTCCCCATCCCAGCCCAAGCAACTGTCCCCATCCCCCCAACGCGGCGCGAAAAAACCGGCGCCCACCACCCAGCTCCCGTCCGCCCCGACCCGCAGCCCGGCGCGTCCTTAACACTCCATCAAAACTCTGGGGCTACGCACGTCGGCGACCGGCAGCAGCAGGACACCCATGTATCACGCCCCTGTTCCCCTCGACCTCGATCCGCAGGAAGCGGAGCCCGCCGAGGTCGCCGACGAGAGCGTGGGCGCCGATGCGAGCAGCCAGCGGCTCCGCGACGCCCACCTCCACAACGGCCAGGCGCAGGCGCGGGCGCTGTTCGCGCCGTTCTTCGCGGGCACCGCAATGGGCGCCGCCTTGCTCGTCGCCTGGGCGCTGTTCGCCCATACCCGCGTCGAGCTGATCGCCAGCTGGCTCCTGCTCGTCGCCGGCGCCAATTTCCTCAACCTGCGGGTCGCAATGCAGGAGGGCTCCGCCGCCGACAGCCGCTCCGCCGAAGGCCGCTCGCGCACCCGCGCGGTGGGCGAGGCGGTCGGCCTGGCCGCGATCTGGAGCTCGCTTCCGACCTGGGCCTTCGCCGCCCAGCCGCACGAGGCCCAGGTCGTCGTCGTCGCCGCCATGGCGGCGATGATCATCGCCGCAATCGCTTTGGCCTCGGTCCCCGCCGCCGCCTTCGCCTGGATCGCCTCGCTCACCGCCGCCTTGTGCTGCGCCTATTGGCTCGGCAGCGGCCTGCTCGACCCGACGATGGCCGCGACCATCGTCGGCGTCGCCGCGGTGGCGATCTTCGGAATGGCCCGGCTGACGCGCTGGACCTACGACCTCCTCCAGACCATCGCCAAGGCCCGCACCCAGGCCGAGTCGGTGCGCCTGCTGCTCAAGGAATATGAGCATCGCGGAGTCGGCTGGCTGTGGCAGGTCGATGCCGAGAACCGGGTCGTCTACATCTCCTCGCGAATGACCTCCCTGCTCGGCCGCTCGGCGAGCCAATTGATCGGCCACTCGCTCCCCGCGACCCTGGGCGGCAACAGCGCGCTCGGCCGCACCCTCCTCGCCCGGCAGCCCTTCGCCAATCTCGAGATGGAGCTCAAGACGCGCCGCGGCGCCCGCTGGATCAGCCTCGCCGGCGACCCGATCATCGACATGGCCGGCCAGTTCCAGGGCTTCCGCGGAGTCGGCTCCGACATCACCGAGGTCCGCCGCACCCAGGAGCGGCTGACCAACCTCGCCAACATGGACGTGCTCTCGGGCCTGCCCAATCGCGGCCGGGTCCGCCAGCTGCTCGGCGAGGCCCTGTCCGGCGCCCAGTCCGGCAATGTGCCCTGCGCGATCATGTTCCTCGACCTCGACGGCTTCAAGCCGGTCAACGACACGTTCGGCCACCCCAAGGGCGACGCGGTGCTGAAGAGCGTCTCGCAGCGGCTCGTCAAGGAAGCCGGCGAGGTCGGCCATGTCGGCCGCATGGGCGGCGACGAGTTCGCCATCGTCATCCGCGACGGCCAGAGCCGAAAGAAGGTCGACGACCTCGCCCATCGCATCATCGCCGCGGTCGCCGAGCCCTATCATATCGACAAGGCCGAGATCCGGATCGGAGTCTCGATCGGCTGCGCCTTCGGCCCGATCGACGGCCAGAGCGTCGACGACCTCATCCAGAAGGCCGACCTCGCGCTCTACCAGGCCAAGGCCCAGGGCCGCGGCACCTGCTGCTACTTCTCCGCCGACATGCAGAACGAGGCCGAGGACCGGCTCCGGCTCGAGCAGGACCTGCGCCAGGCGATCACGCTCAAGCAGTTCCGGCTCGACTACCAGCCGCTGATCAACGCCGCCGACCAGAGCCTGATGGGCTTCGAGGCGCTGATCCGCTGGCACCATCCCACCCGCGGCATGGTCTCGCCGATAGACTTCATCACCCTCGCCGAAGAGACCGGCCTGATCATGGACCTCGGCGATTGGGTGATCGACGAGGCCTGCCGCGCCGCCGCCGTCTGGCCCGATTATATCAGCGTGGCGCTGAACCTGTCGGCGCGCCAGCTCATCCTGCCGGCCCTCCCCAACACCGTCTCGGAGGCGCTCTCCAAGTACAAGCTCAAGGCCAACCGGCTCGAGCTCGAGGTGACCGAGAGCGTGTTCCTCGGCGATTCGGAAGGCTCGCTCGACGTCCTGAAGCGCCTGCGCGCGCTCGGCGTCGGAATCGCCCTCGACGATTTCGGCACCGGCTATTCCTCGCTGGGCTACCTCAACAAGGCCGTCTTCCATAAGCTCAAGATCGACGGGTCGTTCGTCCGCGAGGCCGCCCACAACCGCGAGACGGTGGCGATCATCCAGTCGATCGTCCAGCTCGCCAAGAGCTTCCGGATGACCGTGACCGCCGAAGGGGTCGAGACCGCCGACGACTTCACCCGGATGCGCGACCTCGGCTGCCACCAGATCCAGGGCTATCTGTTCGGCCGGCCGATGAGCTTCGAGCGCGCCACCGACCTCATCCACGGCACCCAGACCCGCCTCTCCGCCTGAGCGCGCGCTTCCCCGGGGCGCGAGGCCGGCCTAAGCTTTCCGAATGCGCCGCCTCGTCCTCCTGCCCTTCCTCCTCCTCGCCGCCTGCGGCGACGAGGCGCCCGCGCCCAAGCAGCGCGCCGGCCCGGTCGCGACTCGGACCGTCGGGCCCCCCGCGCCGCCGGCCCCGCGGCCGTCCGGCAGCCGGGCCGAGGGGGCGGCGGGGGCCGCCGCCGAGACCCTGCGCCGCTATTACGCGGCGATCGGCGCGGCCGATTTCGGCGCCGCCTGGCGGATGCGCACCTCCAACGACGGCCTGACCCCCGAGCGCTTCGCCGCCAACTTCAAGGCCTATGAAAGCTACGAGGCGTCGGTGGGAGAGCCGTCGCTTCCGGTTCGGGCGGGCGACTGGGACTTCGTCGAGGTGCCGGTGATGATCACCGGCCGGATGCGCGGCGGCAAGCCGTTCGGCACGTCGGGCAGCGTCACCCTGCGCCGCGCCCATGACGGCCCGGACCGCGGCTGGCGCGTCTTCACCGGATAGGCCGCCGTGAGGGGCTGTACGGCCGCCGCGATGCTGCTACGCCTCGCTGCGCTGGCCGAGCGACGCGCCAGGATGCGGAGCAGGACATGACCAAGTCGGCCACCGAGGTGATGCAGGAGATCGTCTTCGCGGCGGTGGTCGATGCGATCGTCGCACTGAAGGCCGCCTCCAAGGGCGTCCCCAACACCTTGTTGCGCGACCTCAACGCCGTCCACGCCAACACCGCGTTCGAGGACCTGCCCGAGGCGCTGCGCGAGACGATGCCGGCCAGCGTCCGCGCCGCCTTCACCCGCCTTTTGAAGGAAGGCTATTCCGTCTCCCCCGGCCGGCCCGCCCCGGCGGCGCCGCCGCCGCGCCGCGACCACGTCCCGCGCGGGCCGCGCCACGGCGGGCCCGGCGGCCGGAGCGACGCGCCCCGCGGGCCCCGCGGCCCGGGGGGCGACGGCGGACGCGGCGGCCGTCCCGGCGGCGGCCGTCCCCGTCCCCCCGGCAAGCCCGGCGGCGGCGGACGCGGCGACGGCGGCGGCGGCGGAGCGAAGAGCTAACCGGCCCCCACCCCGTCATCCCGGCGAAAGCCGGGATCCCCCTTCTTCTCCCGACCCGCCCGGCTCGAAGGCGGGAGGGAGGTCCCGGCCTTCGCCGGAACGGCAAATCCATCCGCCCTTGCAACGAGGCACGCCAAAAGTTATAATATCTCATAACATATCTGAGGACAGCCGCCATGAGGAGCCGCGCCTTCCGTCCCGCCTTCGCCCCCGGCGAGGACCGGCCCATCGCCGCGATGAACACCACGCCGCTGATCGACGTCATGCTCGTCCTCCTCATCATGTTCATCCTCACCGTCCCGCTCGCCACCCATGCGGTGAAGATCGACCTGCCGCCCCCCAATCCCGATCTCCTCAAGGAGCCGGAGACCCACCGCCTCGCCCTCGAGGCCGGCGGCGGCCTGCGCTTCGACGGCGCGGCGATCCGCGAGGCCGACCTTCCGGCCCGCCTCGCTTTCTTCCGGGCGGCCCAGCCGGACGGGCTTCTCCAGCTCTCCTCCGACGCCGAAACGCGCTATGGGACGTTCGACCGAGTGCTGGCGACGGTGAAGCGGGCGCGGATTGCGCGCCTCGCCTTCGTCGGCAATGAGGGTTTCGAGCGCGACCTGAAATAGGAGCGAGTGCCATGCCGAAGACGATCGCAGCCCTGCTCCTGGGCGCCACCCTCGTCGCCGCCTGCGAGGACGGCACGCCGGAGCGGAACGTCACCAGGGTCAAGATCGTCGTGCCCGCCTCCGAAAGGCTCAAGGGCCTGAGCGAGCTCTACCGCTTCCTCGGCCTGCGCCGCGCCATCGTCGATTCGGGCCAGCGCTGCCGCAAGGTCGATACCGGCGCCTTCCAGCAGGACTGGAACAACCTCGCCATGTGGGGCGCCCATTGCACCGACACCGGCGACTGGGCGATCTTCATCGCGCCCAACGACGACGTCCAGGTCCGCCGCTGCGGCGACCTCGCCCAGCTGAAGCTGCCCGCCTGCCGGCCGCTTCCGCCGGCCAAGGCCGAGCCTTCGCTCACGCCTCCGAAAGCGTCTTGAAGGCGTAGCGGCCGCGGATCCGGGCGTTGAAGTGGCGGCCCTTGATCCGCGCCGTCCGGAAGGCCTCGGCGGCCTCCGGCGGCACGTCGTGGAACAGGTAGCGGCGTCCGGTGGTGAAGACGACGTCGAGCTCGCGCGCGTCGGGGCGGTAGGCGACCGAGCGGATCACCGTCGAGGGCATCGGCCCCCCTCCACCGCCGCCCGCTCGACCGTCGCCGCCCCGCCGCCGGCGGCGAGCGCGCCGGACCGCGGGGACGGCGCGTCTTCGTCTTCCTCGGTGAAGGCGCGGCTCATCATGGTCCTCTTTCCGGAACCATAACGCCCTCGCCGCGGCCGGGTGCCCGCCGTCCCGGGGGACGGTCGGGCGACAGTCACGTGACCGTCGCCTCGATCCTCGCGTCAGGCGGCTTCGTCGTAGCTTTCGTCGGTCATCACCGGGCCGCTGTCCTGGCCCTTGGCCGAGACGTCGCGGTCGACCAGCTCGATGATCGCGACCGGAGCGGCGTCCGAGGCGCGGATGCCGGCCTTGACGATGCGGCAATAGCCGCCGTCCCGGGCCGCGTAGCGCGGGGCGAGGACGTCGAACAGCTTCCTGAGCTGGGTCTCGTCGAGCAGCCGCGCATGGGCGAGGCGGCGGTTGGAGAGGCCGCCCTTCTTCGCCAGCGTGATCAGCTTCTCGACATAGGGGCGAAGCTCCTTCGCCTTGGCGGTGGTGGTGGTGATCTGCTCGTGCTTGATGAGCGCGGCGGCCATGTTCCGGAACAGGGCCGCGCGGTGGCTGGAGGTACGCTGGAGCTTACGCCCGCCGACGCGATGACGCATGGGTCTTGCCTTTCGTTCGTCCGCAGCCCGTATCAGGCAGCTGCGGCCACGCGGTCGAATGGGGGGACCGCGCAAACCCCAAGAAAGCACCGAGGCTATCGCCCCGCCGGTGCCCCGCCCCTCAAGCCCAAACCCGCCTCCAAGTCAAGCGCGCGAGGCCGAACGGGAAGCCCCTTCCGCCTCCCCGTTCAGAAGACGAAGTCGCTTGCGCCCAGGGGGTGGGCGAGGATTGTGTCGACCTGGATGACGAGGTCGGCGGCGCCGTCGCCGTCGACGTCGCCCTCGACGAACCAGCTGCCGTTGGACTCGCTCAC